>OKVT01000001.1_pt1 | contig 549176 bp, 512 predicted proteins | sample 1606951 | NCBI WGS metagenome assembly OKVT01 (sample SAMN03281019, study PRJEB24777) | human gut metagenome | isolation source: fecal sample PR141 from 1 month old male Chinese infant, vaginal delivered... | place: Singapore | collected 2005-11-08
ATTCGGCCCGGCTCTCCGGCGTCCTGCAATCCGTGCAGACGGTGCGTGATCTGGTGCGCATGGTGCTGCTGTCCGTCTGCCTCGCGGACGTACTGGTGCTGGCGATGGCGCTGGTCTTCTGGATTCGTTCACGCATCCATGAGATAGGCACGCTTCTGGCCCTCGGCATCGGCAAGATGCGGATTGTCGCACAACTCGCCATCGAAACCGGACTCATGGCGGCGGTCGCCGCCCTGTGTTCGCTGGGCACCGGCGCCATGCTGTCGGGATACGTGTCTTCCCGACTGTTGCGCGATTCGGGCGTCGCGCCGCTGGAATCGTTGCATGTGGAGGCCTTGCCGCCTGAGCAGACGATGCTCATCCTGCTGCTCGGATGCGCGGTCATCGCCGTGGCCCTTGCCGTGTCATGCGCCGCCGTGCTGTCCAAATCCCCGAAATCCATTCTTTCCTCTATGCGTTAGGAGTCACCAATCATGTCTAACTGTCTGCAACTGGACCATGTCGATTACGCTTACGGCGCGGCGAAGATCCTTGTTCTTTCGGATGTCAGCGCGGATTTCGAATCCGGGAAGATGTATGCGATCACCGGCCCGTCCGGTGCCGGCAAGAGCACGCTGCTGGCGCTGCTGGCCGGCCTGGACGCCCCCTCCCGGGGAGTGGTCCGCTTCGAAGGGGAGGACATCGCCGCATCGGGCTATGCGAAGCACCGTCGGGAGCACGTGTCCCTGGTGTTCCAGGACCATAACCTGATCGACTACCTCACCCCCGAAGAGAACCTGCGGCTGGTCAGCGCCAAGGCCGATATGAAGATCCTCGAGGAACTGGGTTTGAGCCGTGAGGAATCCAAGCGCAACATCATGCACCTGTCGGGCGGCCAGCGTCAACGGGTGGCGGTCGGCCGTGCGCTGGTCGCACCGGGCCGCGCGATCCTCGCGGACGAGCCGACGGGCAGCCTCGACCCGGAGATGACCGACGAGGTGATTCATCTGCTGCAGCACGCCGCCCATCAGCTCGGCAAATGCGTGATCGTGGTGACGCATTCCAAGCGCGTCGCCGACTCCGCCGATGTCGTGCTGCGTCTCAGGAGCAAGAAACTGACCCGGGCGTGACCCGCCTGGGCCGGGCGGCACCCATACACCGCTTCGGCATTCTGGCACCCCGCGCTCCGGCACCCCGGCGACCCACTCGCGTTGCCGGGGTGCCGTATTCGTTCTGCGCCATAATGTGCGTGATAGTGGAACCCTGCCAGTGATGAATGATGAAGTGCCCGGCGTGGCCGGCATAGCGAGGGAAACAACCAGCATGGCACACGACGGCACCTGATTCACGTCGTCGCATGGATCATCCGATGGCCACTCGGCCACGACACCCACACGCAACACCAACCGCTGGCTGCCGGCTCTCAAAGCGGCCTTCCCGCTCACCATCCCCATCTGCCTGGGATTCCTGTTTCTTGGAGCCTCCTATGGCATTCTTAGCGGCACAATCGTGTACATGCTGCTGGTGCAGCTGGTGTTCTGAGAACTCCCCTCAGTCCGCTACGCGGACAGCTCCCCTCAGAGAGGGGAGCCAAAAACTCACAATTGTTGGGCCACCCAGTCGACGATATAGGGCGCGACTTCCTCGATCTGGTCAATCGCGACCTCGAACTCATGCTGTCCGCCGTACCACGGGTCGACCAAGTCAATCTGATCCTCACGTCCAGGCTTCGGCTTGGGCAGGTTCGGATCGAAGCTGCGGTACATATGCACTTCGGCACGCTTGCCGGCAGGCAGCATGCGCAGCAGCGATCGCATATGCGAGGCGGTCATCGGCAGGAACAAGTCGGTACGCTCGATTTCCTCGCGGGAGATGCGATGAGCAAAATGATCGCGTGGAATCTCGTCGCCATATCCACGCTCGCGCAGCACGCGCACGGCACGCGGGTCAATCGGATGGCTCCATTCCTCATCGGAAACACCGCTGGACTCCACATCTACCTGATCGCCCAGTCCGCGCTCATTGAAGAAGTGGCGCAAGATAATCTCTCCCATAGGGGAACGGCAGATATTGCCGGTGCAAACGGTCATTACGGTATAGGGCTGAGTGTCAGTCATCACGGTCTCATTCTTAATCGGGGCCATCACCGGCCAGTACGGATTATCACACGGTGAGTAATATGCAGAACCTCGTCAGGCGACCGAACCATCAACCGTCAACGAGGCCGCTGCATCACTTGGTCTTGCGCAAGATGCGGAAACGGTACGCGGCGATGCCGGGCTCGTCCTTCGCGGGCGTGAGCCACTCCCCTGCTTCAGCTTCATGCCAAAGCCCTGCTTCAACCAGCGCTTCGACATCCGGGGCATAGGCATCGGCATCCACAGTGGCGTCAAGATCGGTCACATAGGCCTTATCCGCAAACGGCAGCGCCTCGGAGAACAGCTGTGCACCTCCGATGACCCAAATCTCAGAACGATCCAGACCGTCATCCGGAATCGCCTCCTGACGAGCCAGATCAAGCGCATCATCAAGGCCGGTGACCACGGTCGCCCCCGGCGCACGATACATCGGATCATGGGAAATCACGATGTTGTCACGGTTGGGCAACGGACGGTACTTCACACCAAGCGATTCCCAGGTCTTACGGCCCATAATCACCGGATGAGAGACGGTCAGCTCCTTGAGATGCTTCATGTCTTCAGCACAATGCCAAGGCATACCGCCGTTGAGCCCGATGGCGCCAGCGCGACCTTCCTTGTCGCGGGCCTGAGCCCAAATAAGATTCACCGAGAAAGTCTTGGGGAAATCATCGCCCCAGTCTTCTTCAGTGGCAGACAGCCCGGCAGATCCGGGCTCGGGTTCGTGATAGCCGCTACGGCTACTGTCATGCTCCATTTTGCTGTACTCCTTTTGGATTGCGGAACTGGGCCTTAGTGTAGTGGACAGCGCAGACTCGGGCCGCGTTCACGGCCCAAGTTTTATGCCCTGCGGACAATGCCTGGTCAGACAATATCAGACAGCAACAGGCGCCTTGATGGTGGGGTGATGCTGGTATCCGACGATGGTGAAGTCCTCATACTGGTAATCGAATAAGGAATCAGCCTTGCGGATTTCAATGGTCGGGTAAGGGTACGGGTCGCGGCTCAGCTGCTCCAGGAACTGGTCGACATGGTTGTCGTAGACGTGGCAGTCACCACCGGTCCAGACGAATTCGCCGGGTTCAAGACCAGCCTGCTGGGCCATCATCATGGTCAGCAACGAGTAGGAAGCGATATTGAACGGCACGCCAAGGAACATATCGCAGGAACGCTGGTACAGCTGGCAGGAGAGCTTGCCATTGGCCACGTAGAACTGGAACAGCGCATGGCAGGGAGGCAACGCCATCTTCTCCACCTCGGCCGGGTTCCATGCGGAGACGACCATACGGCGGGAATCGGGATGATTCTTGATCAGATCAAGCACATTGGAAATCTGGTCGATGGTGCGGTTCGGATCCTCAGGAGTGGGAGCCGGCCAGGAACGCCACTGCACGCCGTAGACCGGGCCCAAATCGCCGTTCTCATCCGCCCATTCATCCCAGATGTGGACGTTATGCTCCAGCAGCCAGTTGATATTCGAAGAGCCCTTGAGGAACCACAACAGCTCGTAGGCCAGCCCTTTGAAGAACACCGTTTTGGTGGTCAGCAGAGGGAAATACTGGGACAAGTCGAAACGCATTTGCTGCCCGAACAGGGAAATCGTACCGGTTCCGGTGCGATCGGACTTCAACGTGCCTTCGGTCAGAATCTTGCGCACCAGATCCTCATACGGCATGGGAATGTCGGTTTGGGGGCGCGCAGGAATACGGGTGCGGATATCTGCAAGTTGTTCTTCGGTCAAAGCCATACGCACCAGTGTAGCTTAGAGGCATAATAGAGACGTCCACATAAATGGGAGCACCGGTCATGAACCGTGCTTCCCCGCCGGTATCGGTCGATAGAGCCAGTTCGCCGACGGATGAAATGAAAGAGGATAGCCATGGGTAAGCGACTGTGGGTTGAGCGCAACAAGGACGGTTCATGGGATGCGTTCAGCGATGACGGCGCGCACATCAAGTTCGGCAAGGATCGCGGCCAGTTCACGCCGGGTGATCTGATGAAGGTCGCGCTGGCTGGTTGCGCGGCACTGTCCAGCCAGTTCGCCATCGAACACACGCTGGGTGAAGGCAAGGGCGCCAAGATTGTGGTGGATGGCACCTATGACGCCGACGGCGACGCCTACACCGGCTTTGACGAGCAAGTGGTGATCGATGCTTCCGACGCAGGCTTGAGCGATGAGGACGCCGACAAGCTCAAGGAGCGCGTCACCCGTCACATCGACAAGGGCTGCACGGTCAAGCACACCTACGTGCAGGAAACCCCGGTGCGCATGAGCGTCACCGTCAAGCACTGAGACTTACTTGACTCCCCTCTCTCAGGCTTCGCCTACAGACAGCCCAGTGGGCTGTCTGTAGGCGAAGCCTGAGAGAGACGGCAGTCGAACGAAGGCAGAAAAAACGAAGAGGCTCCCATTGGGAGCCTCTTTCCGTATTGAGACTTACCGCCGATCAGGATCGATGGTTTCCTCGATCTTCTGGGCAACCTCAGGCTCGGCCTTGGTCACCGGGATCTCCTCGACGCCGGCAATCTCCTCCAGCGACTTGGTAGGTACCTCAGCGGGCGAGCTCGGCACAGTGTCGAGACGAGACTCAGCAGCCTCCACATACTTGCGCGGCACCACATACACCGGTCCGGCTGCATGCTGCAGCAGTCCCTGACTGGTGGAACCCAGCAGCAGACCGGTGAAGCCACCGCGTCCACGAGAGCCTACAACCACTACATCATGGTCGAAGCTGGCCTTGGTCAACGCACTGACGGCCGGGCCGGAGACGATCTGCTTATTGATCTTCAGGTCAGGATGGGCCTCCTGCAGGGGCTTGATACGCACCTCAAGGTCTTCCTTGTAGGATTCCATGACTGCGTCTTCACCGTCGACCCCCTTCAGGTTCGGCACAGCGGACATCACATCCAGCTCGGCACCCCAGACGGCCGCGAAGTCGGCGGCGATCTCCAGGGCCTTCAGACCCCACTTGGATTCGTCGGAACCGACAGCCACCTTGGTGATGGTGTTGTTCAAGTGCATCAGGTTACCGTCATCATCGGTGTACGGAACCACCACAATCGGGCAGTATGCATATGCCGGCAGCGACGAAGACGTGGTGCCCAGCAGACGCTCGGCCAAGCCTCCCTTGCCGCGGTTGCCGATAACGATGAGGTTGTAGTTGCGCGATAGTTCGACGAACACCGAAGCGGGATCGCCCGTGACGATTAGTGTGGCAGCTTCCACACCCTGCTCATCTGCGATGGCCTTGGCCTTGGACAGAATCTCCTGAGCATCGGAATGCGCGGCGTTGTCATCCCCCATCGCCGTATATGTGGCATCGAACGATACAGCAGCATAGCTCGGCAGGGAATACGCGCAGACAATCTGCAACGTGAGTCCGGCATGCTTGGCATAATTCGCGGCCCACCATGTTGCCTTATAGCTGGCATGCGACCCGTCAACACCGACGAGAATGGCCTTGTCGTTAATCATGACGACCTCCTTGAAGTTATTGCGATATGTAATATCGCGTACTCTCAACAATACCCTGCGACACTCGGATTTGCTGGCAAACTCAGCCGAAAAAGAACAACACGGAATTTTGCTGGACATGTCTCGCTTTGCCGTGGAATACTTCTCCCCACTCCATACAGCGCTGGTAAAAACGCAAAAAGCGCGCCCCGAGGGACGCGCTTCATAAGAGCAATGCGAGCTACAGCACGCGGCGAATGGAATATCCGCCGGAGAACACGGAAGTGCTGGTCACCTGCGTTCCCAAGCCAGGAGACAGTGCGTTCATGACCAGACCATTGCCGATATAGATAGCTGCATGAGTGCCATTGGCAACGATATCGCCCGGCTGCGCTTGTGCGAGACTACCGACAGCAGTGCCCACACCGGCTTGTGCGCCGGAGGAGTGCGGCAGGGAGATGCCGAATTGCGCGTATACGTACTGCACAAAGCCGGAGCAATCCCAACCAGAGGGAGTGTTGCCGCCATACACATAGGGATAGCCGCTGAATTGGGAAGCAAAGCGGGCCACATCAGCACCGGAACCAGTGGCGCTGCCTAAATCAACCTGCGGAATCGCGGCACGTTGTGTCGAACGGCTCGCGGCCTGGGTCTGCGATGCCTGGGCCTGAGCGGCGGCCTGCTCTTCGGCGGCCTTACGAGCTGCGGCATCCTTTTCAGCCTGAGACTGCGTCTGCGGCACATCAAGGCTTTCCACATCACCCCAACTGGAATTGTCATCAGTGGAGGTGGCAGTCGATTCGGCAAGAATGTTCTTCTTGACCGTCGTCACTTTCGGGAAAGAGCGAGAAGACACCACAGCAGTGCCCATATCGGCAGCGTTGACCGTCGGCGTCACACAGGCGAACATTGTGGCAGCGGCCACAATCGTCACCAATGTAGAAGCAATGTATTTAGCATTCATCATCAACACGGAACTGTAACATACCCGGGACAATCTTCACCAGTCGAGCACAGCATCAACCGACTGGTCTCATAGGCAACACGCCGAAGCATCAATCAGCCCTATAACGCAATCGACTCCGACGCTGACGCAATCGAAGTCGATGTATAAAGCCTTTGGCGCCTACGGAATGCGCACCACCATGGTCAGGCGATTAGGCAACGTGCCGGCAAGTGCCACAACGCCGCCGGTCCAACCACCGTGAATGGCCTTGCCGCCTCCCACATAAAGACCAACATGATCATAGTGAGCGCCGCCATTGGTGCCGTTGGTGTACTTGTAAATCAGGATATCGCCCGGCTGCAGCGAACCATCAGTCACCACATAGCCACCGGGAACATTGGCATACTGTTCCGGCCATCCATGGAAGCTGATACCACGGGCAGCCAGCGCGGCAGACACCAGAGCGGTGCAGTCCATCGCACTGCCGATCAAGGAGTACGCACGATCAATGGATGCCGCAGCACCAGCGGAAACACCGGCACCGGTATCGGCATAGCTCAACGAAGTACGAGCCTGGCTACGGCTGGCGGCAGCGGATTGAGCCTGAGCCGCTTGAGCGGCGGCCTGCTCCTTAGCGGCCTGCTCTTCGGCGGCCTTACGAGCTGCGGCTTCTTTTTCGGCCTGAGACTGCGTCTGTGGCACATTCAAGCTTTCCACATCACCCCAGCTGGAATTGTCATCAGTGGAGGTGGAGGTAGCTTCGGCGGTCAGGTTACGACGAACCTGCGAGTAGGACGGGAACGACTTCGTAGAGGTCACTGTGCCTTCATCGGCGGAGGCTGCGGGAACAACAGCAAACAGACATGCCACCGCCACACAGGACGCGAAAACAGAAGAAAGTGCTGATTTTGCCTTCATAAATCCTTCACCTTACACCGTGCCGGTTAATGGCCCAAAATGCGATGCCGTCTGCTCCCATTGGGAACATTGGATTTCTTCGGCGTGCCGAATGCGCCAGATCAGTAATGAATGTACTGCAGCGAGCCAGCCTCAGCAGCAGTGAACGAACGCGAGGAGATAACACCCAAACCCTTCACATTGGATTCGGATATCTCGATGGAACCATCGGCGTTGATCTTCTCGACCACGGCGACATGCCCATAGTAGGAATCAGCGCCTTGCTGGCCGGGCTGGAACACCACGACGTCGCCCACATGGCGAGGCGTGCTGTCCACCCAGTAGCCCAGCGCGCTGGCGCTGGAGGCCCACTGACCACCATTACCGAAGCTGCCACCAACCGGCAGACCCAGCTCGGTGCGGCGCTGATAGGCGTACCACGTGCACTGACCCCACGGGTAAGTGTTTGATGCGCTCCTGCCTACAGCATGGTTCGGATTGAAACCAGCAGGCAGCACCGACTGATCCCTGTCCATCCACGCGGCAACCACCGGGTTGTTGGCGGTGTTGTGGTTCATCAAGTCGGTATTCAACGAGCTGTCCGAGTTGCTCAGGCCCCAGCCGCCCTCGTTGGAGGACTGCGTGGCATTGGCCGCGGATTCATTCAAATCGGTACGGGCCTCGGAACGGGAAGCGGAGCTCACATCGGTGACGCGCTTAATCTGCGTAGTCGTAGTGGCCGCATCGGCAAGCACCGGGGAATTCTCTTCAGTGTTGGCAAAAGCCATTGCAGTGGCGGCAGTGCCGGCCAAAGCTGCCAGAGAGGCAGAAGCAAGAATATGGCTGCGACGTTCAGCCGCGCGGGCGGCCTGACGAATAGAACGACGGGTCTGCGGAGCGATTTCGTTAATCTTCTCAGCTACCGCGGGATCAAGACCCAGCACGGCGGCATCGCTGCCGGCAGCCTGCATGGCACGAACGGCGCGAGCACGATGGGACCCTTTACCGGAGGCAAAAAATACCTTCGCTAAGCTGAACTGCTGGCGCGAGACCTTGGTCGCCTTGTGCGAAGCATGCTTCATACTGTAAAAACTCCTTGGATGGGCTCACGGGCACCTGATATGGGCGTCACCGTTCCGTCACAATTTGCTACTGTACAACGAACTGGGGCCAATGCCCAAACGCATAGCCTACACTTCGGGTGCATCAAACGTTTTACTTCGTGTCCTGAAATCACCGGAAAAGTGCTTCATTCCAACCGTTTACCGCCTATTGTTCATCCGATTATCGGAAAAGTCATGACACAGCTCCCCCACTCTGGCTACCCTTGGAATCATGACAGTGAACATTCCCGCATCGCTTAAACCCAGTGACGGCCGTTTCGGCTCTGGCCCCAGCAAGATTCGCACGGAGCAAATCGCCGCGCTCGACGCCGGCGCCACCACACTGCTCGGCACTTCACATCGCCAGACTCCAGTCAAGCAATTGGTCGGCTCGATTCGCGAAGGGCTCACCGAATTCTTCCACCTGCCGGAAGGCTATGAAATCGCCTTGGGCAATGGTGGCGCCAGTGCGTTCTGGGAAATCGCCTGCGCATCGTTGATTACCCGCCGCGCCGCATTCGGCACGTACGGCTCGTTCAGCGCGAAGTTCGCCGCCTCCGCAGCCAACGCACCATTCCTTGAGGATCCGGTGTTGTTCGCCGGCAAGCCCGGTACCTATCGTCTGCCTGAACTCACCGAGGGCGTGGACACCTACTGCTGGGCCCACAATGAGACCTCCACCGGCGTCGCAGCACCGATTCGCCGTGTACCAGGGAGTCTGGAATCCGGCGCATTGACTGTTATCGACGGCACAAGTGCGGCAGGCGCCCTGCCGGTGGATATCAGCCAGACCGACGTCTATTACTTCTCCCCGCAGAAGGCCTTCGGATCCGACGGCGGCCTGTGGGTGGCCGCGCTCTCTCCCGCCGCCATCGACCGTGCGGCAGGTGTTGAGTCCAGCGCACACCTCGAAGGCGCACGCCGCTGGGTGCCTCCGTTCCTCTCATTGACCAGCGCACTCAACAATTCCCGCAAGGATCAGACGCTGAACACGCCGGCCGTGGCCACACTCATCATGATGGAGAATCAGGTGCGTTGGCTGAACAACAACGGCGGTCTCGACTGGGCCACCGCTCGTTGCGCCAAGTCCGCTTCCATTCTGTATTCCTGGGCCGAGCGTTCCGACTATGCACAGCCGTTCGTCTCCGATCCGGAAGCACGCTCAAGCGCAGTGGTCACTATTGATCTGGACAAGCAGGTTCCGGCAAGTCAGGTGCTTGCCATTCTGCGAGAGAACGGCATCGTCGACTGCGCCGGATACCGCAAGCTGGGGCGCAACCAGCTGCGTGTCGGCGTGTTCCCGTCTGTGGAACCGTCTGACGTCACTGCTCTGACCGCATGCATTGACTATGTGGTCGAGCATATGTAGCGCAATCGTATCCAGCGATTCATCGACGTACAGGAGAGGGGCATGTATAGCCCCTCTCCTTTTTTGACGTTCCTGTTTACTATTGTCGTTGAGTATGAAGTTCGCGCCCATTATCGACCCAGCCGTCCGCAAACCCGCACCCAAACCCGTGCGAGTGGATTTGCGTAAGGCATTTGGCATAGGTACGGGCCTGTGGGCTGTGGCGCTGGTCATCGCCCTGATTCTGCTGGCGTTCAATCACAGCACCCTTCCGCTGGTCATCATGTGCGCTGCTGGCGTGATTATCGGCGTGCTGCTGCTGATTTGGGAACACTTCGACCGCTGGGACTACCGCCGTCTCGGTCAATGATCATTGGGCCAACGGCAGTGTCAGACTGAACGTGCTGCCCTGTCCCGGCGCACTCCATACGGATACGTCACCGTGATGCGTCAGCGCCACATGCTTGACAATGGCCAGACCCAAGCCAACGCCATCCGCAGTACGTTCGCTCTGCGAGGAGCCACGATAGAACCGCTCGAAGATACGAGCTTGGTCTTTCTTGGCAATGCCCACACCTTGGTCGATGACTCGGATTACCGCCTGCTCTCCATCCTTGGATTTGACCGCGGACACACTCACCGTGCCATTCACCGGAGAGTATCCGATGGCGTTTTCCATAAGCTTGGTCACGGCACTGTCGATCTGGTCGGTCTCGCCGTTGATCACCAAGTCTTCATCGCCAGCGACATTGAGCTGGACTTTGGACTGGGCAGCCAGAGGTTCGAGACGTTCGGCCACTCGCCGCAATTGTTCCATCACATTCAGTCGGTTGGCCGAAGACGGCGTAATAGGCTCCTGCGCACGGATCAGCAGCAGCAAATCAGATACCATGTGGTTGAGCTTGCTGCAGCTGGATTTCACCTGCCGCGCATCGTCCATCACCTGTCGCTCATCGAGGTTTCCCGCCTCCAAAGAATCAGCAAGCTTGGCCAAGGCCTCAGTGGGGCCGAGCAACTGTTCAGACACGTTCGTAATGAATGAATCACGCACCTGGGAGAACCGAATCGCCTCACTGACATCGGCAATCAACACCACGATGAAATGCTCATTGATGCGCCCCACAGTAACTTTCAGCCAGTTCGGTCGATGCACCGATCGTGTCTCTACATGATTGATTCTGTTCTCGGCGCTGTCGTACCGTTCGGGAGTGGCGGTGGTCAAATCGAGCTGACGTTTGCCGCCGGACTGCCGCACCTCATGCACGGCATTTAATACCTCTTGCTCCGCAATGGCATCGTCCGAGACCACACCCAATCGGTAGGCGGACGGAGAGCAACGCACCACATCATCATTGTCATCAATCACTATGGATGTGGTCGGCAGCATGGAGAGCAAGGCCGCGGTATCGTCGCACAGGTCGTCATCCTCGTCATCGTCGATGAGCGGGGAATCCAAGGAAATGCGATGCGTCACGAATCCCACCACCAGTACAACGACTAGTACCAGCAACACAACGGCCGCAACAATGAGGGCAGCCACAACAGGAAACGGCATCGATGTCATACTTTCATTGTTCCACACGTGCGGCGGCATTCATGTGCGACCGGCACGCCGATAACATGAATTTCAGGTGAACAATCCAATGAACAGTAGAACAACTTGAGGTTGCCATTATCTACATTGAAGTAGGAACGGAATGCTGGAATAATACACTGGTACAGGTTGCACAACGAGAAGCATGAAAGGCTGGAGAAATGCGCGTTATTTTTAACGAGGAGCTGAAGCAGGTTGCCGATGACCTCGACCGCATGGCGCAAGATGTGCGCAAAGCGATCAAAGGAGCTGGGGATGCTCTGCTGAATCAGGACGTTGAAGCCGCTCAAACCGTGATTGATGGCGACATCGAAATCGATGCTTTGGAGTCCTCCGTTCTCGACCAGTGCGTGAAGCTGCTCGCCAAGCAGAATCCGGTGGCCACCGATCTGCGCGTGGTGGTTTCCACCATGCGTCTGGCCTCCACATTCGAGCGTATGGGCGATTTGGCCCGTCACGTGGCCGAAGCCGCGCGCCGCACGTACCCGGCTGCCGCAATCCCGGAATCCGCTCAGCCGGTATTTGCCGACATGGTCGCGTTCCTGGACAACACCGCCGATCAGCTGGTGGCCATGCTCACCGACCGCGATGCCAAGACCGCTGAGGCCATCATTCTGGCCGATGACAAGCTGGACGAGCTGCATCACCGGACCTTCGACCTGGCGCTGTCCGACGAGATCACTCGTCAGCAGACCGTAGACATCGTGCTGCTGGGCCGCTTCCTGGAGCGCCTCGGCGATCACGCCGTGTCCGCCGCCCGCCGTGTGGTCTACATCGTCTCCGGCTTCGACCCCACCAAGGAGCCGACCCGCGACGAAGGCACCGACATCGACTGATAATTGAACACTTATCCTCCTGTGGCTTGAGGAGGATGCCCGAAAAGCGGCGATCCGGCTACGGCTGGACGCCGTTTTTTGTTGCTTTTAGGCGGTACACCGGCATATCCGCCACGTAGCAAATGTCTCACCACGTAGTGAATCTCCCACCACGATGTCAGCCGAATTTTGCATTTCGCGGAATTCCGCCGTTTTGGGACACCACGTGGTGGGCATTTCACAACGTCGTGGGTATTTCACCTCGCGGTGGGGAGTTCGCTTCGTGGGGGAGCGGCACAAACCGTTTGAAACTTGTTTCGGCATAGCAAAAGGGAGTCGCACGATAATTGTGCGACTCCCCTAATGCTTACCGTATTAGCGGCTTAGACTCACTTCTGGCCCTGAGCAGCGACAGCGGCGGCACCGGCGGCGGCAGCCTCCGGGTCCAGATACTCACCACGCGGCTTGATCGGCTTGAAGTTCTCGTCCAGCTCGTAGAGCAGCGGGATAGCGGTCGGGATGTTGACCTTGGCGATCTCATCCTCGGACAGGTTGTCCAGCATCTTGACGATGGCACGCAGGCTGTTGCCGTGAGCAGCAATCAGCACGGTCTTACCAGCGCGCAGCTCCGGCTCGATGGCGGACTCGAAGTACGGCTTCACACGCTCAACAACGTTGGCCAGGCACTCGGCTTCCGGAACCGGATCGCCGGCGTAGCGCGGGTCGTTATTCTGGGCGTACTGGTCGTTCGGGTCGATCTCGGGCGGTGGAGTGGCGTAGGAACGGCGCCACAGCATGAACTTCTCGTCACCGTACTCTTCGCGAATCTCGGTCTTGTTCTTGCCCTGCAGAGCGCCGTAGTGACGCTCGTTGAGACGCCAATCACGCTGAACCGGAATCCACAGGCGATCTGCGGCATCCAGAGCGATGTTGGCGGTGTTGATGGCGCGACGCAGCAGGGAGGTGAACACGATGTCCGGAAGAACGTTCTTCTCCTTGAGCAGCTCGCCGCCACGCTTGGCTTCGGCTTCACCCTGCTCGGTCAGCGGTACGTCGACCCAGCCGGTGAACTGGTTGGTTTTATTCCATGCGCTCTGTCCATGACGGAGCAGTACTAATTTATAAGTCATACGGTTTAGTCTACAGCCGTATGCCGCCAAACACGAGTATCCGTCTTAGATATTTCATCTCAATTAGGTCACAACGCCGCGTTCCTTTTCCCGGCTCCCTTCCCAAGGGGAGCTGTCAGCGTAGCTGACTGAGGGAATTACAGCACTACGGAAAGTGCAAGCACCACTGCGAACAGCAGCGTCTGGAAGCTGGCAGCGCCCAAAGCGGGGCCAAATGCATGCTTCTTGGCGCTGGAAATCATGCGCACCGGCACACCCGCTCCAGAGAGCAGCAGCACCACACCCCACGGCCACCATAATGTGCCGCACATCAGTAGGGCAATAATCCATGCAATAACACAGCACACAATCAGCAACGTGCGTGCGCCGGACTCCCCCATACGCACGGCCAGCGTACGTTTGTTATGTTCGCGGTCTTCGTCGATATCACGTAGGTTGTTCACCATCAGTATGTGGCAGGAGAACAATCCTGCCGCCACGGCACCCAGCAGACCGCCGACATCCACCATGCCACACAGCGCATATTCGGTGCCCAACACTGCGGCCAGACCGAAGAACAGGAACACGCCGACCTCTCCAAGACCGACATAACCGTACGGATGCTTGCCACCGGTGTAGAACCAGCCGGCCACTAGCGAGGCCGCGCCCACGGCAAACAACCACCATGCTTGGGAAATCACGATGGCGGTAATGCCGCAGACGCAGGCGATACCTGCACAGATGATTGCCGCAATGAATACGTGCTTGGCCGGCACCAGACCGGATTCGGTCAACCGCTGCGGTTTGCCGGATTGCGATTCACTACCACCACGTCCGGCATCGGTACCGCGAACGCCATCGGAGTAATCATTCGCATAGTTGACGGCGATTTGCAGGAACAGCGCCACCAACAGGCACAGGAAAGTCACCGTCCAGAACCGACCCAACAGCAGATCCTGCTGCGCCCGGTTCGCGGCGCAATAAGCCGGCTCAGGATAGATTGCGACGCAGGTGCCCATCTGCTCGATATGCACACGAGCCATCGCCGCACCCACCATCACCGAGGCGATGGAGGTGGCCAACGTCTTGGGACGCGCACCCTTGAGCCACAAACCAATGGACATAAGCAACCTTCTTTCCGATATAACTCGGCTCCCCTCTCTGAGAGGAGCTGTCACCGTAAGTGACTGAGGGGAGTCGCTGGCGGTATTACCCTTCGACTCCCCTCAGTCTCACTTCGTTCGACAGCTCCCCTCACCCGAGGGGAGCCAGAAATAGGTTTCAGCCAACCAGCGGCTTGACCAGCGGGAAGGTGATGGTCTCGCGAATCGTGGCACCGGTCAGCGCGATAAGCAGTCGGTCGATGCCCATGCCCATGCCGCCCGCCGGGGGCATGCCCACGCCGAGGGCCTCCAAGAAGTCCTCGTCGATGTCGCAGGCCTCCTCGTCGCCGGCCAGCGCGTCCTTGGCCTGGGCCACGAAGCGTTCGCGCTGCACGATCGGATCGTTGAGCTCGGAGTAGCCAGTGGCCAGCTCGAAGCCGCGCACGTAGAGATCCCACTTCTCCACCACGCCGGGCTTGGTGCGGTGCCCCTTGACCAGCGGGGAGGTTTCAACCGGGAAGTCACGCACGAAAGTGGGCTCGTAGAGCTTGTCCTCGTAGAAGTGCTCCCACAGGTGCTCGACAAGCTTGCCGTGGTTCTCCACGTCGTCACGCTCCACACCGAGCTTGTCGGCAATCTCGCCCAGATGCTCCACGGAGGTACCGGGGTGCTCGGGGCCGCCGTTCGGCACGATTTCCTCGCCCAATGCCTCGGACAGGGAGTCGTACATGCTGATGGTCTTCCATTCGCCGCCGAAGTCGTATTCAGTGCCGTCGAGCAGCGTGACCTTGTGCGAACCGTAGACGTCCATAGCGGTCTGCTGCACGAGTTCCTTGACCAGCTGGCCGATGGAATCATAGGTGCCGTAGGCCTGGTAGGCCTCGACCATAGTGAACTCGGGGGCGTGGGTGGCGTCGACGCCCTCGTTGCGGAAGTCGCGGTTGATCTCGAACACACGGTCGATGCCGCCGACCAGGCAGCGCTTGAGGAACAGTTCCGGGGCGATGCGCAGGTACAGATCCAGGTCGAAGGCGTTCATGTGCGTGGTGAACGGACGGGCGGCCGCGCCACCGTGCAGGGTCTGCAGCATCGGGGTTTCGACCTCGAGGAAGTCGTGGGTATCGAAGGTGTGACGCAGGGATGCCACGGCCTTGGAACGGTTGCGCACCATGTTGCGAATGTTCTCGTCCGCGATCATGCCGATGTACGGCTTGCGGGTGCGGGTGTCTTCGTTCAGATCCTTGTGCAGGGCCGGCAGCGGCTGCAGAGCCTTGGATGCGATGGCCCATTCGGTGGCGAATACAGACAGCTCACCGGTCTTGGAAGCGATGACGCGACCCTTCAGGTACAGATGATCGCCAAGGTCAACGAGCTGCTTGAACTGCTTCAAGGAATCGGCTCCGATCTCCTTCTTGGAGATCATGCCCTGAATCTTGGTGCCGTCGCCGGCGGACAGCTGCACGAAGCACAGGCCACCAGCGTTGCGCAGGAACAGCACGCGGCCGGCGATGCCGACCATGTCTTCAGTCTCCTGGCCAGCTTCGAGCTTGCCGTCGTACTTGGCGCGTACCTCTTCGATGGTGTTGGTCACATCAAGGTGCACCGGGTAGGGGGCAATGCCGGACTCAAGCATCATCGCGCGCTTGGCCACACGCATCTGCACCTGCTCGGGGTGGCCCAGCGGGCCGAACTCCTTGTTGGAAGGATCCACGGCCTCGTCCAGCGTGGCGCCGGACTTGATCTTCTCACGGATAGTGGCATCCTGCTTGAGCAGCATTTCCGCACGCTCAACAGTGCTCATCTGCGGGACTGCCGGGGTTTCGTTCTCAGTATTTTCAGTGTTCTCAACAACTTCAGCCATGGTTCATCAGTGTACGCAAAGCCTACGATTAAGAACGACATGCCGAGTTGCTTTGTCCAGCACCATAATGTAATATCTACGACTGTTGCCAAAACGGGCTGTAGCGCAGCTTGGTAGCGCGCTTCGTTCGGGACGAAGAGGCCGCGGGTTCAAATCCCGCCAGCCCGACCCATAAGGAGAAACGTTGATCTTTCAACGTTTCTCCTTTTTTTGTTTTATCCTCACCAAGTATCACTATCCGTATCATTATTTTGGGTTCCGAGACTTAAAGAAAGTCGGCGGATTCTAGTGGTGGTTGCAACACAGGTGTTGCAACCACCACTAGAATCCGCCAATCAACGGTTCCATCCACCGACGCAATGGCAGTATCTTCGGGAATTCGCATTTGCACCCAGACAGACTTCTTGGTCGATCGAGCACCACCACATGTCATCGCTCCACGAGTAGCCGCATTTTTTGCATCTCAAACTAACAATATCGGAACAGGCGCTGCAGCTGCGTTGCTCGCAGCACTGCCCGTCATCATTGCCTATCTATTTCTTCAGCGATATTTCATTGCTGGAATGGTTGCAGGTGTCGAAAAATAACACTATTCAAGTGCAGCACGACTCTGAATAAATACCGGCACAAGGAATAAGCATTCGAAGCAGCACATGCTCATGGCATTGTTGATGGCGCACCGTAACATATCGCCCGAATCAATCGATCGCTGTTTCCGTATGCAATGCCGTGAAATCTCATGAGAGGAAATATGAAGAAGAGCTTGCTTGCGCTGGCCTCAGGCGCATTCATTCTCGGCGCCGCCGAGTTCGTGATGATGGGCATTCTACCGCAGGCCGCAGCCGCCACCGGCGTAGACATCCCTACCGCCGGCCACTATATTTCCGCGTATGCCATTGGCGTGTGTTTCGGCACATTGATTCTGGTGTTCGGCCGCAAAGCGCCACCAAAGGATCTCATTATTGTGTTCATGGTTATCGCCTTGGTGGGTAACCTGTTCTCCGCATTCTCAGCCAACGCTGCCATGCTCGTCATTGCGCGATTCATCTCCGGTCTGCCGCACGGCGCATTCTTCGGCACCGCCACGCTTATCGCCAAAACCCTGGCCGATAAAGGCAAAGAGGCGCAGGCCGTATCCATAATGGTTACGGGACAAACTTTGGCCAATATGTTAGGCGTGCCGGCAGGCACCTTGATGGCCGAGTTTCTCTCCTGGCGTCTTGCCTTCGGCATTCTGGCCGCATGGGCCGCAATGACGATAGTGCTGTCACTGGCATGGATTCCATTCGTGGCACCAATCAAAGATGCCGGCATCGCCGGTCAGTTCAAATTCCTCACTCGCCGAGGCCCCTGGGCGATCTTGGCTGCCGTGTTCACTGGCAACGCAGGCGTGTTCTGCTGGTGGAGCTACATCTCTCCCTGGCTGCAAAAGACTGGTGGCTGGTCATCTTCCCTCGTACCAATGCTGATGATGCTCGCCGGATTCGGCATGGTAGTTGGCGGCATCATCGGTGGCCGTATTACCGATCGGTGGCGTCATGCCGGCACTGCCGCTCTCGGCCAGTCCATCTCCTGCATTGGTCTGCTGCTTGTGGTGCTGCTGCCCGGCAACCATGGCACTACCGCGTTGTTGACGTTCTGGATCGCATTCGGATTGTTCTTCATCTCCGCACCGCAACAATTGCTGATGACCGAGGCCGGTCAGGGAGGCGGCGAACTCATTGCAGGAGCCGCCGTACAAGTGGCATTCAATTTTGGCAATGCCATCGGCTCGATTGTGGGCGGCGCTATGCTCACTTCATTCTCCATGAACTACCGCTTCACCGGTTTGGGTGGCGTTCCTCTCACCCTGCTCGCAGTCGGCCTGCTCACGTTCTACTCATGGCGATGCGAAACGGACACCGAGGCCATCCATCGCATGCGCGAAATCAAGGTCGACTGAGACCAAGCTCACAGCCTATTCCCTGACGTGTCTGTGCACAGTATTAATAGACTGGAATCAGACGCGATTCAGGGAGGTCTCTCGTGGCTGACGAAGAAGCATTGCTCAAACAATTTGCCGCACAATTCGCTCACGGCCCGAATGATGTCGACGACACAGACGCAGCGGCCGCGGCACAACACGCGAACAACCCAGAAGATCAGGCCGCGACCAACGCCGAACAATCGTCAACGAGCTTTGACACCCAACAATTCCTGAACGGATTGGACGCGATCTTCGACCGTCATGCGGCCGCCACCGAAGCCGGCCCGTATTTGGAACAGGCGATGGTTGACGCAGAGAATGCCGGTGATGAAGCCGGACTGTTGACCGTACTCAATGAAACAATGGGCTTCTACCGTTCGCAAGGACGCCATAAGGACAACCAGTGGATCGTGCAGCGAGCTCTGGAGCTGGCCGCTCGCATGGGCCTGACCACCGGCACATCCGAAGCATGGGCCACCACGCTCATCAACTGCGCCACCGCCATGCGCGCCGCCAAGCAATACGACCAGGCCGAAGACCTCTACCATCAGGCCCAGGATGTATGCCGTCATTCGCTGGCGCCCACCGACCGCAGACTTGCGGCGCTTCACAATAACCTCTCAATGCTCTACAGCGAAACGAACCGACCGGATAAGGCCGAGCTTGAGCTGCGCGAAGCACTCCGCATCATCGAAGCATCGAGTGTGAACCCGGACGAGGATATCGATGTGGCCAGCTCGCATACAAATCTGGCGCTGACCTTGCTGACCGAGCACAAGCTGGAAGGCGCCCACTGGCACGCGGCCAAGGCATTGGATATCTATAAGACCGGTCATCTGGAGCATTCCGCACATTACGCCTCCACATTGGCCGGCTACGCGCAGGTATGCTTTGCCGAAAAGCGATATGCAGATGCCGTCGCCGGGTACCGTCATGCGCTGGACGTGATCGAGGAATGCTACGGCAAGGACACCGATTACTGGCGTATCACCGAAGACAATCTGCGGCAGGCCGAGTCCCAGGCACAAGCCGCGGGTATCGATATCGTTCCGAATGACACCACGGATGCAACCACTGCGTCCGCACAGGAAGCGACCAACGCCGAAGCCGCAAGCCAAAATTCCACCGATGCACCAGTCATGCCGACTGCCTTGGTATCCGATTCCGCCGCAACCGCCACTTCTGTAGTTGGAATTTCCGGCCTGAAACTGGCCCGCGCTTTCTGGACGCAGGTCGGCAAACCGATGCTCTCGGCAAAGTACCCACAATATGTTTCTCGCATCGCCGTCGGTCTGGTGGGGCACGGATCGGAATGCTATGGGTTCGATGACGCATATTCGCAAGACCATGACTTCGGCCCGCGATTCTGCTTGTGGCTTTCCGATGAGGATTACGCCGTCATCGGCGAGCAACTGCAGACCGATTATGATGCATTGCCCCGAGACTTCAATATTGACACACAAGGGCATGCGGTATTCTCCACGAATACCGCATCCACTGCAGCAAGTCATGGAAGTCCCTCCCCCATCACTCCACGCGCACAGGGCGTAAACCGACGCGATGGCGTGTTTCGTATCGGCGATTTCTTCGAGTCGATCACCGGATACCGCACCGCTCCGGCACAGACTTCGCCTCACGAATGGTTGATGCTGGATGAGGCCACACTGGCCGCCGCCACCAACGGCGAGGTGTTTGCCGACCCCACCGGGCAATTCTCCAAGACCCGCCAAGGATTCAAAGATATGCCGGATGATGTGCGACTGGCATTGATTTCCAAGCGTTTGGGCATGATCGCACAAGCCGGTCAATACAATCTGCCACGTTCGCTGAAACGTGGCGATGGCGCCGCCGCATGGCTGTCCATCCACGAGTTCGTGAATGCCGCCTCCTCATTGGTGTTTCTCATCAATGTGCCGATGGTGGCCGGCTATCTGCCGTACTACAAATGGCAGTTCGCGGCACTGCGCAAGCTGTCCAAATCGATGTTCGCGCTGCTGCCTGATGTGGCCGAACAACTGGAAAGCGTAATGCGGCTGAGCTCAGCGGCTTGCTACGGCGGCGCCGGTTTCGGCGAGGGCGGCAAGGGCTCCGCCCCGGCGATTGACCAAATCAACGGGATTGTGGAACATATCGCCGCAGAGATTGTCAAGGAACTCCAGAGGGAACACCTGACCACGTCAACCGAAACCTTCCTGGAATGGCAACGGCCTTACATTGAAGATCACATCGCCTCCGACGATCCAGTGCTCAAGAGTTTGTGAGGCTCGAAGATGACCGACAACCTTACCACCGACGAACTGCGTGAAACCATTGTGCGCCATGAATGGAACCAATTTCAGCACACCAATAACGAGGGCGGCCGTGCCGCCTGCCAAGGCAATTGGCCGGTTTTCCACCAGATGCGTTTGGCTCAGTTCCTTACGTGGAAGCGCCCGTTGCTCTCCAGCTACGCCGCTGATTTGGACGAAGCCGACCACGTTGGCCGCAATCTCGTCACCGAGAAATACGGCCGCATGATGGCCTCCACCGCACCCGACGACTTCGCAAAGAACATCGAACCGTACATTCCGCGCCTGACTGAATCTCGTGTGTCCAGGCAAGAACAGGTAATCGCCCAGCAAGTGGCGTGGGCCGCCGATTTCCGTTCGCGGTACCCGAAGCTTGGCGAGGCGATGCGCGTGCTGACCACCGCCGAGGACACGCCAACGGCCACCTCATTTGAAACATATCTACGCGGCGAACTCGGCACATACTCCGACGCGACTTTCGACCTCTATGAAGAGATGATCCGCGAACGAGCCGACACAACCCCTCAGCACAACATCACCGAAGAAACTTTGCTGAACACCGTGCAACTCGGCGGGTTCAGCACTCTTGACGAGGCCGAGGCGGCTTAACGCTGACGCTACGCGCACCACAACTACAGGCTGAATAGACCCCAGAACGCCAGCGTGGTGCATGTAGCGAGCGCTGCCACCACCATGATGATGCCGGCCGCACGGCGAGCGCCCATGATGTCTGCGCGGTGACGCCATAACCGCTCCGCGACCACGGCGAACAGCAGTACCAGCACCACCGTCAACGCCTGCAATACCCACCATCCGATGCCGAAAAGCCGCGGATGCGGCATGACATATACGGCCGCCGCCCCTACAGCACCCATATACCCGTACAGCAGTACGGTAATCACCATTATCGCAACGCCTAAGCCGGCAATAGGCCCTGCAACACCACGGGGCATGGCCCGCCACGCCAACACAGGATTGGCATGCATCGCACGCCGATCGCGCAACGTGTACAGGCGGTTACCGTCAACAACTATTGCATTACGACGCCGGTGACGGTTGCCATCATCGTCAACATGCGTACCGGCATCTCTCCGATACGGCTGATTCCATCCGGCAGGCATGTTTCGTCCTGGTACACGCCGACCCAACGCACCGCGCATGCGCAGCCAATCCACAATATCCATGGCAATACCAAGTATGACTGCAACGAGCATAAGCACCGGGCCTGCAATCATGATGCCCGCCAACACACCAAGCGAGCCGATAATACCCGACTTGGTTTGCTGCGGTGCCGCGAACTGCTGATGAGGATGCACTCCGGCAATCTGTGGCGTGGCCCATCCGTCAGCCCGAGCGCCTGCGGCAATACCATTCACCCAGTTCTCCAACGCCTGCGTATACCCTTGCGCCAACGGTAGATTCGGCGTGAACAATCCCTTACCGGCCCGCATCTGATGGTTGCCGGCAAAGTACCGCACCGTGACGTTCTCATTGCCTGCGCTGCGAGCTGCGTCAATGATGCGTTGCACGCCTTGCTCAATGGGCATGGCGGTGTCATAAGCGCCATAATTCACCAGAAGCGGCATGGTCAAAGAACGCAGGTAATGATCGGCATCGAAATCGGCATAAGCAAGATCAAAAGGAGCGTAGTTGAGCGACATGAGCTTAGCTGTATCCTTAACCACGGAAGCGGGCGCACCAGCTTCATGCATATAGGCGCTGATGGCCATGGCCATTTGCTCGCGACCTTTAAATACTGGTGCCGAAGTCAGGATGGCAAAAGCGATATCCTGCCGCTTGGATGCCAGAATCGTGAATATCCATGTGCCTTCGGATTCGGCATAGATGCCGGTTTTTGCCGGATCGACGCCTGCAGTGCTACGCAACACATCCAAAGAACTGCTGTATTCGCGGGCGAATCGCTGGTAGTCGCGATGCAGCACGGTGTAATTGTCATTGCGCTTGGCCGGAACCAGCGTCACAATACCGGCGGATGCCATAGCGTTGGCAATGTCGCCAAAGTCCTCGGCCCCGCTGGTGCCGGATCCATGGATAAACAAGCAGGCCGGGCGATTGCCAGGAGCATCAATCGGCTCCCGCAAGATGGCCGGTAACGTGACTCCATCGTCTGTTTCAATGGACAGCTGGGTTTCACGGGTACCGTATCTGCCCTCATGCGGGATGTCCGCATGAGCAGGCGCAATAGCAGGGTCTGACGAGGCAACGGCAATATGATTGTTATAAGGACGAGTGCTCCACTGCGGCATCATCGCCCAGCCAAGCAGGGAGAACACTAACGCAATCACCACCGCAATCGCAGCGATATTCAGCACTCGCCGCACTGTGATCCGCGTCATCCGTTCCACCTCCCCCACAAGCATAGAACGCCTTACTTCAGATATCGCATAGTACCGAAGTATGATTTCTTAGCTCCTCAGTCAGCTGTGCTCGCAAAGGGGCTTGCCAAACAATACGAGTTATTTTTTCTTCACGGCGCCCATAATGGCCCACACGATAGCTATGGTCACCAAGACCACGCCCACTATTGCGCAGACAATAGCCACCAACACCTGCGGATCAGCGGCGAACTGTGTGATCAGCATATCGGGGAACGTCACGCCGAAGAACAACCCCAGTGCGCCAATCAATACGCCCAATAGACCGAAGACAACGGTCAGTGTACTGATGCTGCTTTTCTTGGCAGGTTCCATCCTTGTGCTCGACTGAGACTGAGCATCCACATGCTGTGCGGATGAGGCGAATTCCGCATTAGGCGAAGTTCCAGATGCAGTCTGTTCATTCCCCGAGCAAGCGTTGCCCGCCGCATAGAGCGGAATGTCGCTTGCGGGCGGAATTGACGTATCGGCAACCGCCTCCAGAGGAATCGTCTTCTCGCGGTCGTCCGACACGATATCTTCGGATTCCGGATTGTCGTCAGCAGACGGAATCACCGTCGTTGCCGAACCATCAGCCGCCGTAGTCATTGGCCGAGTCTCATCAATACTGTCGTCAACCACAGGCAGGGCCGAGGTCTCCACCGCATCTGCAGCTGTTGGCAGCACCTCGGTCTCAGCCGCCGTTTCATTATCGGGCGAATGCAGCACCTTGGTCTCGTCTGCATCGTCGGATACCGACAGCGGACGGGCCTTGGCCTGGTCTTCGATGGTCTTCAGTTCCTTGGTGTCGTCGCTCATCATTCTGCCTTCCCTGAGTCCTCGGTGTATCCGTTCGTCGTATCGAAGTTGTTCCTGAATTGCATATACGTCGACCCTTCCCAATCCGAGATATAGGTCATATTCACCCGGGCGCCGGCCGAGAAGGGGATGTCGACGAGCAGCTCAGGGCCATTTGCCGGCATTTTGCTATCGTCCGTCATCCAGGCATAGTTGGTGTCATAGCTGTCGATGGAATGCCCCTGATCGGTATCGGAAAACCCGATAAGGTCCACCGTGTCATATATCATCGCATACTTGCCGCCCATGCTGTTGCTGTACGTGTACCCGCGCCACGCACTGCCAATGCCGTAGGAGCACCCGTCAGGAAGAATGATGTGAACCTGAGCCTGAACCGCGGATATGGTGATGGTTCCCGCCGGGCAGTTGCTGATGGACGTATTGCCATTCGACAATTCCAGCTTATGAGGCGCATGGCTGTTTTCCCAATCCGACAGGTCAAGCACAGCCTGGCTGGAGTCGTAGTCGTCACCGGAGAACCATACGCCCCTCACGAGTTTATCGAATGTCCGTTGGCTGGAATCCGCATAAAACTGGTCCTTGACCTGCACCTGGTTCATACCATACGCGTCCACCGACGCATGGCCGCCAGCACTGGACAGCGTGATATCCGTGTAACTGATATTGGTATGCGTCGCATCGTAATGGCGGATGGCATACGTACCGCTCGCGATAATCATGCACATCGCGCAGGCTCCGGCTATCAAGCCCAGCGGAATCAGTCCACCTGCACGACGCCCCTTGAATCCCAACACAATGACAATCAGACCCATCACCACGCATACTGCGGAAATCCATATGGTGCCCACGCGCACGATGCCACTGACGTCCATGTCATATTCCCAAATCACCGCCATAACGGCAGCGAAAGAAATGAAGGACAGTCCCAATACGCTCAGCACCACAACCGGGCCGGCCGGTTTGCGGCGGGTGGAGGAACGCGGCGCCGCAGCCGCGACAGGATTGGGCATTGCATACTTGCCCGCAGGAATGCCATCTACCGGCATCGCCGCAGAGCTGCTTGTGGGATTATACGGCCGCTGCCCCGCCTGCGGAACAGGCTGTGAAACATATGGTACCGATTGTGAAACAGGTTGTGAAACATATGGAGGCATCGCTGCAGACGGTTGCATAGAGGGGTTCGGCGCAAGGTTATTCGGATTATTCGGTCCGTTCGGATTATTCGGCGGCGCGGTGGACTGACCACCGTGGTACCCGAAACCGTATCCTTCCTGCTGGCGAACACCGCTTTGCGCAATCAGCCACAGCACCAGAGCGGCGAGCGCAATGCACACCCAACCGGCGCCTGGAATCAGCACAGCCACAGCCATAAACAGGAAGCAGCCAAGACAATTCCAATCCCACTGGCCTTCAATCAAATCTTCGGCGAGAATCTGCCCGCTGCGCACATCGGGAATGAGAAACCATCCCATTGCGTATAGCGCCGCGCCAAAACCAAAGAACAGCGTGGCCACAATCATCAGCGCACGCACTAATGTCGGGCTCCAACCGAGACGCTGCGCGATACCACTGCATACGCCGCCAATCCAGCGATCATTGCCGCGGATCAATCCGGAAGAACGCACCCATGTGAAGAAACGCCGCGGAGCTTTGCCCGGCTGCGGCTGTTGATACGAATTCATATGTGGACTGCTCATGCTTCCATTACACAGCCCAAACGCCGCCACAAGGCTCGGGGAACACCCTGATTGTTCCCTGAACACCATGTAAAACCCCGGTTCCAAAGCCCTGAACGCGGCACAATAGAGATATGACATCAATTCCCGAACCGCTGCTGCCCGCGCGCATGCCGTTGATGCGACCCAAACGAGGCCGCTGGCTCACCGGCGTCTGCAAAGGCATCGCACTACATCTCGGCATTTCTGTGATGTGGGTTCGGCTGGCATTCATTGCACTGACCTGCTTGTATGGCGCCGGCATTATCGCCTATGTGTTCCTATGGATTTTCATGCCGGCCGGTGATCCTCAGGCTGTGGCAAGTGCGGAACATATACCAGTGGAGCAAGCTCCGCTCGCGCGGGGCAACCAGGCCGCACAGGCCGGCGTTGAAGACACGGCCGCCTCGGCCGAGTCATTATCCGAAGCCATCCAGCGCGCCCCGAAACCTGCGTTAGTGGCGTTGGCCGGGTTCGTGTTGCTGACCATCGGCCTGCTGCTGGTCGGCACCGGCGCTGATAGCCAACTCATCATCCCGCTACTGCTTGGACTGGCCGGCATAGCGTTGGCTTGGATGAATCTGAGCCCGAACGGCACGCAACTGCTCTCCATGCTGGGTGGCATCGCGCTGATTTTCATAGGATGGGCCGTATATGTGTCGAACGTGACCTATGCGGGATGGGGCACCTCACCGCGACGCATCATGCTCAGTGGATTCATTATGATTGCGTGCATTGTATTGGCGGTGATGCCATGGGCGAATGCCATGCTGCAAAGGCTTTCCCGCGAGCAGGCGTTGAAGGAGCGCGAGGAAGAGCGCGCGGACATGACCGCCCATCTGCATGATGGCGTGCTGCAGACGCTGGCGCTCATCCAACTGCATTCCGAAGACCCCTCCACCGTATTTACTTTGGCACGCGGGCAAGAGCGCGAGTTGCGCGAATGGCTGTATCAGGAACGTTCCACATCGGATCGTTCCGTCAGTGCCGGGCTGAAGCAGATCGCCGCCGAGGTTGAGGACGAACATGGCAAACCGATTGAGGTGGTCACTGTGGGCGATGCCCATCCAAGCGCCCAGACCGATGCGCTGTTAGACGCCACGCGTCAGGCGCTGGTCAATGCCGTCACACATGGCAGCGAACCGGTCTCCCTTTACTGCGAAGCCACGGATACGACTGTCGAAGCGTTCGTGCGCGACCACGGTGAAGGATTTGATATCGATACAATACCGCCAGACCGATTAGGAATCCGTGAGTCGATTATCGGGCGTATCAAACGCCGTGGCGGTACAGTGGAAATCGTATCCAGAGCCGGCTGGGGCACCGAAGTGAGAATGCATATGCCGATTGCATTGAAATCGACACAAGGAGAGCATCGATGAGTGAAGCTGCAGCAGACCGCATTCGCGTGGCGGTAGTGGATGACCACGAAATGTTTCGCGCCGGCGTGATTGCCACACTGCGAGACTCTTTTGATATCGTCGGCCAGGCGGCGGACGTGCCCGGCTCGGTGGCGATGATTGCCCAGACCAAACCACAAGTGGTATTGCTGGACGTGCACGTGCCGGGCGGCGAAGGTGGCGGCGGTGCCGAGATCCTTACCAAGTCACGCGCCTACTCCCCCGCTACTGTGTTTCTTGCGCTGTCGGTTTCGGATGCGCCTCAGGATGTGGGTTCGGTGATTCGCGCCGGCGCCCAGGGTTATGTGACCAAGACGATTACCGGAGCCGATTTGATTTCCTCCATCAAGCAGGTGCATGAAGGCTACGCCGTGTTTTCTCCGAAACTGGCCGGATTCGTGCTCTCTGCGTTCCAAGGTGTGCCGGCCGCCGGAGCCGATGGTGCCGCACCCGCGCATGATGAGGAACTGGACCGACTTTCCGCCCGCGAGCAAGAAGTCATGCGATTGATTGCCCGCGGATACACATATAAGGAAGTTGCCGCGGAATTGTTCATTTCGATTAAGACGGTCGAAACGCACGTGAGCTCGGTGCTACGAAAGCTTCAGCTTTCGAATCGCACCGAGCTCACGCGCTGGGCCGCCGATCGGCGGATTGTATGAGATATAAGATAGCTCCCGCTGGCGGGAGCTATCGGCGTAGCCGACTGAGGGTGGTCAACGTCATGCGGCACAAACCACCCTCAGTCTCACTTCGTTCGACAGATCCCGCCAGCGGGAGCTAAAAATCACTCGGCGTCGCGGAAACCGTTGGGGTTCTTGGTCTGCCAGTTGAGGGAGGAAGCGGCCATATCGTCGATGGTCAGCTCGGCCTTCCAGTCCAGCTCCTTTGCGGCCTTGGAGGCATCGGCATAGCATGCGGCGATGTCACCGGGGCGACGAGGCTTGATCACGTACGGAATCGGGTGGCCGGCGGCCTTCTCGTAGGCCTTGATGACCTCGAGCACGGAGTAGCCGTGGCCGGTACCCAGGTTGTAGACGAACACGCCTTCCTTGTCGATGTGGTCGATAACGGCCACGTGGCCCTTGGCCAGGTCGACCACGTGGATGTAGTCGCGCACGCCGGTGCCGTCAGGGGTGTCGTAATCGTCGCCGTAGACCTGAACGGCCTTCAGCTCGCCAACCGCGACCTTGGCCACGTACGGGGTGAGGTTTGCCGGAATGCCCTTCGGATCTTCGCCAAGCAGGCCGGACTCGTGAGCGCCAACCGGGTTGAAGTAGCGCAGCAGCACGATGGTCCAGGACGGATCGGCCACGTGAACGTCGCGCAGGATCTGCTCTTGGAACAGCTTGGAGGTGCCGTACGGGTTGGTGGTGCCGCCAGTCGGCGTTTCCTCGGTGATTGGCAGCTCCTTCGGGCTGCCGTACACGGTGGCGGAGGAGGAGAAGATGATCTTCTTGACGTTGTGCTTCTTCATCACCTTGAGGAGCACGAGCGTGGAGTACAGGTTGTTGTCGTAGTATTCGATCGGCTTGGCTACGGACTCACCCACGGCCTTAAGACCGGCGAAGTGAATGACCCAGTCGATGTTGTTTTCAGTGAAGACGCGCTCCATCAGAGCCTCGTCACGCACGTCGCCGTCGTAGCGCTTGACCGGCTTGCCGGTAATCTGCTCGACACGCTCCAATGCGACAGGAGACGAATTGCCGTAGTTGTCCACGGAAATAACGTCATAGCCCTTGTTGAGCAGTTCGATGTCGGTATGGGTAGCAATAAATCCAGCGCCGCCCGTAACCAGAACAGTGGTCATGTTTCCTCCTTGGGAAGGATGTTGCCTTCGGTTTTCCTTCGCTGCCAACTTTATCACAGATTGTGCCAAAATCGAACTTTTGCGCAAGTTTTCTGTTCGCTCGTGTTCATAAATGTGAACTATTGGCCGGGACTATGTTCTATTTCATGATGTCCGCAACGATGGCGTGCGTCTCATCAACCTTCTGCTCCATCTCCTGCACCAGCTTGATCTGGGTACGGGTACGTACCAGATTGTGCTCAGGATACTTCGTGGCAAAGTACACGTCGCCCTCCAGATAATCGGCGAGGAAACGCATGCCGCATTCCATGGTGAGCAGGTTGCCGCTGAAAGCCAACAGCTCGGCCTCACGCTCGGTGATGCTGCCGCGCAGCTCCCCCACAAAACCTTCGGCGTAAGCACGGAACAGCTCGGTGCTGAAATGCACTTTATCCAAATCTTTCTCATCTTCCAAAGCAGTGGAGGCTCCAAAGCGAATCGAATCACCGAAATCGAACAGCATTGAGCCCGGCATGATGGTGTCGAGGTCGATGATCGCACGCGCCTTTCCGGTGGTGGCATCCATGAGAATGTTGTTCAGCTTGGTGTCGTTATGAGTCACACGCAGCGGAATCGAGCCGTCCTTCAATCCATCCATCACGGTGGCGTACTGATCAGCATGGGCCAGATAGAAGTCAATCTCCGGCTGGCAGCTTGCGGCACGGCCGAGCTTGTCCGCGGCAAGGGCGGCCTTGAAATCCTCAAAACGATGAGGGGTGTCGTGGAAGTGCGCGATGGTTTCGGTCAACTGACCGGCATCGAACCCGGACAGGAAATTTTGGAAGTCGCCGAATGCCCTGCCGGCCTCACGGAATACATCTGGATTCGGCACGAGATTGTAAGACACGGTGTGCTCGATGAATTTGTATACACGCCACGCACCGCCATAGATCTCTTCCCACGTTGCGCCGGAAGTGGTGGGCACGATATCCAATGTCTCCTTGCCCCGAGCTTTGAGGGCAGAAGTAACTAGTTCGACATTGCGCATCAGATTTACCGTATCGGGGAAAATGCTGGTGTTCATCCGCTGCAGGATGTAATGGGGGCCATCAGTGACCACCAGATAAGTGGTGTTGATGTGTCCGTCGCCATAAGGCTCGACGCTGATGATATTGCCCTCCAGTGCGAAGTGTGAGGCGATGTCAAATAGTGCTTCCTTGTTTGCGGCCATGATGAGGTCCAATCTCCCTATAAAGCCGCAATAAGCGGCATTGCTTATTTGTTAAGTATATATACATAAATAGACATTGATATGATTTGCAACACCCGAGAACGAGCCACAACACCGTGGACGAACGCGCATACAGGGGTATCTGTTTTCAAAGATGCACATTCCGGCCGTTGCAGAATGCTATCTGCTTTCAAAGAGGTACCTCGATGCGAAAAATCCAAGTACAGATGTTGATATTTCAACGCCCATACTTGGATTTTCGACGAACCGGCACCTCTTTGAAAGCAGATAGCATTTTGCATGGGAACCGATGTACCTCTTTGAGGGGAGAAAGCCTTCTATTTTCCGCATTTCTCCCCTCGGTGGACTAACTTTGTCAGTCGTTGCGCCAGGCGATGCCGCTGGGCTGGAGGTCGAAGGTCTCGCTCGACCCGTCGGCCAGGGTCACGGTGGTCGTCTGCGGCTGGTCGGTGTTGTTGACCACGCAGTACAAGCCCTGTCCGGGGAAGTGGGCGACCTCGCACTCCGGGTTGCTGGAGCTCCACGCCGCGTACCGGTCCTCCTTGTGGGAGGCCCAGAACAGGGCACGTTCCAACAACCTGGCATTGGCCGCCGAATACGGCAGTCCGGAGATATAGACGCCGCGGCCCTTGCCGTATTCGTTGGCCGCGAGCTGCACCTGACCGTTGTCCGCGCGCAACAGGGTCACATCCTCGCTGACCGGATACGTATTCGCCACGGCTTCGCCGAAGTCGATGCCGCCCAGCGGGGCGATGCCCTGGCCGCCGCCGCAGCCCGACAGGGGCGCACGGTAGCCGGCCCGCTCCCAGGCCCCGCGGGCCGCCGGGTCCACGGGCACGTCCGTGGTGATGAAATGCTCGGGCGTGACGGGCGGGAAGTACTTGTCCACCGACAGGGTCTGGAAGCGCTCCTCGTCCACGCCCAGCACATCCGCCAGCTGGAAGAAGCGGCCCGCCTGGAAACGCGGCAGCGAGCTCGGCTCGCCAACGCCCACCAGCGCGCCGCCGTCACGCACCCATGCGCGCAGGGTCTCCACGAGCTTCGGATTCGCCCACACGTCGCCGCCGGTGAACGCCGTGTCCACCGGGCCGCCGTTGATGATCACGTCGACGTCCGGGTCCACGCCGTGCTCGAGGATGTCATCGAAGCTGACGAACCTGACGTTGACGCGCATGCCGGACAGGGACTCCAGGATCCCGTAATACGAGTACGTCTGCTTGTTGGGCAGCGCGTGCGCCACGGTGAACGCCATCCACGAACGCATCCTGCCCCACGAGTTCAGAATCGCCACGTTCAGCTCACCCTCGGCCGCCACGCCGTTCGTGCGGTCATGGATGTCGCGGAACTCGTCCGCGATGTGTGTGACGGTGTCCACGAACTTCGGGAACTTCGCGGCCAGGGACAGATAGCCGCCGTAGCCCATGCGTGAGATCGGCGAACGCAGGATCGCGCGGCGGGCCTTGCGCCAGTTGTCGAGCCCCTCGATGCTCGGGTCGTTGCCCTCATAGAACGTGTCCGGGAAGAAGTACGGCAGGAAACGGCCCTCGGTGTACTTGACGCCGGGAATGTCCGCGATCATGCGGGTCGTGGTGCCGTCGCCGATCGAACCCACCACCGCATCCAGGCCCAGCTGGTCGAACCCTTCCTTATAGGGTTCGGTGCCGATCCATTGGTCGCCCAGGAACATCATCGCCTCCTTGCCGGCCGCATGGGACATGTCCGCCAGCTGCTTGACGTTCTTGCGCACGAAGCCAGACAGGAAGTCGATCCAGTCGCGCTGGGCCTTTCTGGGCACGCGCCATGCGCTGTTGTAGGCGCCACCATCCACAAAGTCCTCAGGACGCAGACGATACCCATATTCCTTCTCGAAGTCGTCCAAGGCACGCGGGCTCACGGTGCAGGCGCAGCCGAACCAGTCGACCACCTTTTCGCGACGCTTGGCGTCGAACAGCAATGTGAACTGGTAGAAGAACGTGGTGAAACGCACCACATCAGTCTGCGGGCTGTCCTTCAGCCACCTCGCGAACGTGTCGAACACGAACTTTCGGGTGGCGGGATGGTAGATGTCGAACGGGATCTCGTGCTCCTTGTCGCCCCAGTCGTTGGTCAGATGGTTGTACATCTCGACCGGATCCCAGATGATGTAGGCCAGGAACGAAACCGTGTACTCGTGCATCGGCACGGCAGCGGTCACGTGCACGGTATCCTCGCCCGCGTCCAGCGTCCACTGTTCGGGCGGCACGACTTCGCCCGTCGTGCGGTCCACGACCTCCCAATACCTGTGCGGGTCCGCGTCACGGTTCGGCTTGAGCTGCTCCTCGAAGAAACCATCCATCAACGGCACATCCACCGCATCCGACTCCGCCAGGATACGATCCGTCAGCAGGTACACCTGCGGCGTCTCGTCCATATGCAGAGTGATCCACTCGTTATGCGCACGCGTCGGGAAATACGCACTGTATATCTTCTTGCCAAGAGCGAGCACATCCTCATCAAGATGCGTGCCATCCGAGTTGCGGATAGCATCCGCGCCCCACAATTCGGCAAGCTCCTTGGTCTTCTCAGCAAAATTCTCCTCACTCGGCAAAGTGAAGCGGCCAGTACTCATGAGTTCTCCTCTATAGAACGGTCGAATGGGAAAGCATGGCGACGAAATGCCACAACAAAAAATGGCCGGCGTCATCGCGGGTTCTAGGGCCCTGACTGCGTAGATCCTTGACGCTACGGTGACGCCGGACGATTGCAATAATGTCACTCCAATAAAGAAGGGGCGCCGCCCGGCACCGGAAGGAGTGACATGTTATGCCGGGCGGCGGATTAATTAGCCCTTGACTGCACCGGCAGCCAAACCGGACTGCCAGTAGCGCTGGAGGCCGAGGAAGAGCACAATCACCGGCAGCACACCGAGCAAGGCACCCATCATCAGGGCACCACGATCGGTGAACGTGGACAGCGAGACCATGCCATACAGACCCAAGGTCACCGGCTTCAGGGTGTCGGAAGACACCATCATCAACGGCAGCACGAAGTTGTTCCACGTGGCCACGAACAGGAACAGGAAGATCGTCACCATTGCCGGAGCCAGCAGGCGCAGCACAATAGTGAAGAAGATTCGTGCCTCGCTCGCACCATCAATGCGGGCCGCCTCGAGCAACTCATCAGGCACCGAGCTCTGCGCGTACGTGCGGCCCAGGAAGAAGCCGAACGGGGAGACGCAGCACGGGATGATGATGGAGAGCATCGTGTTGGTCAGGTGCAGGGTGTGGAAAATCGAGTACTGCGGGATGGTCAGCAGTGCGGCGGGCATCAGCATGCAAGCCATGATGACGCCAATAGCCGCGTTCTTGCCGCGGAAGTTGAACTTCGCAGTGGCGTAGCCAGCCATCACAGACACGATGGTGCCGATCAATGCCGAGACGCCCGAATAAATCAGGGAGTTCAACACCCAGCGCCAGAAGTTGCCACGAGTCCAGCCAAGCAGCTTGGAATAGTTAGTGGCGATGGCATTGGGCAGCTGGTCAAGCGGCACAGCAAACCACATGCCGTTGCTACCGGTCATCTGGGCCGGCGTCTTGGTGGACGCGATGATGGCCCAGTAAATCGGGAACAGGAAGTAGATCAACACCAGTACCAGCAGCACCACGGTGAGGGTCTTCACGGCCGCGGACGGTCGCATGGAGCGAGGCAAATCGTGTTGCGCAGCCTGACGCTGCTTTTCGAGCTTGCGCTCGGCCTTTTTGCGGGCGCGTTCTTCAACGGTTGCGGAGCTCATTACTCGTTCACCTTCCTTTCGGCCAAGGTGTACAGCACGGCAAGCACACCTGCGATCAGAGCCATGACAATGGCGATGGCCGAAGCCGGACCGTCACCAGACGGGGTAATGCTGCCCTGAGAAGTGCTCATGGCCATCATCATCGGTGTATACGACTTGGAAATACCCGGATCAGCCGTAGACATGATCTGCGGTTCGTTGAACAGCTGAATGGTGCCGACGATGGAAAGCAGCATGGCCAGCAGGGCCGCGCCACGCACGTTCGGCAGCTTGATCTTCGTGGCGATCTGCCAACCATTGGCGCCGTCGATACGGGCGGCCTCATAGAGGTCATGCGGGATGGCCTGCAATGCGGCGAGGAAGATCAGCATGTTGTAGCCGGTGAAGGTCCATGTGGTGATGTTGGCCATCGAGCCGAGCACGATGTTCTTGTTGAAGAAGTCCACATTGACGCCGATGGCGGCAAGTCCCTTGACGATCGGCGAGATTTGGCCGTTGTACAGGTAGACCCAGATAATCGAGGCCACGACGCCGGGGATGGCGTAGGGCAGGAAGTAGCCCAGACGGAAACCGGTGACATGCTTGACCACGAACGAGTCGATGACGATGGCCAACGCCAGTGCGGCGATGATCATGATCGGCACCTGAATCAGGGTGTAGACCAGCACCCTGCCGACGCCGGACCAGAAGTTGCCGGAAGTAATAACATACTGGAAGTTCTGGAATCCTACGAATTTATTGACCAGCTCGCCACCGCCGTATGCGCCACCGCCCTCGGTGACCTGACGGAAGAAGCTGGAATAGATGGCCCAGATGATGGGCAAGATGAACACGAAAGCGAACAGGACGGCGAACGGTGCCATGAACGCCCAGCCGGTGCGGTTCTCGCGCTTCTGAGCGCCGGACCGCTTCGGCTTGGCGGCGGCACGCCTAGGTGCTTTGCCCTTCGCCTGAGTAGTGGATGCAGTCATAATACAAAACCTGTCTTTGCAAAAAACAGTAAAACAAATAACAAGGGCCACAGCGCCCTTGCAGCAATACCCCCAAACAATACGGAAGGCCGGAGTATGCGCCCCAGCCTTCCGCTATGGTGATGCGAGGCATCGGAGGTCTTGGATGGCCGGCTATTTCAAGCCGGCCCGTTGACAAGACCTAGTGAGGTCACTCCTTGACGGACAGACCGAGGTTCTTCAGCGTATCCACCGAGGTCTTCTGAGCGGTGTCGAACACATCCGAAACCTTGGCAGAACCATCGGCAGCCTTGGCGGCGGTCTGTTTCATTGCAGCGCCGACTGCGGAGAAGCCAGGCATGTAGGTGAAGTCACCCATGTTGCCGTTCGCGGTCTTGAACTCAGCCATGACATCCTGTCCGCTGAAGTAGTCGGACCACTTCTGCGGGGTCTTGGCTTCCGCGGTGGTGGCGGCCACGACGAGGCCCTGGGAGACAAGGTCATCAACCTGGGTGTTGAACCAGTCAAGGAACTCCATGGCTTCGGCCGGGTGCTTGGAACCCTTGAGCACGGCCACACCGGAACCACCATCGGCGCCGGTCTTGGTGCCATTGCCGAACCAGTCACCGAGCTGGGTGACCTTCCACTCACCAGCACCAGTGCCACCGGCGGAATCGATGAACAGCGGGGCCTCCCAAGCGGCGGCCACGGTGCCGATCAGCTGACCGGACTGGATGGAGTTATCAAACGATGCATCCCAACGCGGGTTGGTGAGGGCGGCCTTGTTGTCGATCAGCTGCTGGTAGACATCGGCCACGGCCTTGGAGCCCTTGGTCTGGGTGTTGACAACCCAGGAGTTGCCGTCGACCTTGTACCACGGACCGGAAGCACCGGCCTGGCCGGACATCATCATCATGGCCTCATCAGGCTGGAAGGTCATGATGTACTTGCCCTGGGCAGCGGTCTTCTTGGCGGTCTCGATGAGCTCGTCAGCGGTCTTCGGCACGGTGATGCCGAGCTTCTCAAATTCAGCGGCGTTGTAGAAGTAAGTCAGCGGGCCGGTGTCCTGCGGCAGACCGTAGGTCTTGCCGCCCACCTGCATCAGTGCGAACGGGCCGGAAGCGAAATCGTCCTTGTACTTGGCGGCCTCATCGGTGACATCCTGCAGAAGGCCCTTGGTGAAGACCTCAGGAACCTCGGCGTAACCGACCTGAGCCAGATCCGGCGCATTGCCAGCCTTGACGTCGGTCTCGAGCTTCTTGATCATTTCGGAGGCATTGCCATCGAACTTGGTGGCCTTGACCTGAATGTTCGGGTGCTCCTTGTTCCACTTGGCCACAATGTCGTTGACCAAGGTCATGCCTTCGGAATCGGGCAGACGGTGCATATAGGTGATGTTGACCACACCGCCATCGCTGCCGGACTTCGTGTCGCCAGCAGTGTCGCTGCCACCGCAACCGGCCAAACCAATACCCATTGCTGCTACCGCGGCAAGAGCAGCCACGATGCGCTTGTTGTGCGATACCATATCTCTACTCCTTCGATAATGGCGTCATCACTCCTCTGTGACGACTGTTAATCAGTTTAGGCGCTCAAATCTTTATTGTCAACCTAACTAACAATTTCTGCGCGCCCCAGTGGAATAGTGACATTAACCCGGTTTGATTCCTTATTATGCTCGTTTTGTCATTTTATTAATACTCCTTACAAAGCTACATACTTATGGTCTACCAGTGGACCATGCGTGAAATACGAAAAAGCCCCGGATTGCTCCGAGGCTCATCGTTCACAGGCGGACAGAGCGAGATTCGAACTCGCGGAGGGTTGCCCCTCAACGGTTTTCAAGACCGTCTCTTTAGACCGCTCAGACATCTGTCCTTATGCACATGCGCATGTGCACGATATTTGATTATACAAAAGGGAAGGATTTGGGGAGCGGACACAGTCGCACTCCCCCATAAGCCTTACATGCAGCTAATCTGCCAGCGGGCCTGATGAAATCAGGCCTCCCATTTAGTCGGCTCGATGACTTCCTTGCCGCCCATGTAGGCACGCATGGCCTTCGGAATCTCGATGGAGCCATCCTTCTGCTGATGGTTCTCCATGATGGCGACCAGCCAACGGGTGGTGGCCAGCGTGCCGTTGAGCGTGGAGACCGGGCGAGTGCCGCCGTCTTCCATACGCTCGCGGATGTTCAGACGACGAGCCTGGTACTCGGTGCAGTTCGAGGTGGAAGTGAGCTCACGGTAACGGTCCTGGGTCGGCACCCAAGCCTCGCAGTCGAACTTGCGGGCGGCGGAGGAGCCGAGATCGCCGGCGGCGGTGTCGATGATGCGGTATGGCACCTCGACCTTGGCAAGCATCTCCTGTTCCATAGCCAGCAGGTGCTCATGCTCCTTGTAGGAGTCCTCCTGCTTGGCGTAGACGAACATCTCCACCTTGTCGAACTGGTGGACGCGGATGATACCGGAGGTGTCCTTGCCTGCGGCGCCGGCCTCGCGGCGGTAGCAGGAGGACCAACCGCAGTAACGCAGCGGGCCATTGCCGAGGTCGAGAATCTCGTTCTCGTGCATGCCGGCGAGCGCCACTTCGGAAGTGCCGACCAGGTACTGGTCATCGGGCTCACGCAGGCGGTAGATCTCGTCGGCGTGGGAGTTCAGGAAGCCAGTGCCGCGCATGACTTCGGGGCGCACGAGCGTCGGGGTAATGGCCAGCGTGAAGCCGTGCTCCTCTGCCTGGTCAACGGCCATAGTGAGCATGGCAATCTGCATGCGGGCCACCTGGCCACGCAGGAAGTAGAAGCGGGAGCCGCCCACCTTGACACCGCGGCGCATGTCGATGCCAGCCACGCCGGTGCCGAGGGTCAGGTGATCCTTGGGCTCGAAACCTTCAGCCGCGAAGTCACGAATCTGGCCGACCTTCTTGACGACCACGTAATCGTCCTCGCCGCCCTCAGGAGCTTCCGGCTCCACAATGTTGGAGAGCTTCCACATGGCGGTGGTGTATTCCTCGGCAGCTGCATCGGCCTTGGACTTGAACTCGGCGACCTTCTGGGAGAGTTCCTTGGTTTCGGCGATGAGCTTGGCCTTTTCGTCAGCCGGGGCAGAGGCGACCTTCTTGCCGATTTCCTTCTGCTGGGCGCGGGCCTCTTCAAAAGCCTTGAGCGACTCACGACGGACAGCGTCGGAGGAAAGCACTTCGTCGACGAGTTCCACGGACTCGCCACGCTTGCGCTGGGATTCCTTGACGATATCGGTGTGTTCACGAATGAATTGAATATCAAGCATGAGCACCAGACTAGCCCCGCAAGCCGACACCACCAACAAAGAAATAAAAGGAGTAGAGCATGCTCTCTCATACATCTTTTACGGCCGATGAAACCGCACTCGGACGGTAGCAAATTCCACCAGACGGAATCAGAGTGAATAATAATCTCGCTTAGAGTGGGCGCATTCCGTGCAGGAACTGTTCACGTACTTCCTGAATGCAGCGAAAAAAAGCCGTCTCACGCTAACAATAGGAATCATGCCCCAGCCTGCGCTCACTGTATTTCTTGTTGTGGCCGCGATCGTTATCGTCGCGGTATGTGTTGCCGTCATCGTCATCGCGTTGCGGGCGCACCGTCGCCGCAAACTGGCCGAGACATTGGAGAAACGCAGGGATGACGAGGTGCAGTATGCGTTCGTGGTGAACCCATCCAAGCCACAGGCCACCGCACGCAGGCTCCACATTCAGGAGTTCTGCAAAGCCAAGGGTCTGAATCGGGTGCGCTTCTACGACACCCAACTCGACAAGGACGGACGTGCCTGTGCGCTCGAGGCGCTCGAAGACGGCGCTGACGTGGTGATCGCGGTCGGAGGCGACGGCACTGTACGCACGGTGGCGAGCGCCGTATCCGGCACCGGCCACGCACTGGGCATTGTGCCTATTGGCACCGGCAATCTCTTTGCCCGCAATATGGGCATTCCTGTGGACGATATCGATGCGGCCCTGACCGTGGCCACATCGCACGGATCGCGCCTGGTGGACATGGGCCGGCTCACGCTGCTCGATCATCCCGAGGACGACCACGGCCATGCGTTCCTGATTATCGCCGGCATCGGCTTCGACGCCGCCATGATCGACGACACCGATCCGGACTTGAAGGCGAATATCAGCTGGCTGGCATACTTCGTGGGCGGCGTGAAAAACCTGTTCGCCCCGAAATTCCGCGGCAATTTGACCGTCACCAGCGCCGACGGCTCCACACACACCACCAATAATCTTGCATTTCGCACGGTGATGGCCGGCAATTGCGGGCAGATTCCCGTATTCTCGCTCATGCCCGCCGCGTCCTATGATGACGGCATCCTCGATTTTGAAATCATCGACACCACCGGCGGCATCCTGGGTTGGGCCAACCTGTTCGGCGACGTAGTGCACCAAACCATTATCGGCAAGCCTGAGCAGAACCCGCTGTCCACCAACTCGACCATCGAGCAGGTGCAAGGTCTGAGCGCGGAAATCGTATTGGGAAAGCCAGCCAAGGCCCAGGTGGACGGCGATATGCTGCCGGAGACCAAACACATCCGATTCTCAGTAGATCACCGGGCTCTGATCGTACGCGTACCCGATGCTTCCGCACTGGAGAAAACCGCTCAGGTGGCGGCGCAGAACGCCACCGCTGATTTCGCAGAAACGACCGGTACCATCGAGCCGATTCGCTGATTCACTGGCCCATATGCGCCAGCTGCGGATGGTCGGGAATATCCGAGGAATGATTCTGATTCGTTTGATCCGTGACTCGTGCCACATGCAATGTCAGGTAGGCAACCTCGTCTTCGGTCAGCGTGGTATCGAGGCGCAGTTCAATAAGGGATGCGATAAGTCTCGCGCATTTCGAGGCTTTTGCATAGGAGCTCATAATCGAGGAAACGATTGCCTCCGGCTCCCTGCTGAGCTGCTCATGCTGATGAATACGTACGAACAAATACCGAAGATGGGTGATGAAACGGCCGACATTAACCGAATGCTCATCCAGCTTGATGTTATAGGTGCTTTCGATGACAGCGAGCAACTGTTGGATGACGCCGGTCATCATATACGTAGGAGAAAGGTCGCCTGTGGAGAAGCCAGCATTCACAAAATGCAGCGCAAAAGCAACGCTCTCGCTGGGATCCAGCGCATCGTCCAATCTACGGTTCAGCGCGGCGAGCAGTGCGCAGCCCTGCTGGTATTCACGCTTATACAGCGAACGAATTTCCGAGTTCAGCGGATACGGCACAGGCGGAATGCCGTTCTTGGCGCGGCGTAAAGTACCGCACACATGATCCGCGAGCGCCATGACCAACGTCGAGCTTTGTGCAGCCTCTGAACTCAGGCCAATCTCATCCATGGTCTCGGAAATGAGACGAATGATTTCAGGAGGAATATCGCCCAGCAACTGGGCCATATGGTCAGGGTCACGGCCTTGAGCCGGCACGAACACACGAGCCACTTTGGCATCGTCAACTGTCATGCCGGGCTTGGCCTTGAACCCCAGACCCCGGCCGGTAAGGATGACTTCGCGCCCCCGATCCTTCGCCAGGACGACGTTGTTATTGAAGACGCGAAGTATTTCCATGACATCCCTTCCGGTCGGGATCTTCAGGTTACGGTTGCGAACCGACCATGATTACTGTTCGATGGCGATGACTTCGTCACCGGCCGCGACGTTCACATCCGTCTTCGGAGTAACGGACTTGAGCGCTGCGGTGTTCAGTACCGTAACCAGCGTAGTGGTGCTGAATCCAGCCTTCTTGACTTCGTCGAGATCGACAGTCGCCAACAGGTCACCGGCATTCACTCGGTCACCCTTGGCCACATTCACCACGAAACCATTGCCATTCATCTTAACCGTATCAATGCCGACGTGCACCAGCACTTCAATGCCATCGTCGGTCTTGAGACCAAAAGCATGGCCAGTCTCAGCAACGGTCTGCAGCACACCGGACACCGGAGCCTTAACCGTGCCGTCAACCGGCTCGATGCCCACGCCCTCGCCGAGGGCACGAGAAGCGAACACCGGATCTCCGGCATCGTCAAGGGACACCACATGGCCTGCAATCGGAGCGGACACGGCGGAAGTGGCGGTCGCAGCGGCAGCCGGGGCATCGGCAACGGCAACAGCGGCGGTTGCGGTAGCGGTGGTGGCGTCACCACCGTTCACAGCCTTGGCGGACTGAGCCGCGGCACGGGCCTTGGCTTCGGCTTTCTGCTCCGGAGTGCGGTAGTCAAGCATGATAATCATAATCATGGCGGTGAAGAACGACACTGCGATGGAGACGCCGTAAACCCACATCTGGTTGAACACCGGCACGGTGAGCAGCGAGGTGAAGGCGAATGCAGTAGTGGTCACGCCGTGCACGGTCTCGCCGGAGGCGACGGTGGCCGGGAAGAGCCAGCCCATGACGGCGATTACGACGCCGCCCACGCCGCAGCCGACCAGCATACGGGAGTAGATGAGCTTGTAACGCAGGTGGATGCCGTAAAGGCTCGGCTCGGAAACGCCACCGAGCAGGCCGGCGGCAAGAGCACCGATAGAGGTCTGGCGCATGTCCTTATCCTTGTCACGGATGGAGAGGAACAGCACACCGGCAGTGGCACCGAAGCAGGCGAAGTTCCACACGCCCATCGGGCCCTGAATGAAGTCGTAGCCCAGGGTGTTGATGTTCATGATCATCAGAGCGTTCAGCGGCCAGTGCAGACCCAGCGGCACCAGGAACGGGTACAGCAGCGGGATTGCGATGGCGAAGATGAACGGAGCGTGTGTGTTCATCCAGGCGAGTCCAGCGCCGAGGCCGTTGCCGGCCCACACACCGATAGGTCCGATGATGAAAGCGGTGAGCGCACCGACGATGATCATGGAGAAGAAGGGCAGGAAGACCATCTGGACGCTGTCCGGAATGATCTTCTTCAGACCGTGGTACACGACCGCGAGCACGGCGACCATCAGCAGCGGCACGAACACGTTGCCGGAGTAGTCGGACAGCTGCATCGGCAAGCCGAACACCGTGGCAGTGCAGGAGGAGGTGCCCAGCGTGGTGTTCTTCACACACTTGACGGCGTCGCCCCAGGTCTTGGTGTCAGCCAGGGAGGCGAACTGCGGGGTCATGAGCATGCCCATGATTGCGCCGCCCAGCCACGGATCCACCTTGAGCTTCTTGGCTGCATTGTAGGCGACCATAATCGGCAGGAAGTAGAACACACCCTTCCAGATGGCCTGCACGAACACCAGGCCGGTGGTGGCGGTGTCGTTCGGAATCAGGCCCAGGGAAATGCACAGGTTGACCAGTGCGATGATGATGGACGCGCCAAGCAACACACCCAGAATCGGACGGAAGGAGTCGGCCAGGTATTCGAAGAAGCTATCGAGCCATGCGACCTTGCCGCGAGCCTTGGAACGAGCGGCGGCCTTGACCTCCGCATCAGTCGGCTCATCGGCATCGTCGTCAACGGTGCCGGCGCCGAGACCAGCCATTTCTGGCAGGTGCATGATCTGCTCATACACGGAGGCGACCTGACCGCCGATAACGACCTGGTATCGGTCGCCGGACTGCGGCACGGCACCCAGCACAAGCTTGTTGGCGTCGAGCGCGGCATTGTCAACCTTGCCGGCGTCATTGAGTTCAAAGCGCAGTCGCGTGGCGCAGTGCGTCAGCGACTTGATGTTGGCCGCGCCACCAACACTGGTGACGATTGCCTTGATATCGTCTTGATGCGACATCTCTTACTCCATTCCTTTTCCACGGTTAAGCCAGTACCTACCAGAGAAACCACCCTGTTCCTGAGCATCTGCGTTCCAGGAACCGGCAGTCACGCCAAATAACAGAAAAGACCTGAGATATGGACGCCATCATGAATACACATGACTACGTCAACATCTCAGGTCTTGCCTCAACATTTGAGTAGCAACCCTGCTAATTACTGACTGAACAGCGATTATAACGAGCTGATAACAATCCGGCAAATCACACATATGGTCAAAGCCCGCCTATACCTCGAAACATAAGACGAGAGTAAGGAAGAACAGGCTTTAATCAGCGATGAACATCCGGCGTGTCTTTCTTGGACGATACATCCGCAATGAGACGGCACGCAAGCCCACGCTTAGGCTCTTTGTGCCAGACGCGCGCCACCGTCATACACTTATTCGCACAAAAGTTGACAACTTTTAACACGATCTTGCCCCAGACGGCAAAAAACGTGGCAGAATGAAAGTATGGTAGCAAACAATGCGGGTCAACCCGCCACCCCAGCAGATCTAATCAATGTCGATGAGGTTATCGGCAAGTACTATGACCTCGTCCCCGACCCCAGCGTTCCCGAGCAGCGTGTCATCTTCGGCACCTCCGGTCACCGTGGATCGTCTCTGAAGACCTCGTTCAACGAGGCCCATATCGTTGCCATCTCCCAGGCCATCGCTGAATACCGCAAGAAGGCCGGCGTTACCGGCCCGCTGTACCTCGGATCCGACACCCACGCGCTGTCCGGCCCGGCCAAGAAGACCGCCATCGAAGTGCTCGTCGCCAACGGCGTGCACGTGCGCATCGATTCTCGCGACGACTTCGTGCCTACCCCTGTGGTCTCTCAGGCCATCCTGACCCACAACCGTGCGGCCGACGGCACCCAGCGTTTTGAGGGCGAAGGCTTAGCTGACGGCATCGTCGTCACGCCGTCCCACAACCCGCCCACCGACGGCGGCTTCAAGTACGACCCCGTCACCGGCGGCCCGGCTCCGGCCGAAACCACCAACGCCATCGCCGCCCGCGCCAACGAGCTGCTTGCCGACTACAAGAACGTCAAGCGCGTGCCGTACGAGGAGGCCATCAAGTCCGAGTACGTCGAGGGCTTCGACTTCCGCGAACACTACGTGGATGATCTGGAGAACGTCATCGACTTTGACGTGATTCGTTCTTCCGGCGTACGTCTGGGCATCGACCCGCTTGGCGGCGCTTCCGTGAACTACTGGCCGCTCATCAATGAGAAGTACGGCCTGAACATTGGCGTGGTGCGCCCTGAGGTCGACCCGACCTGGCGCTTCATGACCATCGATCACGACGGCAAGATCCGTATGGACCCCTCTTCCCCGTATGCCATGAAGGGCTTGGTTGACGAGCTCAACGGTGGCGCTTGGGACAAGTACGACCTGGTCGGCGGCACCGATCCCGATGCCGATCGTCACGGTATCGTCTGCCCGAACTGGGGCGTGATGAACCCGAACCACTACATCGCCGTGTGCGTGGAGTACCTGTTCGGAGGCAACCGTCCAGGCTGGCCCGAGGGTGCAGCCGTGGGCAAGACGCTGGTTTCCTCTTCCCTGATCGACCGCGTAGCCGCGTCGATCAACGCGAAGGTGCTGGAGGTGCCGGTGGGCTTCAAGTGGTTCGTCGACCCGCTGTTCAGCGGCGAGGTTGCGTTCGGTGGCGAGGAGAGCTCCGGCATGAGCTTCCTGCGCAAGAATGGCCGCGTGTGGACCACCGATAAGGACGGCCTGATTCCCGACTTGCTGGCTGCTGAAATCACCGCCAAGACCGGCAAGAACCCGGCCCAGCTGCATCAGGAGCAGGTTGAGCGCTTCGGCGAATCTTGGTACAAGCGCGTCGACACTCCGACCACGCTCGAGCAGAAGGCCAAGTTCGCGGCACTGTCCGGCGACGACGTGACCGCCTCCACCCTGGCCGGCGAGGACATCACCGCCAAGCTGACCGAGGCTCCCGGCAACCACGCCAAGATCGGCGGCCTGAAGGTCACCACCAAGGACAACTGGTTCGCCGCCCGCCCCTCCGGCACCGAGAACATCTACAAGGTGTACGCCGAGTCCTTCGTCTCCCCCGAGGCGCTGGACAAGGTGCTCGATGAAGCCACCGAAGTAGTCGACAAGGCCCTGGGCGAGTAAGGATTACCCAGCAAGCCGCTCCGGCAAAACTCAGATGAGGGCTTGATTGTTGGTTTCCGCCAATAATCAAGCCCTCCTCTTATTGGTCAGCGTTTTCATATGAAAATATGCATCTCAAGCGGCTCTGTACTGCTTTATCGTGGGACAACACGAAAAAATGGCCCTTTAGAAGATGTTGTCCCACATAATATGGGACGACATTGCAATAGATCGTTTTAAATTCATGTTGTCCCAACGGAGTCATTCCAAGAACCGCGGAAAACCGCCATTCTCACGACAATCGACGGAATCTCCTCCAATGCCGTGTGGGACAACATCGAAAAAACGAGCAAATTCACATGTTGTCCCACGCTGAATATCATCGCAGCAATGCTCGCATCGTATAGCACCCCAAGATACGAGCCAACAACGCTCCAAGAACGATTTCGACCATCGACATTGACTCAATGGCTAAGACTCCGCAGCTCTGCAACAACATTCAAATTAGGAGGCATATAAGCAAACCAGAATCGCCCCCGTTGGCACCGTACCCAATCCTCTTTCTCGATGCTAGTGCGCAACGCCCATCGCAACGCCGAGATACTTTAACCCTGCCGACGGAGCCGAGTCTCAGCCAACTGCTCAATAGACATAGCAATTACCTGAAAATCGAATACTGCACCTCGCAAAGCAAGAGCACGTGCCACATTGAATGAGAATTCAGCACATGCAGCCTCGTCCGCAAGATTAGCCGCCGTCGCCACGAACGTAATCCACTGCCGGGCAACCAACTTGGATCTTTTCTCTTGATCCCTACGCCACTGCGTTTTATTGGTGCGATGATGGTCGCCATCATATTCGATTGCGACCTTGAATTCGGGCCACGCCAAATCCAACGTTACAGGAGCCCCAGATCTAAAGGTCATGTCCGGAACTACATAATTCACCACTGGCTGAGGAATACCATGAGTCAGCAACGACAGTCTTTCCTCCGACTCTTTTGGCGAGTCCACACCAGGCATAATCAACGGCAACGCACGAACGCACATCGTTCGTCCTTTGAAATGAGGAAGCTCTTCTACAAACCGTATCAGATCATGATAAATGGTTACGGCATCACGGCCTTGAGACAACGCCGGCTGCCTACTCATGGCGGTAATGATGGCATCGCCAAGCACAATCAGCGTTCGTAGAGATACATGCGCCGAAAGCTGCGCCCATGTATGGAATAAATCAAGCGCATAAACATTTCGGCTGATTTCCACGACACCTGCTCGGGCCACGTGTTTCCAAATATGAGTGCACAAAGGTGAGTTCTTTACTCTGATCCGTTTGTTCTTAGCGCTGGAAACGATATGCAACAACGACTCGTCAAGATCACAGTCAACGGGGAGCGGTACAGATTGCAGGACAAGGGACGTGGTCATACCGAAAAGCAGTTTTTTATTTAACCGCTTTGCTTCTTCAATGCAGCGCGCGATTGTCTCTCGTTTACGCTGGTCCAAGCTCTCGGACATGGAAGGCATCATCGCACTGTCCGATCCGCTACTCACGGCGGTTGCGGGCGGAATCATGGACTCCGTTTCCCAGTCCTCTGGAGGCAAATCATACGCCGAAACCGGCATCATTACAGGTGCAGCACGATTTATACCATTGCTATTTACTCCATTCATGAGCCCACCATATAGGCACGCAAATCACGAAGGAAGCCAAATCGGGGTATGTGGTTCCAGCTTCGCCGCAATGCTGTAAATGTGGATAACTTGCTCGACAATCATGCCGATTTGACAGCGTAACTGTATTTGATATAGTTACAGTATCGATACTGTACAGAGTACAGTTACAGTTGATTTGGCAAGGAGGAGTCCGTGAACGGAGACTATTCACTAGCAGTGCACGCGCTGGTCTATTTGGATCACCGCAATACGCACCTGCCCAGCCAGATCTTGGCCGAGAACATCTGCACCAACGCAGCTCGCGTGCGCAAGGTGATGCGCCCGCTGGCCGCAGCTGGTCTCGCCGCCACCAAGGAAGGCGCCGAGGGCGGATACGCGCTGGCTCAACCCGCCGCCGACATCACACTGCGCACAGTGGCCGAGGCCACCGGCACTACTTTTGTGGACGCGAACTGGAAACCGGGAGATATCCACGAGGAGTGCCTAGTGTCATCCTCCATGGGCGTGGTGATGGACGGCATTTACGATGGGCTGAACCGCACCTGCCTCGAGCAGTTGGCACACACCACCATTCACGACATCACCGAACAGATCTTCAGCGGCGCTAGCAGCCAAGCAAACTAGACCGCCCCGATCAGTTTCGACCCTTCGCAATTCCCGAGGAATGCAGCAGCATCACAGCCCGCTACACACCTGCAAATGGTCAGGTTGCAACATCCGCGAACAAGGAATTCATGCCGGCACCAGCGCACCGCACGCACCGCAGACCCCGGCATCATCGCAACGAATCACACGGCGTGCGCCACAACTCAGCACGCCTACGCCACACACAAGGGAACACCGTTGACCGCGAACACGGTCGCCCCCGCAAATTGTTCACACCTCACACAAGGAAGCATTCCATGACCACCAACACCACATTCTCCCCCACCATCACCACAGATGTCCTGATTATCGGATTCGGCAAAGGAGGCAAGACATTGGCGGCCAAGCTCAGCGCAACCGGCCATAAAGTCGTCGTCGCAGAAGCGAGCGCCAACATGTACGGCGGCACCTGCATCAATATCGGCTGCCTGCCATCCAAGTCGTTGATTCTTTCTGCCGAACAGGCGAATCGAACCGGAGAAAGCCTGACGACCGAAACTCGCGAGACGGCATTCAAGAACGCAATCGCAGAAAAGCGCCGCGTCACCTCCATGCTGCGAGACAAGAATTATCACAAGCTCGCCGACCAGGACAATATCACCGTGCTGACCGGCCACGCTCGATTCATCGGACCGCACAGCGCGGAAATCGCCACTGCCGATGGGCCAGTAACCGTAACCGCCGGCAAAATCTTCATCAACACCGGCGCCACGCCGCACATCCCGGATATTCCCGGCATCCGCACTACACCCGGCGTGTACACCAGCACTGGTCTGATGGATATTGACGAGATTCCACAACGATTGGTGATTATCGGCTCAGGTTTCATCGGACTCGAGTTCGCCTCGATGTTCGCCGACTTCGGATCGGCGGTTACCGTGCTGCAGCATAGCGCCGAGTTCCTGCCACGCGAGGATGCGGATATCGCCACTGCAATCCGGGAACAGCTGGGGGCCCAAGGCGTCAAATTCCTGTTCCATGCAGAGACCAAAGAAATCGCACCGGCGAGCGCTGGCGGCGTCCGACTTTCCGTCGCGGTAAAGGGCTCAACAAAAGCCACACCAGAGAAGAACGCCTCGGCCAATTCCACGACCACACCACTGCAGGAAACATGCGAAGCAGACCAACTGACTTCAGCCGCCCACCCTTCCGAGGCTCAATTCTGCCTGACTGCGGATGCCGTTCTGGTGGCCACCGGCCGCACGCCAAACATCGAAGGCCTGAATCTCGAAGCAGCCGGCGTGGAGCTCACCGAACGCGGCGCGGTGAAAGTGGACGAGTTGCTGCGCACTACCGCACCGGATATCTGGGCTCTGGGCGACGTGAACGGAGGTCCTCAGCATACGTATATCTCGCTGGACGATTACCGCGTGGTGTTCTCGCAGCTCAACGGCTCCGACCGCCCATACACGGTGAACGATCGGAAGAACATACCGTCGAGCACTTTCCTGCACACGCCGTATTCACGCGTGGGCCTGAATGAGCGGGAGGCATCAGCCGCCGGGCTTGATTATGTGGTCAAGAAACTGCCGGTGGCCGCCGTGCCGAAAGCGCAGGTGATGCGCCAGCCGGAGGGTCTGATGAAGGCGATTGTGGAGCGCGGCACCGGCCGTATCTTAGGTGCTATGCTGCTCTCCGCCGAATCGCACGAGGTGATCAATATCGTCAAACTAGCGATGGACCTCGGCGCCCCGGCCAGCACCTTACGCGACATGATCTTCACACATCCGACCATCGCCGAAGCATTGAACGACTTGTTCGCGTAGTGGCTATCGCCCATCACCCAGCATCCAGCCACCCAGTGCGATAGGGTGGGATGCATGACGATTGTTGTATCTACTGACGGTTCCGCACTCGGCAATCCGAACGGACCGATGGGCTGGGCGTGGGCCGATCACGACAAGAACGCAGGCGGTACTGCCGGTCATGAGCATGACGATCACGGCTATGACGCCGGTGGCGCCACCAACGGCACCAACCAAATCGGCGAACTGTGCGCGGTGCTCGAGGCGCTGCGCGCGCACCCCGGTTCAGAGCCGCTGCTCATCGAATCCGACTCGCAGTATGCCATCAACTGCTCAACCACTTGGGTCAAGGGTTGGAAGAAGAACGGCTGGAAGAACTCGCAGAAGAAGCCGGTGAAGAACGTCGAGCTCGTCAAGGCTATCGACCGCGAGATATCGCAGCGCCCCGGACCGGTGAACTTCAAGTGGGTCAAGGGCCATGCCGGCAATGAAGGCAACGAGCTGGTCGACGAGTTGGCGCGCACGTACGCCGGAGACTGCCGTTCGGGCGCACGCGATGGCTACCTGCCAATCGAGGGCTGGCAGTCGCTGCTAGGTTCTGAATACGCGCGTGGCACCGACGTGCCACCGGACGTGCAATTGGTACTGGATGGCAAAGCGGATGCGACAAGTCTGCGCAAGCCGGTCGCAGCCGACCCCAATACCGCACCAGGAGGCACCCCCCACCAAGTCAAGCCTTCATTGGAAGAATTACTGACCGAGCCGGAGGGAGTGCCGGATTGGGGCGACGACACGCCTACCGCCGAGGCGCCCGCCATAACAATTGACGAGAAGTCCGTCAGCAACGCGGCAACCAACGATACGCCACGTAACGCAACGTCCTCACCCAATGCGGCACAATCGCCGGCAGCCGAACAAACTCCAGCTGCATCAACATCAACAGCAACAGCCACCCCGACTCCCACGCAGCCGGCACAACCAGCCGCGACCACCCCAACGGACACCCCCAGCGGTCTGACGGTTTCAGGTGCCTTGCGCTTCTCCCCCGCGCCGAAAACCAGCCCGTATTTTAACGGCCAGCCCATGCCCATCAGAGGCAGCATCGAGGTGCAGGGATACGTGGACGGCGACGGCAACTTGGTCATCACCAATGCGCCATTCACGCGACACTAACACTGAACCACACGAATACATACCGCAATCGGACACGATGTCACAAAATCGCTCATTCGCGTTAGGATAAGGAGTAAGGCTTCACGCCGTTAATCCATGCGGCGGAAGCAAGGATGGCAAAGGAGAAACCATGGATAAGGCACAGCAGGATGCGCTGAAGAAGGCGGCCGGCATCGAAGCCGCCAAGCTCATCGAAGATGGCATGATCGCCGGTCTCGGCACCGGTTCGACCGTTAAGTTCCTGGTAGATGAGCTCGGCCGCCGTCATCAGGAAGAAGGCCTCGAGTTCACCGGCGTGACTACTTCCCGCCGTACCCAGGCTCAAGCCGAAAGCTACGGCATCAAAATCGTGGACATCGATGACGTGGACCACATCGACGTGACCATTGACGGCGCTGACGAGGTCGACAAGAACTTCAACGGCATCAAGGGCGGCGGCGCTGCCCTGCTGTGGGAGAAGATCGTGGCCACCAACTCCAACCAGATCGTGTGGATCGTGGACGAATCCAAGGTGGTGGACACCATCGGCAAGTTCCCGCTGCCGGTCGAGGTCATCCCGTTCGGCGCCGGCCATGTGATCAAGAAGTTCGAGGAGCGCGGCTACAAGCCGGTGCTGCGTCTTGACGCCGAAGGCAAGGAAGTGCGCACCGACGAGAACAACTTCGTGGTGGATCTGCACCTGGAGCGCATCGATCACCCGCAGGAGCTGGCCGAGGACCTCATCAACACGGTCGGCGTGGTGGAGCACGGCCTGTTCCTCAACATGGTAGACAAGGTAATCGTCGGCGACCCGAACGGCCCGCGCGTGATGACCAACGCCAATAAGTGATCGTTCGCATCACTCAAGCTTCTCAAGGCCGCATCTGCATCTCGCAGGTGCGGCTTTGTTGTATTGCACGAACCAACTTTCGTCTCGCCGCGTGACAGGAACGCACCGGTCTTGACGGCATCGAAGCAAAAGAGAAACCCCGTGACCGTAACGATCGCGGGGTTTCCAATGCCTTGAATGCAGGTAAGACTACTTGCGCTGGTGGCGGGTCTTACGCAGCAGTTTGCGGTGCTTCTTCTTGCTCATCCGCTTGCGGCGCTTCTTGATGACAGAACCCATCTGAAGCCTCCATTCCGATTAATCGTAAAAGTTGCAACTCGCTCAATAGTACACGTGTTGCCAGACAGAGGGAACACGCACGCACAATTGCGCAACCCACCGGCGGCGACAACGGCAATTACCGGCATATTTGCGCAATACGTTGCGCTTTACAGCGGGAACTTCTGGTAGAAACGCTCGACGGCGGCCTTGGCACCGGTGGCCCGGAACACCACGGTATCGTTCTGCCAGATAGCCACGGCGTTCTTGTCGTTCAAGGCATCCACCTTAACCGTGTAGGAACCGGTGGTGCTGCCGGAGACCTTCACATTGCCGGCAGCCAATTCATCACCGGTCTGAGCCGAAGCAAGAGCATCATACTGGGTCTTGGCATTGTCGGAAGCGGACCACTGAGCAATAATCAGCGTCACATCCTTGGCCTTGTCTCCGGTGGAATATGTAAGCGTGTACTCTTCGAGCGGCGTGGCAGCGGTCCAAGTGGTGGAAGCCTCGGCCTTGGTGCGCGCATAGTTCAGCACGCTATCCGGCATGGCCTTCAGCAGTTCAGTGGCATCATCCGGCAACGCCGTGGCCTCGATGGTCGGCTTGGTGGGCTCGGCCGATGCGGCGGCCTGCTGCTTGCCCTGAACACTGGTTTCGTCCTTCTTAATGGCCCAACCCGGCCATACGAAAGCCGAAAGCACTGCAAGAATAATGACGACCGCAGCGGCGACCACTACTGCAATCAGCTTGCCATGGGACTGCGTAGACGAAGAGTTCTCAGTATTAGTCATGGCTTTGATTCTCTCACAGCCGCGTGACGCTGGCGACTATGTCGTTCCTGATTGAGGTGAATATATCGTGAATCGGTAGAAATCTACCGCTTTGTATATCACCGGCTACTGTTGAAGGTATGGCGAAATCAAGTATGCAGTACGTGTGTTCCGAATGCGGATGGAACGGCCCGAAGTGGTATGGCCGTTGCCCTGAATGTGGGCAATGGGGAACGGTCGAGGAGTTTCATGAAGCCCGTCCGGCTGCGGGTTCACACACCGCTGCGCCCGGGCGGACATCACGCACACGATCGGCGGCCGTGCCGGACACCGCGCGTGCCGCAGCCAAGCCGATTACCGAAATCGGTACGGAAACCGTGGAACGCTTGGGCACGGGGTTTTCCGAATTCGACCGTGTGCTGGGCGGCGGCGTAGTGCCAGGTTCGGTAACGTTGATTGCCGGTGAGCCCGGCATCGGCAAGTCAACACTGCTGCTGCAGACGGCCGGTAATATCGCCAGGGCAGTGGCTGAAGGCCAGACAATCAACGCTGCTGGGAGAGGCCAATCATCGCATCGGTCTTCCGGATTAGCCTCGACTCGCGCTCACACGGTGCTCTATATTTCCGGTGAGGAGTCACAGGCACAGGTGCGTCTACGCGCCACCCGCATTAATGCAGTGGAACCGAATCTACTGCTTGCCGCCACCACCGATCTGGCTACCGTATTGGGCTTAATAGAGCAAAACAAACCGGCACTGGCCATCGTCGATTCGGCACAGACCATTGTTTCGCAGGAAGTCGATGGCATCTCGGGCGGTTCCACACAGGTGCGAGAGGTGGCAAGCGCCCTGATCGACACCGCCAAAACTCTCGATATCCCCGTGTTTTTGGTGGGTCATGTGACCAAGGACGGCTCGATTGCCGGGCCTCGTACCCTCGAGCATTTGGTCGACGTGGTCTGCCAGTTTGAGGGAGACAGCGAAACGGCCCTCAGAATGCTCAGAGCAGCGAAAAACCGTTTTGGCCCGACCGATGAGGTGGGGTGCTTCGACATGAGCGGCGAAGGCATCGAAGAAGTCACCGACCCCGCCGGACTGTTCTTGTCCGGAGATGGCCCGGAATCAGCCAATGACGCTCCCGTGGAGGGCACATGCGTGACATTCACGCTGGACGGCCATCGCAGTCTGCCTATCGAAGTGCAAGCATTGGTCACCAATTCAGTGCTGCCTACGCCAAGGCGTGCCGTCAATGGCGTGGATCCCAGCCGCATTGCCATGTTGGTCGCCGTGCTGTACCGGCACAGCAAACTCAATCTGCTTTCCAACGATCTGTATATTTCCACCATTGCCGGAGGTCAGGCCAAGGAGCCCGGTTCGGATCTGGCCATTGTTGGAGCGCTGGCAAGCGCGGCCACATCGAAGCCGATTGCCCGCTCCACCTGTGCCATCGGAGAAATATCGTTGACCGGGCAGGTTCGTCCCGTACCGCGTATGGAATATCGTTTGCGCGAGGCAGCACGCCTCGGGTTCACTACGGCGGTCATTCCACCCTTGCGCAAACCGGTGCATGTTGATGGGCTGAAACTCGTCGAGGCGAGCACGCTTGCCGATGCGCTTCATGCATTAGGCGTACGGAAGTAATGGGCAGTATCAAGCGGTAAGGCGCTTGGTTTCCTCCACATTGCGCTTGAGTTCCGCAACCAGCTGGTCCGGTCCATCGAACTTGACTTGGGGGCGCAGGAAACCCACGAATTCCACGCGGACATTGTGCCCATACAGGTCGAGCCAGTCGCCGGTGATGGCATATGCCTCGACCACACGCTCGTGAAGTCCGGTCTTCTCGCTGAAAGTAGGCTTGGTGCCGATGGAAATGGCGGCAGGCCAACGGTTGTCGCCATCTACCAGCCAGCCGGCATAGACGCCGTCCACAGGAATGTATCCCTGTGTTTCCGAGCCGAGATTGGCGGTGGGGAATCCGATGGTACGGCCTCGCTCCTCGCCGTGCACCACTTTGCCTTCGATGGCGTGCGGCACGCCCAAAATGGCGTTGGCGTCTTGAATGCGCCCGTGGGCAAGCAGATAGCGCACATTAGTGGAACTCCAGGCGCGCATGGCCTTGGCTTGGTTCTTCTTGCTCCAGGCACGGCGCTCGGCCTTGGTGGCATTGGCCAGCGGGTCGGCAGGCTCGCCCCATTCGGTCGGGGCTTCGGGCCGGAAATCACGCGGAATACGCACTTCGCCAGGACCACGGTCATCAACCACATCAAGTTCAAAGACACCGGTGGCGGCGGCGAGGTTGGCGATATGCTTGACATCGCCTGCGCGTCCCTTGCCCATGGCGGCGTCCTGGCCAAGTACCAACGTGCGCATGCCAAGCTTGCCGGTCAGCTGGCCAAGGAAAAAGATGTAGGACTTATCCGCAAAAGCCAGCGTGTAATGAACCACCAATACATGATCCACGCCAAACTCTTCAAGACGACGCAGACGCTCGTCAATGCCGGTCAGCGCATCGGCATCCACATTGCTCTGTGTCAGCTCCTCACCGTTGTGCGCGCCGGCCCAGCCGTGCACGAATGCAGGACGCGGATCAAACAGAATGACGATGGAAAACGCGTCATGCCGATGAGCGAGTTCCACCACACGGTTGATCACGGCCTGATGACCCAAATGCATGCCATCAAATGCGCCCAGCGTCACCACGGCCTTCTTGTCGTTGCTGAACGAAGGCCAGGCAATCGAGCCTTCGGCGTCAGGAGTCAAGTGCGTGATTTCCATAAGTTGTGTGGTTCCTTTATTCGTGCATTCAATCAAGTCTCGCTGTACGCGAGTTTACGCGAAGGGGAATACGGTGATCGGCTTGGCCTGATGGCCATTCGCCCTCTCGATGATGGCCACCACATCATGGGTTTGCGGCACGATGGCGGCGGCAGGCTCATGAATCGTGCGCTCGATGCGACGCCCAAAACGCAGCTCCGCAGCTTCCTCCGGCGTGATGTCAAGAGCGGGCATGGCGCTGCGGGCGGCCTGTTCCATGGTCAATGAGCGACCAATCAGCCATGCGCATCGACCAGCGCCGTCAAGCCCTTCCGGGGTGTCGAGCACGCACTTATTGCGAGTGATGGTTTCGCCTTCGCGATTGGTAAACGTTTTCTGCTCGGTATGAGCCGTGACCGTATGGGTCTGCGTCTCGCTCACCGCACCAGGCGAAAGAAGCCCGCTGGTGTCGTCCGGCAGGGTGAAGTTGCCGACTCTGGTGCGGCGCAAACGGGTCAGATAACCACCGATACCCAACTTGTCGCCCAAGTCACGGGCCAATGCGCGAATATACGTACCCGACGAGCAGCTGACGCGTACATCGACGTCCAATACTGAAACCATTCCGCACTCTTGCAACGCTTCATCAGACTGTTTCCCCGTCACGAATCCACTGCGAATAGCCAGCACAGTGAATTCGCCGATAGTGACCGGACGTGGCTTAAGCTCCACATCCTTGCCTTCGCGGGCCAAGTCATAAGCCCGCTGACCATTGATTTTGATGGCGGAAAAAGTGTTGGGAATTTGCTCGATATCGCCGGTGAAGTTGGCGGCGATAGTGCGAGTGAGTAGCTGCTGCCACGAGGAGGCTGGCAATGATGATGGTTCCTCGCTATGACCACCTTCAGTCAGCTGCGACGACAGCTCCAGCCAGCGGGAGCGGACTTCGTCATCGACAAGCACCTCGCCTTCGGCATCGTCGGTGGTGGTGCGCAAGCCGAGACGAATGGTGGCCTCATAGGTTTTATCATGTGCAACGATGGCATTGAGCAGACGCGTGGCATGGCCGAATGCGATGACCAACGCTCCGGTGGCCATCGGATCAAGTGTGCCGGCGTGACCGACTTTCTTGATATGCAACGCGCCGCGCACGGCGGCCACTGCATCGAAACTGGTCACGCCTTGCGGCTTGTCGATGACGAGCAGGCCGCTTGGAGTTGTTTGAGGCATATGCGGTGTTCCCTTTATCCATGCCTTCGGCATGGTCTCTCCCTCTGCCCCCCCTGGGGCACCTCCCTCGTCAGAGGGAGGTTGCGGGGAAACTACTCTTCGTCGGAAGAGTATTCCTCATTGTTGAGGTCTTCATCCTCCGGCTCGTCGTCGTGCTTATAGGGGTCGGCGTCGCCGGCGTAGTGAGCAGTGGCGCGGGCGCGCGCAAGATCCTCATCGCGCTTCTTGGCCATAGCCAGAATATCTTCGATCTCGTGGGCCTCGCCGGGCACTTCATCGAACACAAACTGCAGTTGCGGGGTCAGGCGCAAGCCGGCCTTGTGGCCCACCAAAGTACGCAGATGTCCCTTGGCCTGATCGAGAGCCTGCTGGGCACGCTTACGTTCGCCATCCTCGTGGCCTTCATGACCAAGCTGGGTCCAGTAGATCTTGGCGATCTGCAAATCATTGGTCACACGCACTTCCGTGACGGTGATGCTGGACAGTCGCTTGTCGTGCAGCTCATGCTCGATGGACGAGGCGACCACACGCTGAATCAGAGCCGCAATACGCGCGGCACGTGGATTGGTTCCTGCCATGGGAATTTCCTTTTCTGTCGTGTTTCTAGCTCCCCTCCTAGGGGGAGCTGTCGTCGTTAGACGACTGAGGGGCTGAGCCGTTAAGCGAACAGCCCAGTGGGCTGTTCGTAGGCGAAGTAGCGGCGATAGCCGCAAATCAAGTGAATACAAAAATAGAGGAGGCATCCAGCAAAAACCGGAGCCCCCTCAGTCTGCTTCGCAGCCGGCTCCCCCTAAAAGGGGGAGCCGATAAAAGCGAGGGGCTCTCCTTGAGGAGAACCAGAATGACTACTTGCGCTCGACTTCCTGCATCTCGAAGGTCTCGATGATGTCGCCAAGCTCGATGTCGTTGAAGGTGCCGAGGTTGATACCAGCCTCGTAGCCTTCCTTGACGGACTGCACATCGTCCTTGAAACGACGCAGCGAAGAAATCTCGAGGTCGTTGACCGTGGCCACGCCATTGCGCAGAATACGGCACTTCGTACCACGCTTGACCTCACCGTCCTGCACCATAACGCCGGCGATGTTGCCGAACTTGGAGGAACGGAAGATCTCGCGGATCTCGGAGTGGGAGGTGACGACCTCTTCGTATTCCGGCTTGAGCATGCCCTTGAGGGATGCCTCGATGTCTTCGATTGCGCGGTAGATGACCGAGTAGTACTTGATTTCCACGCCCTCGCGCTCGGCGAGGTCCGCGACCTGACGGTTCGGACGCACGTTGAAGCCGATGATGACGGCCTTGTCGACCGTGGCAAGGTTGACATCGTTCTGGGTAATCGCGCCGACGCCGCGGTGGATGACCTGGATGCCGACCTCGTCGGACACCTCGATCTTCATCAAGGAATCCTCGAGCGCCTCGACCGAACCGGACGAATCGCCCTTGATGACGATGTTGAGCATATCGATCTCGGACTCGGCGAACTTCTTCTTGAAGTCCTCAAGGGAGACGACCTTGCGACGCTTGGCCAGCTGAGCAGCGCGCTCGGTAGCCTGACGCTTCTCAGCAATCTGGCGGGCGGCACGATCATCGGAAGCCACCAGGAACAAGTCGCCGGCGGTGGGCACGGAGGTCAGGCCCAGCACCTGGACAGGCGTGGACGGGCCAGCCGCATCCATGGCACGACCGTTTTCGTCCAACATGGCACGCACACGACCATACGAGGTGCCGGCCACGATGGCATCGCCCACGTGGAGCGTACCGGACTGCACCAGCACGGTGGCCACGGCACCACGGCCCTTGTCGAGTCGGGCTTCGACGGTGGCACCACGGGCGTCCATGTCGGGGTTGGCGCGCAGATCAAGCTCGGCATCGGCCGTGAGCAGCACGGCTTCGAGCAGCTTATCGACGTTGGTGCCCTGCTTGGCGGAGATATCGACGAACATGGTGTCGCCACCGTACTCCTCAGGAACAAGACCGAACTCGGTGAGCTGGCCACGGACCTTCTCCGGATTGGCACCGGGCACATCGATCTTGTTGACGGCCACGACGATCGGCACCTTGGCGGCCTGAGCATGGTTAATAGCCTCAACGGTCTGAGGCATCACACCATCGTCAGCTGCGACCACAAGAATTGCTACGTCGGTAAGCTCGGCACCGCGGGCACGCATAGCGGTGAACGCCTCATGGCCAGGGGTATCAAGGAAGGTGATCTTACGAGGTTCGCCCTCAAGATCCACCGTGACCTGGTATGCACCGATACGCTGGGTGATGCCGCCGGCCTCACGTGCGATGACGTTAGTCTTGCGGATGGTATCCAGCAGTCGGGTCTTACCATGATCGACATGGCCCATGACGGTGACGACCGGTGGACGAGGTTTCAGATCCTCATCATCCTGCAGCTCTTCCTCGTCAAGGTTGATGTCGAACTGCTGAAGCAGTTCCTTGTCTTCCTCCTCGGCGGAAACAAGCTGGATGTTCCAGCCGATTTCCTCACCCAGGATCTGGAAGGTCTCTTCGTCCAGGGACTGGGTGGCGGTAGCCATCTGGCCCAGGTGGAAGAGCACGGTGACCAGTGCGGCCTGGTTGACGTTAATCTTCTCCGCCAGATCAGCCAAGGAAGCACCCTGACGCAGGCGGATGGTCTGGCCGTTGCCGTTGGGGATGCGAACGCCACCGATGGTCGGTGCTTTCAGCTCCTCATACTCATGACGCTTTGCCAGACGGTTCTTACGGGCCTTAGAGGACTTGCCGCCCTGACGGCCGAAAGCACCAGCAGTACCGCCGCGACCGCCGCGACCACCGCCGCGTGCGGGACCATTGCTCGGGGCTCCGCCACCCTGGAAGTTGCTGCCGCCGCCTTGGCCGCCACGGAATCCACCGCGAGCGCCGCCGCCTTGTGCGGCACCACCCTGACCCGGACGGTTATGACCCCATTGGCCGGGACGAGGACCGCCCTGGCCGCCTTGGCCCGGACGACCACCGCGGAATCCACCACGGCCTTGACCCTGACCCTGGCCTGGACGACCGGGACGGCCGCCACGACCACTTTCAGTGGTCGGACGAGCCATCGGATGCGGGCGCGGAATATCGCCCGGAGTCGGAGAATGCATGCCCTGCTTACGGGAGAACGGGTTATTGCCCGGACGCGGACCCTGCGCATGCGGGCGCGGAATCGCGTTGGAAGCGTTGCCTCCAGCAGTCGGACGAGGACTGCCCTGGCCACCACGGTTGTTCTGGTGCTGACCGGGCTGGCCACCGTTCGGACGCCCCTGGCCCTGACGATTACCGTTCGGGCGGCCTTGACCCTGACGGCTCGGACGACCGCCGTTATCGTGCTGATTATTATGACGTGCGGGAGCCGGAGCCGCAGGACGTTCCGCCTGCGGGCGCGGGCCCGGAGTTGCTGCAGCCGGTGCGGCACCCTGATGTGTCGCAGAGGCAGCCGGCTTGTGCTGTGCCGGCTTGGCCGCAGGCTTCTGTGCAGAAGCTGCGGGCTTGGCATCGCCCTTATCGTCCTTGTCGAACGCGGCCTTCAGACGACGTGCCACCGGCGGTTCAATCGTAGAGGAAGCGGACTTAACGAATTCACCCATGTCCTTGAGCTTCTCAAGAACGGTCTTGCTATCGACGTTCAAGTCCTTAGCCAGTTCGTATACGCGTGGTTTCGCCACTAATTACTCCTATCTGTGACCACGCGTACATGGGCGTGGTCAGTTGGTGATGACGGCAAGCCTACCCTGTCTCATCGTGCGACCATGATCGTGTTACCTCGTCTCTGGTGTGGGAGATTTTGCGCACACTGCGCCAACCCACATACGCCAATCCAGCATACTCATAGCGCTGGATAGCACGGAATAGCGCGAGCCGCGTCATTGTTGACGCGGCTCGCAATGTATATCCGCCGGCTACTCGGAATCATTCGATCCGGAAGCCGGGCTCTCCCAAGCTATTCGGCCTGTGCTGCAGCCTGCTCGGCAGCCTGTTCTTCAGCGACCTTCTTGGCATGCGCCTCGGCGGATTCGATGCCGATCTTCCAGCCGGTGAGCTTGGCGGCCAGACGGGCGTTCTGACCTTCCTTGCCGATGGCAAGAGACAGCTGATCATCGTGGATGAAGGCGATTGCGGTCTTGTTCTTCTCGCTGATCACCTGTACGCCGGTGGCCACGGCCGGAGACAGCGCGGCAGCCACGAACTTGGCCGGATCATCGGAGTAGTCGACGATGTCGATCTTCTCCGGTCCGAGGTTCTCCATGACGGCACGCACGCGAGCGCCGCTGGGGCCGATCAGAGCACCCTTCGGGTTGACGCCATCGGTGTTGGCCTTGACCGCAAGCTTGGTGCGGGCACCGGCCTCGCGGGCAATCGCCATGATGGACACGGCACCGGAAACCAGTTCCGGCACCTCGCGTTCGAACAGCTTGCGCACCAGTTCCGGGTGGGAGCGGGAGACCACGATTTCCGGGCCCTTGATGCCGCGGGCCACATTCACCACGTATACGCGGATGCGTTCGCCGTGACGGTAGCGCTCACCCGGCACCTGCTCGCGGCGAGGCAAAATGGCTTCGACCTCACCCATGGCAACATGTACGTTGGTGGGATCGGAAGCATCCTGCTGGATGATGCCGGTAACCAGCTTGCCCTTTTGTCCGGAGAAGGCGCCGAACACCTTCTCATCCTCGACTTTGCGGAACAGTTGGGTGATGACCTGACGCGCGGTTGCGGCGGCGAGTCGGCCAAAGTCGTGCGGGGTGTCGTCGTATTCCTCACCCAGTTCCGGCGCGGGGTGCGGATCGTCTTCAGTGGGTTCGACCGGAATATCGTCGGCCGCCCACACAGTAAAACTGCCGGCGCGCTCATCGAGTTCCACACGGGCGTGCTTGGCCGCATGCGGGGTCTTGAGGTAAGCAAGACGAAGAGCCTCTGCCAGCGCATCGTCCAAGGTTTCGGGGTCGATTCCTTGCTCGGCGGCAAGCTTATGCATTCCTGTCAGGTCCAGTTCCATCGATCCGTACCTCCTATGAAGTTATGTGGCGAATGGCCTTGAGTGGTCACAGTTAGCTATTAGTGTAGATTTCCATGCAGACACGCTCCCCCTTGACTGGTTTCCGCCGACTCATGGCCGGCGTATGCGCGGGTGCGTTCATATGTTCGCTTTCTGCGTGCTCGATGCCTCGATTGTCGGACCGAGCCGAAGCGGAACGAACGATGAGTCCCTGCGAGAGCGCGCTGACGTTGGCGAACTTTGCCACGACTCCGGCCAAGGGCACTCCGCTCATGGTGCAGTACGGCAACGGATTGGCCGCTCCCCTGGCATGGATCGATGTTGCCGGACACTGTTCCGGGCGCTTTGCCGAAGGAACGTTGCGCAACGCCCAGACCAAGCAACGATTGACCGTGCTGGCCGGCAAATTCGGACAAAGCGCGCCAGAAGTCACGCCGGCCCGTCTTGATGGCATCACTTCCGCAACCATCGACCGATCGGCATTGGATGCGATGGCTATTGCCGAGGACCGCGCCGGATTTGCCCTCGAAGTGTTGGCCGCCCGCGGGGTGACAGCCGGTGCAACACTCACATTGAGCGACATGCATAAGACCGCCGGACAGCAGTTGGTGTCGCTGGCGAATAGGCGCTTCAGCGATTCTGGTTCAACTGCCGACGCCGGCGACAGCCAAGACCCACGGCAAAAGGTCTATGCCATCGACCAGTTGCTGGCCGATCCGACCACCATCGAAGACAAGGCCAGCGAACAAACCGTGCCTACGGCTTCCGCCATCGAAATGGATTGCGCCCGTGCTGAAATCAAGGCCGTGGCCGATTCCACCTCCCAATCCGACAGCGATACCTTGCTAGTGCTTGCCGCCCTGGCCGCCAAACATGCATACACCGCATTCCAGCTTGGTTATCCCTCCGGAGACTCCGCTTTGTTTGCGTAGGGATATAGACGGCACAGGCAGATCGCCCGATTACGCGCAAAAAACAGGAACTGCACGTTACCGAGCGAGCTTGGCCGAGGCGCGCTCCACCACGGTGAAATCGGTGGTGTACGTGCGGGCCGGCCCGGAATATCCTTCAATGCGTTCGATAACGCATATCCACGGCATGTTTGGCGTAATCATCCACATGCGGATCGATGGTGGTCGGCGCCGGCACCGAGTACTCGGATTCCGGTACATTGTCGAAGCCGATGAGTTGTACATCGGCCGGTACTCGCAGCCCACGCCGCTGCAATTCGTGAATAGCACCGAGCGCGATGGCATCGTTAAGACATAGCACCGCCTGAGGGCACGGCAACGAATCCAGCATGGATGCCGCGGCCTGCACACCGCCATGCTGATTCCAGCCGAGCAGAGGAATGACATACCGCCAATCCACGGTCAGACCGCGCTCTTCCTGAGCCTGCACATACCCCTGGATACGCAGCGACTGCGTGCCGTCGCGCTGATCGCGAACGTCCTCCCAACCATGCATGTCGGGTGAGGCGCCGATAACGGCGATGGTTCTCACACCTGTGTCCAGCAAACGCCCGACCGCGAACCGCACCGCCTCGGTGTTCGGCATGGTCACCTGATCGCATTTCCCATACGACAGATAATCGCCGCCCAACACCACCGGATACGGCTGCTGAAGTACCTCACCCTTGTTCTCCAGCGCGCGTTCGGTAAAGAAAATCCACCCATCCGCACCCAGCGGTATGTCTCTTCGATATTGTCGGCCAGACCCATGCCACCCGAGCCATAGGTATTGATGATGACGCCATACTCGCGTTGCTTGGCGAACTCGATAACAGGCAATGCGGCTACCGCACCAACGCAAAGCCCCCGAAGTGCAAGACTTCGGGGGCTTGGTTGCGGATGAAGCGAGATTCGAACTCGCGGAGGCTTTCACCTCACACGCTTTCGAGGCGTGCTCCTTAGACCGCTCGGACATTCATCCATGCTGCCCAAAAGGCAACTTGTTTATTATGCCACATCCCGACGACGCGGCAAGTCGGGGTTTTGTGAGTCTACGCCACCTGTTCATGCACGGAAGCATTGACCCACTGGGTCTGCTGGACGTTGTAGCCGGAGAATATGCCGATGTCGAGCATGCAGTCGCGGTAGTCGCGGCCGTGGGCGATGGTGATGTAGTTGTCGTCCACCAAACGATTATGCGTGGGATCCAAGCCGACCCATCGGCCATCCTGATAGACCTCAACCCAAGCGTGAGTGGCGCCTTCTCCCCCGAGCAGTCCTGCAATGTACCGGGCAGTCAGGCCGACATGCCGGCACACGGACAGCATCACATGCGCATAGTCCTGGCATACGCCTTTGCGCTGCGCCAAGGCCTGTTCGGCGGTGGTGCGAATCGTGGTGGATCCGGGAGTATATACAAAAGCTTTGTACACCTCGTCCATCACTTCGGCAGCCTGCTGCACCGGCGTAGCATCAGCAGGCAGCGCGGCAAGACGATCACGGCATACAGCAATCATCGCCTCTACGGATGGGCCAGGAATGGTCAGCGCAGAATTGAACCGGTAGAGCGGCTTGTAGATTTCCTTCTTGATGTGTTCGTTGTCCACAAAGGCGATGCCGGTCACCGAATAGCTGAACATGTCGTGCGGCTCGGGCGCAAAGCCGGTCATCACCACGGAATCAAAGGAATCGATGGTGGTTTCGAGTTCGGTCTCTGGCTGAATCTTCACTTCGACGTCAATCACTTGCTGGCGCGGACCGGTGGCCGGTATGCAGCGCAACTGGAACCTGTGGTCGGTGACCGGCGAGCTGAAGGACAGCTTCATCTCATAGTCGAACACGAGTTTTTTCACGACGTCTCCTGCACAATACTCACGCACCGGCGGCCGGCACATCTCGGGATAGCAGCACTACCGATACAGTGGCCGCCGCACCCGCTCGCAAAAAATGTAGCGAGCGCATACGGCTTGAAGCCATACCACCATACCATTGCAACCTGTCAGGGGCGCTTGGCATCCATGTTCATGGAGCTGAGCGAGCCCATGTCCTTGATGGCCAAAGCGCTGACTCTGCCGGAATAATCGTCAAGGTACTTCTTCAGAGAATCGGCCACCTCCTGATATCCGCGAGACGGCAGCTGGCCGACAAGCCAGCTCAGTCCGTCGGCGAAACAGCTCGGCAACGGCATACCGTCGAGAATCATCGAATAGGAGGCCAGCTTCTTCAGCGGGGCTTCCATTTCTTCCATCGTGAGCCCAAAACGGGTGTACAAATCGATGCGTTCCAGATACTTGCCGATGAAGATAAAGGCCTTTAGCGTGGGATCGACTGGCGAATTCTCGATGCCGCCCCAGAAGGCGAGCATGTCATCGGTGATGTCTCGCTGGTTGTAGATGTCCTCGGCATCGGCCGCATGCTTGGCGGCATCTGTAATGTTGGTCATCGCCAGTTCGACGTATTGCAGCAGTCGGGAGCTCAGTTCCGGGCGCAGAATCACGGCATTGTTGAACGCGGAGGTAACTGCGGAACGCACGGAGTCCGGGTTCGAGCCGTCGTACAGGAAGCTTTCCACGAACCCATCAAAGTCCTCGAAGTCCTCGGGCAGATCGAGGGCATGAGCGAAGGGCCGGAAGGCGTCTACATCAGTGTCCATCACACGGTCATAGAACGGGAAGAACTGGTTCAGGGTGGTGAAGGCACGTTCGGTGTATCGACCCAACCAATACAGGTTGTCCGCTTTAGAAGCGGTGACCAAGGCCAGCGAATGGTGACGCGACTGACTCAACAGGTTCGCCACCTGCACCTCGGTACCGTATTCGTGTTCCACTCCGGTCTCCGGCGCCAACACCCACGTATCTTTGAATCCACCGCCCTGCGACGAGTTGACGATCATCTGGCCAGGCACGGACGAATAACGGGTCAGGCCCGAATACCACACATGCGTGTTCTTGCCGGTCACCACGAAGGCGCGCAAATCGCATTTGCGCGGCGACATTTCGCCGGTCTTTGGATCGACCACGTCGATATCGCGGAACTGAATGACCTCCTGTGCAATGAATCGACGTGGCTCCTCCTTAATGCGGTCGGCCAATTCCTCACGTACGGCGGCATCCAGCGACGAGCCGAATACCACACCATAGCCGCCGGCCTCGGCCACATCCTTAATCACCAGCTCGCCCATACGATTCAGGACTTCCTTACGGTCGGCCTCGAACATAGGCATGTAGGTGGGAGCGTTGTGGAGGATGGGCTCTTCGCCGAGATAGTACTTAATCATCTGCGGCACGAAGTAGTAGATGGCCTTGTCGTCGGCCGCGCCGTTACCGGGAGCATTGACGATAGCCACATTGCCGGCACGGTAGGCGGACAGGAGCCCGGGCACACCAATCACGGAGTCGGGGTTGAAGGAGAACGGATCGAGGAACTCGTCGGAGAGACGGCGGTAGACCACGCCCACACGGTGACGCTTGCCGGCGTAATCCAAGAAATAGACCTTGTTGTCCACCACTTCAAGGTCTTCAGGGAAGGCAAGTGCGGCACCGGTTTTCTCAGCCAAGTAGGCATGTTCGAAGAACGCGGAATTGTATCGGCCTGGCGTGAGGACCACGGCGATACCTTCAGTAGAGACGAAATCCATGGCTTTGCGCAGTAGACGCGGATATTCACGGTTGTCTCGGATACGCACGTCACGGAACAGTCGTGGAGAGATACGGCGTTCGATATCGCGTACAAACAGCGGGTAGCTGGCACCGGACGGAATACGCAGGTTGTCTTCCAGCACCCACCAGCGGCCGTCCTCACCCTGGACCAAATCCTCACCGGCGATATGCGCGAAAATGCCACCGGGAGGGGTCACACCGTTGACCTGCGGGAAGTATCCGACAGACGTGTAGACGTATTCCTCCGGCACCACACCGTCATGAATGATGGCCTTGTCCGAATAGATGTCTTTCAGGTAGGCGTTGAGTGCGTTGACACGCTGCTTCAGGCCTTTCTCAAGCTCATCAAACTCGTCGGATTCGATAATGCGTGGCACAGGATCGTATGGAAACAAACGGTCGTGGTATTCGCCGTTCTTGTAGATGCCGAAGCGCACGCCGTTGCGGGACAGCTCACGGTTGATTGCCTCACGGCGATTCACCAGTTCGTGGGCCAGTCGGCGTGCCGCGGATTCAATCATCGTACCTGCTCCTTGCTCTGACGGCTACAGGCTTGCCACGCTTGAGGCGTACGCTGACGCCGCAAGCCGCAACCGGGTTTGATGGTTTCAACCTAGGCGGCACCCGTTTCAGCAAATGTGCGGGTTTGTTACGGGCAGGTCACTTGCAGGTCCATGAAATCTACAAAGTACGTACGGCACGAATGGCTTCGGCACGAGCAGCCAACTGGTCATCCGCCGGATATTCGATATGTTCCAGAGTCAGCCCTTGCGGTGCGATTGGCCCGCTTGACCCCTCTCGCACCGGATTGGCCATCTTGTCCGCAAACCATTCCAGCGTTTTGCGCCCCGAACCAACCTTGATCGAGGAACCGACCAGCGAACGAACCATATTGCGAGCAAAAGCATCGGCCACAATCGTGAATACAACCAAGCCGGATTCCAGCGACGGCGTCCGGTATGCCTCGTTCTCAGCCAATACGTCTGGCACCAACGAGGCAACCGGCACTCGGCGCCAGTAGGCCGTCTTGACTTCACGAATCGTGGTACCACCCGGATTCGGCGTGGCAAACGAACCAAAATCATGCAGGCCAATGGTCATGGCGGCAGCGGCATTCATCGCATCCAAATCCAGCGACTCATCCACGCGCAGTACACAGCCGCGCAGCCGGGGGTCCACTTCGGATGAACGGTCGGCAACACGGTACACATACGTGCGCTCCAACGCGGAGAACCGCGCATCGAATCCCTGCGGCGCAATGGCGATGCTGTGAATCACAATGTCAGCAGGCAACACGGCCTTAAGCCTGCGAGCCAATGCTTCGGTCAGCGGCACATCCATATGCCCCTGGCAACGAGCAAGTGTTTCATCAGACACATCCAGATGCGCCACCTGATGCGAAGCGTGCACACCGGTATCCGTACGACCGGCCACAGTCAGTCGCAGCGGCTCTCTCTCGTCACCGACCGGCACACGCAGCACCTTGTGCAACGCATCCTCGATAGTTCCCTGCACCGTGCGCAGCTCAGGCTGCTTGGCCCAGCCGTAGAATCCGCCGCCGTCATAGGCAAGGTCGATGCGTAGTCGTGTCATAGTCCATCATCTTAATGATCACGATGATAATTCGACTTTTGATGCGATGCCGGCATACAGAGACGAACCAGCATACAGAGACGAACCGGCTATGGTCGAATAACGCAAAGGGCTGGAACCCAAATGGATTCCAGCCCTTTAAGCTAGCTATGCGACCTAGCGGTCAGCTCACTCGGCCTTCTCGGCTTCAGCGGCTTCCTCAGCAGGAGCCTCAGCCTCAGCGGCAGCGGTCTCCTCGACCGGAGCCTCAGCAGCTTCAGCAGCCTCGGTCTCGACGGCCGGAGCCTCTTCCTCGGCAACCTTAGTGGCAGCCTCGGCTTCCTTCACGACAGCCTTCTTGGCAACCGGCTCGGTGACGAGCTCGATGATGGCGGCCGGAGCGTTATCGCCAACGCGCGGAGCGATCTTGACGATACGAGTGTAGCCACCTTCACGCTGCTCCATCTGCTCAGCGATCTGGGTGAACAGAATGTGCACCACAGACTTGTTGCGGATGACGCGCATCACGCGACGGCGAGAGTGCAGATCACCGCGCTTGGCGAAGGTGATCAGGCGCTCAGCCAGCGGACGAAGACGCTTGGCCTTCGGCAGCGTGGTGGTGATTTGGCCATTCTGGAACAGGCTGGTCGCCATGTTTGCCAGCATGAGGCGCTCGTGCGCAGGGCTGGAAGCCAGACGCGGGCCCTTCTTAGGTGTAGGCATGGGTTTACTCCTTATTGTCCGAAGCAGGCAAGCAGGTGGGCATGTGCCCGAGCATCCGCTTGCCGTGCGAACAGACGGTTAATCAAAAGCGACGAATCACTCGTCTTCCGGCGAGAAGAAGGTGCCGCCTTCGAGGTTATTGGTGTCGAAGGCCATCGGCGAAGACTTGAGGCTCAGACCCAGAGTCTGCAGCTTTTCCTTGACTTCGTCAATCGACTTCATACCGAAATTGCGGATGTCGAGCAGATCCTGCTCGGTGTGGGAGACGAGCTCACCGATGGTGTGGACACCCTCACGCTTGAGGCAGTTGTAAGAACGCTGCGTCAGGTTGAGATCCTCAATCGGGACGGCCATCTCGGGGTTGGTCTCCTCGGCCACCGGGGCCGGACCGACCTCGACGCCTTCGGCCTGGGCATTGAGCTCGCGGCACAGGCCGAAGAGCTCCACCAGGGTCGAACCGGCGGAAGCCACCGCATCACGCGGGGAGATGGCGGGCTTGGTCTCCACGTCCAGAATGAGCTTGTCGAAGTCCGTGCGCTGTTCCACACGGGTGGCCTCGACCTTGTAGCTCACCTTGAGCACCGGGGAGTAGATGGAATCGACCGGAATACGGCCAATCTCATCGGTGTCCTGCTTGTTCATCTGGGCAGGCACGTAGCCACGGCCACGCTCAACGGTGAACTCGATCTCGAGTTCGCCGTCCTCGGCGAGGGTAGCGATGTGCTGCTCCGGATTGGCAATGGTGACGCCAGACGGCGGGGTGATGTCCCCGGCAGTAGCCTCGCCCTTGCCGCTCTTGCGCAGGTACATGACCACAGGCTCGTCATACTCGCTGGTGAGCACGATGCCCTTGATGTTGAGCAGGATCTCGGTGACGTCTTCCTGAACACCCGGCAGAGTGGTGAACTCATGCAGGGCTCCGGAGATACGCACGGAGGTCACGGCAGCACCCGGGATCGAACTCAGCAGCGTGCGACGCAACGAGTTACCGAGCGTGTAGCCGAAGCCAGGCTCGAGAGGCTCGATGGTGAAGCGAGAGCGCTGCGGATTCAGAGATTCCTCGGTCAGAGTCGGACGCTGTGCAATAAGCACTGTGGTTATCCTTTCAGCTTGAACTCGGTGGTGCACTCACCGGCTAAGCGGTTTTGGATGGATTGGTATTGCTGAGTGCTCAGACGCGACGACGCTTCGGAGGACGAACGCCGTTGTGGGCTTGCGGGGTGACGTCGGTGATGGAACCGACCTCGAGGCCCGCGGACTGCAGGGAGCGGATAGCGGTTTCACGACCGGAACCCGGGCCCTTGACGAACACGTCGACCTTCTTGACACCGTGCTCCATCGCCTTGCGGGCGGCGGACTCGGCAGCCATACCAGCGGCGTACGGAGTGGACTTACGGGAGCCCTTGAAACCGACGTCGCCACCGGATGCCCAGGACACCACGGCGCCAGACGGATCGGTGATCGAGATGATCGTGTTGTTGAAAGTGGACTTGATGTGAGCCTGGCCGACCGGGACCGACTTGCGGTCACGACGACGGGGCTTACGAGCGGCTTGCTTAGGCGCTGCCATTGACCCTCGTTTCCTAGTAACGAACTTATTTGTTGACGTCCGAACGATGGGATGGAACTCATCCCGTGGCTCGGAGCATGCCACCTATTACTTGGTGGCCTTCTTCTTTCCGGCGACCGTACGCTTCGGGCCCTTGCGGGTACGGGCGTTGGTCTTGGTGCGCTGACCGCGCACAGGAAGTCCCTTACGGTGACGCTGGCCTTGGTAGCAGTTGATCTGAATCTTGCGACGAATATCTGCATCGACTTCACGACGCAGGTCACCCTCGATCTTGTAGTTAGCTTCGAGGTAGTCACGCAGCGTGATCAGCTGCTCGTCGGTAAGATCCTTGACGCGGATGTCCGGGTTAATACCGGTCGCGGCAAGCGTTTCCTTGGCACGAGTACGACCAACACCGAAAATGTAGGTGAGGGCGATCTCGATGCGCTTCTCATTGGGGATGTCGACTCCGGCAAGACGTGCCATTGCGATTCCTTCTTGTTGCCGTAGGTCTTGCACCCACTCGTCCGGTCTCCCGGCACGGGCCTACGTACCCGTGGTTCAGTGTCGTTCCCTTGCGGGAAGCACTGTGAGAGAGTGCCTTATTTACTTAGTGCCGCTGGAGAATCTGCTCTCAGCCCTGACGCTGCTTGTGGCGGGGGTTGACGCAGATCACCATGACGCGGCCGTGACGGCGGATCACGCGGCAGTTTTCGCAGATCCTCTTCACGCTAGGGCTGACCTTCATGGTTATCCTTTTCTTGTGTACCTTTACTTGTAGCGGTACGTAATGCGTCCGCGGTTCAGGTCGTAGGGGCTCATTTCCAGCACGACACGGTCCTGCGGCAGGATGCGAATGTAATTCTTACGCATCTTGCCGGAAATCGTGGCGAGCACGATGTGCTTGTTCTCGAGTTCGACGCGGAACATCGCGTTGGGCAGTGCTTCCACTACCTGTCCTTCGACCTCAATCACACCGTCTTTTGCCATGCGCCTCTAGTCCTATTCCGTTGGATGATTACTGTGGCATATCCGAAGACACACCAACTGTCAACTATATACGCACATACCCCTATGCGACACTCGGCGTGTCGCATAGGGGTATGTGCGAAATGTTGTGGTAGCCGCTAGGCTTGCCGCCTCTACTGCAGGTGGCTGATGATGCGGCGGCTGATCTCGTCGATGTCGCCGACACCGTTGACCACGACCAGCAGACCGCGGGACTCGTAGATGTCGAGCAGCGGGGCGGTTTCCTTCTCGTAGGTTTCCAAACGCTTGGCGATGGCCTCCGGGGTGTCATCAGCACGACCCTGCTCGGCGGCACGCTTCTTCATGCGCTCCAGCAGCACGTCACGGGCGGCTTCGAGAGCCACCACGTGGTCGAGCGGAGTGCCGAGATCGGCCAGCATTTCGTCAAGTGCGGTGACCTGGGCGGCGTTGCGCGGGTAGCCATCAAGAATCCAGCCGTTGGCACAGTCTTCCTTGGCCAGACGATCCTTGACGATCTTGTTGGTCAGGGAATCCGGAACCAGCTCGCCCTTATCGGTGTAGCTCATCGCTTCAAGACCGAGTTCGGTCTTGTTCTTGATGTTGTAGCGGAAGATATCGCCGGTGGAGATGGTGGGGATGTTGAAGTGCTCAGCGAGCAGCGCAGCCTGGGTGCCTTTGCCCACGCCTTGAGGTCCCATGATGAGCAGACGCATGGTGGTCTCCTTTTATGTTGAAAATTAATACGGCTTTGGCTCCCTTGTTAAGGGAACCATTGAGTTATATGTGGGAGGAAACGGATGGCTCCGTCAGTCGACAGCCCACAGGGCTGTCTCCTTCCTCGCGCTGACGCTTGCTGAGCGGGCGTCAGCCTTCCTTATGATCCACGTTCTCGAGCAGGAAGCCGGTGTACTGGAACTGCTCGGTCTGGGCCTTGGCCTGACGCAGGGTGTCGAGGCCGACGCCGGCGATAATCAGGATGGTGGTACCACCGAACGGCAGCTTGGCATTGAGTCCGAGGGCCATGATGAGCACGGTCGGAATCAGGGCCACGAACAGCAGGTAGACGGCACCGACGGTGTTGAGTCGGTTCATCACGTAGGTCAGGTAGCGGCTGGTGGCGTTGCCGGCGCGGATGCCGGGGATGAAGCCGCCGTACTGCTTCATGTTGTCTGCGGTCTCGTCCGGGTTGAACGTGATCGAGGTGTAGAAGAAGCAGAAGAACACAATCATCAGGGCATACAGCGCGATGTACCACACCGAAGTGGTGTTCGCGAGATTGCTGTTGATCCACTTGACCCAAGACTGGTCGGACTTGCCGAACTGGGCGATCAGGGTCGGGATGGCCAGAATCGAGGAGGCGAAGATGGGCGGAATAACGCCGGACATATTGATCTTGAGCGGCAGGTAGGTGGAGGAGCCACCGTACATCTTGCGGCCAATCATGCGTCGGGTGTACTGCACCGGCACGCGGCGCTGGCACAGTTCCACGAAGTCAACGAAGATGAGGATGACCACGAGCACGCCCACAACGATGCCGAACTTCAGCCAATCGCCATCAGTGCCGTTGGTGCCGTAGCCAATCTCCCACAGCTGCGGCAGGAAGCCGGAGCATATGGACATGAAGATCAAGATGGACATGCCCTGGCCGATGCCCTTGTCGGTCACAAGCTCGGCCATCCACATGATCAGGCCGGTGCCGCCGGTCATGATCAGCACCATGACCACGAGGTTCCACACGGAGCCGTCCGGAATGACCTGGTCACACTTGTAGTTGAACAGGGCGCCGGAGCGAGCGGTGACCAAAATGGTGGTGGACTGGAGTACAGCCAAACCAATGGTCAGGTAACGGGTGTACTGGGTGAGCTTGGCCTCACCGGACTGACCCTCCTTGTGCAGGGCCTCGAAGCGCGGAATAACCACACGCAGCAGCTGCACAACGATGGATGCGGTGATGTACGGCATGACGCCCAGCGCGAAGATGGACAGCTGAAGCATAGCGCCACCAGAGAAGAGGTTCACCAATCCGATGAAGTTCTCCTGTGAGGTGCTACCAATGGTGGCCATGCACTTGTTCACCACGTTGTAGTCCACGCCCGGCGTCGGAATGAACGAACCGATGCGGTAGACGATGATGATGAACAGGACGAAGAGAATCTTCTTCCTCAGCTCTTTGGTCTTCAGGGCCTGGATTAGTGTCCTCACCTGGGTTTCCTCCCACTAGCGCGCACTCAACGCGCGAAATACACAAACTATCGAACGAGCATAGTCTAACGTGCCTACTTCAGACAACTGTGCGTCTCGTCAATGCTTGCTGAATATGACTTTATGGAGAACGCATCTCCCCGAAAATCGGGTATTGTATCGGCGCCAGCGAATGTAGGACTTGATGCTGAGACCGCATCACTGCACGCGGAACGCCATCAATGATCTCGATAGGTCATAGTGATAGCAGTGCCCCCGACCACCAGATAGGCGGACGGGGGCACAGAGCTATATTCAGCGTTTCGCGCGAACTAATCAGTCCTCAACGACGGAGCCGCCGGCAGCTTCGATCTTGGACTTGGCGGAAGCCGAGGCCTTGACACCCTTGAGGGTGAATGCCACGGTGGTTTCGCCTTCGCCCAGAACCTTGACCGGAGCGTTGCCACGGACGACGCCCTTGGCAACCAGATCCTCGGCAGTCACTTCGCCGCCCTGAGGGAAGACCTCAACGAGACGAGCAATGTTGACCACCTGGAACTCCACACGGAACGGGTTCTTGAAGCCACGGAGCTTCGGCAGGCGCATGTACAGCGGCAGCTGGCCACCTTCGAAGCCAGGACGCACGTGAGTGCGCTTGGTCTGGCCCTTGGCGCCACGACCGGAAGTCTTGCCCTTGGAGCCTTCACCGCGACCCACGCGGGTGCGGTCCTTCTTGGCGCCCGGGGCGGGCTTCAAATCGTGCATCTGCAGGATTTCGTTATCTGCCATAATCAGTCAACCTCCTCGACGGTGACCAGGTGACGCACGGCGTTCACCAGACCACGGTTGGCCGGGGTATCCTCGCGGATCACGGTCTTGCCGATCTTGTTCAGGCCGAGGGTCTTGACGGTGGCGCGCTGAGCCGGAGTACGGTTCACGATGCCGTGGTGCAGGGTAATCTTCAGGTTCTTAGCCATGAGTATCACTCACCATCCTTCTCTTCAGCGGCCTTCTTGGCAGCCTCTTCACGAGCCTTGCGAGCCTCATCGATACCAGCGGCACGAGCGCGCAGCAGGGCATCGGGAGCGACCTCGTTGAGGGCCAGACCACGACGGGCGGCGATCTCCTCGGGCTCTTCGAGCTGCTTGAGAGCGTCGACGGTAGCGCGCACCACGTTAACGGCGGTGGCGGAGCCCATCGACTTGGTCAGGACGTCGGTGATGCCTGCGCATTCCATGACGGCGCGCACGGAGCCACCGGCGATTACACCGGTACCCGGGGCAGCAGGACGCAGCAGAACGGTACCGGCGGCGTCGTGACCCTGAACCGGGTGGGTGATGGTGCCACGGACGCGAGGCACAGAGAACATGTGCTTCTTGGCGTCCAGCTGGCCCTTGGCGATGGCGGCCGGGACTTCACGGGACTTGCCGTAGCCGACACCCACGGTGCCGTTACCGTCGCCCACTACCACGAGAGCAGCGAAGCTGAAGGTACGACCACCCTTGTGGGTCTTGGACACACGGTTGATGGTCACCACGCGATCGAGCAGTTCGTCGCCGCGGTTTTCCTCACGACGGTTACGACGCTCGCCACGACGGCCTTCACCGCGCTGGCCACGACGACCCTTGCGGTCCTCGTTGTTGGATTCGGTCGCCACAGTGTTCTGAGTTTCTTCAGCCACTTGGGTTTCCTTAGTTTCGTTGTCGCTCACAGTGCAAGACCTCCCTCGCGGGCGCCATCAGCAACGGCTGCGACGCGACCGGTGTACTTGTTGCCACCGCGGTCGAAAACGACCTCGGTGATGCCGGCAGCCTTGGCCTTATCGGCGATCAGCTCGCCGACCTTCTTGGCGGCCTCGGTCTTGGTGCCCTTGAAACCGGCAAAGTCGGCCTGCAGGGTGGAGGCGGACACGAGAGTCACGCCCTTGGTGTCGTCGACCACCTGAGCAACCATGTGACGGTTGGAACGGGTGACCACCAGACGCGGACGCTCGGCGGTACCGGAGATGCGCTTGCGGATACGCATGTGACGGCGCTTGAGAGCAACCTTCTTGCCTTTTCCGAGAATAGCTACGCTCATATCACTTACCAGCCTTTCCAGCCTTGCGCAGGATGCGCTCATCGGCGTACTTGACGCCCTTGCCCTTGTAGGGTTCCGGAGCGCGCAGCTTGCGGATGTTGGCGGCGACCTGGCCCACAGCCTGCTTGTCAATGCCCTCGACAACCACGTGGTTGGCGTCGGTCACCTTGAAGGTGATACCTTCGGGCGGGTTGACGGTGATGGTGTGGGAGTAGCCGAGGAAGAACTCGATGCCCTTGCCCTTGGCGACGGCGCGGTAACCGGTGCCGACGATCTCAAGAGTCTTGGAGTAGCCATCGTGCACACCCTTGACCATGCCGGCCATGATGGAACGAGCCAGACCGTGCTTGGCACGGGTCGGACGCAGGTCATCAGCCGGGGTAACGATGATCTCGTTGCCCTCAACGGCAGCGGTGATGCCTTCCGGAATCACGTAGGAATCAGAACCCTTGGCGCCCTTGGCCGAGAAGTTCTGACCTTCAATCTTGACTTCAACGCCAGCGGGGATGGCGATGGGGAGCTTACCAATATGCGATGCCATGTTTCAGCTCTCCTTTCTCACCACACGAAGGCGACAATTTCGCCGCCAATGCCTCGATCGAGGCATTCCTTCTGAGTCAGCAGTCCCGAGGAAGTCGAGATGATGGCGATACCCAGGCCACCGAGCGGCATCGGCAGGGAGTCGGACTTCGCGTAACGACGAAGGCCCGGCTTGGAGATGCGCTTGATGCCCTGAATGGAACGCTCACCGTTCGGACCGTACTTGAGGGTGACCTCAAGAGTCTGGCCGACCTTGGCTTCCTTAGCGGTGAAGTCCTTGATGTAGCCTTCGCGCTTCAGGATCTCGGCGATGTTCGCCTTGAACTTGGAGTACGGCATATCCACGGTCTCGTGCTTTGCCGCGCTCGCATTACGCAGACGCGTAAGCATGTCTGCGATCGGATCTGTCATTGTCATTTGGGCTTGTTGCCCTTTCTCGCTATGGTTTCCGCCGCCCTCACGCTTCTTCTAGAAGCGGTTGGGCCGCGGACCTTCAGCGTCGATGTTTACCAACTGGACTTCGTAACGCCGGGCAGTTCACCGCGGTGAGCCTTCTCACGAAGGCAGATGCGGCACAGGCCGAACTTGCGGTAGACGGAGTGGGGACGACCGCAGACCTGGCAGCGCGTGTAAGCGCGCACCTTGAACTTCGGCTTGCCGGCCGCCTTGTTCTTAAGAGCGGTTTTTGCCATATCAGTTCTCCTTGAAGGGGAAGCCGAGGTGCTTCAAGAGCGCGTAAGCTTCCGTGTCGTCCTTGGTGGAGGTCACCACAGTGATGTCCATACCGCGCACGTGATCGATCGAATCAGGATCGATCTCGTGGAACATGGACTGCTCGGTGAGACCAAAGTTGTAGTTGCCCTGGCCATCGAACTGGTGGCCGTTGATACCGCGGAAGTCGCGGATACGGGGCAGCGCAAGGGTCAGCAGACGATCCAGGAACTCCCACATACGGTCGCCGCGCAGGGTGACGTATGCACCGATGGCCTGGCCTTCACGCAGGTGGAACTGCGCAACGGACTTCTTGGCCTTGGTGATCTTCGGCTTCTGGCCGGTGATCAGGGTGAGATCCTTGACGGCGCCTTCGATGAGCTTGGAGTCGCGAGCTGCGGCACCGACGCCCATGGAGACGACGACCTTCTGCACACGAGCAACCTGCATCGGGTTGGAGTACTTGAACTCCTTCTCGAGCTCAGGGATGATCTGCTCGTTGTACTTGACCTTCAAGCGCGGGGTGGCCGGCGCTTCGACAGTAGTATCGGTCATGCCAGCTCCTTTCCGGACTTCTTGGCAACGCGTACACGCACGGCCTTGACCTTGCCGTCACGCGCCTCTTCCTTAACAGTGATGCCCACGCGGGTCGGCTGCTTGGTCTCCGGGTCGATGACCATCACGTTGGAGCGATGGATCGGAGCCTCAGTGGAGACGATGCCAGCCTGCTGGCCCTGCTGCGTGGCGCGCACGTGCTTCTTGACGATCTGCACGCCTTCGACGATCAGTCGGTCGTTGTCCAGCACCTGCTTGACAGTGCCTTCCTTACCGCGATCCTTGCCGCGAATGACCTTGACCAGGTCGCCGCTCTTAATCTTGGCTGCCATGTCAGATCACCTCCGGGGCGAGGGACACGATCTTCATGAACTTGTGCTCACGCAGTTCACGACCAACCGGTCCGAAGATACGAGTGCCCTTCGGTTCACGGCCGGAGCCGAGAATAACGGCGGCGTTCTCGTCGAACTTGATGTAGGAACCATCCGCACGGCGGGATTCCTTGACGGTACGGACGACAACGGCCTTCACCACGTCGCCCTTCTTGACCGACCCGCCAGGAATGGCGTCCTTGACGGAGGCGACGATCACGTCGCCGATGCCGGCATAGCGTCGCTTCGATCCGCCGAGCACGCGGATGGCGAGGAGTTCCTTCGCACCCGTGTTGTCGGCGACATGAAGCCGCGTTTCCTGCTGAATCATTGATTCTCCTTAGCCGAGCTGGTTCTCCCCATTTACCGGGGCACCTTGGTCTTCCGAGGTGCCCCGGTAAATGGCGAGCCTTGCCGAACTTTACTTACTTGGCGCGCTCGATAATGGATTCGAGACGCCAGCGCTTGGTCTTGCTCAGAGGCCGAGTTTCCATAATACTCACGAGGTCGCCAATGTGGGCGTCGTTGTGTTCATCATGGGCCTTGACCTTGCTGGTGGAACGAACGACCTTGCCATACAGCGGGTGGGTCGAACGCTGCTCGAGCTCGACGGTAATCGTCTTGTCCATCTTGTCGGACACGACGTAGCCGCGGCGAACCTTACGGAAGTTACGCTCTTCAGCCATAATCACTTCTCCTTGGATTCGGTAGCGGCCGGCTCCTGGCTGATGCCAAGCTCACGCTCGCGCAGCACAGTGTACATGCGAGCGATGTCGCTCTTGACAGCCTTGAGACGGGCGGTGTTCTCGAGCTGACCAGTGGCGTGCTGGAAGCGCAGGTTGAACAGCTCTTCCTTGGACTTCTTGAGGAAGCCTTCGATTTCCGCGTTGGTCTTCTCGTTGAGATTCTTGATGGAGTAATCAGCGGTACCGACTGCCATCAGATATCACCACCTTCACGTGCGATAATGCGGCACTTCATCGGGAGCTTGTCGATAGCACGACGGAGGGCTTCGCGAGCGACGTCCTCAGACACACCACCGATCTCGAACATCACGCGACCAGGGCGGACGTTCGCGATCCAGAACTCCGGGGCGCCCTTACCGGAACCCATTCGGGCGCCGAGCGGGTGCTTGGTCAACGGACGATCCGGGAAGATCGTGATCCACACGCGGCCACCACGCTTAATGTAGCGGGTCATGGCGATACGTGCGGCCTCGATCTGACGATTGGTCACGTAGGCCGGGGCAAGAGCCTGGATGCCGAAATCACCGAAGTTGATCTCGTTGCCGCCCTTGGACATGCCAGAACGCACGGGGCGGTGCTGCTTGCGGTACTTAGTCCTCTTGGGGATAAGCATTCTTGCTCACTCCTTCGTTTCTGCAGCGGCAGTGGCCTCGGCAGGAGCCTCGGCCTTGGGGGCCTGAGCATTCTGCTGAGCGGCGGAACGGTTGCCACGGCGCGGGCGGCGATCGCCACGACGGCCCGGACGGTTGTTCTGCTGAGCCTGCTGCTCTTCGAACTCGGATTCGGTCATATCGCCCTTGTAGATCCACACCTTGACGCCGATGCGGCCGTAGGTGGTCTTGGCCTCGAAGAAGCCGTAATCGATGAGGGCACGGAGGGTCTGCAGCGGAACGCGGCCCTCGCGATAGAACTCGGAACGGCTCATTTCCGCACCGCCGAGGCGGCCGGAGAGCTTGATGCGGATACCCTTGGCACCAGCGTGCATGGCGTCCTGCTGAGCCTTGCGCATGGCACGACGGAAGGTGACGCGGTTGGTCAACTGCTCGGCGATGCCCTGAGCGACGAGCTGGGCGTCCAGCGCGGCGTTCTTGACTTCGAAGATGTTGAGCTGAACCTGCTTGCCGGTCAACTTCTCCAGCTTGGCGCGAACGCGCTCAGCCTCGGCGCCACGACGACCGATCACAATGCCCGGACGGGCGGTGTGAATGTCCACGCGGACACGGTCACGGGTGCGCTCGATGACGATGCGGGACACGCCTGCGCGCTCGAGATCCTTGCTCATTTCCTTACGGATCTGATCGTCCTCGAGAACGAAGTCGCGGTAGCGTTCGCCGGCCTTGTTGGAGTCAGAGAACCACTTGGAACGGTGATTCTCGGTGATGCCCAGGCGGTAGCCAAACGGATTGATCTTCTGACCCATCTTTAGCGGGCTCCTTCCTTGGTAGCAACAACGACCGTGATGTGGGAGGTGCGCTTGTTGATACGAGCGGCGCGGCCCTGGGCACGAGCGCGGAAGCGCTTGAGGGTCACACCTTCGTCAACGAAGGTCTCCTTGATGAACAGGTCGTTCTCGCGGAACGGCTCGCCGGCCTTGTCGGCCTTCACGCGGGCGTTGGCAATGGCGCTCTCCAGGGTCTTGCGGACCGGAAGGGCCGCAGCCTGAGGGGCGAACTTCAAAATGGTGACGGCGTCGGTGGCCTTCTTGCCGCGGATGAGGTCGACCATGCGGCGAGCCTTGCGCGGCGTCACGCGGACGTGACGAGCGATTGCTTTAGCTTCCATGTTCTATTCCTTATCCTTAGCGGCGGGCTTTCTTGTCGTCCTTCACGTGACCCTTGAAGGTCTTCGTGGGGGCGAACTCACCCAGCTTGTGACCAACCATGGCCTCGGTGACGAACACCGGGACATGCTTGCGACCATCGTGAACGGCGAAGGTGTGTCCGATGAAATCAGGGGTGATCATCGAACGACGGGACCATGTCTTGATGACGTTCTTGGTACCCTTCTCGTTCTGCTCGTCGACTTTCTTCTGCAAGTGGGCGTCGACGAAGGGGCCCTTCTTGATGCTACGAGTCATCTTCTCGATACTCCCTTACTTGCGGTTCTTGCCGGACGGACGACGACGAACAATCATCTTGTTCGAAGCCTTCTTCGGACGACGAGTACGAACTTCGCCCTTGCCCCACGGAGAAACCGGCGGCTTACCACCGCGGGTACGACCGCCGTGCGGGTGGTCGACCGGGTTCATGGACTCACCACGGGTGACCGGACGCTTGCCGATCCAACGGGCGCGACCGGCCTTGCCGAGCTGCACGTTGGCGTGGTCTTCGTTGCCGACCTCACCAACGGTGGCGCGGCAGCGGGCGTCGACGTTACGGATTTCGCCGGACGGCATACGCAGCTGGGCGTAAGCGCCATCCTTGGCGACGAGCTGAACGGCAGCACCAGCGGAGCGAGCAATCTTGGCGCCACCCAGCGGGCGGAGCTCAATCGCGTGAACCACGGTACCGGTCGGGATGTTCTTCAGCGGCAGGTTGTTGCCCGGCTTGATATCAGCCTGAGCACCAGTCTCGATGACGTCGCCCTGCTTAACACCCTTCGGCGCGATGATGTAGCGCTTCTCGCCATCTGCGAAGTGCAGGAGGGCGATACGGGCGGAACGGTTCGGATCGTATTCGATCTCGGCGACCTTGGCGGGCACGCCGTCCTTGTCCCAACGCTTGAAGTCGATGAGACGGTACTGGCGCTTGTGACCACCACCGCGGTGACGGGAGGTGATACGGCCGTAAGAGTTACGACCGCCGGTCTTGGAGTTCTTGCGAACCAGCGACTTCTCAGGCGTGGAGCGCGTCAGATCGGAGAAATCCGAGACGGACGCGTTGCGGCGACCTGCGGACGTCGGCTTGTAAACGCGGATAGCCATAATATAGTTCTTCCTTTAACTTTTCTCGGCTAGCCTTCAGTTGCCAAAGATGTCGATCGTCTGGCCCTCGGCGACGGTCACGATCGCGCGCTTCTGGGAAGCACGCTGGCCGAAACCGGTGCGGGTGCGCTGCTTCTTGCCAGCGCGGTTGAGGGTGTTGACGTTCGTCACCTTGACCTTGAAGATCTCTTCAATTGCCTGCTTGATCTGCACCTTGTTCGCGTCCTTGGCCACCACGAAGGTGTACTGGCCACGGTCGGAAAGGGCGTAGCTCTTCTCAGAGACGACGGGCTTCAAAATCACGTCGTGCGCGGGCTTGTGAATAGCGACCATCTAAATCAGGCCTCCTTCGGCTCGGTCTTGGCAGCCACGAAAGCTTCGAAAGCTTCCTTGGTGAAGACCACGTACTGAGCGGTGATCACGTCGTACGTGTTGAGCTGATCGACAAAAATCGGGTGAACGGTCGGGATGTTGCGCACGGAGAGCCACTCGTTGATGTTGTCACGAGTGAAGACGACCGTGGTGAACTTGTCCTCGGTGATCGGGCTCAGGGCGGCGACAGCAGCCTTGGTGGACGGCTCGGTGATACCGAAGTCCACAACGGCGATGCGGCCGGCGTTGGCGCGATCAGACAGGGCGTAGCGCAGAGCTGCGGCCTTCATCTTCTTGGGGGTGCGCTGGGAGTAGTCACGCGGCTGCGGGCCGAACACGACACCACCGTGGTACCACTGCGGAGCGCGGATGGAGCCCTGACGAGCGCGACCGGTGCCCTTCTGCTTCCACGGCTTCTTGCCGCCGCCGGAAACCATGCCACGAGTCTTGGTGGCGTGGGTGCCCTGACGGGCAGCAGCGAGCTGAGCGGTAACAACCTGGTGAATCAGCGGGATGTGAGCCTTGACGTCTTCAGCGGAAACACCGAAGAGTTCAACCGGAGCCTCGACGGTACCGGCGGCCTGGCCCTTGGCGTCAGTGACGTTCAGAGTAACGTTTGCCATGGTTTATCAGGCTCCCTTCACAGCCGAACGGACGAGAACGATGCCGCCCTTGGGGCCAGGAATGGCGCCCTTGATGGCGATGATGCCGTTCTCGACATCAGCGGAGACGACGGTCAGGTTCTGGGTAGTGGCGGTCACATGACCCATGCGGCCGGCCATACGCTTGCCCTTGAGAATACGGCTCGGAGTGGCGCATGCGCCCACAGAGCCAGGACGGCGCTCGTTCTTGTGAGAGCCGTGAGTACGGCGGTAGGACTTGAAGCCCCAACGCTTGATAGTGCCGGCGAAGCCCTTACCCTTGGTAGTGCCGGTCACGTCGACCTCAGTGCCCTCTTCGAACAGGTCGGCGGCCAGTTCCTGGCCAGCCTCGAACTGATCGACGTCGTCGGTGCGCACCTCAACGAGGTGGCGACGCGGGGTGACACCAGCCTTGGCAAAGTGGCCAGCCAGCGGCTTGGTCACCTTGGTCGGGTCGATGGCGCCGTAGCCGAGCTGGACAGCCTTGTAGCCGTCGGATTCCTCGGTCTTCACGGCAGTCACCACATTGGTGGACACGTCGACAAGAGTAACGGGCACGAAGAAGCCGTTCTCGTCCCACACCTGGGACATGCCGAGCTTCTTGCCCAGCAGAGCCTTGCGATTAGACATAATGCTTCCTCCTCCCTTACAGCTTGATTTCGATGTTGACATCCGCAGGCAAATCGATGTGCATCAGGGAGTCCACGGCCTTGGGGGTCGGGTCCACGATGTCGATGAGGCGCTTGTGAGTGCGCATCTCGAAGTGCTCGCGAGAATCCTTGTACTTGTGAGGAGAACGGATAACACAGAAGACGTTCTTCTCGGTCGGCAGCGGAACGGGGCCAACTACAGTTGCGCCCGCGTTCGTCACCGTTTCGACGATTTTCTTCGCCGATTGGTCGATGACCTCATGGTCATAGGACTTAAGCCTGATGCGGATTTTCTGTCCCGCCATTGCCGTCCGCCCTTTCTAGCGATGTTCGTTGTACTGTTTACCAACCTGCTTCTTCAGGGCACCGGCGCGCATGGCCTCCCTTGGACATACGTCCTCTGGCGGTCATCCGACATCAGTGCGCGGTCTCCGTTTGCCACCTACAAGAAGTGGTTCCCGGCCCGCGCTCGCTTTTTCAATTCCAATTTGCGAGCCCAAATCAGGCAACTTGTTTATCTAACCATCGAGGCGGGACACTGGAATCCGCGCGTGTCGCGTGCTCGCGCCGACCATACTCTCATAAACCATCAAAAAAGATTACTTGACTCGATACGAATAGGTTGGCGATTGCGGGTGAACGGCCAATTGCAGAAACCGGGAATCGTCTGCTCGTACACACGTGTCATAAATCACGCACCAAATATGAACGTTCGGATTGTGACGTACAGCACTGGGCGTTACGCTAAGCGACGTGACACAATCACTGGCAAAAAACATCAAACCCATTCACGAACATGGCGCAAACGTGCTGTACCAACATGGCACCCTGGCCCTACTGGTACCAGGCCTGCTGGAAGGCACCACCACCATCGGCGAGCTGCTCAAGCACGGCGATACGGGTATCGGCACCGGCGAAGGGCTCGACGGCGAGCTCATTATCTTGGATGGGGTCGCATATAAGGTCGGCCAATCCGGTGTGGCCGAGCGCGTGCCAGATGATTTCACGATGCCGTTTGCCAACAGCCATAGGGCGGCATTCCAGTATCAGTGCGAACGCGAAGATATTGGTCTTGAGGAACTGAACAAGAAAATCGTTGAGGCCAACGGTCGCGCGAACACCTTCTTCTCGGTGGTGGTGCGCGGCACGTTCAGTTTCATCAAGACCCGCGCGGTCATCAAGCAACAGGCACCCTACCCCACGTTGGTGGAAGTGGCCGATCGACAGGCCGTGTTCCTGCGCCACGATGTCAAAGGCACCATGCTCGGATACTTCTCCCCTGTGATGTTTCATGGTGCTGCCGTGGCCGGATTCCATGAGCATTTTCTGTCCGACGACCACACGTTCGGCGGGCATGTGCTTGATGCGGTACTCCAACGAGGCAAAATCTACAGTCAGGTATTCGACACCCTAGTACAGCATCTGCCGGTGGATGATCCCGGATACCGCAATCATGATTTCAGTCAGGATCCGATTGCTGAGGCCATCTCCAGTGCCGAAGGCGACATTCGTCCACACAACGAATGATTGCCCGGCCAATAGTCCAAGCCCACTCCCCCATAGCTGGCGGCATTGGCCCTCGGCACTTTCTGGGACGAAACGAATGTTCCCCACTCCCCGTGGCCGGCGGCATTGACTTGCATTGCGAATGATTGCCAAGCCAATAGGCTCGGCTACCCCCACACAGCCTGCGGCATTTACTCGTATCGCAAATGATTTCCGCAAGAACAGCGCGAATCCAACTCATATTCTTCGGATAACCGCGCATACCGCGCGCACGCCTGAAATCGGATTCCCACACTGCCGGTATTCGGTTAACACGTTATTAGTCTCACATTGCTCTTACCTAGAACCGGCAGCTACGATACTATTGCCAGCTATGACGGCACAACGCACGACCCGCAAACGTGATTGGTTTGACAATCAGCCCGGCGCATGGGTGATGGTTATGCTGCCCGCAGCGGCAGGCTTCATTATCGGTGGTCCTAATCTTGATACGCTCTGGCTATTGGCGATTTGGGCTTTGTGCTATTGCGTGCAGTTCAGCGCTGCGCACTGGTTCAAGGCACACTTCTCGCACCGCTATCTGCCACCGATGATTGCCTATACCGTGGCACTTACCGTAATTGGCCTGCCATTCCTGATTACGCATACCGGCATACTGCGCTGGGCTCCTTTATATATAGTGCTGGTCGCGCTATCAATGCTGTCCTCGTGGTTGAGGAAGGAGCGCTCGCTGTGGGGCAATGCGGTATCGGTGATTGCCGCGTCGACGATGGCCACGGTAATCGCGTCATTCGGCAGCGCTGCCAAGACGGCATGTGCTATTCCTCTCAACGCGGCGCAAGCCTCGTGCGGAGCCGATACAGACGCCGCACGTGCCATGATTCGGAATATGCCGGGATTCAGCCAGATATTTGAACCCCGTGCCTGGTGGCCCGCTGGTTCTTTGCCCATGAACGGGCTGATTGCCACTGCGCTGTTCGCACTCATGCAATACGGCTCGGTATTGGTGGTCAAAACCATGATTCGAGAACGTGGGAAGCGTTCGTACGTGGCAGCATCGTGGGTATGGCATGTGATGTTGGTGGCGCTGACCATAGTGGCAGGGCATAATCCGTTCCTCATAACAATGAGCGTGCTGCTACTGGCCCGTGCCATCGCCCTGCCTGTGGCCGCTCGGTACCGAACCATGAAACCTGTGGTAACTGGTATTACCGAAGCATTCGCCAGTCTTATTGCTTTTGGCTGCATTCTTGCGGCGGTGTTGATGTAATACCGCCTATGCATAGGGTCTCCACCGCGCGGTGAAATGCCCACCACGTAGTGATTCTTCCACCACGATGTTAGCGAGAATTCCTTATCCGCGGAATTCCGCCATTCTGGGACACCGCGCGGTGGGTATTTCACCGCGCGGTGGGAAATACACGTCGCGGTGGCGCCCCAAAGGCTTTCCATCACATAGCAAAATACACAACATATGACAAAGAGCCCGGCCCCGGAATGGGGTCGGACTCCTGTTACGCGGTCATGAAACCGTTTGATCTCATATCGCTAATGGCACATGGCCATTAGACTCTTGCAATCAGCGCTCGGAGGCTTCCTCAGTGGCGGCCTCGCCTTCGCGCTCGATGCGCAGCTTGTGGCCTTCCTCCTGGGAGACGCCGTAGTAGGCACCGACAGCGATGTCCTTCATGTCGTTGATCAGCGGGATGCGCGGGTTAGCCGGGGTGCACTGATCCTCGTAGGCACGCATGCCGATCTGATCAAGCACGGACCAGAAGTAATCCTCATCCACGCCGCAATCCTGGAAGCTCTTGTTCATGCCGAGCTTGTTGTCGCGGTAATCCTCGACGGCCTTAGCCAGGTTCTCCACGGCTTCGGCCGGGGTCTTGCCGGTGTCGATGCCGAGATTGCGGGCGATGTCCTGGTAGCGCTCCGGAGCGACGTACTTGTTGTACTTCGGCCAAGAGGTGGGCTCCTCAGGAATCTGGCCGTTGTAACGAATCACATACGGCAGCAGGATGGAGTTGGTACGGCCGTGGGCGATGTGGCACAGAGCACCGATGGTGTGGGCCATGCCGTGGCACATGCCAAGGAACGCGGAGCCGAACGCCATGCCGGCCATGGTGGCGGCGTTGTGCATCTTCTCCTGGGCGTCGGTCTTGGCCAGGCCGGGCTCGCCGTTGACGGACTCAGCCAGGTTGTCCCAGATGAGCTTGGCAGCGTGCAGCGCCATGCCGTCGGTGAAGTCGTTCGCGTACACGGACACGTAGGCTTCCATCGAGTGGGTCAGGGCGTCGAAGCCGGCGTCGGAGGCCAGCTTGCGCGGCTGGGTGCGGGCCAGCACCGGATCCACGATGGCCACGGACGGGGTCAGGGCGTAGTCGGTGATCGGGTACTTGTAGCCGGTCTTGTGGTCGGTGATCACAGCGAACGGCGTGACTTCGGAACCGGTGCCGGAGGAAGTCGGGATGCACACCAGCTTGGCCTTCTTGCCCAGCGGCGGAATCTTGAAGGCGCGCTTACGGATATCGAAGAATTTCTCGCGCACATCGGAGAAGGCGATTTCCGGGTGCTCGTAGAGCAGCCACATGATCTTGGAGGCGTCCATCGGGGAGCCGCCGCCGACCGCGATGATCGTGTCCGGCTCGAACTCCTCGCGCATCATGGCCGCACCCTTTTCGACGGTCTCGACGGAGGGCTCCGGCTCGACGTAGTCGATGATGCGGAAGGTCACGCGGTTGGAACGGGCACGCAGCTGGTCGATGATCTTGTCGACGATGCCGAGCTGCTCCATGACCTTATCGCAGACGATGACGGCCTTCTCGATGCCGTACATGTCGCGCAGGTACTTGATGGCGTTCGGCTCGAAGTAGGTCTTGGCCGGGATCTTGAACCACTGCATGTTGTTGTTCCTCCGAGCAATGCGCTTGATGTTGACGAGGTTCACGGCCTGCACGTTGCCGGAAACCGAGTTGCCGCCGTAGGAGCCGCAGCCGAGGGTCAGGGACGGGGCGATGGCGTTGTAGATATCGCCGATGCCGCCGAGAGAGGAAGGCTGGTTCCAGATGATGCGGCAGGCGTGCATACGAACACCGTACTCGCGCACGAGCTCCTGGTTGTTGGTGTGGATGGCGGCGGTGTGGCCGGCACCCAGCTTGAGCATCTTCTCGCACATCTCGAAGGCCTGCTCCTTGTTATCGGCCTTGAGGACGGCCTGCACCGGAGCGAGCTTCTCGTGGGTCAGCGGCTCATCGTCAGAGACTTCCTTGCACTCCGCGGCGAGGATGGTGGCATCCTCAGGAATGTCGAAGCCGGCGGCCTTGGCGATGAACTGCGGGGACTTGCCCGGCACCACGGAGTTCAGCACCGGCTTTTCACCGGAACCGGCCACGCAGCCGAACATGTACTTCTCGAGCTTGGCCTTCTCTTCGGCATTGACGAAGTAGGCCTTGCGCAGCTTGAGTTCCTTGATGAGCGGGGCGTAGACGTCCTTGTGGGCGATGATGGCCTGCTCGGTGGCGCAGATCATGCCGTAATCGAAGTGCTTGGAGAGCACCAGATCGTTGGCGGCGCGCACGATGTCCACGTCAGAATCGACATAGGCCGGAGCGTTACCGGCGCCCACACCGAGGGCGGGCTTGCCGGAGGAGTAGGCTGCCTTGACCATGCCCGGACCACCGGTGGCGAGGATGGTGGCCACGCCCGGGTGCTGCATCAGGGCGCCGGTGGCCTGGATGGACGGGTGCTCGATCCACTGGATACAGTTCTCAGGAGCACCGGCCTCGATGGCGGCGTCGCGCACGATCTTGGCGGCCTCAACGGAGCACTTCTGTGCGCCAGGATGGAAGCCGAAAACAATCGGGCAGCGGGTCTTCAGGGCGATGAGGGACTTGAAGATGGCGGTGGAGGTCGGGTTGGTGACCGGGGTGACGCCGGCGACCACGCCGACGGGCTCAGCGACTTCGTCGATGCCCATCACGTCGTCTTCGCGAATGATACCGACGGTCTTCTGGCCGGCAAGATAGTTGGTGACGTGCTCGCAGGCGAAGATGTTCTTGGTGGCCTTGTCTTCCACGAGGCCACGGCCGGTCTCGTCGACGGCCATCTTGGCGAGCACGAGGTGCTTGTTCAGAGCGGCGATGGATGCTTTGGCGACGATGCGGTCGACCTGCTTCTGGTCAAGGGCTTCGAATTCGTCAAGAGCCTTGAGCGCCTTGGTAACCAGCGCGTCAACCTCGGCCTCTGCTGCGGCCTGCTTCTCTTCAGGGGTCGGCTTGGTAGCTTCGACCTTCTTCTTTGCTTCTGCCACTTTGGGTCCTCCTCAATCTTCTTGGGGTATATGGCAAAGTACTCGGTTGTGTGACCGCACAGTCACTGTGCCGTCGCAGGCGTTAGGGTTCGCCCGATTCGACCGGAATGGCTTGCGATACGCCGTCACACCAACGTGTGACCTGAGTCACAATATATCGAACGAGTTGCTTCTCTGCATACGCACAAAATCGACGGCGTTTCATGTGTGAAGTTGAGATATTTATGTGTGTATCTGTGCGAAATACCGCACAAATCCTCACTTTATTCATCGATTTGATACTTTTTGTTTGCTTTTTAACGAAAAACACATGCCCGAAAACGGCCCGACCGGCCAACTTTTCTAAAGTTATTTTCTAAAAGTGCCCATTTTCTCCACATTTCTAGAAAATTAGTTTAAAAAAGTATCCGAAATCGCTTACAAATCCAGGATTTTCGCCCCATAACCGCTATGTCATGCCACATGCAAACCACTTTCATAAAGTACGCTTGCATATATCTCATCTCACGAAGGGGTAATCATGAGGGCAATGCCATCGACCGCAGTCAAAACGCACAACCGCTACGCCATGACCCAGTATCTGTATGGTCACTACCATGTTACCAAGCAGGAGCTGGAACGCGAGCTCGGCCTCAGCCTACCCACCATCACCCAAAACCTGCGTGCGCTGGAAAACGACGGACTCATCCGCAAAGGCGAACTACAGGATTCCACCGGTGGCCGCAAGGCACAGAACTACGAGTTCAATCCTGACCATCGCACCGCCATTGGCGTGGTGATGCAATCCAACGAACTGCGCCTGTGTGCGATCAATCTGTACGGCACCGTCATCGAGAAACACAGCGACTCCCTGCCCTATCGCAACACCAACGTCTACTATCAGCGCATCGGCGGCATCATCAACAACTTCGCCGCCGACGTCGAACAGAAGCACGGCAAAGTGCTCGGCGTCTCGTTCGCCATCCAGGGCATCCTCTCCCCCGACGCCACGACCATCACGTTCGGCACCATCATGGGTAACACCGGGCTTACGCTCAACACCATCAGCCAATCGGTGCACTTCCCATGCATGATGATTCACAATTCCGACGCCTCCGCCATGGCCGAGCTTTGGTTCGACACCACGCTAACCGACGCGGTATGCGTGTACTTGGAGCGCCGTCCCGGCGGCGCAGTAATCGTGGGAGGCAAGCTCCACCAAGGCCCAAACCAATGCAATGGCGCTATCGAGCACATGACACTGGTGCCGGGCGGTCGCGAGTGCTACTGCGGCCAGCGCGGCTGCATGGACACCTACTGTTCGACGGAGACTCTGCCCGAGGACTACGAGTCCATCCCCGGCTTCTTCAGCGTGCTCGAACAGGGCGAGCGCCATCACCGCGAGCGCATGGACGAATGGCTGGATTACGTGGCGCAGGCCGTGGTGAACGCACGTTCGATCATCGCCGGGGATGTGATCATCGGCGGCGAGGCCGCGCAGCATCTTGAGGACAGCGATATCGAGGATCTGAAAGCCCGTGTCATCGCGCGCAGTCCGTTCGGCACCGACCACTTCAATCTACGCAAGAGCTACTGCGCCGAGGACCAGAATATTATCGGTGCCGCATTGCGATTCGCCGAGAATTACCTCGATGAGATTTGTGGAACCGGCAGAAGCGAGTAACGATACAGAAAATCCAAGACCTCCGCCAAAAGTGACAACGCATCTACAATGGAAGCTATGAGGAACCCACCGTTACATCGCTACGCCACTCGCCCAGGGCTGTATTTCACTGACGACGGTGGTGCTGACGTCGTAGTACGCTCCGAAACCGCTGACCAAGTCTGGCTGTGCGTGCTTGAATCCATAGACCAGCCCAGCGCTTTCTTCCAAGACGCCATTCGTCTATTCGAAGATCCCAACGCCTCTTTTATTCAGCAGATCCATGAATTTCCGGTCTGCACGCGCATCATTGAACATCTCTACATGCGCGAGACCCTGTTCCGCATGACCGGCCCCAATTATGGACTGTGGTACGTGCACCTGCCCAAGGCATGGGACGGCATGCGCTACGGCTACCGCGTGGACGGCGCATGGGATCCCAAGCACGGCGTACGTTTCAACCCGTATAAGTTCCTACTCGACCCATACGGCAAAGGCATCGACGGTTCAATGGAGCTGTCCCCCGCCGCGTTCTCTTACGAATGCGACGTAGTGGATGGCAAGGTCAGCGGTTCATCATACGGCGCTATGAGCACCGTCGATTCGCTGGGACACGTGCCGGTATCCGTGGCCATTGACGATCGCGATATTCACAAGCACGAGGGTGACCCGCAGCACCCGCATGTGCCGTGGCGCAAAACCGTGATCTACGAAATGCACGTCAAGGGCTTCACCGCCAATGCACCATGGCTGCCCGAAGCATTACGTGGCACTTACGCCGGCCTGGCCCACCCCACCACATTGGCTTATTTGCAAGGCTTGGGCATCACTTCCATTGAACTGCTGCCGATTATGGCCAAGCAGGACGAACTGTTCCTGCAGGAGCATGGCCGCAAAAACTATTGGGGATACTCCACCCTGAGCTACTTTGCCCCCGAACCCTCCTACGCCACCAAAGCCGCCCAGGAGAAGGGCGCGGCTGCCGTTCGCCAAGAGGTCATCGACATGGTGCGTGCGCTGCATGAGGCGGGCTTCGAGGTGATTATGGATGTGGTCTACAACCACACCTGCGAAGGCGGCACCGAAGGCCCGACCATCTGCTGGCGCGGTTTGGACGACCTGGCCTACTACCGCCATCAGAAGGCCAACGCCGGCCGACTCGAGGACACCACCGGATGTGGCAATACGCTTGACTTCACTAATACGCATGTGGTCACCTTTGCCATTGATTCGCTGCGATACTGGGCCAAACGAATCGGCATCGATGGTTTCCGATTCGATCTGGGCGTCACGCTCGCCCGACTGGAAGGCGAGTTCACCCATCACCACCCGTTCCTGTACGCACTGCGCGCCGACCTGCTACTCGGCAACCTGAAGCTCATTATGGAGCCTTGGGATCTGGGCAATCTCGGCTGGCGCACCGGCCAGTTCGCTGTGCCGTTCGCCGAATGGAACGATCGGTTCCGCGACACCACCCGCACCTTCTGGCTTGAAGACGTAGACGGCAGCTCAGATTATGGCCGCACTAGCTTGCAGGAGATGGCCACGCGACTGTGCGGATCGGCTGACCTGTTCGCCACCGATCCGGGTCGCGGCGCCACAGCCTCAATCAACTTCGTGTCCTGCCATGACGGATTCACCCTGACCGACTTGACCCGTTACCGTGACAAGCACAATGAGGCCAACGGTGAGAACAACAACGACGGTTCATCAGTGAACCGTTCCGCCAACTTTGGCGTGGAAGGCGTAACCAACGAGCCTGAGATCATTGCCGCACGAGAACAGGCCGCCATGAATATGACCGGCATGCTGCTGCTTTCACTGGGCACACCGATGATGCTGGCCGGCGACGAATTCCGCAACACACAGGACGGCAACAATAACGCCTATTGCCAGGACAATGACATCACCTGGCTGAAGTGGGATTGGATGTATTCACCCCACAAAACACGAGAAATGCGGCGACTGGAAACCGTATCCCGACTGGTGGCTCTCCGCAAGTCGCTGGATCCGTATCACCATGAGGACTTCTTCACCCGCCTGACCCAGCTGGGTCTGTTGAAGCCATCCAGCCGCGTACAATGGTTCCTTCCCGACGGCACCACTCCAATGGAACGCGACTGGTTCGATCTGGCCGTACGCAGCTTTACCATGCGCCTGCTGTCCAATAGCGAGGTGGATGTGTGCATTGTGGTCAACGGCGTGGCCGAAGATCGGCAATTCAGGCTGCCCTCCGACAGCGAGTGGATGCCGAAGTGGTGTTCGGCGGAAATCAATGGACGCCGGCCCGGACATGGCAATCATGTCGAAGAATATCTGAACACCGAGGAATCCATCTGGACACAACATGTGCCGGACGCCAGCGAGACGGTACGCAAAATCGTCGAAGCGGTGAGCGCTCAAAAAGACAAGCTGTTTGATAACAGCCAAATCCTATCCGCCAGCATCTCACCAAATAGCACCGCCACCGCAACCGAATTGGACGACGAGACATCTGAGACTGAACCGCACATCAGCGATACCGACTCGGCACCCGGCGACGGCAATGTCTGGACGATGCCCGCACTGAGTATCACGCTCATGAAGCAGGTGTGAGAGCAACGCGTTCACTCGACCACATTCGGAAAACCGATGCCTTCATGAAACAAGTTGCTATCGAGAAATAGATAGGGGTTATCAACGTTGCCGCGCCGATAGCCCCTAATCGAGATGGGACGCTCAGAACCGCCCCATCAGCACAAGATTCAACGGAGCTGAAGCTTCAAGTGGCCACCTAAAAAGCTCCGAAGTTGAACCAATCTTTATGCTGACGTATTCGCTATGGCATGTTTCTCATTCGCATAAATCATGCCCGTTGTCTATTTGTAAGTGCAACATCCTTGTTCGCGGCTGATTCTAGCAGTTCGTCGGCGAATGCCTCGGCGGGGGTGCGCTAGCCGAGCACTCGCATGGGCCTGTTGTCGGTTTCGTCGACGATCTCCTGCGGTTCGCGTGCCATGGAGGGGTCGATGGGCGTGCGTTTGGACAGGTAGCGGCGGATCATGCCGTTCCTCTTCCGACAGGTGCGAATACACCTGGCCCAAGATGCAACACCCCTCCGTTTGGTTATCTGGACAATCTCCAATCTAACGGGTGCTGCACTTTCAATTAGACAACGGGTATGAATCAATCCGATACTCAACCTGCAACTATGGTCCCACCTGCACCCATTGCTGCAATGTCTCTAATACTCTCAAGTAAAAAGCTAGGCTTTCCTCCCGATAAATCCGCATCTGGGCAGTACACACACAATCGCAGCTGCGATTCTTTCGCTGATTCGCAACACTCGCCAATATGCATCGCAAAAACACAGAAGGCTCTTCGTGGAAAAACCACGAAGAGCCTTCTGAATGCTCGGTACAGTCGGAAAGCGAAATTAACGCTTGGAGAACTGCGGGGCGCGACGTGCCTTGTGCAGACCGGCCTTCTTGCGCTCCACGACGCGGGCGTCGCGGGTCAGGAAGCCAGCCTTCTTCAGGGCGGCGCGGTTGGCGTCACGATCGATGGCGTTCAGAGCGCGGGCCACGCCGAGACGGATGGCGCCGGCCTGGCCGGTGGTGCCGCCGCCGTCAACGAGGACGATAGCGTCGAACTTGCCTTCGAGCTTGAGCAGAACGATCGGGGAGTTGACCTCACGCTGCAGCAGCTTGGAGGGGAAGTACTCCTCCAGAGTGCGGCCGTTGATGGTCCACTTGCCGTCACCCGGAACCAGACGGACACGGGCGACAGCCTCCTTGCGGCGACCGGTGCCGTAGCCCGGCTCGATCGCGGAGGTGCCGGTACCAGCGCCAGCGTTGGTCTCGGTGGTGTAGTTGGTGAGCTCCTCTTCGGTCTCGACAACCTGGGAGTCGTTGGTGTTTTCAGCCATGATTCTTATCTCCTCTCAGGTTTCACTTAGCCTGCTGCGAGACCTGAGCGATCTCGAAGACCTGGGGCTTCTGCGGGGTGTGCGGGTGCTCAGCGCCGCGGAAGATACGCAGACGATCGAGCTGCACCTTGGCCAGACGGTTCTTCGGCAGCATGCCCTTGACAGCTTCCTTGATGATGCGCTCGGGGTTCTTCTCGAGCAGCTCGGCGTAGGAGTCGCGACGCAGACCACCAGGACGGCCGGAGTGCGAGTAGAGTTCCTTGCCCATCTTGTTGCCAGTCAGAGCAATCTTGTCGGCATTGATGATGATCACGTGGTTGCCGGAGTCGGCGTGCGGCGCGAAAGTCGGCTTGTTCTTGCCACGCAGCAGGATTGCAGCCTGGGAGGCGAGACGGCCAAGCACCACGTCGGTGGCGTCGATGACGTACCAGTCGTGAGTCAGATCAGCTGGTTTCGGAGTGAAGGTTTTCACTGGATTACCTTTTCTATATATTGTGTTCCGGGCTGTCAGCTGCTTGGCGCGGCTTGGTCAGGGCCGCATCCAAGAGGCTTCAGGCCTCATTATCCGTGGGCTCCCTGAAAGTCCTCGATGGCGAGTGGGATAGCGCTTTGAAGGACCCCTTAGGGAAACACAACAATCCACTAGTATATCGCCAGTCTTGACATAGGGCAACTGTGGAGACACTCCCGCTTTTTTATGTCATCCCTCCCCCACCTCGCTTCGCGAGGAGCCCTCTCATCAGAGGGGGCTGGAGTGAGTCAGTTATTGAAGATTTGGGCGAAACGTTGGGCACCGGGGGTGTCGAAGAGGGTTTCGAGCGGCACCACATTGCCCTTATCGTCGGCCAGCGGGATACGCCAGTTCGGATACTCGTTATTGGTGCCGGGCTGGTTCTGCGCACGCTTCTCCCCCACCGCATCGGTAATCGAGGCGGCAAGCAGCTTGCACGGAGATCCCTTCAGCGCACGGTACAACGCATCGATGATGTCCGCCTCGTGCTCCTCACGGTGTTCGGCGAAATCGGCATCCAGATATCCTTGATCAACCAGCATAGCAATCATGGCGTCTTGCTCAGCCTTGGCAGAAGCTTGGAACTCCTCAGCAGGGCCAGTCAGCAGCCCCAAGCGTTCGCGAATCTTGACGTGCTCATACTCCAGATATCCGGCGGCCGGCGGCAGGTCATGGGTATTCACGGACGCCAAGGCATACGGACGCCATTGAGATGGTGTGCGGAACACCCCGTCCCTCTGCTCGAACCATTCGACCGCACAGCCGAGAATGCCGTGGCCGGACAGGGAATCGGCCACATAATCGGGCATCACGCCCAAATCTTCACCGACCACCACGCCGTTGGCGCGGGACGCCTCGATGGCCAGAATGCCGAGCATGATGTTGGAATCGTAATGCACATAGGCACCATCCGTTGCCGAATGATTCTCAGGAATCCACCACAGACGGAACAGACCAAGGATATGGTCGATGCGCACGGCACCGGCACGGGCGAACATACCATGCACCATGTTGCGGTAGGTCTGGTAGCCAGTGGCTTCCAAATCAAGCGGGCTCAGCGGCGGTTGGCTCCAATTCTGGCCCTGCTGGTTGAACATATCCGGCGGAGCGCCAACCGTAGCGCCCTTGGCGAACCGCTCAGGATTCCACCACACATCCGCGCCGAGGGGATGCACACCGACCGCCATATCAGACATGATGCCGATTTCCATGCCGGCATCCTTGGCCGCCTGCTGCGCAGCGGCAAGCTGATCGGACGCCACCCATTCGAGCCAGCGGTAGAAGTCGAGCGTATCGGGGAATTGACGCTTCAAATCAGCAATCTGCTGAGAATCCCGGCCGAGGGCCTGTTCCCAATTGTCGCCTTGCACCGAGGGCGCACCCCACTTGTCATAACACAGGCACCACGTGGCATAGGCTTCGAGGTCGGAACCGAAATCCGTCTTGAACTGGTCGAATGCGGCCTGACGCTCGGCAGTGCGACCGGCCTTGAAGATAATCCACAGAGCATGCATCTTGCTGCGCCACATGGCGTCACGGTCAATGACCTGGGCATCGCCGTTCAGCGGCTCCACATCGGAGTGCAGTCCATCCACTTCATTCTTGGCATCGGTCGGCAATGTGGCGTATTCCGGTACCGACTCAGGGCGAATATACGTGAAATTGACCAGACGACGGCTCACCGGAAGATATGGCGACGGCGTAAGCGGAGACACCGGTTCGGCGGCGTGCAGCGGATTGACCAGCACAAAATCAGCGCCGGTCTTCCGCTTGGCGTCGACCAATATGGTCTTCAAATCCTCGTAATCGCCGACACCCCATGATCCGGAGGAACGAATCGAATACAGCTGCGCCATCCAGCCCCACAGGCTACCGTCCTTCATCGGGTCAATCAACGGAACCTGGCTCGGCGCGCTAATCAGGGTGGCGTCCTGCGAACGGTTACCGACCTTGACATGCAGGGTGTGATAGCCGACCGGTACATCGGCGGGAATGATCAGCGATGCCGTAGACACAAAGTTACCATCCAAATCGAACGCCGGAGATCCGTCTCCCGGCCCGACTCCGATGGTCCCCTCGTATGACTCACCATTCTCCAGGATGATGCTTGCAGAAGGTATCTCCATGATGCCGGTGTTGACGAGCAGACGGTCTTCCTCGCCGACGGTATGCAACACTGTTGGAGCAACCAGTCGGCTATGGCGTTCCTTCAAAATCCTGTGAATGGCTTCCTTTTGCCGATCGTCGTCTCGGGCTTCGATGCCTAGAGCAGACAGGATTTCGATGAGCACATCATCGTCGATCTCATGATAATCGTGGCTCATGCCCACATAGCTGGTACCGATACCCACCAATTTGGCCAATCGAATCAGCGGACGAGCCAATCGTTCTTTACTCTCGGTATTCTCACTCATAGCCCCAGTGTAGCGCCGAAAAGCCGCGCCACACCGTAAGACGGCCATAGAATGCTTACGTTTGCAACAATTGAGCAACCATATATCGACATGAGAACGCTCACATGGCGGCAAAACGGAATCTAGCGACGACTCTCCACCGCGTGACGCACCTCCACTGACGGATCTTCCGCCAGCTTGGCCATCATGTCCGCAGAAGTGTTGGGGTTCAGCGCCACGGCACGACGAACCATGGAAGAAAGCACCGCCGGGGCGCCTTCCTCAAGCTCAGTGCCGAGCAACCCAAGATAATCCAGAGTTTCACTGTCCGCAGCGGGATCCTGCGCACCCTCGAGCCGCATCTTCCAACTGGTGCGCTTGTTGCGCAGCGCGGCATCCCTCACCTCGGGAATCGGATCCTTGGTCAGACGCCCGACCAGCCAGTTCTTATCGTCCTCGTTGGCAGCCACAGCCACACGCACGGAAGGCTCGGGATCCACGGACAACTTGACCAGTACGTTCGGGAATGGCATGGTACTGGCAAGAAACACGCGATCTTCGACCGGCGTGTGCTTGTTGCCAGCCACGGCCTCAAGCAGTGCGGTGGCACGCGAGAACGCCGCCTGATCGCTACGATCAGGCAGAGGACGGCGAGCAAACTCGGAAAGCTCGGCAGAGTCAGTGGAATGACGCAAGCGCTCGTATGAGGCGGTCAACGGCTCAAAGGCGGCGCCGTTGGCGTCACCGCCCTGTGATGCGGCGGAGTCGCCGCTCTGCTGGGTCTCATTGATGGGGTTCTCGTCGGTCATAGTGTTTAGCTTAGTCATGCCAGAGGAACCGGAATGTTGACCATGTCGATTGGTTCCGGAGATACCGCAGCGTTGAACGCTTCTACGACCTGCAACTCGAATTGTTCGCAATGGTCGACGGGCACCACAGCCGTCAGCTCGACGTTCGCCGCATACGATTCGTCTTCCTGCCGCCCATCCAGTTGGCTGAGCAGCTGCTGGAATCGGGACAACTGCGGGTATTCAAGATGCACGCGATACCGGCGCGCAGTCATGATTCTTGCCACTTGCGCCGCTTTCATGGCCAATGACGCCGCGGATGAATACGCCCGAACCAAACCACCCGACCCCAACAGGATTCCGCCGAAATATCGGGTGACGGCAATCACGCAATCGGTAGTACCGGACTGCTTCAGCACATCGAGAATAGGCTTGCCTGCAGTGCCGGAAGGCTCACCGTCATCGCTCATGCGCTCGGACAAACGTCCGTCCGCGCCTCCACACACCGCGGCATACGCGACATGTCGAGCTTTTGGATGCTGCTCGCGGATTGAGGTCACGAATGCGAGCGCCTCATCGAGCGCATCGACATGAGCGGCATCACCGATGAACTCGGATTTCTTCTCCACGAGGGAATCGTGGGCCGGATTGTCGGATGTGTTGAGAATCGTCTGCATAGGCGGCGTTTCGACTAGACGAATCAGTGTTCGGAGACGACAACGTTATAGTCCTCGCCGGCAAAGTAGGCGTTCATGCAGGCGATCATCTGGCGGGTGAGCTCCTTGAATGCGCCATCGGTACGCCAGCCGACATGCGGAGTCAGAACAATGCCCGGCACATGGCAGATGGGATCATCTACGGCGAGTGGCTCGTGGTCAAATACATCGAGCGCGGCGGGAATGTCGCCTTCCTGCAGACGGGCAAGCAACGCACCGGACTCGATGACTTCGGAGCGCGCGGTATTGATCAACATTGTGCCGGGCTTGAGATGAGCAAGGTTTTCAGCGGTGACAATGCCACGAGTGGCATCATTCAGCGGCAGATGGACGGAAATAACATCACTGGTTTCGATAAGCTCATTGAGATCGTCGACCGGAACGGCACCAGACCGTTCAAAATGCTCGGCAGGCACATGTGAATTCCACGCGGCAACTTCCATGCCGAAGGCGCGGGCAATGCCGGCCACGGTAGCGCCGATGCCGCCCAGCCCGATAATACCCATGCGGCGGCCGGCAAGCTGCAAACCGTCGCCGCCTGCCCATGCCCAGTTGCCCGCCTTGACATCCTTATCGAGTTGTCCGACCTTGCGAATGAGTTCGAACAGCAGCGCGAACGTATGCTCGGCCACGGCATGATCGCCGTAATGTTCGGCATTGCAGACACGAACCTTAAGCTCACGTGCCAGCTCGAGATTGATATAGCTGGCGACTCCGGTACCGCAGAACACGATGCACTTGACATGGCCTTGTTCGCTGATCGTGCGCAATAAGTCATCCGAGATATGGTAGCCGCCGACCAACAGGGCATCTGCGTTTTTCAGACGTTCAGCCAGCACGGCTTCGTCCGAAGTGAATTCCTCGAACATACGCACGCGAGCCACATCATGCAGCGCCGGGAACTGAGCCTTGATGGGTTCAATCATCGCGTCGAGCACGGCAGGCATCACGACAAGCGGCAAATCGGTACGTTCGCTCTGAGTTTCGTAAATCTCGGTCATGGGCACCACATTAGAACTGCGGCGGGAAATTCACTGTGCGGTTTGCTGCGCCTGTTCTTGGGTAATGTTCCACTCCTTGACAACATTCTGGTCGGCACCCATCGCATAAATCACATCCGATATGCGCTGGCGCACTTGAGCATCCTTGACCTCGGTCCAACAAGTGCCTATGGGATGGTCGCTGGATATCGGGCACCATTGGTAATTGCCCTGATGCTGGTTGGCCGTGGGAAGCCAGTCAATGCGATTCACTCGCCATGACTCCTTGACGCCTTTCTTGCCGGCGAACTGCACGCGCGCGGTGACGCCCTGATTGTTGACCATGGTTTCAGGGGTGATGGCGTTCTCGGTGACGGCATTGCCCAGTCCATAGATAATCCACGTGCCGTTGTATTGCTCGATGGGCTGGGCGCAGTGACACCCGGCACCATATATCACGTCGAACGCGCCGGTATCCGCGAGCTCATGCGCCTCGGATACCTGCCAGGAATCGGCGTAATCAATATATTCCTGCACGGAATGCAACGCTATGGCTACCACATCGGCACCCTGCTCACGGGCTTTGTTCGCCTTATCCACCGCACGCTGAATATCGCTGTCGTGATGCGGATCGCCTTGCTCGCGCAGGCGATCGATCTGCCAGTCATGGTCGGCGGTCATGCCATTGATGGACACCGTACCGGCCACCAGACCGAGTTTGCCGCCGCCTGTGGGAGAATCAATGACCAACGGCTTAAGGGAATCCTCCTCGGTTTTGTATGAGCCGGTTTGGGCAATGCCGTCGGCCTCCAACGTGTCCCAAAGCCGGGCGATGCCATCGGAGCCTTGATCCCATGAATGGTTGGTGGCATGAGTGCAGGCGTTGTATCCCACGTTGCGGGCGGCATCGGCCACTTCAGGCGGTATGTTGAAAATCGGGTAGGCACTGTAGGGGCCGCCTCGTTGGGCGACTGGAGTCTCGAAGTTGCATACGGCGATATCAGAGGCCTGAATGTACTGCCTCATCGGCTCAAACAGCGGATCAAAATTGAAAGCAGTGCCATCCGTGGCGCTGGTGTTGGCACCGCGGAAACCGTTCCACAGGCTCTCGTGGAACAGCAAGTCGCCATTCACCAGCATGGCGATGCAGTCGGTATCCGGGCAATCCGGCGAATTGCCGTGATGCTCCGCCACCGGCTGAGGAACGGATCCGGATTTGTCCAGCGACGTATCGGCAACCGTGCTGGTTCCGGGACGAGACACATCGGTTGAGTCGTTATGCATGGCAGCGAACCATACTCCCAGCCCCAAAGCCACAGCCAAAGCGACAACGAACGCCACAATCAACGCGATGTGATTGCCGTTCGACGACATTGAACGATGCTGCCCTTGACCGCTGATATGGCTCATAGCTTCCCCATTCCGCGACTCTCTGTACTCACTATCAGAGTACCGTCCAAGGGCGGCATTGCTTCAATATTCGGGAAAAACCTTGTCATATGCCGTATTCTTTATGACGCGCCGCTCCCCAAATGCCGGTAGAATGGCTCACGGAGGCGGACGGACAATGGCGTACCTCCGGCTCCGCTAATCTGGCAATGCGACTATCGACAGAACGGTAACAATAAGTATTAGCGATGGATACGAACTTGCGAGCCGTGTACGCAACAAATGAGTTGCCATAAAACAAACAGACATCATGGATTGCGGGACACAGTTCATATGAAAACCGTGCCCCACATTTTTGCGGATAAGTTATCGCATTCTAATAACAGAACTACCGATACGGGTGAGTTACGACTCCGGTGCGAGAAATAGAACCAAGCCAGTTAAGCGATGCCTTGGGCTGGCGTTCAAAAGTGTCTTTATCCCAACCGATAAGACCGAATGTAGGCTTGAACGACCCCCATTCATAGTTATCAAGCAAGGACCAATGCGTGTAGCCTCGCACATCAATACCGTCATCCATCGCGTCATGCAGTCCAGCAAGGGCATCGAACGTATAGTCGATACGACGACGATCGTCAGCAGTGGCAATGCCGTTTTCAGTGACGAAAATCGGCGTATGTTTTGCGACATCCCAAGTATGACGCACAGCGATGCCGAGGGCTGGAGGATAGTATTCCCAGCCGGTTAGGGTGCGTTCCACATCATCGTCGACGGGCACAGGCCCGTCCTTGCCGATGAATGTGCGTAGGTAGGCTTGTACGCCGATAAAGTCATCACCCGCACCCGCTTCGGTGAAGTAGTCCTCGCGTGGGTACTGATATTCCTCCATCTCCTTCTCACAACCAGGCACAGCATGGAAAGCCTGACAAGCGATGGTCCAGCCGACTTTTGCATCAGGCAGCTCAGACTTAATGACAGCGCGGGACATATGATGCGCATCGACTAGCGCCTTGGAAATCACCGGGTCAGGGGCAGGCAGGGAGGCAGCCACAAAGTCAGTGCCTTCCGTGCCGCCTTGGGTCAAAGCGACCATGTTCGGCTCATTAATCGTGCAGATCCACGTTACATCGTTGAGAATAGGCAGCACATAACTCACGTAACGTTTGAACTTATCGAGTGCATCCGGTCGTTTCCATCCACCTTCTGCAGCAAACCACAATGGCATGGTGAAATGGTAGATAGTCACCATAGGTTCAACCCCGAACTCGTGGCAAGCGTCAATCATGGCGCGATAGTGCAACAACTCGGCTTTGGAGAAGCAACCTTCTACGGGTTCGATGCGTGCCCACTCGATACCGAATCGATACATGGTCAGACCAGAGTCGGCGAGCAGCCTGACATCCTCGCGATAGCGGTTGTAGCTGTTTGCGGCATCACCGGATGGTTCGCTCACGTCAGTACGAGGCGAGTGCTCGCGCGCCCACCAGTCGCTGGAGGTATTATTGCCCTCGATCTGGTGACCAGCAGTAGCGGCACCCCAAATAAAGTTTTCAGGAAATACGTAATTTAGAGAAGACATCGAAGCTTATCTTTCTTGTTTAATTCCCGCTTATTTAATGCCCGTCATAGCCACGCCCTGAATGAAGTAGCGCTGCAGGAATACGAACAAGAGCAGGATGGGTGTGATGACCAGCACGGCGCCGGCGAGCAGCACACTGTAGTTGGTGGCGTTCTGGCCCGTGGAGTAGAGGGACAGGGCTACTGGCAGCGTGTACATCTCCTCGCTTTGCGCGGAAACCAATGGCCATAGGAAGTTGTTCCAGCTAGACAGGAAGGTCAGGATGGACAGCGTGGCCAGCGCCGGGCCACATTGCGGCAGGATGATCTGGAAGAAGATGCGTAGTTCGCCAGCACCGTCCACACGAGCGGCTTCCATGAGCGCGTCCGGAATGCCACCGATGAACTGACGCATTAGGAACACACCGATAGGCTGGCACAGGAACGGCAGGATCAACGCTGCGTATGTATTGGCCAGGTGCATGTTCGAGATGATGACGAACAAGGGCACGAACGTGGCGACACTAGGCACCATGAGGGTGACCATGACCGCGCCGAACAAAATATTCTTGCCGGCGAACTTCATCTTGGCCAGTGCGTAGCCGACCATCGAGCAGAACACCATGTTGCCCAGAACAGTGATGACCGCGACGATGAGGCTGTTGGTGAAGTACGAACCAAAGTTCAGCTGGGTGAACCACTGCGAAAAGTTGGCTAGTGTCGCGTGCTCAGGCATGAGCTTGGGCGGCTTAGCGAGGATTTCACGCTGGGTCTTAAGCGAGCCTAGAGCCATCCACAGGAACGGGAAAATCCAAACAATGCCAATGACCGCCAGCACGATGTACGAGATGCCACGACCTTTGATGAATCGCTGCCACAACAGCAGCTTGTTGTCCTGTGCCGGTGCAGGGCATCCGGCGGATTGTATTGTTGCACTCATATCGATCCCCCTTAGTCTTCGGAACGCAGGATGCGGAACTGCAGCACGCTCACCAAGGCGATGATGATGAACAACACCCAGCTGGCGGCGGATGCGATGCCGTACTGGCCGAATCCGAACTTCTGGTAGACGTAGTATGCGGCCGACAGGGTGGAATCAAGCGGACCACCTTGTGTCATAACAAACGATTCCTCAAAGAACTGCAGGTAGCCGACTGACAGTAGCACCGCGCCGAGTAACAGTGTTGGCTTCATGAGCGGCAGGGTAATGGAGCGGAAGGTGCGCCATTTGCTCGCGCCGTCGATGGCGGCGGCTTCCTTGAGTTCTTCGGGGATGGCCTGCAATCCAGCGAGGAAGATAATCATCAGCGTGCCCATGTTACGCCAGACGGTCATGATCATCAGGGCAGGCAGAGCATAACGAGTGTCGTGCAGCCAGTCCGATCCCTGTACGCCGACGAGGGAAAGCAGGGAGTTGAGCAGGCCGTCTCCCTGCAGGATGTAGCGCCATACAACGGAGACGGCAACGACGCTGGCCACGACCGGCGCGTAGAACAGCGCACGGAAGAAGGCGTTCAGATGCTGGGAGCCCTTGTTGAGTGCTACGGCGAACGCCAGAGCAATGATCATGGTGATCGGCAGACCGATGAGTACGAAGATGCCAGTGACACCAAGCGAATGCAGGAAGCGCTTGTCACTGAACAGGGCGATGTACTGGTCGAGTCCGACGAAGTTCACGTTGAACGGGGTACGCAGGTCGCGGGATGTGATGTCGGTGAACGACATCGCCATGGAGGAGATGAGAGGGATCAGCATAAATACGCAGAAGATGACCGCGAACGGCAGTGCAAATCCCCATGCAAGTAATGTCTGGCGGCGGCGAAGGGAGCTGCCGGCTCCCTTCTCCTGCGCCTTCGCGTGCTTGACCATTGCTGTATGTCCTGATGGACTCACTCGCCGATGCCGATGGAATCGGCTTCGGACTGCAGGCTCTTCAGACCATCGCCCACAGAAACCTGGCCCTTGGCAATCTGTTCGTAAATGCGGTCAGCTGCGGAGGAAACCTGTGCCCAAGTGGTAAAAGCAGGCACGCCCTGAGCATGTTCAAGCTGATCGCCAAATGCGGTTAATGTGGTGCTGGAGGTCAGTGCATCATTGTCCCAGGCGCGCTGAGCAGCCGGCAAATCGGAGGACAGGGTGTACCACTTAGCCTGCACGTCAGACTGGCTAGCCCACTGTATGAACTTCCATGCCGCCTGCTTATTCTTGGAATCCTTGAAGGTAACCAGCCCGGAGCCACCGAGGTAGGAAGTACCCATGTCGGAGGAGTCGTCCATTGCGGGAAGCGTCACCGTTGCGTACTTGTCCTTGATGTCGTCGCCACCGAGTTCCTCGATCTGGCTGACAGCAGTGGGCCCTTGAAGCATCATCGGCGTGGTGCCGGCTACGAAGTCAGCGATGTCGGCACCGGCGCTCACGTCAGCATTGGCATCAGCGATACCGTCCTTGTAGAAGCCGGTGACATAGTCAAGAGCCTCGGTCATCGCATCACTGTCGATGGTCCACTTGGTCTGGCCGTCATCGGAGAGTGCAGCGCCTGCGGAGTAGGCGTATGGCAGGATGCCAATGAAGCAGTCCGTGCCAGAAGCACCGATACGCATGCCGTAATCGACGCCATCCACTTTCTGCATGGCTTCAGCCATCGTCTTGAGTTCGTCCCAAGTCTTCGGCGTTTCAGTGACGCCGGCTTTCTCAGCGATGTCGGTGCGGTAGTACAGCACGCGGGTGTCAACATACCACGGCACGCCCAACTGCCGATCTCCGACCTTGTAGTTGTCGGCCGGCCCTTCGAAAAATCCACTCATGTCAAAGTTGCCGGGGACCGTAGAGAAGGAATTGGAGAAATCGGCCATCCACGTGTTGCCCATCTGAGCAACGTCCGGGCCGTTACCCGCCGCGATGGCGGTCTGAATCTTGTCGTGTGCGGAAGACCACGGGATAGCGGTCACCTTCACAGTGACATCCGTATTCTCCTTCTCGAAATCCTTAATGAAGTCGCCAAGCAAATCACCTTCGTTACCCATAGCCCAGATGGTCAGATCGCCGGTGGCCTTAGCCGAATCGATTGTGGTCACGTCATCTACACTGTCAGACGTAGCGCTAGTGCGTCCGCAGGCTGCGACGCTGGTCAGCATAGCCGCACTGGCGATGATGGCAGTCGCCATCTTGAACATGCTTCGCTTCATTCCTCGTTCCTCCTTGAACTGTTACTTCTCAACAATCTAACCGCGTAGATTGTGATTAATATTTAAGCGCATAGTTTTTTGTTTGTCAACTCGCGAACCGATTCGACACGACGAAACAGCATCAACAGTGACTCCCCCTGCAGGAGGTCTCAAAAGCCTTATTTAGCCTTCTTCAAGAAATAATCAGCACCCGCAGCTGCCCCGCACGATGAGCTTGACCGGCAAACGGAACCGTTCGGGCTTGCCCCACGGCTCCCCTGCCTGCTCATCCAACAGTCGGGCCGCCAACTGCCCCAGCAGCTCCAAGGGCTGACGCACAGTGGTAAGCGTGGGAGTCAGCACCTGACCAGCGAGCACACCATCAAAACCAGTCAGTATGACATCCTGAGGAACCCGGACACCGGCATCTCGAAGTACGCTCATGACTTCGAACGCAGTTTGATCGGTAGCGCATAGCAATGCCTGCGGCAACCGTCCAGCGTCTATTACCTCGCACAGATCTACGAACCACTCATGCGTGCCAGACACACTGTCATCAAGCGGCAAGTCCGGAACCCGCAACCCTTTCATTTTCAGTTTTGCCCGCATCGCAGCAAATCGATGACGAGAATCGTAGTTGTCCAGACTGCCCACAAACTCCATGTCATGCACGCCGTGGACATCAACCAGATGGTCAATCAGCTGGTTCATGCCAGTTTCGTTGTCACAAGAGATGTAGGCCGCAGGCTCGTCACCATCACCCTCGCTCAGACGCACGATAGGTATGCTTCGGCACAAAGCCTCCAATGGCATAGTGCTGGTGAATTCGTTTGGAAACACTGCTAAACCATCCACGCGACCAGCTACATCTGTGATACCCGCACCATCGTCATGCCGAATAGCAGTACCTAGCAGCACGGCACGATTGCGACGCCGGCATTCCAGCTCGAATCCACGCTGCACTTCATCCACATACAATGGGTACGACAACACACTCGGGCAGTCAAAGCTCTCACCTGCGTGATTGGAGAAAATTGGTTTCCCATTCTCAGACACGACATCGTTGCCGCCAGAGCATGAATCGAAATCATCCTCATCGCCAAGCGGCCGCTCAATAAGCATGTCAAAGGAATACAGACCGAGCACGCCGGTGTTTCCGCGAGCCAAGCCACGAGCGTTGGCGCTGGGCACATAGTCAAGGTCTTTCGCCGCCCTGAGTACCTTCGCCCGGGTTGAAGGCTTGACCTTATCCGGGCGACGGAAAGTAAATGAAACCGTGGCGGTGGACACTCCCGCCTTCTTCGCCACGTCATACACCGTTGCCCTACGCATGATTCCTACTTTAATCGATTCCCGGGGTCAGCACACGTTCGACCTGAATCTAAAAAAAGTTTTAGTGGCTTTCCTGTCAATCTCGCATGCATACTTCAGGTTACGGGCGCAGCACCCAATAATGGGTACCGCGCCTTAATGACCGCTACACGAGCAATCTCAGCAACTGGTAAAGCTGCCATAGGCTGCGCACGTTGAAATGCATGCCATCCACCGTGGCGCACGCCTCGCCATCGCCCACATGGACAATGACGGTGCGCCCGTTCACGGTCAGACCACCGTGCATCGTGATATGATTCATTTCGTAACCTTTGGTTAGGGGCGTAAGCCGATAACCACAACAAGGCCCGATGTTCGTAGCGTCGGGCCTTTTTGCTACCAGCTTCCGCCGGTAACGGCCCGTCATATCAACGGGGATGCCGCATGTTACGACATCACTATCCAATGTACCAGTTGCACGAACGCAGCCTGAATGCCTAGAGAACAACTGTTCATTCACCTGAGCTATAAGAGCTGACACGTCCATAAGCCGGTATTTATGTTCCTAGTGCGGTAGAGCAGGAAAACAGAAAGGGCCTCCGAGAAATCCCGAAAGCCCGTGCTTGCGGAGTCAGAGGGATTCGAACCCTCGAGCCGTTTACACGACTAACACCTTAGCAGGGTGCCCCTATCGGCCACTCAGGCATGACTCCACGTTACGCAATGAAGCGCAACAGCAAAACATCGTACCATGCCCTGCGGATACAACGTGCCGAATGCGTCCAAAAAAACGCAAGACGGCCTTGCCGGCCAGGCAGCCCGTCACTTGCCCTTGGCCAGGGACGCATCACCGGAAAAGGTGACGATCACGGCACAGATCACCAATGCGACGCCAATAACCTCACCGGTGTCTGGAATCTCACCAAACGCCAGCCCCACAGCCACGACCATCGCGGGGTTGATTGACTGCATGACCGAGAACGCTCCCGAGGTGGTGCGGCGCAACGCAATCTGTTCCACCGCATACGGGATGAAGGACGCCATCAGGGAAATCACAAACAGCAACGCCAACAGTTTCCACGGCCCTCCAGGAGCAAGCGCCCATGTGGCATCGGATTTCGGATGAATCACATGGCTCACAGCCGGCACGCCAAGGAACAACGACTGCACCAGCCAGCCGACGGCAACCGCGATGCACAGGTTGTCAAGCGAGTTGCCTCCGGACGCCACACGACGGCCTGTCACAATGTACACGCCCCACATCGAGCCGCCGATAAGGATGGCAATCAGACCAATGAGAAAACTACCCTGTCCTGATGGGTTGGCCAGCGAAATCCCGGCCTGCGCCATAGCAACAGCATCACTGCCATAAACCCGACGCGATACCAGACCGAATACAACGGATCAAGCTGGGTGAATGCCAGTTTGGCAATGGCCATAGCCGTATAGATGACCAACGCCTCACCGATCACAATGCACACCACAGGAACGCGATCGAGGATACCGACCGCTGCCTTCTTCATAAGATTCACGCTACTCGCAGAGCCGGGACAGTACATAGTCGGAAGAGTTCGGCTCGGACAACGACATAATGTGGACGTCCCTATGAGACTGCTTACAATGGTGAGCATGAGCACCGCACCGAGACTTGAGGCCGCCAAGCGCGATTGGGGTCATGACGAGACCGGCTGCACCGTGCTGCATATCGATATGGATGCTTTCTACGCCTCGCTGGAAGTGGCCCGCAATCCCGGGCTGAAAGGCAAGCCGGTCATCATCGGCACCGGGCCGCGTTCGGTGGTATCCGCAGCGAGTTACGAAGCGAGACGCTACGGCATCAATTCGGCCATGCCGGCCGCCCGCGCCCATCAACTCTGCCCGGATGGCGTGTTCCTGCCGGTGGATATGGCGTACTACCGCATGATGTCGCACCGCATCATGCACGAGGTCTTTCTGACCATCACCGACCAGTTCGAACAGGTTTCGGTGGACGAGGGATATATGGATGTGTCCGGCGCGCTGCTGGAATGGGACAAACCAAGCGCAATCGGGGCATGGATACGGCAGCAGGTGGCCGAACGATTCAACGTGACTTGCTCGGTGGGCATCGCCTGCAACAAACTGGTGGCCAAAATGGCTTCGACCAACGCCAAGCCAAACGGCATGCTGCTCATTCCGGCGGCACGGTCGGCACAGTTCGTGCAGATGATGCCATTGCGCGGCATTCCCGGCATTGGACCGTCGCTGGAGAAACGGCTCAACGCCTGGGGTGTGCATTCCGTGGCCGAATTGTCACAAATGGATGAAGCCGCTCTCATACAGGCCACTGGATCGCCCGCCGCGGCGCGCGGACTGTGGGCGGCCTCGCATGGTCTGGATTCACGTGAGATCGCAACAACCCGCGAAGAGAAGTCCATCGGTTCAGAACGCACCTTGACCGAAGATACCCGTGACATGCATCTCGTATGCCGTCTTCTGCTTGAAAAAAAAAAAGAAGTCGCCCGTACCTTGCGCCGCAAAGGATTGGTGGCTCGCACGCTGACAGTGAAATTGCGGTTCGCCGACCTGAGCTATCAGACCAGATCCTTCACCATGGAGCAGCCGACCGATACGGCAAGCACGCTGTATCCCGAATGCGTGCGGCAGTTGAAAATCATGCTTGGTATACCGGCGAACGCCGAACCGACCACTCCCCTGCCAAAACTCATCAGGCTGGCAGGCATGAGCACATCATCGCTCAGTGAGGCACATGCTACCGCAGTGCAGCCGTCATTAGACGATCTGCTCGAAGAAGCCGATGACGCACATGGGCAGACCGCACAGGCACGCATGCATGATGCCGAAGCTGCAATGGACGCAGTGCGCCGCAAATTCGGCAGCGCGGCGGCACAGTTCGGGGCGTAGTTAGGCCATCAGACGCTGGCATGCAGCGTCAATGGCATCATCAGTGGCGGTGGCGGAGAAACGCAGATACTCGGGGGCACCATAGAACTCGCCGGGGCTGGGAATGATGCCCAACTGGGCAAGCTCGGCCATATCCGACCAGCAATCACCAGACTTGGCCTTGACCCACACATACAGTGCACCTGACGGCATCTGAGCCTGATAACCATAGGCATTGAGCGCGTCGACCAATGCGACCAATCGACCCCGATAACGGTTCCACTGCGCATATACGGAGCCGGCGTCGCTCAGTCCTGCGGCCATGGCGGCCTGCACCGGCCCCGGAATGATCTGGCCAATCTGTTTACGATATTCGCCCATTTCGGCGACCAGCCGGTAATCGCCGGCAATCAGTGCGGTGCGATAGCCGGCCATGTTGGACTGCTTGGACAGCGAATACAGCACCAGGATGCCATCGGACGAGCCTTCGCATACCTGCTGGTTGAGCGCACACGGCGTGGCGGACAGGCTGAACGCGGCATCAAAGGCGGGCTCGTTGGATGCCGCCGCAGGCCTGTAAGTCGTATTGCGCGCCGAACGCCAGTCCATAAGCGCATAACATTCGTCGGAGAGCACTACTGCGCCAATGCGTCGGGCTGCAGCAATGATGTCGGCTAGCCAATCGGCGGAAATGACTTCGCCGGTCGGATTGCACGGCGAGTTAATCCAGATGGCTTTGACATTGGGAATGTTGACCCAGGAATCGACATCGGTCACGTCATCGACCTTGGCCACGGTAGCGCCGGCAAGCTGGGTGCCGATTTCATAAGTCGGGTAGGAAACCTTCGGCTGCACCACCACATCGCCCTCGCCGAGATGCAGCAAGCTGGCCATTAATGCCACTGCCTCTTTGGAGCCAACGGTGGGAATCACTGCCGCATTCACCGCTTTCAAATCCACACCGCGCATATTGCGGAACCACGAATCTATAGCGGATTTCAAATCGACAGTGCCCGCCGTGACCGGGTATCCGTGGGCATTCGACGCATCCGCCGTAGAGGCCAACGCCTGCTGCACGGCGTCAGGAACCGAATCCACAGGCGAGCCGACGGACAGGTCGATCATGCCGCCCGGCACTGCCTTGGCCGCGGCCTTGAAACCGGCGATGCGCGACCAATCGTACGGCGACGAATATGCATGAAAGCCCATGGGAACCCTTTCTTGGACGATATGTTCCTAAGATACGACGAGCCCTCGGCCTATTGAGACCAAGGGCTTGCATTACATGATTGAGCGAATCAGCTCACTGATTCTGCGGCGGCAGCGCGGCCACCTGTTCGGGATCCTTGCCAATCGGACCATTGGCGGAAGCACCACCAAGATCGCCTACTTCGGCAAAGAAGCTGACGGCTGCGTCCTTGTACCAGGCCCACTCATCCGGCAGATCATCCTCATAGAAGATGGCCTCAGTGGGGCACACCGGCTCGCAGGCGCCACAGTCGACGCACTCGTTCGGATTGATGTACAGCGAGCGAGAACCCTCATAAATGCAATCGACGGGGCACTCGTCCACGCAAGCCTTGTCCTTGACATCCACGCAAGGCTGAGCAATTACGTATGGCATGGAATTCTCCTTACGAACAACTTTCTACAAAGATACGCGCGCGTTAGGACGCGCCTCTGACACCTCAGCCGTTAACGGCCCGATCAGTCTCGTCAGATAGCGTTTCGCTCAAATCTCCCTTACCGAGACGAGCGTGCCAGTAACCATAGCTGAAGTAGATGGCGAAACCGATCACCAGCCACACCAGGAAACGAATCCAGGTGAGCACAGACAGGTTCAACATCAGCCAGAAGTTGGCCAAGGCAATCAGAATCGGAACCCACGGGTTGCCGGGCATTCTGAAGGCACGCGGCAATTCGGGGCGCTTCTTGCGCATAATCGGAATGGAGATGGCCACCAAGATGAATGCGGACAGCGTACCGATGTTCACCATGTCAGAAAGCACGCCGATGTCGAACAGGGCAGCGACCAGTGCCACCACTACGCCCACAACAATCTGCAGAACGGCCGGGGTGCCATGCTTGCCGGTCTTGGACAGGCCACGCGGCAGCAGACCATCGCGGCTCATAGCAAAGACGATGCGGGTCAAGCCCAGCAGCAGCACCATAATCACGGTGGCCAAACCCAGCACAATACCAAAGCTGATAATCTTGGCGGCCCAGTCAGCCCCGACCAATTCGAATGCCGTGGCCAGAGACGGGCTGTCTTGCTTGGCAAGATCCTTGTAGGAGACCATGCCGGTGGTCACAATGGCCACGAGCATGTACATGACGATGATGAGCAGCATGCCGACACCGATGCCCAGCGGCACGTTCTTGTGCGGGTTCTTGGTCTCTTCGGAGGCGGTGGCCACCACGTCGAATCCCAGGAACGCGAAGAACACAAGCGCCGCACCAGACAGGATGCCAGGCACGCCGTAAATGGACGGGGTCATGCCAGTGGCCCATTGCCATAGCGGCTGCGCCATCTGAGCGCTGACGGCACCGTCGCCGGTAGTGGCTGCGGTCGGCTGGCTCGGTGGAATGAACGGGGTGAAGTTGGAGGCCTTGACGTAGAAGAAGCCGACAATCACCACAAACACCACGATGGCGATCTTGAGCACGGTCATCGCGCCATCCACACGAGCGCCAATCTTGGTGCCGAACACCAGCAACACGGTGAAGAACGCGACGATGATAATTGGCGCGAGGTCGAAGTTGAAGGAGCCTAGCGCCAGATCGGTATTCACGTTCCAACCCATCAGACGTATGAAATCGTTGAGATACACGCCCCAGTATTTGGCAATCACCGAACCGGCGAACAGCATTTCCAGAATCAGATCCCAGCCAATGATCCATGCCATGAGCTCACCCACCGTGGTATAGGTGAAGGTATAGGCGGAACCGGCCACTGGAATCATCGAGGCAAACTCGGCGTAACACATCACGGCCGCGCCGCAGACGATGCCGGCAATCAGGAAGCTGATGATCACGGCCGGGCCGGCGTGGAAAGCCGCCGCCTGCGCACCTACTGAGAAGATGCCAGCGCCCACGGCCACAGCCACACCCATGATGGACAGATCCCACCACGTTAGGTTGCGCTTGAGCTTGCGACCCTCTTCACCTGTTTCGGCAATGGTCTGTTCGACGGATTTCGTACGGAACAGTTGCATGATATTGCTCTCTTCTCCCCTGCCTACACGCCGGACGCGCGCAGCACTGAAAATGAGTATAAATGGGGGTGATTACGTTGTCCATCAATCCGTTATCCAGTGGAATCACTGGTTTGCCGGCCAAACGGCCAGGCGATCATCGCCAAGTTTTCTGCGGGGCATCACAGCACGCCGATACAGACCGGCTCCGGAACCAAGGTGACGCCGAATGCTTCCCGAACTGCTTGCTGTACGGCCTTGGCCAAGACTTCAACGTCGGCGGCACTCGCTCCTCCACGATTGGTCAGAGCCAACGCATGCTGCGTGGACAGACCCGCAGACGCATCTGGACTGACCTTGTATCCCTTATGGCATCCGGCATGGTCGATAAGCCAAGCGGCCGAGGTCTTGACGCCAGGCGTACCATCGGGCCGGGTCGCGTCAAAACGAGGAGCGTCCTCAGGCAACGTGGTAGCCTGCTGTGCAGAGAGTATCGGATTCATAAAGAACGAACCACAGCTGTGGCGATTGTAATCAGGAGCGGGCAAACCATCGCTGCTAGCCGGGATACCGGCCTGATTGTTCAGAGCGGCAAGCCGATCCAAATCGGACAGAATATTGGCCTCTCGCTTGGCGGTGGCCATATCGGGCAGTGCATAACGGGTGGGATCTTCGAGCATGCCCTTGGCGGCACGAACCGCAAGTACGGCCTTACGAATATCGGTGGTCGCCATGCGATCGCCCACCTCGACGCCGAGCGCCTTGGCCAATTGCCCATAGCCGACCGTGCCTTCAGCCGAATGGGTAAGGGCAAAGGTAACGGATAGCACCACATAACGCGGGGTCGGGAAGAACCGGTCGGCAGGCTTGCCGGGCCCGGCATACATGCTGGCCTTGAGTGCGGAGTAACGGTATCCGAACTGGAGATCGGCAGGAGTCAAATCGCGCGTGGTTTTGGTTTCGCGGTCCCAGACCTCCACCGATTCCACCGAAGTGGCGACCTCCTGGCCATAGGCACCGATGTTTTGCACCACTGAGGCACCGACCGTGCCGGGGATGCCGGAAAGCCCCTCAACGCCTTCAAGCCCGAGTTCCACGGTGAACGCCACAAAATCATCCCAGTTGGCGCCGGCCTCGGCATTGACATGGACTGTGCGATCTCCGCCTTCGACCGGTGCGGCCTCGTCCGGCACGGTGATCAGGCAGCGCGCATCTCGCACCACCACGCCGTTGAAGGGGTCATCGGAGACGAGCATATTGGAGCCTCCGCCGATAACGACCAAAGGAAGTCCTTTGGAATCGGCGTCCTCCACGGCCTCGATCAGTCCGACGCGCGTGGTCGGCTCGACGAAGTGGGCGATATGTCCGCCCACACCCATGGTGGTGATGTCTGCAAAGCTTGTCATGGCTTCCTATCCTAGTGGCATGGGAACGATATCAAGGCAACCGTCGTCTGAGACAGCAGCAAGTCCCATACGCAAAAACCCGGCCGCATGGGCCGGGTTTGAAACATAATGCTGTGCGCAATCAACGAGTCTCGCGGTGCACAGTCTGCTTGCCGCAGCGCGGGCAGAACTTCTTCAGCTCGAGACGGTCGGGAGTGTTACGACGGTTCTTCGTCGTAATGTAGTTGCGCTCCTTGCACTCGGTGCAGGCCAGCGTGATGCCCGGACGGATGTCGGCGCTCTTAGCCATTGTCATTCACCTCTGTGTTCTTATAAGGTTTAGTGCGCGCCCACCGGTTAGCGGGCGCGATTTGTAGCGAGGAAGAGGCTCGAACTCTTGACCTTACGATTATGAGTCGTACGCTCTAGCCAGCTGAGCTACCCCGCCAGAGAGCCCCGAGTGAGAATTGGACTCACGACCTCTTCCTTACCAAGGAAGTGCTCTACCACTGAGCTATCGGGGCGTGGCGGATAGTGGATTCGAACCACTGAAGCACGAAGCGGCTGATTTACAGTCAGCTCCCTTTGACCGCTTGGGAAATCCGCCAGTCTGTTTCCCGCCGCGGTGTTTGACCTCAACAGGCAACTTGGCTATATAACCACAGATCCCGGACAAACGCAAATCGGTGCGACACTCCGCAAATTCCCGCGTTTTTGCCCGGACCCACATAGGCCAGTCGGAGAAATCAGGAAGCGACCAAGACGACGCACTCTTCTTGGAGTCATCAGCACCGGCTTTCTTGCTGCCGGCATCGTTGGCGTTATCCGTAGAATCGGACTGTGCGGAGGCATCGTCGGATTGACCGTCAACGGCTGAGCTTTTTGGGGAGAATATGCATTCCCTCGGCCCCCTCAGTCGCCTACGGCGACAGTTCCCCTCAAAGAGGGGAGCCAAGACACACAAGACGCAAAAACCCCGACTGTCCGCAAGGAACAGTCGGGGTTGGTGAAGTTCTCTATACGACTAATCAGCCAAGAATGGCAAGAATATCGCGGGAGGAGACGATGAGGTAGTCCTCACCCTCGTAGTGAACTTCGGTGCCGCCGTACTTGGAGTACAGCACCTTGTCGCCGACCTTGACATCCACCGGAATGCGCTCGCCCTTGTCGTCACGACGGCCCGGGCCAACAGCCAGGACTTCACCCTGCTGCGGCTTCTCCTTGGCGTTGTCCGGAATGTACAGACCGGATGCGGTCTGAGTCTCGGCCTCGGCCTGCTTGACGATGATCTTGTCTTCCAACGGTGTGAGCTTAATCGACACTGTGGGTCACCTCGTATCTACTCGTAGTTCTAATGCCGCGCCAGAACACCTCAAGAGGCTGACGATCACTTGCGTTGTCCCTTTGCGCTAGGACACATCGTAGCGCGATTATTAGCACTCTGCCAACTCGAGTGCTAACGCTGTGAGAGAAATCCCTTAGTTGCCGCGGCGGGCAAGAATGGAATCGAGCCCCACGCTCAACGATTCAGACGTGGCGACCGGGGCCTGCACCTCAGCACGCTCCTCATGCTCATGGAAGGATTCCAGCTGCGCAGCACTGTGATCCGCTTGAGCCTTGGCTGCCGAGGCGTCGTCGGCAGCCTTGACGGCCTTGGCCTCATCAATCAGCTTGTTCACCATCTCAGGCTCGGCGGGAGTGGCTTTGGACACCTGACGCGTCGACTTGATTTCCAAGCTTTCCGGAGCGTTATCTTCAGCATGGTCCGCACCCAGAGAGAAGGAGATGAGATCCTGGGAGGTGGCCATATCGAACACATCCAGCGCACGGGCCGGCTGAACGGAAGCGAGCTCCGACGTGGCATCGTCCGCAACGGAGTCATGCGCATCGCGCTCATCGCGTACCGTCAGGGAAGGTGTCTCCGCTTCGGAATGGTCGGCAGCCTGCGGCGCAGCAGCCTCCCGATCGGCCTTGGCTTGTGCTTCACGCAACGCCTTGGCCTTGGCCTGCTCGACTTCAGCGTCATGCAGCACGCGGCGAATTTGACGCTGTTCCATCACTTCGGTGGCAGCATCATCTGCACGACTCGTCTGAACGGCCGGAGCGGCGGACTCGGTATGGTTCTTAGCCGGAGAATCAATCTGCCCCTGCTGAGTAGGAGTTGCAGACGTCTTCTTCTGCTCATAGCGGGACACCCTGCGTTCCCACTGGCGGGCCTGACGTGCGGCATTCGCACCCATTGCCAGCACCGCTGCGGTCAGGGCCAAAGGAATCAAAGCGAACAACGGGCTGTAATGCACGATGAACGCCAACGCAAATACCACTATGGCCACGGCGAGAAGGCTGGCCACCAGAATCTGGCGACGACGGATGGATTCACGGCGCAATTCGCGTATATGCGCGATATGCTCGGTCGTCAGCCGGGCTGACTGTGTCGATGCTGGCATTGCTGCCCCTTTCGCCTGATACGGCTCGATATCGCCGAATCGTCTACCGTCTTCCGCTTCCACAATACGCAGGGACGGCGAATAACGATCTTGCCGATGCTCAGCCGCGCGCTTCATGCCGTTAGCCGTACGCGCGGGCAACCATACAGCGATGGCAATTATCACAATCACCAAGACGACAACCGTGCTCAGTGACTCGTAACCCATACCGTCAAGAATAGGAGACATATTGACCGAACCAGCACTTCCCGCTCGGGCGTGTCGGGAGTATTAGGAGATTTATTGGAGGTTTTGCGAGGCCAATCGATTGGCGAACCCTTGCCCGGCATCCTCGGCCAACAGCGCAAAGGTCACGTGGTCTCGCCACTGACCATTGACGTACATATAGCGCTCGCGCAGTCCTTCATGATGGGCCCCGACCTTGCGCACCACCGCTAAAGAGCGCGCATTGTCCGGCAAAATGGCGATTTCCAGCCGGTGCAGAACCGGGCCAAAGGGATCCGTCAGTGCCCAGTCGGCGAGCAAAGCCACGGCCATGGGGGCAAAACCATGACCGGCGTAACACTGGTCAACCCAATAGCCAACCACACCGGTGCGCATGGATCCGTAGGAAATCGCCCCCAACGATATCTGGCCCACAATGCGCATCTGGTATTCGATGGCGAACAACGCCCCCACCCCATGCTGCTCGTTACGGCGCTGGCGCTGAATCCACTGATTGTAGGTGATGAATCCGCCATGCATCGGATCTCCTGATTCCCACGGGGCAAGCCAATCATTATTGCGCCACCGCACCTCATTCCACTCTTCCTCGTCGTCCAAGGTCAGCGGCCTAAGCGTTATGGGAAAAGCAGGATGGGAAAGACGAGGCATACGAATCTGATGATCCGGCTTGAACGCCTCTTTGATGGATTGGAAAACTGACACGGCCTTTATTGTAGCCATGCTAGGTTGTGCGGTATGGATAAGGCAACGCTACGGCACAGATTGCTGGCTCAACGAGCTTTGATTACGCCTGAGGCCCGGCTTGCAGCAGGAGAAAAACTGGTTCATCAGTTTCCCGCATACGTGTTGGATCGCCCCTGTATTCACTACGGCTCCGCTCCACTGACGGTGGCGGCATATGTGTCGATGGGATCCGAGGTTGAGACTCGTCCGCTGTTGGCTTGGCTGCTAGCGTCAGGAATCCGCGTGTTGGTTCCGTTGTTGGGATCCGGCCTGGATATCGGGTGGAGTGCACTGGATTCGATGGAATCACTGCATCCAGTGGCGGGTTCTGGACACCGGCGGCCTGACGAGCCGCAGGGAACTCCATTGCCGCCTGAAGCGTTGCACGATGCTGACCTGATTATCGCTCCCGCATTGGCTGTCGACCGGCATGGCAATCGGCTGGGACGCGGGGCCGGCTGGTATGACCGCGCATTAGTGAATCGTCGGCCCGGCTGCCCGATCATCGCAGTGTGCTGGCCTTGGGAGGTGGTGGACGACGATGAGTGGATCGCGGACCCCCACGATGTGCCAGCGGATGGCGTGCTGACGCCGGAAGGATACCGGCAGCTGCCCTGATTACCGGCGAATGCCGAACATAAGACGGCTTTTATCTCACCTGCGTATGCCTGCAGGGCAAAGTGTCAGGGCGGCGACTAGGATATGAACGGTTGTCCGGCATGACGACAATGCCTATGCGTGAGAATTGACTTGTGGAGGAATCCGTTGCCTACTTATCACTACCGCTGCAAGAACTGCGGCTATGACTTCACTGAACAGCAGTCGTTCAACGACGACCCGATCACCGTATGCCCGAAGTGTGCTCAGGAGCAGGTGCGCAAGGTGTATTCGGCCGTACCGATCGAGTTCAAAGGCCACGGTTTCTACCGCACGGATAAGTCCGGCAAGTAGAAAAACCGACCTGACAAGCTGGAACCACAATGGTCGTTTCAGCTTGCACCGAGAGATAAGCGCAAGTCACCATGATGTTCATGGTGACTTTTTCTATATTCACGCCACCCACGCATGGCTTACTACGGCGCCGTCGTATGCTGCATGCCGCGCGCAGGTGCATTGCCGCGTTCTGCGCCGGTTTGGCCGTGCTGTTTGGATTGGGAACAGTACTGGCTCAGGTGCAGACCGCTCCAGTGGTGATTGCCGACCGGCCTATTGCGCGCGGCGAGATAATCTCCAGCGCCGATATCAGAGTGGAGCTACTGCCGGTCAGTACGGTTGGATCGTCTTATGCCACAGATGCCGATGAGATCACTGGACTGATTGCGCAGATTGATATTGCGGTCAATGATCCCATCTCTACGCATATGGCACGAGATGCACCACTGCCGCCCACCGGCACCACGGTGATTGAAGTGCGGTTGGCCAGCAATCCAGATGATCTCTTGCCCGGAGACAGCGTGCAGCTGGTGTCCGCCGTGGGATGCGCCGGGGAGGATTGCGTGCTCGCTGAGGAGGCGCTGGTGATGGCTATTAGCGAGGCTGAAGCATCGTCACTTGGGAGCAATGAACGACAGGTCTCATTTGCTATGAAGCCTCATGCCGCGGCTGCAGTAATGGAGTTGCAGCAAGCCGGCGCGATAGTCGCCGTGATGCGGTGACCGTCTCTTGCTCCCGCCGGCGGGAGCTGGCTCGCGAAGCGAGACTGAAGGTGGACTGTTCTCCCAACCACCCCAGTCGGCTTTGTCGACAGCCTCCGCCAGAGAGGGCGACTAGCGCTTGTCGTTGAACACAGCCCAGTGAGCTGAGCCGTATAGCAGACAGCCCGGTGGGCTGTCTGTAGGCGAAGTGAGCGGCTGCACTACAAGCAGCCGCGAAGGCCGCCTCATTGGGCTGACGTTCAACGCTTGTCGTTGAACACAGCCCAGTGAGGCGGCAACTCGCCGAGAATGCGCTTGTCATCGTCGGCTCGACGCTGCTGGTCGGTTTGCATGTCACCAGGCTCGAGCTTGACACCGTCTGCATCGAAGCTTTCAGTGCCCTTCATCACCACTCGTTTATGTTTGCGTGGGGTGCGCCTTGTAGCCGAATATTCCGCCATGTCTACTCGACTTCGCGATAGATCTCGCCGATACGGGCCACGATGCGATCGACTTCCTTATCCGGGTTCACGAATGCCGCAACGCTCCATACACTCATGACATTCCAACCTAGGGAAATCAAATCCTGTGCCGATAGGCGATGACGCTTGCGCGTGGACTGCACGGACATGAAGCTGGCATCATCGGTCTGCACCGCCAACGCGAACGGGCGACCCTTAAGACCGACGACCAAGGGGATCCTTGAACCCCTATCGAAACCGTAATTCACAGCCGCTTCAAGACCGCGCGCCCGCAGACGCTCGGCGATATCTTCAAACAGTACGTTCTGACCGGCATCATCACGCGTCGGCAATACCGGACGATCGTTGAATTGCTCAGCCCAGGCCAGCATGGTCTTCAGGAATCGTGGGCCCTGCTGGTGGAGACGCTCATCCTCCATATCCTGAGAGCCAAACGCCGAGACGATATCCAAGTTGCGGTCGGCAAGCGCCAATGCGTCGAGCAGCATGCCACGTCCGCCCTCGTGCTCCACCACACCGAACTGCTGCAGCAAGCGACCATGCACCGTCTTGGCATAGCACAGGGACAGAATCACGTCGGTGGCCTGGCAACCCGCCACGTCACGCAGCGGAACCAGCCGCACATGCCGCAGGAATCGGCCCATCGGCTTGTTCTTGGAGGCCAACGACTTCAATTCCGCGCCCAGACGAGTGCGGAATACATCAGTCAGCGTCACCACGGTCAGCACATAGCTGGAAGGCACCACAGTAAAGCTGGAAGCCCGCTGAGTGATAAGGTGCACCACCTTATCGATCTCCTGTTGGCTGGATTCCACAAGACCGGACAGCATGACCGGCACGCCGTTGGCGTCCTCGACCGAATGGAAACGCACCTTGCCCGATGCCGGCTCAGTTGCCACATCATTCCGAACCGAACCATAGCCCTCAGACTCAAGGAATGCAGCGAGACGCGGGTCGCGGCGGGTCGGAGCGGACTCCACTTCAACATGAGGAAGCAAATCAATCAGTTGCTTCACGGATTCACTGGTCACCGTAGCGCAATGGGCAATCACCACTACCTGACGCACACGGCCAAGAATCGAAAGCAATTCGATGGATGGAATATGCGCGCAGGCATCCACAATGGCCACATCCGCAATAACCGCGGGGTCGGTGAGTGCGGCCAAAGTGCCCGGCGTCGCCACGAGTATCGGCTTGGCAGCAGCCAAAATCTCCGGATAGTCACGGCGAATACGACTGAGCGACACATGGGCACGACCGGCTAACACCGTATGCAACTGGTTGGCCTCCTGTGTATGGGAGAACAACATATCGCACAAACGCCGCATCGATTCCTGAGATACCATCGGCCCCACGGAACGCACATGCTCCACATCGACCTGGGCGAACCGGTCGGATGCGGTTTGCAATGCGGAACCGTCCTGGTTGGAAATGATGGCGGACGAACGCACGATATCCTCAAACACCGTGGTCCACCATGCCAGTTGCACTTCGCCACGAATCTGCGGCACACTCACCTGACGAGTATGCAGATCCTCGACCAATTCGTTCAGTCCGACACCGGCGAATTCATGTTCCAAGCGGCATCGTTCCGGCAAGGTATCAAGAGCCTTACGGTCATCAAGCAAGGCCTTCAGACGCACCTCGACAGTATTGAAATCGGTGGATCCCAAATTGCCGCCCGCCGGAGTCGTGGCGAGCACGGTGTCAAGCGCAGTCATATTGCTGACCATCGCATCCAATGTGGTGATGATGTCGTCCAGCTTGGTGGGGAGCACCGGCCATCCGCCGTGTGGCACGAACTGCCTCCACTGCTCCGACTGCCGAGCCACTACTTTGAGCGCTTCATGCAGGTCTTCCACCTGGGCACCCACGCGCAGCAGACCCTTGGCCTCCTTGATATGACGACGCCGCTCCCAGAAGCCCATCGCGCTTCCTTCAGCCTTGCGCTGAGCCTTGGGCTTGGTCGCTTCAATCATCGAATCGATGTCGCGCTCGAAAATCTCCGGCTGGAACACGTCGAGCACGCGGCGCAGGTTCTTGAGCACGGTGACCTGGCGCTCCCATTCGCGAATGGTCGAGGGAACGGGGAATCCGCACGTCTGTACGGTACGAGCCACCTGCTCACGGGTTGCGGGAAGGAACCGACGCAGCAAATCATCCACGCGCTGGTAGGCTGCCACTGCCTCCTCCTCGGTGTTCAAGGAGGCCTTGTACCAGGCGGTATCATCCGGCCCGATAGAGAATTCGCCGAGTTCACCGGCCCGCTCCAACTTGCCTACCCATGCTTCCATATCGCCGGCAATGGCAATCGCGCTCTGTTCGGTCAGGCGGATATGCGTGGCGGGATGCGTTGGCAGCACGGAGATGCGAGCCAGATTCTGAATCGTCTCGTAAGCAGATACGTTCCACTTATCGTTTACCCCGTGCAGGTCGCCCAGGTACCGGGTCAGGCGGGAGCGCACGCCCACAAGTTCATCAGCAAGCTGGTCGAAGCGCTGGGTGGCCACACCTTGCTGGAATCCCACAGCGGAAATCAACTGCTTGTCAATGGCGGCGTTGGCCTGCGCATCAGCCACATCCAACATCTGAGCCTTCAGCTCATTGGCAGACACGGCTTGCATAAACAGTCGCTTCTGTTCGGCGACTCCCGGCACATACAGCACCGACCGACCACTCATCAGGCAGCGCGAAGCGACGGCTACCGCCTGCTCTGCCGTGCCTTTGGGGAACTCTCCGTCAATGACGATGCTATGGCCCTCGGCTGCAAGCGATGCGGCATATCGCACGGTGTTGTCGACATCGCCTACCTCAAATTCCGCATGCGGATCTGCATCGAACGGGCTGTACTGCGCAAGATCGGCATCTTTGAGGGACGACTGCGCATGTTCGTTACCAGCGAGTGCATCAAGCAGCACATTGTCGCTTTCACCGTTCTCCAGCTGGTCGATGAAGCGCTGGCTTTCGGCAATCATCAACGATGAGGGATCCACAAAGCAGCCCAGCACGATTTGGCGCTCGATATTGAAGTCAGGAATGCGTTCCACGGCTTCCGCCGTGATTCTGGCGAACATAGCCGAGGTCTCAGGCTCGCCACTGTCATAGCTGGAACCGTCAAACAGAGAATCCTCGTCAACATATACCCGCTGCTCTCGCAGCACATTGACGAATGCCGTATTCAACTTCACACGGCCGGTGAACTGCACAGTGGCGGCGGATTCTTCCTTGGGCACCGTGACGTTGACCGGATACAGCAGCACGGGCAGTGCATTGCCCTTCCACGTGGCCACACCAACCACCAACGAAAGCTCGGCCACTCCGGACACACGGCGCTTGGCGGTCTGGTCATCCATAACCCGAGACAAGTGCCGTTCCGCCGCCTTCAACACCCCGGCATCACGGAACAGCGAGTCCAAGCGAACATGTCCCGAAGCAAACAATTGCGCAATGCCGGACGGATGGGCATGCGTCATATCAAGTTTGGCCACCAGCTGGTTCGCGTCCTCCAACGGAGAGGGGGCCAACATGCCGCGATACTGGTCACGCCAGCGACGGATGCGGTTCAGACCGTTTTCAGCATTCTGATCCTGCGTCTGGGTCATCTCTTGGCTCACTTTCCAACCGCTTCGCGGTATTCCTGATATCCCTTGTTATGGGATAGAGCTTCGTCGATGTCGGCTTCGCCTCTAGCGGCGAGCCAGGCATACATATCGTCATACAGGTATGGGTTCATTGCCAGAAATGCCAGCAACTCAGGGTGACGAGCAATCTCGAACTGCGTGGAGAAATCCTGCGTGGTTTTAGCATCGTCCGAGGTCAGGCCATCAACTTCCACCACCGGCTCCTGGGCCTTCAGTTCTCCCTTGCTCACACGGTCGAACACGGAGCCCGGCTCAAAAGCTGGTGTATAGACGCCAGTGGTGTCAGTCTCGCCCAAATCGGCAACGCTTACTTGAACGGGCTGCTCGGCGGCAGCATGCTGCTCAGACTGATCCGACCGCTCAGACTGATCCGACCGCACGGGCTGGTCCGACTGATCGGACTGATCAGGTTGGACGGATTGGCCGGGCTGCTCAAATACCGGCGACTGCTCAGGCTGTGCCTGCACATCCGGCTGCTGGTCCGGGATGGATACCGCCTCAGCGGATGGTGCAGTCTCAGATTCCGTCTCGGTTGCTGTTTCAGATGCGGTCCCAGATACAGTCTCGGGCACCTTGGCAACAGGATGAGCGATCACATCCACCGGCACCACGGCAGGTGCAGAAGGCTCCGCCGGTTCGACGGGTTCAGCTTGCGGGCTTGTCTGCGGCACGAAATCAGCGGCAGGCTGGGTCTGCTGCGCCTCACCGTCCGGCACGGTATCTTCGGACTGCTCTGCCATCGCATCGGCGAACAAATCACGCGGAGTGGCCGGCTCTTCCGCCTTGACCACGGATTGGGCAATGTTCAGACTGCTGAAGTCGAGTTCGTCAACCTTATGACGAACGCTGGCGGCGCTGAACGCGGCGGTCGGCTCACCGGCCCGCAAATCCAAAATGTCGTCAACAGACATATCAGCGGCATCCGGCTCCTGCGGTGCTTCATTCACCGCGTAGCCGAACAAATCAGGCACCGGAAGCTGCTGCTCACGCTCGACGTCATCGATACGGATGAAGTCCGCCGGAACATCACCGAACTGCATGCGTATCGGCGAGGACGGCAGCATAAACTCGGCGTCAACGGGCAGACGCAGTAAATCGCCATTGTCACGAACCACATAAGAGCCATTGGTCGAGCCTAAATCGCGCACGGCTGCAGAACCATTCTGCTTCACCTCGAACACGGCATGCCTTTTGGACATCGACTTGGTCTGATCCACCACATCAAGACGCTGCATGCCGTCATCGGCTAGAGGACGCAATGGCTTACGGCCAATCTCCACGCAGTCGCCCGGTTTGACGTTGACTCGATCAACTCCATTGATCCGCACCGTCCATTCACTCACCGTGACCGCCTCCCTATACACACTATGAACCACACTATGTGCCATTGTGTCATCTTTTACTCGGTTTCGCCGGATTATCCCGGTCAAGAATTGCAACTTTTGCGCATTAGCAGCTTCCATGCCGCCAGCAACGGGTGAAATCGCTCCCCCCTATTCAGTACAGGGTCTGCCCAAGGGCACAATGCAGGAAACCCCGCAATCCATAACGGATACGGGGTTTCCGGTAACAAACTGGTGATTGCGGCTTAAGCCGCACAAATCACTTGAGCTCGACGGTGGCGCCAGCCTCTTCCAGCTGAGCCTTAGCCTTCTCGGCGTCTTCCTTCTTAGCCTTCTCAAGGACGGCCTTCGGAGCGCCGTCGACGAGGCCCTTGGCCTCAGCCAGGCCGAGGTTGGTGATGGCGCGGACGGCCTTGATGACCTGGATCTTCTTGTCGCCGACGGCGGAGAGGATGACGTCGAACTCGTCCTTCTCCTCAGCAGCCGGGGCAGCAGCGCCCGGAGCAGCAACGGCGACAGCAGCCGGAGCGGCAGCCTCGACGTCGAACTTCTCCTCGAAGGCCTTCACGAACTCGGAGAGCTCGACCAGGGTCATCTCGCCGAAGGCTTCCAGCAGCTCATCGTTGGTGTACTTAGCCATTATGGCTTCCTTTCAATCTTGGCGGCGGACGAAGTAGGTGATCCGCAGCCGAATAAACCTTGTTTGTTTAAATTATCGAAGCGACTGATTCATGCCGTGAGGACGTAAATCAGGCAGCCTTCTCCTGCTTGTCGCGCAGGGCGTCGATCGTACGCACGGCCTTGGTCGGCAGAGCGTTGAACAGGTACGCGGCCTTGGCCATCGATGCCTTGACGTCGCCGGCGAATTCGGCGAGTAGCTGCGGGCGAGACTTGAGGTCTGCCAGCTTCTTGGCGCCCTCAGCATCGTAGACAGTGCCGTCAGCGGCGGCACCCTTGATGACAAGAGCCTTGTTGTCCTTGGCGAAGTCACGGATGACCTTCGCAGCCTCAATGAAGTCGCCCTTCACAAAGGTGATGGCGGTCGGGCCAGCAAGAATCTCGTCGAGACCCTCGATGCCCGCTTCCTTGGCGGCGATGCGTGCCAGCGTGTTCTTTGCCACGGTGTAGGAAGTATCGCGGCCTAGCTTTTCACGCAGATCGGAAATCTGCGGAACGGTAAGCCCGCGGTACTCGGTCAGGTAGACGGCGTCAGCGTTACGGAATTCCTCCGTAAGCTGAGCGACTACCGCTTCCTTTTCGGGCCTCTTCATGGCGTTCCTTCCTAAGTCGGCCGTTGACTTGGAGTTCGGAACTTTCGGCTGGGCAACAAAAAAGCCCTGCGCACAGGCAGAGCAATATAATCTCGCGAAGCGACCTTCGCCGGCCCTTGACGGGCTTATATCTCTCAACCTGCGCTGGCTTGGCGAACCAAACTTCGAAAGTGCACTTGCGCACACTTCAACCAACGGTCTGTGGTTTACGAATGATTAGGTTACGGGCGGTCGGCGACATTGTGGAATTCGGGCGTGTCGCGCAGGCAGCACCCCCAGGAGAGTGGCACAACAAAGTCCTCCCAGCCCAGCATTGGCGCAACATTCCCGGAGAAGTGGTGCAGGATTACAACGTGGCGGCATATTGAGCCACGGATGCCGTGACTTCCTTTAGGTAATCGAGAGAACGACGCCAATGGCCGGGCACCTCAATCGAATGGTTGGCGTCTGGATATTCATGCACATGCGGGGTCAATGCGTTGGCGCGGGCGCGATCATAGAACGGGTCGGCGGTTCCGGCACAAATCAGCGGTGCCGGTCCAGCATATCGGGAGCTGGCGGCGTGTGACTGCCCGGCAAGTTCGGCACGGATTATCGCCTTCGCCTCGGCCACGGATGGTGCTTCGGATTCGGCTACGATGTCATCGCCCACAGCGGGCACCGGAATCACGCGGGCGGATGGGTCGAAATCGGCATGGTGCAATACCGGGGTCAACAGCACGAATGGCAACCCATAATGTGCGGCCACGTGCGGGTAAGTCATCGTGGTCAGCGATTTGCCGATGAGCAGCAGACGCAGGCCGGATTGATTGGTGGAATCCGACGAATCAACAGCGTCCCCACCGACATTATCGTTGGAGTATTCGCCGGACTGATTTCCGCGCACTGACTCCACCCACCCGTCAATCGCCTGATTGAGCACCGGAATCACTGTGGACAAATCATCGGAAGCATTGCGTACATTCATGCGATCGACACGCCACCCGGCCTCGACCAAGGCTTGTGCAGACCAGTACAGCAGCGGGCGGTCGCAGTTGTAGCCAGTGCCTGGCATGAGCAGTACGCGGCCGTATTCCTGACCGAACTTGACGACGTTCTTTTTCCATGAGGTGATGCTGACTTCGACGGCCGGTTTCACTGCGCGACTTCCTTCCGCGGCACTCTCTGCGCGTTCCTGTATATGTATTGCCGCAGTCAGTCTACCCCGGCCTGTTCACGTTACCTCCACAAGCTATAATCGGCCACGGTTCTGATTGGATGCGCAGCGCCGCACGCGCGCCGGGCAGGTCAATCAGGGCGAGTCGCAATTCTCGCCGGGGCCAACCGGGTCACCCACAGGTGGCGTATGGCCTCGCACAACCCAAGGAAGTAGAGAGTATATGGAGAAGTTCTTCCATTTGAAGGAAAACGGCACGACCGTCTCAACTGAGATTCTGGCCGGCCTGACCACGTTCTTCGCGATGGCCTACATCATCGTCGTCAACCCGCAGATTCTGTCGCAGACCGGTATGCCGTGGGGCGGCGTGTTCCTGGCCACCATCATCGCGGCCATCATCGGCACCCTGGTCATGGGCCTGTTCGCCAATGTGCCGTACGCGCAAGCCGCCGGCATGGGCCTCAACGCGTTCTTCACCTACACCGTGTGCTTCGGCCTCGGCTTCAGCTGGCAGCAGACCATGTGCATGGTATTCCTGTGCGGCTTGATCAACATCATCATCACCGTCACCAAGATCCGCAAGATGATCATCATGGCCATCCCGGAGTCCCTGCAGCACGCCATCGGCGGCGGCATCGGCCTGTTCGTGGCCTACGTAGGCATGCTGAATGTCGGCTTAATCAAGTTCACTCCCGGCGATCCTAAGGCCGCCGCTAAGGGCGGTGCCGTGGCCGCAACCCCGGGCCTGGCCAACTTCAATGACAAGGTGCTGTGGGTATTCCTCATCGGCCTCGTGCTGGCCATCGTATTCACCGTGATGAAGGTCAAGGGCGGCATGCTGCTGGCCATCGCCGTCACCACCGTGATCGGCATCCCGTTCGGCGTGACCACCTGGTCCGACTCCCAGTCTCTCGGTCAGACCTTCTCCGAACTGCCGCAGACCTTCGGGGCGATCTTCTCCGCCGAAGGCTTCCCGGCCTTGTTCTCCGACCCGGCCAAGCTGCCGCTGGTCATCGTGACCATCTTCGCCTTCTCCATGTCCGACACCTTCGACACCCTGGGCACTTTCATCGGCACCGGCCGTCGTACCGGCATCTTCTCCGCTGAGGACGAGAAGGCCCTCGAGAACGGCCACGGCTTCTCCTCCAAGATGGATAAGGCCCTGTTCGCCGACTCCATCGCCACCTCCATCGGCGCCATCTGCGGCACCTCGAACACCACCACCTACGTGGAGTCCTCTGCGGGCATCGCCGCTGGTGGTCGTACCGGCCTGACTTCCGTGGTCGTGGCGATCTGCTTCGCCCTATCCGTGTTCTTCGCCCCGGTGATTTCCGCCGTGCCGTCCGCCGCGACTGCTGGCGTGCTGGTCATCGTCGGCTGCATGATGGCCGCCTCCCTGAAGGAAGTCAAGTGGGACGATATCGCCGAGGCCATCCCGGCGTTCTTCGCCGCCGTGTTCATGGCCTTCTCCTACTCCATCTCCTACGGCATCGCCGGTGGCTTCATCATGTACTGCATCGTGAAGACCTGCAAGGGCAAGGCCAAGGAAGTGCACCCGATTATCTGGATCGTATCCGCACTGTTCATCCTGGACTTCGTGTGCATGGCGATTCTGTGATGTTGGTTTGATGACGGCGGTGAATCACGTCGTTCTAGGCTGATTTGCCGTAAGCCGTAACTTATCTAGGGCCGGGCTCGAAATGAGTCCGGCCTTTGTTATTGCAGATATTTAGGTACTAGTTAGCAGCGTTGCAGGTATAAAGGGACTTCTTAGAGCCGTATTTGCCTCCTTCATAGGCCCGAAATACCTGCAATCTACTTAATGTCGTCTTTATACCTGCAAATTCGCGTCATAAATCGACCTGAAATACCTGCAAATCTTATGGATTATGGCGGATGGCCGATATTCGCCCCGCAAATAGACCCAAAATGCCTGAAACCTATTTATGATTAGGCGACCCGAAAATCCATTGCAGGTATTTTGGCACTATTTGGCACTATTTAGGATAGTATGCAGGAAATCTCGATACGAAAAGTCCCGGTAAGCAGCTTGCCTACTGAGACTTTCGACAAATAACGGGTCTCTCTGGCCCAACAACAAACAAAAAGACCCGCCTTACGACGGGTCTTACTGTTTTTTCTACGCACAAACCACTACGCTGCGCGCAGTGAGCGAATCTTCTCCGGTCCAACAATTATGGACCGGCCGGAGGCCGGACTCAACATCACCTTCGCTCAGCTATCGCTTCGCTCACGGATCAGCCAAAACGACCGGAGATGTAGCGCTCGGCTTCTTCGTTCTGCGGGTTGTTGAACATCGTGGTGGTGTCCGCGAAGTACTCGAGGTGGCCGGGCTGGCCCACAGCCTTCAGGTTGAAGAAGGCGGTGTAGTCGGCGATACGGGCGGCCTGCTGCATGTTGTGGGTCACGATCACGATGGTGTAGTCGCTCTTAAGCTCGTTGATCAGATCCTCGACAGCCAGGGTCGAAATCGGGTCAAGGGCGGAGCAGGGCTCGTCCATGAGCAGCACCTGCGGGTGGACGGCCACGGCGCGGGCGATGCACAGACGCTGCTGCTGGCCACCGGACAGACCGATGCCGGGGTTGTCAAGACGATCCTTGACCTCTTCCCAGAGGTTGGCACCGCGCAGAGCCCACTCGACCAGATCATCGGCGTCGGACTTGGCCAGGTGGTGGTTGTTCAGGCGCACACCGGCCAGCACATTCTCGCGGATGGACATGGTCGGGAACGGATTCGGGCGCTGGAAGACCATGCCGACGTCGCGGCGCACGGCCACCGGATCCACATCCTTGTCGTACAGGTTCTTGCCCTCGAGCAGCACCTCGCCCTCGACGTGTGCGCCGGGGATGATCTCGTGCATACGGTCCAAGGTGCGCAGCACGGTGGACTTGCCGCAGCCGGACGGGCCGATGAAGGCGGTGACCTTGTTCGGCTCGATGTTGATATTCACATCCTCCACGGCCAGGAAGTCGCCGTAGTAGATGTTCTCGTGGTTGACGTCAATACGTTGTCCCATGATGTTTCCTTATATTTCCTTGTATCTTTAAGTCTAACGGCTCGCTCAGCGATCGGTCTTCACGGCGAAGACCTTCGCCACGATTCGACCAATGAGGTTCAGCAGCAGCACGACAATGATCAGCACTAGAGCGGCGGCCCACGCACGTTCCATAGGAATCGTGGTCACGCAGGTGGAGGCAGCGTTAGGCGGGCAGTTGGCGCTCAGCTTCGAGTACTCCTGATAGACGAACACCGGAAGGGTGGTCATCTGGCCGGAGAACAGGTTCACATTGGTATTGACAATGTAACCGGCGGTCATGAGCAGAGGTGCGGTCTCGCCAATCACGCGGGCGATGGCCAGAATGGCACCGGAAACGATGCCCGGCAAAGCGGTACGCAGCACGATTTTGGTGATGGTGCGCTGCTTGGTGACGCCCAAGGCCAGGGATGCCTCACGCAGGTCATTCGGCACGATCTTGAGCATTTCCTCGCTGGACTTAACCACGGTAGGCAGCATCAGCAGAGAGAGGGCCACCGAGCCTTCAAAACCGTTGATAGTACCGGGACCGAGCAAAATCGTAAACATCGAGAAGGCGAACAGGCCGGCCACAATGGACGGGATGCCGCTCATCACGTCGACGAGCAGGGAAATCGTGGTGGCAAGCTTGCTGCGGTTCGCGTACTCGACCAGGTACACGGCGCACATCAGGCCAATCGGGATGGAGATGACCATGGCACCCGCGGTGATTTCCAGCGTACCGATAATGGCGTGCAGCACACCGCCGTAACCACCGGATGGAGTCTGGCTACCACCAACCACACCGGTCATGTTGTAGGTCAGGAAGTTGAGGTTCAGACGCTTGATGCCGTTGACGATAGTGGTCCACAACAGGGAGACCAGCGGCACACAGGCGATAATGAACGCCAGCGCGATAAGCACCCACATGAAGATATCCATGCTCTTGCGGCGCTGCACGGAGGAACGGGTGGGTCGGAAACGATCGAAATCGATCTTGGGAGCACCGTCCATCGGAGTCTTTTCAGTATTCTCAGCAGCAGTCATCACGCAGTCGCTTTCTCGGTGATTTTGCGGGCAATGAAGTTGACCACAAAGGTGATGAGGAACAGAATCAGACCGGTCCCAATCAGCGTGGAGACGCCCAGCTCGTTGGCTTCAGGATACTGTGCGGCAATGTTCGCAGCGATGGTCTGATTCTGCGAGGCCTGCAGCAGTTTGATGGAGTAATTGAGTCCCGGGGACAGAATCATCAACACGGCCATGGTCTCGCCAAGCGCACGGCCAAGGGCCAGCATGGAGGCGGACACAATGCCGGACTTGCCGAACGGCAGCACAGCCAGGCGAATCATCTCCCACTTTGTGGCGCCAAGCGCCAGAGCGGCTTCCTCATGCAGACGCGGAGTCTGCATGAAAATGTCGCGGGACATGGAAGTAATAATCGGCAGAATCATCACGGCGAGCACCACGGCCACCGTGGCCACGGTACGCGACGGGTTCGCAGCAGGGCCGGCGAACAGCGGGATGAAGCCCAGATGATTGGCGACCCAATTCCAGAACGGGTAGATGGCCGGCACCAAAATCAGGCCACCCCACAGACCGTAGATAACAGAAGGAATGGCGGCAAGCAAATCGACCACATAGCTCAGTGCGGTGGCGAGCTTCTTAGGCGCATAGTGCGAGATGAACAGCGCGATGCCGATGGAGACGAAGAAGGCAATAATCAGAGCCAGCACAGAGACCAGCACCGTGCCGAACAGCAACGGCAGCACATAGCCCCAGAAATTGTTGGCCTTACCGCCGGTGAAGCTGGACACGGTCTTGCTGTTGGCAACCTGATCGCCGCCAATCAACGGCCAGGCACGGAAGAACAAGAACAGGAACACAGCGGCAAGAACAACCAGAATCAGGATGCCGCAGGCGTATGCCACACCGCGGAACACCTTATCGGCGGTTTTGCCGCCGACTGGCTGCACAGCCGTTTTGTCTTGCGAACTCACGGATTCTCCTTATATAGGATGGTTATCAAGTATTCAAGTGGCACGGTTTTCGTCGTCAAACCGTTCGGCCCCTGACCCGCTTTAAGCCGCAGCCGTATGTGTTTACGACTGCGGCTTAAAGATTTCGGGCTATTGCAATTTCAATAGTCTTGTATTCAATTATCGTTTCAGGTCAGTGGTTCAGCAACCCTTTGCGGGTCGGCCGCTCACTTGGTCTTGATAGCCTTGATGGACTTGGTGATCTCGGACTTCAGGGAGGAGGGCAGCGGAGCGGTGCCGGCGGCATCCTGAGCGGCCTTCTGGCCTTCGTCGGAGGTCACGTAAGTCAGCCAAGCCTTGGCGAACTCAGCCTGCTTGGTGTCCTTGTATGCCGGGCAGACGATGTCGTAGGATACCAGGACGATCGGGTAGGCGCCCTTGGCTTCGGTGGCATGGTTGATCTTGATGACGATGCGGTTGTCGCCCTTCACAGTGTCGTCCTGCTTGGAGTCCTCGATGACCTTGGAGCCGGCCTCAGCAGAGATCTCGTTGTAGGAGTCGCCGACCTTGACGGCCACGGTGCCCAGGTCGCCGACCTGGGAGAAGTCGGCGTAACCGATGGTGCCATCGGCCTGCTTGACGGTGGAGACCACACCAGAGGTGCCCTTGGCGCCCTGGCCAACCTCGTTCGGCCAGTTCTCGGACAGATCGTAGGTCCAGGAGTCAGGAGCCTGATCCTTGAAGTAGGAGACGAAGTTCTGGGTGGTGCCAGACTTGTCGGAACGGTGAACCACGGTGATCGCGGTGTCAGGCAGGGTCAGGTCCTTGTTCTGATCGGCGATGGCCGGATCGTTCCACTTGGTGATCTTGCCGTCGAAAATCTTGGCGATGGTGTCGGCATCCATGTTGATGTGCTTGCCAGCGTCGGAGACACCCTTGAGGTTGAAGATCACGGCGATCGGGGAGACGTAGACCGGCACGTCGAAAGCAGTGCCATCGGCGCACACGGACTTGGACTGCTCGACCTCGTCATCGGCGAGGGCCTTGTCGGAACCGGCCCATGCGGTGGCACCGGTCAGGAAGGTCTGCACGCCAGCGCCAGAACCGGACGGGTTGTAGGCGATCTTGGCGTCCGGGTTGGCGCCCTGGAAGCCGGCAATCCAAGCTTCGACGGCGGACTGCTGGGAGGAAGCGCCAGCGCCCTGGAAGTTACCGGAAATCGGAGCGGTCTTGGAAGCGGAATCAGTGGAGGAGCTGTCGGTCGTGGAAGCGGTGTTATCGCCGCAGGCGGCCACGGAAGCAAGCATCACAATGCCGGACAGGGCGGCAATGGAGCGAATGAGGATGTTCTTCTGCATGATTATTTCTTAATCCCTCTATCAACTATTCGCGGGCGGCTCTTGCTGCCCGGTCAACTCATGACAACTACCAGATTATTGGTGGTTTTGGGGTCTCGAAACCGAAATCAGTAAACAGAAGATGAACAGTTGGATGTTTGTGGGTCACATAACCGCTACGTAGTTTTTATCACCCTGACCCTTCACGGGAAAGAGGCCATCATACGAAAAGGCGACCTCGAAATGTCGCCTTTCATCATCCGGCAAACGCCCTTTACTCCACCGGGGCGTCGATCTTGTAGCCAAGCCCGCGCACGGTGGTCAAATACTTGGGGTGTGCCGGGTCTTCCTCGATTTTGGAGCGCACGCGCTTGACGTGCACATCGAGCGTCTTGGTATCGCCCACATAATCCGATCCCCAAATGCGGTCAATCAGCTGATGCCGGGTCATCACACGGCCCTTGTTCTGCATCAGGTATTCGAGCAGCTCGAATTCCTTCAGCGGGAAGAACACGGTTTCGCCGCGCACCGTGACCTGGTGCTGGCCGACCTGCATGGCAATGTCGCCGCACACCAGCGGAATATCGTCGTCCACCGTGCCGGAAGCCTGCGCCGTGGCCTGATTGCGGCGCATCACCGCACGGATACGAGCCAGCAGCTCACGGAACGAATACGGCTTGGTCACATAATCGTCGGCGCCAATCTCCAGGCCTACGACCTTATCAATCTCCGCACTTTTGGCGGTGAGCATGATAATCGGCACGCGGCTTTGCTCGCGGATACGGCGGCACAGTGCGGTGCCGTCGATGCCCGGCAGCATCAGATCAAGCAGCACCAGGTCAATGCCTCCCTTGGTGAACAGCTCCAGACCTTCCTCACCGGTGGCAGCAGCGGACACGTCATACCCCTCGCGTGTGAGCTGGTACACCAGCGGCTCGCGGTAGGATTCCTCGTCTTCGACGATGAGAATGCGCGTCATAGTGGCCTTTCTTGGGTATGTTCCCGTACGCATCGGTGCAAAAGTATCAGACACTATCGTAACCATGAGTTCTCCATTACCCTGTTGTTTCCTGGAAGTACGTAATTGCGGATACGCGCTACGCGCCCTGCACAGCGGTAGGTTCCTCATCTGCGGGAGCGGCCGGCAGCTCGATGGTGAACGTGGAACCCTCGCCCTTGCGTGACCACACCGAGATCCGGCCACCATTCTCCTGCACACAATGTTTGGTAATGGCCAGGCCCAAGCCCGAGCCACCGGTTTCTCGCGAGCGGGCTGGGTCGACGCGGTAGAACCGTTCAAAAACGCGATCCAATGACTTCTCGGGAATGCCAATACCCTGATCGACCACGCGAATGGTCACTTTGCCATCGCGCTCCCCCACACCGACCGCCACAGTCGTGTGCTCAGGCGAGTAGTGAATGGCATTCTCGACCAGATTCTTGACAGCGGTTTGCATGGCATCCGCATCAGCCATAATCATCAGCTCTGTTTCGCTCGGCTCATCATCGCCTTCGCCAGCCGAAATCGGCACGGGTTTGCCGTTGACATTAAGACGAATATCAATATAGCGGGCATCGGCCTGCACCTGATTGTCATTGATGGCCGCGCGGGCTACAGCAAGCGCGGAAATGCGCTTGACATCAATCACGCTACCTTCGGAAGATTGCGCCTTCTGCAAATCGATGAGGCGACGCACCAATTCGGTCAAACGCGCGGATTCCTTGGAAATACGACCGGAGAAATAGCGCACGGCGTCCGGATCGTCGGCGGCATCGGTCACAGTCTCGGCAAGCAGCGAGATCGCGCCGGCCGGAGTTTTCAGCTCGTGGGACACGTTGGTAACAAAGTCGCGCCGAACCGCCTCGAACCGACGCTGTTCGGACATGTCATTGATAAAGATGGCGTACAGGTCATCGCCAATATCGCCAATGCGCACGCGCAAATACAGCATGTTGGATGGCATCGACTGCCCCGCTTCAAGCCCCCGGCCGTTTGAGGAGGGGAAGACGCTACGATTGACCGGCATCTGCACTTCGCGCTCTCGCACACCGCCGTCGGTGGCGGCTTGGGTCAGAATATCTTCCACTTCGCGAGAGTTGAGCCGGTTGCCGGAAACCAGGCCGAACGGCACCGAACCAGGGCTGGCATACTGCACTCGGCCATTGCGGTCGGTGACAATTAACGCTTCGGGCAGCACTTCAACCAATCGACGCTCCGTAGGACGCACGGGAACATCGTCGCCAAACAGACACAGTGCGGTCTCGTCAGATGCCGCAGCCTGCTGCGCGGACACACGCCCGGAAACACGGCCTTTGTTATAGGCGATAATGGCCACCCACGCCACTACCAGCGCGGCGAGCACCACAAGCACGATGATCTGCCAGATATCCATGGTTTCCAGAGTAAAACGTGCAGGACGTAGCTTAGTGCCCAAACTACGTAAGTTCGCCTATTGTTCATTTTTGGCAGGGCGAATATAGCGAAGCTCCCGCTGGCGGGGGGCTGTCGAACGCAGTGAGACTGGGGGTGGTCAGGGAACCAAAATCCCAGCGGCCACCCTCAGTCCGCTTCCGCAGACAGCTCCCGCCAGCGGGAGCACAATATCGGGAGCAATTTACAGCTCGTAGTCCTTGTCCTTGCTTTCCTTGATCAGGAACAGAGCGAGCAGGGCGAGAGCCGCCATGATGGCCATGTACCAACCCACACCGGCAACGCCGAACTTGGAGTTGACCAGCGCCTGGGCGATGGTCGGGGCGAACGCGCCACCGAAGATGGCGGCGAGGTTGTAGCTCAGGCCAGCGCCGGAGTAACGCACGTGGACCGGGAACAGCTCAGGCAGGTAAGCACCGCAAGGTCCGAACAGACCGCCCATGAGCACGAAGCCGATGCAGAGGAACACGAGAATATGTGCGGCGGAGTGCACCAGCAGGAACGGGGTGAAGAAGCTGAACACCAGCGTGGCGGCAGTCACGGCAAGAAGCACCTTCTTGCGGCCCACCTTGTCGGCGTACACGCAGGAAACCACGATGAAGATGGCGAAGAACACCACGGAGACCATTTGCAGCAGCAGGTATTCGCTCTGCTGGAAGCCCAAACCCTTAACGCCGTAAGACAGCGACCAAGTACCAAGCACGTAGAACAGCGTGTAGGTGATGCCCATGGCCACAGTGCCAAGCACGACTTCCTTCCAGTACGGCAGCAGGTCGCGCAGCGGGTGCTTGGAGGTGCGCTTTTCTTCGGAAGCCTTCTGGAACACCGGAGTCTCAGACATACGAGCACGCACGTAGAGGCCGATGATGACCAGCACAACGGAAGCAAGGAACGGAATACGCCAGCCCCAGGCGCCCATCTGCTCCTGACCAAGATGAGTGGTGAGCAGCAGGTTCAGGCCGTACGCGCAGAAGAAGCCGATCGGGGCGCCGAGGTTCGGGAAGGAACCGTAAAGGGCGCGCTTGGAAACCGGAGCGTTCTCAGTGGCCACCAGAGCGGCGCCGGACCATTCGCCGGCGAGGCCCACACCCTGGCATGCACGGCACACACACAGGATGACAACAGACACGCCGCCGACCTGCTCATAACCGGGCAGGCAGCCCACCAGGAAGGTGGCGATACCCATGGTCAGCAGAGCAATCACCAGCGTCTTCTTGCGGCCCATCTTGTCACCGAAGTGACCGAACAGCATGGAGCCGAACGGACGAGCCAGGAAGGAGACAGCGAATGTGGTGAACGCCATAATCTGAGCCAGTGCCGGATTGGTGACGTTGGCGAAGAAGATCGCGCCGAAGTAGCTGGCGGCTGCGATGGAGTAACAGTAGTTGTCATAGAACTCGATGGCAGTACCCACCATCGAAGCGGCGATGATCTCAGGAACCGAATCCTTCTTCACGGGTTCCGTCACGGCCGCAGTTGCACTTGCAGGCATAATCCTTTTTTCTCTCCTCACGCTGCGCATAAACCTCAACGCAGCACATGCATTGCATGTTCAACGCTTCGCGACAGTGTTGCCATCGCTCAAAGAATTGAGCACAGCGACCCGCATGCGGGAGAAAGACTGGTTATGGCTTGTGGCCCCAGCGATGAACCCCCACACATCGCTGTGCCGCACACTGAGTATGGCTCAGCTGATGAGCCGAGGGCTTGAGAGCGTTCACATAGTGAACGCGTCTTATGGGTCGGACTGCCTAACGCCCCTACAGACGCTTGACGATATCGACGGCGAGACGGGCGGCGGTATCGGCATATTCGGAGATGTCGAATTCCTTGAACACCTCATAGTCGGTGTCGGCATTGTCAGAAAGCGCGCGAACCACCAGAGCAGGCACGTCATTGCGGGCGGCCACCTGGGCCACTGCGGCACCTTCCATTTCCACGGCATCAGCACCGGTAAGACGGACGACTTCCTCGACCTTTTCAGGCGTGTCCACAAAGTAATTGCCGGAGGCGATGATACCCACGATGTGGGTGATGCCGGCCTCGGCAAGCGCCGCGTCAGCAACCTCCAGCAGGTGGTCGTCGGAGTGGAATTCCTCAACCGGGGCATCGGCAGTGCCGGGCTTCCACTGGCCCACGAGTCGCATGTCGGTGTCGAGGTAGCGCAAGGTGCCGCCGAGCACCACGTCATTGATATGCAGATGGGTGTTGAGGTTGCCGGCAATGCCGGTGAAAATCACGGCATCCGGAGCGAACTCGTCAATCAGCAGCTGCGTGGTGGCGGCTGCATTGACCAGCCCCATACCGCCTACCGTTGCGGCGACCTTAATCACGTCGGATCCAAAAGAATCCACGGTGCCGGAGACGATGTCAAGGCTGTCCTTGGCGGTGTGGGTCACGTGCGTGAGCGATTTGGCAATCAGCGCCACTTCCTCGTCCAGCGCGCCGATAATAGCCACGGTCTTCATACCCATACGTAAGTTCCTTTCATACAGGCTCCCGCTGGCGGGGGGCTGTCGACGTAGTCGACTGGGGGGTCGTTAAGGTGTCTCGCTCAAACCACCCCCAGTCTTGCTTCGCGAGCCAGTCCCCGCTAGCGGGGGCATAAATGGCTCAGTGCCACCGCCGCGTCGCCACGGCTTCGGCAAGTTCGCGCAGTAGCGCTTCGGTGTCCGGCCAGCTAATGCACTTGTCAGTAATCGACTTGCCGTACACCAGCTGGTCCAGTGGCGCGGCCTTCTGATTGCCGCCCTCAATGAAGCTTTCCATCATGATACCGGTGATGCCTTGTTCCCCAGCCGCAATTCGACCGGCGATATTGCGCACTACTTCGGCCTGCCGATGCTCATCCTTGCCGGAATTGCCATGCGAGCAATCGATGATAAGGCCATGGGACGCAGCCGATTCGGCGGGCATTTCGGCACGCACGTCACCCATGGCCTTAGCCACGGATTCGGCATCGTAGTTCGGGCCGTACGCGGAACCACGCAATACCACATGGCAATCCGGGTTGCCGAGTGTCTCGACTGCACAGGCACGGCCCAAGTGGTCAATGCCGAAGAACGTGTGCTGTTGGGCAGCGGCGAAGCAACCGTTCACGGCGGCCTTGACCGAGCCATCAGTGGCGTTCTTGAAGCCCACCGGCATGGACAGGCCGCTGGCTAGCTGTCGGTGAATCTGGCTTTCCGTGTTGCGCGCGCCGATGGCACCCCAGCTCACCGCGTCCGAGATGAACTGCGGACTAGTAGGCTCCAGAAATTCCGTGGCAGCGGCCAAGCCCTCATCCAATACGCCGAGCAAAGTCTTGCGCGCCAGCAACAGGCCCTTCTTGATGTTGTGGCTGCCGTCGATATCCGGATCGTTGATCAGGCCCTTCCACCCGACGGTGGTACGTGGCTTTTCGAAGTACACGCGCATGACGATAAGCAGCTGCTCGCCGAGCTCATCCTTCAGCGCAGCCAATCGATGAGCATAGTCAAGCGCCGCCTGCGGGTCATGAACCGAGCAAGGGCCAACGATGACCAGCAGCCGGTCATCTTGACCGTACAGACATGCACGAATTTCGTCGCGCGAATAGGCAACAATCTCTTGAGCCTTATCGGTCAGAGGAAGTTCGGCAAGTACCTGAGCCGGCGTGGGCAGCGGCTCAAGCTCCAGCACCCTGCGGTTGATGATGCGGCTGACACCTACCTGGTCCTCCCAGCGCGGCACGTCCGTGGCGATGAGCGGGTTCTTGCCCTCTCCCATGGCCTGACGAATCGCGCGAAGCTCCTCCGGCGTATTCAACGGCTGCGGGCCGACCTGCAACGGGTGCGTGGCCGTGGCGCTGCCATCCTGCTGCTGCATAACATCTCTCCTTGGATTACTATCTTTCCCAAGGATAGGGTGTCACGGGAACAAACCCAGATTGTCAGCGATGGAGCGCGCGGCGAGTCGTGACGGCGTCGGCCAGCGTGTGCAAAAGCTCGTTGGCGCGATCCCACGGCACGCAGGAATCGGTGACGGACTGACCGTACACCAGTTGATCGAGCGGGGCCGGCTTCTGATGGCCTCCCACCAGGAAGCTTTCCATCATCACACCGGTAATGCCCTGTTCGCCGGCCGCCAAACGTTCGGCAATCTCTTCGATGACCCCGGCTTCACGATTCTCATCCTTGCCGCAGTTGCCATGGGCGGCATCAATGACGAGGCCATGCTGGCTGGGGCCGGACGCCTTGGATGCCTTCAGATCCTCGAGCGCCTGACGCACGGATGCGGCATCGTAATTCGGACCATGGCTGGAGCCGCGCAGCACCAGATGGCAGTCCGGGTTGCCTTTGGTCTCGGCGGAAATCACACGGCCATCAAGATTGATGGATAGGAAGTGGTGCTCAAATCCTGCGGCATAGCAAGAATCAGCGGCGGCCTTGATGGAGCCGTCGGTGGAGTTCTTGAAGCCCACCGGCATGGATAGGCCGGAAGCGAGTTCGCGGTGAACCTGGCTTTCGGTATTGCGCGCGCCGATGGCACCCCAGCTGATCGCGTCGCAGATGTACTGCGGAGTGATGGGATCGAGCCATTCGGTGGCCGTGGGCAGACCGAGGCTCAGCACGTCGGTGAGCACCTTGCGGGCCAGCCACATGCCTTTGCGAATATTGAAGCGGCCATTCAGATCAGGATCGTTGATCAAGCCCTTCCAACCGATGGTGGTACGCGGCTTCTCGAAGTACACGCGCATCACGATGACGAGACGGTCTTCGAGCTCACGCTTGACGGCGGCAAGCTTTTCGGCGTATTCGTGCGCGGCCTTGGGATCATGAATAGAGCAGGGGCCCACAATGACCAGCAAGCGGTCGTCGCGACCATTGAGCACGTCACGAATCTCCTGACGGGAGTGAAGCACGAGCTCGCTCATCTCATCGGTGAGCGGCTGCTCCTTGAGGAAGGCGCGAGGTGCGGGAATGGGGTCGAGCTGGCGAATATTGACATCCACTGTCTCGGGAAAGACCGCCTGCTCCCCCAAACGACGTTCATCCTCTGAACTATCCGGACCACGCAGTGCTGCCATTGCTCGACTCCTTTCTTTATTGGTTCCCCGCAACGAGTTCTCCAACGAGAACAGGATGCGGACATGCTGGCAATGCAATACCGCACATACGGCATAGCAGACTCTTCACTGTAATAACCGTACACGGAAAAACGAAGTCGGCCGACCGTTTCGTGGAACGGTCGGCCGGCTGGCATCTTCCTGAACGGGCGATTGGAACACCCACACAGGACCTGAATTATCTCTTATTTATTGGGGAACGTGAACCCCTCCACCGTGACGCGGACCACCGATACGCGACCCACAGCCACGGAAGTGGCGTTAATGCGCATCGCTTCGTATTCTTCCATAATCAGGATGCCCCCAACAGGCACGACGCATGGTACGCCTTCCTCATCGTCATTCGGCAGGCCAAACCATTCGCGATCCGAAACGTCGCTGTATGCACCGGCTGGCCGCAATGCCGTTTTCGGGCGGACATACACGGCTAACGGCTCGTCGATGGGCGAGAGCACCGTGTGGTACCGGCGGTGCCCGACATAACGATCATCAGCGAGCGCGCCTGCCGGTACCGCCCAGAAGGTCAGCGAATCGCCGAGCGAATACGCGGTGTCCAACGGCAGACGGGTCGATTGCCTAATGGCCTGACCGCATCGCATCCATTTGCGCACATGAGACAATCCGGTATCGAACATTTCCAAGCTGTCGTATAGTCGCATCACTGCACCTCCTTACCGGCTGCACCCGCACCACAGTTCGGATTGCGGCTGACGTGTTCGTCGTCGTGAATCGGCGTCAGTGTAAAGGAGAACGCACAATCCTCAAATCGAATACGGTACGAATCAAGCACCTCGCTGCCCCAGGAATTTGATCCGAGACCTAACACGCCATCATTGATGTTGACGGTAACCGGTCCATGACCCTCAGGCAGCTCGTTCGCATGCTTGGCTTTGTCGATATCGGCGCAGCTATACGGCCACGCGGAGAAGGAGAACGCCTCGGACTCACCATCGACCGGCGCCGTCCGCGTCACCATCACACCGTTCCCGTTTCCGTCGCGGAACGTTACCCAGCGGGTGCCTTCGTGATTCGCGCAATCCTGCGGCATCACATAGGGCGTAAACATGGCATCCACGTCATTCGTCCACACGCCCACTGGATTGGCGGCGAGGGAATCCGGGTAGTTCTCGCCCGGGCCGTGACCGTACCAAGCGACCTGCCTGCAATCCCGCGGAATAGTGAAGGACAGGCCTCGGCGTGGAATGATGTCATGGTAGTCGCCATAGGCGGTGGCGGTCACCGCGACGTCAACATGGCCGTCGACATGCACTGTGTAGGTCAGTCTCGTTCGCATGCCGGCCAATACCACAGGAGCGGCGAGACGCTGCTCGACCTCGATGATCACCTGGTCGCGTTCCGCATGCCATTGAACGCCACGAGTGTCCGTCTGCATGACGTCCAGATAATACGGCTTCCAGAGCGCGGAGTATTCCTGCGTAAGGTTGTCGATCAATGGTTTCCACAGGCCGAAACATATCGGCGAATCGATGACGTTCCGACCGCCATCGCTCCAGTTGGCTATGGCACCGAGCGCCTTGTCAAACCTAAGCACCATGGCACCGGCGCGAACGGTCAGATATCGTTCGTCTTCGACGGTGGACAATGTTTGGCGAACGGGAGAAGTCACGGCGAGCGACGCCCCATCATTCGAACGCACCGGGCCATAGCCACCCTGACCGGCATGCAGCCGGAACTGGTAGGAGCCCAGCGGCTCATCCGGATCACACCACTCATGCTGTTCCACGGACAGCACGGTAACCGTGAGCATCGCTTCACCGCCATGGTGTTCCAGCAGCGCTTCACGGCGCAACGGTATATCCATGTGACCGAGCGGGGGCACGGGCCCCACCTCCAGCAGTGTCGTGTCCACGGTTTCACCATCCACACTTATAGACACCCGCAGCCGAATGTCGGACAAATCAGTGAAATACCGACGACTATCAATGCCAAGTAGAGCGGTGCCATCCTCCTCGGTATAGGTGTAGCTGACCTTCACCGGGCAAATCACCTGCCGATATTCAGCAAGCCCCGGACTGGGCTCCTGCCAGGGGAACACCAGACCGTCCACGCAGAAGTTTCCGCCGGTGGGGTAATCGCCGAAATCCCCGCCGTAGGCATACCACAGATCGTCCAGCCCATTAGGGTCCACGCCTTTGGCCTGCACCTCACGCTCGGCCAATAGCGCCAAACGATTCCCTCTCATTGCCACCGCATGATCGGACCATTCCCAGACAAAATGGCCCTGGATACTCGGCCAACGGTCGAACACCTGCTGGTATTCGCTCAGCCCACCGGGACCGTTGCCCATCGAATGCCCGTATTCGCAGACCACACGAGGCTTATCAGCCGGATGCTCTCCGAAATCGTTCATCTGGGAGACACGCGAATACATGGTCGACAGCACGTCCACCGATTCGCCGAAACGATCTTCCTCATAATGAACAGGACGAGATGGGTCGAGTTGCCGGCACCGTTCGGCAGCGGCACGGAAATTGCATCCGAATCCAGACTCATTGCCCAAAGACCACATTACTATGGAGACATGGTTGCGCTGCTGCATCACATGCCGCTCGATGCGATCGACATAGGGGACTTCCCATGCCGGGTCATCGGTGATGAGTGCGATGTCGCCCACGTTTTCGAATCCGTGACATTCCAAATCGGTTTCGGCCATGACCATAAGGCCCAGTTCGTCGCACATCTCATAGAACCGCGGATCATTGGGATAGTGTGACGTACGCACGGCGTTGATGTTGTGCCGTTTCATCATTTCCAGATCACGGCGCACGCGCTCCATACTGACCGCACGCCCATGCCTCGGGTCGCTATCGTGCCGGTTGACCCCGTGCATGGTGAAGTACGATCCGTTCAGGTACATCAGCCCATCCTCGACGGTGACTTCGGCCAGTCCGAGGTGATGCGGCACGATTTCGCCAGAACCGTCCCGCCCGACGATGCGCATACGCATGTCATACAGGAACGGATGTTCGGGATTCCAATATTCGGGGTCAGGAATATTCATTACGGCACGTTCGCCCGAATCCGAATGCGCGGCGGACACGATATTCCCGTCACGCAGAATGGTCCATTCGACGCAGGACTCCCCTTCGGTCCAAGTCTGCACGGTGACCTGTGCGAGCGTATCATCCACACGATGGGTACGAACCATGAAGTCCTTGAGATGCGTCCGAGGCCGTCTGACCACATACACGTCACGGAAGATGCCGGACGCCCACCACATATCCTGATCCTCAAGATAGGTACCATCCGAATACTGCAGCACCGTGACCACGAACAGGTTCAACCCCGCATGCACCGCATCGGTCACGTCGAATTCCGCCGACAGGCGAGAACCCTTCGTCATGCCGACGTATGTGCCATTGACATGAATCTCAGCATAACTGTCCACACCATCGAAACGCAGAATAATGCGCTCACCATCTGCAGCCGGCTGCATATTCACCATCCGCTGGTATACGCCCGTAGGCGTGGTGGACGGCACCAGCGGCGGGTCGACGGGGAACGGGAACGGCTCGTCGGTATAGTGCAGACCCCCATACCCGTCAAACTGCCACATATGCGGCACCTGCACCTCATCCCAATCATCGGCGATTGACAGCAACGCCTTCTGTGGCACGGTGGCCGGGCCATTGAATAGGCGGAACCGCCATGCACCGCTCAGGCTCTGATAACCGTATGAGCGTTCGCGCTCATAGGTGGAGGCATCCGCCTCACACTCATATCCGAAGAAATAGGCGTGCGGGGCAAGACGGTTACGACCGGTCAGGGAGGGATTCTCCCAATCGTTCTGCTTGCTCATCATGTGATGTACTCCTTTGCGCAAGTCCGCCACGTCCCGCAAATCGGCATTCTCCCACTCGTATACGCCCGATGACGGACGTATACAAGTGGGATTGCCAGCAATCCGAATCGTTGCGGGTCGCGGTTGACGCTTCTGGGATTAGGCGACAATACCGATCAGATCGGAGAACCGTTCCAAATTCCATGTGCCAAGCCCGGAACGTATGGCGATCTCGCCGAATGCGGCGGAGTCCATGCCTCCGGCAGTCGCGGCTTGCAAACCGGCTTCGGCGTCCTCGACCACCAAACACTCCGCAGGCGCGCGGTTCAGAAATTCGGTCGCCTTGACGAACACTTCGGGGTCGGGCTTGGAATGGGTAATGTTCGTACCGTCTGAAATGGCATCGAAGAAATCCGACAATCCCAGCTGGCCAAGGATGAATTTCGTGTTCCGGCTGGATGAGCCGATGGCGAGGTCAAGTTCCATGGCACGGAGCTTGTGCAGTGTGTCGGCCACACCTTCCAGCATGTCGTCGGGCCCCATCTGCGTAAGCATGGACTTGTATATCTCGTTCTTCTTGTCGGTCCAATGAATCTTCTCTTCGTCACTCATTGTGCCGTTATACCGTTCGAGGATGATATCGAAGCTGGCCATACGGCTCACGCCGCGCAACCGTTCATTCACCTGCTCGTCGAAGGGAATGCCGAGCTCGTCGGCCACCTGCTTCCATGCCAGGTAATGGTATTGGTCGGTACGGCAGATTACGCCGTCGAGATCGAAAATGATGGCTTGATAACGCATGGATGGCTCCTTTGCTCATTTGCGAATGATTGTGGCGTGTATGACGTGAATCAGACGGGCAATCGACCCGAAACCTCGCCGGATGGTTCGGGAACAGGCGTGTCTGCGGGCTGTTCGTCTTCAGAGGATGCAGCCAGATTGGAGATGACGACCGCCACGAGGATGATCGCGCATCCGACAATCATGCGTGGGGTGACCACCTCGCCTAGCAGCAGAATGGAGAACAGTGTGCCGAACACGGACTCCATCGACAGGATGATCGCGGCTTTGGTCTCGTCGACATACTGCTGGCAGGCGGTCTGCAGCAGATAGCAGATGGTGGTACTGACCACGCCGAGGTACAGCACACTCCACCATCCGTCGGTCGTCGGCGTCAGATGCACCTGGCCCATAGCCACCATCACAACCACAGACAGTACGAATGCGGTGACCATCTGCACGCAGTTGAGAATCGTCGCACGGTACCGCTGCACGAACAGACCGGTGAAGAAGATTTGGAAGGCAAAGCCAACCGCGCACAGCAGTGACAGTGCGTCTCCCAAACCGAGCGTCATATTGCCGTTCAACGAAAGCACCGCCACGCCGACAACGGACAAGCAGGCCCCCAGTACGCCACGCCATCCGATGCGTTTGCGCAGCACTAGGAAAGCGATGAACGGCACCATCACCACATTCAATGCGGTGAGAAATGCGTTCTTGGACGGCGTGGTGTATTGCAGGCCGATAATCTGCAGCGCGAAGGCCGCGAACAGCGCGATGCCCATAAGCACACCGGCACCAATTTCTTTGATATTGATGTTCCGGAACTCGCGTACGCTAATCAGGCTCATCAGCACCGCACCAAGCAGGAACCGGATGGCCATGATCTGCATGGGCGTCAGGCTATTGAGCGCGATATCGCTGGCGACGAATCCACCGCCCCAAATCGCGGTCACGACAATCAGGCCGGCAATGGCCATACCCCGCTTCATGACACATCCTTCGCGCCGGGCACGGTCACGGTCTCGCCGTTGATGCGTAGGATGGCGGACGGTCCGTCAAGCACCTCCACATCGACACCATTGGTCGCATCGACACGAATCTCGAGCCACGACTCCCGGTTGTGCAGACGGAATGTCAGCGACGACCATTCGTGGGGCATGTGGGGCGTGATGGACAATACGCCATCGTCGTCCATATTCACTCCGGCGAACCCGAACACGACCGTTTGCCATATGCCACCGGCATTGGCCGCGTGGATGCCCTCACGGGTGTTGTGCTGCAGGTTGAGCAGGTCGAGCATAGCCGCACGTCGCAGATAGCGGTAGGCCTTGGAATCGTCTCCGACCTTCAATCCCATGATCGCGTAGATGCTGGGGCTCAATGACGACCCATGCAACGTGCGCTTTTCGTAGTAATGATAGTTGGTTTCGATTTCCTGCTGGGAGAATTCGTTGCCGAGCAGGTGCAGCAGCATCACCACATCAGGTTGTTTGATGATCTGCGTCTCGCTGGTTTTGAACTGCTGGAGCGCCGCAGGCCGTACCGGCCAGTCGTTCTTGTCGTATTCTTCGATGGTCACCGGCTCCAGATCGAAATAGCCCTCGAACTGTTCGAGCAGGTCGGCGCCCTCCTTGCGGGGCAAATAGATCTTCGACTGTATGGCATCCCACGATGCAAGCTCGGCATCCGTCAATCCGGTGGCGGCAATCAGTGCCGCATAGTTGTCCGGATGTTCGCGCTGCATGCGGTCGACGAGCGCGATTACGTATCTCATGTTCCAGCGCGCCAAATAGTTGGTGTACGTATTGTTGTCGACGGGCTCATGCCATTCGTCGGGACCGGTTACCTGGGTGATTTCGTATCGTCCGGCGTCTTCCTTCCATTCGCACCGGCTTGCCCAGAAACGGGCGGTCTGCGTGAGAATCTCGGCGCCACGACCGTATAGGAACGAGGTATCCCCGGTGATGATCGCGTAGTTCGCGATGCCGAAGGCCACGGCGGCGGTCACGTGATGCTCATAGACGGCCACATAGCAGCGGTAGCAGGTGCCATCCGGCTCGATGGTCCAGTCCGGGCATTGTTCGCTACCATCATCAGCGGATTCCCACGGGTATTGCGCACCCTGGAATCCGTTCTTGGCCGCGTTGGCCTCGGCTGCGCCGAGCAGACGGTACCGATAGGACTCGAGGTGCCGGGCCGTCTGGGGGAACACATAAGCGAAAAACGGAAGCATAAACAGTTCGGTGTCCCAGAAGGCGTGGCCGCCATATTCTTCGCCGGTGAGCAGCTTGGCACCCACATTGACCCGGTCATCATGTTCGTTGGCGGTACTCATCAGGTGGAATACGTTCAACCGAATCGCACGATCAAGCTCAGGGTCTCCCTCAATATCGATGTTGGCCTGCCCCCACATCTTGCGATAAATATCGGCATGAGCCTCGAATTCACGCTCGAACCCTTCGGCAACGAAGTCCTCGACCTCACGGCGGGTGGTGGCGTGCAGTTCGTCGGCCGGAGTGTCACGTCCATCGAGCATTGCCACGTATTTGGTCAGCACCACGCTGTCGCCTTCATCGGCGCGAAAGTCGCAGAATTCAACGCCTTGCTCGCCAAAGGCATGGAACACACGATTGCCCAACACATCCCGATCTCGGCAGGCGCCTTCAAGATGGCTGCCGACACCCACGTGCAGATTCTCATCACGCGTGGCGACCTCCATATACACCCCGTTCTCACCGAGCGGCTCATTGGCGGTGACAACGGTGTGCTTGACCTTGAAACGGGGCGCATCGTAGAAGTTGATGATGGAGCCGTCGGTAATCTGCTCCACTTCGATTAGACCTGAGTAATTGAGCGGCGTGACCCACAGTCGCACAGCCATACGATGTGCATGCGCACGGCTGACGAAGCGTACGCCTTCAATCAGGGTTTCACGTCCTTTCAGGTCACGCAGACGCACCCGTTTGACCAAAGCCGCGTGCTTCAGGTCAAGCGCACGACGGTATTCGAGGATCTCGCATTCGTCGACACCGATGAGCTGCTTCTCCACGTACAGGCGGATGCCAAGCCAGTTGGGCAATGTCGCAAGTTCCTTCATGAACGTTTCGGACTTGTCGAACACCCCGTTGACGTACAGGTAAGGCAACGTGGGCTTGTTCCCTTCCTCATGGCTGCCACGAATGCCCAGATATCCGTTCGATAGGGCGAACAGACTCTCATACTGCAGGTTGCGGTCAGGCTCATAAGCGTCCTCGCTCACCATCCAGCCGTCTGTTGGCAGCTCGAATCCGAGTGCGGTGGAAAACGAATCGCGAATCATGGTGTCATACTCCTTGGTGCGGTTTAGGCGCACTTGGCCCGGGCCGAGACCGATGGCCCAAAACATCTCGTGCGTGGGGCATCATTCGCCCCGGAAACCGTTCAGGCGACCACAGGGGTGACCGAGCAATGGGTCTCAGCCACCCTTTGGCCTGCCCACGGTATTACTTGATGGAACCTGAGGTACCTTCGACGATGTACTTCTGGCCGGAAAGGAACGCAACCACGGGCGGGATGATCATCACCACAGTGATGCACAGCATCGGGATGATCTGGGTCTGGTGCACGCCCTTGAACGAGGCCAAGCCCAACGCCAGCGTGTACTTGCTACGGTCTTGCAGGAAGATGAGCGGTCCGAGGTAGTCGTTCCATACGGTGATCATGTTGAGCACACCCACCAGAATCAGACAAGGACGCATGATGGGCATGTACACCTTCCACCAGATCTGCAGGTCGTTGCAGCCGTCGATGCGCGCAGCCTCCTCGTATTCCTTGGGCACGCCGAGCAGGAACTGGCGCATGAGGAAGATGTAATACGCGGAGCCGAAGAACGAGGGCACAATCAGCGGGAGCAATGTGTTGATCCAGCCGAAAGCCTTGAACTCCATGTACTGCGGGATCATGGTGACGTCCCACGGAATCATCATCGTGCTCAGCAGAATCATGAACAGGATGTTCTTGCCCTTGAAGTTGTAGCGGGCGAAACCGTAGGCGACCAGCGAGCAGGAGAGCACAGTGCCGAGCGTGTTGAGCACGGTGACAATCACCGAGTTAAGCAGGTACTTGCCGAACGGCTGCGCATCCCATGCTTTCGCATAGTTCTCCCATTGCCATTCCTTCGGGAACAGACTCGGCGGATAGGCGATGGCCTCAGCCGATGTCTTGAACGTGGAGAACAGCATGTAGACGAACGGGGAGAGGAAGTAGATCGCCACCATGACGAGCAGGGCGTAGATCACGACCTTAGAACGGAGCGACATCTTCATCGCGCTACCTCCTTGCCCTTTGCCTTCTTACCCTTCTTGGCCTTGTTCTTGTTTGCCGTGGACTCGTAGAACACCCACGTATCGGAAGATTTGAACACCAGCGCGCTAAGCAGCAGGATGATGATGAACATGACCCATGCGTTGGCGGAGGCGTAGCCGAGCTTGTGGAATTTGAAGGCGTTGTTGTAGGTCATCAGTCCGTAGAAATATGTGGACTTCATCGGACCACCGTTCGTCAGCAGCATGACCAGGGTGACCTGCTGGAACGAACTGATGATTGACGTGATAAGATTGAACAGGATGGTCGGGGTGATCATTGGCAACGTAATGCTGAAGAACTGACGCGCCGGGCCGGCACCGTCGATGGCGGCGGCCTCGTACAGGTCAATGGGAATGTTCTTGATATCCGTGTAGAAAATCAGCATCATCGAACCGACGCCGAACGCGCTGGCGAAGATGACCGCGATGATAGCCCACTTCGGGTCGACCAGCCACTGCGGGCCGTCGATGCCCAGCAGGGACAGCAGGTAGTTGATCACGCCGTAATTGCCGTTCAACAGCCATCCGAAGATGATGGATACGGCGACGCCGGAGATGACAGCCGGGATGTAGAAGATCGTGCGGAAGAACTTCGCTCCCTTGACCGGCTGGCTGATGAGCATCGCGAGAACCAGGGCGATAATCATGTTGAGCGGCACGAAAATCGCGGCGTACTTCAGGCTGATGGACAGAGACTTGAGCGCCTGATCGTCGGTGGTGAACATCTCGATGTAGTTGCCTAGGCCACGGAATTTGGGGGTTCCGGTAATCGACCAGTCAAAGAAGCTCATGACGAACGATAAGACGAGAGGTCCCAACGTGAATACTAGGAACCCGATGATCCAAGGAAGGATGAACAGGTATGGCCAGGCCCGTTTATTGACCTTTGCTAGCACTTTCATAATGGTCCTTTGCCCAGATGGTCATCACTTCAGCGCTTCGGTGATGGCCGAAGCGGGATCTTCGAGGGTGGAGGGGTTGTACATCTTCTCGAAGGAGAGGGCAAGCTTGTCGGAGATCTCGGACCATCCCTTGACCTTGAAGCTGGAAGGGCTGTAGCCGTCGGACTGTTCCAGCATCGAGTAGAACGGCTTGTACTGGCTCTTGTCAGTGATGCCCTCGGACTCGACCACGCTGGTCAGCACGGGCAGCTCGCTGCCGATTCGAGCCTTGTTGGAGTCGGCATTGGCCCAGTACTTGATGAATTCCCAAGCGGCATCCTTGTTCTTGCTGCTCTTAGCGATGGAGATGCCGGACGAGCTCAGGATGGACACGGAATCATGGTCTGAGTCGGCGAATGCGGGGATATCGACCACACCATAGTTCAGGCCGTCCTCGTCCAGGGTGTTGAGGGCCCAGGAACCGTAGATGTACATGGCGGTCGTGCCGGCGCGGAACTCATCGGTGCCGTTGCCTTCGGTGGCCACCGCGGAACCATCCTTCTCCATGTCCTGGAACATCTGATAGGTGTCGATGGCCTTGGCGGAATCGATGTTGCCTTCGAGGGTGCCGTTCTCGTCGCTGTAAGCGGCGTCGTTGCTCCACAGGTACATCTCGAAGTCATACGGATCGGGCTTCATCTGGAAGGAGAAGCCTTTGGCATCGGTCTTGCTGGAAATCTTCTTGGCAGCCTTCTGCAGGTCGGTCCAAGTCCAGTCATTGGTCGGCGCTTCGACGCCGGCCTGCTTGAACAGATCCTTGTTGTAGTAGAGGGCGTGCGTAGTGAAGCCGACTGGTACGCCATAGGTCTTGCCATCGTAGGAGTTGTAGTTCCACAACGTGGAGTAGAAGTCCGACTTCCAGTCGGAGCCTTCCTTTTCGATATAGCTATCGAGCGGTTCCAGACCGTCGGCGTAGGACGGGTAATTCCACATATACATGACGTCAGGGGTATCGTTTGAGCCCATGCCGGCGCTGATCTTTGTATCGAAGTCGGAACCGTAGGCCTCAAGCGTGACCTTGATATCGTCATGTGACTCGTTGAACTGATCCACCAGCGTCTGCTGACGGTCCACATCTTCGGCCACATCCCAAGTGGCGAAACGAATCTGCGTTTTGCCACTGGAGCTATCGGTACCGCAGCCTGCCAACAGCAGGCTCAGAGATGCAACGGTTGCGCATGCAGCAATAACGGTCTTCTTCATGTGGTTCCCAAACACCTTTTCTCCTTTGAAAGAGTAGATGGAATTATCTGTGTTATCGACAGCCATAAGGTCTGACGTTTTGTGTGACTTGCCTCATTGCTTGCTATGAAGATAACAGATTTCAAAAAATTATGCAACCGGTTGTCCTGTGTGTTGCGAGACATTGGGCTACAATCGTTTCAAATAGCATTGCATTACTGTTACATTCAAAGGAGAATTATGACCGTGGCAAAGCGTAATCGCGTTACTTTGGCCGATGTCGCTAAAGCCGCAAATGTCTCACGTTCCACCGCCTCGCGCGCTCTGAACAATTCTCCACGCATTAGCCGCGAGACCACCGCACGTATCAAGAAAATCGCGGATAGCATGGGCTTTATTCCCAATGCACAGGGCCGTGCACTGGCAGTGGGCCGCAATGAGACCATCGCCATCCTCATTACCGAGCCGCTCGACGAGCTTTTCGACGATCCGACCTATGCGATGTTTATCAGCGGCATCACGGAGAAACTTAGCGAATCGTCATATCTACCAGTATTATTGCAGGCATCCACCGATTTCGAACATCATCGCGTACAACAACATCTGGAACGACGCTCATTCGACGCGGTTATTGACATTTCCCCCTACGCCAACAACTATTTGCTGGAGGAAATGTACAAACTGCGTATCCCTTGCGTAATGCTTGGCCAGATGGAGGATCGCTCATATGAGGGTATTTTCTCCAGCATCTATTCCGACGACACGTATGGAGCCCGAATCGCCGCCCAAGCCATGCATGACGCCGGACGTCGGCATCCCGTATCGATTTTGGGACCGCGCTCCAACCCGGCATCCCCCGATCGACTCACCGGCTATCGACGTGTATACGGTGACGAACTGCCCGACGACAGGGTACTGTTCACCGGATGGGATGCGACCGCCGGCTTTTCCGCAATGATGCAACTGCTGGATACACATGACGATATCGACGGATTGCTGGCTGGCTCCGATCGTATCGCCGTAGGTGCCATCGAGGCGATTCGACAGCGCGGGCTAACAGTTCCGGACGATATCGCCGTTGTCGGGTTCGACGACCATCCAATCGCCGGGCGCTGCAATCCCCCGCTTACCACCGTGCAACAGCCGTTGCGAGAAGAGGGCTCCACGGCAGCCGACCTTGCCATGCGCATGATTGACGGAGAGGCCGCCACCACCGTCATCAAACACATGACACTGGTACGGAGAAAGTCGCTGTAGACACTATCCTTCACATCGCCATAAGGCACTGGCGTGCCCTACACTCGCTATAGTTCTCAAGTTGACTGAGACAACCGGTTGCATTACGCTTATGGAACGTGAGAGCAGACATCGCAGTCTTTTCAATGGCCTTATTGGCCTTGTTTCCTATCATCAACCCTGTTGGCGCGGTGGCCAGCTTCGCCACCCTTACCGCCGACCTGTCCAAGAAAGAACTCCGTTGTCAGGCACGGTACACATCCCTGTATGTGTTCGCCATATTGGCGGCGTTTACCATCCTCGGCTCGTTCATTCTCGACATGTTCCGTCTGGAACTGCCCGCCATTCAAATCGCAGGTGGTTTTGTGGTGGCGCACTCCGGGTATCGAATGCTGGTACCGACCTCTGATCATGGCGATCCGGAAGCGCATCAAGACAATGACATCGCCTTTACACCGATGGCACTGCCACTGATCGCCGGCCCCGGCGCCATCGGCGAAGTCATCGGCCTATCGGCCCGGTATACGGAACCTCGTGAGCGGCTGGCCATCCTTATCGCCGTATTGGTGATATCCATCGTCATTATGGCGCTGCTGCGCTGGTGCACACCGCTGGTACATAAACTGGGGCCCGGCGGCATCCTAGGGCTTACGCGCATTATGGGTTTTATTATCCTGTGCATCGGCGTCGAACTGATGATCCACGGAGTCAGCACCCTCGCCATCAGATTATAAGTTTTCCGCTGAGATACCAAGAAGGTCCGGCAGAGTCAATCTGCCGGACCTTGTGTTATGCGAAGAGCCGTCGGCTTTTCTTATGCAAGCGCGCCCATCGGATCCCACGCAGGCAGGGAAATCGCCGGCTCTTCCAAAGCCTTCTGATATTCCTCAGGAAGCAGGGCCTTGGGAACGGCGACCTCGTAGACGTACTCGGTGAACCAGTCATCGGACATGGTAAAGTAGCCCTTATCGGCAATCTTGTCACCCCAAGAATTCTCCACACGCCAGCGACGGGTAGTAGTACCGTCGTCAGCCACATCCACACCAGCAAAGGCCATCGCGTGGTCCATGGCCGAGTCGCCAAAGCGCACGCGCTGCTCCTTCGACAAATCAAAGCGCACACCGTACACACGATCGTACTCAAACAGGTCAGTGGCCCAAGCACCGGCCTCACGATCCATCATCGGTCCGCACTCAGCACCGAACCATACCGGAATGCCCTGTTCCACCAGCACGCGACGGACGCAGTCCTTCATGAACTGGTTCGGCACGTTGAGATACTCAGTGGCGTCGCCACCGACCACATTACCCAAATGCTCGATGGCTATTTTGCGTCCCTTCGGATGTTCCTTACGCGGATCGTCCACCAGACACACATAGCTTTCCAAATCGGCGAAGCCCACGTACTTCTTCCAGAACTCGACCGGCGTAATCTCGCCGTCACGGTGGAACTCGTCGTCCTTGTCGGTCCACTCCCAGTCGAAGGAGACCGGCGGCTCACCCAAGTGAATGGTAAGAATGCGGTGGCCAGCTTCCGTGGCATTCTTCACGATCTGATCGATATTCTCGGGGTTCTCATACATATGTGCAACGGCCTGTCGCATCAGCTTGCACAACTTGTTGTTCATTGGGCCGGTGTTCTTGGAGGACTCGGTCTCCGGGAACAGATCCTTGGGCACGGCACCGTACTTCTTGTACACGTTCATGGCCATAGTCCACTGACCACCATCACCCATGACTTCACGCAGCAGATGCTGCACCAGACGGGAATCTTCGGGCTCCCCGGCCTCGACCAAGCAGGCCATATCCTTGAGGAAGTAGTTGACGCGCTCCAGCTTGTCGTAGTACATCGCATAGTTCTGGGAGAATTCGAACTGCTCCAGGTCCATGTTCTTCTTGGCCACAAAACGGGCCACGTTCAAAGAGCTGAACAGCCAGCAACGGCCAGAACGATCCTGATGGGTAACCTCACCATTGTCCACTATCGTGGAAAAACGATGCTGCAACAGACGGGCACGATCATAGTTCTTGGCAACCTTGTCAATGCCTGCGGCGGTCACCGCGTTCATGGCAATTCGGTTCGTCTCATCTGCGGTAAACGAATCGCGCAACGACTGCAGGTCTTCCACACTCAGCTTGGTGATTTCGGTCAATCGATACTCCTTACCGGTTTTCCCTTGTGTATATCAGTCTCCGTCTTCATTGAACGGAACGCCTGCTTGAGGGAACGCATGGCGTACGGCCATTATGGCATCTTCACGACGTTTGTGCAACCGGTTGTCTACTAGTGTTTCACTACGATACGGATCGGTATCGGCGGATATGAGAGAAGCCGGAAATGGGGAACTGGCCAGCGGACTGTTTTTCTATTTCCGTCTTTTTCGGGCTGGTTCGCGAGTGCTCTCCGAGCCCAGCAACTACTGACTGCCTTCGGCAGACTCAATCCTACCTTCGGCGTCCCTCACGATCTTACGACCGCGAGCCAGGCCTACGAACAGCCCACTGGGCTGTTCGTTTCACGGCCTGTCGCCTCAGGCGCTTTGGTCTGACTGCGTCAGGCCAATGCGCCCATCGGATCCCAAGCCGGAAGCATGGTGGCGGGCTCTTCTAAAGCCTTCTGGTATTCGGCTGGGAGCATGCTCTTCGGAACGGCGACCTCGTAGACGTACTCGGTGAACCAGTCGTCGGACATGGTGAAGTAGCCCTTGTCGGCGATCTTGGCGCCCCAGGAGTTCTCCACGCGCCAGCGGCGGGTGGTGCCATCGTCGGCAACGTCCACACCAGCGAATGCCATGGCGTGGTTCATGGCGGAATCGCCGAAGCGTACGCGGGCTTCCTTATCGAGGTCGAAGTCCACGTCGTATACCTTGCCGTACTCGAACAGATCGGTGGCCCAAGCGCCGGATTCACGATCCATGAACGGGTGGCAGTCGGCACCGAACCACACCGGAATGCCCTGCTCGACCAGAATCTGCTTGACGCAGTCCTTCATGAACTGGTTCGGCACGTTGAGGTACTCGGTGGCGTCGCCGCCGGCCACGTTGCCGAGGTGCTCAATACCGATCTTCTTGCCCTTGGCGTGCTCGGCGCGCGGGTCGTCCACCAGGCACACGTAGTCCTCAAGACCGGCAGGCCCCACGTACTTCTTCCAGAACTCGACCGGCGTAATCTCGCCGTCGCGGTGGAATTCGCCGTCCGCGTCAGTCCACTCCCAGTCGAAGGAGACCGGCGGCTCGCCCAGGTGGATGGTCAGGATACGGTGGCCAGCAGCAGTGGTCTCGGCAATGATCTGCTCGACCTTGGCGGTGTCGCCTTCGGCAGCGTACATGTGCGCCACGGCGGTGTGCAGCAGGTGACGAAGCTGGGTGTTCATCTCGCCGGTGTTCTTGGAGGATTCGGTCTCCGGGAACAGATCCTTGGGCACGGCACCATACTTCTTGTACACGTTCATGGCCATGGTCCACTGGCCGCCGTCGCCCATCACGTCGGCGAGCAGGTGCTGGATCAGGCGGGAGTCAGCAGGCTCGCCGGCCTCCACCAGAGCTGCCACATCCTTGAGGAAGTAGTTGACGCGCTCCAGCTTGTCGTAGTACATCGCGTAGTTCTGGGAGAACTCGAACTCCTTCAAGTTCATGTTCTTCTTGGCGATGAAGCGGGCCACGTTCAGGGAACTGAACAGCCAGCAGCGGCCGGAGCGATCCTGATGGGTGGCCTCGCCGTTATCCACGGTGGTGGAGAAGCGACGCTGCAGCAGACGGGCGCGATCATAGTTGCGGGCCACCTTGTCGATTCCAGCGGCGGTCACCGCGTTCATGGCCAGGCGGCTGGTGCCGTCGGCGTCAAATTCGCTGCGCAGAGTGTTCAGCGCTTCGCCAGTCAAAGGCGTCAATTCACTCATGTCTATTCCTTCTTTGGGTTCGGTACGCTTGTGGCGCAATGTTCACAACGATTACGGCACCTGGCGCAGAGCACAGGTGCCGTATATCTTGCCGTTAGTAGTCTAATCGATGGCTTGTCATTCAGCCTCGGGCTCAGACGGTTCCGACTGGCCGGCCTCGTCGCCCTGTTCGGCGCTCTGTCCATCGGTTTCGGCGTCATCAGGCTGCGCCTGTTCGTCATCCGATTCCTGCTGCTGTTCCGGAACCGGGTTGACCACCGGCAGCGAGGCAGCGGCATCGCCGGAATTATCGGCGCTGAGACCGAAGCCGGAGAATGCCTGGGCGAACATCGCACGCAGTTCGGCAACGCGCTGGGTAATAGTGGCCTCACGCGACTGCAATTCGGCAATGCGCTTGGCCAGCCCGTCAAGCTCGCTTTGAGCCGCGTTACGACGCTCCTGAATCTGATTGTCGGCGTCCTCACCTGCCTTGCGCACGATCTCAGCCGCCTGTTCGTCGGCTTCCTTACGCTTATCGGCCGCATAGGAGTCGGCCTCTTCACGGGTGTTCTTCGCCTGGCTAACCAGTTCATCGGCCTCCTGCTTGGCGGCAGTACGGCGCTCTTCGAGGTTGGCGAGCAACTCGTTGACTTTCTTGGTGGCCTCATCCTGCTGAGCGGCAATGTCGGCACGAATCTGTTCGACCTCGGCAGTGACCTGGCTCATCGTGTTGGTGCGGTTGACCTCGGCCTCGTCGGTGATCTCCTGAGCCTTGGCCTTGGCGGTATCGGTGATCTCGCCGGCCTTGCGCTGGGCCTCGGTCATCATCTTGGACACCTGCTCGCGTACATCGGCCAGCTTCTTGTTGGCATCGGCGAGCGCCGCTTCGATCTGGTCATTGGAATCGGACTTGAGCTTGGCGATTTCCTCGTTGGCGTTCTTGCGCAGCTCGGCGGTCTGCCTGGCCGCTTCGGCCCTCATCTCGGCGATTTCGCGCTCTTGCGTAGAGCGTTCGGAGGCAAGCTTCTTATCGTGTTCCTCACGGGTGTTGCTGAGCTCAAGTTCAACGGTCTGACGCTGCTCGGTAACGTTCTTGGCGGTCTCAGCGCGCAGCTGGGCGGCATCTTCGTTGGCGGCAGTGGTGATTGATTCAGCCTGATTGTTGGCATCCTGCAGGATGGAAGCAGCCTTGGCATTGGCATCATCCACAATGTGCTGCGCGTCCAACTTAGCGTTGTTAATCAACGTCTCGGCTTGAGCTTGCGCGGTCATGCGCGTGGAGGAGGCGTCCTGCTTGGCGCGTTCGAGCAGCTCGGAACTGGTCTGCTCGGCGGAAGCAAGCATCTGCTGAGCGTTGGCGCCGAGCGACGCGAACGTGTTGCCCTGCGACTTCTTATTGCGCTCCTCCTGCAATTGGGCCTGCAATTGCAGAATGCGATCATCATCCGCGGCAATCTGCTCTCGCATGTTGGCCAGCGTGCGATGGGCCTCGTTCACGCTATCTTGGGCAACCTCGAATGCCGCGTCCACCTTCTCTTTATCGTATCCTCGCAGCACCACCGGGAAACGGTCCACCATGTCTGTCCGTCCTTTCACATACGCAACTTGGCTCGTCCTCAAGCACTGTAGCGCATGGAAGCATGCCGAAGCCGGGGACGGCGAACATCGTTACAATGCGTGCGAAACGTGTTCGGTTTTGGTGTGTCGGGGTGAGACTCAGGCAATGAGGATATCGGAGCTGGAGGGCTTGAGATAGTAGCGCACAGCCTCGCGCACCACGTCTCGCCCAGCGGCAATCTGCTGTTCCAGCGGCAATCCGTTCTGGCTGGAATGCGCCGGCCCTACCAATGGGAAGCTCACGAATCCTCCCAGCACACGTTCCTGAGTGGCGGTCCAATTGAGCAAATTGTAGAACAGCGAGTTGCATACGAATGTGCCGGCATCAGAGCTTAAGGTGGCCGGAATCGAATCGTCGGCAAAGTCATTCAAAATCGAGCGCAATGGCAGACGCGTCCAGTAAGCGGCCGGGCCGTCGGGATCGATGGGCTCGCGACGCGGAGTCACATTGTCGGCGTCAGGTTTGGCCGTATCCATCAAATTGGTGGCGCAGCGTTCCAGCATCACACCACGGGCCGAATGCTTGAGCCCAGTGGCGATGACAATGTCAGGCCTCGTGGCCTCGATGGTCTCTTTGAGTGTGGGCCAGGCTTTGGCGAAACTCACCGGAATGCTGACCACATGAATGGTCACCTCAACCTGATCCAACGGGTCGTCCGGACCGGAGGCAGGCCCCAAACCCTGCTCGGCAATGGCCTTGGGCACCTCGATAGCCGGATTAACGTCCACACCGTCATAGTGGTCGAATCCGGAAATCACAACATTGAGTTCACGCATATTGGTAAGTCTAATATCTCTTCACGGGTTTGGGGAGGTCAGCGCATCTGGCCTGCGGCTTGGGCGAGGAGCGCATGCATGCGGGCGCGCGCCTCTTCCTTGGGATCGCGTCCCTGAATTTCCTCGGCGATATGTTCGGCGGTGGGCACATCTTCCAGCGTGGTGATCTTGAGATTCGTCTCGCTGCCGGACACGATGGCAACCGGCTCGTCAGGCAGATAGTCGACCACTACCCGAGTGTCATCGGTGGGGTGGAAATCCGGGTCGGATGCGGCCAGTTCGTATGCACGGCGAATCGTGGCGAATCGGAACGACTGCGGTGTCTGCGCACGGAACGTGTTCGGGCGGTCCGGCACCGATTTGACCACTTTCACATCGCCGAGATCCTCGGTCAGCAGCACTGTATCAGTGGAAGCATATGCCACGGTTGCGGCGGTGAACTGGTCGAGCGCGTCAATCGACCCCTCGATGGAGGACTGCTCCACAAACGGTCGGACGGCATCATGAATCAGGATCTTGGCGTCATCGGGAATACCGGCGGCCGCCAACGTGTCAAGCGCGGCGGCGGTGCTGTCCACACGTTCGGCGCCACCGTCGATAATCACGCGCACTTTGGTGTATCCCATATCGCCAATCAGCGATTCGACTGCCGAACGTACCTTGGGATTGACCACCACCACGATGTCACTGACACGCCCGCAACGCTCGAACGCCTCGATGCTCCAGCACACGATGGGCTTGCCGCCCACAGAGACAAGCTGCTTGGGGTTGTCGGGGTCAAAGCGGGTACCGAAGCCGGCCGCCAGCACCACGGCCACCACCGGCGCGGTCTGTGCGGGTCGGGCGGCTGCGGTTTCAGGGATATCGGAGTCTCTCTCAGTCATAGCCACCACCGTAAGGGGAGGTCTGGCCGTTCGTGACCTGCCTCACAGCTTTCTCCACGGAATGTGCTCGCTATTGCCGCACGATGAGAGCCAGCAGGCGGCCTTCGTGGGCTTTGTTGGCAAGCGAGGCACGGCGATGGGAGTACCAGAGCGGATTCTCGAGCGTGCACATACTGTGGTTGATGTTGCCGATGCGCTCCGCAAGCTCGGCCGGCCCCTCACCGTCGGTGCGGCACAGTTCAGCAAGTTCAGGATCCGCCTCGAGGTATTCGGTCGCAGCATGGACGCGCGGCATGGAATCAACCACCTGATGGACACCGGCAAAGGCGAGGTCAATCATTGCGGCTTCGGCGATATCAATGCCGGCACCGCCGAAGCGTGTCTGCGTTTTGGTCAACGGGAAACGCTTGACGAACTGGTCGGCGACCTCATCGCCCACCTCGTAGCAATCACCGCAGATACGCGGGCCGAGTGTAGCAATGATGTTCGTCGGATCGGCCCCCTTGAGCTTCATCAGTTCCACGGTGGATTCGATGATGCCGCGTTCAAGGCCACGCCGTCCGCAATGAGCCGCGCCGATGACGCCGGTGACCGGGTCGGCGAGGAGCACCGGCAGGCAGTCAGCCGCGAACATACCCAGGGCGATGCCGGATTGTGAGGTGACTTGCCCGTCTGCCTCGATGACCTGCGACACATTCTCAGCTGACCCAGTGGGTTCGGTCGGCTCGTGCTTACGACCATCGGCATCGGTCTCCATGCCACAACCCGCCTGATATTCCTCCACACTCCGGTGTGTGCCGGACACGTCGAAGCCGAACGGGGTGTTGATGACGAAGGAATCATCCACATCCGCAGCCACACCGGAATGCACCTGCGAGACCAGCGACAGGCGTGCATGCACTGCTTCAGACAAGGCGATGCGGTTCGACATCACGGCCTGTGGATTGTCGCCGGATTTGCCACCGAGGTTCAGATTGCCGTAATCACCGGTGCTCAGGCCTCCCAGTCGCGTGGTGTAAACCACCGTGATACCGGGAGCTAGCGCAATCGGAATGGTCACCGGAATCGGGCGACCCTCCTTATCAGTGGAGCTGATCTGGTTGGAGTCGAGGATCTCGTCACTATATTCAGGCATGTTCGTTCCTTTATTCGGCTTTGAGGGTGGGCTTCTTGGTACGCGAACGGATGGCGGCGTTGATGGGCACCTGATGCGGGCAAGGCATCGAAAACATATGCGCCGGATTATTGATGGCGGGCACCGGTGTGCCGTCTGCATCGCGCAGACCGTCTTCCGGCACAATGTATGCCAACGGACGCTCACCGGGCAGGAGGAATTCGACTTGCTGACCGGGTTCGATTTTGTTGCGGCTCATCAGTGTGACGCGGCCGCCTTCATCTGCGCTCCAGCTGAGCACTTCTCCGACTACCAGCCAGGAACGGAAATAGGCGGAGCGGTCAGTGTTCTGCGTGACTTTGTGCTCGGGGTAGTAGAAGCCGGTGGAGTAGTCGCGGTGCGCCACTTTGTCGGTTTCTTCGAGCAGCCATTCGGGCAGTTCGACGTGCGGGGCCGGGCGGACGGCTGCGTGCTTCCAATCGGTCTCAATCTGTTCGACGGCGGTGTTGGACTTGCGACGCGTGGAGCGGGCGTGGGAGCTCATGCCGTCGGGCTCCGGCGCATCAGACGTAGCGACGGCACGGTCATAGCCTTCATCGGCCACACCGGCGAATGCGGCGTCGGCATTGCGCATTACCTGATCTTCGGTTCCCTGGCCGTAATCAGGGTCGGACGGGCGGATCACGCGGTCGTGGAACGGCAGCAAGATATTGCCGTCAGCATCTTCAAAACCGCGCTGAATCATGTATTCGTTGACGGCGGTCTTGTAGGCGTTGGTCATCGCGGCGATGTAGTAGGCGCTTTTCGCACGGCCTTCGATTTTGAGGCTGGTGGCGCCGGAATCGATCAGATCGTCGAGGTGGCCCAACATGTTCATGTCCTGTGAGTTGAACAGGTAGGCGCCGTTTTCTGTCTGCTCGATCGGGAAGTACTGTCCGGGGCGTTTCTCCTCCACAATCGAGTACTTCCAGCGGCAGGGCTGGGCGCATTCGCCGTGGTTGCCGTCACGGCCGGTCAGGTAGTTGGAGAACAGGCACCGACCGGAGAACGCCATGCACATGGCGCCGTGCACGAAGCATTCGATGTCAAGGTCATCGGGAATGTTGGCGCGGATATCGCGCACAGCCTGCAAGTCCATCTCGCGGGCCAGCACCACACGGCGAGCGCCGAGCTCATAGAACGCGTTGGCGGCCTGGTAGTTGGTCACACCCGCTTGGGTGGAAACATGCAGTTCGAGGTTCGGGGCCACTTGGCGGGCCATCATCATTACGCCGATATCGGAGACGATGAGCGCATCCACGCCGGTGTCTTTGAGCTGGCCGATGTATTCGCGCATGGCTTCGATCTCGTTGTTACGTGGCAGCACATTGCACGTCACATACACGCGGGCGCCGCGCTCATGGGCGTAGCGCGAGCCCTCCTCGAAGTCCTCAAGACTCAGGTTTTTGGGGGCCGAGCGCATGCCGAACGCTTTGCCGCCGCAGTAGACGGCGTCGGCACCATAATCGACCGCAGTTTTCAGGCCGCGCAAGTTGCCGGCCGGAGACAGCACTTCGGGCTTCTTGCGTGTGGGGATTCTCATCGTCGTATTCATCACCGCAATAGTGTAGTGGTGGCCGTGTAATGCGGGCGGGGCTACCGTTAGGCTGGGAAGCATGAAGATCGATATCGTGAGCGTGTTTCCCGAGTATTTTGAGGTGATGAACCTGAGCCTGATGGGCAAGGCCCAGGCCAAGGGGCTGTTGGAGATCAAGGCGCACAATCTGCGCGACTGGACCCACGACGTGCATCATTCGGTGGACGATACGCCGGTGGGCGGCGGCGCCGGCATGGTGATGAAGCCCGAAGTGTGGGGCGAATGTCTGGATGAGCTGCTGGGACTTTCGCAGCAGTCTGACTCGGTCCCAGCTCCAGGTATTGCAGCTGACTCTGACGCCGATACGAACCAATCCGACGATCCGGTCTCCGCTGCCAACACGCGATCGGCATCCGTCAACGTTCCCGTTTCTTCTGACGGCTCTCCTGCCGAAAGTGACGTGTCCGCCCAGCTAAGCGCACCAGTGCTCATCTTCCCGAACCCGTCGGCCCCGCTGTTCACTCAGCGCGACGCCACGGAACTCAGTCATGCCAAGCATCTGCTGTTCGGCTGCGGCCGGTACGAGGGGTACGACGCGCGCATTCCCGACTACTACCGTTCGCAGGGCATCGATGTGCGCGAGTATTCCATTGGCGATTATGTGCTCAACGGCGGCGAAGTAGCGGTTTCAGTGATGCTGGAGGCCATTACCCGCCTTATGCCGGGCTTCATGGGCAACCCGGATTCCATTGTCGAAGAGTCCTACACCGGCGAGGGTGCGCTGTTGGAACACCATCAGTACACCAAGCCGGCCGTATGGCGCGATATCGCCGTACCGAATGTGCTGCTTTCCGGAGATCATGGCAAGGTGAATCGCTACCGCCGCGATGAGGCGCTGGCCCGCACCGCCGAGATTCGCCCGGATTTGATTGCGGCGCTGGATTGCAAGGCGTTGGATAAGGCCGACCGCAAGACCCTGATGGCTTTAGGTTGGGAGGTCTCCGCCGCCCACCCGCGCAAGTTGGAGTAGGCTACGCCTCCGGCTCAATCGCCTCAATATAGAACACAGCGGTTTCGCCGTAGTTGCGACTTTCGGTGATTTTCCAGCCCTCAGGGGCCTGCGGATCCTCCGATCGCACCGAACGTTCGAGCATAATCACCGTGTTGGTGTTAGTGGCGCTGCCCGCCGCCAAGTCGGCCAGAAGCTGGTTGCATTCGTCGGTTCCGTAAGCGTAGGGCGGGTCGATAAAAATCACATCGAACGGCTCGCCAAAACCGCCAGTCACCTGCTCGGCCTTTTTAGTGAGCACACGGGCTTTCAGCGAGGCGTCCCAAGAACGGTTTTTCTGCAGTTGCGCGAACGTCTTGGCGATAAGCGCCGCCGCAGGTCGGGAACTTTCCACGGCCACCAGTTCACGTGCGCCGCGGCTCAATGCCTCGATGCCCAGTGCGCCCGTACCGGCGAACAAATCCAGCACACGGGCGTCGTCCAGCACACCCCATGAATCAAGATGGGAGAAAATCGCCTCTTTGGTGCGATCCGTGGTGGGCCGAGTGCCGGTTTTCGGGGTGGTGAGTGCCGCACCCTTGAATCGTCCAGAAATAACGCGCATGTCTACCAGCCTAGCGGCTGCTCGGAACCATCGAACTCGTTAATACGGCCTTTGCAATATTCTGACTGACGGCCGGCTTCCCCACGGATCTCTCATAATTGAGGCAATCAAGGCACAACAATCGTCAATCTGGCCTTCGAGGGGCTGATTGGGGCATTTCAGGAGGTCTATTTCCGTTTCAAGGGGCTTCTCAAGCACGAAACATCGAGTATAAACAGTCTAATGGTAACGTCATTCCGCCGTTTTGTGTCCATGTCTACTCAGCCACCAGCCCCTTGAAACGGAGATGGACTTCCGGGCAACCGGTGTATCTGCCCCTCGAAACCGAGAAGGCCTCAGCTGGAAGTCAAAAACGTCTCGTTGCCTCGGGTAAAGTCGAGGACCGCTCCGGCAAGCTGGACTTCGCCGGCCAGTTCGGGGTCGGCTTCGAGCAGCTGCTCGGCACGGGTACGAGCGTCGGCGATCATGTCGGCGTCCTTGACCACGCGCAACAGCTTCAGACTGGACTTGCCACCGGATTGGGCATCTCCCAGCACGTCGCCGGCACCGCGGAATTCCAAGTCGGCCTGTGCGATTTCGGCGCCATCAAGCGAATTGTGGATGACCTCAAGGCGCTGCTCGGCGGGCGAGCCCGGCTCGGCACGGGAGATGAGGAATGCCCACGAATTGGTGCCACCGCGCCCCACACGACCACGCAGTTGGTGCAACTGGGACAAGCCGTACCGGTCGGCATCGAAAATGACTATGCAGCTGGCCTGTTTGACGTCCACGCCTACCTCGATCACCGTGGTCGAGACCAGAATCGGAGTCTCGCCGCTGGCGAAGTCAGCCATGACTTGGGTTTTGACATCATCCTTGTCTCGACCGGTCAATGTGGCGAAACGGATGCCGGCAAACTGCGGGAGCTTCTGCAATCGATCTGCGATTTCGGCTACCGAGTGCAACGGCGGGCGGACTACCGTCTCACCATTGTCGTCGAAAGTCTCATACGGATCATCGATGCCAATGTCATCGGCCGATGCGCGGGATGTCCGCGAAGAAGCCGCCCGACTGGATCGCCCGCTTGAACCCGCTGAAAGCCCTCGCGAACGCCGCGCGGAATCCGCTGCCGACACGCCGCCGTCATCTTCATCATCCGTATCGATGCGCGGGCAGACGATATAGGCCCGCTCCCCTGCATCTACACGCGCACGGATATGCGCGAACATACGCCCCATCGTGCCCGCGTCAGTTTCGTTAACCACCACCGTGCGCATCGGTTTGCGGCCACCAGGCAGCTCAGTGAGCCAGGAAATATCAAGATCGCCGAACCAAGTCATGGCGGCGGTGCGCGGAATAGGCGTTGCGGTCATCACCAGCAGATGCGGCGTGGTGCCGTCATCGGTTTTGGCATTGAGACTTTCGCGCTGTTCCACACCGAATCGGTGCTGCTCATCAATGACCACCAAAGCCAGATGTGGTGCTTGGAACGTCTTGGAGAACGCCGCATGCGTAGCCACGATAATGCCCGGCTCGCCACTGGCCGCAGCAGCAAGAGCCTTACGCCGGGCTGCGAGTTTCATGCCGCCCGTTAGCAACGTGACAGGAACATTGAGGTCGGCGACCATCTTGCCAATAGTCTCAAAATGCTGTTCGGCGAGCACCTGAGTAGGAGCCACAAGCACCGCCTGATACCCCGCGCCGACCACTTGCAGCATGGCGGCGAGCGCCACCACGGTTTTGCCGGATCCGACTTCACCCTGCAACAGGCGTTGCATAGGCCAGTCACGAGCCAAGTCAGCGGCGATATCTTCAACTACCTGATGCTGACCAGCAGTCAGTTCAAATGGCAAGGATGCGATGAACCGATCACGCAAATTAGTTACGTCCGTCGTGCTGGCTGCGCCGGTTTCATTATCGCCGTCCAACAGGCACGGATGAGCAGACGACTTATGAGCATGTTGGCGGGCCTTCAGTAGCGATGCCTGAGAGACGAACGCCTCCTCGTAGCGCAACGTCTCAATGGCCGCTTTGAATCGCACGGTGGAGCCCGGGTCATGAATGGCCAAGAACGCCTCCGCCCTGTGAAGCAGGCCCTTGGCCGCGCGTATGGATTTAGGCAGAATATCCGGGATGGACTGGGCGAGTGTGGCAACCTTGGACTCGGATTCCTCGCCGTCCTGCACCGCGATGTTGTCGGTGGAGGGCGCAGCGAGTTCGGCGGGCATGCTTTGGCTTTCAGGCACAGATGATGTGCGCGCACCCATCATCCACAACAGCCCCAGAATCGTCTCGTGAATATGCTCAGACGAAATACGCGAGCTGGCGTGGTAGATCGGCCGGGGACGGCAGACGCGGGTGAGGGCGTCCGCCACGGTGTCGGCATCATATTTAAGCGTCGAAGCGGGCCAATCGGCGGCAGACTGGAAATTCGCGTATGGGCCAGCAGAGCCCGTGGATGCAGAATCGGCCGCAGCATCAGGAATACTGTTCTTGCTCCCCGAACCCGTCGCTGTTCCCGCCGGCCCGGGCGCGACGGTCACAATATCCGGGTGAGTGAACTGGAGTTGACCCATATATTCACTGGGCACACCAGAAACGACCAGAATCGGACTCGACTTGAGGCGTCTCGCCACCCAGTCAACATAATTCTTGCGGCCGCCAAAGAACGTCAGCTGTGCGATACCTCCGGGCATATGGCGAGTGCGCGCATAATCGGTATCGTCCACAGTGGCGATGACACGTGACATGCGGCCTTGCACCACCCGCACATCGCGCACCTGAGCGGCAAACGCCATTTGCTGGCCGATCATGGCCTCTCGAATCGTGCGCAGTGGCACCGGTTCGGTGACACGGAAAGGATAGTAGGTGAGTGCCTCGCCCACAGTGGTGACGCCCAGCGATTTGAGCGCGGACACGCGACGCTTGTTGGGAACCAGCGAAGCGAGTGCGGTGTCCATGGTGATACTCATAGCGCTCCATTCTATCCGTAAGCCCCCGAACGGCATCACCTACAACAAAACCCGCCGAACCGAAGCTCAAGCGGGTTTTGTAGACGTTAGTACGTTAGTACGCGATTCACGCGGCCACGCGCTGAACCTTGCCGGCCTTGAGGCATTTGCCGCACACGCGCAGGCGAGTGTTCTCGCCGTCGATCGTGGTGCGCACGGACTGCAGGTTCGGGCGGAAGCTACGCTTGGTACGACGGTGCGAATGGGAAACGGTGAAACCGGTCTGCGGTCCCTTGCCGCACACTGCGCAACGAGCTGCCATGATGGACTCCCTTAAACCTTGATGTGTCAAGTCTTTCACGTATCCGGTCGCTGGTTTTACCCGGCAGGCCGAACACACAACTTCACAAATATATAGCTCAATACCGACAACCGCAACTCTTGCGTGTATCATGCCCGACTCATCATCGCGGCATGCTCTGCATCAGGCTCGTGTGAAGCCTCTATTCGCCGCCATCCCGCGCACTACGCCGTCCGCGAATCGCCGGCAAAACAGTCATATTATCCAATACAACACGCCACCTTGTCTATTCCCTATCCAGCAAGCTCCCATATAATTTCGATATAAGAGATGGCATGGGAACGAAGGGGCTCCCGTATTCGCGGCATACGCACTGCAACTGCTACGACTACGACCGCAACTCACAACGAAGGAGGTTGTCATGTTAAATCTCAGGCGAGGCATCGGTACCCATGAGCCAAGCGTGATCTCGTTGGGCCAAGTGTGGGTAGACATCATGCTGGATGTGGACGAGATACCGGAACAAGGTGGATTCGCCGTGGCCGACCATCCGAAGCCCACCATCGGAGGCAGCTACCGAGTGATGCAAGCGGCCAGCCGCATGGGCGTGCCGACCGAGCATGCCGGCATTTTGGGCAACGGCCTGTGGGCGCACTTCATTCGTCAGTCGTTCCAAGACAACGGCATTACACATATCGGCCAGGATCGTCTCGATGAGGATTCCGGCTTCCGTGTGGTGCTGACCTCCGGTTCCCCGAAGAAGACCTTCATTGCCTCCTATGGCGCCGAAGCGCACGGTGACGCCGATACGTTCAGCACACTCGAGCCGCAGGCTAAGGACGTGGTGCATATCAGCGGCAATACGCTGATGGACCACACGGCCGCAGGCGTAGACGGGTTCCTGCTGAAAGCCGGCGCCGATCCGACCAAGCGCGATTACACACTGGTCATCAACCCCACCAATACATTGCGACTGGTCAACGACCATATGCTTGAGGATTTGGTGCTTGCGCGCCCAGTCTGGTCCTGCAATCGTCAGGAGGCCATGACGTTGGCCGAGCGCTTGGGCGCTCCGATTGACGACAGCAAGGTGACCATCGGCGGCGGTCTTGACGATTTCATGCATCAGTTGTGCGATGGTCTGGGCGCCACGTTGCGCGCGCCATTGGTGGTGCGCGTCGGCGCTCGCGGCGCCTGGATACGCGAGCCGGGCGGCGAAACGACTCATATCGAGGGCTACCCCACCAAGGCCGTACACACCCGTTCGGCCGGCGGCTGCCATACCGGCGTGATGTGCGCGATGCTGGCGAAGGGCCATGACTTGGCCGAATCGGTCAAAATCGCGAACGCAGCGGCTTCAATTGCCATTCAGCACAGCGTCAACGGTGTGCCGCAGTGCCCTGATTATGATGAGGCCATTGCACTGATTGGAGAATAGTATTTCTCTGCCCCCCTCAGTCACCTGCGGCTGAGGGGAGTTTTTCGTACGGGCCTTGCCCAGCATTATTCACGTACCGTTCAGCTGAATGGGCCCTCTACCGCTTTGAGCGCTCCTACGATAGATTGAGTTGAACACTGCCTAGGAGCGACATGACCAATTCCACGAATATCCACAAGCCCACCGGGGCCGAGAGCCAATCCACCGTGCCGACAAACGGCAAGTTGACCGCCCGCGAGAAGAAGTGGATCGTCTACGATGTCGGCAACTCGGCATTCGTGCTGCTCTCCACTGCAGTCATCCCCATCTACGCCAAATCACTCATGCCGGTGGACGGCAACATCGTGTCCGCGTGGGGCTACGCGCAGACCATCGCATCGCTGGTCATCGCACTGCTCATGCCGCTGCTCGGCTCCATCGCCGACGTGCAAGGCATGAAAATCAAGTTCTTCCTCGGTTTCTTCGGCACCGGCGTGGTCACCTGCTGCGCGATGGCCCTGCCCCTGACCTGGCTGCCGTTCCTCGTCGTCTACATTCTGGCGACCATCGGCCTCAACGGCTCGCTCACGTTCTACGATTCGATGCTTATCGACACCACGTCAAACGAGCGTATGGACAAGGTCTCCTCGCACGGCTACGGCTGGGGCTACATCGGTTCCACCGTGCCGTTCATCTTCTGCATCGCGCTGATCTTCGGCGGCCCGGCGCTCTTCGGCTGGTCCACGGTAGCCTGCACGCGCGCCTCGTTCATCATCACCGCCATCTGGTGGGTGGCATTCACCATCCCGCTGATCACCAGCTACCGCCAAGTGCATTACCGTGCCACCCGCGACCAGCTGGGCTCGGCCGTGCGCGGCACGTTCAGCGAACTGGCGGGTACCTTCGGCAAAATCGTGAAGAACAAGCCATTATGGATGTTCATGATCGCGTTCTTCTTCTACATCGACGCCGTGAACACGGTAATCTCGATGAGCACGTCCTACGGCGCCGAGCTCGGCATCGACTCCACCCAGCTGGTGGTGGCGCTGCTGGTCACGCAGTTCGTGGCCTTCCCCTGCGCGATTCTGTACGGCCGACTGTCCGGCCGGTTCGGCAGCAAGACGATGATCACGGCCGCAGTCGTGGCATACATGTGCATCGTGTTCTTTGCCGCGTTCTTTCTGAAGTCGGCCGCGGAGTTCTGGATTCTGGCGATTCTGGTCGGCATGTTCCAGGGCGGCATCCAAGCGCTCTCCCGCTCGTACTATGGCAAGATCATTCCCAAGGATCACGCCAACGAGTACTACGGCTTCTACGATATCTTCGGCAAGACCGCCTCAATTATCGGCACTTTCCTGGTGGCCACCACCACCTCCCTGACCGGCAACGCCTCGCTCGGCGTGCTTTCCATCGCCGTCCTGCTCGTCGCGGCGCTGGTCTTCCTGCTGCTGCAGAAAGACCCGACGCGAAACTAACTAATTTGCGACGCGCAATCAGCGCTCGCGATAATCCTTGAACAGTTGGATGGCGGTGGCCGCGATTCCGCACAGCACGCCGCCGATAGGCCATGCGACCCAGAACATGCTTGTAACGCCGGTCGACCAATCACCGCGCAGAGCAGCTGGGCTCAGGAACAGCAAGCACAGGCCAATCAGCGTGGCTATCATCATGATGATGCCGCATACCGCGCCGGTCAGTTTGGCGTAGAAATCCTGCTCGCCCGCATGCTCCTTGCGGTCGTCCTCGGCCGCTTTGTTGTATGCGTTGATATTGAGCAGACTGTATCTCATGCCGCAGTAGACAAACCCGAAAACACCGGACGCACAGAGCAGCAGAAAAATTGCGTTGGGCCAGCCATCGGAGACGCCGAGCATGTCATCGGCATACACCGTCACCGCAATGCCAATCAGAATAGCCGAGATGCCACCGACGATGCCGATTACCAGCAGCCGCAATTCTCGGCTGCGGTCCTCCCCGGTGTAGAAATCTTCTACGTATGGGTGACGCCGTTTGAAGTCAGTACGCGACAGACCTCCTGGAATCAGCATCGCCAGCCCCGCAATCACACCCACACAGACGCACAGAAACGTCAGAAAATCGTTGAGCGGCGTCGCTCCGAGAATGGAATTGCTGGAATCGAACAGGTTGCCGATGCCAACCCCGGCGATAATCGCCGCGACACCGCCGGCAATCAGCAGCGCGAATCGGCGGCGATGTTCATCATAGCCAGTGATATCCTGCGCAAGCTCCGCGATAGGAGCGATTATGCCCGCCGTTTTGGAAGAAGCGGCTAAAGGCGATGCCGCCTCAGCCGAGGAGTCAACATTCGACGAACCGGCCGCAGAAGCCGACGCGGCAGGCCGACTCACATCGCCAAGTACCAGATCATCAAGCGTGCAGCCGAACAGGTCGCAGATCATAAGCAGCTTGTCCATCTCGGGATAGGCCTTTTCGGATTCCCATTTCGAAATGGCCTGACGCGAGACGCCAAGCAACATGGCCAATCGTTCCTGGGTCAGGTTGCGTTGCGCACGTAGGTACTGCAGGTTAGCGCGAAAACTCATTGGAATGTCCCTTCATACGTAATCTTTATCATGTCATGTTCGGCCGATGGGCTCACTATGGCATGCCGTCCATGTCACCCGCCACCATCTTTGGGTTGCAATCGCCGGTTATTCGAGCGCAACCACAAGTTGCATCGGCGGAATTCCGCCATTCCGTTGACCTGAGCAGCTTTAACATCGCGCTCCACGAGACCGAAGCTTTTCCAGCCATGCGAGGGCAGCTTGTCTCACCTGCCACCACGAATCCGCTTCGACCCACGTACACATCTGTGTACAGCAGCGCTCGCAATCGGTTACCTACGACCCATATGATTTGCTGAGCGACCGCAAAACACGCAATAGCCGAGACAACACCGTCAGCGTTAAAGCTTAAGGCGACTACTTGCCCAATAGTCCGGAAATCTGGCTGATGATGTCAGCGGGCAGTCCTGCTTGTTCGGCAATGGATCCGAGGTCCAGATTGGCACCCTGCTCCTGAATTGCGCCAGCGACCTGACTGATCTGGTCGGCGGAGATGTTTTCCTCCGCCAGCGCCTGCAGCTCGTCAAGTCAGTCGGCGTTCAAATGGTCGCCAACGACCTGTTGATTTCACCCAACTGATCGGCATTGAAATGCTCACCGATTACCGCCGGCAAATCACCAATCGAACCGAGATTGAAATCCCCGCCAAGCACATTGCCTAGATTGTCTGCGGCAAATTTTTTCAGGCTATCGAACAGTCCCACATGTGCCGCTGGTACTGCTTGTTCAGCAACTGCTGCAGAGCATCGCACAGACCCTGCATCAATCGCCGCTCTTCGGCAGACAAGTCCCGCGTCTTACGCATCACAGCCCACGCCATCAGCCGCCGAAAAACTGGCATTGGTATCAGCTGAAGCCGCCGCTTCCACGTGCGTTGATTCTCAACCATGCTCATCAATTCGTCGCGAGCCTCTTGACCCATATCCCGAGCCAGCGAACACGTATTGGACAACCAGTCCCTCGATGCGTTCGGGATGGAACTTCGCCACGATTTGCGCGATCACGCCACCCAGCGACTGCCCAACCAGCCACACATGCTCATCCAACCCGTCCAGCAGGCTAGCGACGGCCCGCGCAAACTTGGCGTTCGTGGTGAACTGCTCCTGATAATCAAACGTAATGACCGAATAATGCTCAGCGAATCGCTCGAAATGCAGATAGAACAGGTCGGGCAGCCCGATGCCGCCTGGCAACAGCACAACCGTAGCGCGGACGACGGGATTGCGATAGTACCGATATGAGAATTCCGCGCCGCCCGGCAATTGCATGGTTTGTTGCGAGTATCGCGCGCAGAACGAGGCAAGATTACTCATTGCCGATATCCCTTTCGATTGGGGCCTCACACAAAATCGCGTCTCTCGCTAATTGCGTGAGCCAACATGACTCCGATTGCGGGAGCGCAACACCGGTAGCGCCACTAATGCAGACATAGGCGTCCGGCAAATGGGCCAAATGGGCAAATGAGCACAACAAAAAAACTCAGCGTACGTTCTTCCAGACATCGCCGAAAATAGTCCGGGAAATCATACGTTGAGGGACCGAATGCCCGAGGGGAAGCAAAAACGCTCGCAGCATATAGCTAGCGAGCGCGAATCTCAGGTGGGCGATGTAGGAATCGAACCTACGACCCCTTCGGTGTGAACGAAGTGCGCTAGCCGCTGCGCCAATCGCCCGAGGCAGTGATGAAAAAACCGGCAGTCACCTGCCGGCAATCCATCAAGTGGGCGATACAAGATTCGAACTTGTGACCCCTTCCGTGTCAGGGAAGTGCGCTACCACTGCGCCAACCGCCCGGGTCATTCTCCAGCCGAATCAATCGCGATTAATTGGCCTTTCGAGAGCGGACAACGGGACTCGAACCCGCGGTCTCAACCTTGGCAAGGTTGCGCTTTACCAACTAAGCTATGTCCGCATTCGTCACCCTTACAGGCAACAGATGTTAAAGATACGCGCTCCGTTGGAGAAATGCACCTGCCCTGCGTGTCCCGCGGGTTTTCGGGCTTTGCGGCCAATCACCGAGTCCGCCCATGAACGCAGTTCGCCGTAGCCGCATACAGCAGCCATGCGGCGGGCATGGCCAGCATGGACAACGGATAGAACCATTGGATCGGCGCATTGCCGTACAGCAGTCCGCCAACAATCGGCCCCAATGACATGCCCAAATCGATGCCGGCGTAATACGTGCTGTTGGCGATGCCGCTGCACGCAAACAAGTGGCCAAATGCAACGTTGGCCACGATTTACTGAGTAATGAGCGTGTTCCACGCCCGCAGCCACCGATTCTTCGCTTAAGGCGAAGTGGTTGTCAGCGCGGCAACTGCACAATGAGAGCGTTATCAACAACCAATGCAAACCCGCCGGCAGCCGTAGCCGCCGCCCGCAAGGCCGTGGTTGAGGCCGACGGCGTGTGGATCTTCTCCCCCGGATACAACTACAGCTACCCGGGCGTGCTCAAGAACCTGCTCGACTGGCTGTCCCGCCCGCTGGAGCCGTTCCCGGCCGAGTCCACTTCCGTGATGGTCGGCAAGAAGGTCGCCCTGTCCGCTGCCGCCAGTCAGTCCGTCGGCGCCGGCACACTCGCCAAGCTCAATGAGGTGCTGGGCTTTGGCAAGACCGAACTGCTGCCCACCGACAAGCAGGTCGGAGTGGCTCTGGCTCCCGAGGCTTGGGGGCACCGGCAAGCTCACCCTGTCCGATGAAGACGAGGCGCGTCTGGCTGCCGAGGCTGACGTCTTCCTCGCGCTCGTTGCAGAGTAGTTCATACTCGCAATAGCCGAGCCCAATAATCTTTCAGAACGTAAAAATCCCTCCGGTTCCTCTGACCGGAGGGATTTCTTATACGTCATCGATTACGCATAGATTCGATGGCGGCAATGTCACCGCCGCCAAGGGTTAGCTCATGCGATAATCAATACCCTCCGAGACAGTGACGCCCAATCACGACGTGAAATTGCGAGTTTTTCTTTAGCGAGAGGCATCTCAGCCTGATCAAGCGACTGGACACATGCCCATCTTCGTTCAAAGAGGTACATTTGAGACTTTGCAGAAAGCCATCTGCCTTCAAAGGGGTATTGAAACTCTGATATCGCAAGTATGAGCGTTGATATTCCAACGAAGATACTCGCGGTCTCGCAGTCTAGGTACTCCTTTGAAAGCAGATGACATTCTGCAACTTCTTTGGAAAGCTGATTTAGAGGTCTGAAAATATCTATCTCCATTTCGAGGGGCTGATTTGAACCGTTCCGAAGGTCTATCTCCGTTTCAAGGGGCTGATCATCCTATGCACCACAAGTATCAATGGCATAACGTCAACGCCATTCCGCCGTTTTTGCGTCTTGTCTACTTGGGCAACAACCCCTTGAAACGGAAGTAGTCTTCCGGCGAATGTCAAATCCGCCCCTTGAAGTGCGAGAAGCCCCTCCTTCGCGGAGGGGCTTCTCGCACTTTGTTAATTTTTTTCTCACTGAGGCTGTGTCAGTGAGAAAAATTTGCGAGGCAGCTCCCCTCAACCGAGGGGAGCCAGGGGATATCAGGCCTCGTAGTAGCCGTCGGCACCGAGACGGGCGTCCGGGTTGAGGAGCATGGCCTTTTCGACCTCGTGGTGGTCGTAGCCGCGGTGATCCTCGTGGAAGCGACGGTTGTCGATCGGCTCGTAGAGCGCGGCGCGACCCATCATGCCTTCCTCGAGGTGACGCTGGCCTGCAGCCAAGCGCGCGTTGGCACGCTCACGCCAAGCTTCCAGCGCGGCCTCGCCATCGGCCTTGGCCACGGCGGCCTCGAAGGCACCGGGGTGAACCAGCGCCACGAAGCCGGAGACGTGTCCGAAGCCGAGCGAGGTGGCCAGACCGGCCTTGACCGGGCGACCAGCGGTCTCACGACCGAACTCGTCCTCGCCGCCGCCGATGCGCAGGGGCTTCCTGACCCAGACCATATGGTCGTCGCGCTGGAGTTTCGGATCCACGCAGTCGAGCGACGCGTTCGCCGGAATCACGCCGGACTTGAACAGCTGCGTCAGACCGTTGACCTGGAAGATGCAGGCACCGCCCTTGGCGTGGCCGGTGAGCGTCTTCTGGGAGATCACGAACAGCGGGTTGCCGTCGGTACGGCCGATGGCGTGAGCCAATGTGTTGTGCAGCTCGGACTCGTTCGGGTCGTTGGCGTTGGTGGACGTGTCGTGCTTGGAGACCACGGCGATGTCATCGGCCGAAACACCGAGCTTGGCCAGATCGCGCACGAGCTTGGAGTCCTTGCCTCCCATGCCGGCAGCCAGAGCGCCGAGGCCCGGAGCCGGAATCGAGGTGTGGGCACCATCCGCGTAGGAGTGGATGAAGCCGACCACGGCCGCAACCGGCAGGCCGAGCTTTTCGGCGATGTCACCACGAGTCACGAGGATCGTGCCGCCGCCCTGGGATTCCAGGAAGCCACCACGGCGACGATCGTTCGCGCGGCTGAAGAAGCGCGCGTCAATGCCCTTGCCGTACATTTCCTCCGAGTTGGCGGTGGCGTTCATGTTGCCGAAGCCAATCACGGATTCCACGCCGATGTCGTCGATCGCACCGGTGACCACGAAGTCGGCCTTGCCGAGGGCGATCTTGTCGACGCCCTCTTCAAGGGAGACGGCCGCGGTGGCGCAGGCGGAGACGGGCTGGATCATGTTGCCGTAACCGCCGATGTAGGACTGCATCACGTGAGCCGCGACCACATTCGGCAGGGCCTCCTGCAGGATGTCGGTCGGAATCTCGTGATTGAGGAAGCGGTCGAGGTACAGCTTGCGCATCGACATCATGCCGCCGAAGCCGGTGCCCTGGGTCGAAGCCACCAGCGAGGGGTGGATGGACTCGAGGATTTCGGCAGGGGTGAAGCCGGCGCCCAGATAGGCGTCCACGGTGGTGACGATGTTCCACAGGGCGATCTTGTCGACGTCGCCGACCATCGAAGCGGGGATGCCCCAACGGGTCGGGTCGAAGCCCTTCGGGAACTGGCCGCCGACTGTGCGGGTCATGGTGGCGCGGCGCGGCACGCGGATCATCGAGCCGGCGTGGCGGGTCACGTTCCATTCGCCGGATTCCTCATCCGGGGCGATGGTGGTGTGCGCTTCGTCCAGCTTGACGTATTCGGCGGCGACATCGCGGGTCGGCACGGAGAAGGTGACGTCGTGGTCCAGGAAGACCTCGGCTTCTTCTTCGTCGGCGCCGTCCTTGTAGTCGTCGCCCATGCCCTCCTCGAACGGACGGATACCGGAGCGAGCCACGACCTCATCGTGGTAGCGCTCGGCGATGTCCTCTTCGGGCACCAGGTTGCCGTCGGTGTCGTACCAGCCGGGCTTCGGGCTGTCGGCCCAAGTCAGCAGGCCCATGTTCCATGCAAGTTCGAGCACTGCGCCGGCGCTCAGGTCGACGGTGCCGTCCGGGTGGATGCCGAGTTCGGCCTGAGTGCGCGTACGACCGGAACCCCACGGGCCCAGCTCACCGACGGAGACGATGACGATTTCGTCCTCCGGGCGGGCGGTGACGTTCTGCCAATCGGCAAGGTCGACCGGGGCCTGCTTGGTGACAATCGGGGTGGGCAAAGCCTTGAGAGTGGAGCCTGCGGCGCCGCCCTCCGGCTTCTCTCCCCCAATCGCAGCCTTCTCAGAGGAAGCTTCCTTCTCCGCATCGGCCATGGCCTCCGCGCGCAACGCCTTGATGTCGATGGGCTCGGAGCCGAGGCCACCGGTCAGATCCACGTCGAGCGGAGCTTTGAGGGCCTGCTCGCGCGATTCGGCGGTGCACAGGTCGAGCAGTTTGGCCGCGATCTGCGCGGTGGAGTAGGTGTGAATGCCGTGGCGCTCGACGACGGCGACCAGCGGGTCGTTGCCGCCCATAAGGCCGGTGCCACGCACCCAGCCAATCTTCGGGTGAGCGAAGGTGACGCGGCTCGACCACACCTTTTCGGCGCGGGCGCGGTTGACGATGGCGTCGAAGGCGCTCTTGACCTCGCCGTAGGCACCGTCGCCGCCGAACACGCCGCGGTTCGGGGAACCGGGCAGCACCACATGCAGCTTGTGCTGCACGTTGGTGTCGGCACCGATGTGGCTGAAGCCGGCGATGGCGCGTTCCACGCCCCACAGCATCAGTCGGGCCTGCGACTCGAACAGGTCGCCGGAGTCGGCAAGCGTGCCGTGAACCGGCGGTGCGGCGAACGGGAAGAACAGGGTCGGCTCCCACGCGGGCTTCAAGATCGTGGTGGTGGCACCAGAGGTCTTCTTCTGCTCGTGGCCCACCCAGTCGACCAGCGCGTCAACGTCGCGATAGCTGGAGAGGTTGGCCGGAACCAGCCATAGCTTGGCGTTGCCGGTGGCGTGCTCGCGGTACGCCTGCTTCGCCCAAGCCTTGATGGACGGCTTGAAGCTGTGTGAGGTGGCCACCACAGTGGCGCCGCCTGCAAGCAGGCCTTCGACCACCTGAGCGGCGATGGAGTTCGGGCTCACACCGGTGACAATGGCGATGTCGTTCGCGTAGCGGGAGGCGTTCTTGTCGGAAGTAACGGATTCGAGGGCTTCGGAAGCGGCCTTCTGGAAGGCGGCCTTGAGCTCATCGTTGTCCGACTTGTCGGCGAACCACTGGGCTTCGGCGGCGATGGTCTTGCCAAGGCCGATGAAGCTGCCGTTCAGAGCGGCGGGGTCGTTGTCGTAGTAGGCGCGGGCGAGGTCTTCGCGGGCGGAGGCCCAACGGTCATCGAAGAGGATGGCCTTGTTGGCATCAAAGCGTGGAGCGACCTGCTTGGGCCAGTCGGAGCCGAGCTCGGCTTCGACCGCGGCCACCACGGCGGCATTCTCGTCCTCGGATTCCTCCGGAGCCGGAGCGGCCACGCCGAGCTCGTTCAGCACGAAGCGGGCGGTGGCGGCAAGCACGCCGTTGGAACCGGTGACCTTCTCGGCGAAGGCGTCGAGTGCGGCGGAATCGACCACGGCACCGCCAGCGGCACCACCGGCGGACGGCAGAGCCACGGCAACGCCCTTAAGCTGGGCGACCACTTCAACAGCGGCGTCGATCAGCTTGTCGGCTTCAGGCTTGTTCTGCACGGCAGCGGTCGGCAGCTTGGCCAGGTCACCGCCACGGGAGCTGGAGCCCTCGCGGGTATCGAGCAGCAGTGCGGCAAGCACGCTGGCCACCCAGCCTTCGCCGAGCTGCCACACGTTAGACACACGGTCGCGGATGTACTGCTGCTTGACGCCGGCGGCACCGAACAGCGAGCGCAGACGATCACGCAGTGCCTCGGAGAGCACGGCACCGAACGGCTTGTAGTTCGGGGCGGCCTTGTTGACGATTTGGGCGAGCTTGTCGAGCGTCGCCTCGGCGGCACCGTCCACGCTGGCCACGCCCAGCTCGGAGCTGATGTCCATGAGCAGCTGGTTACGGCGAGAGGAAACGCCGTTGGTCAAGGTATCGGTGGTGTCGTTGCTGCCGATCTGGTCAAGACGAACCTTGGCGGCGTATGCCATGAGGACGCCGATGCCATCGGAGGCTTTGAAGGGCAGGTCGGCGACGGCGGCACCGGACGGGGCGCCGGCGGGAGCGGCAGAAACCGGAGCGGCCGGTGCGGGAGCAGCGGCAGCAGCCGGCGCTGCGTCAGCGGCTGCGCTCGAACCAAGCTTGGCGACGGCGGAACCGCCGGCGGGAGCGGTTTCGACCGGAGCCGCGGTCTCTTCCGGCTCGTCGTCGGGAACCAGCGAATCGGTGTCGGTCATGTAGACGCGGCCCTCATCGCGGCCGACGTTGTAGACCACCGTGTCGTTGCCGGCGAACTCGGGCAGACGCAGGGTCTTGGCACCGAGGTTGGCCAGGGTCGGGGCGTTGCCGAGGCCGACTTCGACGTACTCTTCGACGCCGAGGCCGCCCTGTTCACGCTTGCCGAACAGCAGTGCCTGGGTTTCGATCCAACGCACCGGGGAGGCGAATTGCCAGGAGAGCAACTCAGTGAGCAGCAGTCGGCCGAGCTTCTGGTCATCGGCGGCGTAGGAATCCCACACGGCCGGGTCGTCCAGTGCGGCCTTGATACGCTCGGAAGGCACGACTTCGAGGATCTTGGCGGCGAATTCCTTTGTCATCTCAAACGGCGAAGCCACGAGGTTCGGAATGTAGCGGTCCACCAGACGGCCACGGTAGTCGATGTAAGCGGGCAACAGCGCGTCGAGCTTGTCGCGGAATTCCGGCACGCCTTTGCGCAGCAAGGTGGAGTGGAACGGCACATCGATGCCGGGCACCAGCATGAACGCGGGTTTGCCGCCGAATGCGGCCACGCGACGGGCGGAATCGGCCTTCAGCGCCTTGAGACCGGCGATCGTGCCAGCGATGGCGTACTGCTGGCCGGCGAGGTTGTAGTTCACGATCTCCAGGAACTCGCCAGAGGCCTTGGCCACGGATTCCACGTATTCCTTGACGTGAGCGTCGTCCACACCGAACTGGTTCGGGCGCAGGGCACCCATGCGGTAGTTGGAGCGGCCCTGGGCGTCACGCTCGATGAGGTGGTGCATGGTGGAACCACGGTGGAACACGAGCTCCAGTACGGTTTCCAGCGGAATCACGTCGGCGAATGCGGACAGCGCGTTGTACTCGCCGAGCGAGTGGCCGGCGAAGTAGGCGGGCCAGATGTCGGCGCCGGCTTCGCGCAGGCGCGCGGTCTGGGCAAAAGCAACCGTCGCGAGCGCCACCTGCGTGAACTGCGTCAGGTTGAGCAGGCCTTCGGGGTGACGGTAGGTCACGCCGTTGGCGGTGAGCTCCTTCGGGTTATCGCGCACGAGGCCCAGAATCGAGAAGCCGAGCTTGGAGCGGGTGAGCTTGTCTGCGCGCTCCCACACGTCGCGGGCGGCGGCGGACTTGGCGCGCTCGTCCAGAACCATGCCCTGCTTCTGAATGCCCTGGCCGGGGTAGACGAAGGCGGCGCGCGGCGCGCGGACCAGTGCGGTGCCGCGGGAGACGAGCTGGCCGTCGATGCGGCAGGTGACTTCGAGGGTCATGCCGCCGTGGCGCACCTTGCCGACGCGCTCGACGGAGATCTCGACGGTGTCGTCGAGCTGGACCATGCCGTACATGTTGTAGGTCCAGCCGGCGATCTCGTAGTGGGCACCCTTCTCGTCGGTCGCCTGCACGGCGTGCTGGGCGGTGGCGGACAGCCACATGCCGTGCACGAGCGGGGCGGCCAGGCCGGAGATGCGAGCGCCACGAGTGGAGGTGTGGATCGGGTTGAAGTCGCCGGAAGTGCGGGCGAAGGCGGTCATGTCGTGTGGGGCGACGACCTTCACGCGGCGCAGCAGACGGCGCGGAGTGGCCTGCACTACTTGCAGGCCGCGCGAGGAGGCGGACAGTCCAGTGGACTGTCCGGCGACGGAGCCATCCGCTTCCTTATTCAGGAGGGCACCACCATACTCGGGGGCGTCTGCAGGCAAAGCATCGGAGTAGACGCGGCCGCGGATCGCGAAACGCTCGGTTTCGCGGGCAAGCGGCGTGCCGTCGGCGGCGGTGTGGGTCACGTGGATGGTGACCACGCGGCCGGAGGCGGACTCGAAGTAATCCTCGGCCCAAGACTTCAGGGTGATGGTTTCGCCGGTGTGCTTGAGCAGGTCCTCCTCGTTCACCTCAAGTTCGATGAGGTGGTCGAGGTGGACGGCGTTGAGCAGGCCTTCAATCACCGGGTAGCCCTTGACGTACACGGAGCCGAGCGCCGTGTAGATTGCCGGCCAGGCAGGGCCGACCAGCGCATCGGGGGCGATGCGGCTGGGCTGCAGGGTGGTCGGCAGAGCGGCGCCAGTGGCCGCTTCGTGGTCGAAGCCGAGGTTGGCGGATAGGGTGTAGGTTGCGGTTGCGGTACCGAACGGACGCTCGTCAGAGGTCTTGTCGTCAAGCTGCGGCATCTCGGTGAGCTTGTCGCCGGTGATGGCGGTGTTGCCGATGCCTGCGGTGGCGGCGAGCATCGCGTAGACGTCCGGAATCAGGCGTTCGCGGTCCACGACCGGCACACGGCCGGGCTCGGTGCCTTCCACGATGAGCGGGATGACGATATCGCGCACGGCGTGCTTGGAGGTGCCGCCGTCCGGGTCGTTGTCCCAGTAGGTGTCGAGGTGGATGTCCAGATCGTACTTGCCGGCCGCGGCGTCAAACGCGCGGATTTCGTAGTACTGGTCGCCCAGGGCGGTGCCGTAGGCCGGGTTGTCGGTGATGTGGCCGACCCAGGAGATGTTCGGGGACTTGCGGATGAAGTCTTCGGCGCTGGTGGCCTCGCCAAGTGCGGCGAAATCGTCGTTCTCAGCGGCATCGGCGGCTTGCTGTTCGTCCTGCACGCGCTTGATGGCGGCGGTTTCGAAGCGGCCGAGGATGTCGGCGATCGGCTCGTCGATGGTGGTGATGCCGGCAACGGAGATCGGGCCGGGGATGGCACGCACGGAATCGGCGGAGTAACGCTGGTCTTCGGACTGCCAGAGCTGGTCCTGTCCCCACCAACGCAGCAGATCGTTGTCGATGACCGGCACGAACGGCATGGGCTTGGGGTATTCGCGCACGAGCACCGGGAACCAGGCCACGTCGGCCGGGACCACCTTGAGTTCGGCGGTCTGCGGGTAGGCCAGAGCGAGCTTTTCCAGCGCGGGGGCCGGATCGGCGAGAATGCCGTCGCGGGTCAGCAGGCCGGCGGCAGCGGCCTCATCGGCAGAAACGCCGTCGGCGGCGAACAGCTTGGAGGTGAACTCGCCGGAGTCGGTGTCGTTCGCACGGGCTTCGATGCGCTGCAGCAGATGCTGGAATCGGTCGGCGTAAGTCGGGTCGGCCCACGGGAAGGCGAGTTCGGCGAAGCGCTGTGCCCACTCGAGGTAGGTCATGGAGGCCAGATCGCCGAAGTAGGGCTTGGCGGTCTTGTTCAGGGCCTCGATGATTTCCTTGCGGCGGGAGTCGAGCTCCTCGGGGTGCTTCATCACGCGCACAAGCAGGCGGCCGCATTCGGCGGAATCGTTCTCGAGCTCGTAGATGTCGGCATGCAGGTGGCTCAGTCCTGAGGACATGCCACCGACCGACTTGCCGGAAGGCACCCAGTGGGCGGCCTGCGGGGCGAACACATCATCGGACTTGGCGTCGGCCGGAATGCCGGGCGTCTTGACGAGCATCTGCTTGACTTCGGGGCTGGTGTGGGCTTCCTTGGCGGTCATCGCAGCGGTGCCGATAAGCACGCCGTCGACCGGCATGTCCGGCAGACCGTAGGCGTGGGCCCACTGGCCGGAGATGTAGTCGGCCGCGCGTTCGGGGGTGCCGATGCCGCCGCCGGCGACCAGCACAAGGTTGTCGCAGGCGCGCACTTCGGCGTAGGTGGCGGACAGCAGGTCATCGAGCGCTTCCCAGCTGTGGTGGCCGCCGGCCTCGCCGCCTTCGACCTGAATCATGATGGTGGTGGGGGCCACGGCCTTGGCGATGCGCACGACCTGACGAATCTGGTCGACGGTGCCGGGCTTGAAGCTCACGTACGGTAGACCATCAGCCTGCAGGTTCTTGATGAGTTCCACGGCCTCGTCCAGCTCGGGGATGCCGGCGGAAACGACCACGCCGTCAATCGGAGCGCCGGAAGCACGCTTCTTGGGCACGATGCGGGAGGAGCCGAACTGCAGGTTCCACAGGTAGCGGTCCATGAACATCGCGTTGAATTCAACCGTGCGGCCTTCCTCAAGCTCGTCTTCGAGGGCGGCGATGTGGCGGTCGAACACTTCGGCGGTCACCTGGCCGCCGCCGGCGAGCTCGGCCCAGTAGCCGGCGTTGGCGGCTGCGGCCACGATTTCCGGCTCCACGGTGGTGGGGGTCATGCCGGGCAGCAGCACCGGCGGCTTGCCGGTGAGCTTGGAGAACTTGGTGACCAGCTTGGCGCCGGCCGGGGTTTCGATGACGCGCGGCGCGAGTGCCTTCCAGTTCTGGGTGCGCTCGGGCTCGCTTTCCAAGGTGGAGAGAGCGGAACGTTCGGACAGCGTGGTGGCTTCGACCACGCCGATGCCGGTGCCCTGCACCACGTTGCCGATCAGCTTGCCAAGCGTGTTGCCGGGACCAAGGTCCACAATCCACAGCTTGGCCGGGTCGGCGGCGTTGAACAGCGCCTTGACGCGGGCATTCCAGTCCACATGGTTGAGCAGCACTTCCTCAGCGAGCGCGCGGGTGCGATCCTGGTCAAAGCCGCAGGCGCCAGCCCAAGACACGGTCTGCTCAACAGCTTCGGCCATGAGCGGAGAATGGAAGGGCAGGGTGACTTCGAGGTATTCGAGAGTGGGGTTGAACACAGTGCCGCCGTGGAGCTTCTGTTCACGCAGCTTGGCCTGGTGCTTGTGCTCGCGCTCGGCTTCGAGGGCGAGTGCTGCCAGGTCTTCCGGGTAGCCGGAAAGCACGTGGTGGTTGTCGGAGTTGGTGACGGCGATGGAGATCGGGCCTCGGGCGTTGTTCACGCGCTTGACCAGAGCCTCAACCTGTTCGCGGGTGGCGCCCTTGACGGAAAGCATCGGGCTGGCCTCGCCGTACTTGGGGTTCAGGCCCAGTTCGCGCATGCGGCGAGTGCCGGCTGCACCGATCAGGGCGGCGACGGCCAGAATCTCGTCGAGGGTCTTGCCGGCGGCTTCGATGGAGCCGGCGGCCTCGATGGCACGGGTCATGTGCACGGCGAGCACGCCCTGGGAGTGGCCGAGCACGGCAACCGGCTTGGCGGCGGCCACACTGTAGCCAAGGTGTTCCAAGTCGAGCAGGGCGCCGAGCTGGGTCAGGGCCACGCCTTCCACGGATGCGGTGGCGTCGGCTGCAGCGCTGAGGCGGGCCGGGTTCGGGGTGAAGCCGAACAGGTCGACCGGACGACCGGTGGTGGCCAGCAGGTCAGAGGCGGCCGGGGCGAGCAGTCGGTTGGCTGCGGCGACGTGGCCACGCAGGGCCTCGTCAAGACTGGGATCGGTGGTCTGGTCTGCCAAGGCGACCGGCCACGGGGTGGACTGGCCGGCGAAAGCGAGCGCATGAGGCTCGGTGGTCAGGCGGTTGAGGAAGAAGGTGGACATTACTTTCCTTACTTGTGTTTTGGTTGACGTCTTCAAAAATCAAAGTGGCTGGTTGCCGTGGTGTTTGGTGGTGCGCTTGATGCGGCGCTTGGTAGCAAGCGTGGCCAGCGATTCGACGATCACTTCACGGGTTTGTTCGGGGTCGATCATGCCGTCGATCTGCCCGATTTCCAGCGAGAGGTTCGCGTTGACGGTGCTGGTCTCGTACTCCTTGATGTACTTGGCCCGCAGCGCATCGACGTCCTGTCCGGAGGCTTTGGCCTTGGCCAGGTCATGGCGGTGGATGATGTTCACCGCGCCGGCCGCACCGAGCACCGCGATCTGGGAGGAGGGCCACGCGAAGTTCAGGTCCGCGCCGATGGCTTTGGATCCCATCACGATGTACGCGCCGCCGAACGCCTTACGCAGCACCACGGTCACCATCGGCACTTGCGCGTTGGCGTAGGCGTAGATCACCTTGGCGCCGCGGCGGATGATGCCGGCGTGCTCCTGGTCGGAGCCGGGCTTGTAGCCGGGCACGTCCACGAGGGTGACCACGGGCAGGTTGAACGCGTCGCACAGTCGCACGAATCGGGCGACCTTCTCGGACGAGTCGACGTCCAGGATGCCGGCGAGCACGTTCGGCTGGTTCGCCACGATGCCGACCGGCTTGCCGTCGATGCAGGCGAAGCCGACGAGCGCGGAGGCGCCGAACAGTTCCTGCACCTGCACGAATTCTCCGTAATCGACGATGCAACGGATCACTTCGAGCATGTCGTACGGCTGGCGTTCGTTGGCGGGCACGATGGTGGCGAGTCGCTTGGCGGTTTCGCGTTCGGCGCGGGTGGCGGCGTAGGCGTAGACCGGCGGCTTGCTTTCGCTGTTGGACGGCAAGTAGGCGAGCACGGTGCGCGCGTAGTCGATGGCATCCGATTCGTCCTCGCCGAGGTAGTGGGCCACGCCGGACATCCGGTTATGCACTTCGCCGCCGCCGAGGTCGGCCATGGAGATGGTCTCGCCGGTCGAGGCCTTGACCACGTCCGGTCCGGTGACGAACATGTTCGAGTTCTCGCGGGTCATGATGATGAGGTCCGTCAGTGCCGGGCAATAGACGGCGCCACCGGCGCAGGGGCCGAGGATCAGGCTCAGCTGGGGCACGAAGCCGCTGGCCTCGCAGGTCTTGCGGAAGATGCGGCCGTACTGGGTCAGGGCGGCCACGCCTTCCTGGATGCGGGCGCCACCGGAGTCCACGATGGCCACGATCGGCACTTTGAGGTCGATGGCCATGTCCATCAGTCGGCAGATCTTCTCGCCTTCGGCGGTGCCGAGGGTACCGCCCTTGACGGAGAAGTCCTGGGCGTAGACGGCGACTTTGCGGCCGTAGACCTGGCCGAAGCCAGTGATGACGGCCGCACCGGCGTTGCCGCCGGCGATGTTGCCGCCCTGGAAGCGGCCGATCTCCTCAAACGTGCCAGTGTCGAAGAGCAGGTCAAGGCGTTCGCGCGCGGTTTTCTTGCCTTTGGCGTGCTGTTTGTCGCGGGCGCGCTCTTCGGCGGCGCGAGCCAGTTCGGCGGCCTTGACCACGGCGGCGCGCAGCGGCTGGTGAGCCGTAGGCTGGGAGGCGTTGGTCGCCGAGGCAGCAGTCACGGCCTTGACGGCCGGCGAATCCATAATGTCAGTCATTGCCGCCCTCCTTCTTGGAGTCCTCGGCCTTGGCCACATCCAGCGTGACCAACGTGTCGCCGGCTTCCACACCATCGGCTGGGCCGACGAAGATCTTCTTCACTTCGCCTGCGGCCGGCGCGTACACGTAGTTCTCCATCTTCATGGATTCGAGCACCACCAGCAGGTCGCCCTTGGTCACCTGCTGACCTTCGGACACGTTGATGCGCGTGACCACGGCCTGCATCGGGGACGCGATGACGCCGGATTTGGCGCCATCGTTCGCCTTGGCGGCGCCGGAGGCCACATTGTGCAGGCCTGCGCCGCGCAACGGCTGAGTGGGTCGCTTGGCACCGCGGGCGCGGGCCGATCCGGTGATGTTCTCCACGATGTCGAGCGGCACGGTGAGCTTGACGCGGCGGTTGTTCATCTCGATGACAAAGGTCTCGGACGTGGACTTGTCGGGCGCGGCAGGAGCTGCGGCACCAGCCAGCGATGCCGGCTGACCCGAGCTGGCGGAAGCCGGTGTGCGGTTCAGGTACGTGCGTTCCAGCCACTTGGTGGACACGGAGAACGGGTGACCGTTCTCGGCGGTGAAGTCGTCGTTGCGGAAGATCTCCTTGAACAGCGGAATCGGCGTGGGCACACCTTCGATCACCAGCTCGTCCAGCACACGGCGCACACGGGCCACGGCGTCAAGGCGGTTCTGGGCGGTGACGATGACCTTGCCCATCATCGAGTCGAACTTCGGGGAGATGGTGTCACCCTGCTCCACACCGGTGTCGATGCGCACACCGGGTCCGGCCGGCCACTGAATCTTCTCGAGGGTGCCGGAACCAGGGGTCAGGTTGGTGGCCGGGTCTTCGCTGGTGATACGCAGTTCGAAGCTGTGGCCGCGCGGCTCAGGGGCACGGGTGAGTTCACCGCCCGCTGCAATGTTGAGCTGTTCGCGCACCAGGTCAAGGCCGCTGACCTCTTCGGACACGGTGTGTTCCACCTGCAGACGCGGGTTGACTTCCAGGAAATACACCTTGCCATTCGGGGTCACCATGAATTCGCAGGTGCCCAAGCCCACATAGCCGACCGTGGTAAACAGGCGGCGGGAGTATTCCTCCAAAGTGCTGACGATTTCCTCGGGCAGGAAAGGCGCGGGGGCTTCTTCCACAAGCTTTTGGTTGCGGCGCTGCAGCGAGCAGTCACGGGTGGAGTACACGGTGAAGTTGCCGTGCGAGTCGCGTCCGGACTGGGTCTCGACGTGGCGTGCCTTGTCCACGAACTTCTCGATGAAGTATTCCTTCAGATCGCCGCCTTGCAGTGCGTCGTGGTTCATGTAGAAGCGGCGCAGTTCCTCGTCGTCATGCACCACGGTGATGCCGTGGCCGCCACCGCCATCGGTGCGCTTCATCATGATCGGGTAGCCGTGGGTGTGTGCGAAGTCGAGCAGGGTACGCACATCGGTCACCGGTTCGGACAGACCTGGCACGGGCGGTACCTTGGCACGCAGAGCCACGCGGCGGGCGGTGATCTTATCGCCGAGATCCACGAGCGCGGTGTGGTGCGGGCCCACCCAAATGGCACCGGCATCCTCGACCTTTTGCGCAAAGCTCGGCACTTCAGACAGGAATCCATAGCCGGGGTGCACGGCGTCCGCACCGGTTTTGTGCAGGATGTCGATCAGCAAATCCTCGTTGAGGTAGGTGTCCTTGTAGGTGTCGCCGGAAAGCAGGTATGCTTCGTCGGCCATGTCCACATAGCGGCTGTTGCGATCCTGTTCGGAGTAGACAGCCACGGTGGAGATACCCATCTCCTTGGCCGTACGCACTACGCGAAGCGCAATCTCGCCTCGGTTCGCAATCAGCAGTTTTTTGACAGTATGAGCCATAACGTCAAATTGTGCCCTTGATATGAGGTATGGGGCAAGCCGAGTTCGCACAAAACATATCATCGGCTTTTGTAGGCCATGAACAAACGAGTGCGTAAGTTCCGCGAGCGTAACCGCATGCCCACGCACCCCTTAAGACTTGGAGCATCAGGGTTTTTGGCGCTATTGACCAAGCACGCCGGAAGTTGACGCCATTCATGCATTCGTCAACTTGCAACAAACCAGAATCGGAAAATTTGTGGGTTATCACGAAATCGCACGAAACCGAACACTCCTACGATGGCAACCGTAAGTTCGGGGAAGGCTCAACGTACAGGCGGATACAGCCAACGGATCGGTACTCGATTCAGGCATCAACCGCCTCGTTCCGCAGTCGATGGTGCGCATGCCAAGCCGTCCGCAATATGGACGGCTAATACGCATCAAGGCCACATAAGGCCACGGCACTCCCACTCCATCGCATACCGCCTGCCAGCAACGGCGATAGCACACAACATAGGGGTTATTCATCATGCAGACTTCACACACCACCTCATCCACTGCGGCCACCGCATCACTCGGCCGCCGCATCGTCGCCGCTTCGTGGAAGCCGGCGCTGTTCGCCGTACTGATGTGGCTGTCCGCAGCCGCAGGCGCAATCCCGATTCCGGGCACACCGGTGCCGATCACCCTACAGACTTTCGCGGTGATGCTTGCTGGTCTGATGCTGCCGTGGCGTCAGGCGGGTTCCGCCGTCGCCGCTTACCTGGCAGCTGGTGCAGTCGGTCTCCCGGTGTTCGCGGGCGGCACTTCCACCATGGCTCTGGTCGGCCCGAGCGCCGGCTTCCTCTTCGGATTCCTGCCTGGCGTGATTGTTATCGCGCTGCTGCGCGGTAAGGCCAACACCTCGTCCGCTTCCGCCGCCGCTCTCACCGCAGGCCGCTACCTACTGGCCGCTCTGGTTGGCGGCGTCGTGGTGGTGTATGCCCTTGGCTTCGTCATTCAGTCTGCGCTGACCGGCGTACCGATCGCCGCCGTGGCCTTGGCTTCCATGGGCTTCGTCGCCGGCGACACCATCAAGGCAGTCGTCGCCTCCTTGGCCGCAGCCGGTCTGTCCAAGCTCGGTCGCTGACCTACAGCACTCCTACATCGGCGGTGCGGACCGTATGGTCCGTGCCGTCTCCTGTTCTTAAGATCAATGAGGCATCTTCATTAAGCCCGATTGCCTCACCAATCAGCGTGGTGCCATCGGTGAAGTGCGCCTCGATCTGACGGCCGCGCGCCCAACATACCGCCTTCATCTCTTCACGCAATGCCTCGGCCTGCCCGTGCGGATCCGCAATGAACGCTGCCAGGCGCTCTCGGAAGCCCTCAACCTCACGTTCGGCCACCGCGTCACGCATCTCGTTGAACGACGGCAACCCCGAAACGTGCAGCCGCAGCGAAGTCGATTGCGGCGTCGGCAAACGGCTCGCGCCCAACGCCAGATTCAGGCCGACCCCGAAGACGACGACAACATCATCATCAGCTTCCCCGTCCGGCAACAACACCAGTTCAGAGAGCAGTCCGCCGAGCTTGAGCCCGTGGCAGAACACGTCGTTTGGCCATTTGAGCTCCAAAAAACAATCCTGCTTATTCGGAGCGGCGCCATATTCCTTAATCATGCCGTTCAGCGCATCGAGCGTGACCAGGCCCGCAATCATCTGCAGCCAGCCGTTCACCGATTCGTCGGTGGCGATCGCGCGAGGAATGCGCACGGCATAGGACATCGTTGAGCAACGGCCAGGCTGACTGATCCAGGTATGACCATTACGCCCTCGTCCGGCGCTCTGCCAATCGGTGGCGACTACACCGACGGCAAGCGTGCCGCCCTTGCACTCAGGCAGCGTCAACGACCCGTCACCTATCATGCGCGCAGCCAACGCGTTGGTCGAATCAGTCTCGCCCACGGCGACTACTTGATCTGCAACGGCTTTGGTTCTCGGTAGCTGCGGCGTTGCAGCTTGCAAAGCAATCATCATGGGAACTACGTTACCCCGATTTGCGCGACCAGATTCCCGATGTCTCGCGAAAGAGCGCACAGAACCGCCCATTTTCGGCCAATACCTCGGTGTGAACGCTCACACGTGAGCAAAGTCACACCATGCAGATGGCCCGCATACGATTGCAGTCATAGCGGCCTTGCCTGCGTCTGCAATCCACCGGTGAGACGGCGACCATCACACATCTGCATCCGTTGACCTGTGCGGCTACCATAGACTGTCATGACGTCGCCAGCCTCTTCACTGCCTGTTGCCGCAGCCCACCCGCGCCTTGCCCGTGTGGGCGCTGCTGCACGGTGGACGCTGGCCGCACTGGCTTGCCTGTGGCTGGCACTATGCACAGCGGTGGGACCGTTGTACTGGGATTTTGAAAACGGCACCATCGCCAATTGGAATTGGACCAATACCGCATTCTTTGTGCTGTCGTTTGCCATCTACCTTGGGCTCATCGTGATTATGGTGCGCTTTGCGGCAGGACAGCGCGTGCTGCCACGGGCGATCAGCGGGAGACTCAGCCGGGCCGGGCAGCAGCACAGCAATCAGGCTCTCGAACCATCGCAGTCCCAGTCCGTCGTCGCCGACTCCAATGTCTCCAAGCGTCACGCCACCGTTGCGTCCCGCTTCGCCACCTTGGGCCGTTGGATCACCCGCGGCACGAATCGGTTCTGGAAGCTCGCACTCGTGTTCTTTATCGGTTGGCTGTGGGTGCCGACCACCCTGCTGGCCGCATTCGGCGCGGATATCCGCTCGCAAATCCGCGAATTCAGCTGGGCCTGGAACCAATGGACCGGCCTGCAACAGCCGTATATCGGCTTCTTCTCCTTCGTGCCAATGGACATCTACCCCACCGCGCACTATATGTGGCCGCCTGACCCCACTTATCTGACCGACCAGCATAACGTAGTGCTCACCGTGTTCTACGGTGCGGTGGCCGCATTCTCGCGATATCTGACCGGCTCGAACGATGCAGGCATCGTGGCGCTTGCCGCTGGACAGATGCTGCTCGCCGTATTCTGCTGCGCCGCAACCGCCAACCGATTCCTCAATCGACCGTGGATGGGCGTGGCTCAGTCAACCAAGGACAAGAACGGCTCCAGCACCGGCAACGTATCCTCGACTACCAGCGCGCGCATCGCACAGGATGCCGCACCCCAGCTTGCCGGGGGGCGTGCCCGATTCCTGATTCTTGCATTCTTCCTGTGCTGCCCGCTGGCCGTGTTCGCCACGATCTCCATCACCAAATCGCCGCTGTTCGCCTTCTCGTTCGTCTGGTGGTTCGGCATCTGGTATGAGCTCACCCAGACATGGAAGCCCGAGGGAAAGCGCAAAGGTCTGACTGCTACCGCACCCATCCGCTTACCACGTCATAGTTTTGTTGCGTTCGTTCTTTCCACTGCAGTGATGCTGATTTCCGCGAAGTACGCCTGGTACATCATCGCCCTACAGATCGTGTTGGCGCTCATCGCCGACCGCCGTCGTTGGACAACCTACGTCGTGGCTCTGCTTATCCCCACCATGCTGATTCATGGCGGCATCTCTCTTGCAATCTCCTCCGGGGCGATTATCGGCGGCGACCCCATCGAAAGCCGCGGCGTGCAGTTGCAAATGATCGCCCGTGTGGCCAGCCGCAATCCAGAAGGCATCTCGGAGGAAGCCAAGAAGAATCTCTCTGACGTGTTCAATCTGGACCAAATGGCCGACGCCTATTCCCAGCAAGATGCTGACCCGGTGAAATCCTCGGGTATTCAAGCCAAGAAAGTCAGCTACAAGTGGCGCACGGTGACGCCCGAGGACATGACCAATTTCAATAAGGCATGGTTCGAAATCGTCAAGGACAATCCGGTTATCGCACTGGATGCATTGCTGGCCAAGTGTTTCGGCTACTTCAATGTGACCGACCAGCCATACGTGTCGATGGACTACTACGTGACCAGCGACTACGTGCAGAAGAACTCCACATGGATTAAGAGCTACAACCACAACTGGCGCGAGCAAATTACTGGATTCACCCGGAGCTGGGGCAAAATCCCGGTGATCGGCTGGATTACACACGGCAATTTCTATGTGGTGATGACGCTGCTGATCGGTGCCGCCGAAGTGATTCGCCGCCGCTGGCTCACACTGATGACCCATATTCCACTACTGTTGCTTATGGGCGTGATGATTACCGCACCGGCCAACAACTTTGAACGGCACATGCTTCCGGTGGCGTTCGTGTTCGGTTTCGTGGTGCTCACCTATTGGCGTGAATCCTTGGCCGAACGTCGGATTGCTCGGCAAGCACAATCTTCAGCATCGACGACAATGACCCTGCCGCAATAGTTGCGTAAAACGATTGACAATGTGATGCCGGCAGAATCGTTGTCCAGTGCCGGTACCGCCAGCGCTAGACTGGTACATATGTCAGATTTTCTCGAACTACTTGCCGCCGACGCCGCCAATTCGTCTGATTTCACAGACCGTTCCGGCATCTCTGCGACCGACCGTGCACGCACTGTGCTGTTCGAGTGCCTGTTCAATCATCTGGCCGACGACCGCGTGGCCTCGCTCTTCACCATCCTTGGCTTCGAGCATGATTTTACCTGCTACGCCATTGCCGGCTACCCCGCTCGCTCCGCCGCCCGCAGCCGTGTTGACATTGAAAAAATCGTGGCCGATTTTGGCGGAACATGTCTGACTGCCGAACATCCGATAACCGGACTCACAGGTGCTGACAATGGTACGGGCCGTACCGCTGTTGTGGCCCTGATTCGTCCGGTCGGTGCGGCCACACCGGAAATCATCTGTAACACCATCGCCCCGGCTTTCGACGCCGACCGTCCTATCGCCTTGGGACCGCAACGTACCGGCGCCGAAGGCGCCATGCGATCCGTTCAGGCCACGCTGTACTGTCTGAAAGCCGCTCCGGCCTTGGCTGCCACCGCGCAGTCCCTCCCCCGCCCGCTGCGCACCGATGACGCGCTGCCAGAACGCGCGCTGATTGGCGACGAAGATGCTCGCGATGAGCTGATCCGTGTGGTGTACGGTAGCCTAACCGCTGCAGGACCAGATGACCCTACATTGCTGACCGTCTCGACGTTCCTGAAATACGGGGGATCACTGGAGACCTGTGCCAAGGAACTCAATGTGCACCCCAACACCATCCGGTACCGTCTCAAGCGTGCAGCGGAATCCACCGGCTGGGACGCCACCGACCCGCGTGAGGCGTACGTGCTTATTACGGCCATCGCTCTAGGGCGTATGGCCACAGCGCAGTAAATCGTTTTTTCGTGCTCCCCGCTGACATGCGCTGAATCGTATCCCATACCAATTCCGCCTATGACGCGACAGCCTCATCAGACAAGGCAGACGAAGGCCACTGCGGCTATTGCAGGGCGTTGTCTCGTACAGTAGGACTGAGCCGCCCCCAGCCGGCTGTTGCCGACATGCAGCGTGAAATCACCCAACCCAACAACCAACCTGCATATAGCAAAAAGCGGCTCCCACCACAGTGGGAACCGCCTTGATTAGCTACTCGGAGCTAAGCCCGATCAGGCCAAGGTGCTCGGGTCAACCGGGACGCCCGGGTTCATCGTGGAGGTGATGGTCGCCTTGGTCAGGTAACGGCCCTTCACGGTGGACGGCTTCAGACGCTTGACTTCGTCGGCCACGGCCTTGAAGTTCTCGTCGAGAGCGGACTCATCGAAGCTCATCTTGCCGATGAGGAAGCTCAGGTTGCCGTTCTTGTCGACACGGAACTCGATCTTGCCGCCCTTGATGTCCTTGACAGCCTTGGTGACATCCATGGTCACAGTGCCAGTCTTGGGGTTCGGCATCAGGCCACGGGGGCCGAGCACACGGCCCAGACGGCCGACCTTGCCCATCATGTCTGGAGTGGCAACCACGGCATCGAAGTCGAGGAAGCCACCCTGAACCTTGGCGATCAGGTCGTCATCACCGACGATGTCGGCGCCGGCCTCGGTGGCCTCGGTGGCCTTCGGGCCACGAGCGAACACGAGGACCTTGGCGGTCTTACCAGTGCCGTGAGGCAGGTTGACGGTACCACGCACGAGCTGGTCGGCCTTGCGCGGGTCAACGCTCAGACGGAACACAGCCTCGACGGTCTGGTCGAAGTTGTAGGAGGGCATGCTCTTGAGCAGAGCAATGGCCTCGTTGGCGGTGTAGAGGTTGTTGCGATCGACGCGCTCAGCGGCTTCGCGGTACTTCTTGGAACGCTTTACCATCTGTCCTTCTCCTTATCAGTCCGTAACCGTGATGCCCATCGAGCGAGCAGTGCCCTCGATGATCTTCATGCCGGCTTCGATATCGCGAGCAGACAGATCTTCCATCTTGGTCTCAGCGATTTCGCGAACCTGCGCCTTGGTGACAGAACCGACCTTGTGGGTCAGCGGGTTCTCGGTACCCTTCTCAATGCCAGCAGCCTTCTTCAGCAGAGCTGCGGCCGGCGGGGTCTTGAGAATGAAGGTGAAGGAACGATCCTCGTAAACGGTGATCTCGACAGGGATGACCTGGCCCATCTTGTCCTGCGTCTGGGCATTGTATGCCTTGCAGAAATCCATGATGTTCACGCCGTGGGAACCCAGAGCCGGGCCCAGCGGCGGGGCCGGGTTGGCCTTGCCAGCCTGAATCTGGAGCTTGATCAGCGCCGAGACTTTCTTCTTGGGAGCCATAATATGGTTCTTCTTTCTATAACGCGGTTCAAATGGTCGCCGTCCGTGTCCATCTACTCAGCCCAATCGGTCTTGACTCATTAGGTATCCGATTGTGCTCAATATTTGGCCGCGGTCGGTCTCCTCCCGCAACTTATATTGCTGTGCTGTGCTAGCGGGTCTTCCCTCCAGACACAAGCTTTCCCATTATGTCGTCTCACCCGGACAACAACTGGCCATAAGTCCGCCCCGGTTCTCGCCATCGGCAGCATCATCCACAGTTGTTCTCATCATCGGACTGCGTCATCCACAATCGCCACCCACCTAACGACATCAATGCACCGCCCCAGCGTCAGAAATTTAGGAAAAGAGCGGCTTCGTCCTAAAATTCTGTCACTGAGTCAAAGCCAATGACAGATATTTAGGAAACCAACCCCAATCTCCTAAAATCCTGTTACTAAGACTCACTTAGCGACAGCAATTTAGGACGACTGGGATAATCTCCTAAAATCCTGTCGCTAACGAACAAGGGATGCCCTAGGAACTACAAAGTTACCGGTTACGACTGCAATTACGGTTTGCGACTACGGTCACGATGCGACGAGATGCCCGATGACTAACAACAACAAAAAGCCCGACCGTGATGGTCGGGCTTTTGCTATTAAACCTATTAGTCGAGCTTCTGCACCTGGTGGAAGCCGAGCTCCACAGGTGTATCGCGACCGAAGATGGACACGAGCACGGTGAGCTTCTGGGTGGTGGGTTCCACGTCGGAAACGACAGCGGCCATAGTGGCGAAAGGACCATCGGTAACGGTGACCTGGTCACCCACGGCATAGGAGACCTCGACCTTGCGCTTCTTGGCGGCAGCGGGCTTGTCGCCGGCGGCCTTGAGCGCTTCGGAGGCAATCATCGGGGCCATCATGGCCACGACTTCCTGACGGGAGAGCGGAGCCGGATCCTTGGACGGACCAACGAAGCCGGTCACGCCTTCGGTCTCACGCACGACACGGCGAGCGTTCTCGTCCGGCCACATACGAATCAGCACGTAGCCAGGAACACGCACGCGGGTGATGACCTTCTTGCCCTTTTCGGTGTGCTTCTCGACCTCTTCCATCGGCACCTCGACCTGGAAGATCTGATCTTCCATGCCGAAAGAAGCCACACGGGACTCGATGTTGGTCTTCACCCGCTTCTCGTAGCCGGAGTAGGTGTGCAGCACGTACCACTTACCGTCAAGGGTGCGCAACGACTTGGAGAACTCATCAACAGCCTTCTGGCCGGCATCGGTTTCCTCAGCCTGCTCGGACTCGTTGACTTCGGATTCTTCTTCCGCAGACTCAGCCACGGTTTCAGGGGAAGCCACAGGAGCCTCGGCAACAGGTTCGGCAGACTCAACGGCCTCGGCCGGAGCATCAGCTACAGGAGCCTCATCGGCCGCCGCATCCACATTCTCCAGAGCAGCGTCGAGGTTCTCGAGATTCAGTTCATCACTCATGCGTTGTCATTCACCTTCAGGTTATGCGTAAATCAGCCGAAAATACCCAGCGTGGCCTTGCCCAGACCGAAGTCCATGCCGGTAACGAGGGCCATCAGCAGCAACACGAAGATGAACACAGCCAGAGACCAGAAGAACAGTTCCTTGGCAGTAGGGGTAACGACCTTGCGAAGCTCATCAATGATCTGCTTGATAAACAGACCAATACGCATGAAGACATTCGGCTTGACTGCCTTTTCGTTTGTGCTCGTCTTAGCCATTCCGTACCTCGCATCAGCTGCTTGCTTATTGAAGAAACTTGGCAGGGAAGGCGGGACTCGAACCCACAACCTACGGTTTTGGAGACCGTTGCGCTACCAATTGCGCCACTTCCCTAGGTGAAGTTCACCTCGGCTGACGTTCCGTAGAGAACGCTTCGCCATGGCGGAAACCGCCAAATCGCTATAGTAACGGCTGGGGTGGATTAAGGCAAATCGCGTGTCGGATAAACTGCAAAATCGCCTCCAAAGACGACCAAGGGGAGCCGGGCTCAACGCGCCCAAAACTCCCCTCAGGATGCGCTCCCCTCTTCGGAGGGGAAAGGAACGGTTTACTTCGCCCAGTCCTTGAAACGCTTCATGCCCTCGGCCAGATCGTCGTCGGCGAGAGCATAAGAGAAGCGCAGGTAACCGGGAGCGCCGAAGGCTTCACCGGGAACAGCGGCCACGTGAGCTTCGTCCAACAGAGCAGCGGCAAAATCGGCAGAAGTGGCGCACACCGTGCCGTTGGAACCCAGCGGCTTGCCCAGCAACGCGGTGATATCCGCAAATGCATAGAACGCACCGGTCGGAGTCGGGCAATACACGCCCTCGATGTCGTTCAGAGCCGCAACAATCGCACGGCGACGCACATCAAAAGCCTTACGCATCTCGTATACCTCATCCAGAGGGCCGGATACGGCGGCCAATGCGGCACGCTGAGAGATATTGGCCACATTCGAAGTCATATGACCCTGCAGCTTGGTGGCAGCCTTGGCCACCTCAGCCGGGGCGACCATCCAGCCGACACGCCAGCCAGGCATCGCGTAGGTCTTGGCCACACCGTTAAGCACCAGTAGCTGGTCGCGGCATTCCGGCACGGCAGCACCGATGTATGTGGTGCGCGCATCGTCATAGTTCAGGTGCTCATAAATCTCATCGGAGATAATCCAGATGTGGTGCTCAACAGCCCAACATCCGATGGCTTCCACGGTTTCCGGCTTCCATACGGCACCGGTTGGGTTGTTCGGCGAGTTGACGATGATGGCCTTGGTCCGCTCGGTACGGGCAGCCTCAAGCGCCTCCAGCGACGGCTCAAAGTTCACGTCGGCACCGGCAAACACCTCCACCGGCACGCCATCCGCCAGCTTCACGGCCTCAGGGTAGCTGGTCCAGTACGGAGTGGGGATGATGACCTCGTCACCATCGTTGAGCAAAATCTGGAAAGCCTCATACACGGCCTGCTTACCGCCGTTGGTCACTACTACCTGATCGGCGCTTACCTCATAGCCGGAATCGCGCAGCACCTTGGCCGCGATGGCCTCGCGCAGCTCGGGCAAACCCGGAGTGGGCGTGTACTTGTAGTTCTTCGGATCAAGGCACGCATCGGCAGCGGCCTTGACCACGTTCGCAGGAGTCGGGAAGTTCGGCTCACCGGCACCAAAACCGATGACGTCAAGACCGGCGGCCTTCATTGCCTTGGCCTTGGAATCCACGGCGAGCGTAGCGCTCGGTGCCACAGTGTTGATACGGTCGGAAAGAATCTGCCATTGCGCCATAGTCATGGCTCTTACGATAACCCCAACGCACGATGTTTGGAAGTGTGTTGTAGGTCTCAACAAAACTGGACATCCGCATAGGGTCTGTGGTGCAATGGAGCTGCGCGCAGCAGGTTGGGAAAGCGTGCCGGAGGAGAGATTATGGCAAAGCATCACGAAAGCCATGGCAGTCGTGGGACTCGCCGCAGCACGGTCGAGCCACGTGTGGCGTACAGCCGCCATGCCGAAACGCATAGCGCTCATGGCAGCCAGTTGCACTACGGGCAACACGCCAGCCACCGTTCCGCTGCCGCAATCGCAGCACAGCGCACGCGGCGTATCGCCGTATTGGTGGTAGCAGCCGTGGTGGCAGTGGCCTTGGTAATCACCGTCGGTGTCGTTGCGCATGGGTGGTTCGTCCGGCAGTCTGCGCCATCTATGCAACAGCAGCTTCCGACCACCGCGCATAAATCACTTACCCGTAAAACCGTGCCGCAGTTGGATCCCGGCAACATCGTCATCGGTGTCAACGGCAGCGAAACCACCTATGTGCTCAAGGGTGAGCAGTATGTGGAAGGCGGCGCACATGCCATCGAGCCGGAAGACGGCGTACTGACCGGCAACATCGTCACTACCGGCACCGTAGACACGAACACTCCCGGCGATTACACGGTGCAATACACGGTTCATGATTCAACCGGTCATGAGGCATCCGCCACGCGCACGGTCAAAGTAGTGGACACGATGGATAAGCAGACCGGCGGTATTCCCGTGCTGATGTACCACTATGTCTACGATCCGGCGAATCCGCCTGCAGACGTTGACGCGAACTGGATTCCTACCACGTCACTCGAGCCGCAGCTGCAATACCTGACGCAGAACAATTTCTACTACCCGTCCTGGCCCGAGGTCCGCGCATTCATCGATGGCAAGCACAGCCTGCCCAAGAACAGCATCGTGATGACTTTCGATGACGGCGAGCCGCACTTCTTCCAGTACGGCTCCCCTCTGCTGGCCAAGTACAAGGTGCCGGCCACGTCGTTCGTCATTGGGGCCGACGGCGAGGCGCTGAACAAGATGAAAACCTACGCCACGCCATATCTTGAGTATGAATCGCATTCGTTCGACATGCACCGCGCCGGCGGCACGGTCGGCCACGGCGGACGCATCAGCGCAATGAGCCATCAGGAGATTGTGGATGATCTCAAGCAGTCGGAACAGGTAACCGGCTCCTTGCAGGCATTTGCCTATCCGTTCGGCGATACCACGCCAGACGCGATTGAGGCGGTCAGGGAGACCGGCACATTGGCCGCGTTTACCACTCAGTATGGCTGGGCCGATGTTGGTGCAGATCCTATGAATCTGCCGCGTGTGCGCATTCAGGGCACCGGTTCGCTGGATACGTTCATCGCAGCGATTCAGTGATGTGGGGAATAGATGCAGGAAGTGTTGCTCTGCCTCACCGTACTTGACGGCTCCCCATCAAAGGGAACGCAATGACTTACACCAGTACAAGATTGTCGCGATGCACGAGCGGGTGCGCGTACTGATCGCCCAAGAACCGCTTGAGCTGGGCCGTGTTGCGACCGAGCGTCTGCGGAATCTCTTCGGAGTCGAAGCCGGCCAGGCCACGGGCCAGATGCGTGCCGGATTCGTCATCGATCCATACAGGATCGCCGGCGGAAAAATCGCCATGCACATCGAGAGCGCCGGCGGCCAGCAACGATGCCCGACCACCACGAATGGCCTTGGCTGCACCCGCATCAACCACAATCGTGCCGCGCGGTTCAGCCGCAAAACCAATCCATAGGCGGCGCGAAGATCCACGGGCCTTGACCGGGGCAAACACCGTGCCCACCGGATCGCCCATCATTGCGGGGCCTGCATTCGAAGCGCACGTCAGCACGGTAGGAATACCGGAAACGGCCGCCACACGAGCAGCCTCAAGTTTCGTGACCATGCCACCGGTGCCGACTTTGGACCCCGAGCCGGACACCTGGATATCGCCCAGCGCGTCGATTACGTTGGGCACATATTCCACGCGGCGCGATCCGGGCTGAGCAGGCGGTGCGGTGTACAGCGCATCCACGTCGGTGAGCAATACCAACGCTTCGGCACGCACCAGATTGGCCACCAAAGCAGACAACCGGTCGTTATCGCCGAAACGAATCTCGTTGGAGGCCAGCGAGTCGTTCTCATTGATAATCGGCACCACGCCCAGATCGAGCAGCCGATCCAGCGTACGTTCCACGTTGCGGTACTGGGTGGCTCGAATCGTGTCTTCCGCGGTGATCAGAATCTGTCCCACCCGAATACCGAACCGGCCGAAGGCAGCTTCATAGCGGGCCATCAGCAGGCCTTGTCCCACGGCGGCGGTGGCCTGCTGGGTAGCCACATCAGCCGGTCGCTCATCAAAGCCCAACGGGCCAAAACCCGCGGCGATAGCACCGGAAGAGACCAGCACCACACGGGCACCCATCAGCCGTACCTGCGCCAATGCGGCGGTAAGAGCGTCGAGCTTGTCAGGGTCGAGGTGCCCGCTCGGCTGGGTCAGGGAGCTAGATCCGACCTTGACGACGATAGTGCCGGCAGCGGCGATCATGCGCCGTACCTCGGCCTGACTTGGTGTGCTCATTTGCTTTCCAATTCCGCCTCCGACGGTGGAGCTGTCAATCTGCAGCCGACCAGGACTACCCCCGTCTCGCTGTGCTCGGCAGCTCTCGCCGGCGGGAGCAACTTCATTATTCTTCCGATGCGCTATCGTCGGCGGATTCGCCGTGGCCAAACAGGCTGGTCTCATCGTGGCGATCATCATCGACGGTCGGGTCGGCCCAGTGGCCGGCCTTACGTTCAGCCATCATCGCATCGCGCACAGCCGCACGGGCATCCATCATCTCGTGGTACTGGGCACGACGTTCGGCATTGGAGCGGCGGTGAGCGCGCGGATCCTGCTCTTCAAGACGCAAATCCTTGCCGCGTGCACCAAGGTTGGAGCCGTCGAGCATTTCGGCACCGGCGGAGATGGTCGGATCCCAGTCGAATTCCACCATGCGATCGCCTCGTCCGATGCGGATCTCATCGCCTGGACGGGCACCTTTGCGGCGCAGTTCGTCTTCCACGCCGAGCTTGGCCAGTCGATCGGCCAGATAGCCCACGGCCTCGTCGTTGTCGAAGTTGGTCTGCATGACCCAACGCTCCGGCTTGGCACCACGAACCTCGTAGAACACCTCGCCGTTGCCGAGCTCACGGCGTTCCACGGTGAAGTCGAGTGCGTTGCCGCCCTCGTCAGCGCGGCGAGGACGACGACCGGTCCTTTCAAGAGGCTTGATGACCACGCGGGCTTCTTCTTCGGCCTCCTCGCGGCTGGCCACTTCCTCGCGCATCTCATGCACCAGTTCAGCCAGGGCGAAGTTCAGTTCCTTCAATCCCTCATGGGATGCAGTGGAGATCTCGAACACCTTCAGTCCGAGCTTCTCGAACTCCGGACGCACAAATTCAGCCAATTCCTTGGCCTCGGGCACATCGATCTTGTTCAGGATAACGATACGCGGACGCTCGGGAATCGGAATCGCACCCAGCGGCAACTCCAGCTTGTCGGCGTAGAGCGCAAGCTCGTTTTCCAGCGCCTGATAGTCGGACATCGGGTCGCGATCAGGCTCCAGCGTGGCGCAATCAATCACATGGGCGATGATCTCCGTGCGCTCGATATGGCGCAGGAATTCCAGACCCAGCCCCTTGCCTTCTGACGCACCCGGAATCAGGCCGGGCACGTCGGCGATGGTGTACCGGGAATCGCCGGCGATAACAACGCCGAGGTTCGGCACCAGCGTGGTGAACGGGTAGTCGGCGATCTTCGGCTTGGCGGCACTCATCGCCGCAATCAGGGACGATTTGCCGGCGGATGGGAAGCCCACCAACGCCACATCGGCGATGGACTTGAGCTCCAGAATCACATCGCGCTCTTCACCCAGTTCGCCAAGCAGGGCGAATCCAGGAGCACGACGGGTCTTGTTGGCCAGTGCGATGTTGCCCAAACCACCGGCACCACCTTGCGCAACGACAACGCGGTCGCCCTCATGGCGCAAATCGGCAAGCTGCTCGCCAGGATGTTTGGTCTTGCCCTGCTCGCCGCGCGCTTCAAACACCACAGTGCCGCACGGCACGGGGAGGATCAGATCCTCGCCTTTGGAGCCATCCTTGTTGTCACCCAGACCCATCGTGCCGTTACCGGCAGTGCGATGTGGCATGAACCGATAGTCAAGCAGGCTGGTGGCGTTGCGGTCGGCCACGAATACCACGGATCCGCCGTCGCCACCATTGCCGCCGTTCGGCCCGGCCAACGGCTTGTACTTCTCGCGACGAATACCGGCCGAACCGTTGCCGCCGTCGCCGCCACGGACATGGACGGTTACTCGATCCACAAAATCACTCATATTGATTACCTTACAAAAAAGCCGCGTCCTTACGGGCGCGGCTTGAAAAGCTTAACGCTATATCGCTCAGGCAGCGATGACGTCGACGACCTTGCGGTCACGGCGCACACCGAACTTCACAGAGCCATCAGCGAGGGCGAACAGCGTGTGATCCTTGCCCATGCCGACGTTCTGGCCCGCGTGGAAGTTGGTGCCACGCTGGCGAACGATGATGTTGCCGGCCACGACGGCTTCGCCGCCGAACTTCTTCACGCCGAGGTACTGAGGCGACGAATCGCGACCGTTACGAGAGCTGGACGCACCCTTCTTATGTGCCATGATTCATGGTCCTTTCTATAACTCAGGCAATCGCCGTGATCTTGACGATAGTCAGCGGCTGACGGTGACCCTTGCGACGAGCAACGCCAGTCTTGTTCTTGTACTTCTGGATGTTGATCTTCGGGCCCTTGGCCTCGTCGTTCACAACCTCAGCCTTGACGGACACCTTGGCCAGATCGGCGGCAGCAAGGGTCACCTTGGCGCCATCGACCAGGAGAGCAACCGGAAACTCCACGGTATCGCCCTTCTTGGCGTCGAGACGGTTCACGAGGATGGTGTCGCCAACCTCGACCTTTTCCTGATGGCCACCGGCCTTCACAATCGCGTACATATTCGTTCCTTTTATGTTTTGGAAAGCTACCTTGCCCAACACGCACCGAGCCTGCGGTCAGACACCGAGTTTCGAATTTACACCTACACGCGGACTAAAGCAAATGGTTTTTATCTGCGTGTCAAGCACGACACACCCCGGCTTTTCGCAACCGAGGGTATGCCCGCATGAAACATTTGTCTAATGCTACTCCTCCTCGGTGTTGTTGGCGGCCACGGCAGCAGCTGCAATCTGGGCCAGTTTGGCCTTGACATCAGCGCTGGAGCCGGCCGGTTCCGGAGCTGGGGCAGTGCCTCGACCATGCTTGTTGGTCTTGACGAACGGATCACCGCCGCGCAATGCGTACGGGTCATCGTAGTCGGCGGAAACGGTCGGCTGATCGTGCAGGATAAAGCCACGACCCTTGCAAGTCGGGCATTCCTCGGAGAACGCCTCGACCAAGCCCTGACCGATGCGCTTACGGGTCATCTGCACCAGACCAAGCGAGGTGACCTCGGCCACCTGATGCTTGGTCCGGTCACGCGCCAGGCATTCGACTAGACGGCGCAGCACCAAGTCACGGTTAGCGGGCATGACCATATCCACATAGTCAATCATCACCATGCCGCCGATGTCGCGCAGTCGCAGCTGACGTGCAATTTCCTCAGAGGCCTCCAAATTGCAACGCGTCACCGTCTCCTCAAGGGACTTGCCCTTGCCGATGAAGCGGCCGGTGTTCACATCAATGGTGGTCATGGCTTCAGTGCGGTCGATGACGATCGACCCACCAGACGGCAGGTAGACCTGACGCTCCATGCCCTTTCTGAGCTGGGAGTCGATCTGCCACTTGTCGAACACGTCCTTGCCCTCATGCTCGGCCGGGTCCCACTTGTCCAGCTTATCCTTCAAGTCGGGGGCCATGGTGTCGAGATACTCCTCGATACGGCCGTAGACCTTGTCACCTTCGACGATGAGCTTGCCGAAGTCATCGTTGAAGATGTCGCGCACCACACGGATAGCCACATCGGGCTCGCCCTGCAGGAGCTTCGGGCGCTTGCCATGCCAGAATTCCTCACGCTTGGCGTTGATGCGCTCCCACTGGCGAACCAAAGACTCAAGATCCTTGACGATGGCTTCCTCGGAGGCGCCCTCGGCTGCGGTACGGATGATGACACCCATATCCTTCGGGGCGATCTTGGAGACGATGCCCTTGAGCCGGCTACGTTCGCGTTCGGAGAGCTTGCGGCTCACGCCGGTCATGCCGCCGGACGGCACGAGCACCAGGAAGCGGCCGGCGAGCGTGACCTGAGAAGTCAGGCGGGCGCCCTTGTGTCCGATCGGATCCTTGGTGACCTGCACGAGCACCGGGTCGCCGGACTTGAACGCCAACTCGATGCGGCGCGGCTGGCCTTCGAGACGCGCGGCGTCCCAGTTGACCTCACCGGCGTAGAGCACGCCGTTACGGGCCTGGCCGATGTCCACGAAAGCGGCTTCCATGCTGGGCAGCACGTTCTGTACACGGCCGAGGTAGATGTTGCCCACGGTCTGCACTTCCTGGATGTCGGAGACGTAATGCTCGACCAGAATGTTGTCTTCCACCACGGAAATCTGGGTGTGATGTTCCTTCTCGCGCACCACCATGAGGCGATCGACGTTCTCACGGCGTGCGAGGAAATCCTGCTCCATGAGCTGGCTCTGGCGGCTACGCTCACGACGATTGTCACGGCGTCGCTGTTTCTTGGCCTCAAGACGGGTGGAGCCTTCCACATCGGTGATCTCATCGATGTACTGCTGCTTGCGGGAGCGGCGAGTCAGCTGCTGATCGTCCTGCTCATCACCGCTCTCGGCATTCTTGCCTCCGCGGCGGCGACGGCGACGGCGGGTAACGGTCTGCTCCTCGTCATCATCACGGTCGCGCTCATCGCGATCATCGCGACGGCGACGGGAATCGTCACCATTGTTCTCGGAGGACTCGCTGTCGTTGTTGGAAGCACCGGACTCGTTGCGGGAGCCACGGCGACGGCGACGACGGGAACGGGTGCGGGTGGAGTCGGACTCTTCGTCGTTCTCCTCTTCAGCAATCGGCGAGTACGTAATGTCATCCAGCTCGAGGTCTTCCTCAATCTGCTCGACTTCGGCGGCAGCACGGCGCTCCTGGGCGTTCAGGCGGCGAGAACGGCGAGAACGGCGAGAATCGGACTGGTCATCAGCGTCGAAATCATCCTGAGCCTCATTCCGGCGACGGTTATTGCGGCTGTCATCGCGGTCATCATGATCATCGCGGTCATCATGATCGCCGTGATCGCTGCGGTTCGACCGGCGGGAACGAGACGGGCGTTCCTCGTAATCGGCCTCATCCTCACGGGCGCGGGAGCGACGAGAAGAGCGGGAACGCTGTTCGCCATCATCTTCCTCATCATCACGATCATCACGTCGCATGTCCGGGAGCACCGGCTCTTGGAACAGCAGGGAAGTCATCGGCTTGCCACGACGGGCGGATTCATGCCCTGCAGGCAGCGCATCAATCACATCCAGCACGCGCTCATCGGGGTTTTCTTCGCGCGCGTCTTCCGAAGAACGGCGGCTGCGAGTACGACGGGCCGAGCGGGGCTCGTCATCGCGGTCATCGCGGTCATTCGTAGTGGAACGACGGCGACGCACCGGACGATCGCCATCCTCATCGGAGTCGTCGACCGCAGTACGGCGGCGAGATGAACGCGGCGCATCATCATCTTCGAGATCGTCAATCACAGAGCGACGACGGCGAATCGGACGCTCATCGTCTTCCTCGAGATCATCGGACACCGCGCGACGACGGCGCACCGGGCGCGGCTCATCATCGTCATCAGCCACAGCACGACGCCGAGTCGGACGGTCCTCATAATCGGCATTATCGGCAGAGCGGCGGCTACGGGTGCGGCGCGCCGGACGCTTCTCGTCATCGGAGGCGTTATTGTCGGCAGTTCCTGTGGAAGCAGATGCATCGGCATCAGGCAAAGCGGGTGCCTCAAACAGCGGGGCGGCGTGTTCCTGGACTTGCAGCTCAAGGGATGCGCCGGCAGCACCGGTGCCACGCACTACACGACGGCCACCGCGACGGCGGCGAGTCGGCTGCGATGCTTCGGCGTTCGGCTCGGAAGCTCCCGAAGCCTGTGATTCAGTATTGGATACGGTTGAGTTATCGGTTTCGTCACCGACGAAACCTTCACGGTTCTCAGTGGGCACAATGCTCCTCGCGGCACGCTGCATCGCGACGCCATCCAGGCCTGTACGCTCGTCTCACACCATGCTCTCACCATGGCCACGCAAATCCTTTGCGCCGCGTAAAGGCAACTTCGTCTCAAGTCTGTCCTGCGAACGGCGGACACCGGCGCTTACGTTGTCTCGTTCTCGAGAGCCGTAAGGGGATCAACGCCATTACACACGCTGATGGTTATGCAGAACCACCGTCTTTCAGTATGCCACACTTTTTGCACGGGCGCGCCCAGCGCTCTGGCACACCACGACCTATCTGGCTCCCCTTACACACGGATGAGCCCTATCTTGGCTCTCCTCTCTGAGGGGAGCCTGGATTCACGCCGAGCACTCCCCTCAGTCACCTACGGTGACGGCTCCCCTCAAAGAGGCTGAGCCGAAAAATCTCACACCAGCCAGTCTTCGAGGATTGCGGCCATAGCAGTCAAATCAGATTCGGGCACTTGCTCGTCGTGCTTATGCGCCAGTAACGGGTCTCCGGCACCGAGGTTGACGGCCGGAATCCCGAGCTGAGAGAAACGTGCCACATCGGTCCAGCCAAGCTTGGCCAGCGGATCGCGACCAGTGCGCTCCTTGACCAGACGAACCAGTTCCTGCGCAAGCGGCGCGCTCAGGCCGGGGCGTGCAGAAGGACTCTCATCCTTCATCTCGATGCCATAGCCCTCAAACACGCCACCGGTGGCCACATGTTCGCCGTTACCAAGTTCAGCACCTGCATCCGCACCCATCATCAGCGCCTTGGCCTCAGCCAGGTTCTTGTCCGGAGCGAAACGGTAGTTGACATGCACACGGCATTCGTCGGGAATCACATTCGTGCCCTTGCCGCCGGAAATCAATGTGGCGTTGAGACCCTCACGGTAGTCGAGCCCATCCACATTCACAGTCGCGGTTTCATAAGCATTGAGTCGGTTCAGAATATCAGCGGCCTTGTGGATGGCGTTCTCTCCCATCCAGGCGCGGGCAGAGTGCGCGGCGACTCCGTGCGTGACCACATCGAAACGGATCGTGCCGTTGCAGCCGCCTTCGATGCCACTATTGGTGGGCTCACCGATAATGGCAAAATCACCGGCAATCCAGTCGGGGTGCGTTTCGACCACCTTACGCAGACCGTTCTTTTCGGCGGCGACTTCCTCGTGGTCGTAGAACACATAGGTGAGGTCGACTTTCGGAGTGGTTCCCGATGTGAGGCCATCAAGTGTAGCGGCGAGATACAGCATCACCGCATCGGAGGCCTTCATATCCGTGGCACCACGGCCCCACAGCACACGGTTTGTGGGATGGGATTGGGAGATTTCCTCGCGAATGAGCGGATCACCAGGTTCAAGCCACTTCGGAGGGAAGTTGTCGATTACCGGCACGGTGTCGAGATGACCGGACAGAATCACGCGATTCGACTTGCCAAAATCGGTGCTGGCCACCACCGTGTCGCCGTGACGGCGGACGGTCAGATGCTTCTGTTCATTGAGGAAAGTCTCAACCTCATCGGCGAGCGGGCCTTCATGATCGGAGACAGAAAAGTTCTCCATAATCTGGGTGAGCAGGCTGTTCAACTGCTCAGCAGTGGAATCGTTGCGGTTCAATTCAAGCGTCATGAGTACAGAGTACCGCGTGACAAAGCGCACAGTTCACCCACTACATGAGATTTTGTCGCCGAATACATATTTATGTGTCACACTAGGGTGGCGAAAGGGAGGAACATGCCAGGTCTCATCAGCGCCATGCAAGGCTTCTGCGTTATCGGCATCGTGATTGCGGTGGGATATGTCGCCGCTCGAATGCGCATCGGAGGCCCGTCCGCTCAGATGGTGCTGAACCGCTTCTCTTTCTTTGTGTCCAGCCCGTGCCTGATGTTTGCGATTCTGTCCAAGGAACCGATTTTCGACATCTTCCATCCATCAATCATCGTGGCGTTCTTCTCTGCGGTGCTAGTGGGCGTGGCGTTCCTGGTGCTCAATCAGATGTTCTTCCACCTGAATGCCCCGGATGCCACCATCGGCGCATTGAACTCGCTGTATCTGAACTCCAACAACATCGGTTTGCCGATTGCCACCTATATTCTGGGCAACCCGGCGCTAGTGGCACCGATTCTGGTTATGCAGCAGGCCATCTTCACGCCGGTGGGCCTGACTGTGCTTGATGTGACCACCAAGGGCAAGGTCTCCGTCAAGGAGATCGCCAAGCAACCGCTGCATCAGCCGCTGCTTATCGGCTCGCTGCTGGGCATCGTGGTCTCTGCCATCTCCGCAAAGATCGGCTGGTTCCCGGTGCCGAAGTTCATCTTCGACCCGATTGACATGATCGGAGACTCTGCGGTGCCGATGATTCTGATGGCGTTCGGCATGTCCTTGCACGGCACCAAGCCGTTGCAGCAGAAGGGCGATCGTCCGGCCGTCTTCACCGTAGCGGTGCTCAAGAACGTGATCATGCCGATCATCGCGTTCCTGCTCGCCTACTTCGTGATGGGCTTCCGCGGTTCCGAGCTGTATGCCTGCGTGGTGCTCGCCGCCCTGCCCACCGGCCAGAACGTCTACAACTACGCGGCTCGTTACAACGTGGGCCTCACTTTCGCGCGCGATGGCATTCTGATGAGTACCATGACCAGCCCGGTGTTTATCGCGATCATCGCGGCGCTGCTGAGCTGAGCCGGCACTGTAATCACCGTAAAAAAACTTCCGCGAAATCCACCGTAGGATTCCGCGGAAGCCTGAGATATACGCTACTTGAGAATCGCCTTAATCGCCTCATACTGCTGAGCAGTGAGTTGCACCGCTGGCTCACGGATCAGGGTGGAAATGTTCAGTCCCTTGGCCTTGACCGCACCCTTGATGGCGGAGATGAACAGGTCGGTCTGATCGTACAGCGCCATCAGGTGGCTGATGCGTTCGGCGGCCTCAATTGCGGTGCCATAATCGCCGGCCTCATATGCACGGTGCAACGTAACGAAGGTCTCCGGCTCCACATTGGTCATGCCGCAGATCACGCCATCGCCGCCGGAGACGCGGTTGACGAGATAGTACTCGTCGAAACCGGAGAACACCGCAAACCGTGGATTCACGGCCTTGACCGCGCGAATCACCTTGCGGGTGTGGCTGATTGTGTCGACCGTGTCCTTGATGCCGACGATGTTCGGGTGCGCGGCGGCAAGCTCGGCCACGAGCTCCGGGGTCAAGTCGCTGCCGGTGCGCGGTGGGAAATTATAGAGGATCACCGGAAGATTCGTCGCTTCAGCGACCGCACCGAAGTACGCCTTCGCGCCTCCCGCAGTAGGGCCGAAGTAATACGGCGAAACGACCACGAGCGCATCCACTCCACTTGCTTCGACTGCCCGCGCGAAGTCGATCACATTGTTCAAGTTGGTATCGCCCACGCCCGCGAACACCTTGATGCGCCCGGCGACATGCTTGGCCACGAAGTCGACCGCCTGCTTCTTGACGTCCAGAGGGAAGGCATAGAACTCGCCGATGCTGCCAAACACCAGCACGCCGTTGATACCGGCCTCGATCAGATGATCGAGATGCTGCCCCCAACGTTCATAGTCGATGTCACCGTCGTCCTTGGTGATGGTGATGGATGGGCAGATGATGCCTGAGAATTCGGCGCTGCTTGTCATGATTGTTCCTTTCGTTACGGAATAGGGGTGCCGCACAAGCGGCACCGGGTTTGCGGCCTCTCCCCCAGTCGTCCTGCGGACGATAGCCCCCTCATCAGAGGGGGCTTGGGTTTAGTCGATGTTGTAAGCGCGGCGGGCGTTGTTTTCGAAGAAGTCCTCGTCCTCGCCGAACGTGTCCAGCATGAGTTGGAAGTGCGTGGCAAAGGTCGAGTTGAGTTCCACGACCGGCCAGTTGGAGCTGTACAGCACCTTCTTCGGGCCGAATGTGTCCCGCACGTATTTCACGATGTCCGGGTCCACCGGGTTGTCGCCGGAAACCTTGATATACGAATTCGGCAGTTCGGCCAACGCTGCGAGTGCGGCGCACGATTCCTCATCAAGCCCGGGCACGTTGCCGAGATGATCGATGATGACCGTCACTTCAGGAACCTGCGAGAACGCCTTGGCCATGTCGCCCAACTCCGGGCCCCGGTTGCACAGCTCAAAAGGCATTCCCTTGACGGCCATCACACGTAGGCCGGCGATGAATTCGGGTTCGAGGGCTCGGCCCCGTGGCTCGGAATCCACATGCAGCGGCTCCCTGATGCCATCGGCGTTGATCGGAACACGCATCCATGGGCTTACCCGCCCCTGCAGCATGCGCTTCAGGATCAGAGGGCTGGCATTCTCGTACAACAACCGGTCCTCGAGCTCGTGATCGGCCGCGTCGACCTCCACATATACGCCGCCGAGGAAGTTCACGCCAAACTTGGCGTACTGTGCGGCTAGGTCTTCAATCGTGTACTTGTGTTGCAGCGAGGGCAATCCTGCCAGCCATGGCAAATCCTGCGCATCCGGATCCCAGATATGGAAGTGGGAATCGATTACGTTGAGTGTCATGTCAGGCCTCCTTCAGACCGATCTTGGAACCCCAGAATGCGTACCATGCCACGAACAGGAAGCCCGGGACCATCACCAGGATGGCGATCTCGATGCCTGCCGCATCCTGAATCACACCGAGCAGCAGCGGAATCAACGCGGCGCCCACAATGCTCATCACCAAAGCCGAGGAACCGGTCTTCGCCGCGGAACCCTTGATACCTTTCAGCGTCAGGGAGAATATGGTCGGGTATCCGATGGAAATGAACAGATACGCCACCATGAACGCGATGACGGAGACCTTGCCCAGGCCAAGGAATACCACGAACATCAGCACGGCTGAAATGGTCATGTATACGCCAAGAATCTTCGCGGGATCGAATTTGGCCATCAATGGGGTGGTGGCGAAGCGTCCGATGGTGAACAGCAGGGAAAGCACGGAAAGCATCATCGCTGCGGTGCCGGCTGTGACGCCCGCGCCCCAGTGCTTGAGCGCGTAGGCGGAGAAGACCGCCATGCCGGCCACTTGCAGGCCGATGAAAATGAACTCGGCAAGCACGCCCAATGCGAAGTGCGGGCGCTTGAGCAGGCCGAAGAAGGAGCTGTTCTCGGAGGAGGCGCCGCCCGCGGCCTCCTCTTCGTCTCCCGGAGGCGTGGGCAGCTTGAACAGCGCGAACACGGCGAGCACCACGACCAGCACAACGCCGATCACAATGTATATCGTGCGGGTATCATTCAGGAACTGCGTCTTAGCGGCGTCGAAGCCGGACTCGCCTGATGCGACGGTGGTGCCGAGAATCTGGCCAAGAATCAGCGGGCCAACGATGTTGCCGACGCCGTTGAAACTCTGCGCCATGTTGATACGGAACGATTCGCCCTTTTCATCACCCAGCTTGGTGATATACGGATTGCAGTTGGTCTCCAGCGATGCCGCGCCGAGCGCGATAACGAACATGGCGAACAGGAACAGGCCGTAGCTGGCCATGCTGGTGGCAGGAATCACCATGAACGCGCCCAGAGCGAACAGGAGCAGACCGGAGATGACGCCGCCCTTATAACCGAAACGCTTGGCGATCAAGCCGGCCGGAATGGCCATGACGAAGTATGCGCCGTAATAGGCCACCTGCAGTAATGACGCTTCGGCGCTGCTGAGTTCTATGTAGTTTGCGAACGGCGAGTTCAACGCGTTCACGAGGTTCATGGTCAAACCCCAGATAAAGAACAGTGAGGTCACCAGCACAATGGCGATGGTCGCCTTGGAACCGGTTGTGTTTTTGGATGTCATCATTGACTCCTTAGTGATACGAGTTTCCCCGATATTGCCTAGCGAGAAGTGGACCACCCTGGGCCATGTTGGTAAACGGATGACCCAGGGCGCGGGTGATACGGGCGGCATACGCGGATACGGCGTACGGATGGAGCAATGATCAAAGCTCCGGAATTGCCGCGCGAATATTCGGGAAAGGGCTGCTTGTCAGCTCAGCGCACGGTCAAGGTGGACATAGCCGCCATCGACGTACACCCACTGACCGGTGGTGTGGCTGGAGCGGTCGGAGAGCAGGAATGCCGCTTCATTACCGATCTCTTCGGTGGTGGTCATACGATGTTCCAGCGGAATCTTGTCGGTGATCACCGACAGGCGCGCCTGCTGGGCCGCTTCATCGCCAAAGGTCTTGATCCAATCGGCATAGAGCGGGGTCCAGCACTCGGAGACGACTATGGCGTTGACACGCACGCTATCGTGCACCAATGCGGCGGCCCATTCACGGGTCAGGCCCAGGATCGCGCCCTTGGCGGCCGCATAGGCGCTGGTCTTGCCTTGGCCGGTAAGCGCGGTCTTGGACGAGATGTTCACGATGGATCCGCGGCTTTCCTTGAGATACGGCACGGCCGCGTGGACCAGCTCGTAATAGTGAGTCAGGTTGCCGTGAAGCGATTCCTCGAACTCACGCCAAGTAGTGGTCTCGAGATCCTTGTTGTCGTTCTTTCCGGCGTTATTCACAATGCCATCGATATGGCCGTACTTCTTGTATGTTGCTTCGACGACGCCGGCGATCTTGTCGGTGTCGTTGAGGTCAAGCAAGTGCACATCATAGGTGGTGGTGTACTGCTCGATATCCTTCTTGAACTCGTCGAGAGCGCTGTCGGGTCGATTAATCACCACCGGGATGGCCCCCTCCTGGGCCAGTTGCAGCGTGATGCCTTTGCCGATGCCTTTGAAACCGCCGGTGATGATGATGACTTTGCCTTCGAGATGCAGATCCATGGGAACTCCTTCGTCCATCCTTATTCTGCGTTTCATGGGTGTTCCATGTCACGCCCGGCCGGGGCTTCGGCGCCCCAGCCGGAGTGGTTGTGTGTTGTTGTGTTGAGTTGTGTTGTTCAGTTATGAATTTCCAATTGCGGTCAGCAGCGATACAGGTACTTCTCGGCCGTCTCCAGCGTCATTTCGGTACCGTTGCCCGGAGCGGTCGGAGCGACGTAGTTGCCGTCCTTAATCTCAGTCGGATGAACGAAATGTTCGTGCTGATTATCGACATATTCAATCATTCGGCCATCCATCGTGCCGGATACCGCCACATAATCGAACATCGCGAAGTGACACACGGCCTCGCACAGACCCACGCCGCCGGCGTGCGGGCAGACGGGCTTGTTGAACTTCTTTGCCAGCAGGTATTCGAGCACGATCTCCTGCGGACCGGCCACTCGGGTGGCGTCAATCTGCATGATGCCGAAGGCGTTGGCCTGCAGGTACTGCTTGTACAGAATGCGGCTCTGCATCTGTTCGCCGGTGGCGACCTTGATGGGATTGATGGCGCGCGCAATCGTGGCGTGGCCAATCACGTCATCCGGGCTGGTCGGCTCCTCGACCCACGCCAGATCGAAGTCGTGGAACTTGTTGATCCAGTCGATGGCGGTGGGAACATCCCACACCTGGTTGGCGTCCACGGCGAGGCGCACGTCGGGGCCGATGGCCTCACGGGCCTTGGACAAGCGGCGCAGATCGTCATTGATATTCTGGCCGACCTTAAGCTTAATCTGCTTGAAGCCCTTGACCTGGGTCTCCTCCTTGGCGAGGGCCACCATCTTCTCATCCGAGTAGCCGAGCCAACCGGGAGCGGTTGAATAGCCGGGGTAACCGACCTCCAGCAGATGCTTGATACGCTCGGCCTTGCCCTTCTGACCCTCTTTGAGAATCGCAACGGCTTCCTCAGGGCGCAGGGCGTCGGTCATGTAGCGGAAATCGAGCGTGGAGACCAGCTCCTCCGGCTCCATCTCGCCCAGCAGCAGCCACAACGGCTTGCCCGCACGCTTGGCCTTGATATCCCACAACGCGGAGAGCACCGCGCCGATGGCCATATGCTCCACGCCCTTTTCAGGGCCAAGCCAACGCAGCTGGGAATCATGCACGAACAGGTCCCATGCAATGCGCATGTTGTCGAGCAGTTCCTCGGTGTTGCGCCCAATCAGCACCTGCGACATCGATTCGATGGCCTTGCAAACCACGTCGTTGCCACGGCCGATGGTGAACACGAATCCCACACCCGTGATGCCGTCGTCGGCGCTGGTGGAAATCTCCACGTACGCAGAGGAATAATCCGGATCGGGGTTCATTGCATCCGAGCCGGAAAGCGTCGTTGAAGTGGGGAATCGGAAGTCATACGTCTTGACTTTGGTGATGGTACTCATGTGTTCGGGCTCCTTCGCCTGGTGTGAACCAACGGCTATATCGTACGTCCGAATAAAGAAATTTGCAAGCCTATTTGCGAAAATTTTTATTCAAGGCCGGACAAAGGGCAAGAAAACACGGAATTGTTACGGCACAATGCGTCATAATGGTGGGAACATCGACGAAATCGTCTCAGTAATTGAACGGCGAATATCCAAGAGGGAAGCACCGATGGCTAACGATACATCCACCCACAAGCTCAAGGTCGGCGAGCTTGCAAAAATCGCCGGCGTATCCGCATCCACTGTTTCCAAAGTCATCAATGGCAGGCCAGGCATTTCCGACGAGACGCGGAGACAAGTCGAGCAAATCCTCAAAGATCACGGTTACTCAAGGCCTCTGGTCAACACCAAACTCTCCCCCACCATAGAGCTCGTCGTCGAATACATTGAGCACAACGGCACGATGGAACTCATCAAATACGCCTCATACTGGGCGCAGCAGGCGGGCCTCGCCATCACGGTCACCCAGACCAACCATGGCGATGCCACGGAAGACTGTTTCCGCGGCATCATCGATAGAAATCCCCAAGGTGTGATTATGCAGCAGATGGGCGGTCTGACCACTCAAGCGAAGTCTTTGTTGAAATCGCGCAGTATTCCCGTGGTCATCATCGACCCAATCGATACCGTCGATTCGGATGTGATGAGCGTGTCCATCGATAACTGGACCGCAGGATACCAGGCCGGCAAACACCTGCTGTCGCTCGGCCATCGACGCATCGCCGTTATCCGGGGGCCGGCGAACCTACAGACCAGCATCGCGCGCTATAGCGGATTCACCGCCGCTCTGCAACAGGCCGGGGTGGATCTGCCGGAGTCCTATATCGAACAGGGCGACTACTTCCCCGCCGAAACAAGCTATGAAGCAGCCTGCCGGCTGCTGGAACTCACCGACCGACCCACCGCGATTTTCTGCTGCAACGACTTATCTGCGGTAAGCACGTATCGTGCCGCACGAGAGCATAAGATCGCGTTGCCAAAGCAATTGTCCGTCATGGGGTTCGACGACATTTTCCCCGCCGGCCAACTCATGCCCTCCCTGACCAGCGTGCATCAGCCGTTCAGCGAAATAGCCCAACGCGCCGTGCAGATGATCATCGACAGCCGCAAGGGCAATCAGGGTGATATGCACGTCATCCTCCCCACCAGTGTCGTCACCCGGGAAAGTACCGTACCGCCTCAGTCATCGGCCCGATAATCGGCCAGATTCAAGCTGGCGGCCACCCGATTGGACGCGAACGCACCCACCGAAACCAGCGCATAGCACAGCACAAGCCCGCCGAAGAAGCTGGCCAGCGTGGCCGGTTCGGTCATCGAAGCGGCGAACAGCGGTGCCATAAGCAGCATGGAACACCCACCGGCCACAAGCACCACGACGTTGAGCGGAGTCAACACCTCGATGAATCGCGCGCGATTGAGCGTCTTGACATCAGTGCCTTCCAGCACCAGCATGCGGTATTCGCCGGCTTGATCGTAGACGCTGCCAGCCTGCATCACGCCGGAGCTGACCGCGGCGAGTACAGCGGCGAACACGAGCGTCAGAATGCCGCCGGTGCCGATGTCGCGAATGAACACGGTGAACGGGTCGTTGGCGTCACCGACCACGGCGGCCGATCCGAAGAATCCGCAGATCGAGGTGATGCCGGCGATGAACACGGCCAGTGCAATGCCGGACACATTGCGCCACGCGCGCTTCGGATTGTCGAGAATACGGCGCATGGCAATCATCGTGGCCGCGTCCTTGGGATGCTTGGCCTTCGCCTTGGCACGAGCCGTGACCACCCATGAGCCCGCGAGGTTCACCAACGCGAAGCACAGCAGTATGAATCCAAGAATCACGGCGTACATCACCGCTTGTCCGGCCTGCGCCAGCACGGCCGGGTTCTTGAATACGAACATGGCCACCACCATGACCACCGTGAACAGCACCACGCGAGCGCCCGAAGGCAAAGCCGCGGCGGCTCGGGACGTGACTCCCAGCGGAGTGATCACCACACGGCGCAAAGTGACTAGCGATGAAATCAGCGCCAGCACGGCCACGCCAGCAAGCGTGGCGATAAGAGCCAACGCCCCCACCCACAACTGTTCAAAGGTAAAGCGTTGCTCTTGGAACGGAATCAGCATGACCGCCGGCATCAGCGCGCAGTAACCGGCGATGCCAATAAGCGCGCCGATCACCGCTTGTCCCGCAGCATCGAGCGCTGTCAGACGAACGACCTGACCGGTGGTCGCACCGGCGAGACGAAGCGCGGCAAGACGAGCATCGCGACGGGATGCGGCCAATCGAGCGGCCGATCCGGCGAGCGCCACGAATGGCACGACAAGCAACATGCAGGCGAATACCGCCAATGCCACATAAGCACCGTAGAATTGGGCCAGATTCGTCGGATCGCTGGCCTGCTGTTTCCAAGCGGCCACCGTGCCGGGCTGGCAAGCATCAAGATTAAACAGACAGGTGACGGTATGGTCGGCCGAGGCACGCCAGATAAAGCCGTGCACTCCACCCAGCACGGTGAGGAAGATGGCAGTGGCTGCGGCGAAAGCGACGATTGCCAGTATCGAGGTATGGCCGGTACTACCACGCGAACCCGGGCGGTGGAACAGCCTCCAAAGGGCGAAGGTGTTCATCGCTTGCCTCCCGCGTTGATGTCGTGACCGACGGCTGCAGCAGCGTTGGCGTCGGCATCCGGCTGACGCAGCCTACCGTCCTGCATCATTACGGTTCGGCCACAGAAGCCAGCGACGTTGGGATCGTGCGTTACGACCACTACGGCAGCGCCGTTATCGCGGGCGGCGGCCATCAGAATGCTCATCACCTCACGACCGGTGGCCTGATCGAGCGCGCCGGTCGGCTCGTCGGCGAATACCACGGCTGGTTTCACGGCGAGCGCACGGGCGATGGCGATGCGCTGCATCTGACCACCGCTCATCTCCCCCGGCCGGTTATTGGCGAGGGCACGCAAGCCCATGCGCTCCAGCCAGAGAATCGCGGTGTCGGTGGCGGTGCGGTATGGCATGCCGTCGAGCATCATCGGCAGTGCGATATTTTCGACTGCCGGCAATTCGGGAAGCAGCTGGCCGGATTGAAAGACAAAACCGAAGGCGTTGCGGCGCAGCTTGGTGCGGTCGGCATCGCTCATGGCGTCCAAGTTCGAACCACGGAAGGTCACTGTGCCGGCGGTCGGCTTGATGATGCCGGCGAGCGCGTGCAGCAGCGTGGACTTGCCGGAGCCAGACGGGCCCATGACAGCAACCGTCTCACCCTCACCCAATGCGAAGCTCACGTGGTTCAGGGCAAGTGTGTGCATGGTTGGCATGGCGAAACCGGGCTGACCATTGGCAGCGGGAACCGCAGCACCTGTTCCGGCCGGCATCACACCGGTAACGCCATGACCGGCCTGCGCACGGGCCATACTGGCGGTGTAGTCCATGATCAAGTCATGTGCCTCGATCACCGGAGACCACTGCTGCCGTGCGTCCTGTTGTTGCACTGCTTCCGGTGCGGTCTGAGTCTGCTGAGATTGCTGTGTTGCTGTATTCATACTCCCGAGAGTACGGATTGAGCAGAAGCCTGACCATCAGGCTGCGGTATGAACCTGTTCAACCGCCCCACCCACCTCTCATCCGCAAGGATTAGAGATTCGCAGTCGATGCGACAATACTTTTATCAATGGCAATGTGGATAACTTCGGAAGCTGGAACCACATAGGTCGATTCGGCTGGACATGCGAATCACGCGAACGGTATGTTCATGGAATCAGCGTGCTGCGCGCTCGCAAATCGGACATACCAAGCAAAGGAGCTCACGTGGCCATCGCAATCGATATCCCAAACACATCAATTTCGTCCGTACAAAAGCCGTACAATAGGGGTATGACTACTGAGAACAACAAGAACAGTCGTTTTGAGATGAGGCTCACTCAAGAACAACGATCCAGAATCGATCAAGCGGCCGAGTCCAAAGGCCTGACTTCGTCGCAATGGGCATTGTCGAATCTGCTCGCCGCCGCAGACAGGGATATCCATGAAGCTCACATCATTCGACTGAACAATCAAGCGTGGAATGATTTCACCGCCGCATTGGACGAACCCATGGGACCACGTCTGACTGAATTGTTGGAAAACGATCCGATATGGACGTGATCAACTTCACCAAGCCTCGACGCCTGACTGCAAACGACAGCATCTCCGGTTTCGATTGCGGTCTGCCACTGGTCAATGATTGGCTGGCAAGACATGCCGCCACGGCGGGTAGACAAGGCACTGCCGTGGTCTATGCCACCTTCACCAAGGACATCAATGGCGCTGATATGCTGGCTGGATTCTACACACTGAGCGCATACAGTATTGAACACTCGGGGGCTTCCGGCTGGCTGAAACGCAACAGCCCGAACCCCATCCCCGCAATCTTGCTGAGCATGATGGGCGTGGACATCAGATTTCAGACCATGCACGTCGGCAGTCAACTACTCCGAGATGCGGTACTTCGTTCCATGAACGCCGCCGCCATCATTGGAGCGCGAGCGCTACTTGTCGAACCAGCCACCAACCAAGCAGTTGCATTTTACGAACGATATGACTTTCGGCACATCCCCAAGTCATCCAGAATGTTCACCCCACTCAATATCCGCAATCACCGATGATGCGCGATCGGTAACCACTATTCAGTGCCGGTCATTATCGGAATCGCATTCAGGCGTCGCAGTCATTCTTGCACAGCAGCCAGCTCGTCCAGACGGGCGGCGAAGCGGGGCCAGTCGGTTTTCATGGCGGTGAGGAGCTTGAGGTTGGGCACGTCGTCGATCGGCACCCAGCAGACCTCCATGCTTTCGTCGTCGTTGGCCTTGGGCTCAACGGCGTGGCCGGACTTTTCGAAGGCGAATACGGTGGTGTAGGCCCACGGGCCGTGATCCTCGCGGTAGGAGCCGACCACCTCGATATCCTCGGGTGTGATATTCGCCTCCTCATAGCTCTCGCGCAGCGCGCCCTCAATGGGCGACTCGCCATCCGCCGTGGCACCGCCAGGAATGCCCCATGTACCACCCTCGGCGCTCCATGCGGCGCGATGTTGCATAACCACGTGGGTCACCTTGCCGCTCACCGAATCGCGGCGAGCCAGCAAAATGCCAGACGCACCGTTGGTGCCCCAATGCTTGCGACCGCATGCGCAATCCACCCAGCCGTCGCCAGGCTGGTGCACGTTCTCCACCGGCGGCAGAATGCCGGCGTGCTGGTTGCCCGAAGCCTTGCTTTCCGGCGCCAGCTCACCACGGTCTACGTTCCACAGGTCAGTCCATTTGACGCCTAATTCGCCAGCCAAATGCCGAGCCAGCGGCAGGCTGAGGCCGATGATGCCGTGCGGATCGCCCTCGATGCTGTCAATGAACGCACCACCGAAGCCCTCGAGCGTGAACGAACCGGCGACTTCCAGCGGCTCGCCAGTGGCGATGTACCGCTCGATGTCATCGTCGGTGAACTCACCGAAATGCACTTTGGCGTGACTTGCACCGCGCACAGTACGTCCGGTTGCAAAATCGATGAGGCAGTGGCCGGTCCACAGTTCGCCGGTCGCGCCGCTCATACGCTTCAGTCGTTCGCGGGCCACGGCTTCGCTGTGCGGCTTGCCGTAGCATTCGCCGTCCAGGAGGAACATCGAGTCGCAGCCAAGAATCAGCGGGCCGACTGTCGCCTCGGTCAGTCCCGACTGTCCGGCAATAGCGGTGGCGATGGGTTCGGTAACGGTCGGCATATCGATGCCGGAGAAGTCGCGCGTGGTGGCGATTTCCGCCTTGGAATAGTCAATGGGCTTGCCAGCGGCGGCTTTGCACAGATCTTCGACGGCAGCTTCGCGTTCCGAATCCTTGATTTCCTTGGCCTTGAGCGGGTAGGCGATCACGCGGTCACCGGTCGCGGCGGCGGCAGTATCGGCCACATCACGATACGCACGATGAACGGCCTCGGCCTTGGCCGTGGCCAGAATCATCACGCGCTGCTTGATGCTCAGATCGTCGACGGTGACGCCTTCTTCACGGGCGGCCGCTTCCAGCGCAGCAGGCTCATCCACGTGCGAGACGCGAATTGTGGGACAGATACCCGCCGAATACAGCACGTCACGGCGAGGCTTGGACTTGGAAGCAAGAATTAGCGGAATGGACATGACTTAAGTCCTTATGCTCCCGCTGGCGGGAGCTGTCGAACGAAGTGAGACTGAGGGTGGTCTCTGCCGGTATGGGGGGACCACCCTCAGACCGCCGGCGGCGGCCAGCTCCCGCCAGCGGGAGCCTTCTCCTCGACTTAGCGACGCTCGATTTCGACGCCGGCGGTGTTGATGGGCAGGTGAAGCACACGCCAATGGCCGGAAGCAAGCTGCTCCGATGCGATCTGATCGATGGCTTCGCGGGCGTTGCCGTAATGCAGCACGAGCACGCAGGGGCCGGCACCGGAGACTGCGGCGGCATAGCCCTTGGAGCGGAAGAGCGCAATGAGCTCGGCGGACGGCGGCATCAGGGCACCGCGATACGGCTGATGCAACTTGTCCTGCGTGGCGGTGAACAGCAGCGCGTTGGACTGGGCCTGAGCGGCCGCAAGCTCGTCAGCGAACGCCGATTCACGGGTTCCGCCAGCGCAAGCGCACGCATCGGCATCCTGAGCCGGAGAAGCGGCGACGCCGGACTTGCCCTGCTGGGCGGCCTGGGCCAGCACCACGGGATTCATCGCAGCGGGCAGCAGACCCACGCGAGACACGTTGTAGACGGCGTCCTTGTATGGCAGTTCCCTAGGCAGCGCCTGACGGGCCTTCTCAGTGGACAGCTCATAGTCGGGCACGAACACGGCGGCGGTGATGGACGGGTCCACCGGGTAGTTGACGGCGTGGAATCCGCCGTGCAGCGGTTCACCACCAGGAACGGCGACCGAGCCGACGCCTTCCGCGGTTTCGAAGTCCCAGGAGACGGTCAGGCCACCGAACACGGCCGGGGCCACATTGTCCGGGTGTCCTTCAATCTGGGCGGCCATATCGAAGACGGCAGGACGGTTGAGGTCACCGGTCTGGGCGAAGGCCGCGGCGGCGGCGATGCCGGCCACAATGGCCTCGGCGGAAGAGCCCATGCCACGAGCCTGAGGGATGTTGTTGGTCGCTTCCAGCGTGAAGCCGAGTCGGCCGAGGCCGAACGTGGCACAGGCACGGCGGAAGGTGGAGACCACGAGGTGGGTTTCGTCACGTGGGAGGGTGTCGGCACCCTCGCCGTGGATGATCACGCGGGCAATGCCGTCGTTCGGGTCGTCGTTGAGCGTGAAAGTGAGCTCGTCATGGTAGTCGAGCGCCAGACCCACGGTATCGAAGCCGGAGCCGAGGTTGGCGGACGTGGCGGGCACGCGCACGTGAACGCTATTGCAGATTGGATTCATGGTTGTTCCTTAAAAAGGAGCTCCCCTTGTCAGGGGAGCTTGGGTATTCAGCTTGCACCGTTCGACCGCCTCATCAGAGGGAGCCTAGACGGTGTCAGTCCAGCACGCGCAGGATGGACGGCTCACCGGTCACGAAGTCGAGGGACTGCACAGCCTTGACGGTGTTGCGCAGGGTCTCTTCGTCGGTCAGGTGAGTCACCACGCGCAGCTGCTGGATCTCACCGTCATAACCGGGATCGGTCATAGTGGGCTTCAAGTCCTGGTTCACGCCGTTGATGGAGACGCCGTTCTTGGCGAACTCGGCGGCGATGGCAGCCAGCACACCCGGCTTGTCGTGAATAAGGAAGCGCACGGCAAATGCGGCCTTGGAAGCGGTAATCGGAGCCTTCGGCAGATTCTTGTACAGCGGAATGGAGGGGCCAGTGCAGCCAGCGGCAATGTGACGGGCTTCGGTCACCACGTCGCCTACAACGGCGGAAGCGGTCGGAGCGCCACCGGCACCGCGGCCGTAGAACATCAGATCGTCAGCAGCCTCAGCCTTGACGAACACGGCGTTGAAGGAGCCGTGTACGGAGGCCAACGGGTGGCTCTCGTCAATCAGGGCCGGATAGACACGAGCAGAGACGCCGGCTTCGCTATTCTCGACCACGGCAAGCAGCTTGATGACCTTATGCTCGGCGGTGGCGGCGGCGATGTCATCAGCAGTGATCTTGGTGATGCCTTCAACGGACACATCGTCGATGGTCACGGAGGTGTGGAAGCCGAGGGTGGCCATGATGGCGGCCTTGTTGGCAGCGTCGTAGCCCTCGATGTCGCCGGTCGGATCGGCTTCGGCGTATCCCTTGGCCTGAGCATCCTTCAGAACATCATCGAACTGAAGACCCTTGGTGGTCATCTCGTCAAGAATGTAGTTGGTGGTGCCGTTGACGATGCCGAGCATGCTGGTCACCTTGTCGCCGACCAGGGACTCGCGCAGCGGGCGCAGGAACGGAATCGCACCGCCCACAGCAGCCTCAAAGTAAATATCAACGCCCTTGGCCTCGGCGGCCGCATAGATTTCCGGGCCATACTTGGCCAGCAGCGCCTTGTTGGCAGTGACCACGGAAGCGCCGGATTTGATGGCGGCAATCACAAACTTGCGAGCCACAGTGGTGCCGCCGATAAGCTCGATGACGATGTCCGAGTTGGTGGCCACGCTCATTGTGTCGGTGGTGACGATGGACTGATCAATCCACGGGAACGCTTCGGTTTCCTTCGGATCAAGGCAGGCGACGCCGGTCAGTTCAATCGGTCGTCCGATTCGGGCTGACAGCTCGCTCTTCTGTTCCACGATCAGTCGGGCAGTCTGAGATCCGACGGTGCCCGCTCCCAAAAGTCCAACGCGAATAGGGCTTTCATTCAGCTGTGCCACAAGGTTCCTTCCTATTGATGCCACATCATCCGCCAAAGGCCGCGGCGGATGTCCGCTTACTATCCTACGTAAGGAATCCGACACGCCGTGGCGGAAAATCTTCATCGAAGCGCATGCGGCCAATATCGATTGAATCTTTCCAATCGCCAGGCTCACTGGTCTGTCGGTGGCCATCGCCGCAGCAATGGACTGGATGTCCGGCTTCAACTTCTCGGCCGGTTTGGTCGACTTCGTTCTAGGCTGGCCGCTGGCAACAAAACCTTACATGCTCATCGTGCAAGGCCTGGTGTTCGCAGTCATCTACTACTTCGTGTTTGACTTCGCCATCCGCAAGTTCAACCTGATGACCCCGGGCCGAGAGGCCGAGGAAGCGGCCGTTGCCGATGAGGCTCCGGCCGCCGGCGAAGACAAGTACATCACCATGGCCTCCCGCATCTACGCGGCGCTGGGCGGTGCTTCCAACGTCAAGTCCATCGAAAACTGCACGACCCGCCTGCGCTTGGTGGTGAACGACACCTCGCTCGTCGATCAGGATGCCATCAAGAAGACCGGCGTTCCGGCCGTCAAGGTGCTCGACAAGACCAACCTACAGGTGATCGTCGGTACGGATGTGCAATTCGTGGCTGATGCGATGAACGACATCGCCAAAGGTGTGACCGTTGGAGGCGACACGGCCCCAAAAGCGTGACGGCAGCACCCGCTGCCGCCCCTAAACCCGCAGGCACAGCTTCCACAGCCACCGTGCTTGCCCCGGTCGATGGCACGATCGAACCGATTGACCAGGTGCCCGATGAGACCTTTGCCGAGAAGCTCCTCGGCGATGGCTTCGCGGTGATACCGAAGTCAGGCACGATCGTCGCACCGGTGTCCGGCAAGGTGTCCACAGTCGCTCAGGCCAAGCACGCCGTCGGTATCACCACCGACGCGGGTCTGGAAGTGCTGGTGCATATCGGCATCGACACCGTCCAGCTCAATGGAGATCCGTTCACCGTGAAGGTCGCGGAGGGCCAACAGCTCACCGCGGGCGACCCGATCGTCGAGGTGGATTGGAACGCGGTTCGCGCTGCAGGCAAGGCCACGGATGTGATTGTTGTGTTCACCAACCCGGCGTTGGTAGACACGCTGTCCATCACAGCTGCAGGAGCCGTCACCAACGGCTCTCCGGTAGGTACCGTGACCACCAAGTAAGCAACTGCTTCCACATAGCAAGAGGGCCTCCCGTCTCGTGGCGGGAGGCCCTCTCGTATGCGTTATTGAACGGCATCGAACAGCTATGCCGCTTTACCGTCAGCTTTGATCCAAGTCCAGCAGGTCATCGATGGTCTGGCGGCGCAACATAACATGTGCGCCCTGCTCAGACACGGCGACCACGGCCGGAATCAACGCTTGGTTATAGTTGCTGGCCATCGTGCGGCCGTATGCACCGGTGACCGGCACGGCAAGAATGTCTCCGCGCTTGAGATCAGCAGGCAAACGCACCTCATGGACCACGATGTCGCCGGATTCGCAATGCATACCGCACACGCGGGCAAGCATCGTCTCAGTAGAGCCGGTTCGGTTGGCCAAACGTGCGGTGTAATCGGCTCCGTACAGTGCCGGACGGATATTGTCGGACATGCCGCCATCCACAGACACATACACACGCTCGTCAATCGGGTTGCCGGCACTGTCTTTGGCATCGCTCAGGTGCACATGCTTGATGGTGCCTACACGATACAGGGTCACGCCGGCTGGAGCCACGATGTAACGGCCGGGCTCGAAGCTGATGGCCGGGGCGGGCATGCCCAGAGCACGGTTTGTGTCGCTGACCGAGCCGGCCAGACGAGTGAGCTCCACATCGATATCCATGGAATCTTCACCGTCGGTGTAGGCCACGGAGTAACCACCGCCGAGATCGATTTCGGGCAGGATGTAGGCGTCGGTGGCCCACAGGGTCTTGCGCAGCAGCATCATGCGCTTGGCGGCGTGGATGAAGGCATCCGCGTCGTGGATGTTGGAGCCGATATGCGAGTGAGCACCGACCAGTTCCAGCACATCCTGATTGGCCAGGATGGTCTTGAGCACGGCAATGGACGGACCGTCTGCGATGGCTTCCATAGCGGCGGCAAGTACCTTATCCGTATCGGAGACTTCCTCATGGCTCAGGTCGTACGGATACTTGACGTCATAACGCAGTTCACGTGCCGGTTTGCCGCTCCCGCTGGCGGGAGCTATCGGCGCAGTCGACTGAGGGTGGTCATTGCCAGCATTAACGTCCGACTCCGCAATACGCGCGTTGGTCGCGGCAGGTGTCACGTCCGTCAGGTTGTTCAGCACGTCGAGCACTGCGGCGTCGGCTCCGGCCGCCAACAGCGGGACGCCGAACTTCTGATCCTCGTGAGCGGTGGAGATGTATTCGTGACCACCGGCATGCACGCCGACAGTGACACGCAGCATCACGCGGGCACGCTTGCCGAGTTTACGGGCGATGGCGGCGATGCGCTCCGGCTCATTAGGCTCATCGACCACGATTTTGGCGAACCCCTGTTCGATGGCCAGCGCGATTTCATCATCGGACTTGTTGTTGCCATGCAGCACTAGGCGGCGGCCGGGCACACCGGCAGCGAGGGCGATTCGCATCTCCCCCATCGTGCAGGTGTCCACAAACATGCCAGCCTCGGCGACCAGTCGCACGATTTCCTTGGACAGGAACGCCTTGCCGGCAAAGCTCACGTGCGTGGTGGAGGTGTTGAATGCCTCGGCTGCAGCGCGTACGAAGTGCTTGGCACGGGCCGATACCTCATCGGTATCGATGAGGTAAAGCGGCGAGCCAAACTCGTCCAACAGGGATTCGGCGGTGCGGCCATGAAATGCAATGGCACCATTGGCATTCACGGCCGTGGCGGCCGGCCAAATTGGAGAAATAGGCATAATCACATCTTTTCGGGGGCGGTAACGCCGAGGAGGTCAAGACCGTTGGCGATGACCTGCTGGACGGCGTCGTTGAGCTTCAGGCGGGCGGCGGCGCGGGCCGGCTCCGGGTTCTTGGCGATTTCCAGGGCCTTGCGGGCCTCGTCGTCACCACGGGTTTCCGGATCGGTCAGGGCCATCGGCACCACGCGCTCCACGTTGTACCACTTGTGGTAGGTGGCGGCCAGCTCTTCGAGGTAGCGGGCCACCTTGTGCGGCTGGCGGTCGTCGGCCGCGGTGGCGAGCACGCTCGGGAACTGGGCGAGGGCGGCGAGCACTTCGCCATCGGCCTCGGTGTCCAGCAGGGACAGGTCGGCGCCCTCGTAGCTGATGCCGGCGGCTGCCGCGTTGCGGTCCACGTTCTTGGAGCGGGCGTGCGCGTACTGCACGTAGTACACCGGGTTGTCGTTGGTGTGCGAGGCGAGCAGAGCCAAGTCGATGTCGAAGTTCTGGTTGTAGTCGGATCGGGCCAGCGAGTAGCGGGCGGCGTCCACGCCGACCACGGAGACCAGGTCGTCGATGGTCACGACGTTGCCGGCGCGCTTGGACATGCGTACGGGCTTGCCGTCCTTCATCACGTTGACCAGCTGGCCGATGAGAATCTGCATGTTCTTGCCGGGTTCGTCGCCGAAGGCCGCGCACATGGCCATCATGCGGCCGATATAGCCGTGGTGGTCGGCGCCGAGCATATAGATGGCCACGTCGGCCGGGTTTTTGGCGCGGTGGCGCTTGTCCCAGTAGTAGGCGATGTCGGCGGCGAAGTAGGCGAACTCGCCGTTGGACTTGATGATCACGCGGTCCTTGTCGTCACCATGCTTGGTGGATTCGAACCAAGTGGCGCCGTCCTTGTCGTAGATATCGCCGTGAGATTTGAGCTCTTCGATGGCGGCTTCGACCTTCTTGTCGGCGTAGAGGCTGTTCTCGTGGAACCAGACGTCGAAGTTCACGCGGAAGTCCTTCATGGACTTCTGAATCTCGTCGAACATCATCGGCACTGCGCGCTTGCGGAATTCCTCGCGCACTTCGGTGTCGTCCTCGCCGAGCGGTTCACCGTCATCGTTCAGGCCCTGATCCTGGTGGGCCAACGCGGTCAGGTTCACGCCGTCGGCCTTGGCTTCGGCTTCGACGCGGGCGGCGATCTCGTTGATATAGGCGCCCTTGTAGCCGTCGCACGGGGTTTCGGTCTGGTAACCGGCGCCGCCAAGCTTGTTGGCCTCGGCCCAGGCGGCGACCAGTGACTTGGCGAAGCGGTTGATCTGCTCGCCGTGGTCGTTGAAGTAGTATTCGCGCACCACCTTGGCACCGTTGGCCTCCAGCACACGGGCCATGGCGTCGCCCACCGCGGCCCAACGGGTGCCGCCGATGTGAATCGGACCAGTGGGGTTGGCGGAAACGAACTCGAGGTTCAGGGTCTGGCCGCCCAGATGGGCGTTGCGGCCGTACTCGTTGACCTTGTTCAGGTGCTTGTCGCCATCGACCGCAGGGGCCGCGGCAAGCACAGTGTCCACCACGGCGGCGGCCGAGGCGGAATCAAGGGTGATGTTGATGAAGCCGGGGCCGGCAACCTCGACCTTGGCGATGCCGTCGGCTTCGGCCAGTGCGGCGGCGAACGGCTCGGCCAGATCGCGCGGCTTCATGCCGGCCTTCTTGGCCAGCTGCATGGCGATATTGGAGGCCCAATCGCCGTGCGCGCGGTCCTTCGGGCGCATGACGGCGAGCTTGTCGATGGGCGGGATCAGCTCGTCGGTCAGCTGGCCGGCCTGGCCGGCTGCGACGAGGTTATGGGCAATGTTGGAAATCAGTTCACTTAAGGCTTCAGGGCTCATTCTTCTAAGGATACCGAGAACGGCGACACTTGCGGTCCGGTATGCCTATAGACCGCCCCCGCAATGTTCCGAAACATACCAAGCGAAAATCGGCCATCAGCAATCCCCTGAAAAACGTTGGGGGCTCGCCGGAACCGCTATACATACCGTCGGTCGGTATCTATAGTGATCGGCAACGCCGCATACCGCATACCGCAGGGAGGCCAGCATGGCACGTAACGCGCACCCCGAGGTGACGCGCAATCGCATTCTCGACGCCGCGCAACAGCTGTTCATAACCAAAGGCTACGAGCACACCTCCATCCAGAACATCGTGGACGAACTCGGCGACCTTTCCAAAGGCGCGATCTACCATCATTTCAAATCCAAGGAAGACATCCTCGAAGAGCTCATCAACCGGGACAACGACGTGCAGGACGACTTCAACGAATCGGTGATGGACCGCAGCGACCTCACCGCTCTCGAAAAGTTCCGCATATTGTGGCGCTATTCGATAACCGCACAGGACCATGTGCAGATCATGCGCGCCGCCATGCCCATGCTGAGCGACCCGGTTTCGTTCGCCGCAAACATGCGGATCTGGAGCAAGCACCTGCCCGAACGGTTCCTGCCGCTGATTGAAGAGGGCGTCAAGGACGGCTCCATCCCCACCGCATATCCGCGAGAGGCCGCCGAGCTGCTCTCGCTCCTGCCCAACTACTGGCTGATGCCGTATTTCTATCCGGCGAGTTTGTCCGATATGGAGCACCGCGTCCGGTGTCTGGCAGCCATGCTCAGCGCGATTGGCGTGCCGATTTTCGACGACGAACTTATCGGAATGACCGCCAAAGGCATGATGACGTTCGACAGGCTCCCCTCAGCCGCCTGCGGCGACAGCTCCCCTCAGAGAGGGGAGCCAAGGAAAGGCTCACAATGAACACAGCAATAAAACGCAAGAACGACAACAGCCCCCAGCGCCCGCTGCGTTCCCGCGACTTTGTGCTGTTGGTCGCCGGCCAGGGTATTTCGCTGTTCGGCAATATGATGCTGCGTTTCGCCATGTCGATGTGGGTGCTGGACGAAACCGGCTCGGCCACCATCTTCGCCTCGATTATGGCCGTATCCATCGTGCCCACCATCCTGCTCTCCCCGTTCGGTGGCGTGCTGGCCGACCGCGTCAACCGCCGCACGATCATGGTGGCACTCGACGCCATCTCCGCCACGCTCGTGCTGGCGAGTGCCATCGTTTTCGCCGCCGCGGGCTTCAATATCGCGGCCATCGCCACCATGCAGGTGCTGCTCGCCGTACTCGGCGCATTCGAGACGCCGACCGTACAGGCCGCGCTCCCCCAGATGTTCCGGCAGTACGACCCTGCCACTATGCGCCAAGGCATGGCCGTGATCAATCAGGTTCAGCAGTTGAGCTCCCTGCTGCCAAGCTTCCTCGGCGGCGTGCTATATGCCATGTTCGGCATTCGCCTCATGATGATCATCACCATCGTGAGCTTTGCCGGCGCGGCCGCGCTCGAATGCTTTATCCGTCTCAGCGCACCTGACCGCGGAGACGAAGAACTACCGACACCAATCGAAGACCTCAAAGCCGGCATACGATTCCTTGTGAAAGACCGTCCCAACGTGTTCAAACTGTTGTTGTTCTCAGCCGCACTGAACTTCGTTCTCATCGGATACTCCGGCGTCGGTTTCCCCTACACGATTCGCACCGTGCTGGGCTTCAATGCCACCGTGTATGGCATCGCCGACGGGCTGATTGGCGTTTCCGGAGTAGCCGGCGCCTTCATCGCCGGCCTGTTCGCCGCAAAACTCACCATGCGCTGGTTGCCAGGATTGATGGCCGCACTCGCGTTAGCCATGGTTCCACAGGGCATAGTATTCCTGCTGCCGGTCGGCGCATGGACCAAGCTCATGATACTCATCATCTTCACTTGTGGCACAATGATTGCCTGCTGTTTCACTAACCTCATCGCCGTGCCCACCATCCAACTCAATACTCCTGAAGTGATGACCGGCAAAGTGATGTCCATGGCCGCGGCTGTGAGCATGTGCGCCCAGCCGCTCGGCCAGATGGTGTACGGATGGGCCTATGACCGGATGCCAGTAGCGGCAGTGTTGTTCATCTCCACCGTATTGTTCGGAATAATCACGGCGATGCTCGTGCCGCTGTCCAAACAATTCGAGGACTAAACGGCTCAATACAATTCTGGCTTCTCTCAATGAGAGAAGCCAGGAAGATCAGTCGAAGTCGGCGCCGAGCGCCTCGAGCTTGCCACGGAAGTCGGCATAGCCACGGTCAATCAACGAGATGCCATGCACATCGGACGGACCGGATGCAGCCAGCGCAGCAATCAGATGCGAGAAGCCACCGCGCAGATCCGGCACGTCAATATCGCGGCCGGTCAGCGGGGTCGGACCGAAGATCACAGCGGAATGCTTGTAGTTACGCTGCTGGAAACGGCAGGGCAGGGAGCCCAGGCATTCGCGATAGAGCTGAATGGTGGCACCCATCTCGACCAGTGGCTTGGTGAAGCCGAAACGGTTCTCGTACACGGTCTCGTGCACAATCGACAGACCATTCGCCTGAGTCAAAGCCACCACGAGCGGCTGCTGCCAATCGGTCATAAAGCCGGGGTGCACGTCGGTTTCGATGGCCACGGGCTTCAAGTCACCGCCCGGATGCCAGAAACGAATGCCCTTATCGGTCACCTCAAATTTGCCGCCCACCTTGCGGAACACGTTGAGGAAGGTAATCATCTCCGGCTGGGTGGCACCCTTGACGAAGATGTCGCCGCGCGTGGCAAGCGCCGCAGACGCCCAAGAGGCAGCTTCAATACGATCGGTCAGCGAAGTGTGCGTGTAGCCTTGCAGCTCCTTGACACCTTCAATACGGAACGTGCGATCCACATCCACGGAAATGATGGCGCCCATCTTCTGCAGCACGCAGACCAAGTCCATAATTTCCGGCTCAGTGGCGGCACCAGAGAGCTCAGTCTTGCCTTCCGCGAGCACGGCGGCCAGCAAAGTCTGCTCAGTGGCACCTACAGACGGGTACGGCAGGTGAATCTTCGCACCATGCAGACCATTCGGCGCAGTGATGTGAATGCCGTCCTTATGTTCCTTATCCACGGTGGCGCCGAGCTTGCGCAGGGTCTCCAAGTGGAAGTCAATAGGACGGCCGCCGATTGCGCAGCCGCCGAGGGCCGGGATGAACGCCTCACCCAGACGGTGCACCAGCGGGCCAGAGAACAGAATCGGAATGCGGGAGGAGCCGGACAGCGTATCCACGTCGGCCACGTCGGCCAGCTGTACATGGCTGGCGTCGATGGTCACGATGCCCTTCTCGCCGTTCACGTCCACATCCACGCCGTGCAGTCGCAGCAAATCGGAGACCACATGCACATCGCGAATCTCCGGCACATTCTTCAGCACCGACTTGCCCGGCGCCAGCAGTGCGGCGACCATGGCCTTGCTCACGAAGTTCTTTGCGCCACGCACCTTGATCGTGCCATTCAGCGGCTTACCGCCCTCGACATGCAGCACGTCATCCGGATTCTCAGCCACGCCACTCTCCTATATACAAGCAATTCAAAAAACGCTATCGTCCAGTTTGCCATAACCCATGTGCTGACTCCGTGAAATGCGCCTGAAGCCGAACTCCGGCTTGGCATAACCGACTCTTTCATACCCCCTTTTGTACCCCTTCTAATACCACCTTTCGACTGCAGGACGAAATCTTCCGTTTTCCGATAAACGTGACCTTCCTCACAGCTGAGCCCACGGTGTTCCTCATGCTTCTACGCTACGATTCAGGGCAATGGCACCTGACGCCATGGCCACAAGCAAAGGAGCATTCATGACCACAGTCGCCGTTATCGGCTGTACGCACGCCGGCACGTTCGCCACCACTTCGATTCTCGCCGAGCATCCCGATTGGACCGTCCACGTTTTCGAGCGCAACGGCACGCTCTCCTTCCTTTCCTGCGGCATCGCCCTGTGGGTGGGCGACCACGTGTCCGACCCGAAGAAGATGTTCTACTCATCTCCCGCCGCCTTGGCCGAAGCCGGTGCGACCATGCACATGCGCACCGATGTGACCGACGTGGATCTTGACGCCAAGACTCTCACCTACCGCTCACTGGAAGACGGCGACGCGGCGAACGAGCAAACCCTCGCTTTCGACAAACTGGTCGTAACCACCGGCTCCCGCCCCGTAATCCCGCCGATTCCCGGCATCGATAGCCCGCACGTACTGTTGTGCAAGAACTGGGATCACGCCATCGCCATCAAGGAGAAGGCCAAGACCGCCAAGTCCGCGGTGGTCATCGGTTCGGGCTACATCGGCGCGGAGATCGCCGAGCAGTTCAGCGTCACCGGCGTCAAGACCACGCTGGTGGACGGGCTCGACCGCCCGCTAGCCAATAATTTCGACAAGACCATCACCGATCAGGTGGCGGCGGCGTTCGAAGAGCACGGCGTGACGCTCGCGCTCGGCCAGAAAGTGGTGGAATTCCACGACAACGACGACAATACGGTCACCGTGGTCACCGAAAAGGGCGAATACACTGCCGAGATGGCAATCCTGGCGGTCGGCTTCCTGCCGAACACCGATCTGCTCAAGGGCAAGGTGGACATGCTACCGAACGGCGCGATCGTGGTGGACGACTACATGCAGGCTTCCGTGCCGGACGTGTATGCCGCCGGTGACTCCGCCACCGTGTTCTACAACCCGACCGGCCAGCACGATTACATTCCGCTGGCCACCAACGCGGTGCGCCAGGGCCTGCTAGTCGGCCGCAACATCGAGGCGCCGACCGTGAAATACCTGGGTACGCAGGCCACGTCCGCCGTGCAATTGTATGATCTCTCGCTCGCCGCCTCCGGCCTGACCCGTGCGGGCGCCGAACGCCGCGGGCTCACGGTCCACGAGACCTCGCTCACCGAGGATTACCGCCCGGACTTCATGCTCACCACCACACCGGTCACATCAATCCTGACCTGGGATCCTGAGACTCGTAAGGTCAAGGGTGGCCAGTTCTGCTCCAAGGCCGACATTTCCGGCGCGGCGAACGTGATTTCCATGGCCATTCAGGCCGGCTTCACCATCGACCAGCTTGCCAATGTGGACTTCCTATTCCAGCCCAACTTCGACAAGCCGGTCTACTACGTCGGCGCCGTGGCCATGAAGGCGGCGGCTGAGGCCTGATAGCTACAGGCTCGCCTTGATCTTGCGGGCCAGTTCGGCATCCCACATCGCGCCGGTGGCGGACATCACCGAGTCCGCACCGGCGTTTCTGTATGCCTGATAATCGGCGGGCGAAACCACGCCGCCTACACCGTTGATCTTGAAATCAAGACCGAGCTTCTCGCGGATCGCGGCCAGACGGGCCACCATGTCGAGTCCAGCGCCGCGAATCGCGTTGCCACACACGCCTGAACGGTCGCGGCCCGCGCCGGGCAAAGCCTGATTGCCGTCCGCGTCGACCAGTTTGGCGGAAATCGTATTGATGGTGCTGAAGCCCTGCACGGTGCCGTGGCCCACGGTGGAGCGCACCATGAGTTCCAGGTCATCATCACTGGGAATGTAGGCGAGCTTGACCATCAGTGGAATGTCACCGATTTCATTCTTCACCGCTTCGGTAATGCGACCCACGAGCAGCGGGTTGTGGCACAGCAGTCGATTGTGGCCTTCGTTGGGGCAGCTGGTGTTCATTACCATGAGCTTTGCGCCGGTTTCCTTGATCAGCCGGGCGGCGGTGGCGTGGTCGGCGATGTATTCTTCCTCGCTCATGCCTTCCACGCGCGAGCCTTGGAAGCTCGGCACCAGCACTTGGCCGAGACCGGCGGCGGCGATGGCCGCGCGCATGTCCGGCTGCCAGACGTCCGGGCTTTGCGAGGGTACACCGAAGCTGTTGGAGATGGAGATCGGCTGCTCATAGTCGGTGTCGGCGAGTACGCCTTCGTCCAGTTCTGCGCTGCCCGGGGTCAGCGAGCCGTCCGCCGACTTGGGATGCACGGCGAGCACGTTCGGGAACGGATTGCAGCCCCATGCCCGCGAGCGCACGGTTTTGTAGGTAGCCAGATCGAAGCCCATGCGGAAAGCGGCCGTAGTGAACCGGCTGTTGAGCAGCGGCCCCGCCGGAATGCCAAACGGCAAGTTCACCGGCTGGCCAAGGAAGGCAGCGGATCCTGGCTCCCCCACTACACCATCTGACGTCTTTTTTTCTAGCTCCCCCTCATAGGGGGAGCTGTCACCGGAGGTGACTGAGGGGGTCGCCTTCAGTGCCTCGGCGAACGCCCCAAACGGCCCTTGCTCATAGTTATCTTCATAGCTATGCTTCACATCGTAAAACGGCTCAAAATCACTCATAGTTCAACGATAAGCCACGCCCGGCCATCACACGCACAAATAGCGCGCTTACCCCTGCACGCCTATACCCAGCACAATGAACACCGCAAACCACAACGGTTGCATGCGCCCACCACCGTACTGGCTGATACGGCCGAGCTGATTGGGCTCACCATAGCTGTCGACGTGTGGGCCGCCGAGCCAAAATTCGCGGGTGAAAATATCTCGATGACGCATGAGCCGCAGGAAGCCGAATGCGAGCAATACCGAGACCAGACTGATAATGCCGTCGTATTGGACGGTGATGTTGCCGTTGGACGTTGATACGCCGATGGCGATGGCGGACATGTCATTGGCCACCGAATCGTGAATCATATGGGCCAGCTCCTGCTCGCGGGTGATACGTCCGAGTATCCGTTCGGCGCGAGCAGCACGGGCATCGGCTTCGACCGAACGGCGGAACGCCGAGCCAAACGTCACCAGGGACCCAAGCATCAACAGGTTCAGCACCAGCGTTGCCACAAACACAATCAGCGAGTACTGCGGCAGCACGATTTCAGCCGGAGCCGCGGCGCCGAAGTCGATCGCGTCGTCCTTGGTTATATCGTTCAGCGCGTCAATCGCACCCCGAATAATGCTGCCACCCACCGATGCTGATTGCAGCATCGCGAATCCGAGAGCATCCAGTACGGAATAAGCCAGTGGTACAGCGACCGCGACGCGTTTGGTGAACACGTAACCGACTGCCAAAACACCGTTACCAACGCAGTGCCACCAGTAATCCACCAACCTTGCAGAGGCAGCAGAGCCGCGGCCAGACAAACCGCAACCCCAACCGCGACGGTTCTCATCATACAGGCGGCGAACTGATAACGAAAGATTCGGAATCCACAGCACCAGCTCAACAACAATCGCGGCATTGTCCATGAGATTGCTCAGGGGCGAATCGATGATATCCGAGCCGTTGCCGAACGAATAGCCCATCAATGAGCCGATGCCGCCGGAGATGATGCCGACTGCAGCCGTCAACAGTATCGTGAACAAATGCACCCACCAGTATTCACCGCGTGAGGCACGGCCGTGAAAGATGAACGTCTTGCGGAAGAATCGCACGATTAGTTACGGCGCAATCCATGCCATCAACAGCACTTCGCCGTTATACCTGCAACCATTCGGCGTAGTGCAGCTCACCGTTTCAGCGGCTGGTGCGGACACGGACATCCGGCTGGACGCGGTACCCGGTACCTTGCAGCTGGAGCTGGAGCGGTGCCGTGAAACATCTCGTGAAACACTGCGTGGAACATCTCGTGAAACAATCAATCTCCAGTGCCCTGACGCATCCACGCAACAGGAATCCGCACTTGAGCAACCTACAAGCCAAAGCCGACGCCGGCCTCCGATACAACAACTGCTTTGGAGGCACAAGACAGCTCCGAAACGTACGCATCTGAGACGAACGCAGCCGTTAACGTTTATATCGCGCCGCTTCCCCACCGCATCACCGTCACGGGAGCCAACGGACTGGCACAGTTCGTACTCATCACCCGCCGCACCCGGGTACAGTCGGTCACCCGCTCGACCACCCTGTAGCGTGAGCCGCACGGCATCGAACGCATCACCATGCCCCCTGTTCGTCACCAAAGGTCTCGACACCCTCCGCTTTCTCTTCCTACACCGCGCAGACGCCGATATCCTGAACCGTTGGGCGGACGGTCCGACCGAAGTATGAATTTCAAAGGTCTCACTGGTGAGCAGCCAGTGAGACCTTGTTTATGCGATGGAGGGAGTTAGATAATGCCGCGGTCGGCCAACGGGCCCGTCCAATTATCTTCAGGCTCGCGGGCGGACTCGATCTTTTCTTCGGGCCAGTGCTTGGCGGGGATGGTCTTGGGCTTGAAGGGGAACTTTTCGGCGCGCATCTTTTCATAGGCGGCGATGTCGTCCTCATGCTGGAGCGTCAGGTCGATATCGTCGTAACCGTTCATCAAGCGCCAACGCACGTAGTCGTTGACCTCGAACGGCAGGGTCACGTCGCCGCAGGTGACAGTGCGGGTCTCCAAAGACACGGTCATCTCGCGGCCGGGTTCTTCCTCCAGCAGCTTCCACAGGAGCTCAACAGACTCCTGCGGCATGATCGCGGCCAGCACACCGTTCTTGGCGGTGTTGCCGTAGAAGATGTCGGCGAAGCTGGGGGCGATGACCACGCGGAAGCCGTAATCGTGCAGCGCCCACACGGCGTGCTCGCGGGAGGAGCCAATGCCGAATTCGGGGCCGGCTACCAGAATCTGGCCCTTGCCGGCGTACTCCGGCTTGTTGAGCACGAAGTTCGGGTCGCGGCGCCATGCGTAGAACAGGGCGTCGTCGAAGCCGGACTTGGTCACGCGCTTCAGAAACACGGCGGGAATGATCTGGTCGGTATCGACGTTGGAGCGGCGCAGCGGCACGCCCACGCCGGTCAAGGTGGTGAGTTTTTCCATGGATATCAAGCTTTCAGTTCTTGCCCCACTGGCGGGGGCTGTCAGCTTTGCTGACTAGGGGTGGTCGCCGGCATACAGCGTCTCAAGACCACCCTCAGTCAGTCTTCGACTGACAGTCCCCGCCAGCGGGAGCCAGTGTGCAGTATTTACAAATCGGCGGGGGACGAAATCGTGCCGCGAATAGCAGTCGCTGCGGCCACGGCAGGCGACGCCAGATGCGTACGCGACCCCTTGCCCTGGCGGCCTTCGAAGTTACGGTTCGAAGTGGAAATCGAGCGTTCGTTCGGCACCAGCTTGTCCGGATTCATGCCCAGGCACATCGAGCAGCCGGCGTTACGCCATTCCGCACCGAAGTCCTTGAACACCTTGTCAAGCCCTTCCTTTTCCGCCTGCAGACGCACACGGGAGGAGGCCGGCACCACGAGCACGCGGTGAATGTTCTCCGCCTTGTGATGTCCCTTCATAATCGCAGCGGCCTGACGCAGATCATCGATACGACCATTGGTGCACGAACCGATGAACACCGTGTCCACGGCGATGTCCTTGATCGGCATGCCCGGCTTCAGACCCATGTACGTAATCGCGCGTTCGGCGGCGGCACGCTTGGTGGCGTCGGCGATCTTGTCCGGTTCCGGCACGTTCGCGGTGATCGGCAGACCCTGACCGGGGTTGGTGCCCCAAGTCACGAACGGGCCGAGCTTGGTGGCGTCGATATCCACTACCTTGTCGAACATGGCATCGTCATCGGTCTTCAACGTCTTCCAATACTCGACCGCACGATCCCACATCTCACCTTCCGGCGCATGCGGACGGCCCTTCAGGTACTCGAATGTGATCTCATCGGGCGCAATCATGCCGGCTCGCGCACCGGCCTCAATGGACATATTGCATATGGTCATGCGCTCATCCATGGTCAGGTTGCGAATCGCTTCGCCACGGTATTCGATGACGTGGCCCTGGCCGCCGCCGGTGCCGATCTTGGCGATAATCGCCAGAATGATGTCCTTGGCGGTAGCATCCGCAGGCAGCTTGCCGTTGACGTTGACGGCCATGGTCTTGAACGGCTTCAGAGACAGCGTCTGCGTGGCCATAACGTGCTCGACCTCGGAAGTACCGATGCCGAATGCCAGCGCACCGAATGCGCCGTGCGTCGAAGTGTGCGAGTCACCGCACACGATGGTCATGCCCGGCTGGGTCAGGCCCAGAATCGGCGCGAATGCATGGACTATGCCCTGATCGGCGTCACCCAACGGGTGCAGTCGCACACCGAATTCCTTGCAGTTCTTCTCCAAAGTGCTCAGCTGCAGAGCGCTCGTTTCATCCGGATTCGGACGATCGATGTCAACAGTAGGAGTGTTGTGATCTTCGGTGGCGATGAGCTGATCCACGTGACGCGGCTTGCGGCCAGCCAGACGCAGACCCTCAAATGCCTGCGGGCTGGTGACCTCATGCATAAGCATCAGGTCGATGTACAGCAGATCGGGCGCACCGTCGCTGCCCCTGCGCACCAGATGATCGGCCCAGACCTTCTCGGCCAGTGTCGTTCCCATAGCGTTTCCTCCAAAAATTCCGCGCGAGGTATTGTGTTCGCGCCTTGTTCGTGGTATTAGCCTATGTGGTGACGTTTGGCCCGGCCACAAGCAGGCCGGATATTGAGATACGCTCCCAATTCCCCCATGGCCACCCTGTGAGACACTTCCCCGATTTGGTATTTCACTATGTGAGATGGCATAATCGCACGTATTATGACTGATTCCCAAGAAGAACCACTGAACAACGGTCTGACCGACTCTGAGCCAGCCGAGACCACCAACGAGACCGCCGCAAAGGATGACGGGGAAATCCATTCCGGCGTCGGCGTTCTTGATAAAACCGTAAAGATTCTTGATGCGCTTGAATCCGGCCCGTCTACGCTCGGCCAACTCGTGGCCGCTACTGGACTGGCGCGACCGACCGCTCACCGTCTGGCGATCGCCCTGGAGCGCCATCGTTTTGTGCTGCGTGATCAGCACGGCCGCTTTGTGCTCGGCTCCCGTTTTGCCGAACTGGCCGCCGCCGCCGGCGAGGATCGATTGCTCACTGCCGCTGGCCCGATTCTGCAGACCCTGCTCGACCGCACCGGCGAATCCGCGCAAATCTACCGCCGCCAGGGCGACCAGCGTGTCTGCATTGCCGCCATCGAGCGCGCTTCCGGCTTGCGTGACTCCATCCCCGTGGGCGCCATGCTTTCGATGGAAGCTGGCTCCGCCGCTCAGATTCTGCTGGCCTGGGAGGATTCCGACCGCCTGCACCAGGGACTGCGCCACGCCAAGTTCACCGCCACCAAGCTGGCCGCAGTGCGCAAGCGCGGTTGGTCTGAGTCCGTGAACGAACGCGAAGAGGGCGTGTGCTCGATTTCCGCGCCGATCCGCAACGCTTCCGGCCAGGTCATCGCCGCGATTTCGATTTCTGGCCCGACCGGCCGCATGGGTGCCGCCCCCGGCCGCCGTTACGCGCCGCTGGTCATGGCTGCCGGCAAGTACCTCACCGAGGCTCTGGTCAAAGCAGTTCGCTAGTCATCACATACATTGCCCCCGCCGGCGGGGGCTGTCCGGCATGGCCGGACTGGGAGTGGTCAGCATCCCCGCTCAAACCACCCCCAGTCGACTCCGTCGACAGCCCCGCCAGCGGGGGCAGTTTTGTTATGCGCTACCTAAACAGGCCGGACAGCTGGCTCCACAGCGACGGCTTGTGCAGCAAATCATCACCCTCGCCCTCGCCCGGAGCGGCCTGGTTCACGGCATACGTGTAGGCGCGCTTGGAACTGGGCTTGCCCACCAATTCGCCGAATTCCAGCAATTGCGTGCGTGGATCATAGGGATGGCGAATATCGAATTCAATCAGCCGAGTGGCACGCCTGGCCGGTGCCGGGCCGTATGTATTGAAACCACAGGTAGGCGTGGCCATCAATAGCAGCCCCTCATATTCACCTACGAATCCGTTGCGATGGTCATGGCCCACCGCCACACCGATATACCCCTCACGCAGCGCCTCAAACTCGTCCGACTCATCCGGACCGGAGATGCCCTCCCCCAGATACCCGCCGGCTTGGGTGCGATCCTCGTCCAATACATAGTAGGTATCCGCGTGCTCGCGATAGCCCTGCATGGCGAAAGCCGCGTTGGCAGCCACCGGTCTGAGCACCTGATAATACTCCGGCAGCGGCATGTGCTGGAACACCATTGATTTGGCCCCGATGCGCTCAGGCAAGGCCTTGAGGAAAGCCAAGGTCTCTGGCGAAGGTGAGCCGAAGCCACCTCCATGCGCATAATCACCGGAGTTTACCAGCACCAGGCCAAGTACGTTGCGCGTGCAGTCCACATCCATCACCGGCAATGCGAAGGTGCCGGGAGCAGCAGATGGGTACATCGCGGCGGAATCACTCGCCGAGGCATCAGCCGACTCATCAGCGTCTTCGCCATTGAGCGTCTCAGGCGAGCCGTCTTCGCGACACATATATATGGTCTGCTTGGCCAGCGCATCGCTCGGCGGATTGATGCATCCGGGGAACTCTCGGTAGATCTCATCAAGCTCGGCATCGCTCAGACCGCACTGGAAATCATGGTTGCCATAGGTCACCGCCCACGGGATGCCCCGCGTTGCCAAGGGAGCGGTGAATTGGCCGATGGCCTTGCGCACCAATTCACGCGTGTGGCTCAATGCAGATTCAGGAATCGTCTCTTCGCACCAACGGCGTTTGCGGAAGCTCTTGGCAAAAGCCGGATCATAGCCGGCAATCTGGTTGCCGGAAAAAATCACTATATCGGGGCGAGTGGCATCAAGACTGGCTTCGATCAGAGACACCGTATCTTTGGATACCTTGGCACCGTCTTGGATATCGGCAATCTGCAGCACGCGAAACTTACCGGAATGATGGAATTGCAGACGCCCCAAACGCGCGGAAATGGAAACCGGGCGATGGTCCCCCACCTCGGCCGGCTTGATTCTGGGCTTGGAGAGCAAGCCCTCTGGCGCACGCTGTGTTTCCGTCATGACCTCCACTGTACACACAAACGAAAAGGCCCGCCGGAGCGGGCCTTTTCTACAAGTTCAACTACTGGAGCAGAATCTCTGCACAACATCATCGTTGCAACGGTAAGTCTTTCCAATGCCCGTCCAACGTAACAGTCCTCGTGACCATACACTATTTGTGGGCTCTGCTCTGTTCAGTTGTTCTTGTACCTCATAATCTATTCACGCCTGCCGCTTCCTGCAAGTTGAAGACGGCAGTTGTGCTGTTTTTATCACAAGTGTTCAATTGAACTAAGAAAACCCGGAAAAACGAATCAAAACGTTCGTTTCAAACCCGTCCGATGTTTGATTGTGTTCTGTTCGCTGCAGTTTACGGCGTGTCGCGACGGCCACCAACCCCACTACCACATGTTCAATCGAACATGACTCATTCACATAAACGAACATCCGACAGGAGCTCCCAACCGACTCCCAGCAAACCAACGTGAACACCCGCTGAATTTTGGCGAGTTCAGTAGCTTTCCGGCCACTCCAGAGCTTACGATGTAAGTTATGGCACAGATATTTGACGCACCCTCGAAGGCAATCCTGCGCAGTCAGATCGCAGAGCATATTGCCGAAAACGACAACAACGACCGCCGCGTCGACCAGGAAGGCGAGACACCGCTGCCCAAGGACCGCTTCTTCGACCGCGAGCTCAGCTGGCTGAAGTTCAACCAACGCGTGCTCGAATGCGCGGAGAACGAAGACATGCCCCTGCTCGAGCGCGCCAACTTCGCCGCGATCTTCGCCTCGAACCTTGACGAGTTCTTCATGGTGCGCGTCGCCGGTCTGAAGCGCCGTATCGACTCGGGCATCGCCGTGCCGTCCGCAGCCGGCCTGAGCCCGCGCCAGCAGCTGCGCGCCATCAGCGAAACCGCGCATCGTCTGCAGAATGAGCACGCACATTACGCGATTGACACGATTCTGCCCGAGCTGGAAAAAGAGCACATCGTGCTGCTCACGTGGGACAAGCTCACCTCCGCCGAGCAGGAGCGGCTCTCGCGCTACTACCGCCAGCAGGTGTTCCCGGTCCTGACACCGCTCGCCGTGGATCCGGCCCACCCGTTCCCCTACATTTCCGGCGGTTCCATCAACCTCGCCGTGATCGTGGAGAACCCGGCATCCGGCAAATCGCACTTCGCCCGCGTCAAGATCCCGGGCAACCTGCCGCGACTGGTGCCGGTGGACGACATGACTGATGAGGAATCGCGCGACGAGCGCTATGGCTTCATCGCCATGGAAAAGCTCATCGCCGCACATCTGGAATCCCTGTTCCCCGGCATGATCATCAAGGAAGCCCGATCCTTCCGCGTGACCCGTAACGAAGACATCGACGTGGAAGAGGACGATGCCGAGAACCTCCTCAACGCCATGGAGAAGGAGCTGCTGCGCCGCCGCTTCGGACCGCCGATCCGTCTGGAGATCACGGACACCACTAGCCCGTTCCTCTCCCAGCTGCTCGCCGACCAGCTCGGCGTGAGCCAGGACGAGGTATACCGTCTGCCCAGCCCGCTGGACCTGACCGTGCTCTTTGAGCTCGGCAGCGTGGACCGCCCGGACCTGAAGAACCGTCCGTTCGTGCCGACCACGAACCGTCAGATCGCCGAGGTCGAGTCCTCCCGTGCGCAGGACATTTTCGCCGCCATCCGCGAGCGCGACATCCTGCTGCATCACCCCTATGACTCCTTCTCCACTTCCGTGCAGGCCTTCCTTGCGCAGGCCGCCGCGGACCCGAAGGTGCTGGCCATCAAGCAGACCCTGTACCGCACCAGCTCCAACTCGCCGATCATCGACGCCCTGATCGACGCCGCTCATGCCGGCAAGCAGGTGCTGGCTTTGGTGGAGATCAAGGCCCGCTTCGACGAGGACGCCAACATCGCGTGGGCCCGCAAGCTCGAACGCGCCGGCGTGCACGTGGTGTACGGCATCGTGGGTCTCAAGACCCACTGCAAGCTCATCGAGGTCGTGCGTCAGGAAGCCGACGGTCTGCGCCGCTACTGCCACGTGGGCACCGGCAACTACAACCCGAAGACCGCGCGACTCTACACCGATCTGGGTCTGCTGACCTGCGATCCGGTGGTCGGCCAGGATCTGACCCGACTGTTCAACCAGCTCTCCGGTTACGCGCCGAAGTCCAGCTTCCACCGTCTGCTGGTGGCCCCGCGTACCGTGCGCACCGGCCTGATTCAGCGCATCCGCCGCGAGGAGGACGCCGCACGCGCCGGTAAGGAAGCGTGGATCAAGATCAAGGTCAACTCCATCGTGGATGAAAAGACCATCGACGCCTTGTACCGTGCCTCGCAGGCCGGTGTGAAGATCGACATCGTAGAGCGCGGCATCTGCGCCCTGAAGCCCGGCGTTCCCGGCCTGTCCGAGAATATTCGCGTGCGTTCGATTCTTGGCCGCTTCCTGGAGCACTCCCGCATCTACGCTTTCTGCAATGCGGACGGCCCGCAGATCGGCGAAGGCCCGGCTTCCGGCCCTGAGGTCTACATTGGCTCGGCCGACCTCATGCACCGCAACCTTGACCGGCGCGTTGAGGCTCTGGTGCGTATCACCGCTCCTGAGCAGATTGACGAGCTCATTCGCTACGTGGACCTGCAGATGGCTGATTCCACCATGAGCTGGCATATGCAGCCTGACGGCACGTATGTGCTACACACCAAGGACGACGAGGGTCGTCCGCTGGTCGATAGTCAGGAATACCTGATTCGCAAGCACCAGCGCCGCCCTAGCTCGCATAACTGATTCCACTCGATGCTCCCGTTGGCGAAAGCTGACTGAGGGTGGTTAATGATGCCCGGCTCCTCTTGTATGAGGTTGCCGGGCATCGTCGTTCAGAGAACAAAACTACGTAGCGGCAGTCGATTGCCCTACAATACAAGGGATGGGTACGAACAGCATGAGACGAATCGTGGAGGCCGCCGGTGGCATCCTCTACCGATGGAAAGACAACGTAGAGCCCGAGCAGGCATCGTCTCCGTCAGCGAATGCCAACATCGCCACCGATGGCACGATCATCACGAACGCCGCGCATGCCACGAATACGGCAGACGATGCTGCGTCATCCTCCGGCGCATCAGACGCAGCCCCCTCCTCAACAGGGGCCGACGCTCCCCTGACCGGCACAATCGGACAAGCGACGCACGTCGATTCGGCCGGCTCTTCAGCCAAGGATGCGAACGACCCAGCTTCCGCCGACAATGTGCTCAATCACATCGAACTCTGCGTGGTGCATCGCCCAAAGTACGACGACTGGAGCTGGCCGAAAGGCAAAGTCGATCCGAACGAATCTCACCGTCATGCCGCGGTTCGCGAAATCGGCGAGGAATCCGGCCTGCCTGTGCAGCTTGGCCCCTATCTTGGCGATATCGAATATCCACTGTCCGAGGAAGGCAGCAAACGACGCCATACCAAGGATCGCACGGTGGACACTAAGCACGTCCAGTTCTGGATGGCCACGCCAATCAGTGCGATTGACAACCTGCGCCGCACTCACGCGTTTGGCCCGGTACATCGGGCGGATATCGGCGAAATCGATGAGGTTGTTTGGCTCACCCCGGCTGAGGCACGCAAGAAACTCAGCCATTCCACCGATAAAGACATCCTCGCACTGTTCGTTGACCGGGTGCAGGAGGGGGCGCTGGATGCCGTGCCGGTGATTATTGTGCGCCACGGCAAGGCCGAAGCCCGCAAGCTGTGGAAAGGTTCGGACGCCAACCGACCGATTACGCCGAAAGGTGCGTCTGCCGCATATGCGCTGAACCGTGAGCTCGCCTGTTTCAATCCGACCCGCCTGGCCACCTCGCCGTGGGTGCGCTGCCAGGAGACGCTGGAAATGTTCGCCTGGCAGACCGGGCGCGACATGGTTCATCTCGACCCGCTCACCGAAGACGCCTTTGCCGCCGACCCAGATGTCGCATGGGAATGTCTGCTCAGTGAGATTGATTTTGCGCTGGAGCGTCGTCAGCCCACAGCGATATGTATGCACCGGCCGGTGATTGGCGGTATGTTTGAACATCTGCGCAAGATGTGCGCTTCGATGGCTTTGAGCAAACGCCTGATCGCCAAGACACCGTTCATGCCGACCGGTACGGCGGTGGCGTTGTTCGTGGTGCCGGGCAGCTCAAATGCCACGGGCAAGACTGGTGACGGCAACAACGCTGCCGGCCTTGGCGCTGAAGTTTCGGCTTCTGCCGAACAGGCCAGTTCGGCTGGCCACAGCAGCTCGCCTAATCACTCGGACAGTGCTAATCAGCCGCTTTGCGCCGACGTAACCATTATCGATATTCAGAAAGTGCAACCGCTTGTCTACTAGGCCCGCATTCCCCGATTCCTCCAATTCCTCGGCTGCCGCCGCAGCCGCCCACGCCGCGCATAATGGTACCGCCGGCAGCCTGGGCCCCGGTTTTGGTTCTTTGCGCGCGGCGGGCGCAGCGTTTGGCCCGGCTCGCATGGGCTCCGGCCGTCCAGCCCGCCCTGCTCAGCTCGACCCAGCCGTAGCCGATGGCCTGGCTGGCGGATTGGATCCGCAAGCGTTGAGCGAGATGAGCCATCTGTCTGCCGCAGCACTGCTGGATCGCGTGCGGCATAATGAGGACCCGGAAGTCGTGCATCGCGTGCTAACGCTGGTGGAGACCGTCGGCGTGGATGAAATCGCCGAACTATGGAGTGACGCCGAACCCGATTCGTTGCCCGGTGTGCTGTGGCGGCTGTACATGCTGCGCACATGGATGCGAACGAACCGCGACTCGATTGCCCACCTATGGCGCGTGGGTGAACCGGTGGCCACCACCGCGTCCGCCATCGCCGGCGTGGATCAGGCCCCCACCGAAGACGACATCGTGCGACTGGCTGATTCGATTCTCTCCGGCGCGTTTGTGGGCGATTTCGCCGTGGCGCTGGAGCGTGCGGCCGCGTTTACCGACGTGGTGGCATTGGGCTTGCGCGTGGAGGCACGGCGCATGGTCGAGCGAGCAACGGCTAATGGCGGCATTGCTTCACCCGCTGACGAGAAGACCACACGCACCAAGGCAGCACGCCTCATGCACACCTCCGCCAGCCTGCTCTCCACCACCAAGGACTTCCAGCACGGTGCTAACCTCTGGCGCCGCGGACGGCTGGAGTAATAGCTTGTTTATCCCCCTTGATGGGCCGAGCCGCAGGGGAAATGCAGGATGCGTTGCCGGGCGAGAACGATAGTCGAGCTAATGGATTGGCCGAAGGCTCTGATTGCAGGACGAGGTGTCCATCAGAGGGGGCGGCATTGCTTTGCAACGAAGCCCCTCTGATGGGGGAGCAGTCACGGGCGATGCACGTGACTGAGGGAGAGACCCAATCCATCACTTCAACATCAGCCATCAGCCGACATCGGCCTTCTCCGGCGCGCCACGGCTCATCGCAAACTATACTGAATATCCGCGTCGGACCGTGCTTAAGCCCCGGGCTCCATTTTTTGCCGCCGCGAGCGGCCCTTGCGCCGACAGGCGCTTTCGCGGTTCGGCGCTTTTCTTCTTTCCATCACTCGGGACACTCCTTCATGCAATTGCAACAGCATCCCCATCATTCTTTGCGCCATCAGCGGGGCAAAACCGCGATTAAACCCAAGAGCCACCCCGCTGAGCAACCAAAACGGGACAGCACTGCGATTCAATCGCAGAAACACCCCACTGAGCACGTCTCAGCGACGTAAAACCACGAGTTAACCATGAAATCGCTCCGCTAAGCAATCTAAGCGAGGTAAAACCGCGATTAAACCGAAGTATTGCCACACTGAGCTCGACTCAGTGAAGCAAAATTGCGAGTTAACCGACGGATTGCCACACTAACAACCACTCAGCGGGGCAAAACGGCGATTAAACCGAAAGACCACCCCACTGAGCCCGTCTCAGCGGGGCAAAACCACGACCGAGTCAACGGTTCGCCCCGCTAAGGTCGGCGCGCAACGGCATAACCCCCAATCCCGCCGAATAATGCTCCATTTCAGTTCCGATTCAGCCGCAATCCTCGAGCCAAAGGAGACTCGGATGGAGTCGGCTCCGTAGAACAGGGCTCCAGCCCAAGCAACAACGACAGCACCGATACGGAAGAGGCCGCCGACCACGCCTGCGGATGGCAAGCCGCAGGATACGGAGAGGGACTGTTCTCCCCCGAATCACCTGAGTACAATTCCGGAATCTGGTAGTCGAAAGCATCGGCAGCGCGAACCAGTCCATCAGCCACGCGCAGTGCCTCCGCCTCATAACCTTCTGCACGAAGACCATTCATCACGATGGCACTGTCATGGGCCCACACCGATCCGCAATGATAGCTCTCAGGCCAGTACCCACCAGCCAGTGTGCTCATGGTACGCACGCCATAGCCGCTGAGCATGTCATCGCCAACCAAACGGGCCACCACATCGCGCACACCCTGTTCATCAAGAATGCCCGTGCCAAGCAGATGCCCAATATTGCTGGTCAAGGAATCAACCGGCTTCTTGTCTCGATCCAGCGCAATCGCCGGATAGCGGCCATTGCCGTCATCAACCCAGAAAACCTCGTTAAACCGGGTCTTCAGCCGCTTGGCCCATGCGCGCCAATCCTCAGCTCCAGGACGCCCGAATTTCTCCAGCACATCCGCGCCGAGTATGGCCGCCTGATAGGCATATCCCTGCACCTCGCACAAGGCGATTGGGCCGTCAGCAATGCGCCCATCATTCCAGCGCACGGAGTCTCCCGAGTCCTTCCAGCCCTGATTGCTCAGACCGTGGCCAGTGCGATCGATGTATTCCAAGAATCCATCACCATCGCAATCGCCCCAATCACGCAGCCAGGCAAGTGCGGCCTCAAGGTTCGGCAGCAACGCCTCAATCTCCTGCTCAGGCGCACCCCAGCGCAAGGCCTCAGCAAGCAGAATAATCCACAGCTCGGTGGCATCGATTGTGCCGTAGTACAGCGGAGGCAAGCTGGTGCCGTCATTAAATGCACCGGTCTGCACCAACGGCTCAGCACGCAGTTCATGCATGATTTTGCCGGGATCAGCATTGGTCTGAATATCGGATTCAGTAGCTTGGAAGTGCGCCAGAGTACGCAGTGCGCCCATCGCGGTACGAGTCGTCAGCGGCAACATGAAACGTGCAGCCCATAGGGAATCACGACCGAACAGGGTGAAGAACCACGGTGCACCGGCCGCCAAAAACTCATCGTCCGGCAAAGCCGGAATCGACATCCGCAAACCATCGAGATCCCTCAAAGAAGTATTCACCCAATTGGAGACACGGTTATCGGCGGCCTCCACCTGAACATCGGCCCACGGGCAATCGGCATTCGCCGCGATAACGGCATTGCGCGGCGAGCTCACCGCAATATGCAGACCGACTGAAGTCTCCGCGCGAGCAGGAATCGTAACCTGCCAGGAGATCACGCAATCAAGACCATCAAGGATGATTGACGGCACCCCACTACCATCCTGCGGCTCCGCGGTTACCGTGGCACTCAGCTCGCCGTACGCCACCTCTGCGGAACATGCATCACCGGGCACTCGGGAGAGAATAACCTCGCCGTTAGCTGCGGCAGAGGATGACGCACCACCTTTGATCTCCTGCATCGAAGCCATGTCAAAGCGCAATTTCACTGAGAAATCAAGCGTCACCGGATCAGTCATCACGCTACGCAACACATATCGCTCATGCAGGGCATCCGGTTCCAGAGTGCGATTCTCCGTGATACGAACCGAGGGATCCACCGTCGGGCCATCAACATTGCGGGCCACCATGGAAGACACACCCACTCCTTTTTGGGGAGAGTTCCATGCGATCGCTGTGGGTGCCTCACCGTTCACAACCGGAATGATGCGTGAGATGATACGAGTATCTCCCACATAAAATCCGGCGATATTGGCCGCCCCCGCGTGCTGCTGCGATGCGTCCACAGTGCCGTCTGCGGTTTCCCACAGTTGGGCAGGCGCCACAACAAGAGGCTTCATGTCGTGCATCCATGGCTGTCGGATACGCTCAGTGCTGTTCATATGTTCTCCGTTGATTGTTGAAAAGCGAATAGTTCTTGTTGCGCAGACCCGTCATTCCTTGACGGAGCCTTCCGAGCTGTTCATGATTTGCTTCTGGAAGATGAAGAACAGCACGGCGACGGGGATGGTCATGATGACGGCAGCCGCCAGTTTGACCGGGTATTGGTTACCTTGGGACAGCTGACCACTGGCCAACGAGGCAACACCCTTGGTCAACGTGGTCAACGCCGAAGACTGAGTCGAAACAATGAAGTGCGACAGCTCATTCCACGAGCCCTGGAAGGACAGAATCGAGATAGTCACGATTGCCGGACGTGCCATAGGCAGCACGATTGACCAGAAAATACGGAATGTTCCCGCACGATCAATCATCGCCTGCTCCTCCACAGACCGCGGAATCGACTCAAAGAAATTCTTCATGATGAACACGCCGGCCGCATCGATGAGCAACGGCAGAATCATGCCTGCATAGCTGTCGTAGATGCCAAGGCTCTTGATGATGAGGAACTTCGGAATAAGCAGCACCACCATCGGCACACTCATCACGGCAAGCAGCAGGCTGAAGACGACATTGCGGCCACGGAAGTCAATACGCGCAAGTGCATAGCCGGCCAGGGAATCGAAGAACACACGACCCAGCGTGACCACAATGGTCACGATGAACGAGTTCTTGAACCATACCGGGAAGTCCGAGTTCAGGAACAGCTTCTTATAGGCTGCCGTCGTCCAGATTTCCGGCACCAGCGAGACCGGATTGGCGGTGGCATCGGCATCGGTTTTGAATGAGGTGGCAATCTGAGTGACGAATGGCATGATGTAGATCACTGCCAACACAATCAGAATGATGTACAGGATGATGCCACTGTGGAAGAAACGCTTGAGCCATGATGCGCTGTTATCGCCACGCACAGTGTTGGATACCTTCGACTTGCTCATATCAGATTCCCCTTTCTGCGCTATCTTCGGCAACCGCCGCATCAGCGGTCTGCGCCCTGGCAGCAGCTGGCCGCCCTACTCTCAATGTGGCGAGTTCTTCGCGGTTCAATGCGCGTGCCTCGGCTTTCATGGCCTCGTAATCGGCCCTGCGGCGTCGAGACATCTTCTTGTCCTTCATCACCCAGCGCTGAATCCAGGTCATGACGATGATGATGACGAATAGGATGAAGGAGATAGCCGCGCCTCGACCCCATTCCTGGCTGTTGAACGCTGCGGTGTACGACAGGTACGCAGTGGTCAGCGTGGTCTTTGCCGGGCCACCCTGAGTACCCGTATAAATCTGATCGAACACCTGCCATGTACCGATGATGCCCAATGTGACGACGGTGAAAATTGTGGGCTTCAATTGCGGCACGGTCACCTTCCACATACGCTGCCACGGCGTTGCGCCGTCCATGATCGCCGCTTCTTCAGTGCCTTCGCCGATGCTCTGCAGCGCGGCAACGAACATCAGCATAAAAGTGCCCGAAGTGGTGAAAATAACCATGAGGATGATGGCGACCATCGCCACCGAAGGCCCGGCAAGCCAATCCCATGCGCTGACGCCAAGGAAGCTGTGTTCGGCCAGCGCCGCCGGCCCATTCTTGACGCCCAAAGCCGACAACAGGATATGGATGATGCCTCGCGGATCGTTGAACCAGTTGGGACCGTTGACACCGAACCATTTGAGCATGGCGTTAATCGGACCGGCCGCGTTGAACAGGAACAGCCACAACACGGTGATTGCCACTGAGCTGGTGACCGACGGGAAATAGAACGCCGTGCGGAAGAAGCCACGCGCCTTGAGGATCTTACGGTTCAGCATTACCGCAAGTCCCAGGGACAGCAGCGTCTGCAGCGGCACCACGATCAAGGTGTACCAAGCATTGTTGCGCAGAGCCGTGCCGAAATCGCTTTGCGCGAGACCCGGAGCGGTGAGCACGTCACTGTAATTCTTTAGCCCCACAAAATCGACGGACGAACCAAACGGCGTGCCTCGACCGCTCCAATTCGACACACTCACCCACAGCGCCATGATGATGGGAATAAACATGAACACGCCAAGGATGATGATCATCGGCAGAACGAACAGCCAACCGGATATCTCCTGGCCTTTGTGATCAATACGCTGGCGTTCGACCTTGTTCGCACCCAACTTGCGTGGCTTCGGTGCCTTTTGTGATGAGGACATGCTCCGACTCCTTTGTTGATAATGTTCGCGATTCCGATTGCGGCGGCCGACGGTCGTCTCGGTCAGAGAGCGAAGACCGCCGCAATCGATGGAATCAGTAGATTCGGCTACAGATCCGGGATCTACTTGAGGATGGCCTCAATGTTGGTCTGGGTCTTGTCCAGAATCGTCTTGGCGTCGCCAGTCTTCAGACCTTCCAACTGCGCGTTGAGGTCGGTGATCACGTCGGCGGAACCCTTGGCGGTCGGCACGGTAACCGAGTAGTTCAGGCCATCCATGAAGGCGCTCAGGTCGGGGAACTCGCTCTTCCACTTGTCGGCGAGTGTCTTGGTGGCGGGCATGATGCCAAAGGCCTTGGCGAAGTCCATAACCACGTCATCGCTGGTCAGGTATTCGACCAGATCGACAGCACCTTTCTGATCCTTGCTGTCGGCGGCGATGCCCCAGCCGTTGGTGAAGTGCATGGTGCCCTTGCCGGCCGGGCCTTCCGGCAGCTCGACGACCTTGTACTTGACGTCCGGGTAGTCGGCGGACAGGCCGCCGGTGATCCAGTTGCCTTCGATGGTCATGGCAGCCTTCTTGGAGCCGAAGGCCTCGCCACCCCAGCCGGTGCCGAGGTCGGAGGCGTACTTGACGGTGTCGGAGTCGAGCAGAGTCTTGACCTCTTCAAGGCCCTTAACGCTCGCGTCGCTGCTTGCGATGGCCTCGGTGCCATCGTCACTGACCAGACCACCGCCGGCCTGCTTCAGGAAGACGCCGACTCGTGCGTATTCGCCGTTGAACGCCAGTCCAACATGATCAGCGGTGGTGAGTTTCTTGGCCACATCGGCAAGCTGGTCCCAAGTGGTCGGGATATCGGCATCGGTCAGGCCGGCCGCGGACCACATGTCGGTGTTGATGACCAGCTGCAAGGTGGACACATCCTTCGGGGCAGCGTAAAGCTTGCCGTTATAGGTGAACGTCTGTAGCAGGTTGTCGTAGAAATCGCTCTTGTTCTTCAGCTCGTCGCCGTAAGCAAGCAAGGAGCCGTTGGAAGCGTATCCGGCGAGCTGCTCGGGAGCTAGGTAGAACACGTCGGCGGGATCACCGCCGGCAAATCCCTGGGACAGTTGCTGCGCCATATCGTTGGCAACCTGCACGGTGGCCTTGGTGCCGGACTTCTTCGACCATGCGGCAACGGCCTTCTTGACGGCCTCGGTCTCGGTGTCACCCGAAGAACCGATCAGCACGGTGAGCCCTTTCGAGCTGTCGCTGGTCAGGCCATCGGACTTGGCGGAATCATCGAATCCACTGCCTCCGCCGCAGCCCGCCAGAAGCGCCAGCACGGCCACCGAAGCCGCGGTCATCACGGTCAGCTTGCTCCTCATCATCGTGTTTCTTCTTTCTCGAGCGCTATGCCCGTCCTTGTCTTCATCATCATTGGTTAAGTTATGCAATCATTAGAACGTTCAAATAATCGCTATTCCTTAAGTTTCGGTTCCACAGGAACCAAAACCATTGGTACTCGATTTTTCAGTCATCGACTCAGCATTGAGAAATGATGACTTAATTTTTACGTTCTAATAAGTGGCTATATAATAAACACCAATATTTGAATCTGTCAAATCAGGTACGATTATTGGAACGAACCAATAAGTCCGAGCACCACTGTTCGAGCTGTACATGAACATAAAGGGAAGCACTATGGTCAGCATCAAAGACGTCGCCAAAGCTGCCGGCGTCTCGCCCCAAACCGTATCCAACTGCATCAATAACCCCGCAGTGGTCAAGCCAACCACACGCAGACTTGTCAACGATGCCATCGCTCTCCTGAATTACACCCCCAACGCGTCCGCTCGCCGCCTGCGAACCCAACGCAGCAACACCATAGGCATCGGCATCGCCCCCGTGAGCTATTCACAGGTATACGATCGCTTCCTGCATGCGCTGGTCACCGAAGCCGATTCCAACGGCATTCGCGTCATCCTATACAAAACCGACTCGCAACAGGATGAAATACGCCAATTCGAGGCGCTTACCGCCCGCGGCGACGTCGAAGCTTTCGTGCTCACCGACACCACTCACAACGATCCACGACTCGAATGGCTGCATGACCATCATCAGTCTTTCGTCCTGTTCGGACGGCCTTGGGGCTCAGCGGATATGCACGATCCCCTCACCCCCTGGGTGGACGTAGATGGGCGCGCCGGCATTGCGGACATGACGCAGCACTTGATACTGCACGGTCGCAAACACATCGGATTCATCGGCTGGCCAGGCATTTCCGGAACAGGCACAGATCGTTACCGCGGCTGGAAGGACACCATGCTCGCCGCGAAGATGGCCACTGCCGACGAACTCGAACAACTTTACGAAGAAGGCACGGACGACATCACCGCCGGGCAAACCGCGTGCATCTCGCTATTGGACAGACGTCCTGACCTCGATGCCATTATCTGCGTCAGCGACACGCTGGCCATCGGCGCCGCCACCGCGCTGCCCAATGACACCGATATCGTCATCACCGGATTTGACGACACCGCTTCCGCCCAATCAATGGGTCTGCCCAGCATTGCTCAGCCTTTGACCGAGATCGCGCGCAACATTATGCACATCATCCAAAATCGGCTTGACGCAACGTCGCCTGCACATACGGCGTCGTCTCTCACGTCGGAATCCCCTGACAATTGCCACATTCTGCTGCCACCGTCCATCGTGATTCGGTAGACGGGGTTCCAGGAACGCAAACCCACGATCTAATCGTAAAAGCGCCCCGCCGAATCCATCTCAGTGAAGCAAAACCTCGATTAGACCGAAGAACCACCCCACCGAGAGCCACTCAGCGAAGCAAAACCACGAGTTAACCATGAAATCGCTCCGCTGAGCGATCTGAGCGAAGCAAAATCGTGATTAAAACGAAGTATTGCCACACTGAGCTCGACTCAGCGAAGCAAAACCGCGATCGGCTCTAGAAAACACCTCGCTGAACCTATCTCAGTGGAGCAAAATCGCGAATAAATGGACAATCCGCACCACTGAGACTCCCTCAACGGCGCAAAACTGCGATCCAATCGGACATGTACCCCATGGAACAGGATGCGCGTGGCCCGCACGAGGCAATCCGCCCCCCCCGGAGGGGGCAAACTCCAATTCGGCGGGTCGAGAAACTTGGACTAGGCTGGAGCATATGGAACTTCACGTTTTGAATCATCCGCTGGTTGAGCACAAGCTCACCGTTTTGCGCGACAAGAATACCCCTTCCTCCACTTTCCGCGAGCTCGTCTCTGAGCTTGTGATGCTTGAGGCCTATGAGGCCACCCGCAACCTGTCCGTCGTGGCCGCACCAATCGAGACGCCGGTCGCCCCGATGACCGGCAAGAAGCTCGCCAAGCCACGTCCGATTATCGTGCCGGTGCTGCGCGCAGGTCTGGGCATGCTCGACGGAATGACCCGCCTCATGCCTACTGCCGAGGTCGGTTTCTTGGGCATGAAGCGCGACGAGGAGCACCCCACCCAGCAGGTCACGTACGCAAACCGCTTGCCGGAGGACCTGTCCGGTCGTCAGTGCTTCCTGATCGACCCGATGCTCGCCACCGGCGGCACGCTGGTTGCCGCCACGCATTATCTGGCCGAGCGCGGCGCCAAGGATGTGACCGCAATCAACATCATCGCGGCTCCTGAGGGCATTAAGTACGTTGAGGAGCACATCGACCCGTCCATCGACTTCAAGGTCGTGGTGTGCGCGGTCGACGAAAAGCTCAACGACAAGTGCTACATCGTGCCGGGGCTCGGCGACGCCGGCGACCGTCTCTACGGAGTAATTGATTAACGGAGCGTATACCGCCTTTCCTCAGCACTCGACGCACCATAGTGCGCCTTCGGCTTCGGACGGCGGTCTCCGCACACGTTAATCAATTCCTCATGATTGACTGATTTTTGGGCTCCCGCTGGCGGGAGCTGTCGAACGAAGTGAGACTGAGGGTGGTTGATATCGGAAACTGACCACCCTCAGTCGGCTGCGCCGCCAGCTCCCGCCAGCGGGAGCCAAATCTATGGAATGACCTTATGCAGATCGACATTATTGCGCCGGGACGCGTGAAGGAACGTTACCTTCGCGATGCCATTGACGAGTACTCCAAGCGACTCTCGCGCTATTGCAAGCTCAACATCATTGAAGTCGCGGACGAGAAGACGCCCGACCATGCCTCCGAGGGCGTGGATCGCCAAATCAAGGCCAAAGAAGGCGAGCGCATAGCCAAACATCTGAAGGACGGCGCATTCGTCATTGCCCTTGCCATTAATGGCAAGCAGCTCTCCAGCGAAGAACTGGCCGCGAAAATCAATGACCTAGGATTGCGCGGTACCAGTCATATTCAGCTGGTTATCGGCGGGTCGATCGGACTCGATAATGCGATCCTACGTCGCGCCGATTTCCTGCTGAGCTTCTCGAAGATGACGTTTCCACATCAGCTTATGCGCGTGATCCTGCTGGAACAGATCTACCGTGCCTACAAAATCAACGCCGGCGAACCGTATCACAAATAATCACTGTCTTGGCTCCCCTCAGGGGGAGCCAAGTTGCTTGCTCACACCTCGTCGGGTACAAACGCCTCGAAGATGTGACGGTCGAAATACGGCTCACATTGAGCAAGCTCCTCACTGGAACGCACGGTCCAGGAAACCGCCGTGGCGCCCATCGAGCGAGCGAGCTTGACCTGCGGCGAAGCACCACCAGTCCAGTCATACGCCACAAAATCAGGACGAGACAACCAATTAAACGCCAGCAGTCCGGCAGTCCATTCAGCCGCACCATGCTTATCCAGCTTTGCCGGCCAGCTCAACTGGCCACGGCACACCTCAGGATGATGCTCCTTGTACCAGTTCACCGCACCCGGGTGGAAGGACTCGACCACGTAAGGCCCGTCATACGCCTCGAGCAACGCATGACCCTTTTCCATCAGCTCTTCGCTGCGCTCGTCCCATGCACGATTATTGCTGAACTTGTATTCCACAATCAGCGGCGCACGACCGGCCACCACGTCCAAAACATCAGAGAACAGCGGCACATGCTGGTAATAGCCTTCCGGGGCTGCGGACGGCGTGACGACCAGAGGCGGGTTCTCGCCGGCACCCGGCAGAGGCTCAGCCTTGAGATCGCCGGACTTACCGTTCGGGAACAGCGGGATGCGGGTGAGCTCGTCGTAGGTCAAGTCCTCAATCAACCGCGAGTCTCCGGCCACACGCAGCAAATCAGCATCATGCACCACAACCACTTGGCCATCCAGCGTAAGTTGCACGTCAAGTTCTATGCCATAGCCGGCCTCGCACGCGGCAGCGAATGCAGCCAAGGAATTCTCAGGCGCAATCGGACCAGTTGTATCCGCACTGCCATAGCCCGCCTTGATGGCCATGGCACGAGCGAGTGCCACATAATCGTCGTTTTCAGCGATGGATTGCCCCGTGGCATCAGACTGGGCGCTGACAGGATTGTCACCGGCGTAGTCCGCGATATCGGCAACATTCACCAAGCCGGAACCGGCATCATGCAGACCGCGATGCGCATACCAGACCTCGGGAATCGAGGGTACGAAATTGCGGCGCTTGTCATTGAATGTGCGCGGGGCCACGGCCCACACTGCGGCACCTGCGGCGGCCACGCCGGCCAGCGCCACGTTTCTCCAGAGCTTCGACGACATTGGAATCCTTCCTGTTGGGCTGCCTCTAGCCTAACGCTTCTGCCAGCCATTGTGGAGTGGTTGGATCATCCGGCTTCAACGCACGGTCAGGGTGATTGGCGCGCAGCGGCTCCCAACTGAAATCGGCCAACAGATCGGCGGGTTTGCAAGGGATTGGAGCGGATTGTAAACGTAACAGCCAAGCACAATAGCCAATGATTTGTTCAGGGGTCACGCCACGGGCTCGCAGGGCTCCCATATCCAGAGAGCGTTCGCGCTTGGCTAAACGCCGACCGGCCGCGTTGTCGATGAGGGGCAAATGCACATACTTCGGGTGTTCGGCAGATACTCGTGCATCGCTCGCGCACTCCGGCCGGAATCCTCCGGCCAGCAGGCATTGGCGAATCCACATCTGCAATGCAGTGGAGCGTAGCAAATCACGGCCACGCACGATGTCGTCAACGCCCATATCCAAATCATCCACAACCACAACAAGCTGATAGCCGAACAGTCCATCAGCTCGGCGAATCACCGAATCGCCTACTTCATGAGGCAAATCGTAATGCTGTGGACCGTAAACACAATCATCAAAACTTGTAATACAGTCGGCAATTCCATCGCCACGCACGGGCGTTGACGCTTCCGATGACGTGTATAGGTTCGCAAACGGGCCGTCCGACATTGCCCTCGGTTCTGGCATGGCGATGCGAACGGAGTGCTGGTCGCCGCGAGCTAGTCGGGAATGCACCTCGCCGGGATGATTGCGAAGCAAATGACGGCAGGTGCCGGGATAGACCATGAAACCGTCACCTTCGTTGGGGGCGGAAGCCGCACGGATATCGGCACGCGAGCAGAAGCAGGGATATAGTACGCCTCGCGAGCGCAAGCACTCCAAAGCATATTCGTAGCGTTCTGTGCGTTGGGACTGGAATATCGGCTCGCCGTCCCAGTCAAGGCCCAGCCAACGGAGATCATCCAGCATGAGCCGATCGGCACCGGCAATCACGCGCGGCTTATCCACGTCTTCGATGCGCATCAGCATGCGGTCACCACGAGAGCGGGCCGAAAGCCATGCGGCCAGCATGGCATACACGTTGCCGATATGCATGCGTCCCGATGGTGTCGGTGCAAATCGTCCGGTCACTAGCCCTCCCTTCGTCCGCCAACACTCACTTTCCTACCATATGCAGCAGTGAACACCTTGATATCACGGTTCTTCCACTCTTGGGAAACGCAATTGAGACGGACCGGGAAGATACTTCCGTTTCGAGGGGCTGATTTCGATGTTGCGGGAGGTCTACTTCCGTTTCAAGGGGCTGGCAGCCAAGTAGATAAGGCCCCAAAACGGCGGAATGGCGTTGCCATAAAGCCACTGATACTTGCGGTTCAATGGATGAGCAGCCCCTCGAAATGGAAGTAGACCTCCGAAAGAGGGCAAATCAGCCCCTCGAAATCGAGATAGACCCACAAAGACGAAAAGGTGGGTATGACTGCTACCATACCCACCTGTTTAAGAGATTTTTACAAAAAACCACTGTTGCAAAGCCGCCCGAACTCCCCTCAGTCAGCTTCGCTGACAGCTCCCCTCGGAGAGGGGAGCCAGTGATTGTCACTTGTCTTCGGAGACGTTGTCTACGCTCACGTCCGGATCGTCGGAGGCAATCTGGTCACTCGCCCAGGCGGAGAGCTCCAGGTGTTCGCCGCCGGTCTGGTCGACGAGCACGGTGTCGCCGTCGTGGATCTTGCCGGCCAGCAACATGCGGGCCAGCTGGTCGCCAACTTCGGTCTGCACCAAGCGACGCAGCGGACGAGCGCCATAGGCCGGGTCGTAGCCGGTGTTGGCCAGCCACTCGCGAGCCGAATCGGTGACGTCCAGCGTGATGCGACGGTCGGTCAGGCGCTGGGCCACGCCCTTGACCTGGATATCCACGATGCCGCCAAGCTCCTCGCGCGTGAGCGGGTGGAACATGACAATATCGTCCAAACGGTTCAGGAACTCCGGCTTGAAGTTCATGTGGACCGCATCCATCACGGCCTTTTTCTTGGCGTCGGCGTCCATGTCCTCGTTCACGAGGAACTGCGAGCCCAAGTTGGAGGTCATGATCAGGATCGTGTTCTTGAAGTCCACGGTCCTGTCCTGACCATCGGTCAGGCGGCCATCATCGAGTACCTGCAGCAGCACGTCGAAGATCTCCGGATTGGCCTTTTCGACCTCATCGAACAGCACCACGGAGTACGGGCGACGGCGCACGGCTTCGGTCAGCTGACCGCCCTGCTCGTAACCCACGTAGCCCGGAGCCGCGCCGATCAGGCGCGAGACCGAAGCCTTCTCCATGTATTCGGACATGTCGATGCGGACCATGGCCTTCTCGTCGTCGAACAGGAAGTCGGCGAGCGCCTTGGCCAGCTCGGTCTTACCCACACCGGTGGGACCAAGGAACAGGAACGATCCGGTCGGACGGTTCGGGTCGGAGATACCGGCACGCGAACGACGCACCGCGTCGGACACGGCGACGATGGCTTCCTTCTGGCCGATCACGCGCTTGCCGAGGTAGTCCTCCATGTGCAGCAGCTTCTCGTTTTCGCCCTGCATCAGGCGGCCAACGGGAATGCCGGTCCAGTCGGAGACGATTTCAGCCACCGAGTCGGCGTCCACGCGGTCCGGAACCATCGGCTCATCAGCCGGATTCTCGGCACCCGCATCAGCAGATTCGGCGTCCGCGCTCTCCGCAGCGGCGAGCTCCTTCTGAATGGCCGGAATCTCTCCGTACAGAATCTTCGAGGCCTCAGCCAGATTTCCCTCACGGGTGAACTTATCCGCCTGCACACGCAGGTCATCGAGCTTGGCACGCAGGTCACCGACCTTGTTATGGCCGGCCTGTTCCGCATCCCAACGCGCCTTGAGGCCGCTGAGCTTCTCACGGGTGTCCGCGAGTTCGGCTTGCAGCTTGCCCAGACGCTCCTTGGACGCGGGATCCTCGGCCTTCTTGAGCTGCATTTCCTCCATCTCAAGACGGGTCACCTTGCGCTGCAGCTCATCGATTTCCTCAGGCGAGGAGTCGAGCTCCATACGCAGGTGGGCAGCCGCCTCATCAACCAGATCGATGGCCTTGTCCGGCAGCTGACGACCCGAAATGTAGCGGTTCGACAGGGTTGCGGCGGCAACCAACGCGTCATCGCCGATTGTTACCTTATGGTGAGCCTCGTAACGCTGCTTCAGGCCACGCAGAATGGCGATGGTGTCTTCCACGGAAGGCTCGCCCACGAACACCTGCTGGAAACGACGCTCCAGTGCCGGATCCTTCTCGATGTTCTCGCGGTACTCGTCCAGTGTGGTCGCGCCGATCAGTCGCAGCTCGCCGCGGGCCAGCATGGGCTTGAGCATATTGCCGGCATCCATGGAGCCTTCGGCCGCACCCGCGCCGACGATGGTATGGATCTCGTCGATGAAGGTGATGATCTGGCCGTCCGCGTTCTTGATTTCGTTGAGCACGCTCTTCAGGCGCTCCTCGAACTCACCACGGTACTTCGAGCCGGCCACCATGGAGCCCAGGTCAAGGGAGATGAGCTTCTTGCCCTGCAGGGTGGTGGGCACGTCGCCCGCCACGATACGCTGGGCCAAGCCCTCCACGACGGCGGTCTTGCCGACGCCAGGCTCACCGATCAGCACAGGGTTGTTCTTGGTACGGCGGCTCAGGATCTGAATCACACGGCGAATCTCCTGGTCACGGCCGATGACCGGGTCGAGCTTGCCTTCCTTGGCGGCGGCCGTCAGGTCGGTGGAGTACTTCTCCAAAGCCTTGTACGAGCCTTCCGCGTCCGGGCTGGTGACTTTCGCGCCGCCGCGCACGCCGGGCACAGCCTTACGCAGGGAAGCGGCGGTGACGCCGTTTTTCTCTAGGATTTCAGCCGACTGGTTCGGCTTGCTGGCCGCGATACCGATGAGCAGGTGCTCGGTGGAGACGTATTCGTCGCCCATCTGCTGCATTTCCTTCTCGGCCTGGGCGATGGCTGCGGTCAGCTGACGGCTGGCCTGCGGCTGCGAAGTGCTGGAGCCGGACGCACTCGGCAGCGCGACCAAAGCGTTACGCACGGCAGCGCCGATGGCCTGTGGGCCTCCGCCCGCGGCCTCGATGAGGGAGCGCACCACGCCGTTTTCCTGACGCAGCAACGCATCCATGACGTGCAGGGTCTCGACCTGCGCGTTTCCTGCGGCGGACGCACTCTGAATCGCGTCGCCGACGGCTTCTTGGGCCATAGTGGTGAACTTCTGTTCCATATCGTATTCCTCCATGTCATGCGTTCCGCTGCGTCTCGTCTTGAGGTTTCGCACGCTCTGCGAGCGCCGTAGCAGACCGCAATGTGTCGTTATCTGATATGCTCAACCGACCTGACGCCTATTCTATTCCCAAAAGTTGAGTGTAAGTGACTCAAGTTTTGGAACCTGCGCAGGTCTTCGAGTGAGGAAGGTTAGAGACGGCGCCAGAAATGGTTGAAATTGGTCTGTTTTGGGGTTGACCACTCTCAGTCCGCTTCCGCGGACAGCTCTCACCAGCGGGAGCAAGCCTAGACGGGCGTCCACAATATGCGCCGGGAGGCGATATATGCCCCGCGACACTCCTATACTCGCACTCGGTTTGTTGTGCGCTTGAACCGCTCCCCGACTACTGCGGCTAGCGCGTTGTGGGATAAGAGAAGAACATGATTTTCCAAGCCGGTTCGCTACTGCTCGTTATTATCGGCGCCTACGCACTCAAGCACGTCCATATTTTCGGCGAACGCGATTACAGGGTTGTTCAAGGACTGGTGTTCAACCTCACGCTGCCGTGCGCGATTATCCTGTCGTTCGCCACTAACAAGCACGATATGCGCATGCTGTGGATCGTGCTGTTCGGCTTCTTCGCCTGCGCGATTCCGCTGTTCATCGTGTATATCGGATCGCGTGGCGACGAGAAGAACTACCGCGCCTTCCAAATGCTCAACGCCTCGGGACTGAATCTCGGCGCGTTCTGCCTGCCGGTGGTGCAGACCTTTATGGGCGCATCCGCTGGCTTGCCGATCATCATGCTCGATATCGGCAACGCCACCGTGGCCACGGCAGGTTCACTGACCATCACGCGCACGCTGCTGCATATGGACGAGAACTTCAAATCGCTGCCGCTTATCCTGCGAATGCGCAACATTGCCCGTGATTTTCTGAGTTCGATTTCGTTCGACATCTACATGCTGATGCTGGTGTTCATGTTCCTGCACATCACGATTCCGCAGCCGATCGTCACAATCATTACGCCATTTGCCAACGCGAACGCTTTCTGCGCCATGGCGATGATCGGGCTCATGATGGAGATTCCAGACAACCGTAAAGACAAGGTGGAGCTGGGCAAGGTAATCGCCTGGCGTATGGCGTTCGGCGCAATTATCGCCGTAGCGGCATGGTTCCTGCTGCCGTTTGACATGAGAATCCGCGAAATCATCGTGCTGGGCTCCTTTGCCCCAATCACGATTTTCTCGACCAAGTTCACCGATTCGTTGACCGGCAATGCCAAGCTCGCCGGCTTCTCATTAACAGTGACGGCCATCATCAGCTTGGTGGTGATGACCGTCTTGCACGCGCTTCTACCGGGAGCGTAAGGCGCGTTTTTGAGTCCTACGCCCGCACAATCACGTTGCGCAGATCGCCAATACCCTCGACGTGCACAATGGTCTCGTCACCGGGATCAAGATGACCGGAAGCATTCGGCGTACCGGTCATGATTACATCGCCGGGCAGCAGTGTGGAGAAGCTGGAGATTGCGGCGATCTGCTCAGGGATGCCGTGAATCAGGTTTGCGGTGGTACCGGATGCCATCGGCACGTCCTCGCCGTTCAGCGTGAACGAAATCTTGGCGTCCTTCCAATTCAGGTCATCACGCATCACGATCCACGGGCCGATCGGGCAGGAGGTATCGAATCCCTTGGCTCGCGTCCATGTGGGATCGATGCCCTGCAGGTCGCGCAGCGTCACGTCGTTCACGCAGGTGAAGCCGAGCACGTAATCCATTGCGTTCTCAACGGATACGTTCTTGGCAATACGACCCATCACCACGGCCACTTCAGGCTCGAAGTTCATGTCCTTGGAGCAGGCCGGGTACACGATCGGATCATCGGGGCCAATCACCGAGGTGGACGGCTTGGTGAAAATCACCATGTTCTCAGGCGCATGGGCGATTTCCGAATGGCCGGCCTCGTGCATGAACTGGGCGTGCGCCTCATAGTTCTTGGCCAGACCGTAGACCTTGGAAGGAATCACTGGAGAAAGCAGGCGGATGCCATCGCCATCAACCGGGTAACGATTACCGGTAGGAGCGACTTGATCGCCGGCCAGCGGATGACCGTCCAGCTCGATGAGGTAGTCCTTGCCGTCCGTTTCGTCCTTCTGCACGAAGGCGTAGCGCGGCGAATCATTCAAAGAAAAACGTGCGAGTCTCATGACTCCAAGACTACGCCCAGCCCGCGCCCGGCAACGACTATTCCTCTCACGGCCGGTCAATGCCACGCCGCAGGAATCTCATCACCTATTCATTCGCTGATGGAAACCGCTGGAGAGTAGACGGTAAAAGCAGGGGACCATTCCGACACGCCATTCAGCTGCTCAAGCGCGCGATCCAAATCATCGATATCGATATCGCCAGAATCGTCGTAGTCGTAGTGGTCGTCATAATAGTACGAATCATACTGATCGTCCATGTCGTCGTATCTGCTGTATGAATAATCCGACCGCAAATCATTCGTCACGGCATCGACCATACCCGAAAAGAGACCGACGATAATCATCACAATCAGCAGCAGATAGATGCCCAGCTTTGCCACGCTGATGATAATACCCGCAGTGGCCAAGCCTTTGCCTTTGCCGCCCTGCCGTTTGATCTGGTTCAAGCCGATGATGCTGAAAATCAAACCGATGATTGAGGTAAAGAACGAGCAGACAAAGCCCGCAATGGCAAACCCGTTATACTGTTGATTGGCCGCTGGGGGCATGTAGCCATACTGCTGGGCATAGGGCTGGCTGTAGTTCGGATTGTACTGCTGCCCATACAGCGTTCCGCCTTGAGCGTACGGATTGTACGGTGTCTGCGGAGGCACGGAACCGCCACCAGGATAAGTATTATTGGGCTGCTGGGATCCAGCCTCGCCGGATGGATTTGCAGCACCCGAATCGGATTCAGATGAAGGCGCCGGAGCCTGCTCGGGCTGCCACGGCGACTGCCCCGAACCGGCATAAGGATTGGTGTTGGAATCAGTCATAGCCTCTGCTCCTTCAGCTTGCGCACGCCTCGCGATGAGGCATGACTTTCATTCTATCCCCAGTGACAATCGTAACGAAAGACGTGCGGGAATACGACATCCCCTTTCTACAGCCCCTAGCAATCGAACTCCTACACGGTTAGACTTGTGATATGAGACATCGTCGTTTTGCCATGGTGCTTCTCGTACCGCTGATTGCGCTACTCGCTTCTTGCGGGACGCCCCAATCTGCGCCGACCACTGAACCAAAAAAGCAGCAATCCTCGCAGACTCCCAAGAGCAGCAGCAACACGGATTCCAATCAGCAGAAGACTGTTGTTGATGACCCAACCCAGGGCGACTGGACAGACGCCTACTCCGGCCCCAGTGATCTGGACGGGGAGCTTGACGAAGCATGGCTGGATTGCGCACCGCACAATGCGCCCGATCCCGAGGCATTCTCCTGGAAGAGGTCTACAGATCACAGCAAAGTGTGGATGCACGCCACCGAGGGCGGTATGGATGGCTCGTCACAGCGCTCCTGCATGGCCGATGAACTGGATATTGCGGACACCGCAGATCTCAGCGACTCGTGAACTGTGACGTCGCTGGGAGATTATGACCGTTATCAGAAGCGCAGCGGCAACGTCATTAATATCGTCTGGCAGTACAGCGACGCAGTCAAAAAGTCGCTCACCGTGGAATCTGATTCGTATCGCGTCACCTTGCCCTACTCGTGGCACAACAAAATCACCACCTCGGTGGACGGCAGCACCATCGCCGTCACCGACCGAGAACACCCGAAATATGCGCTATGCACGTTCCAAGTCTCGGATTCCAGCAACGCCGGAGACATAGGTACCAGCCTCATCCAGAAATATCAGGCCGGCAACACCCCCGTGCAGATGTGGGCCACACGATGGGCATTTGCCGCCGCCTCCGACCCGGCCTCCATTTCGGCGGACGATGCTGAAGACGTTACCGATCTGCAAACCGGAGGCACCGTTGAATATGACTCCATCTCCGCCCAGATTCGCGCCGGAGACACCTCAGGCGTATTCGCCATAGACGACTACCTCAAAGCGCACATCGCCGTCAGCGGTTTGTAGTCACCCCAAAGAATCAACAAGTCCGAAGCCGTCATGATTATCGTTGGCATAATCATGACGGCTTCGGACTTGGGGTTGGATTCGTTGCGTAATCGCGCAATCGGCTGTTACTTGGCCAGCAGCGGTGCGACCCGCTCCTCGTAAGCGGTGAGGGCGGTGTCGATCACGTTGTGCATGTCGTAGTACTTGTAAGTGCCGAGGCGGCCGCCGAACACGGTGTTCGGCTCGGCCTTGGCCTTGGCCTCGTACTGGGCGTACAGTGCCTTGTCCGCGTCGGTGTTGACCGGGTAGTACGGCTCGTCGCCGCGCTCGGCGAAGCGGCTGTATTCCTCCCACACCACGGTCTTGTCCGGGTCCTGGGAGTCGTGGCGCTCCGGGTTGAAGTTCTTGAACTCGATGGCTCGGGTGTAGGGCACGTCCGCGTCGGAGAAGTTCATCACCGGGCATCCGAAGTGGTCGCCCTCGTCGTAGCGGACCTCCTTGAAGTCCACCGTGCGCCACTTGAGGTCGCCCAGCTCGTAGTCGAAATAGCGGTCCACCGGACCCGTGTACACCACCGGCACGCCCGCGGCCTTGAGCGCGGTCTTGTTGTACGGCTGGGATTCGTCGAAGAAGTCCACGCCCAGCTCCACGGTGATGCGCGGGTCGTCGATCATGCGCTCCATCCACTTGGTGTAGCCGTCCGAGGGCAGGCCCTCCCACGTGTCCCTGAAGTAGCGATTGTCGTAGTTGAAGCGCACGGGCAAGCGTTTGATGATGGCGGCCGGCAGCTCGGAGGGGTCGGTCTGCCACTGCTTGCCGGTGTAGTTCTTGATGAACGCCTCATACAGCGGGCGACCGATCAGCTGGATGCCCTTGTCGTTGAGGTTCTGCGGGTCGGTGCCGGCCAGCTCGCCCGCCTGCTCGGCGATGAGCTTCTGCGCCTCGGCCGGCGTGTAGTGCGCGTGGAAGAACTGGTTGATAGTGCCCAGGTTGATGGGCAGCGGGTAGACTTCGCCGTCGTGCGTGGCGTACACGCGGTGCACATAGTTGGTGAAGCTCGTAAAGCGGTTCACGTAGTCCCACACACGCTTGTTGGAGGTATGGAACAGATGAGCGCCGTACTTGTGGATCTCCGCGCCCGTCTCCTCATCGATATACGAGTATGCGTTGCCGCCGATGTGGTCGCGCACGTCGATGATGTGCACGCGAGCGCCGGTGTGCTCCACCGCCTGCTGCGCCACCGTCAGGCCAAACAGGCCCGCGCCAACGATAACGAGATCGGGATACTGGGTGGTTTCGGAATTGTTCGGCACACCGGCCATAGCAAGCAACCTTTCACAGGTCATGTTCGTTTTACCGAAAACCCATGTTACCCGAAAGCAAGAAAACAACCAACAAAACCAAGCACACAATAATGCATATCGCCAGCAAAGCAAGCAAGTTTATTTTTTCGAATATTTCGTTTATTATGGTATCCGAGCAATGCCACAACAATAAAATCCCGACGAAGAGGATAACCAATGAGCACGCGCAGCATCTCAGAGAGCTCCGCGACTTATCTGCCGAACGCAGAAGACCGACGACAGCTCATTGACATCAAGGAATCCCTATCCGCCCTCCAGGAAGAAACACAGCAGCTACTCGATAAACAGTTTGATGCCATGGCAGCCCAGAACGATTTTCCCGTGGCAATGCTGAAAGTGCCCGGCTCTCCCGACCGTCCGCTGACACCCGAGCTCGCAGACGTGCTGTTCAAAGTTGCCGACCAGCTTTCCCGAGGCAAGGCTATATTCGTTGCCCCATATGACACCAAACTCACCACGCAGGACGCCGCCGACTATCTCGGCATCTCCCGCCCCACATTGGTAAAACTGCTGGAGCAAGGCGACATTCCATTCACTCGCGTAGGCAGACATAGGCGAGTTATGCTGTCTGATTTACAGCATTACGCCGTTACGCAGCACGATAAAAACATGCAGATTTTTGATGCCATCGCCGCAGATGAAGATCCTCGCGCAACACTCGACAACCCGCTGATTTCGTAAAGCACCAAGACCAACGGCAAAGGAGCGCACGACATGAGTTTCCCCGTTTTCTTCGATACCTGCGCGCTTTTTGGCGGGCTTGTCAATGATTTGATTCTCCGCCTTGCCGAAGAGCAAGCATTGCTGAGTTACAAGCGGTATCCACAAATGCCAGAAGATTATGCGTACATACTTCAGCACAGCGGAGTGCCGAAACTCGCACGCCATATCTACCCAACTCTCGATGCATTGAACGGGAACTAATGGTGGCGAACGTTCTATTGGTATCGTATTTGTACAAAGGAATAGCACATGGGCTTATCGCCAAGTCTGCCGAAGTACAATTTGCGCAATGTAAGTCAGACATTGCCTGCCCGCAAAACAAGAAAACCACCGCACCAAGTTTTGCAGGCAGACATTGCATGTCAGACGGGCGCACTAACGCCCTCGTCAAAGACCGCTACTCATAGTTGCGGTGTCGGGCCGCCATTTCCGCGTACCCAATATTATCGCGCTCATGCAGTCCGTACACGATGGCATCAAGCAGAATCCACGACGCTGTTTCCCATAATGTGCCCATGGGTTGCACAGTCGGTACCAAATCGCCAGAGCCCTTATACACAGATGCAGGAATGAACACCACATGATCGGATAAACGCGCAGCATCGCTATTCGGCACGCCAGTGACACACACCACCGTTGCACCGGTATCCTTAGCCAACTGCGCAATCGTCAATAGATGTGCGATCTGCCCTGATCCGCAGGTGAAGAAAAACACATCTCCCTCACCCAGCGCCGGAGCAGTATCATCCCACGCCCAGTGGCTATCGTAGCCAAGGTGCATGAGGCGCATGCAAAACGCCCGGCAAGTAAGCCCCTCACGCCCAACACCAGCACAAACAATGCGACGCGCAGACCGCAAAACGGGGAGGACTTCATTCACCGCCTGATAGTCCAGACGATCGAAAGTCTGCCTCAGCTCGGTCAGAATACCTTCCGCCTGCGCTGCGTCGACTACACCTTTAGATAATTCACTCATTGTTAGACTCCTTGGTCTTGACCGAAGTGGAAGCAGTATCCGCCGCGACTTTCGCGGTGCGCCCTGTCCGGTTTGCTCGCAGTTCAAACGCCCGGCTCAGCACCATGACAATCACCAGAGCAGAACCCCAAGCAAGGTTCTTGACGAACGGGGAGAAATTGAGAATGGTGAATCCAGTCTGCAGCACCTGCAACATGATCACTGCCAACAGCAGATTGCCAAACCGACCACGGCCGCCAAACGGGTCAAAGCCGGCAAGCACCACGACCAGAAGAGCCTGCAACAGGTACGTTTCACCGAATCCAACACGCGCGGAATTAACTCGAGCAACCATGACCATCGCAGCCAAACCTACGAAAATGCCTGCCGCAGCATAAGCGAGGACCAACGTTCGGTTGACGCGATGCCCCGAGAACAGCGATGCCACCGGATTGGAACCGTAGAAATATAGTTCACGACCGTATCTCGTGCGGCTGGTTATCCAGCCAACAACGAGATAGCACACCAATCCGATGAGGAACACCACTGGTACGCCGGCGACCGTAGAAATGCCCAGCATCGCGTAATCCAGCACGCCAACACCAATTGATGAACCGTTGGTTGCCGCAGAAGCTATTCCCGTAAACAACAGCTGAGTACCCAACGTCGCCACAATCGGATTGACGCCGGCTAACGAGACAAGGAGACCGTTCACCATGCCGCAAACCACCGTTGCGACGATGCCCAGCAACACCGCCACAGCAATTGAGACCCACGACGAACCGAGACGACCCATTTCGTTTCCCGACAACATCCACGCGATGATAATTGCGGAAACGTTCATATTAGCAACCACCGAAAGGTCGATGCCACCAGTGAGCATCACAATGCCCATGGCGAGCGCCAGAAACATGAACTCGCCAATCTGGAATCCCATGGATTGCAATGTACCGACGTTGTACAGCGTATTGCCAAGCAGGATATAAAACCCTAGGCAAACCACCACAACGGCTCCATAGAGCACCTTGCTGGAACGGTCCACGCCGCTCCACCACGTGGCAATCGGGTTGCTGCGAGGGCTGCGCCCCGACTTGCTTTTCGTTTGCTGTGCCATGATGATCACCTCAGACCAGGAAAGACATGTTACGACGGTTGCGGCGCTTTTCGCCGTAATAGATGACGACCACCGCCGCGACCATAACCGCGCCGATGAACAGGTTGTTCCACGAGGATTGGATACCCATGAACACCAGAGTGTTGTTCAGCAACTGCACCAAGGCAACACCTAGGAACGTACCCAGCAGGGTGCCATAACCACCAGTGATTCTGGTACCTCCAATAACCACTGCAGCAATCACCGTCAGTTCGGTACCCATAATGCTGGTCGGATCAACAAACTTGAGGTTCGAAAAAGAGATGATAGCCATCAGCGCAGCCAGCACACCCATGAGCGGATATATGAACAACTTGATGTGCAATGGCGATAATCCCGCTCGCCTTGCAGATTCCTCGGAATTGCCAATTGCATAAACACCGTGTCCCAGTGTGGTGTGATTCATCACGAACCACACTGCCGCGTATACGATCACCGCGATGAGGAAGAAGCCCGCAATGCCGTTTTCCTGCCCTTTGACGGTGAAAGAAATCACGTTCCATCTACCAAAGCTCAACATTGATTTCGGCATCTGACTTATCGTCACCGGTTTAGTGCCCACCAACGTAGTCATTAGACCATAGAAAATCGATGACGTACCAAGCGTCACAATGAACGTGGGCAATTCCAGCCAATGGATGAGCAGCGCGTTGACAGTACCGAGCAATGCGCCAATGAGCGCTGCGACAACCACGATGAACAGCATCGAATCAATACCTGTTCGCACGGCAACGACCACCGACGTATAGCCAGACATAATCGCCACCGCCGGAAACGACACATCAATGCCACCCGCAATCATGATCACATACACGCCAGCCGCGAGTATCGCCATACCGGTGCCGTTGCGAGTTAGATCGGCAAGCGTACCGAGCGATAGAAAATTGGGGTTAATTACGGAAACGATAATCGCATATGCCACGATGATGACCAACAAGGTCTTTTCCATGGAATTGAACTTCTTAGCCCTGAGCAGCGGGACTTTATCGGCTTGTCGTGTCATCAAGCCACCTCCTTATTGGTTGAATGAGCAGTCACATCGTCTGCTCCAACACCATTACGGTCGGCATTACGGTAAATGGCGGAGAAGCCCGGCTTAAGTTGCTCGCCACTGAGCTCCGCGGTTACTGCACCCTGCACGAATATGGCGATACGGTTGCACACGGCCAACAACTCCTCTTCTTCGTCGGAAATCACCAGAATGGCAATTCCCCGTGAAGATAGCTGTCGAATAATCTCGTATATCTGCGATTTGGATCCGACATCCACGCCCACAGTCGGAGAGTCGAGAATAAGCAGCTTCGGTGCGGTGGCCACCCATTTTCCCAGTAGCACCTTCTGTTGGTTGCCACCAGACAGAGACTGTGCCAGCAGCGCCAAATCACGGGTGTTGACTTGTAGGTTCACTAACGTGTCTTCACCAACTCGGCGCTCTTGTTTTACATCGACTACGCCGAATTTGCTCGAGATTCTTTCCAGCACACTGGCCGCACTGTTTTGCAGTAGATTACGGTCAAGAAACAGACCTTCATGATGCCTGTCTTCAGGCACCAAGGCAATACCATTGGCAATGGCTTCACGAGGGTTGCGAATAGTTACGGGCCGCCCATCGATAGCTATGCTTCCGCCGGTCAACGCATTGAGACCGAAGAGAGTAAGAGCAGTTTCCGTACGCCCCGACCCCAATAAGCCGCTCATGCCAACAACTTCGCCTGGCTGCATCCTCAGTGTCACATCGGACACTTTCGAAGCCTTGACGTGCTTCATGTCGAGCACCGGCGCGGCATCGGCCACAATGTGGTTTTCGGGAACACCAAATTCCACGTCATGTCCGGTCATCAACGCAGACAACTTACGGCTGTCCAGCTGTGAAGCTTGATAGGTGCCAATCACTTCGCCAGAACGGAACACCGTGATCCGGTCAGCTACGGAGAACACCTCATCGAGCTTGTGCGAAATGAAAATAACCGACACCCCTGATGCCTTGAGCGTGCCGATGGTACGCAACAAACTATCCACTTCAGTGGAAGTCAGCGCGGTGGTCGGCTCGTCCATGAAGATGACCTTTGCGTTCAACGCCAAAGCTCTAGCAATGGCGACCTGCTGCTTAGCCGCCATAGATAGGTCCTCTACGCGAGCGTCCAGATCGAGATCAGCACCGATTCGTGCCAATGCTTTACGCGACACATCCTCGGCATATTGAGGATTGACTAACGACCGATGGTGATGAACATGCTCAGGCAGACATATGTTATCCCGCACACTCATAGTGCCAAACAATGAGAGATCCTGATGAATCACAGCTATGCCTAGACCAATTGCCTGTCGAGCGGTCAGATTCCCGTATGGCGCACCGTCCACCGTGATGACTCCCCCATTAGGCGTTAATACACCTGATAGAATCTTCACGATGGTGGATTTACCGGAGCCATTCTCACCGGCCAGACAGTGTACTTCACCGCCGACAATGTCCACGTTCACATGCTTGAGCGCTTGCACACCGCCAAAGTTCTTGGAAATATCCGTAGCTTGCAATCGCATGTTCATCACCTTGCTTTCTTGGTTTACTGGTGGTTGGCCGAGTAGCGACGGCAATTTAGAAGGGATACTTGCCGTCCGCGTAATCGCCCTTCTTCAGCACCAGAGGAGCGTCACCATAAACCTGATGACCTTTGACCTCAACACTGCCGTAGCCGTCCGCTTTCAGATCAAGGCCTGTCTTGATGGATTCGCCTTTGACCTTGTCATAGGCCAGTTGGAGCGCAGCATATCCTGCATCGGCAGGACGCCAAGTCTGCGCATACTGCACCCAACCCTCATCGATGTAAGGCATGTCCACCGAGGGAATACCAAGGGAGGAAACGTAGACATTCTTGTTGTTACGCTCCTTGAGCACAGCGGCCATATTGGAACCAGCCGAAACGGAGGTGCCAAAGAAACCGGTGATATCCGGGTGAGCGTTGAGGATTTCTGTAGCCACCTTGCGCGCAGTGTCATCGTCGTTGTTGTCCTCATATGGCTCGTCCGAGACGAATGTGATGTCCGGATAGTCTTTTTCGAGCATGCTCTTGCAGGAGTTATACCAAGCCATATGCGTCTCCATGGTCTTGGATCCGACCACAGCCGCAAGTTTGCCCTTGCCTCCCATGCCTTCAGCCAGCGGCTTGCAGAATGCTTCGCCAAAGTCCGTGTTTTGGAAAGCCTCGATATCATAGTCAACGTCATCGGCGATATTGCTTGCTTCATGAGCCACTACGACAATGCCCTTGGCCTTGGCCTGCTTGATTACCGGCTTGAGCGCCTGTGGATCATTCGGAACCACAACAATAGCGTCCACGTCCTGCGAGATGAGGTCCGATACCATTTGCACCTGTTTTGCGGAATCGCCTGAATCCGGCGCAATCTGCTTGACCTCGACCTTGCCGGTATTGTCTTTGCCGAACTGCTCAACACCGGTTCGCATGTCATCGAACCACGGGATGCCCTCTTGCTTGGCTACCAGCACCATCTTGACGGTATCACCGCTCGACTTGCTGCCGCCTACCAATCCACCCGATCCACAGGCTGCTATGGGTGCGAGGCATGCGACCGCAAGCCCTGCCGCTAACGTTGTTTTCAGTGTGTTACGCATCTTGTGTCTCCTTTGATATGTAGATGCTTGTTTCTCTGATTGTTCAGTTATGACTTACGTTGATTGAGGTCGGTCGCAACCGGCCAGATGGTTAGACGTGCAGATTTCTGCTTTACAGCTGGATTCCGCTCCCATGACGCCCCACATCAGCTCGTGCCTCTGATCGGAGCATGAACCTCGACGACATCTCCTGGAAGCGTTCCAAAATAAACGGCGCATAATCGCAGATGTAATCGCTAGACAGATGTGGGGTCCATACTGGCGGCTCGGCACCACCCTCATACACCCATGCCGCCTGGCGCGCGGCACCGTCCGCCACGTATTCGCTGTATTCCGGCACACATACAGGCAGTCCGAGCACCGATGGGGCAATGCGACGCACTGCTTCGGACTGGGCTCCGCCTCCAATGAGGTTAACCTTGGTAACCGGAATACCGAGCTGCTGAAATGCACGGATTCCGACGCCCACACCACACAGCATGCCTTCAATGGCAGCTCGCGCAATGTTCGAAGTGGTGAGATTTTCGCAAGTGATGCCATGAATGGAGCCAGTGGCATCTGGATAATTCGGCGTTCTCTCTCCTTCAAAGTACGGCACCACAACTAGTCCTTCGGCACCGGGAGGTGCGCATAACGCGGCCCTAGAGAATTCAGCATGGCTCATGTTGAGCAACGCTCGGAACGTGTCGACAACGCGCGAGGCGTTCAACGTACACACCAACGGCAGATAGTTTCCGCTAGCGTCCGCGAAACCAGTCACATATCCTTCAGGATCATGCGTAGCAACAGCCGACACCAGCGACACCACGCCCGACGTCCCGATGGATATAGCCACTTCTCCCGGCTTGAGACCGAGTCCAAGCGCCGCACCGGCATTATCTCCGGCACCTGGCCCGATTACAAGATTGCACCCATCGATTTTCACTTCAGACACACGCCGCGCAGGTGAGGCGACCCAAGGCAACCGCACACGATCCGCAAATTCGGCTCCCGCCGCAAGCTCCAACAAATCCTTGCAATATTCATTATCTTGCGCGGAGTAGTAACCAGTGCCCGAAGCATCAGAACGATCCGTGACCAGTGTGTTAATATCGTTGCCACCTAGTAGATCCCAAGTAAGCCAGTCATGTGGTAACGCCACAGCTGCGGTACGAGCCAAATTATCGGGTTCATGAGTAGCCATCCACCTGATTTTCGTCACTGTCAGCGAGGCGACAGGCACGCTGCCCGTCCGATCAGCCCATCGACGTTTGCCTTCGCGTTCATTACCGTTGCCGAGTTCCGAGATAAGGTCCACCGCATCACGAGCAGATCGTGTGTCATTCCACAGAATGGCATTGCGGACCACCGCACCACGCTCATCCAGCGCGACCATACCGTGTTGTTGGCCAGCTATGGATAGTGCGACCACGTCGTCCAAACCGCCAGCCTGGCGCACAGCCTCATCGAAAGCCGAGCGCCACACCTGAGGGTCAATCTCCGTTCCGCGCCTATGCCTGGCCGCGCCCGATCTCACTAATTTGCCGGTATGCAAATCACGAATGACGACTTTGCAGGATTGCGTTGATGAATCGACACCTGCCACGAGTTGCTGCATGGCCCCTCCTCAACTTCATCGTTGGGTTTATTGCTTTATGCAACATACTAAAGTAGAGAATATACTTTGTCCATTCTTGCAACAAATCGGCGTTTCGCCGCATAGTTATGAATATGTAATGACACAACACCAGCCATACCACGAGATGTGAGGCATACTTGTATGTATGCCCTCTCACACAATTGCACCCGGCCGCAACGTAGCCGCCGGCACCGCTACCACACTGGATGCCGCCCGCGGCACCACAGTGCGCAACCATAACCTCACCATGCTCGCCAATACAGTCGTAACCGGCTCACGTCATCCTTCGCGGGCCGACCTTGCCCGCATGACCGGACTCAACCGCTCTACCATGACTAGGCTGGTAGAGCATCTCATCAGTTGCGGCATTATTCGAGAGCTCAATTCGGAAAGCACCGGGTCAGGCCGCCCCGCTGTTCCTCTCGCCCCGGCCCTACATACCTGTGCAGCGATTGGCGTAGATATTTCCACAGGCTCTATCGAGGCTTCTGTAGTCGACCTATCGGGCGAAATTCTTGCGCAGCATTATCAGCAACTCAATACCTCAAACGCCGAGAAAACATTAACTGTTGTGCGCCGCATCATTGATGATTTGCGCATGAGGGCAACAGATGCCGAGCTCACTACGGTCGGCATCACCGTAGCGTTGCACGGACTCATCGCCACCAACCACACTTATCTGCTGAGCAGCCCCAATCTTGGCTGGCACGACATTGACCTGCTGGAGGAACTGCGTAAAGCTGCGCCACAGAATATGTTGCCCCAAATCAACTTTCTCAACTCTGCCGATGCAGGCGCCTATGCAGAAACCTATCTGCGCAACAAACAGGACATTCCCCTATCGGATTATCTCTACGTCTCTGGCGGGACTGGTATCGACGCTGCAATCGTCAAATGCGGCGGATTCGACACAGGATGTCACGGCTGGGCAGGAGAACTTGGCCATGTCTACGTAGCTGAAGGCAGACGCCAATGCTCGTGCGGCAATACTGGGTGTCTAGAAACGTTTGCCGGACAATACGCTCTGATGGAGGCCAGCGGTCTGGCACCACACTCTTCTACCAGCAACTTGTTTGCCGCACTGTCTCGCAAGGAGCCAGACGCCTGTAAAGCCGTGAAATCAGCCGCACACTATCTCGGCATTGCATTAGCCTCGTTTATCAACATATGCGACATTCCCACCATTGTGCTTGATGGACTATATGCACAGCTATTTGAATATCTGGATAAGCCACTACAGCGTATGCTCACCGAGCACACGCTTTCCTCGCAATGGGCAGATATCAAAGTACTGCGATCCGTTTCCACCAGCAATTCCGTGGCATTTGGAGCAGCATGGAAGGGGCTCATCGAATTTCTCTCCACACCGGATCGCTGGCAAAAGCAGAATGATGAACAACTTGGATACTTCCCCATTACAGATACGCCGTCAGTGACAATCTAAGAGGGCGCGAACTTCAGCGAATACCTCATCAGCCACTACAGCAGCGGTTCTTGGCAATCGTTCTCCCGCTTTCCCAAGTACAATGGATATGTGAAACATCGTCGTTTTACTGCACTATTCCTTGTGCCGCTCCTCACTTTGGCAACCGCCTGCGGCGCAAACCAGTCTGCGCAGACCACGGAATCACAGCCGCAGCAACAAACCAACACTCAAAAGCAACAGGACAAGTCGGGTTCCGACTCGGCAAAAACCACCGTAGCCGATCCGCCCCAAGGCAATTGGACCGAGACGTATTCCTCACCCACCGATTTGGACGGCGAGCTGGATAAGGCATGGCTGAAATGTGCGCCGCAGAACAATCCCGATCCGGAAGCATTTGCATGGAAACGCTCCACCGACCACAGCAAAGTATGGCTGCACGCCACCAAAGGGCAAATGGATGGTGCAACGCAGCGCTCATGTATGGCCGACGAACTCGACATTCCAGACGTCACCGAACTCACCACTTCCTGGACGAAGACAGCACTGGGTGATTACGCCCGGATTCAACGTCAGAGCAACAACAGTATTGACATAGTCTGGCAGTACAGTAACGCCGTCACGGCATCGCTCAGCGCACAAACCGATTCCTACCGCGTCACATTGCCCTATTCCTGGCATAACGAAGTCAGCATTTCCGTGGACGGCAACACGATTACCGTCACGGACAAAGAGCACCCAAACTACTCGCTATGCACGTTCAAGGTCTCCAAGACACCAACGCAGGAGATATCGGCAATAGCCTCATCGAGAGATACCAAATCGGCGATACACCCGTGCAGCTGTGGGCCACACGATGAGCATTCGGCGCCGTCACCGACCCTGCATCTATATCCGCCGAGGACGCAGAGGACGTTACCGAACTGCAAACTGGAGACACCATTGATTATGAATCGCCGATCAGCCAAATCCAGTCCGGTGACTATTCCGGATTGTTCACCATCGACGAGTTCCTCAAGGCGCACATTACCGTCAGTAGTCTTTCGTGATTTGCGCATGACTGAACGATGATTCGAGCCAGAAACATCAAGAAACATGTCATACTGGATATGTCCACATAAAATAAATGCCAGAGGAAGCACCAAGCCTTGCCAAACTCCACTCCCCTCATTTCCATCATCGTGCCGGTGTATAACGCCGAAGACTACCTGCATTACTGCATTGATTCGATCCTGCAGCAGTCGTACACGAACCTTGAGGTGATTCTGGTGGATGATGGAGCCAAGGATTCCAGCCCCGCAATCTGCGATGAGTACGCTGCGCAGGACAGCCGCATCACTGTGATTCATCAGGAGAACGGCGGCATTGCCAAAGCCCAGAATGCTGGACTAGACGCCGCGCATGGCGAATACATCGCGTTTGCCGACAACGACGACATCCTCGACCGCCGCAATATCGAATACCTACTGCACGCGTTGCAAAACACCGGCGCGGATATGAGCAAGGCACGCTGGCGTCAGTTCGGCGTCTCCCAGCTGGGCGAGGTGTCCAAAGAGGCCGAGACGGGCGCGCAGGCGCCCGGCAAAATCACTGTGTTCGAGCACCCGCTCGCCGCCTACCAGACCGTGTTCTGCAAAAGCCTGCGACTGCTCGGCAGCAAGCTCGGCCGCAACACCGAGGCCCGCTACTTCAACGAGGCGAACTGGTGCCGCCTGTACAGGCGCGAGCTGTGGGACGGCCTGCGGTTCCCCGAGGGCCATTACGCGCAGGATATCCGCATGGCAGGCCCCCTGTACGCCCGCATGGGCAAGGTGGCCGACATCGATTGCGTGCTCTATTACTGGCTTCAGGAGCCCGACTCGGTGACGCACTCGAAGCGAACCGCCGCATTCTGGCATGACAACGTGCTTTCCGCGGCCGAGAACTTCCAGTTCACTCTGGAACAGGGCATCACCCCGTGCCGGAACTACTTCGGCCTGACCGCCAGCGTGCGCGATGAAGGCAAAGGCCTCAAGGCGCTCGGCTCCGAAGAACTACATGACAGCGACTGGCAGAACCATCTCGATGACGTGGCCACCATGCGCGCCCTGATCAGCAAGCTGAGCATCGGCGAACGCCTGAAATGCGCGGTACTTGCCACGATTCGCTCCTGCGAAAATGTCGTATATGATAACCGCATTCACTCGATGAAGTAGAGGATTTGTTTTTTGTAAGCCGACCGTTTTTTCTCGGCCGTTGACATCCTCCATCTTATTGAGAATTATTCCTATCAGACATAATATACATTATCGGCTAAAATAGAATATATTTGCTTCTTTCTAGAACAGTTCGTTTTGTATTGGTTTGCTGAGTCGTGCGTGGATCAGCTTGATGTAATCGGGGTCGAGTTCGCTTGCCGTGCATTGCATGTGTTCGAGCAGACAGGCTTCCAATGTGGTGCCGCTACCGGCGAAGGGCTCCAACACGAGCCCGTCCGGCGGCGTGACGAGACGCACCAGCCAGCGCATCAGTTCGACCGGCTTGACCGTCGGATGCAGGATGCCGTCCACCTTCGGCCGCTCCCCCGGCCCGGCCTTCGGACAGTACCGGAACACCGGGTAGAAGCGGCTCGCGCCGCCCATATCGTCGTATTCCGCGCCCGTCCTGGTCATGCCCCAGCCGGCGCCCGGTCTCGCGCTCGCGCGTGGTTCGCCCTTCCGGCTGACCGTCACCCCGGACTGCCGGTCAAGCTCTCCGGCCATGGTCTGGTCGAACAGCATGTTGGGCGCGAACCTGGCATCCGCCTTATAGTCGGTGCGATTCGCACTATCCGCTCCGTATACATGATTGTCTCGTGGTCCGGAACCGAAGTCGGCGTGCCGGTTCTTGTTCTTCGACTCCGCCTCATCCGCCGTGTTGCGGAACGGGACGCGGCATGCGTCGATGTGCAACGCGCCGGCACCGTGTTCAAGCAGGTTATGGGCGAGATTCCCGTCCAAAGGTTTCCTGGCGAGGCAGATGGGTTCATGCGCGGGTTTCAGCTGGCTGTACCAGCCGGCCCATTGTTCGGCTTCCGGGGTGGCGGGCGCGAGCACGTCCCATTCGGATTTTGCCTCGCCGCCGTTCGCGGTGGATACGCCAAGCCCCTTCGTATTCGACCAGCCGGTTCCGTGCCGTGTCGCATGTTCCACGACTTCGGTGCGTTTCGCGCCGAGCTCCCTGTCCACGAGCAGGCTCGCATCCGAGCCGTGCGGCATGCCGGACGCGTACACCCAGTCAATCTGGTCGCGGATTTCGAAGCCCGCATCCTCGATAGCGCAGGCGAGCCGGTGGTAGGTGCGGCTGGCGGCGAATGCGCGACATGCCCGCCCGGTTTCAGCACGCGGAGAATATCCTTCCACAGGTTCACGTCGAATGCGATGCCAGTCGAATCGAAACCCCGGTTCATGAAGTTGATTTCGTACGGCGGGTCGGTCACCACGGAATCGACGCTGCTGTCAGGGAGGGATGAGATAAGTTGGCGGCAGTCTCCGTTGTAGAGACGGAGGTTGTCGCCCAGATCTTCCAGTTCGATCAATGTCGGAAACGTTTAGAATTCCGGGTCGGTGCCGTCACCGTTCGGGTCGGTACTGGCTGGCGTGGTCGTAGCCCACGGATCCATCGCGGGCTGTGAGGGTGCTGCAGGTTGTGCCGGTGCCGTCGGCTGTGCGAGGGCCTGTTGGCTGTACCCCTGCTGCTGGTAGTTGTTGTATGCGCCTTGCTGGTAGCCATTGTTCGGCTGCTGGTATCCGCCGCCGTAATTGTTCTGCTGATACCCGTTGCCGTTGGACTGTTGTCCGCTGGTCTTCTGAAATTGGGCGACGCCGAACCGGAGGCTCAGGCCTAGGTCGGTGACGATCATTTCGAGGCTGCTGCGTTGTTGGCCGGTGTTCTTGTCAGTCCAGCTGTTGGTTTTCACGTAGCCGGTGGCTACCACGCGCATGCCCTTGTGGCAGGTTTGCAGGATGTTGTTGGCGAGGTCGCCGAATGCGGCGCATCGCATGAAGATGGAATCTCCGTCCATGCTCTGCCCGTTGCGGTCGCGTCGTCGGGTGTTGTGGGCGATGGTGAAGCTGGCTACGTCTCCCCTTTGTTCGGGATCTGCGGTGATGTTGCCTACGAGTGTGATTGGTGGTTCTCCAGCCATGGTGTTCCTTTCTGATTATTTTATGTGGACATCACCAGTATAACATATTTATTTGATTCAAGGAGGAAAAAGGAGGGACGGACAGCCCTCTGTGAGCGTCCATCCCTCCCCTACTTAGGCCGAGTTACCGGATCCGCTTCCTGCGGAGCGAAGGCCAGACCGCGATGACGATGCCAGCCAGTAGCAGCGGCACGGCCAATATCAGCGGTCGAGTGATGCCGATACCGGTCGAGGACAGTTGGCTATCCACTGTGTTGGCTATCGTCCCATCCACGCCCTTGCCAGGCTCGGTTTGGTTGGTATCGCCGGTTTCCGGCTTGGTAGTTTCACCCTTCTTGTCGGAGGTGAACGTGTAGGACACCTTCACATTGGAGTCGGGGCTGGTGATCGTGTACCGAAGCCACATGCTAGGCTGTGCCGGATCATGGTCTTCGGTCATTCTCCACTCCGAGGGCAGGCCCTCGATCTTGACGGTGGAACCGTCCGGAACCGTGTAGGAGCCGTCATGGGTGGGGTTGAAACCGTTGACCGGTTTCCCGTTGATGGTGGCTGACACATGCTTGAGGTCATCGGCCGTATACTCCGGGGCCTTCTCGTTCCAGGCGAACGTGTAGCTGACGGTGAAAGAACCATCCGGACTGGTCAGACTGTAACCAATCTTGTTCGTCCCGTCCGGCTGCCGTACCGTGTCGGACATGATTCGCCAATCGGCCGAGATTGTACCCTTGCCGATTTTGACGGTGTGTTCGCCATCGCCCAACCTGTATTCATGGGTGTTCGGGTCGAAAGGCTTATACGGCTTCCCATCTACGAGGAACCCGAGATCCTTTAGATCATCGATTCCGTAGGAGGGCTTCGTCGTACCGGCTTTCTCCCAGTCGGCGATCAACGTGATATCCGAGGTGACCGGAGTGGTGAAATCGTACGGCTTCCCGTTCAGCAGCCAGCCCTTGAACTCGTAGCCCTTGCGGGTCGGGGTCATAGGTTTGGCGATTGTGTTTCCATCCTTCACGGTGATCGGACTGACGGCGCTACCGCCCTTCGTGTCGAATGTGACCGTATGCCTATCGGGGACTGACAGCTCCCAGTCGGCGGTCAGGGTGAGATCCTTGGTCACTGGCTGGTTGAAGTCATACGTCCTGCCATCGAGCCTCCAACCCTTGAACACGTGGCCTGCACGTTTCGGGTCGGTGGGCTTGGGAAGGGGCTTGCCGTCGGTGACGACAGCGGTGCCCTTGAGACCGTCATAGGCGTAATCGTAGGTCACGGTATGGGTCTTGGGCTTGTTCTTCTCCCATTGGGCGACGATGGTGATGTCCCCGGTGACCGGCTGGTTGAAGTCGTATGGCTTGTCGTTCAGGTACCAGGCCAGGAACGTGTATCCATTCTTCTTCGGGTCGGTGGGCTTGGTGAGTTTCTGACCGTCTTCGACTTTCAGAACCGTTGTCTTCTCACCGTTGGCCGGGTCGATGGTCACCGTACGGATCGTCATCGGCGGCGTGGACTGCTGCCAGTGCGCGGTCAAAGTGAAGTCACCGGTGACCGGCGTGCTGAATTCGTAGGGGTTGTTGCCCTTATACCAGCCCGTGAACGTGAAGCCTTCCAGCACGGGGTCGGCCGGCTTGGTGACGGTCTTGCCATCTTCCACTTTGATGGTTGTCGTCTTTTCTCCGTTGTCGGGGTTGATGGTGACGGTGTGCGTGACCGGTGTTGGCTTGTCTTCAGACCAGTGCGCGGTGATGGTGATGTCCCCGGTGACTGGCGTGCTGAAATCGTAGGGTTTGTCTCCCTGATACCAGCCTTGGAACGTGTGGCCTTTCCTGACCGGGTCGGCCGGCTTCCTCACCGTCTGACCGTTCTCGACCTGAAGCTTGTCGGCGGTTGTGCCGTTGGCCGGGTCGATGGTCACCGTATGGGTTACCGGCTTGTTCTTCTCCCATTGGGCGGTCAACGTGATGTCCGCGGTGACGGGAGCGTCGAAATCATAGGTTTTTCCACCTGACGTCCAGCCTTGGAACGTGTACCCTTCGCGGGTCGGATCCTTCGGCTTGGTGACGGTCTTGCCGTCCTCAACCTTGACAGTATCGGGCTTGGAACCGTTCGCCGCATCGAACGTGACCGTGTGGCTGGCCGGCTTGGCCTTTGCCCAATTCGCGGTCAGGGTGATATCACCAGTGACCGGCGTCTGGAAGTCGTAGGATTTGCCGTTGAGCAGCCATCCCTTGAACGTGTATCCTTCGCGGGTCGGATCCTTCGGACTGGTGATGACACCGCCATCCTCGACGGATTGCGATGCGACTGGAGTGCCGCCGTTCGTGTCGAACGTGACCGTATGCGTGAGACGCGTCCATGAACCGGTCAACGTGATGTCACCGGTCACCGGTTGCGTGAAATCGTAGGCCTTGCCGTTGAGCAGCCAACCGTCGAACGTGTAGCCCTTGCGGGTAGGATCCTTCGGCTTGTCCACCGGCTTCCCATCCTCGACTGTGGTGGGAGTCGGCTTGGAACCGTCGCCGGCATCGAACAGGACGGTGTGCTCCACCGGCAGCGGAACCCATTTGGCGATGATGGTCAGGTCGGCCGTCACCGGAGTGGAGAAGTCATACGGTTGACCGTTGACGGTCCACCCGTTGAACATGTAGCCCTTACGGGTCGGGTCAGCCGGCTTGGTTGCCATGGAACCGTCCGTGACGGTCTGCGCTGGAATGGTCGTACCGTCCGCAGTGTCGAAACGAATGGTGTGCGTGGCGGGCTTTTCCTTCTCCCAGCTGGCGGTCAACGTGATATCACCAGTGACCGGCGTGCTGAAATCGTAGGCTTTGCCGTTCAGCAGCCAACCAAGGAACACGTATCCATCACGGACGGGTACCTCAGGCTGTGTGGCCGTTTCACCATCGGCGACCGTCTGGGAGGGAAGCTCCGCTCCCCCATCGGTGTCGAACGTGACGGTATGCTCCGCTTTCATCCAATCCGCAACCAAAGTGAGATCCTTGGTGACCGGTTGCGTGAAATCATATGGCGTGCCGTTCAGCAGCCAGTCGGCGAACTCGTATCCGTCACGGGTCGGGGCTTCCGGCTCGTCCACGGTATCACCGTAGGCGACGGATACGGATGTGACCGGTTCCCCGTCACCTGGGTCGAAGGTGACGGACAGCATGCTCTGCTCCCAGTCGGCGGTCAGGGTGATGTCACCAGTGACCGGCTGGGTGAAATCATACGGTTGGCCATCCAACAACCACCCCTTGAACGTGTAGCCTTCACGGGTCGGTGGTTCCGGCTGGGTGCCGGTCTCCCCGTCTTCCACGGTCTGAGCTGGAATGAACGAGCCGCCAGCCGAATCGAAGATGATCGCATGCTCTCCGATAGCAGTCCAAGAAGCGGTAAGCACGATGTTCGCAGTCACCGGCGTGGAGAAATCATAAGGTTTGCCGTTCAACAGCCAGCCCGCGAAACGGTAGCCTTCGCGAGTCGGGTCAGCTGGTTGGGCGACGGTCTTGCCGTCAATCACACGCTTGGTGCGTTCCTGTGGCGAACCGCCCTTCATGTCGAAGCTGACGTTGTGGATGATCGGCTCGTTCCGCAGCGAGGTATGAAGCGTGAACGTGGCGGTGACCCCACTGGTCAGGCCGGTGACTTTCATCCGGTACTCGTATGCGTCAAGACTGGAGGCTTCGACCTTGTTGCCTTTCGAGTCGTACCAGCCGGCATCCGGATCCTCGGTCAGAGGGTTCGTTCCGGTACCGGACCATACGAGAGTCCAATCCGTCGGATGACCTTCAAGGGTATCCGTATCGTTGGCCGTGGCCTGCACGGTCGAATCATCTGACTTCCACTGGTATTTGGCAAGTGCGGCGAGTTCGTCCGCAGTCATCTGCGTATACGGTTGCACGTCGAACGTGTAGGTGACGGTCAGTCCGTTCGATGCGGTCAGAGTGTAGCCGATGCCCCCATCCAATGGGGTCGCCGTCCAACCGTCCGGAATGTTGCCGAGGCTGACCTGTTTGGTGCCAGCCGGCACTGGGAACGTGCCGCCGTTGACCGGGTCGAAACCCTCGACTGCTTCGCCGGTATCGGTGGTCGCGGTCACTCCGACCAAATCGTCCGCAACCGGGTCATGAGTGGGCAGGAACGTGTAGGTGAAAGAGTATTGTCCGTCAACACTGGCAATCGTCCACGCAAGCGTGCCTTTCACGTGGCTCCATGTCCAACCGTTGCGGGGAATTCCCGTCCAGCTGACGGTCGCATCCTCCGGTACCTGATAGGTGCCGGATTTGGTCGGGTCGAAACCGTCGATGGTTTTCCCGCCATCGGTGGTCGGCGTCAGATCCGCCAGATCGTCCAATGTGGGCGTGTGGTCAGGCAGGGCGAACGTGTAGCGGCGGATGATTTTCGAATCGGGGCTGGAAACCTGATAGGTGATGGAGGTGCCGTCATAATCCGGTCCTTCCAGAGTCCAGCCTTCGGGCAGTCCGTCGATGGTGACTCCGGTCGCGGTGGCGGGCAATGCGAAGGTGCCGCCGTCTACCGGGTCGAAGCCGGTTATCGGGTCGCCTGTATCCGTGGTGGCAATCAGCTTTTTAAGCTGGTCTGCCGTGTACGTGGGCTCGTAATCATCGGAGTAAAAGAGGATGACTGTTCTATCAGCCTGTCCGGTTTTGGAAAAATCCGTGACTATTCGATCGGTTCTGACTCTTGTGTCCGAGACATTCCACCCATCTGGGATACCAGTCCAGGTAACGCTTTTCGTGCCTGTAGGAATCTTGTTGGATGAGCCGTTCGGGTTGAATCCGGTGACCGGGCTTCCGTCCGGCAGCCATGCCATGAGTTTGCTCCAGTCGGCTGGGGCTTCTCCACTGTCGTACATGAAATCGTGGGTGATGGTCAGACTGGGATCATCATCCGCCGTCCACTGGTAACGGTAGCGGTCGGACAATGGTTGCCCGCCTCCAGACCAGCCGGCAACAATATGATAGCCGGGTTGCGCGTTTTCGATGTACCCGTGGAGGGTCTGGTTTTGGCTCCAGTCGTAGCCGGTCAGCAGATTCGATTCGTCGCCGAACCGGAAGTAGTCGAGGCTACGCAGCTCGTACACGCAGTGCTTGAAGTTGGTGGCCCCCGACAGGAACCAGTTGTAGTTCGTGCTGCCGCTCCATACGTGGTAGCGGATACCGTTCCGGCCTTGCCAGTTCCATGTCTGGGTGCTGACATACCAGCCGGCCGGCAGGTTCTTGAGTTCGGTAGTACCGGCACCGGTGCCGATGACCTTCATCGTGGAGATGTCGTTGTCGCTCGGATTCGGATCATATCCGTCCGCCGGATTCAGGCCGACATCTCTGCCATTGATGGTGATGCTCGCTCCTGATGGCACCTGTACGGTTAGGGCCTTGGTGGAAACAGTCGATGCCGCTTGTGTTGTGGCTTGACGGTTTTCGGCCGCGCCAGCCGGCATTGTCACTGCAAGCAAGGTGGATACGGTCAACACTGACGCGAGACATGATGCCAAAAATTTGCGATGCATCGCTTCTCGTCCCTCTCTTAAAAAAAGCTTTTCATATGAGAATGCGGGACGGTTTGATGGGGAGAGACAAACCGTCCCGCAAGAACATGGACAAGCGTCAAACCCCTTGTCGTTGGTTATACAAGGGGTCTGACGCCATTGAGGTTAGGCGCTGTGTCGGCCAATCATGCGGCGACGACGCTTGGCTCCAGCCAAGCCCATCACCGTGCCTGCGCCAAGGAGAAGCAGGCCAAGACCGGCGAACAGATCAGCACCGACACCAGTGGAGGCAAGCGGATGCACGCTCACCGTCTCATCCGGCACGCGCGGCTTGCCATAGGTGACCGGGGTGGTCGGCTTGTTCGGCTTGTCGGAGTCCGGGCCGGTCGGCTGTTCCGGCTTGACCGGGATCAGCTGCTCACGCCAGTAGAAGGTGCCCTCCTTGTCGGCGGTGATCTCCGGGGAGTCAACGCTGGTGGCGCCTGCCGGCACGGTCACGCAGTCGGTGGTGGTGAGCAGCTTGTCGTTGCTCACATCCCCGTCGTTCTGCTGCCAGTACTCGAACTTCACGCAGTAGCCTTCGGGCACGTATCCGGTGATGTGCGCGGTGTCATGGATCCTGTCGCCCACGGTCGCGTTGTGCGTGCTGGCGGTGGTGGTGATCCTGATGACGCTGCCCGTCTCGGACGGTGTGCGCGCCGGATCGATGTAGAAGGCGGCCGGCACGGTCTCCGGTGTCGCATCATCCCCATCGACCTGCGGTTCGCTTCCGATCGGGAGCAGGCCGTCGGTCATCAGGTGGTCCATCGTGTACACGCCGTCCTTGTCCTTGGCGGGCTTGACGGGCCGGCCGTCCTTGCCGCGCCTGGGGCCGGTCAGGCTGAACACGAAGTACGGGCGGTCTCCCGCCTTGCCCTTCTCGTACGCCTTCGGGCTGGTGATGGTGATCTTCCCGTCCTTGGCCGCCTTGGCGGCATCCTCGGCGGTGATCACGTATGCGCCATCCTGCGGCGTGTTCCACTGTTCGACCAGCGTGTCCGCATCCGCCGCACCGTCGCCGGTGTTGTAGATGCTCCAGCCGATCATGGTGCCTTCCACGACCGGGCCGTTGATGGTGACCCTGTCGTGGAGCCTGCCGCCTTCCTCGATCACCTCATCGGTCGCCGACTTGGCGTTGATGATATGGATCGTTTCGGACGGTTCGCGGGCCGCGCCGTACTTGAGCGTCTTGCCGTTCTCGTCGCGGATGATGACGCGGAAGTAGTAGACGCCGGTCTGGCTCGGCTTCCATTCGGGGCTGTCGACCGTGGTCTGGCCGGATTCGAGCTTGACGGCCCGGTCCTTGTCGGCCAGGGTGGTGAGCTTCACGTCCTTCGACTCGTCGTCGCCGGCCGCCTGCTTCCACACTTCCCAGCTTGCGGTCAGCGGGCCGGTCAGGTCGTCGCGGATGTCCTTGCCGTCGTTCTTCGAGTACTTGATGTTCTCGAGGTCGGTGCGGTCGGATACGGCGGTGCCCAGCGCCTGCTCCACGTAGGTTTCCGTGGTCGCGTCGATGCTGCGCGTCGACTCGTACGGGACCTTGGTGTCGCCGCGGTGGAACCCGTGATCCTTGTCCTCGCCCGGGAAGTGGACGGATTCGACGAAGTAGTAGTCCTTCGCGTCCGGGACGGTGATCTTCTCGGATTCGATGGTCTGCTTGCTGTCGCCGTTCGCGCACGTCTTGTAGCCGAGCTGCTTGAGGGTCTTGTCGCTGGTGGTGGCCGCGATGTCGCCGGTCTCGTACTCGTGGAGTTCGAAGTTGGCGATGGCGTCATCCGGCACGCAACCCTCGATGAGGGCCACGTCCTGGGTTTCGCCGCCCTTGGCGGTCCACTTGGCGGTGGTGGTCGTGATCCGGGCCGCGTGCAGGCTTTCGTCCTTGATGCGGTGGTCGGAGCGGACCTGGGTCTCGCCGTCGGGCTGGAACTTGCTTCCGTCGGCCTTCTGGAACACCCACACCCAGTAGTAGTCGCCCGGCTTGTCGAGCGAGGTGAGTGCGGAGTCCAACGCGGTCTGCGCGGCGTGCAGGTCCGTGGGCTGGATGGTGGCGGCGAGCGTGTCCTTGGACGTGTCCTTGCCGGTATCCTGCTTGTAGAGTTCGAAGCCGAGCTTGTATCCGTCGAGCATCTTGCCCTCGATGTCGGCGTGGTCGCCGATCTGGGTCGGATGGGTGACGTTCACGTAGTTCTCGCCCTTGTAGGAGTGGATGTTCGCGGTGCCTGCGACCCTGGTCGTGATCTTGACGATCTCGAAGTGCTCGGAGGGTACGTTCCTGCCGTCGAAGATGAGGTTCCTGTTCGCGTATCCGTCGCCCTGCTTCCAGGAGTCGTCGAGGATCACGTTCCCCGGGTCGATGTCCGGGTCTCCGCCGAGGTTGTCGGGGCTCCAGATGCGGAAGCGGAACTGGTAGCTTCCGGCCTTGCCCGGGTTGTCCATGACGGGGGCCTTGATGTCCGCGTTGGTCACATCCTTGTCGAGTGTGAGCTTCGTGGATTCGGCCACCTTCTTGAGGCTGTTGCCCTTGTCGTCGGTCGACCAGACCTCGGTCAGGAGGCTGCTGCCCTTCGGCATGGTGCCCTCCACGTGCAGGATGTCCTGCACGTGCTTCTGGTTCGAGGTCCACAGCTTTTCGGCGGATGTGGAGGTGACCTTGAACACGCGGAACGTTTCGGCCTCGTCGCGGGCGGCCGTGTACTTGATCACGTTCTGCTTGCCTTCGACCGTGTTGTCCACGTTCGGGTTGGTGACGAGCACGCGCACGTAGTACGCGCCCACGCCCCAGTCCTTGCCGATGGTGAACGTCTCGGACTTCATCTGCTGCCAGACGGAATCCGACTTCGGGTCGTTCGGCGCGAGCTTGGACTGCGGCATCTCGTGGCTGTCGCCGTGCCACATGAGCTTGTCGCTCGTCTGGTCGCCGTCGCCCTGCTTCCACACCTCGAACTGGTACTTGGTGCCGTCCGCGGTCTGGCCGATCAGGGTCGCCACGTCGCCCTTGTGCTGACGCCACGAGGTCTGCTTGAGAACGTCATACACGCTGACGGTCTTCTCCTCGTATTCGTCGGAGTTGACGCTGAACCACTTCTTGCTGATGGTGGTGTCGTACTCCTGCACGGGGGTGCGTTCCATGCTCTCGACTCCGGTGCCGTGCTGGTCGCCGGATTCGCCGAACACGCCCTTGTCCAACACGGCGCCGTTCGCGGTCTTCAGGGTCGCGACCCAGTAGACCATGCCCGGGTCGGTCATGGTGAAGGCCTTGTCCTGCGCCTTGAACGTGAGCCTCCCGTCCCGCATCTGGCTGATGTCGATCGGGAAGTCGTGCGTGCCGATCAGGTTGCTCTTGGATGCCGTGTTGTTGCCGTCCTGACGGTAGGCCTCCACGGTCACATGGGAGCCGGCCGGGATCGAGCCGATCATGCCGCTCGGGTTGCTGTTGCCGTTGCCCTCGTGGCCGTCCGACTCGTTGTACACGGTGATCGTGTCGTACAGCGGTTCGCCGGTGGCGCCCATGACCTGCGCCTGCGAGCTGAGGTAGCCGCCGGGCGCGACGTACACGGTTTCGGACGGCAGTCCCAAGTCGTGGGTGGCGATGGCGGTGCCGTCCTTGGCGTGCAGGGTGGCCTTCCAGTAGACGCTGCCGGAGTTGTCGGTCTTCGTCTTCGGGCTGGTGACCGTTATCTTCTCCTTGTCGGAGCGGTCGGCCTGCTCGTCGGTGATGTCCACGCGCGCGCTGTCGAGCAGCTTGCCCGCAGTGGTGTCGGGGTCGCCGCTGACCGGCTCGTAGGCGTCGAAGGTGACGTAGCTGCCACGCTCGACCTTGCCTTCGATGGTGGCCTTGTCGGCGAACTCCTCGCCCGGATGGACGGTGGTCTTGGTGACCTGCGTGGTGATGGTCGGCTGCATGACCTTCACGGTCTCGCCGGCGATGCCCAAGTCGTGCTGGGCGAGCAGCAGCCCGTCCTTGCGGTACACCTTGGCCTGCCAGTACACGTTGCCCGCCGTCTTGGACGTGATGTCGGGGCTGTCGATGGTGAAGCTCGTGTTCCATGCGCTCTTGTCGGCCACGCCGTCGGGGATGGCGACCTTGGCGCTGTCGAGCAGCTTGGGCGCACCGTCCGTGTACTCGTCGTCGCACGGGCCGTACGCGTCGAACACGACGTAGCTGCCGCGCCCCACCTTGCCGTCGATGATGGCGGTGTCGTGGAACTTCTGGTTGACGTACACCTGCTCGCTGCTGACCTTCGTGGTGACGCTGACGCCGCGCACGATGGTGGTCTCGCTCTCGATGCCGAGTTCGTGCGTGGCGAGCGGTTCGCCGTCCGCGTTGTACAGTTCGGCCTGCCAGTACACGTTACCGGTCTTGTCCGTCTTGACGGTGGGGCTGACCACGTCGAACGCGCTCTTGTCGGACGCGTCGGCCTGCTCGTCGGTGATGTCCACGCGGACGGCGTCGAGCAGCTTCGCGGCGCTGGTGTCCGGGCGTCCGGGCACCGCGTCGTACGCGGTGAACAGCACGTAGCTGCCGCGCGACACCTTGCCGTTGATGTGTGCAACGTCGTGGAACTCCTCGCCCTGTCCGACCTCGATGGCGCTCACGTTGGACGTCAGGTCAACGGTCGCCGGGTTTTTTTCCACGAAGCTGCGCTCCCACGGGTCGTTGTACGCGCTCTTGAACGCGCTGGCGCGGTCGGAGCCGGGGAAGTCGTAGACGAACACGTAGTATCCGGTCTGGCTCGCGTCGGTCGCGGTGATGTTCACATCCTCCGCGACGGTCTGCGCCTTGCCGGCGTTCGCGGGACGGAACGTGATCCTGCCGCCGCCGACCTTGTACGTGCCGTTGCCCGCGGGGACCTCCCATTCTCCGAGCAGCCTGTGGTTGGCGTCCGCGGCCGGCTCGGCCTGGGTGTTCGGCTTGAACTTCTCGTCCTGCGTGCGGTCGCCGGTGCCGGAGCCCGCCCACCAGACGCGGATCTTGGCCTTCACGTCGCCACCGAAGCCGTAGGCCTGGTTCGTGTTGAACTGGCCGTAGTCCTGGGGCAGGCCGCCGATGGTGATCGTGTCCATGATGTCCTTGTTCAGGCCCGTGTACTGTTCGAGCACGGTGGAGTCATGGTTCGGGCCGGTCTTGTGGATGTCGGATTCGGTGGCCTGTCCGAACGGGTCCGTGTAGTCGGCGGTGATGTAGTCGGGCTGCGTCTGCTCGTTCTTGAGGATCGCCCACACCCAGGTGCCGATGCGCCCGTCCTGCGGGTTGACGTAGTCGGTGCCGTCCGCGTTCTTCGCGGTGACGGCCTGCGTCTGGCCGGGGCCGGAGAACGTGGCGTCCGCGGTGGCGGCCGGGTTGCCGTACGTCTTGGCGACGCGGTTCAAATAGTCGGCGGTCTTCTCGTTCCCGTTCTGTTTGAGGACCGCGAGGCCGTTGGCCTGCCGGGCGTCGAGCGTGTAGTAGTAGCCTTTGGCGGTCACGTTGACCCCGTTGGCCCATTCGTCGCCCTGCTTGATGCCGCTGGTCACCCTGTCGGACACCCTCGCGCCCCTGGGCACGATCTTGCTGCCGACCTGGGTGGACACGGTCGGCTGGAAATCACGACGTACATTAAACGTGATGTTCGCGGAAGTGGTCTCAGGATCGGTGGGCGCGAACAGATCCTGACCGGGAGCGCTCTGCTTAATGGCCTTGGATATCTTATGAGATGCTGTGACACTCACAGAACCGTTGCCAGTTGCCGTCCACGCAATATGCTCGGCTGCACCAGTGGTCGTACCGGTGTAGGTATTTGTGCCGGTCGCATCAAACACGGCCGGACCGTTGATTTTCAATGTATATGCAAGCCCACTTATGAAAGCTCCGGTAGAGGTTCTGATACCTGGGTCATAAGTGCCTTTGCGTTCGCCCTGCGTGTATTTGTAGGAGGCCCTAATGTTGGCGGGCATGTTGTCGGCCGCATCCTGCCACAACTGGGCGGCGCGTGTGGCGACCGTGTTCCAGTCCCCGCCCTCAAGACCGGTCTGGTGCGTCTTCACGGAGGCCCACCAGGTGGGGTGCTCGTCCAGATGCTCGTGGATCGCGTAGGCGACAGCCGCCTGGGTCAAATCGCTCATGTCGCCCGCGTTCTTGTCGACCATGTACGCGGCGACCTTCGACGTGGCGTCGGTCGCATCCGCCCAAGTGCCCGCGTTCGTGTCGATACCGGCCACGCCGATCTGGATGCAATACGCGGGACGCCCGTTGCGCGTGCCCTGCACGCCGAGTGCAAACCCGTGGTGGCCCGCATACACGAGCCCGCTGTTGAACGGGTTGAACCAGTAGCCCGGCCCCTGCGCGGTGGCAGCGTTTGCGGTGCCCGCAACCAGCATGCCACCCGCCAACGTAGCGACGGCTGCGACCGATGCCGCAACGATCCGTCCCAAACGTTTCAGCAAGCCCGGACCATGGTTGACGTTGTTGAGGATCCTCCCCATATCGTCTCCTTAATCTTGACTATCTCACCGGCACGGGGAATTTCCCATGGTGCCTACAACAAAACAAGACTAGCCGTAGATTGCGCAATTAACACTAAAAAATATGAAAAAAACGTTTTTGTGGAAAAGGCAACAACTCCCCTATATATAAGCTGCGGCCACTCCGCCTCGCAGCTTTACGTTTCGCAATTGACAGGTAAGACTGAAACTGAACAAAAAATAAAACACGTTCGCGAATCGCCTGCCCATCCACAGGGTGGACGATAATCAGCGAAGAACCACCAAGGAGAACAACAGCAATGAACGAGGAAAAGAAGAACGATATCGTCGAGGATACCACTCCCCCGACGGAGACCGGTATCGAGAGCACGGAGTCTACGATGCGCAGGCGTCCCAAGTGGCTGGTTCCCGCCATCGCCGCAGGCGCCATCGTCGTGCTGATCGGAGCCGGTCTGGGTGGATGGCATGCATACACTACTCATGAATTGAACGTGGCGAAGTCAGCGTGCGCCCAGGCAAGCGATACGCTGCGTGGCGCCGCCAACGAATACAACTCATTGGTCAACGGGGCTGCTGCCGATGCTTCCGCCATCAAGGCGGATCAGGTGAAGGATTCGAAGACCGTTGATGCCCTGGCCAAGGCGTTGAAGGAAACGGCGCCCGGGTATGAGGGTTGCGTGACCGACGGCAAGGATGGCCTGGATGCGGCGACCGTGAAGCTGAATTCCCAAGCGAAATGGTACGAATCCCACGAGAAGAGCCTGTCGGAAGCCGTGAAGGCCGTGACCGCATCCAAGGCCGCGAAGACCCTGGAAACCGCGAAGAACGCGCTCGCCAAGAAGGTCGATGAAGCGTCCAAGCTCCTCAAGGACTCCGACGGCAAGGTGCAGGACAACGCGACCCGCGAGACCCTGACCAAGGCCATCGATTCCGGGAACAAGCTCAAGGACGGCAAGGAGCCTTCGAAGCTCGACGAGGCCCGCAAGGCATTGGAGTTGGCCATCAAGGGCGTGAACGATTCGATCGCAGCGAAGACCAAGGCCGACGAGGAGGCCGCAGCCGCGGCAGCGGCGGCTCAGGCGGCCGCGGCGCAGTCGAATCCGTATTCGAACACCACCTACCGCCGCTCCACCTCATCCGGTGGCTCCTACCAGCGGACCAGTACCGGAAGGGGGAACGCGGCACCGGCACCGAGGACCACCGCCCCTGCACCAGCTCCAACTCCGAGTGGAGATGAATACGAGCAGATGTGTTCCGTAACAGACACGAGTGGAAAGCCTGGAACTTGGGTTCCCTGCAGTTCTGTTGGTTTCTGATTTTTTCAGACCCTCTGCCGCCAAAGTATTACAGCATCCTTTCCACGTTTTTCTTTGACGTGGGAAGGATGCTTTTTGGCTCATGATTTTTCCTCTTTCAATTTCATGTGGACGTATTCAGTATAGCATATACTGCTGTTCGCAACACACAAAACACAAAAAACACACAGACAAAAAACTCCCCTACTTTACGAATTGTTTTTTAGACGATTTTAGATTTTTTAGATTTTTTAGATTTTGTGTTATGGTGTTGAAAGAAACACAAACAGAAAGTCAAGGTTATGCCCAATCCATTTAAGCCGACTGCAGGAATGACGCCTCCTGTGCTAGTAGGCAGACAATCCGAGCTGGACGATTTTCAGATTGCGCTAGATGATGGAGTGGGCGCTCCAGGAAGACTCCTATACGTAACCGGTGCCCGAGGCGTGGGGAAAACCGTCATGTTGAATGCTCTTGGAGACATCGCCAGAAATCGTGGATGGCACGTAATCGACGAAACTGCTGAAGTGGGCTTTCTGAGCAGGTTGATTCAAGAACTACTGGATAAGCCGGAAACCCGTATACGCAAATATGAGCTACCCTCAGGCGGGTTTGCAGTGCCGGGGGTAGGATTTCAAGCGTCATTAGATTTAGGTTCGGTTGAGCTTCAAAGAGATAATCAAGTTCTGGATATAAGGCACGCCATCGTTGATCGTTTAGACCGGTTGGACGAAGCCGAACAGGGTGTATTGATCACGTTGGATGAGGTCCAACCCAGCTCTTTGCCGGAAATCCGCTCCCTTGCCATTGGAATCCAACATTTAATCCGAGAAAAAAGGAATGTGGCATTTGTGTTCGCTGGTCTTCCTTCAATGGTGGATACCGTCATTAATGATGATGTGCTTACTTTTTTGAGACGAGCTGAATGTCATCATCTAGGGAGCGTTGACCTTAAGGAAATATGGTCCGCTTTTGAAAAAACCACTTCACAATACGGGAAGGATGCAGACTATGATGTACTGAACTCATTGACCGAAGCCACAAATGGCTATCCTTTCATGATCCAGCTGGTCGGATACTGGTCATGGCGTTATTCAGATGTGAATAGCCACTTGGATCGCATACACATGCAAGATGCACAACAAGGTATAGAGAAAGCTCGAATCAGTTTGGGCAGCATGGTTCATGGTCCAGAATTCGACAACCTTTCCCCGATGGCAAGAGATTATCTGATTGCGATGTCACAAGACGACGGCCCGTCGAATACCCGCGTTATAGCCGAACGAATTCACCGTGATGTCAAGTATGCAGGCGTGTATAGGGCACAGCTGATTAAAGAAGATGTCATTGAACAAACCAGCTTCGGATATGTTGACTTCAAGATTCCCTATTTGCGTGATTATCTAAAAGAGCACGCAGTCCACCATCAAATGAAGAAGGACATCGCTAAAGCTCAGGCGGAAAACTGAATATCCTAGAATTTTAGGGATTTATTTCCGTCTGTGACTGGTTCAATAGAAATCATGGGCATCCTTTGGAAAATCAGCAAATGGTACAACCGGTACCAGTTCTTCATGTGGGCTGCAGGAGCCGTCACCGCGATAGCCGCTCCCCTGGTCGGCTACGCCTCCTATTTTCTCGGCATGAACAATCAGCGTTTGGAAACGCTATCCGACAGTCCCGAATACGCGAACGACGTGACCGCGGCGAACGTCATCCAATGGTTGACCGGACAGACGCACAGCTACGGTTGGATTCTCGGCATCATCGCCATTATCGGAATCCTGCTCGTCATCTTCTGCATCACATTCACCATCATCGGCTGGATCGGCCGACGCACCGAAATCAGCGGCACCGACCAAACCAGCGAAATACAGGAAAAAGGCCGACGCAAAGCCGAGACGGAAGAACAATACGACGACTACGGGCAGCCAGCAGAATACTGATCACGCGCCTTGCCAGTGGTCTGCCGGTCGGCTCCGACCTCGAATACGCCGACGAAATCACCCTCGGCCGAGCCCTAGCCGGCCGGCGCGAAGCCTAAGGGAGGCCTCGTCTCTTCGGCGTGCCTACTGACTGATGAGGGGATATTTTTTTTCTGAAACAAATTCGGACAATATACACAAACGTTCCGTATGCGGAATATTTGTGTCTAAGAGCGTTGCTTAGTAACGCCAAACGGAATCAATTGCACCACCGTTTGACTTCTGCCAGAGTGTGATTCCGTTCAGGTTCGTTGCGGTCCATTCACCGGTCGGTTCCGACTCAGCTTCACCGAACAGACTGTTCATACAGGATTGCTGGACTGAGCCGTCCATTCCGCCTTCCGCGACGTGCAGCCATACGCCGTCGTGATTCAGGGATCGTTTCCATGAGAACAGTCCGGGGGTCGGGTTGTTCTGTGGTGAGCAGCGCAGCCACGCTTCGTCAAGCTGTCCGGATAAATCGGATGGAGAGTTCATGGTTTCGGTCCATTCGCCTAGGGTCGGGTCTGTGGCTGGTTCCGTCGGTTTCGCGGGTTCCTCGGCGGGCTTTTCCTCGGTGGTGGTTTCCTTCTTGGGTTCGGGTGCTGGCTTCTTTTTCGTTTCCGTCTGTGTCTGCGTTTTCGGCGCGGTGGTATTCGGTCTGGCTGTTGGGGTTCCGCATGCTGTGGCGAGTAGGAGCAGTGGGATTGCGCTGATGGTTGCGATTGTTCTTCTGTTCATGGTCTGCTCCCGTCGTTGGTGCTGTTTTCTAGTTTAGCCGGAGCGTGGGTTTGGATGCATTTTCTAAAAAAATCTTATTTATTTTATGTAATCTACTTGTATATAACTTTCATCTAGTATAAAATCAATTATGATGACAGGAATACAGCCCGACAACAAGGAGCAAAAGATGGAAGACATCAACACCCAGCGGATCGCGATCCTCGAACAACGAATCAACGAGCTCGAGACCCGCGTCAGCCAACTCGAAAACCCGAAGCCCGTGACCGGCGGCACCCTCAAACGCGCCATCGAAGCCCTTGCTGAAAAGGTCGGCCAAATGGGCGAGACGTTCAGCAACGAGGGACGCAGGGGCCGCTTCATCATCGGACACGACGGCAGGCGTCACCCCGTGTTCATCGCCGCCAGCCGCAACCTTGGCTCCGACACCGGCAAGCCCATGTCCGGATGGCACTCCATCAACCCGCGCAACGCCGACACCACCCGGTTCGGCGCGTACATCCTCTCCGTCGAGGACGAACTGCGCAGGCCCGTGTTCTTCATCTTCACGCCCGAGGAGTTCCAGGCCCTGCTCGATTCGAAGAAGGCCGACAGCAAGGGGCTGCGCCACTTCTACATCAGTCGAGCGGAAGCCGGCATGGACAAGTTCGTAGACTGGCGTGACGGCGGCATGGACATGACCCAATACCGTGGCGCGTTCAACAAGCTCGAGTTCAACGCCTGACGGCATCCAGAAAAAACAGGGGCGGCCACTAACGAACTGAACCGCACCCCGATTGTTGGGCTGAGGAAATTCAGATTCGATGATCGGAGGTGCGGTTCTTTCGTATGCGTGAGGATCGGAGGAAACGTTACGACGACGGGTTCCGGCACGAGGCGCCGGGGCTCATCAAGGCCGGCGCGGGCAAGCATTTCCTTGCCCGCCGGCTTGCGATGCCCGTGCAGACCGCGGAAAAATGGATCATGAAATACAGGTCCAACGGAGAGGACGCGGTCATGGGCGCGAAGGGCAAACGCAGCTACGACTGGGGGGGACGAAGGTCGCGGCCGCCCGCGACCACGTCGACAACGACATGACCAAGACGGAGGTCATGGCCAAATACGCAATCGCGAGCGTCGCGCCCCTGGAGCGCTGGTGCCGCGAATACCGTACCGGCGGGCCCGGGGCCCTGCGCCCGAAGCCCAAGGGCAGGCCGAGGGGCGCGAGATCCGGTCCGAAGCCCAAGCCGACGCGCGAGCAGGAGCTCGCCGAGGAGGTCGCCTACCTCAGGGCGAAGGTCGCGTACCTGGAAAAAGTGCGCGCCCTGCGGGCGCGGAAGTCGCGAGGCGCGAGCGAAGCGCCATCGTGCGATCGCCCGCAGGGCGGGGGCACCGGCTCGACCACTTGCTGAGGGCCAACGGGTTGGCTCGGTCCACGTACTACCGTCACCTGTCTCATCCGGAGCATGTGACGCGAGCCGACCTCGAACCGCTGATCGCGGCGGTCTGGGGCAGGACCGCCAACGAGTGCGGGCACCGGCAGATCCACATGTGCCTGGTCCACGAGTTCGGGCGGAGGGTGTCGGCCAAGACCGTGCCCGGGTCATGCGCCGCATGGGGCTCAAGTGCCGGATACGAGCGGCGAACCCCTGGAGGAAGTACAGCTCGTACAGGGGCGAGGACGGCGAACGGGTGCCGAACCTGCTCAAGCGCGACTTCCGGGCCGACGGGCCGTTCGCCAAGCTCGGCACCGACGTCACCGAGTTCAAGGTCGCGGGCGCCAAGGCCTATCTCGCGCCGGTCTATGACATGGCCGGCAAGGAGATCATGACCTGGGACGTCAGCCGGCATCCCGACATGGAACAGCAGAAGCGTCTGCTCGCCATGCTCGCGCCCAAGCTGCCCGCCGGCGCAAGCCCCGTATTGCACTCGGACATGGGATGGCAGTACCGGCACCCGTGGTGGCGCGAACGGCTCGGGGAACTGGGCATACGACAGTCGATGAGCCGCAAGGGCAACTGCCTGGACAACGCCGCCACCGAACAGGTGTTCGGCCATCTCAAGGACGAGTTCTACCGCGACCGCGAACTCGACTCGTACGAGCGGTTCAAGGCCGAGCTCGACGACTACATCATCCACTGGAACACCAAACGACGCCAGATACGACTCGGTGGACACACCCCGGAGGAATTCCGGAGAGCGTCCACCGTGGTCTGAGCCTGTATCCTAATAAACAGCGTCCAACAATCGGGGCGCAGTTCAAACCGGTGGCCGCCCCTGTTTTTTTACAACGTCAATCACCGTTTCCCCAACGAGGCGATCATCTCCGACAGCGAATCGGCGGAGTTCGCCGATTCCAGCAGCGTCCGCTCGCAATCCGCGAACTCCTCGAGGCTTGCCCAGAACATTGCCAGATCCGAATCCGTGTCGGGTTCCGGATCGCATTCGAGGGCGAGTCCCTGCTCGTCGGCCGCCTGCCCCTTGCAGCCCTCGAACCATTCCGTCTCAGATGCCCACAGTTCGTAGGCGCACCGGCGGGCCTCGCGCGCCGCCGTGGCGTAGGCGGCCAGGGCCTTCGCCAGTTCCGCCCGCTTCCGCCTGTCCGGCTTGAACAGCTGATCTATCCGGTCCGCGAACCGGCGCCACTTCAGCTGCTCCTCGAGGGAATCACCGTCGGGGATGTCCGTCATATCCAGGGCGCTCACTTTTTCTCCGATCGTCCGGCCGCGTCGATGCTCCGTCCTAGGCGGCGGATGTCATCCCGGATGTCGGCCGCCGCCAGCGAGAAAGCGGCGACCAGACCGCCTGATGCGGAGACCACGTGCAACCCGGACGGGAGCCACGGGACGCCGAACCCCAGCCGGGCGCAGACGAACGCCATTAATGCCGCGGCCCGGGTTCCGAACGGTTCCGGCCATGCGACCCATCGGCCGGGGTGGCATGGCAGCCAGCGTGCCAGCTCTTCGTATTCCTCCTCGTTCAATTTTCTGTCTCCTTATCCGCCGGATGCCGGATACCGGCCTCTCGATCCAACCTGTTGACAATGTCCTGCATGCCCGGGTGGTACCGTTCGATCAGGAGCAGTCCCCGATGATGGTCGTTGCGAATCGAAACCCATGTTGGGCAATAGTCCAAGAACTCGTCGGCCTGCTCGTTCAGCTTCAGCATCCCATTCCGACGTATGATCGTGTAGCCTTTCGAAGACACGGTGAATATGACCGGCTTGGACCATGGAAGACCGACCCCGAAAATCGAATCCATACAAACCTGCGCATTCCAGAATTCCGGGACCCCCGGAAGGTCTTCAGGCATCCAAAGCGCAACTATGACAAGAAGAAAAGCGCCTGAGGCTAAACCAATGCAGAGCGCGAGTGCGGAATTATCCGGATCCGCTTGGAAAGGCAATACCGCCAAACGCTTTTCCCAGAACGATGGGGGAATCCGTATGGACAGGATGATGACCCATATCTGGCCCAGTACAAACAGCAGGCGCGATACCGAACCGACGATTTCCGAACCGGACAGAGCTTGTATCAGCAATGCCATGACATCATATCTGACGATAACAAAATCGAGGACGAGCAGCGATAGCACTACTGCTGTAATCAGCGTATAAACGGCGATTCCGACAGCCCATTCCCCGATCGTCCGACCCCACAGCATGAACGCGGGGGCGATGGCAGCGCAGACGACTATCGTCAACGCGACGATATGGGGCGGATCAATTCCTTTTCTCATCATGTTTCTCATTCTTGTGGTCGCGGACGATGAGGATCATCCAGCCGAAGCACGGGAGTATCCGGTATTCGCCGTACCGGGTCAACGCGGCCGCCAGGCGTTCCGCGCCGGGGCGGGTGGTCCATTCCCTTGAGTCCTCGTCGTAGTCCTCGGCGATCCACCCCTTCTTCAGCAGCCCGTAATGCGCCCGTTTCCACGCCCAGCTGACGATTGCACCGAACAGATTGCCCGTCAGATACAGGAGCAGGATTCCCAGTATGATCGCGAACGGGGTGAGCACGCCCCACCAGTACCCGTCCATCAGAACCGCCCCAACCGGTGCAGGGCTTCGACCGAATGGATGCGGGCCTGTTCGCCGCCCGCGCCCTCCGCGGCGTTGACGGCCGTCCCGTTCTCGTCCGGCGAGCCGAACATGGGTCGGCGCAGCTCCCCGTCCTCCAGCTCGTAATCGGTCGGATCGTGTTGGGCGGCGAGCCGGGCCAATTCCCTGACCTCCTCGCCGGACAGGATGATCTGCGCGACGTCCAGGCCGTCGAGCAATTGGCTTATCGTCCAATCCCCCGTCGCGGGATCCCGCCACGCTTTGCACCATTCGCCCAGATATTCGAAATCCTCCGGCGGATGCATGTAGTCGAATGCCATGATCAGTTCCTTTCCGTGGGATCCGGGTCCGGATCCCATCCGCGTATGCGTGCGATGAGCCGGCAGACGCCGGCCGGCATGAGCAGTATGAAAAACGTGGCGGCGGCGGCCTGCGAGACGGCGGTCATGATGCGGATGCCGAACAGGAGCCGCAGCAGGAGCGCGCCGCCCAGGGTGGCGAGGGCGCCGAACGCCATGAGCAGGAGCGCCATGGCGAGGCCGGCGGCCAGCAGTCCCGGCTCCACGCCCGCCGCCGGCCGGGGCTCCCCCATGTGCCGGGATGATGCGCCGTGCCTCATCGTCGTCCGCCTTTCACATGCCGCCGGCGTCCGAGCTGTCCGATATAGGAGAGCGTCCATTCCCCGGCGTCCCGCGTACGGTCGAATCAAGCAGGGTTACTTTCTGGTTTTTCACGGAAGCGTAGCCGTCTCCTGGTTTGCCGTCTTTAACCCATGAAGCTTCGTATCGGCCGTCTTCCGTGATGCTGTGCCATCCGGTCACACTGATTTGCAATTGGGTGATTCCATAGCCGTTCTCAATGGTTTGCGTGTAATCAGCGGGTTTGGGTGCCAGCGCGTAGCAGAGTGTGAGAATTCCCGCACCGACGAGCAGACAGGCCATTGACCGTACCACGATTTTGAGGGCTGGTTCGCTGAATTTTATTCGGGTGAACCAGCTTGTTTTCTCGATGATAAACATTTGTACCGGAATGAAGGCGATCCCGGCGGCTACGCCTATGACAAGGCATATAGTTCCTATTTGACGCCATTCGGCTGAGATGGGTGCAAGATCAACCATTGCAGGACTCCTTTTTTCTTGTGAATTTTCAACGTTTGCGCTTTCGTTGTTCGTTGTCGTGTTTGGTGTCCGTCTTGTCGCCTGTTTCTTTTCCGGCGAAGGCGAACACTATCGTGCAGATGAGGCACGTGATGAGGATGAGCGTGGTTCCTGGGTCGATTGCCATCAGGTTTGCTGCCTTGTTGTTTGATGTTTTCCGAGCATGATCGGATGCCTTTTACGAAATGTTTTATGTGGACTAACTCAGTATAACATGTTAGTTCATATGGTTCTCATAGTAAGGCTGCTCGAAATCTTCCTCGCTCATCTTGTATGCGCTGCTGTACGAGGAAATCCGCACATACACGCGCGCCTTGGCGTAGGAGCCGATCTGGATGCGCTTGCCCCTTAAAAAGAAAAACGTTGAAAACAAAGGGCGCGGCACAATCGCCACGCCCCGAAACCAAACAAAAACCCTCACGCTCAAGCCTTGTTCCCAAAGCTCGGATACGCGCTCCGGTCGATGTCCTCCACAAGCACGACTTGGTTAGGTTGCGGGTCTCCCGCAAAGTCGCCCACACCGGCCACCCTATGTCCGGGCAAGTGTTCCAAGTCGTATATGGGTTGTGTTCCCGTGCTGCTCATGCTGTTTCCTCCGTTGGATTGTCTGGGTGAGTTTGCAACCGACTTCGTTTAAGGTTGATATTTTTATGGTAAGGGTTTTAGTGGAGGTTGGTTTGAGGTTGGCGGAAAGTCGGCTCGGATTTGGATAAATACGGCAGTCTTCCAATCGGGCGGGTTTGGCGGAAGTCCGAAGGGACTTCTCTCAACGTTTCAGACATTTCCAGTACACGCCCGTGGCGTAAGCCCATTCGCGTGCTGCCTCGCACAGGTCGCCTCCCCATTCGCTCGCGCACCGGCATGATACGGACGGGAAACGTTCACACATGCGGGGTCCCATCCCGATTTTCGGGCGCTCCCCGCATTTCGGACATTCGGTTGAGAGCAGCATGTTCACATATTCGACGCAGCCACGGAGGAAGTCGTCTGGGTATTCCGCACAGTCTTCGGCGGTCGGGTACCATGAGCGGCTGAAATCGATGTCCCGGTTGAACCAGCGGATGTCGCACCCGTGCCCGCACGTCAATCCGACCATATGCCAGCCCAGTAGCGGCATACGCCGGACGACGGCGTCCAGACGGCCTTGGCATAACGGGCATGGGGTCTTAAGTCTGACATGTCGGGTCATTCGGTCTCCTTGGCGTTCGCCCAGTCACAGGACATGCCGCTTCTGATATCTCCGCTTAATATCAGACATGTGACCTGTCGCCCGTCATGCAGGTTGGCACCGCGTAGGCAGTCGAGTCCGTATTGTTTGAGGATAGCTTCGATGCTTTCACCTTCGAGGATGCCGTTTGTCATGGCGATTTTCATTTGTGGTTTCCCGTGTTTGTTGGTGTACATGGGGTTTCCTCTTTCGATTATTTATGTAGACGCATTCAGTATAGCATATATGGCGACAAGTTGATCGGGTGTGGCGCGCGGGCGAAACGGAGCCTCGCGGTAGACTTGGCAAAAGAGGCGCAAACATACTATACTGAATACGTCCACATAGAGAATGAAAAGGAAACACCATGCAAAACCGGTCAACTCAAGCCAAACAACAACTCCGAGACCCACACACAGGCCAATTCATCGACGAAGGAAAAACAGACAGCCTACCCACCGGAAACAAAATCCAACAAGCCATCCAGCGACTCTCCCCCACCAACACCGACCCCGACTGCAATCAGCTCCTCGCCGCCACCGACGCATTCAACGACCCCTACGAGGCACGACACATCGAATTCGACATGCCCGACGGCACCACCATCAGCGGCTACGCGCTGGACGATGACCGTATCGACCGCAACAAGGTGCCCGCAGGCTGGCACGCCTACTCCGTGATGGAAAGCGACAGCGACAAGGACAGCGAAACCACCTTGTCCATCGACCATGACGGCTACGTGAACCATCGCATGGACTTCATCACCACCGAAGACCTCAGCCAACGCATCGACGGCGGGCAGCTTACCGAAATCCGCGGTGATGACTGGGGTTTCACCGGCAACGACCTCGTGGACGATCTGGTCGAAAAATCCGATAACGACGACTTCGACCTCGACATCGAACTGGAGGAGAAGCGTCGCGCGATGATGGACGATGCCATCCGCGACCAGATCTTCTTCAAACCAAACGAGGAGAACATGACCGCATTGAAGGCGGCCGCATGGCAGACCATCAGCCACGACGAACAGAACAAAGGCGAATCCGCGATCGGCGACCTACGTATCGTCCCTTCCTCCAACCCGACATTCCTGCACCTCGAAGACATGAGCGAAGAACGCTTGGAGGAAGCTCGGCTCAACGGTGGTTGGAAGCCCGACAGGGACAAGTACGTGCATTTCACCAAGGACGGCGATCTCGAGGGGCTCTCCTATTCGGAGGCGGACAAGCTGATTTGGGACAACCGGCAGCGCATCCTGCAAGCAGTCCGTGACGACGATTCCGCGAACTTCGGTACTGTCAACCTGCTGCACAACTGTTTCGACCGTGAACGGCAGGTGCGTGAACACGACTATAGGACCCCGGACGACAACCGATAGAAAGAAGTGGCAAGAGAAATATGGCAAACGCCATCAATGATATGGAACGCAAACTCAATGAGAACGAGACCCACGCCGATCCGAACGCGAAGACCGAGGACATGAGGCAGCAGCCACCATCGGTCAAACCGGCTGGCCGTCGCCGTCACCCTGTGAAAAAGACCCCAACGGTCAAGGTCGAGGCAAAGACCGATGTGGAAGATAAGGAAAAGGAGAGCAATTCCCTGTCGCGTCCGTTCGCGTGCATGCTTCCCGCCACCGTCGAAGAGTTCCTGCACGCCGCGATGATCCAGATCATGCAGGGGCTGGGAATTTTCGCGCTCATCGTCACGTTTATCCTGATTGGTCAGACCGCTTTGGCGGCGCTGACGTTGCTAAGCCTCATCGCGTTCCTCGGCTGGCGTTTCGCCACCTATGATTGGGTTCCCGTCGAGACCTTGCGCCGTTCAGTCGAATCCCAGTACGGGATCGCGGTGCTGAGCGTCATCGACTCCGATGACGTGAACATTCCGGTACGTCTCGTCCATGAGGGGCACCGGTATGTGATTTGGTATGCGAACGGACTTAATAGCCGAGTGAACACGACCAATCTGATTCCTTCGCGAGGCCGCATTGTTTTGACCGACTCGAATTATGAGGTTTTGCCCGCGATGGAGGTTGCTGCGTGACCCGTACCCTGTTCGTCGGAGACCTGCATGCGAAAGCCGACCTGCTGCCTTTGATCAGCCGGGTTGCACAACGCGAGACCGCCGGCCGCATGATCCTGCTGGGCGACATCTGCGACGATTGGAACGTGTCGAACAACGGTCTGATCCGATTCTTCGACACGTTCGCCTCCTGGTGCCGACGTGAAGCCGGTGAACGTGAGATGGTTCCGCTGCTCGGCAATCATGATGTGCCGTATTTTTTGAAGCAAGGCTCCTCCTCCTATGCGAGGGTTCGCGCAATAGCGCCCGGTTTCAAGCCTGGCGCACATCGCAAGGTGCATGAGCTGATGCAGGATATCCCGTTCCGACTGGCTTGGACGGACGGGAACGTTCTGGCCACACATGCCGGCCTCGCCTGCTCCTGGGGGCGCAGGCGGCTTGGTGTCGATTACATGAGCATGCCGGTCGAAGAGATAGCCGAACGTTTGAACCAGATGATTCTCCACCCGGCTTCGCTGGTGGTGCCCATGTCTGACATAGGTCCGGCGCGCGGCGGCGCGGGCACTCCCTCTCCCCTGTGGTGTGATCGTAGCGAGTTCGCCAAGGACGGTGACATGTGTCTGACGCAGGTGGTCGGGCATACGCCCGTGCCCACAGTGTTGCATGAGCATGATGCGTGGTTCTGCGACACGTTTTCCACGATGAGCGATGGCTCTCCCATTGGTGATGGGTCGCTACTGATGCTTTCGGAGGGCGGCTTCTACAGCGTGCCGCTGCTTGGCTGATTTGTTCTGACGCAAAAGCCCACCTCCTTCTTTTTTGTGGGAGGTGGTTTTTCTGCATTTTGCGATATATGAGATACATGTTATACTGAATATGTCCACATAAAAAAGAAAGAGGAGCAAAAATGGTCAAGCTCATCGACAACAACAAGGCAGTCGAGATCAGCATCAACGAATGGGACGATGAGTCCAAGCAGTACGGCTACGACTGGGCCGCCGACTTTTTCGAGGTCGGCTCGTTGCGACAGGTGCCGAATCTAAGCGACTATACGGATGCTGATCTTGCGGAACTTGGGCTTCCGCCGCGTGCCGTAATCCAGCTTGATGATGTAGTGGAACCGTCCGGCCGCATTATTGACGGTATCGGTACATTTGGCTGTGATGATGACGGCTACTTGGTCAATGACGTCGATTACTGCATCGAGCAGGCGAACGACATGGTGGCCGGCATCGGCGACTTCGCGGTAGACGGCCCGCAGCCGAATCAGGTAGTGGATGTGACGGAACTCGACCGGAGCGCATACCCGGCCACTCTCTGACCGCCGAAAATGTAATATCACCCCCTCTCCTAGCTGGGCCGGGAGGGGGCATACAACTTCAACGAGCAAAGGAAAACCAATGAAAATCACCACACCCAAAGGGACTCTCGAAAGCATCGAGGCCATCCTCGAAAAATACGGACGCGACTGCCTCCGCGACGCAGACCTGAGCGGGTTTGACTTAAGTCATGCAGACCTGACCAATGCCGACCTGACCAATGCCGACCTGAGCGGCGCCGACCTGACCGGTGCAAACCTGAGCTATGCAAACCTGACCGGCGCCAACCTGAGCCGTGCCTGCCTGATCGGCGCAAACCTGACCGGCGCCGACCTGAGTCGTGCCTGCCTGCTCGCCGCCAACCTTCGCGGCGCCGACCTGACCAAAGCCAACATGATGGGTGCCGACCTACGCTCTGCTGACATGATGGGCGCCAACCTGACCAAAGCCAACATGATGGGTGCCGACCTACGCTCTGCTGACATGATGGGCGCCAACCTGACCAAAGCCAACATGATGGGTGCCGAAGGCGCAGATCTCATCATGGCGCAGACGCGCATCCTCCCTGACGGAGGCGACATCATCGGTTGGAAAAAAGCATGGACAGTGGACGACCAGCCAATCATTGTAAAACTGCTTATCCCGTCCGACGCGCAACGCTCCAATGGCATGGGTCGTAGATGCCGCGCCAGCGAAGCAAAAGTGCTTGACCTGCAAGACCTTGCCGGACACAGTATTGCGACCGTGGCGTACAGTGCGCACGACCCGGAATTTGCCTATAGGCTTGGCGAGACCGTGGAATCTGACGGCTTCGACCCCGACCGTTGGGCCGAATGCACTGACGGCATCCACTTCTTCATCACGCGCATCGAAGCCGTCGGATACTAGGGGGAGTCAACCCCCTTGAGCGCACAAAGGCCGCTCCACCGGATCGATCCGGCAAGCGGCCTCTGCGAACTGGACAACGCCCAGCTTTCTCACCAGATAAACATAACAGGTAATCATCACATGTGGAGAGCATGGTGTGTCCCTTCGGGGACACACCATGAAGCCGACAACAACCCGGCAAAAGGAACCGTCAAGGAGGTCCAAAAATGGGAAACACCGAAGAGACAGCAGCAGAGGAGACGCTCGAACGGGAGGGCGCGTCCAACGCGGGACGTGGGGACATGGAACCGGCCCGCGAGGTGCAGGCGCCGGACGGATGCCCGTCGCCGCTGGAGATCCGACCCTACGACCCGTCCGCAGACCCCGACGCCGATTACGGCGCGAACCCCCGCCCCATGTTCAAGGTGAACGACTGCGCCAGCGCTCGTCTGGCTGACGGAATCGACCCGAACGGGTACTACATGAACACTTGGGACTGATTCACACGAACACAATTCTTAAAAAGGAGCCGACATGACCATCAACCTGCACGACATCACCGGACAGGAATCGGGAATCATCCTCGTGGAAATGGATGAACGCGGACGACGCATGAACATGGTCGCCAACTGGGGCGACAAGGACGGACTGCCGTATCTCGTCGAACCGATGTTCGAACCGTTCTCGTTCGCCTTCCTTCAGTCGGAGGACGTCCACGTCGAAACCGAACGCATCCACAGCGGGACACTCAACGACGAAATCGCCCACGACGGCCTCGAAGACTGGAACCCGTTGGACGACGACTTGGAATCGGACGAACCCTGCACCGTCTACCCATTGTCGAACGGCTGGATTGTCGTCGCGCCGAAGGAATGGAACTGACAAGATGAAAACACGCGACATCCTCATCACCGTCACCCGCACACTGCCGGGCTGGCATGTGTACAACGACCGCCAATTCGGACGCATCACCGCGTTCGACCCTCAAGCGGGATACGAGATTACCGTCAACATTCCCGACAGCGATACCATCTGCATCGTCCGCACGCGGTACGAGCTTGAGTACGAGCTTGTCGAAGATGTAACCGTCCTCGACACGGCCGACATGGGTGAGGAACAGGCGTTGGACGAGCTGTCCCGCCTACTGGCCGCGCCCATGCCGCGCACCGATCGTCTCATACGACTGAAGGAACGGTTCGGCAAGACCGCCGAATGGTGCCGAAACGCGCTTGGCGACGAACAGGAGGCGAAGGATATAGAAGACATGGCCGAACACTACATGCGAGTATGCGAGTCCTGCAACAAATATCCCGAACACGACCCGGTGCCCGTGTTCGAGGGGTGGTTGCTGGGCGAGGAGCTTGGCAGCCCGTATGAGACGCGCCGTCATGCCGCGTTGCACATGCTGTCCGCCGTGCATCGACTGGACAAGGAGTGAACCATGCTGAACATCGAGAAAACGCTACAGGACATCCAAGGGCTACAAAAGGAACTCGCCGCCATCGGCGTGGGCATCGAATTGGGTGAGCCTATCGAGAACGATGAAGTGATGACTATATCTGCCCCATGCTTTTTCGATGATGATGGCGATATGGAGCTTCACTACATCCGACCGGATGGCAACATCTGCGATGGTGGATGCCGTGGCGAGACGGTCGAGTTCAGGGAATACCGCATGCGTCTTATAGACCGTCTCGCCCGATACTACGAAGACGAAGCCGGGAGCATCCCGGGCAAGTGGGCAGAACTGTGTGGCAGGAAGGGCGTTCCATTGCCTCAAGTAATCAGGACACGCAAGGAGGGGATGGAGGATGCCGTCAAGCGACTGCGCGGCTTTATCAAGGACGAATTGCCCGAGTTGAGCAAGGCTGAATACAAACTGCTCGAAAACGTCAGGCAGGGCCGAGATGCGCGTTTGTTCATGGATAGCTGGGACTGCTTCGGATTGGTCGGAAGGGGACTGATTAGGCAGGACTACTGGTCGCTCGCTGACCCCGGGTATAGCGGTCTGACCGAACTGGGGGAAAGAGCTATGAAAGGTTATAGGAATCACGTCAAGAATGGGGACTGAAACCATGTTGAACATCGAGAAGACGCTGCAATCCGTCCGTGGCCTATTGGACAGGCTGGGCAAGGAAGGCGTGGAGTTTACGCTGGTCGAATCGAAATACTCCGACTGTGTGGCGGACGTCCGCAACCCTAATAACAAGGTATACGTGTTCCTCGAATGCTCGATTCGTCCGAATGGCACCTTCGTCTGGCGGGATTACGACCATCATAAAGGAGTCTGCGACTTCGACGAATTCCGCGTGCGGATAATCACCCTCACAGCGGACGAATACCTCGACAAGGCGAAAGGCAAACGCAAACGGTGGGACGGCCTGTGCGACGGTACGGATACGCCAATGCCGGATTCGCTGGCCGCAGTCGTATCCGACATGGAGAACAAGGCCAACCGTCTGAAAGCGTTGCTGGAACCCGACGACCCGCCCCTGCTGGACAAGCGGGACACCGCAATCCTGACAGACCTTAAACCGTATGACATGGTCAAACCGAAGGAGGAATCACAACGGCTACGGGAGCTGGGCGTGCTGGAACGCAGATACTACATCGACCAAGTGTTCGACGCGCTGACCGACAAGGGCGAGAAGGCGTTGAAATTCGCGTCGCACATGCATGAACTACCGTGAGGCTGAAGCCGTCACGGTTTCCTGCTTCGCCGCACCCGCTGAAACACCCACGCAAGCGGTATTAGGAAAGGAATGAAAAGGAACCATCATGAACGCGAACGAAACCTGCGAAGATTCAATCCACGGCCCGTACGAGCCGGATGACGTGGCTGACCACTGCGGCGGTTGCGGCATACCGTTGTGTGAGGAGCATGCGAGGAAATGCCCCTGTTGCGGGCGCGTCAACTGCACGGACTGCGGCGAGATATGTGAGGCCTGCTGGCGTCTGGTATGCCGTGAGCACGCCAAGTGGAATCCCGAATACGCGCAATACGAATGCCCTGCATGCTACGACCGTTGGGATTGCGGGGAAAGGTAGAGAGGACGATGAACCCGAACGAAAACGAGCCGACACCACCGCTCACCGACGAGGAGCGCGAGCATAGGCGTGTCCGCTATGCCCAGTATTGGGCGAGCAAACGCGTCGCTGACGAGTTCGCCGGCGCGATTCTCATGCCAGAATCAAAGGTCGAGGAATTCCGATTCGTCGGCAAGGACCCGGCAATAATGGCGCAACTGTTCGATGTGCCAGTCAGTGCAATGAGAATGCGTTTGGGCAATCTCCGAAGGCAATAGCCGAGCGATTCAAACTATGGCAGAGCATTCAACTTTGGAAAGGATGAATCATGTTGAACCTCACAGAACTCATGGACATTGGTTGCGCCCATACCGTGACCGATTCGGACGGTTGGGTGTACCCGTGCGGCAAACCCATTGTGGCAATCCGCCGATGGCCGGAGGGCGACGGGGAAAGCTTCGGCGGCGTCTGCCAGCGGCACGCCAAACAGGCCGGTGCCGAACTCGTGCCGTTAGAAAACGTTCCGCAGTAAGGCAGAAAGGAAACAAGGAGTGAACCATTTGAACCTCACAGAACTCATGGACATTGGTTGCGTCCACACATAAAAGCATCCACAACAAGGAACCCCCACATGAATCAGTCAGAACTTAAATCCGACCTCATGGCATGGTTGGAACAACAATGGGACAAGGCCGTCAAAGACTCCGAAACCCCGGACAAGGAACTGTTGGAGAAATACACTTTCTACGACGGCCTCACCGCGGCCTACGAATTCACCATTGCCCGATTGAACTCTGCGGAAGGCACGGAAGCCCCGACCGTAAGGTCGGGGAGGTTCACTGAGACTGTTCGATAAAGAAAAGCGTTTTAACGGGGTCTTTTTCGCAAAAACAACGATTTTGACCCCGTTAAAAACAGAAAGGCAACTCACATGGCAGTGAACGTCACACAGAAGGACAAGACCCTGAACGACGTAATCGAATTGGCGGCCCGATTCGCCCGCTGGAAGACATTCCCCTGCTAATCAATAACAGGCGGAAGGAGCAGGTCGAATATCTACGCGAACTGGTGCACGATATCAATGAGTCATTGGAATGCTACGGCAGCGACATCCCGGAAAACAAGAAGGACTAATCAATGGCAAACATCACCAAGCCCGCCGTCGAACGGCATTCCTGTGATATCGCCGGCTGTGCGAGCATTGCCGAAAATCCAATGTACTGGGGAGTGAGCTTTCCCGTCGTCGCACAGGACAATTACGATGACGGCTCCTATTTCGGCGGCACGCGCACCCGGATCATCAACCCTGTCACCATCGGCGTCGGCGCCATCGACGGGTTCACATTCGCCGTCATGTCCGACGGTAGCTGGCGCAACGAGTCACGGAACGCATACGGCGACAATGCGGAGGCGTTGAAGAAATACGCGGAGGGAGTCCGGCAATGAGCGCGGCCGTCTTCGCCGTCGGCGTCCTGCTGCGGTTTTCGCGCCGGCTCGTCCTGCTGGCAGCGGCAGGCGTTCTCATCCGCTCCATGGTGGACAGGCATGTCACTATGCCGCGCATGATATGGACGGTCTTGGCCCTGCCATGGTACCTGATCGGCGACCGTCTCGACATGGGCATGTCGCGCGCGATCGCCGGGTTCGTCGCGGCGCACATGCGGGCGACGTTCATCGTCCTGCTGTTCCTGTTCCTCATCCTGTGCGGGATCGGGTTCATCCTCCTCTCCCTGGAACACGACCGGGAACAGAAGGAACGCATACGGCAGACGATAAGACAGATGGGAAGGGAGAACGGATCATGAAAGGGAGTTCTTTCCTCAAACCGGTGGATGGCCGCTGCTGGTGGTGTGGTTCCCCGTTGGAACCGGCTCTGAATCATCGTGGCATTCCGACGGCGCGCTGCTCCAACCCGAACTGCCGTACCCGTTTCAGCTGGACCGACTACACACCGCCACAACCAGAATGGAAGCCGGAACCCAAACCGGCCACACCGGATATCACCGACCATGACGGACCGCGTTCGGTATCCGAAGCGGACTGGCTGGAATTCAATACGGAGGCCAACGATTACGGGGTGCCCGACCGTGCGGGCCTGCAATCCGTCATCGATGTGATAGGCGAACACTACCTGCATCTCGCCCGCGAATGGGGTTGGAACGACACCGAGGTGCGCGACGCCATGTATGTGGAGACGAAACAGAGAGGATGGTGCAGGGAATGAGCGTCGTCACGCCCGAGATTCGTTTCTTCGCAGACTGTCACTGGTTGATGGCCGACAACATCATTCTGCTCAAAATCACGCCGATGTTACCGTACGAATGGTCGAACCTGAGAAGACTGTTCGACTGCAAATCCACATTCGAAACACGAAGCGGACCGTTCGACTACTGGCGCATTCGCCTTGAATTCGACGGGAACCTGATCCACTGGACGGTTTCCGACGGCTGGTGGCATCCGAAAACAACGACCTTCGACACCGACTATGAGACGACCATGACGGTCCTGTTCGACGTCGGATACGACCAGTGGCGCAAGGACCGCGGCATCATGGACGAGGCCGACAAGGCCGTGAAACGGTTGAACGATTCAGGTATCCCCGCCACGCGCTCTTCGGATCCGGACTATCTGGTGTTCGAGGTCGGCGAAAGCGTGTTCCGTGCGCTATTGCCCGCCGATCCGACGCATGCGGCAAGTCGGCTGATCGAAGCGGTCAGAAATCGCGAGAAGATTCTCGATGGCTACCGGAAGACCGTCGCCGGTCTTGGCAGGGTCGAGGCATTGGAGGCGGATGACGTGTACTGGGATGACCTGTTCTCGAACGGCGACCCGGTCGAAACCGGCGCCGTCATATTCCAAAGCCAAGGTGCGGAAGACCATCCCATCAGTCTGGACCTGCTGATCATGTCGGACGGCACCTGGCAGCCGGACGGCTTCGACTCCGACAGGGAGGGCACGGCGGCCGACGTGCGCGGATACCTGAGCCAATGGACGGGGGACAATCGATGAAGAGCATCACGAAAGCCCAGTACGCCATGCTGTTTTTCGCCGTCGACAGGCTCAAGGAAGACTCGTGGCATACCGGCCCCTATGGTTTCGACGCGTTGAAGGAACGCGGCCTGGTCGATTTCGGGCAGCATGACCGGATCATCACCGACGAGGGCATTGCGTTCGTGAAACGTATGCTTGCCGACCCGGAGAGCATGCCGATGACCGCGAAACGGGCGATAGCCGAATATGATGTGCTGCGCGACGAATATGCGCACCTGTTCGAGCATGATCCGGGCATGAGGGTCAGGGTGGCGATGTTCGGCGTCCATGGTCTCGAACCGGTCGAACCGCCGACCGGCATCGACGGGTTCCGAACGGACACCATCTACGATTTCAAGGATCTGGACGTACTATCGGTGACCTTCGCGATCACGCACCTGTACTCCGGGTTCAACCCGAATCATCATGTGATCGTCCGGGCGCATGAATCGTATACGGATCCCCCAGCCCCGGTCATCGACAGCATCAACAACCGCCAGCTACGCCAATCGGGCGGCACACGATATCTGAAAGTATCCAGAACCGTATTGGACAAGGAGAAGCAATGAACGTCGAACGCATCATCGTAGAAACCAATGACGAGACCGGCAACAATCCGGTTGAATACGATTGGGAGTTCGGCCCGGACGGCGTGTTCCGCATGACCGGTGACGGGGATATGCCCGCCGCCTTCGAGGAGTCCGCCGCCATCGTGGAGGCGTTCAACCATGTCAACATGAGCATCGTGAACGGGGAGCGGACACCGCTGAAGGACGGCGATCACGCACTGCTCGCCCTTCTTGCCGCCGTCCTCGCCACCCTCGTCCCGTTCGTGGAGGGGAAGGACGGCGACCAGGTGGGATTCATGATGGGCGATACATCGAACGGCTTCAACGTCAATATCACGTCGGCGGAGTTCCTGGCCTGCTGCCGGTCCATGTGGATCGGCGCAGATGTCCTCCGTGGATTCGGCCGATATCTGAACCTCCGTTGGGACAGGGATCGCGGGGAATGGGTCGAGGCGGGCACCGGGCTCGCGTTCCTCGGGGCGGACAGTCAGGTGGCTTTCATGCTGGAGACCGGCATGAACAACGGCGACGGCATCCGGTTCGACCCCATGGAAGGCAAGGAGGATACCATCCAGTCGTTCCGGCTCCTGTTGGAGACGGCGAAAAGCGCGGGCATCCCGGTCAGCTGGGAGGCGTGATGGCCGGAAGAAAATACATCATCGGCGTGTATATCACGGACGGCGAGAACGCCGATACAATGGCGACGCTCGACATCAGTAGCAGACCATGGCATGCGGCCATCAACACCCGCGACTTCAAGCCGGGAGCCCGGCATGCGCTGTCCTTCGGCCTGCGGCTCCTGGCCGACAGGCTCGACGAATACAAGGAGGAGTGATGACCGATTACTCGCAATGGCTGGAAACGGTGTCCGAGGCGGTGCGGCCGGCGAAAGGACGCCATCATCCTCGCCGTGCTGTCCGTGTTCTGCTTCGCCGGCATGGTCATCGCATTCGTGGGCGGCATCGCCTTCATAGGCCGTCCGAAGAATTCGTGAAGGCCAACGTCCGGATCACGGCCGTGATGGCCCTGGGATGCGTCGCGTCCGTCATCGCGTTGCTGTTCGCGACGGCATCCGGACCCAATGGCGTGGAACCGTTCGCAACGCATACCGAGAACATGTACGGTATCGAACATCTGCGCTGCGATGGAGCGGATTGCCCGGCATACGACCTGCCCGCGGACAACACCTCCGCAAGCTGGCTGAAGGACGGCCGGCTCGAACAGGGGCGCTTCATCATTGACGACGGGAACAAGGTCGGACTGGCCGGCCCCGACGGGGAACTATTGAAGGAGGCGGAACGGTGAGCGGGTTCTGGATCGGATACATCCTCGGCCTCGTCACGCTGCCGGCCGTCGCGGCGCTCGTGTTCCTCGGGCTCGTGGCGTCCGCACTGTTTCCGGCGTCGTACGGATGGGAGTGCTATTGCTGCGGCGAGGCCGTCATCGCGGAACGGGACAGCCATCCGGTGCCGGGTCTCATCGCATGGGCGAGATTCCAGGCGCACCGGCTGACCAAACGGCATCGCATCAACCACAGGGCATGGGTGAAGGCCGGCAGCCCGTACTTCGACTGGAAGCCGGTGATTTGATGGGACGTTTCGGTTCAGACCAGTTGCAGGGTGCGGCCGTCAGGCATGACCGCATTGACCTGCAGCTTGCCTCCAATCGCGTCGAGGTATCTGCGCAGAGTGCGGATTTCGGTTTTGTCGACGTCGCCGGATTCGAGGCTGCTGACCCGCTTCTGGCTGACGCCCATGCGTTCGGCGAGCTGCTTCTGGGTCACGTCCTGCCGCTTGCGGGCCTCTTTCAGCTCGTACAGGCGCATCTCCTCAAGAAGCTGTTCCTTGCGCTCGTCGATGGTCTTCTGGTCAAGGTCGTGATCGGCCTTGAAGTCCTCCAACGTGTAGCTCATTTCGTGTCCTTCCCATGTTGTTCTTCCAGCCATCGGATGTATCGTCGTTCGGCTTCGCGGATGGCTGTCTTATACCATTTGTTCCATTTGTTCTGTTTGTCTCCGCCGACCAATAGGACCGCTTTGCGTTCCGGGTCGAAGACGAACAGGATTCGGACTTCGCTTCGGCCTGCCGAACCGGGTCTCAGTTCCTTCATGGAGCCGATGATGGAGCCCTCGATTTTCCCCACCAGGGGGCGTTTGAGGTTCGGTCCGCGTTCCCGAAGGAGGTCTAGGGCCGCGTAGACCTGGTAGGCGGTCTGTTTGTCAAGTCCGTCAAGCCAGTCCTTGATGGGTTCCATCTCTATCTGCCACATACCCATAAATATACCATATAAGGTATATAAAGTAAAGTCGGAAACGAGAAAAGCAATGACCAAATGCAAGAAACCAACGCCGTACGACCCAAAGCTCATCGCCGCCCAATGCGACCCGTTGACCCTGCGGTCCGGCTGCACGGCCGGCTGCTGGAAGGGCGAGAACTTCAAACAGTGCGGCAGGCCGCCGGTCGCCATCCGCCGTTGGACCCGCGACGACGGGTACGACGACTGCGAACTCCTGCCCGAGGAGGGCGTATACGGACCTGTATGCAAAGCGCATGCCAACCATGATGCCGTCCCGTTGGCCGTCGTATTGGACGCGATGACGGGAGTCGGGCGATGATGGGCGCATACGACCGGTTCATCGCCCGGTGCAAGGCGGTCGTCAGCCATCCCAGGCCGCCCGAACCGCCGATGCGGCTGCGTCTGCATGAGGCCGGGCATGCGGTCGCCGGCCACCGGTTCGGATACGTGCAGCAGGGCATCATGCTGCGCGAGGATGATACCGGCCAGACCAGCCAGCGGTACGCCACCGGCCCGGACGATGATATGTCCGTCCGGTTGCAGACGGAGATGATCATCTCGATGACCGGTTTCGCCGTGACCATGGAATATCCGGAATATAAGACCGACGCGCTCCGAATCGGCGGCGACGTGCAGATGGAGCTGGTGAACGCAGCGATCATCCACCGGATAGACCCCGCGATGGGCTCCACCGAGGAGATCATGGACGCGCTATGGGTCAGGGCGCGGCTCATGGCGAGGAACAACAGGGCGCTGGTCCAAACGGTCGCCGGCAGGCTCGACCGGTACGGCTCCTATACGGGCGAGGAAATCCAGCGGATTCTCGACGAAAGCATGAAGGAGATCGGCCGATGAGCGGATTGGAATGGCCCGCCGACCTGACCGACTTCCGGTTGCCGTCCGCATGGGATGGGCAGCGAATCGACTGGCATGGCTGGCATCCACCCATCAAAGCCTGCTGGTGCAGTGATACCAGTGGCCTTTTTTAGAGAAGCGTGGTCAGTCCGTTTTCATCGAGTTCGAAGTGATCTACATCGTAGTGTAATTGCAGTTCCAGCCAGTATTCCGGCGTTGTTCCCAGCACATAGGCGAGTTGGAAAGCAGTGGGAACGGTGATTCGTTTTTTCCCCACGACAATGTAATTGATATAAGTCTGAGGCACGTTCATGGCTTTTGCCAGCCGATACATGGTGATATCGTTCGGCCGCAAGAATTTGTCCACCAACACTTCACCGGGGAGCGGCGCATGACCGTCGTTGCTCATTGCGGGCTCCTTTCTTTCACATGTCCTGCATTCGATAATAGCAAGGGAAATCATCGGTCGAACGGATAACGGGAGGTAATACCGTTTTGCCCGCTTTCCCTTCGCTGCAGCGGAAGAAAAGCGGGCAAAACATCAGGAGAGGAAATCAGTCCTCGACATGCCATGAGGAGGCGTGCTTGGCGGAGCGTACACGCATCAGCACGCAACCCGCGCCGGCTACGGCCATGATGGCCGCAAGGGTCACGATGGTCGCAGTGTCGGAACCGGTGTCCGACAGACCATCGTTCTTGCCGTCCGCAGTGGCCTTGGCCTTATCCGCAGCCTGCTTCTTGGCTTCCGCATCCTTCTTGGCCTGGTCGGCCTTCTGCTGGGCGGCCTGCTGCTTCCTGGCTTCCTCCTCGGCCTGCTTCTTGGCTTCGGCTTCGGCCTGCTTGGCGGCGGCGAGCTCCTTGTCGGAGGCCTCCTTATCGGCCAGCTTGGCCTCGTAGTCGACCTTGGCCTGCCCGTACGCCTTGTCGGCCTCGGCCTTCGCCTTGTTCGCCTCGTCGAGCTTCGCTTGGGCGTCAGCCAGCTTCTCATTCGCCTTCTTGAGGTTCTCCTCCGCACGGTTGAGACGGTCGATGGTCTTGTTCGCCTCGTCGAGCTTCGCCTGGGCGTCGTTCTTCGCGGTTTCGGCGGCCGTAATCGCGTTCTTCGCGTTGGCGATCGCCTCGTCGGCGGCCTTGACCTTCGCGTCGGCCTCCGCGACCTTCCGGTCGGAGACGTTCTTCGCGGCAAGCGCGGCGGCCTTGGCCTGCTCGGCCTCGGCCTTGGCTTCGTTGGCCTTTGCGAGATTCCTCGACGCCTGGGCCTTGTCGGCCGTGGCCTGTCTGATCGCGTTCTCGGCGTCCGTCTTGTCCTTGGCCGCAGCGGCGGCGTTGTTCACGGCGGTGTCGATCCTGGACCGGGCGGCGGCGACCGCCTTATCTGCGGTATTGACCTTGGACTGAGCTTCAGACTGTTCGGCGGTGGCGGCATCGACTGCATCCTGGGCGGCCTTGGTCGCGTTCTGGGCGTTCGCGTACGCCTCGTTCTTCAAGGTCTGATCCTTCTTCGCGTCGAGCAGGGCCTGCGCCTTGTCGCCTTGGGCCTTGACTGCCTCATCGTAGGCCTTCCTGGCCTCGTCGGCGGCGGCCTGCAGTCGGGCGGCCTTATCGGCTGCGGCCTTGGCTTCCTCGGCGGCCTTCTGGGCGGCCTGCTGTGCCGTGGCGAGGGCGTTGGCGGCGGTTTGCGCGTCCTTGGCGGCCTGCTCGGATTTGGCGAGGGCCGTCCGGTACGTGTTGCCCGCGTTTTCGAGGCTCGTCTTCCAGTCGGTGACGTCCTTGAGGTAGGCGTCCGCGTCCATGATGCGGCCTGAGTCCATGCCGAGCGACCATGCGTTGTCCATGAACGTCTGGCTGTGGGTGTTGCCGCCCACACCGATGATGGTGCCGTTCTGACTGACGCCGAAGCCGGTGATGGTCAGGTTCGGGTTGATAAGAGTGGTGTAGTGGCCGTAGTCGCACAAGGCAATGACCTGGTCGCCGGCCTTGCAGTCCAGTTTGCCGTCCGACATGTCGGCGTTGTAGTTGTTCTTCTCCTCCGTGTACCAGCCGTCGTACGGGTCGTCGTAACCCCAAGCGAGGTTCTCGCCGGCGCCGAACTGGCCGGGATGACGATCATGGTCGTTCGCCCAGTCCACGTTCGCCATGGCCTGCGCCATCAACGTGTCGCTGATCTGCAGAGGCTTCAAACCTTCCTTGACGCGGATCTCGTTGCCTTCCTGAATCCACTTAACTGCGGCAATCAGATTGTCCAACGTGGTGGAGTCGCCCTCCGCGCCCAGATGGATGCTGTTGAGGTACTTGGTGACGCTCGGATCGGTGAGGATCTTCACGGCCTGCGCGGCGTCCTTGCGGTCGCGGAAGTAGCTGATGGCGCCCGCGGCGAGCTTCGATTGGGCGGAATCCGCGGCGTCCTTCTTCGCCGCGGCATCCGCCCTCGCCTGTTCCGCGGCCTGTCGTTTCGCGTCCGCGTTCGCGGAGGCGTCCGAGGAGGCCTTGTCGGCGTCCTTCCGCGCCTGCTCCGCGGCCTTCTGGGCCTGCCTGGCCTGTTCGGCGGCCTTGTTCGCCGCATCCAATTGGGCGGCGAGATCGCTCAGGTCCCCGTCATCCTTGGACAGCTGTTCGACCTTCCGGTCGGCCTTCTTCTTGGCGACCAGGGCGTCCGCCTCGTTCCTTCTGGCCGTGTCCAGCTTCGACTGGGCGGCCTTCACCGCCTGATCCGCCTGGCTCTTGTCGCCGGTGGCCGAAGCCTGCTGGGCCTTGGCGGCCGCAAGCTCCTGTTCGGCGGCGGTCTTGTCCGTCTTCGCCTGTTCGGCGGTCTTGTCCGCATTGGCGGCCTTGGCCTGGGCTTCCGCGATTGTCTTGTCCGCGTCGTCGGCCTTGGACTGGGCCTGTGCGGACTGCTTCGAGGCGGCGTCAACCTGCTGCTGCGCCTTGTCTGCGTCGGCCTGGTGCTGTGCGGACTGCTTGGAGGCCTCGTCCTTCGCGTTCTGCGCGGCGGCCTGCTGCCGTTGCGCGGCGGCCTGATCCGCTTGCGCCTGCTGCATGGCCTTGTTCGCGTCGGCGATTGCGTTTGAGGCCGTGTTTGCGGCCTGCTGGGCGGCGGCGATCTTGTTCGCGGTGTTGGTCGCGTCCTCGGCGGCCTGCTGCTGGGCCGTGTTGGCATTGTTGTAGTTCTGCTGCGCCTGCTGCTGGGCCGTGTTGGCGGACTGCTGCTGCGCAGCGGCGTTGTCGAGATTCTGCTTGGCCGTGTTCAGTGCGCTGGCTGCGGCGTCGGCCTTGGCCTGTGCTTCGGTCACGCCGGTCGGTGTGGCCTGCTGCATGGCCTGATTGGCTTCCTGCGTGCTCTGCTGCGCCTGCTGGACGCTCTCCTGCGCCTGGCTGATGGCTTGCCCAGTCTGATTGTCTGTAGTCGTAACCTCGTCTGCCATGGCAACTGCCGGGGCGGCAAGAGTTGCTACTGCTGCAGTGGCAGCCATCGCTGCCTTGGTGATGTTGTGCTTCATGAGAGTCGTTTCTCTTTTCTCTTGGTTGTGTCTCCGGTTTCAAGCTTATGCATCATCTGGAGACGTGGCGTATATGTTCCACCAACAAATAGTAACATAAAATATTAGTAATACAAAATATTAGCAATATTAAATGTTTTGAACCAGTGACAAGCCAATCAGGACAAGTGTTTACCCGAGACACACCGATTACGACAGACAACGAATCCAACAATCAAAACGCCAGTCGTAATGACGGCTGATATAAGAATCGCCTCCTTCGTGTCGCCCGGCGCATCGCCGGGCAGCGGGGCTTGGTCGGGCATGCTGTTGCGTTCCCCGGTGACGAGGAGGCGGAGCGTGTTGCCCTGGCCGGTGCAGGTCAGGAGCGTGACCTCGTCCCGGCCCTTCCGGATCCTCAGCGCCTTCGTGTCCGTGGGGGCAACGATCCGGATGTCGCTGACCCGGTAGGCCATGGTGTTGCCCATGACCTTGATGTAGAACGGGTCGCCCTTCTCGAGTTCGCCCAACCGGGTGAACAGGGTCGCGCCCTTCAGGTTCGAATGGCCGGTGATCACGGCGCGCGTGTTCCTGCCTCCGACGGGCAGGCTGGTGCCGGCGAGATGGCCGGCGGCGTGTTCGAGCACGTCCTGGCCGGCTCCGTGCATGATGGGCAGGTCGACGCTGAGCTTCGGGATCAGGAGCTCGCCCATCGCGTCCAACCCGTTGACGGACAGCTGGCGCCGGTATTCGTCATCGCCCTGGAAGTCGCCCTTGGTCTTGCCGTCGAACACGGGCTCCCCGATTTGGGGCTGCCCGCTCCGGTAGAGCCTCTCATTGTATTCGACGGCGCTGCGGATCGCGTCCTGGCGGCTGGATGAGGGGAACGTGGCCGCGGATTGGCTGACGCCGCGCGCCTGCCGGTCGACGGTCCGATCCCCGACCAGCTGCTGGATGCGGGGCATGCAGACGAGGATTCCCCCGATGATCAGGCAGGCGAGGGCCGCGGCCGCGTATATGCGGCCGCGGGCGAGGAGCCGGCGGGCCCGCCTGTCACGGTCCCGCCGGTCGCGGACGGCGTCCGCGATGTCCGTCCACACGTCGGGCGTGGCCATGCCCATGCTCACCTGGCATGCCTTCCGGCCGTGCCCGTGCCGCCGGCGTGGCGTCCCCTGCGCGCCGCGGCCATGCGCAGCCGGATCACGGGCATGAGCGCGCCCATGGCGAGGATCATGAACGCGAGGCCCGCGTACAGGCCGATGGTCGGCACCTGGGCGTGGCCGCCGGTGAACGGGAGCGTGGTCATGGCCGGCGCCCATTGCGCGTACACGGTGATGCTGCCCCGGTCGGGCATGCTGACCGTGCCCTTGCCGGGGCTGAGGATCGTGTCACCGTTGCCGGGCGTGGGTTTCATGGCCCAGCCGGTGAACCGGAAGCCGGGCCTTTGCACCTTGGGCTCCTTCGCGTCGGCCGGGATGGTGACCGTCGTGAACGCGTCGACGGTGAGGTCCGGGTATCCGCCGGTGCCGCCGTTCGGATTGAACTTCAGGGTGACCCGGTTGATCCTCCACTGCGCGTACAGGACGCTCGTGTTGACCGGGTTGCTCTTCGGGTCGGCGGCCAGTCTGAACCCGTTGCCCGCCGTGTACGCCCTGCCCCTGCCGTCGGCCTGCGTGTTCCAGCCGGTGAACGTGTAGCCGGGGCGGGTGAACGGGTTGGCGATGACGGTGAGCGTCTGGTCGACCACGCCGTCCGTCCTGCGGGTCTGGCTGGTGGAGCCGGTGTTCGCGTTGTAGATCAGGTGCGCCGGGTCGGCCTTCCATTGGGCCCACAGTGTCGTGGTGCCGGGAGTGAGCGTGTACCGGCCTCCGGGCTGGAGGCTCGGGTTGGTGCGCCTGTCCCTGGCCCAGCCGGTGAACGTGTAGCCGGGGCGGGTGAACCCGTTTCGGGCGATGGTCACGTCCTGGCCGGTGACGCCCGTGGTGTCGGGCGTCGAACCGGTGGCCCCCCAGTCGTCCCTGTATTGGATGCTGGCGGGGTTGGCCTGCCAGATCGCGTACAGGTCGTTGCCTGCGGGGAGCATGGTCCATTTGGCGACGCCGTTGCTGCCCTTGCCGTAGTGGTCGCCGGTGCCGTCGGCCCTGGTGTTCCATTCGACGAACTCGTATCCGTCGCGCGTGAACCCGTTGGCGCGCGTGTCGAGCACGTCGCCCGTCCTGCCGTCCTGGGATTCCGTGTTGCCGCCGGTGTTGCCGTTGCCGTGGTAGTTCAGCCTCTGCTGGTTGCCGCGCCATCGCGCGTACAGGACGCCGGTCCCGTGCAAAGTCCAGACCGCGTCCGGCGCCCATGCCTGGCCCCTGCCGTCCGGCTGCGTGTTCCACCCGGTGAACGCGTACCCGTCGCGCGTGAACCCGTTCCGGCGCACGTTGACCTTCTGGTCGGTGACCCCGTTCTGCGGGTCGGTCTTGCCGCCAGTCGCCCCGTTGCCGTCGTAGGTGAGGCTGGCCTGGCCGGGCGTCCACTGCGCGTACAGGGTGAGCGTGCCGTTCGCCGTCCACCTGGCTCCCGGCGCGTACCTGGCGCCGCTCCCGTCCGGGCTGGTGGCCCAGCCGGCGAACGTGTACCCGTCGATCGTCCAGCCGTTCTGGCCGATGGTCGGCGTGTCTCCGGTGTGGCCATCCCAGTTGGGGGTGCCCTGGCCTCCCGTGGTCTTGCCCGCGGGCGGGTTCGGATTGTAGCGGATGTGGGCCTCGTTGGCCGACCATTGGGCAACCATGGTGACAATCCCGTTCGGCTGCGTGGTCAGGTTCGTGACCCACTGGCCGTCGCCGTACGCCTGCTGGTTGTCGGCGCGCTTCCACCCGGTGAACGTGTACCCGTCGCGGACGAACCCGTTCCGGCGCAGGTTCTGGCCGATGTTGTATTGGAACGCCTGGTCCGGCGTGTTGCCGCCGGTCGCCCCGTTGCCGGTGAATCTGACGGTGTACCCGTTGCCGATCCAATGCGCGTACACGGTCACGTTGTTGGTGAGCGGCGTGTTGAAATCGTATTTGTTTCCGCCGTTCGGGGCCGTGTACCAGCCGTCGAACCGGTAGCCGGGAATCTTGCCCGTGTCGCCCGTCTGCCAGCCGCTCGTATCCGGTGCGGCCGTGTTGTAGGGCACGATCCGGCTTGCGGGCGTGCCGGGCGCATTGGATCCGGCGGGCGTGTTCACGTTGTACGACAGGGTGGGGTTGATGGCCCACAATGCGTATACGGTCTTCGCCCTGGCGGGCATGACGATCTCCGTCCTGGCGTTCGCGTCCAGCGTGTTCCGGTCCATGGTGTCGGCGACGGGCACGTCCCTGTCGTTGGAGTCCGTGTTCGCGCTCCACCCGTAGAACGTGCGGTTGGTCTTGCCGATCTGGCTGGAATCCCAGCAGTCGGAGTCCATCTTCGCGGTCGCCAGTGTGATCCTGGTGCCGGCCGGATAGTAGACCTGGCAGCCGGATACGGCGCCCGTCGTGGCGATGGTCTCCACGCGCACGGAACCGTCGGATCGGGTGATCGTCCGCTGGCTGGTCCCGTCATCCTGTCTGGCGGTCGTGTCGGTCAGCACCCTGCGGTCGTCCGCGATGGTTCCGGATTCCGGTTCGGCGCTCTTGTCGGCCGCAAGCCTGACCGTGCCATCCGTCCCGGATGCGGCGGTTTCGGTCCTGCCCGTCTCGGTGCGCGAGGGCACTTGGCCGGTTCCGCCGTTCGCCTTGTAGGTGAGGATCTGGGTGCGGGTGACGGGCATGCCGAACGTCATGCGCACGCCGTCCGCACGTCCCGCCGGGTTCCGCAGATCGTACGAGTAGGTGAACGTGGGGCCGGTCCATGTGGCGGCCAGACGGTGTCTGACCTGCTGTGCGCCGTTCAGGTTCGACTCGTCGCCCGCATCATGCTTGATGCCCGCGTACCCGTTGGTCCCGTAGGGGGCGAGCTCCGCGTCCCGGGTCTTGTAGGCGCCGTCGAACCCGGAGAGCAGCTGCACGCCCTCGAATCTCAGGTCGGGCTGCGCGTCGAAGCCGTCGAGGTCGTTGAAGCCGGTGACGCCTTTGAACGTGGAGGGCACGGGCGTGCCGTCCGCGTATGTGAAGCTGACGGTCCACTGGCAGCCGACGCGTTTCGACGTGTCGATGTTCCCCAGCGTCTTGCGGACGCTTGCTGGCGGCTGCTTGTTGTCGTAGACGACGTTGATCCAGAACAGGCCGTCTCCGACGATCTTCCCGTTCGCGTCGAACTTGTTCAGTTGGCCGATGTTGCCGCCGTTCCACTGTTTCAACGCGATGCGCGCGCTGATCCGGTGTTCCGTGCCGTTCGGATCCGTCCATGTGCCGGTGTCCGGCAGGGTGACGGATGCGCCGAGTCTGGTCGGCCAGTGGATGCTGCCGCCGGCGTCGTCCCGTGTGGTCGTCCAGTTCGCGTCGAACCTGGCGTCGGCCAGTCTGGTTCTGGTGGTGTCGAACGTGAAGTTGCGGTAGTTGGCGGGCACGTCCGTGTCCTCGAGATCATGGGAGGGGATGGTCGCCCTGGAGGCGGCCGGCTGTACCCGGCCGTTCGAGGATGCGCTGATCTTGCTGGTGTTCGTCTTGTTGCCGCCGTTGGCATCATAGGAGAGCCTGTAGGAGAGGCGGAAGCTCAGGTCGTCGATGATGCTGTCATTGGCGGATGCCGTCAGTTTCCCGTCCTTGGCGACGCCCCTGTAGGCGATCATCGTGCGGGATTGTCCGGCTGGGATGATGACCGTGCCCTCGTAGGATTCCCAGTCGTCGGAATGGTCCCACGGGTCGTGGTTGCCTTCCGTGGCGTCCGCGGAATCGGAGTGCGTGTAGGCGACGGTGCCCACGTCGCCGGTCTTGTCCCCGTACTTCTGGCCGGTCTTGGAGACCGTGGTGCGGGTCAGTTTGACCGGGGTGAGATGATCCTTGTCGGGGCCGGTGAGCAATGTCACTCCGCCCGCGTTGCCCTTGCTGCGGCCGGAGTGGCGGATGCTGAACGTGTAGGCGGCTCCCGGCGTCGTGGCGACGGTCTGGGCGACCGTACGGCCCGCGTGCACGTCGGCGGCCGTGTTCCCGTCCTTCTCGCGGTGCAGTTCCATGGCCTGGTGTCCGCCGAAGTTGTCCACGTCCCGCCATACGAACGAGGAGGTGGTCAGGCCCGGTATCTTGGTGCCCTCCTGCCCGTTCGCGTACTGGTAGTAGGAGCTGATCACGCCCTTGTCCGAGTACACGTAGATCCAGGGCAGGCCCTGCCCCTCCTTCGCGATGCTCCACTTCGGGGTGTCGAACCCGCCGTTCACGGCCAGCTCATCACCCGCGGCCCTGGAGGCGATGGCCTCCGCCTTGGCGTCCGGAGCCTTGAACGCGGCCGGCTGCGTGGAATCCGCCTTCGAATTGGAGGGCACCTTGCCCTTGTCGTTCTTCTTCAGATCATGCACCGTCAGGCCGGAAGCGGTTTTGTCAGCCGCGAGTCCGACACTGCCCGTGGTCTTGGACTTGGCGGGCTGTACGGTGTTCTCCTTGCCGTACTGATTGGATGGCACGCTGCCGGTCGCGTCCGAAGAATTCTTGTCGTAAGAGAGCTTGTACGCCTTGTCGAAGCTTAGGTCGTCGACGCAGTTGCCTTCGGCGGTGAAGTCGAGGCCCTGACCGTTGGAGTCCCTGACGCTCCTGAACGTGAAGCGGGTCGTGGTCGAGGTGGCGAGGTAGTCGCCGGTATAGGTCTCCCATCTGCCGTCCTGCGCGGTGCCGTGCGTGGTGATCGTGGTGGACTTCTCGCCGACCTTGTCGGTGCCGTTGGAAGTGGTGCGGGTTGCCTCCTGCACGGCCTCGGCTCCGGGCATGCCGATCATGACCTGCATGCTGTCGTCCTGGTCCGCGTTGCGGGACGCGTGCTTGAGGCTCCACTTGTACACGACGCCGGGCGTGGTGGCGATGTCCTGGTAGATGTACTTGCCCCGCTTGGCTGCGGCGATCTCGCCCCACACGTTGCCCGCGTTGGTCGGATACGGGGTGTGGTTGCGGCGCTGCACCTCGACGGTGTCGGCACCGGCGGTGTCGTCGTTGGATCTCCAGCCGAACTTGCCGGAATCCCAGTTGTCGAGCTTGCTGTGCAGCGGGTTGCCGATGATGCCGGTCTTCGCGCTGATTATGGCGAGGTAGGTTGTGTCGTGCCGGCCGTAGACCCTCTGGTTCTCGTTGATGATCTCGTTGCCGCGATAATCGAACGTGCCGTTCACCAGATGGTCCGGCAGGCCGTTGGCGGCGTATTCCGCCACATCGTCATCCGCCGCGAGACGCACGCTGCCATTGGTCTTCGACTTGGCCTGCTTGACGGCGCCGGCGGTTTCGTTGGACGGGATGGAACCGGCCGCGTCGTCCGCCACCGTCTTCACCTTGCCGTCGGTCTCGGACGCCTTGCCCTCGGTCCTGGAACTGATTTGGCTGGCCTTCGCCTTCGTGCCGCCGTTCGAGTCGTAGCTCAGCCTGTACGCGATCTTGAACGTCAGGTTGTCGATCAGGTTGCCCATGTCGGGTTTCGCTTCATTCAGCGATCTGAACGTGAACGTGCTGACAGGCGTGTCCGCCGGGATCGTGACCTTGCCCTCGTAGGTCGCCCACTGACCGTCATGACGGTAATGATCCGTGTTGGTCGCGTGGGTGACGATGTCCGTACCCGTCCAACCGGTCTTGTCCCCGGCCTTGTTGCCGCCGATTCGGGTCATGGTCACGGGCTTGCCGTTGACCAGCGCCTGCATCCCGTCGGCATGCTCGGAACTCAGTGCCGCATGGTCGAAACGCACCGTGTACACGGCGTCCGTGCTGTTCCGCGTGTCGATCTTCTGATAGATGCTTTTGCCGATTTCGCTGCCGACGATCTCCGCGTACGTATTGCCCGTGCCGTTGTCCCGCTGCAATTCGACGCTGTTTGCATGGTCGGTGACGAAGCCTTGGGGTTTCCCGCCTTTCTGGTCGGAGATCCACCCGAATTCGGAGGCGTCGAAACCGTTCCATTTCACCCATGCGGCGTTCCCGTCCGTGACATACGCGTTGCGGATGTACTGCCCGTTGACCGGGTCGACGCTTGTGAACCTGCCTCCTGAGGTGTTCAGCTTGGGGCTGATGGCGTTCCAGCCGCCCGCGGGCAGGTAGTCGAATCCGCCGTTGACGAGCTCCCTTGGATACGTCGTGGCGGTCGATGCCGCCGGTCTCGTGATGGTCTTGCCGATGTCGGGCATGCGGATCTCGTCCGCGTTCGCGGTGCCCGCCGTCAGGAGCCCGCCGCCCCCCAGGGTGGCCGCCGACAGCAGTCCGGCGACCATCCGTTTCAACCATGTACGCATTGTTTTCCTTCCCTCATCCTCATCGTGCCGTACGCCGAAGGAATGGGCTCGAGCCGGCGGGAAACCCCTCGTCGCCGGCCAAAAAAAGAATCATCGAACGGAAAAGCCGGTGGGGTGGGGGGGGAGAACGCGTCCCCGCCCCACCGGCGGTCCCGACCCGCAGTCGGGCCGGGACGTGTGTCAGACGGCCGGATTGCCGCCGTCGTGCGTGAGCATCAGCGCGTCGCGGCGGTTGCGCGCGCCGCGCACGGCCATGGTGCCGCCGATCGCGAACAGGGGCATGGCGCAGGCCAGCCAGAACGCGAACGCGAGCACGCCGCCCGTCTGCGGCAGTTGGGTCAGGTTCGCGACGTTCTTCACCTGCACGGTGTTGTTGTCCAGCCTGCTGGTCAGGTTCGGCACGGTGCCGGTCCCCCTGTACTGGATGCTGGTGCCCGCGTCGTCGATGGTGACGGTGAACGTCGGTTTCGCGTAGCTGGCGTAGCCGGCCGGCTCCCTGGTTTCGACGACCGTGTACGTGCCGTAGCCGAGGCCCTTGAACCGGATGAGGCCCCTCTGGCCCGCGTCGTCCCTGTTGTCGACCGTGCCGTCATGGTTCGTGTCGCCGGTCACGAACACGGTGGCGGAACCCTGGTTGGCCGCATCCGACCATTTGCCGGTGTTCCAGTCGAGATTCATCCACTTGCCGTCACGCTGGATCTGGAACTGGGCGCCGTCGAGCAGCGTGTTCACGTTGCCCGCGTCCACCTTCCGCAAGGTGAAGTCGTACGCCTTGATGTCGACCTTGTCCTGGTCGGTGATGGTGGTGAACCGGACGCCGTCGGTGAACGTGCCGTACGTGTGGACGGTGTTGTTCGCCGGGTCGGTGATGCTCGCCTTGTCGACGGTCATTTTGTAGGTGATGACGATCGTCCTGTTGGAGTATTTGTCGAGAAGGTTCCTGCCGTCGATGCCCCAGCCGCCCTGCGGGATGGCGAGATCCGGGTCGGCGGGCCTGTTGTCCGCGGTCTTCAAAGCCAGGTCGCCGGGGATGCTTTTCGCGTTGTTCTGCGTGGTCCCGTCGTAGATGACCGCGTCGGCCGTGATGTCGGTCCGCGGCGCGTTCTTCAGGCGGACGCTCAGCGAGCCCTTCACGTACGTCTGGCCCTTCGGCTGGTCGATGAGCTTGAACTTGACGGCGGAGGCGGCCTGCTTGTTCGGCACGGTCACCTCGACCGTGTTGGTGACGGTGTCGCCGACGGTCACGCCGACCGGGTCGTTGGTGGTGCCGTCCTTGCCCACCGTCGCGCCGTTGCGCTGCACCTGGACCTTCTTGTCGACCCTCATGCTCTTCGACTTGACGACCGCGGTGCCCAGGGTCCGCCACTGCGGGTCCTTCGCGTCGTTCTTCATGATGTTCGCGTTGCCGGATTTCGTGCCGATCATGATCGGGTTGCCCGCGCTGTCCGTGATGTAGTAGAGGCCTTCGGCGGGCACGTTGATCGTCAGCGTGGACTGGGTGGTCGTCAGGTTCGCGCCGCCCTGGATGGCGGCCGGCTTCCTCGGGGACTGGGACAGGGCCTTGCTGATGTTGCGCAACTGCCTGGTCTGGGAGTCCATCTTGATGTTGGCGATGTTGCCCGCGTCATCGTAGCCGTACACCTTGGCGATGTCGTCGTACGTGCCCGGATCGTATGCGTTGGCGATGCTGATCGCGTCGGCCGCCCACGCGTTGCTTGCCGCGGTGCCGCGCACGCCGAGACTGGAAATCTGCGTGCCGTTCAGGATCTGGTCGGTGTACGTGCCGATCTGGTACACGTTGAACGTGTGGCCGGCCAGCGAATTGCCGTCGGCCCCGTTCAGGGTGATGGTCGCGCCCGCCGCCATAGCAGAGGGGGCTACGGCCAATCCTGCGAGCAGCATGGCCGCCGCGCAAATCGATGCCGTGACTCCAAGATTCTTACGTCGCATTGTTCTTCCTTGTCTCCTATTGATTTTTTTGTATGGGAAATTGTCTGATTGGAATTCCATGCCAATTCCGGCTATCGGCTTTATTCTACATATAACGTTCCGTGAATTATGAAATTATTTCCGTGATTATTGAAAATAAGAAAAGGCTTTCAGATATTCGCTGAACATCCGAAAGCCTTTGTGTTTTTTTGGTGCTCCCGCGATAGAGACGTTTTGCAGGAGAGTTCCCCACGGGAGCACCAAGCCTTGAAAAAGTGGGGGCGAAGCTTTTCATCGCCCCATAAGTCACTCGGACTTCGATGCCTCGTCCGGCTGAGTGCCGGTCGGATCCTCGGGGCTTTCGCCGTCATCACTGGACTTTGGCTTACGCACGGTGGCGAAGATTCCGATTGCACCGCCGAGGACGATGAGGATGCCGACAATCCAGGAGAGTACACTGGCTCCGACACCGGTCTCAGCCAAGCCCATGGCGCTGTTGCCGTCGCCGCCGAGCAGCTTCTTGGTGACATGCACCTTATAGACGGCTTTCTCCAATCCGTCTCCACTGGTTACGGTGATGACCGCGTCGGGCCCGTTCTTCTCGGTGCTGACGGACATGCCGGTGGTCTTGTCGTACTGGGGGCTGATCATCCATTCGTTCGGGTCGTTCACTGCAGCCGTGTATTCACGTTTGTCTGGGTCAAAACCGTTGACGGAGGTGCCGTCAACGAGGATGCCGGTCAGTTGCGCCAAATGGGTGGGTTGGGTGATGTAGGTGACCTTGTACGTATGCTGGGCGAATGCGTAGCCGTCTTGGGCGAGCACATTGACCGTGTACGTATAGGTCATGCCCTCGTGAGAGACGGTGACGGTGGCGGATTGACCGTTCTTCGGCTCGTAGGCGAATGCGCCGCCTTCCGGAATCTCATAAGTGTCCTTGTCCACCTTGACATACTTGCCATCCTTGCCGACGTATCCGTGGGATGTGAGATCCGTGTCCTGCGGAGTCTTCACATCCTCGGATGGATCCTGCTTCGCTGGATCGTTCGGTTTGAACTCGGTCACTGCGGTTTTGACTGGACGTGTGACGGTGAGCGAATATGTGCGGCTCACGCCCGAAGCGGTATCGGTGACGATCCATTCCTGTTTCGTGGATTGGGCGTTCTGTGTAACGTTGCCGCCTTTGATTGTCACGCCTTCCGGCGCTTCAGGCAAGACATATGGGCTGGGGTCCTTCTCACCCAAGGCGAGCACATAGTCGAGACGGTTCGGGTTCCAGTTGTCAATGAGCTGGCCCTTCGTGTTCTCGCCTGTGCGATTCACGTAGATTCCGGACAGTTTCGCCGGTGAATCCGCTTGGATGTCGGAGGTTTGGAATTTCACGTTCACCTTGTATTCGACACCGTTGACGGTGACTTTCAACACTCGGGATGCACCCTCGCCTAGGGCGATGGTCGGAGTCCCGGCCTCGGAGTCCACGCCGCGGGTGAGTCCGAGCGTGTAGCTGTCACCGGTCGCACTGGCAGGAAGGGTGAGCGTGTATTCATGCACGTCCGGACTGAATTTCTGATCGAAATCCTTGGTGCCGTCATAGACGGTGGTTTGGCCTTTGGCATCGGTACGGGTGACGGTCAAACCAGTGAAGCTCTTATCCTGGGCACGGTCGGCGGTGGCGATGATATGGAAGGGAACTTCCATGGTCTTGCCGCTACCGGGGTCGGTGACCTTCACTGTGCCGTCGGCTGTTCCGACACGACGTACGAATTTGCTGGTGGCCCCGTCCACGGTCTTGTCTTCGACGGTGACATCGGGCTTGCCGTTCTCGTCTTTCGCCCAATTGATATCGGCAGTGGCGACATCCTTCTCTCCGTCGGTCAGAACGATTTGCTTGGAATCGTCCGTGGGCTCGTTGTCCGGACCGAGGTTAAGGGTCGAGACTTTCGTATAATACGTTTTCCCGTTGGTCCCCTTGAGCAGGTTCCTGCGGCTGCCTTTGATGGTCAGCGCCGTGCCACCAGTGTATGCGAAGGTTCTCTCCGCATGGAAGGCCGGGGTTGGCGTCTTGGGGTCGGCGGCCTTGTCATAGGTGACGCTGCCTTCCACGTCCACTTGTCCGAGCTTGGAGGAGGGGTCGGCCTTGCTGACCGTGATGGAGCCGGGCATGTCGAACTTGCTGGATCCGTCGACGGTGATCTTGTCCTGCGGGTAGGAGCTGCCCTTGTCGAGGGTCACTTGTTCGACGCCTTTATTGTCAAGCGTGAACGTGTAGTCTTTCCCATCGACCGTGGTGTTCCAGACGTGGGAGCGTACCGCTCGCTTGGTGAACTGAACAACCCACGTCTTGTCGATTCCTGCGCCGACGTTGGTCAGATTGATGGTGTCCTGTGAGGTGCCCTGACGGTACAGCGTGTAGGTTCCATTGCTGGTGTCCGTCGAGAGGTCGCCCCAGTCGAAGCCGAGAACCTTGTCGTTGAATTTGAAGGTGTCGGTCGGATTGTTGTCGTCAGGCAGCTTGGTGGTTCCCAGATTGATGGGTTCACCTTCGGTGATGTCCTTGCCGGCATATTGGACTGGTTGTCCGAATTTCTGCGAGTATTTGCCGATGTTGACGGTGAATGTCGGTGATACCGCCGTGGCCCTGCCCGTGTAGGTTGCGGAACCGGATTTCTTCACCACGCCGACCACGCTCGTGTCGTCCGGCGCGTCGTTCCTTTGCAGATTCAAGGTGGCGACCTGCTTGGCGTCCTGGTCGAGCACGACGAGCTTGCTGGCCGGCATCTGGTCGATGGAGTCCACGTTTGCGGAGTAATTGCCGTCAGCGTCTTTTGTGAAGGAGACTTGCTCTCCGGCTACCGTCGCCGTGTATTCGATTCCCGTGTCCGGTGTGGTCTGGTTGTCGCTGCCGGTGCTTCCTCCGGCTGTTGGCTCGTCGGCCAATGCGGTGATGGCGGTGGCGCCTGCCATGCCGAACGTGAGCGCCGCTACGGTTGCGGCGGTGCCGGCTTTGCGCAATCCGGCATGCTTGCTTGTGGACATATCGAGTTTTTCTCCTTTTCGAGGTTTTCTCAAACACAGCCCACTGTAGCCGATGATTTCGCAATTAACGCCGGTTTTTTCGTAAAATACATTTTTTTTGAATGATGAAGCCGCTCGTTTCGACAAGCGGCTTCATCAGGTTCGAACGGCACTCACCGCCAACCCGTGATTTCGGAATACGCCTAGCGTTCTTCGGAATCAGCGTCCCACCCGAGAAGCTTCAACGCATCCACAGCATGATCCGCGGCGCATTCCAGATCCTTGAATGTCTTGCGAACCAATTCATTGACCTGCGGATCAGCGAAATACTTTGAGTCGAGAATGATGCGAGCCAGTTCGGCACTGTTCACGGTGTTGTCGTGAACCAATCCCAGCAGGTCACGCTTCTGGGTTTCGCCCAACGGCTCATCGGCCACGGACAGGGGAATCTCCTCCCCCAGTTCGCTGTCATCGATGGACTCGTATGCGAAGCCGGCCGGCGGCTCCGGCAGTTCCGTATGGATGCTGTTCTGATTTTCAATGGTGGTATCGGCCATTTTTTTCTCCAATCATGATTCCGCGCAATGGCGGAACGGTTTTTTCTATTTGCGGTTGTTGGTGAAGAGCTCTTCGGGACTATGAACGGCTGCCGCCAATGAGGCCGGCCGGGCGGAATCAGGTTGTCGCGGTGACCGTTTCGACGGCAAGGCTTTGTTTTCCGTATGAGGGCGTGCGGCGATCATGGGCTTCTCGGACAATTCCAACGCTTTGGCTATCGCCTGTTGAGGGGTGCGTCCGTTGCGCAACGCCTTGAATAGGGTCCGGCGGAACTGCCATGCGGCGTCCGGGTCGTCGATACGGTTTGTTTCCAACAGTTTGGTGACTTCGGCTTCGGTGGGCAGTCCGGCACGATGGTGTCGGCTGACGATACGGTTCACGTCGCCGGCCATCATCCACCGTCCGTTTTCCGGCGGGTTCGCGTAATACTCGTTGACGGCGGCGATGGCCATGGGCAGCGTCACGTACGGTTTGATCTCGTCGCAGAAGCACGTGACCTGTAGCTCGTTGACCTGCGCGAACCCGTGGTGCGTCATGATGCGCGTCAACACCAGCAGTGCTTCGTCTCTGCTCATAGTTCAACCTCCAAAGGTATTTCTGGTTTCCCGTACTTGGCTTCATGCTCGAGCCGCTGCGCGTGCGCTTCCCTGATACGCCGCTCGTACTCCTCGTAGTTCGCCTGCATCTTGCTGACGGGGCGCAGCTTCTCCGGGTTCAACGCGACGTTGTTGGGGTCGCGTCCGTTCTGGATGCTGAGAATGTCTTTCTCGACCCAACGCTTGTAGGTCGCGTCCCAATCGCTGCACCGGTAGTCGGGGTGCTCCTGCGTGTAGTAGGCGACGAACAGTTCGGTCTCGCGCATCACCTTGATGCCATTGCGAGCTACCCATCTGAGCATGTCGGGCGATGGCTTCCAATCCGGTGTCAATGTGGTGCCGGTCTTGCGGGAGGGCTTCTTTTCTTTTTTCGGAACTTTTCTTTTCTTCGAAGAAGCCGTTGAAGTCTTATCCTCATTCGGAGTCGAATCCTCAACCACGTTGTCAATGGTCACGACATCGAAAACATCATTCTCGTTTTCCAGCTCTGAGGCGGACTTGTCCGCCGATTTTTCCGTTTTTACCGATTCTGGATTTTGAGGGGATAGAGAGGAGTAGATATCCTCTGTTCCTCTGTTCCTCTGTTCCTCTGTTCCCCTGTTCCGGGCGTGGAAATCTCGCGGGAGTCTCGCGACACTCTCGCGACAGTCTCGCGAATCTAGGTCGGAACCGTTGGAATCATTGGGGTTTGACATCTTGTGAGACGGATACCTCGGCTTGCCTGGTTTGTCGATTCTCTGATGCCTTGACCATGTCGCAATCTCCAGATAAGGAGTGTTATCGACCTCGTAGCGATATATCAATCCAGCTTCAGAAAGACTCGCGAGGGCTCACGACACTCTCGCGACAGTCTCGCGAGGGTCTTTTATGAGATCAGACGCGAACAGGTCGCCGATGATGTCGTAGTCGATGTCCTTACCTACCCCGTTATCGTCCACGTAACTCCATAGGCCGATGAAAACCAGTCTCGTGTCCCAATCGAGCTTTGCTATATCTCGACTGCGCCAGAACTCCGGCTTGATGCTCCTGATGCGCATGGTTCTCTTTTCTTCTGACGTTACCGTTCGTTTACAGCCGGCTTGATGTTGAATTCCTTCGCGGTGATTTCGCTGATTGTGTAACCGGTGGCCTCGCCATACAGCTCGATGTCGCCGAGCTTCCAGTCGCTTTTCCCGTCTTTTCGATCTCGGACATACCGTTCCGACTTTCCGATGATTTCTGCGATCTTATAGTTGGAGTGCCTGTTGACCCCGGCTATTGCGTTTATACGGTCGCGGATTACGAGTCCAGTCTTTGAGGCTTTATCGCTTGTATTTGGCACGTTTTCTCCGTTTTCCTTTTCCATATGATGCGTGTTCCTCGTCGCACTGACTGTTATAACGTATGCGACGAGGAACACGCAAATCGTGCTGGCGTGTCGAATAGTAGGAAGTTCTGAACGCATACCGTTGTACAATTGACATATGGTCACAAAGATTGAGGTATGTGAATTCGCCCGACGTATCAACATCGGCGTAAAGGCTCAGATGGGCATACGCCAGCTATCCAATCGCGCCTTGGGGAAACTAATCGGACGCAGCGAACGATATATACGGGATCGCGTCAAGGATGAGCAGGAATGGCGGATAGGAGACCTGCAGCTTATGTGCAAGCTATGGGACATGACTTTTGGGCAACTGACCTCATATGTCGATCTTGCCGACCCGCAAAAAATCACAGGGGAATCCCCCGATCAAATCGACCCCGACAGTGTCACCATCCGACAGTTCGTTGCCATCATGGACGGCGACAAGGTCGTGCAGGTATTAAACGGCATGCCATCGCTCACCAGCTCGGATTACGAAGACACGGTTTCAGACACCGTTCCTCAAGGACGGCATATGGCAAAGTCGAAGCCACTCACCGATGAGGACCGTAAACGTATCGTCCTGGAGAAGCTACGCAGGGGCGACATGTCGTTGGCAGCACACAAGGATCCCTACAAGCGTGAGGAGATGAACGGTGGTGATGGCCGCTAGTGGTAAAGACTGTCAGCTCCGCGCTTAATGCTCTTACCGGTTTTGATACAGTATCCTCTTCTCGAACCGATTCGATAGGAGGATTTGGAATCGTGTTGACGGCCGCAAGTTACGACCGCCAAATGCCAGTGTCTCGTGACATGACCTATGAGCAGATGCTTGGCTCCGTGGACGGGCAGCAGGTGCATGTCATCGAAGCGTCCTTGGATGACAAGACCTCGGGCATCTACTGTGAGGCGGTGCAGACCATCGTCTTAGACGAGCGTATGACCGACGTGCAGAAACGCTGCTCCCTCGTTCACGAGCTCTTCCATTGGCTTCACGCCGACGACTCCCACGCCGAATACGGTAAAACCCATGCGGAATGGCGTGTACGTCGTGAAACCGCAATGTTCCTGATTAACCCCGCCGATTATGTGCGTACGGAACGTGAATACGATGGCGAGATCTACCAGATGGCATGCGAACTAGATGTCACCGTTTTCGTTTTGGAGGATTATCGTCGCATACTGGAGTACAAGTATCGTCCTTGAAAAGCTCAGGAAGGCCGTCACAATGGAACCGTTCTTCTCTTCGTTGAACACGCTCGGCATTATCGCGCTGGTTATTAGTGTCGGGTACACCGGTCTGATGGCGTTCCTTGAAAATAATAAGAAATATCGGATAACGTTGATTGCGGTCGGTGTCCCCTTAGCCGTAATCATGTCGTTCGGAATCAACTATCTTCCAAAAGGACTCCATCAGGGTGGCATCAACACGATGATGTCGAATCTGGGCACATTATTCGTGGGAGGATTAGTTGCGTTGATAGCCGGCGGGCTATGGGTTGCGACACTGGGGCTGATTAATGAGTTTCATAAAGCCTCTAAATCATCTAGCTCTTCTTCTCGAACGAATAATCCATCATATTCAGGCAGTTTGGAAGCGGTTGGCAAAAAATACGGTCTGATCGCGGCCATGCAGGGCGAATCGGAATGCGAGGGATGGTATCTCATAGACCATGACAACAGCGGAGACCCCGACCCGTTATTGGAAGCCAGCCGGAACGTCGATTTGGAGCATGAGCGTGAATGCGGGTACCTGTACGGCGACCCCGGCTCCGGCTTGGACTCCTCCTCGTTTGACGACACCGCCGTACAGTCCGGCCAGCGTGGCGAAAGCAATCTTGCCAAGATCATCTCCTATTCGAAGCTGGAGGTGATCAGCTTCTGGTCGCTCTATGGGTTGAACGAGGAACGCAAGCCCATCAACGCGGATATCGACTGCGTGCTGGCCGGCATCGACTCGCAGCATCAGGTACATGCCTGGTTCGTTGACGCGAAGAACTACAAGGGCGGCTCCGATACCAAGTATGTGAACATGGACGTGAAGACCCTGGTCCGGTTCAGCATCAGCCAGCGCGCCCTCATCAAGGGAGCGGACGGCAAACCGTATATTCACTTGACCTGGAACATGGCGAAGCAGAAAGCCAACTGGCAGTCCACGCTGACCAGCTACCATATCCAAAGCGAATGGCTGGTCTGCATGACCCCGGCCGGACACAACGGCACACCCGACGTAAGCGAAGTCACATGGCCCGGCGGCATACGGGTTGTCACGCCAGAACAATTGGTGGCCGAAATCCGCTCCGTAGACCTACTGTCGATCGACAACATTCCACAGAACGTGTTTGAGGTGTTCGGAAGCTCGGTCAAGATGCGTGCCATCCGCGAACACAAGAACGTCCCTCTGACCCCGGACGTGCCACGTATTACACAGAAGACGGCCACGCCGACGGCAACCGTTGCGGAGACGGCTCCTCAGCCGGCGCAAGCCTCCCCGGCAACGGTGGAACCCAATGAGAATGCAGTGCAACAGCCGGATGAACCGGAGCCGGCGGCACGCCCGAACTATTGTCCCAACTGCGGGCAGAAACTCGAGGAAACGACGAACTTCTGCCCCAACTGCGGCAAACCGGTCGCCTGAATCAGGCGGTCAGACAGGGAGCCGTGCCGCGAGATAGGGAATCCCCCGGCTTCAGCCGTGGGGAGGAAGTCACCTTTCTCCTGTTCTCATGACCACGATCATGCTGGGGAATGGTGCCGCTTCACCGGCCTGCCCATTCACCTCATACTTCAAACGTCCGGGCAGAAACCGGACTTCCGCACGGTGCAGGATATGGTTCTGGAACCATCTGGTGTCCGTGCGGGCGGGAACCAATAGGACTACGAGAGTGTCCGGTTTGCTGGCTTCCTGGGAGGCTTTGCGTATCCAGTCGCCGATGTTCCGCCCGTAGGGAGGATTGCAGAATACTGTCTCCCCCCCCCATGAACGCTCGAGACCGCTGTTTTCAGCCGTGTAGTGATGTTCGCACTTCGCGTTCTGGTCGTTTGAGGCGGCATCGAGAGTGAAGTGAAATTCCTCATTCAACTGGTCGAACAAGGCTTGAGGTGTTTCCCAATCGTCCTTGTTCGAGGTCATTGCGGCTGCGCCCGCCTTGTAGAAATTGCTCAACGTTTTCCTTCCTGTAGTATTGCTGGCTTCTTCTCCAACTTGCCTGTCTCGAATGCTTCCGAGGCTTCTTTCTGGCTGGGGAACGAGTATCGGGTTCTGGTTTTGCAATAAGGACAGCCAACCCGCCACCATGTCTTCGTGTGCGTGATTGGACTGATGGCTTTCCGGTATTCGCCTTTCATTCCGCAGTTGGGGCATAGTAGCGTCGTGTCGAACACGCCAGCGTATTTGTCGCCCATACGATCCAACGTCCGCTGCATGGCCAATGTATCCACTAGTTTCGGGTCGAATCCGAGCTGTTTGACCTGGCTGGCGTTCCACTGAGCTAGGTATCGGAGGATTTGCTGTTCGATACCATATTGCGAATAGTGGTAACGTTTACCGGTTCCCAGTTCGATGAAATCATCTTCGTGGGCGAAGTCTCCGGCGCAGAACCGTTCGACGGCTTCCTCTCTGCTTTCGCTGGGGAAAACGTTGCAGGCGATGCATCGTTGGTTCGAACAGGAGCAGAAGTACGGGTGGCACCAGAAGCCGTCCATTTGTCCGTCGTGTTCGCCTCCGTGCATGAATCCGATGGGGAGAAACGTGTCGCAGTCATGTGGTTCCGCATGTCCTGTCGTGCAGAGTGGGCATGGATACTGTTCTCGGAGTATCTTCGCCTCGGCTTGCCTCATACTTCGTTCCGCTGAATCCACTGCATCCTGTTCCGCTCGTTTCTTGGCGATGGGAGCATTGATCTGTCGGACGATGTCAACGGGCAGTCCGGTCTGCTTGGCAACGGAATCCACTGTGGAACGACGCGACTGCAACAGGTCGGCTGCCCGTTCGGCTCGACTGTGATATCGGGTCATTTTTTTTAGTCAGGATCTTTTGCAAGACAGGCAGCGACGGCGATGATTGCCGTCATAATGAGTCCGAGGATGATGAGGAGTGGTGTTCTTACTGGATGCTTCATGGTTTTTTCCCTTTCTGTTTTCCGCTAGTTGTTTTCGAGAATGATTTGCGTACCGCTGAGGAATGCGAGCCGGTCGGCTTCGCGTATTTTCTTCGGATCGTTGACTTCCTTTAGGAACTGTTCCCTGAAATGCCGGTATTCCACCTCGGACTCCACACTGGGATCCTTTGATTTGCGTACCGTTTTCCGTTTCGGCGTGGGATGGCCTTTTCTGGAATCCTGCCGTTCGCGACGACGCTTGTCCGCTTCTACGGCACGGCTGATCTGTTTGGCGCAGGAGATGACGGTTTTCTGTTCTCCGGCCAAGTGGGCGGCTACGGCTTTCCGACGTATTTGCCCTATCTGCCGGCAGGCTGTGGCGGTCAACCCGTCCAATAGTGTGGTTTCGTCCAGGTACAGGATTCCGCCGAGCATGGTGAACGGTTCGATGCTGTCATTGTTCGCCATGCTCGTTCTCCGTCGTATCGGTGGATTGTCCTTGATAGGAGGCTTCCACTTGTTCACACCATTGGAGCATGGTCGTATCCAAGGAAATGAAACCACTGGGCACGAAACTGCCTTCCATGTATCCGTCGATAATCTGTTCGGCCAGTTGCAGGTCGTAGAGTTTGATTTCGCTGATCAACCGGTTTTTACGGAAGAACGCGAGGCGATGCTGCGCGTATTCGAGGTTCATACCGCTGAACGCCCAACCGTCCATGCCGTCAGGCGAATAGGTGATGGAGTGTTCGGTTTCGGAAACCTGCTTCCATTCGTGTTTTTCCGCGATCTGTTTCAAAGAATCGACATACTGCTTCATAATTTTTTCCCTGTGACGTTGTATCAGTGTTCGGCTGCCGCGGTTATCGCTTCAAGCAGAAGTTCCTTACCGGCTTTGCAGCCTTGGATGTATGCGCGTGACGGTTCCGTGCGCGTATGCATGCCGGTCTTGTGTTCGAGTTTGATTTCCATGCCGATTCGTTCGGTGGCTTCGGATTTGACCCGTTCCAACAGTTGCCGGTCGTGGTCGGCAATCCATTCGTCGAACAATCGGCTGGGGCCTGCCAGTTGCGGGTTGGCTGTGAGCGAATACTGCTCCTCCACCCCGTTCTTGAAGAACGTTTTGGCTTCCTCGTCGGTCAACGGATGTGAGTATTCCACTCTGTTTCCTTCTTCTGCTGCTGGTTGATGAGATGAATTGTTTTGATGCCGTTCAATCCGATGTGGGCTGGACTGTCCGCCGGCCAGTTCCAGTACACGTGGTCGAGAATCACGGGAATCAGGGAACCGTCGGTGATGCGTGCGGTGATAGTCCGCTCCCACCATGAGCCCCTATCGTGTTCGATGACCTGCACCGGTGCGGTGACGATACGATTCCGCAACTGTCTTGGTGCTGTTTCGTCGAACGTCACCTCGGCCAGTTTGTTACCGTATTTTTCGCGGACTTTGGCGATTTCTTTATCGAGTAGTGGCTTATGTTCTCTCGCATATACACCACGGCCGTTCTTATCGGACAGCCCATTTTTCCTCGTGGCTGGATTCCAATATGTCTCCATGCCTATCTGTTGTCCCTTTTGCTGGCAAACACATGCAAGTCGTATATGTTCTTGTTGACGCTATGCACAGAACCGTCCGGCCAGACTCCCAGCACGTAATCCGTGTCATAGTCCAATCCGCGGATGCTGAGATTGCTCATGCCGTTGTATTGGAGCGTTCCGGCTTTCGTTTCGCCTTTCCAGGTGAAGATGACGGCGCATCCCTCCAGCTCATGGCAATTGCGGCCGATGTAGTCGGTAATCTCCACGAGTTGCCGCTCGTCTTCGGCTTTGAACCGGTCGTAGGCATCATGCAGGCTGGTTTGAATATCCCGGTAGATGCATGCGCATTGGCCGACCAGATCATCTTCGTCCGGTTCCTCCAGATGGAAGATGGAGCGTATGCGCCTCGCCATCATGACGGCTGCGGCATGCTCCTCCTCTTGACTGGGTTGACGGTAGGCGTGGGAGCAATAGCCTTTGATGAACGCTTGCCCCGGCTTCTCGCTGCTGAGAGCAGTATCCGTCAAAGCGTTCAATGCTTCCTGTTGCAAGTTGATTTTCTCAACCAATGTCAGACTTCTTCCTTGACATAGACGGACGGATGCGATTCCAAGTGGATTACCGCGAATTCCAATGCCAAATCTGGGTGACGGCGTAGATAGGATTGCACCGCTTCTACACCTTCTACGATGCAGGCGGCCTCTCCACGGCGTGCGTCACGCCGTCCCCTCTGATTGGCTATGCCGGATGCGTATTCGTGAAGCCGATCCAACATGTCAGCATCAACGGTTGCCGTTTCGGTATCCGTGTTGTAGTCGGTGTTCTGACGAATCCAATCAAACAGCGTCCAGTTGTCACCCCATAGCATCAAGGTTCCCGGAACCGGGTAATGAGTCTCCTTGGCTCCTTTGACGTGAATCGACTGGTTGAAGTTTTGGACTGGTTCACTCATTGTTTTTCCGGTTTCCTGATTCCGGTCACTGCTCGTACGGTGATGTATCCGTCCGTGTCGAAGTAGTCGACCATGGCGTTGTTGTTCTGATATGTGTACTGTTCGCCTACCTGTTGGCAGAGTTTCTTCGCGTTGCGGACTTTCGGGGTTTCGATGACGCAGGCCTGTTCCGCGGTGGATAGTTGTTCGCCATTCCGGATTTTCTGGTTGATGAGGCGCGCTGTCTCATCCCAATCCTCAGTGGAAATGCTTCCGCCATGGTTTTCGATGATTCCTCGACCTGCCTTATGCTCGGGACCGATAATCCGGTCTTCCTCGTCCGCAGCCAGATATTCGGCGTGGGTCGGCACATAGGTGGAGGATTCGCCTTCCGGCAGTTGGATGGTGAAGCGCGCGTTCCAATTCATGGAACTCGTGTTCGTACGGACGCCGATCTTCCAATCCTTCGGCAGTTCACCGTTCTTCTGCAACGCTTTGATGTCCGCTCGCATGAGTTTCACGTTTTCCGCCGGAGTGCGACTGGCATCGTATTTGCCGCCGGTGATGGCGGTGGATCCCATGTAGCCTTCCGACTTCACGGAGGGCTTGATGATCGGCTCATCAACGGTCGCCGAGCTTTTCGCTAACAATTTGGAGGCACGCTGAATCATGTCGTTGGAGGGAAGTCCCGCATTCTTGTTCTCGTTAGCGAATTCGCCAGTCGTAGTACGAAGCTGTCGTTTTGCTTGAGCTGATTTACGTGAATCCATTTTCCCTTACTCCCTGTATTCCGGTTCCGGATAAGTGGTCACATACAAATCTGTCGCTCGACCTGTTGCTTCCGGTTCACATTCATCGGCTCGTCCGCGAAGCCAGTCACGATCATCCCAATGTTGTGAAAGTTCACGGCGGTCTTCGTCGGTTCCGTTGACGTAGATGAAATACCGATCTGATGCCGGTCCCCCATCATCGAGGATCGCGTGATAAGAAGTCATGCTTACATAGCCTTGCGGCGTATGCCAGCAAGGTTCACCGGGGCGTGCGACACTATTTTGAACACTATAAGAGAATCTATCGGCAACATTTGCATACATCGCAACAGGTTTATCCATTTCACGAGAAAGAGATTCCTTGATGGAGGAATATGTCGGATCCGGTAGCAATGGGCCTATTGACCGGCCGACTGCTGCGTCCATCACTTGGCAGTGTGTAAGATCCAAGGATGCAAGAGTTCCATCCTGGTATGCCCTCTTCGCTTTGATTACCTCTTCGGGTTCTAGTGGGTAATCTTGATGCAATTCATTGAATTGACGGGTTGCCCATTCGATATCCTCGTCACGTGCATCATCCCAAGTGTCAGTAAGCACTTGAGACCCATCGTTACGCTCTTCAATCGTTTTGGCCTGGTTGGTCAGGTATTCGAGAGTCCCGTCTGTATCTTCGACTTCTCCGGCAAGATACCGTTCACATAAATCAACTCGCTCGCTCATAGCGAGAAACGGACTCGTCAACACGTTCTCTTCCGCTTCGGACTTCGAGTCCAGTAATGATTTCGCATGTTGAATCATGTCGTTGGATGGCAGTCCTGCATTCTTGTTCTCATTGGCGAACGTGCCGTCCTCGTTGCGGAGTTGTCGTTTCGCTTGTGCGGATTTGTTGGACATGATCGTGTTCTTTCTGTTCAGGCGTTGAGTGGGTTTGCTGGAACGTGTGTCGGGTTTCCGGCCATGATGTATTGCTCGTAGTCAGGGTCATCGCTGCAGAGCACCCAGTCCCCGCTGCCGTCATCGTGGTAGGTCATGCGCGTTTTTATGCCTTCTTTGTAGAGATGGCCGTGGGAGCAGGTGTTGAACTTGGTTTGCTTGGGCAGGCTTACGTAGCTGTCGAGCTTGTTTGGGTTGGCTTCTGGCAGAAGAGCAAGGTCTCCCAGTCCGTTGCGCGCGTCCTGCAGCTGCTGCTCGTATTCCTGTTCCTGTTCGAGTTCATGCTGGGTGTGGACGATTGTCTGGTGTTCGACGGTGAGCAGGGTGTCTGAGTATGTCATGGTTTTGGTTTCCTCTTCGATTGTTTATGTGGACATTCTCAGTATAACATATTTATTCTGTTTTCAAGCCCCAGCCAGTCCGGACATCTCCAACCGGTATTCGGCATCCAGCCTCCCGCAACGGGAAGGACGGGAAAGCATCTCATCGGTGAACCGGGTAAAACACTCATAATATTCGCCGGTCGAATCCATCTTCTCCATCAGGTTCAATAGGGCATTCAACTCATCCAGAATGTTCTCGAACGGTTCCGCCAGCTTGTCGGCATGCTCCTCCAGCCAACGCCGGGCCTCATCCTGAGCTTCACGAGCCTCAACATTGGACCCGAATCTCGGTTCGGAAACCATCCAAGTGACCAGTTCCAGAAGATTGGCTTTCACCAGGTCACGAGCCTCGTACGAGCATCGGGTATACACGTATACGTCAAAGCCTTTTTTCAGAAACACCAGGCTCACAAGCGCTTGTCCGAGAACGATGAGCGCTATGAGGAGTTCAAACAGCGACTTGGTTCGAACGTCAAGAGCAAACATGTATACGCCCGCGACCAGCATGAGCAGGAAAAGCAGCATGAGCGGAATCAGAAAAAAAAGGAGTATTGTCCGCAGTTCCTCGCGACGCTGCTTGGAGAGTGTTTGCATGGGTTCAGGCTTTCAGTTCGTATTGGTTCGGATCGAACACGCTGTCGATGTATACGTTCCAGCCGCTGGTGATGTCAACGGTGCAGTAGTGTTTGCGGCTCGAGATGATCTGGGATTTGAGGTATTTGCTGTTCTTCAGCTGTTCGGCGGTCGGATTGCCGAGCAGGACGGGCGGGATTCTTTTCAATCCGTCTTCGGTGTTGAAGAACAGGTTGATGACTGTTTCTGGCTTCACTCGGCTGATGAAGTCGCCGAGGTTTTCAACCGGTGTGGTTTCGGTCAATGTTGGGTTCCTTTTTCCGATTATCACTATGTGGACATATTCACTATAACATGTTCCGTCAAAAGAATGGGAAAACAGCAAAGAAAAGTGCGGCCACCCCAAAGAGTCCACAAGGGAAGACCGCACTAGGAGAATCCAACAGGATTGCCACCGAGGAGGATGCCCCGCGTGATTGGAAAACTTGTGCGAAGCATCCTGATAATCAAACTAGCCGATAAAATTCCGGAAACATCAGAAAATTCGGAAAACCCAGAAAATTCCCAGTTAGCGGCCTGATGTCTGGCATTGCCGCAGGAAAGCCAACGTCTCCGATTTCTCCCAACTGCTCATCGACAGCCGATACTTCTGCTTGATGTATACGCGCTTCGCCATGTAGTCGCACTGGTATCCGGTGTTCGACGGCAGCCATACGGATGGGGTCGATGCCGTCCACCGTCCCAATGATTTCTTCGGCACACCGGCGTTATACAGGTTGATGCCCTCGCTTTTCGCATTGTTCGCATCACCATAGCTGGCGAGCAGCACGTCCGGATCGTTCGCGTACTTCACACGGTCGTTCTTCCGGTCGGTCTTCCATAGTCCCGAAGCCCAAGCATCGTTCAACGCGACCACGTGGTCGATCTGCACGGCGGTACTGTCACCGCTTACGGTCTTGCCTTTGCTGACCACGCTTTTCTGGAAATTGATGACGGTTCCCGTGTATGGGTCGTTCAACGTGCCGGATTGGACCTTGCAATTGGAATTCATGACCACGTTGCTCATGTCTCGTTTGAGGATGAGGTCTCGCGTGGTGCCGTAGCCGCACAGTTGGTCACTGTTCTGCCAGTCACCGAACTCTTCGGCGCGATTGTATCCCTTGGGATGAGGGGCTGCTGTTTCGAGTTGTTCCGTAGCGGTAATCGCGTCGCTGATGCTCAACGGGCTGGAGGCTGCGGCGGGAAGAGTCAGACCGTTCGTGGTCAGGCTATCCCCCGTCGAAGTATCCGGCGTCGCGGTCGAACCGCCGCCGTTGTCCGGTGTCGTGAAAGTCGGCTTCTTCAACCCGAGTCCGATGTTCGCCTTCCGCATCGAATCCTCCCCTGGCAGCAGTTGGCTGATACTGGTGATGGGAGTCAACCCGAATTGAGGTGCCACCAACGCCCATGCTCCGGTCTGGATGATGACGATGATGGTGATGAGTATGATCGCCACGCCGCCGAACACTCCGGCGATGGTGATTCCGGTTTTGCCTCTTCTTCCTGCCATGGCCCGCTCCTTAGAAGAGGCTGCTGATCGCGCTCCATGCGACAGCGATTATGAAAAGAATGACGATGATGGCTCCGATGAGTGGCGCGTTGCTGTTGATGAAGTCCGCGAACGGAGGCAGTTCTGGTTTGTCGTTTTTCGCCATGATGGCTCCTTTTTTTATCTATGTGGACGATTCCAGTTTAGTGAACTACGCACCACCTGAAGGTGGTGGCTTCGCGGGCTGCGCCCTGCCGCCTTGGGCACCGTGGTGTCCGTTGGTCTTACGCATAGGCTGGTTCCCCGTGTCCGAGGACTCTACCGCACCCGCGTTCACGCGGGCGATGGTCTTGCATGGTCGTGTGTTTGGTTAGGTTTTGCGATGAGGTTAGCGGGACGAACTCAGGCGGTCAGACCATAGGGGCCGATTGGTATGTCCCGCGGCCTACGCAGTTCCTCGTGGGTGAGGGGCATATCCTTCAATGCGATCATGTTCAATGCGGCGTGCTGGTCTCGGTCTTCCCTGACTCCGCAGTATGCGCACGTGTAAGTGCGCTTCTTCAACGGGGTTGGTGTTCGTCTTCCGCAGTTGCGGCACCATGCGGTGGTCGGCTGCCATTTGTCCAATACGATGACCTGCGGCAATGGTTTGAGCAGGGCGTACAGGCGGCCGAGAATCCCGCCCTGCAGGATCCGTCCGGCCTTAAACCAGCCCTTGCGTTTGCGCCATTGGGCGTATTGTTCGTCCTGGATGACGATGGTCGCGTACTTGGCTTCAAGGCGTTGGCGTTCGGCTATGGCGGCATGCTTGCGGCGTGCTTTCAGCCTGTCCATTTCCATACGGTATTGCCGGTTGGCTTTCCACCAGCCCTTGTCGGCCTTGTCTCGTTTACTCATGCGTCGGGCCCAGTATCGGGCCTTGGCACTATCTGGGTAGTGCCGGATGGTCGTGGTTCCGTCCGATTCGGTGATGTCCGCCTTCAATCCGGCGTCGATCCCTCCGATGGGGATGAGGGGAGCCGGTTTCGCGGGTCGGGACTTCTCATACTCTGCCTTGTCTTTGAAGCAGGAGAACGCGATATAGTATCCCGTCGCCCTGCGCAGGAGTTTTGCCGGACCGACCTCCCAGCTTTCCAATCGGCGGGTTCCGGTCAGATGCATCATTCCGGGGATCTTCTCGACCTTGATGTAGCTGCCGTTCAACCGGTAGGTGCGGCCCGCCTGCTTCAACGGTATGCAGTCCACATGCTTGACCGGCTTCAAGGCTCCGACCTTATGCCCATGCTCTTTCAATGCCTTCAGGCCTCGGATGTTGTCCTTGGCCTGCTGGACGACGCCTTGGGCCGACTGGGCTCCGATACGGTTGAGGTCACGGTTCTCGAAGCTGCCGTCGGGCATGCGCACGGTCACGCTCTTGGGTATCGCGTAGTCGAACACGCTGTCGGCGAGCACGCAGTCGTTGTACAGTCGCTTCGCGTCACGGAACAGCTCGGTCAGAGCATTCCTCTGCTTTTCGGTGAGTTTCCCGTAGTCGACCTTGCATGTGAACACGCGGCATACCTGAGTCTTGCGACGATTGCGCGTCGTTTTCCGTGAAGCCTTGATCCGCTTGTTACGGGCTTTCAGGGATCGTTTGCTGATCGGCATATGGGAATCACCTCCTGTAACCACCATCAATTATACTTGGTGTCATGAAAGAAAACAACCCGGTAAGGCAAGGGAGACATGCAGTCTGGGACTGCCATGCTCATTTGGTGTTCGTCACGAAATACCGTCGCGGAGCATTCACCGAACCCATACTCGAAGACTGCGAAAACGTTATGCGCAAAGTATGCGATGACTACGGATGCACCCTGGACGAGTTCAACGGCGAAGAGGATCACGTCCACCTACTCGTCACATACCCGGCAACCGTGCAGCTCACCAGACTGGTCAACAGCCTCAAAGGCGTATCCAGCCGCATCCTCATGAGAGACCACGGGCAACACCTCAAACACTACCTATGGGGAGGCCATCTCTGGAGCCGTTCCTACTATTGCGGAACCACAGGCGGAGCCAACCTCGAAACCATCAAACGATACGTGCAAAACCAACGACGCCCCAACTAAAAACCAAGCGCGATTCACCACCAACCTAAAGGGTGGAGCACTCTCTCGCAGATAGGTAGATTTCCTTTAATTGCTTGGTGTGGACGAATCGGATGAGGAGCCGTCCGTGGCGGAAGCGTCCGCACCGGATGAATCGGCACCATTGGCTGTATCCGTGGTATTCGAACCATTATCGGAACCGGCTGATGATTGGCTGTCCGCACTGCTGGCACTGTCCTCCTCATCACCGGTGCTTGTGGTCACAGAACTCTTATCCAAGGCGTTCGCAAACGGTGAAAGGGTCTGAATGGAGCCATCGGCACCCCAGTCGATGATTTTCGCGCTGCCGGCCATCGGATTCTTGACCAGGACGGTGATGTTCATGGAAGAGGAAGACCCATCGTTGGTTTGGGCTTCACTGCCGTTGTCGGACACGTCCTGCGTTTTCGCATAAGGCTCGAACGTGATGGAAATGGAAGCCGCACCGTATTCCGGGGTGTCGCTCGACTTGTCCTTGTCGATCGGTTTGCCGTTCTTGTCGCATTCCACGAGCCAGTTGACGGCGGCGCTTTTGAACGCGCCGATTGAAGCGGGCTGATACACGTGTTCGCTGTTCGGGTCGCCCACAAGCACGGTGAAAGCGTTCGCGTCCTTGCCTGTATAGGCTTTGGCCCAGGCGTTGACCACGTTCTGGAAGCTGGCGGCCTGATCCACTCGGGAATACCCGCTCGGATTGTATGACTGGGAGTTGCCGGAACCTATCGCTTTCATCGGCAATACGGTTGGCGAACCCATCGCGGTGGCCACCCCGTTCTTCAACGACACCAGTTGGGTCACGTCGCGGGTGGAACCGTCCGCAAGGTTCGTGAAACTGAACTGGTGCGCCCAATAGTCGGTGTGCTCCTTGCCGTTGCCGGTATCCGCATCGCTGGAACCGACCTTTTCCGCCGTATCCCAGATGAGATTGGATGTGCCGTCACGGAACGGGCCCTTATTCCCGTCCAACCATTTGTTGACGGCCGTCAATGCCGCCTGTTTGCCGGGCTTATCTCCGCTGATTTCCTTGTATTTGGCGCTTAGGGTATCGCCCATGGATTGCAGTGTGCTGATGGCGCGCACGCTGATGATCGGGGCGATGGTTCCGGCCAGAAGAAAAACGGTGATGAGCACTTTCCACCATCGGGTGTTTTTCGCGGCCTGTTTCATGGCATCGAATTCGACCTGGTGCTTGCGCTGGTCTTCGTCGATGTCCATCGGCGATTCCGCGACTGCATGTTTGCGGGCCACGCGTCCTCCTAATTAATCCGAAAGTATTTGAATACTTCCAGATTAATAGGTTTCCTGTTTCTCGAGGCCCGGAATTCGTCGGAGCTTCCGTTTCAGCGGAACGTGTAGTTCTTATCCCATTCCCGATACTTGTCCAACAGGTCACGGTCGATCTCGCCGCGCACGAAGCATTGTTCCACTGCGGCGTTCAGCATCGCGCGTATCGAATACTCCTCGTTGAAGCCGAAGAGTTTCAACGCCTTGTAGTTGTCTTCGGTCAGTGCGCTGCCGAAACGTTTCGCGAACATGATTTCGTTCCTGTACACGTGTTTCCCCGAACCTTGCGCGGGGGTTTCGGGTTCCGTGCGGACCGGCTCCGTCTCCTCGGAAAGCAGGGGCCGTTTCGTCCCCATGTCCCTTGTGTCATTCAATCCGTGACCGAATGCGTTGTTCACGACGTTCTTTACCATTTTGCTGCCTGCTTTCCTTAGTTGATCTGGCCTAGGTATTCGATGAGTTCCTGTGTGACATCAACGTAATCAGTTTTGAACTGGTTCGTCCCGTACAGGCTTTTGATGGCTTCCCGCTGGTAGATGACGTTTTCGAACCGGGTGATATGCAGGTCGTCCAATTGTTGGATGGCGGCCCTGTAAAGCTTTGTGTTGGATTTGACCATGGTGACGAGAACGATGCCGTTGCGTGCGGCGGCGTATGTTTTGCCCGCATGGCTCAGATCGCTGACTGACGGGGTGCATGGGATGATGCTCACGTCGGCTGACTGCAATGCGGTCTGCACGGTTCCCGCATCGGATGGCGGGGTGTCGATGATGACCCACCCTTGGTAGCGTTCGCGAATACGGTCGGGGCGTGCGAGAACTGCTTCGTTGGTTTGCACCACGTCGAAGTTGAGCTTGTACGGCTTGTGCGCTACGCCGTTGGCTTCGTCTTCCACTCGGCGGCGATCGTCTTCCTCATGCACGTATTCTTCCCAGAGCGTCGCTCCCCCGGTGTTGTCCGCATCGAGTACGGTTACTTTCTCTCCTCGGCGGGCCAGGCATGCGGCGATGGACATGGCGGTCGTGGTTTTCCCGACGCCGCCTTTGATGCATGCGACCGCCACGAGAATCGTGTTCTGCGGCATGTGTTCTCCTCTTTGTTTCGTGGTTGGGGAGGTATCAGGTCCCCGCCACGATATGTGACTGCATTCAGTGTATCAGCTAGTTGTTTGGGTGAGGGTGCAGACACGTGTGAATTCACAGAAGCAACTAAATGAGAAAACATGCGGCTGAGAACAAACGACCGTTCGCAGAAAAATCCTAGGATGCTGTGAACAACAGCCGCTCCATAAACGCCTTGAACCAAGAACCGATCTCCGGCAATTGTGCGGCGATGCTCTGCATCCACTCCCTCACGGGAATGCCCATGGCCTCCAATACGCCGCTGATGATCCATATGAAAAACAAAACCGCGCAGATGGTAGCCGCAATGGTGAGACCGCGCACGGCACGACCCATGATCCGCATGGCGACGCTCACTCCCCCGATGCAGATCAGCAACAGGGTGAGTATCGCTCCGACCGGCGTGAAAATCCAGGCGAACAGAACCGTCAGGAAGTCGGAGGCTCCCTGTCCTGCGGTCTGGGCTGCGGTGTCGGCGCTCATTGCTGTTCTCCTTCTACTTCTTGGCTTGTTCGTCGGCTATCTGATCCAAGGTGTCGGCCCAGGTTTGCGGGTCAAGGCTTCCTCCGTTGATTTCGGCCGCCTGCTGCAGTACCCGGTATGCCGCGGGATCGTAGACGGACATCGACTGGATTTCCTGGGAAACCATCTGCGGGTCGGCGTCTGGAATCCCTCGCATATCGAAACCGAGTTCGTCGAACAAATCCGGATACTCCGTCATGGCGGAACCGATGGCCTCCCATTCCGCCTGAGACGGAATCCAATCCGCACCTGATTCCATCAGTTGCTCCCCTGTCCGTTCGGATGCGTCTGCCCCCCTGGCTTCTGTCCACTAGCTGCATCATTCAGCGCCTTTAACGCAGCTGCTTCTCTTTCCGTAGTGCCAAGCGTCTGGTAGGCCTGCTGCTGGCCCTGTGCTCGAGCCGCCTCACCTGCGCCAGCCGCCATGTTGCCGTAATACTGTTCACGATTCCGGGTAGCCGACTGCGAGAGGACATGACGTTCTTCCGGACTCATGGCATCCAACTCCTTTTGCGTGTAACGATGAGGCTGGTTGGCTGTCGTTTCCGGCTGACTTGCATTGAACGGTTGAGCAGTCGGCGTTTGAGGCTTGGCTGCCACTGGTGTCTGCTGTTGGTTAGGAAGTTTTGGTTTTATGTTGTCGATATAATAGTGCGCCGCTCCCTCGCTGACCTTGCCGGTGATCCGGTCGCCTTCCAATGCGGCTTCGGCTTCCTCCTGGGTCATGTGCTCCTGGTTCTTGTAGGCGTTCAGCATCCCATATTCGGTGATGGCATACGCTTTTTGTCCTTCCGGCGTGAGGTTTCCGTCTTCGTCGTGCATCTCATCAAGGGTCTGCTGCATGTTGAACGGATTGTCCTGGTTGAGCACGAATGCGTTATCCGGCAGCGTGAACTCAGGTTCCACGTTGACGGGAGGCATTTTCCGGGTATTCGGCAAATTGTTGCCATCAGCGTTCGGTATCGGAGTGGTGTCGGCGGGAACCCATTCGTATTCGGTTCCGCCTTGCTGGGCGAACCGGTTACGGTATTCCATCTGTTCGTGGGAGTCCCCCACCATGTGAGAGGCATCATCCAGCTTTTCAAAAGCGAAATCGGACACCGTATGGGTCGCCGTCTTCAAACCACGTCCGGCCAGTCCAAGACCAAGGGCAGCCCCATGCAAAGCGTCACGGTCTGTTGCAAGCTTCGCACCCAACGCGAGAGCCGCAGGCGCCGTGATGGGGTTAGCCCATGCCGCGGCGGCGACCAAACCGGTTGCCGCGACTTTAGCGGTACGTTTTGCAACGTCGCGCAACGGGCGTGAACGTAGCGCTCCGACAGCGGCTCTGGCTCCGGCTCCGGCGAGCATGGCTCCGGCTCCGAGCGCATGTCCCGCACCGGAGAGGAGATCACGACGGCTCACATGTCGTTCCGCTTCGGTCAAGTCCATGCCCGGATGGCTTTGCATATACTTGTTCAACCGTTCCTCGTGGGTAAGTCCGCCGTTGAGGAAGGCGTGAGCGTTGTCCACTCTGTTGCCGAATCGTGCGGTGGTGCCGGCGAGTGAGCCTCTTACTGTGTTCTCACCCATACGACCCAACTTGTCACTCAATGAGCCTTCCCCGCGCTGGTGGATCGCGTCGAAGTCCTTGACACTACGGCCGTACAGGTTCTCTCCGCCATTATCGAGATCCAGTTCCTTGCGTTCCGATTGGGTCATGGAGTCCAGCTTGGTTTCGCCTTCGGTCGGACCATATGAACCGGAGTGGCCTCCGGCGTTGCGACTGGACATCGGAGAGCCGTGGCGTCCACGTCCGTTCGGGAATCGTCCCATGGCGAGCGTGTTGCGCAGGCCGCCGGTCTGGCGGAATCCGGTCAGGATGCCTTCCGATATGAGGCCACCGGCTGCGATGCCCATCATCGCCTTGATGCTGAACGGGTTGCTGATCTTCAGCACCTGTGAGAAGAACATGGCAATGACAAGCAGTGCGAGCACCGGGCCGATTCCGTTGATCGCACTGTAGACGAAACTGCTGCTGAGTCCACTGCAGAATCGCAGCGTCAGCGAGCAGATGAACGTGGCTATCGTTCCCATTGCCGAATATAGGACGCCGGTCATGCCCAGGTTGCACGTGTATTTGACCCAGTTCTTCAGCACGCTCTTCGGCTTCTCCCCTATCGGGAACGCGCGGACGAGGAACGCGACGATGAGGAACAAGCCCATCATGACGAGTGTCAGTTTGGTGAGAATCAGTATGAGGCTAAACAATCCCCATACGACCATGTTGCAGAGGCCTCCGACCACCGAGCCGAACGCACCCAATAGGTCGGGGTCGGCGTTGCCGTACAGGTAGTCGAGTGTTACTTTCGCGGAGCCTGCCAAGGTCTCCGGGTTTTGGGCTCCCGAAACATTCGCCTCATTCCAGGAGGCGCCAAGGTTCGGAATGTCGAAACGCCATCCAAGGTTCGCCGCGTCGGCGATGTTCGTGTTCGCGACACTGTCCCCGTTACGCCAATCGTTTTCGCTGCCGTGGTTGAAGGCTTTGAACCCGTTTTTCGCGGTTCCGGTGCCGAATGCCACTCGGCAGAGGTTCAACACGTTTTCTTTCGGGTCGTCACCGTGGCTACCGGATGCGCCGGCCACGTAGAAATTATCGTTGGCGACATCGCCTATATCGTCTTTGCCTACGCGGACGGTGGTCGAACCGTTCTTGATTTTTCCGGTACCGTCATCACCCATGTTCTTGATGATTTCAGTCCAGCCGTCACGTGTTGCCACTCTCCCGTTTTGGGTGGTGCAGGTTTCCCAGAACACTCCCGCACGGGTCAGGCGCACATACTTGTCCCTGTCGTTCTGTGTTTTCTCATCGGTGTTCACGTAACTGGATTGCGGGTCGATCCAACCCTGGTCGCTGAACAGCCATCTGGCGGTATCCGAACTGATATGCAAGCCGGTAGCCGCGTTGGTCAGCTGCTGTTGCACGGCCGGATCGGTGTTGGTGGACATGTCCATCACGTGGCAGTAGGCCTGTTGGGCGTTCTTCGCGACACCGGCCGGAGTGGTTCCGCTTTGCGCCGGGTTGCCCCATTGCATGGTCACCCATGAACGGAGTGCGGTTTCCTCCCAAAGACGGTTGACCGCTTTCGTGACCGCCGACGTTTCCTCCGCCCTGCTGGAGGTCGCCTCATCATACTGTTTGTGCATGGCATACAGGTAGTCCTGACAGTTCGCGGCCTGGCCGGTGGCCGTGTTGTTGTATGCCATCATGTTCGAATCGCCATCGTTCAACCCGTCGAGGTTCAATCCGACGGTGAGCTTGTTGACGGCGCCGTTGATCGTGTTCACCACCCACCATGGGCTGCCGGTCGCGGGTGTTGTGGCGTTCTCCGCCGTTTTCGACGCTCCCGCACCCATGGTGATGAGGGCCGCCAGACAGAGCACGGAAGCGAGCAGTCGTTTGCTGGCCTCCTTGGTTGACCCCACCTCGAAGCCGGCGGCGAGAAGCCATGCGACTATCGCGACGACCATGATGGCCGCCGGTATCGCCCCATCCATGGTGTCGTTGATCAGCTGGGCCGCGGCATGGTCTATCTGGGCTCCGGCGGCCTGCATCGGGCTGAAGCTTGCCGCGAACTGGCTGAGCGCAAGAGCGGAACTCCAGCAGACCTGGGTGACGAGCATGAGCATGTTCGGCAGCATCTGCCTCGTGGTGTGACCCATCAGGGCGGGAACGTTCGTGATGAACCCGATGATGCCGTCGGACGGTTCGATTCGGCTGGTGATGCTGCCGACGCTTTTAGCCCACCGTCCCGAGGGCAGGCATGTGGTGTAGTCGATCTGCGTGCCCGAAGAGGTGGCGCATACCGGGGCTGATGAGCCGCCGTCTGTCCAGGCATTCGCGAAAGCCTGCGACGGCAGTACGGCGACGATCATCACCAACAGTATGGCGACGATGGCGATCATGTTGCGCCGTGCAGCCGCACGCACCGGCATGCTTGGTTTCGGAATGGCTGTCGTCGTGCTCACAGTATCCACATCTCTTTCAGGCTGGTGAGGTCTTCCGGATGGTTCGAGTTCGGGTAGAACACCTGTCCGGCGATGTTCTTGCTTTGGATTTGGCGGAGCAATCGTTTCCATCGGACCTGTTGGGTGCGGTCCTTGATGGTGCCGACCATGAGGAACGGTACGGCCACCAGGCCGATGAGAACGAACACCACGCTGAAAGTGATGCCGATGAGAGGGGCGAACAGGAGGCAGAGTCCGAGACCGATGACACCGCCGATGATGGTGCTGAACACGGTCCTGGAACGTGCTTCCGTGTTCTTGGTGATCATGTACGTGTTCTTGCGTTCGATCTCGACCGTGCTGCTGACTTCGGTGATGTCGTCCATGGTTTCCCGAGGATGCAACCGTTTCCGTTCGCTCATCGCGGCTCGCTCCCTTTTTTATACGGCTTCCGATCAGATGCCGAGGTAGTCCTTGCCTTGGTTTCCTGCGGCGTTGACGAACCAGTCGATGCAGGTCAGCAACGCCGGAACGGTGATGGTCGGGCCTGCGAGGATGAATGTGACGACGAGCACGACGATGATGCGGCCTGGGTCCGGGCAGAACGTGGTGACGAGCTTGTTGCTGCGTCCCAATGCCTTGCAGATGCCGCCTGCGATGAGTCCCAATGCGAGAATCACCGCTGCCGCGGCTCCCACTTTGGTGATGACCTGTCCGGCGGTCGAGTTGAGGATGCCGTCGAACAGTGCGTGATAGCTTCCGACAAGGTTGCTGGAAGCGGCGATGGTAATGGTGTCACCCATATGGATTCCCTTCGGTGTATGTCTGAAGGAACCCTCCTGCGGTTTTTGATTTTACCAGCGCAACATGTTTATTTTGAATTTTTTTCTGTGTTTACCGAAAAAGAATGAAAGCGCCTATTCCGAGATACGACGGTATTTTACGTCGAAGTCCTTGACCTTGACGATGAACGCCGGTTGGATCTGCTCCGCGTCTCGGGTGCGTACTGCGGCATGGTATTTCGGCAGATTGGCGACCGCCCCAGAAGTCCAGCCGTCCATTCCCTCGTTGTCGGTCAGGCGGGCGGCGGTGAGCGACGCGATACGTGGGATTGCCGTGTTGTAGGAGATGAACGTCGTGTATCCGAGGAACGAGTCCAAGAGCACGTCGGACAATTGCGTCGGATATTGGGTGGCGAACACGAGGATAAGTCCGAAGCTTCGTCCCTGTTCTCGCAGGTTCTGCAGCACATCGTCGGAACCGTTGGATAGGAGGCTGAGCTCGTCGCAGACAAGCATGGTGTGCTTGCCGGCGACCGCCCAGTCCTTGCAGTGGGCGAATACCGTGTTCCAGAACCGGTAGAGAATCCACGATCCTAGAATCTTGTCCATGAGTTCCGGCAAAGCGTGCCCGTTGTGTGGTGCGAGCACAATGTGGTAGTCGCCGGGATGGTCGAGTATCCATTCCCATGTGACGGTGCTGCGTCGCGGGGTGAACATGTGGTCGATGGCGAGGAACTGGTTGACCTTGTTGACCGAGGCGTTGGTGCGCTGCAGTATTTCACGATCGCTTCTTGCCGCCTGTCCTTTCTGGTCGGGACGCCCGTAGAGCTGTTCCGCCGCACGTGATGCGTAGACGAGATCCATCCGCAACGGATTGTCATCCTTCAATTCCAAAGCCAATGCGCGGCATACTTGTCCCAATGCCCTGGCGGAACCGGCTTGTCCGTCGGAGCCGCAGAGTGCCACCACGGCCCAGCCGATGGGAGATCCTTGCTGTTGCAGTTGTTCAGCTCCCGGATACTGTTTTTCCAACTGATGGCAGCGGCGGAGAATGTCGCCGGGACGCTGCTGGTCGTATCTGCTGGCGGCGACTCCGATGGTCATCGCCTGCGTGATGATGTTCTGCGAATCGTTCTGTATGTCACCGGGGTTGAACGAGTATCGCATGGTTTTCGCGACGCTCTCCGCGGTCTCTTTCGCGTTCCTGTTCTCGTGCATGCCGAGCATGTCAAGTCCGACGCTTGACGGGTCGGTGAGATAAATGACTCGGGACTTGTCGGTTATGCCTTGATCCTTTTTATAGGCGTCGAGCAGTTCCACTCCGGTATCATCCTTCATCCAGAAATGAATGAGCCGTGAATCGGTCCCCCATACCTTGGGACTGGTGTCCGCCCTGTGTTTGATGGCCCATTGGCTGATGCCATGGGTGAGTACGGTCTTGCCCGAACCGGCTTCGCCGCTGATGGCGATGCCTCCGAACAGTTGGGTCGGATCCAAGTATCCGGAGCGTCCGCTGTCATCCACGCCAAGGAACACTCCCCCATGGGACAACGGTTCCGGCACGGCATGCAGTTCCTGCTTGACCGCCGTGGACTTCTGTATCGGCACGAACAGGGCGGTCGTGGTCATCGGACTGAAGATGAGCGTGGTGCGCTGCGGACCGTATCCGGTGGCGAACACCCGCTTGTCTTTCACACCGAGCTTGGTTTCCGTGTCACTGACGTTCGCCTTGCGTTTGCGACGGAGCCACCAATAGCGGCGCGGACATTGCAGAATGTCATCCCACAACGTGTTCTGCCACCACCGCAATCCCATACCCACGGAAATGACAAGTGGGACAATCCACGCCCACACCGGTACCGGCAGCAGCATCAGACTGAAGTAGACGAACAAACCCAAACATGCGAACTTGTAGTGCGGTGGAACACGGAAGTACATTCGAGTGCTTCGATCGTCGGCGAGCAATGCCTTCGCATTTCCGGAAAGCAGTCCACTCAACAGCCATGGGACGAACAGCATCACCAGGCTGAAGCCCGCAAGCCAGAAGTATGTCTGCATACGTATCGGAGTGACGATACTGAGCAGCACGGTCAGGAGCGTGACCGCGATTGCAGCCAGGAATCCTCCGAGCCTCGGATGGCTCGGATGACTGCTCATGTTCGACAGCAACGGGAACACGGCTTGCCCAACCCGTTGCGCGAACAGATTGTTCTGCCGGGAGTCCGCGCATCCAACGGTGACTCTCGCGCACAATGTGTGCGCCGCGACAAGTTCGTTGCCATCCTCGACGGTGGAATGCTCGTCGGCCACCCAGTCACGGATGCGCATCTGTTCGAAGTACCCCTGTTTGCGGAGCGTGACACTCACATAACTATCCGGCGGCATGGAAGCTTCGACGCTTTTGCGTATGCCGCTTGCATCGGTACGCATCTTCTCCATCGTCGCTTTCGAGTTCAGGCGCGCTCGCCATGGAACCAGTGCGTGCGATGATCTGCGAATCATGTCCGGCAGTTCCGGATCCTCATTGTCGGGAAGAGGACTGATGGCGAATCCTGCGAGTTCGCCGGCCTTGCCGATTCCGTCACCCATGCCATAGATGTATTCCTTCACCGGCTCGTTTCCTCTTTTGACCAGCAGCAGGGTGCAGTCATCGAGATTGCCGGGAACATCATCGGCTATGGAACGTAGCTGGTCGGCATCCAATTGTTGGATGCTTCGTGTCACCTCATACCATTGTGGGACTTCGTTCTGTTTCAATTCTCATCTCCTGTCTCGTAGAGCATCGTCAACGGGAACCCTTCCGGAAGTTCGAACGTCGTGATTTTTTCCCGTTCCAATAACTGGTAGAGCCATGTGGTCATGCGTACGGTCGCGTTCTTGTTTTCCAAAGCCCAGCCAAGGTCCGCGTACCCGTCCTTGACGGTGCTTTGGTCGCCGATGGTCTCGCGCATGTGACGGATTGTTTTCAACGCGATGTATTTGGACTGGTTGAACATGATCGCGTCCAACTGCCATAGTCTGATTTTTTTCAAGGCTGGATTGTGTTGCATGTTGACCATGAGGAACGGTATGACAAGCGAACGCTGACCGGTCGTGCAAAGATCCTGCACTTTCTGCAGCACCCGGTACCGTTCGCGTTTCGCCTCCTCCAAACGCTGCTGGTTGGATGCGAAGTTGTCAGGCAAGCTCACTGCTGTCACCTCCGATGTATCCATAGAAGCCGCCGCGATACGCTTCCGGTTTCTCCCATGCGTTGACATCCCAACCCCAATTGCGTTTGATCGCTTCGGTCATGACGCTCCAACCCCAGTCGCGGATTGCGGAAATTGGGCGCGTGCTTGGGGTGAACTGTTTCCAATACGGTGCGAACATGTTCTGCTTGTTGCCGAGCATGTCCGTGTATGCTCCGAGTTGTTCGGTTGGTTTTCCGTCTGGCGTGAACCATTCCTCCCATAAGGCGAATCCCATTCGTGAGGCGACGGTCGGGTTTCCGACGAGCATTTCGCTAGCATGGCTTGCGGTTTCGATGATGTTGGCCAACGCGGGGTATCGTCCTTGGCTGGTGTCCTTGATGAGCAGCCATATGCACATGAGTCCGCGTCTGCTCATTGGAGAGTATGCGAGGAGTTTCGACCAGTTGGAGATTTTCTGGCTCATGTTGTTCGTGTGCACCTGCACTTCGATTCCTGTGAGCACGCTGTCGGAAGTCAATGCGACGAGATCGGTGGAACAGTTGTGCGGCAGTCCCGCCTCTCCCACTGCCTGTGGGTCGATGAGTCGGAACGCTCCCCAACCGTCGCCGCCGATGATTCTAATGTTCTTGTTCTCCGCGAGGCTGAGTCCGACGTGCGCCGCGTACGTGTTGTGCCGCACGTGGCGTCGCATTCCGATGAGTTGTTTGTCGGCGAGCATTCGCCTCAACCATGTTGCCGAATTGTAGAGCGCCAATGTTTTGCGGATGAGTTTCTTGTCGGAGCTTAACGACACCCACGCTTGATTGACTTCCATACCGGAGAATCTTTCGTATGGGCTGAATCCGATGTCGATGGCACCCAACCGGCAGAGCGCGCCGTACAGGTTCGGTTCGTCACGATGGAATTCCGGAGCGCCTTTCACGGATAGTCCGGCGCGCAGCTGGTCGATGGTGCAGACCCTCCATGAGAGCAGTGCGCCGATGATGCTGGTGACGAGTTCACCGTTCGCCCGTATCATGCTTTCCGCAAACAGACGGTTGGCGACAAGCCACTGGTGTCGTTGCGCCAGCACTCCCGGATGTTCGTCTGTGGCGACGATGCTGCCACGAATCCAGTCGGCGTCACTGCCCATCTTCCAGAGTTCCGAATCGTCAGGATTGGGTGCGATGGAAAGGTCTAACATCAGCGGAACCATCCTTTCTTCTTCGGTTTCGGCGCATACTTCGCCGGGGTGAAACCATGATTGGGCAGCACCCATTCGAGAATTTTTTCTCGCACGAAATCAAGTTTCGGATCAGACCAGTTGGATTCGCCTGCGGCTATCCGATTGCTGGTTTGCGTACTCTGGTATTCGGTTCCCAGGAACAATCCGTAGCGCGTATAGTCGAGCGTCTGATAGTTCTGCAATCCTTCCGGAACCGTGTCCTTGATGCCGATGCATTCGCGCGGGAGACCGTATCTCGGGAATGCGCTGAGCAGGTTCAAGGCATCCCCTTGTGTTTGCCTACCGGCTTTGACGATGACCAGGCATGTGTCTCCGGCCAGCACGTATGGCACGACCATCCCCCCGGCCGCGGTGTCTCGGTCGGACAGATCGTCGGCGCTGATTCGGTCGAGGTCGAGCACCACGAAGTCCCATTTCTTTCGGGCTTCCTCGATGTATTTCCGGTAGTGTTCCCATGTGACGGTGATGCCTGCCGGCGGAGCGAATGAGAGGTCGTATCCGACGTTGAGCATGCGTCCGGGATTGGCTCCACGTTGCGGAGGCATGCCCGGCTGCCAGTCGGCTATCGTACGTACTCGCATGTTATGCGCCGGGTCGAAGAACGAGCGTTGTGAGGACTGTCGCATGTTTCCGTCGATGAGCAGCGCATGCAGTTTCATTTCCGCCGCCCTCTCGCACAATCGTCTGGAGGATACGGTCTTGCCAACGCCGCCGGTGTTGGATGTGACAATGATCATTGGAGCCATCTGCCGTGTCCGGCCGAGCATGATTTCCCCGATCAGCCTCTTGTCGATGACCTCTATGCCCCAGAACTCCTTGATGAAATCGGTGACGCTCCGGTCGAGCAGGTATGAGGGAAAGGATTGTGTTCCGACTGGTATCTGACCGGTGTCCGCCCAGTAGATTTTCCACCCCATGTCAGCCAACGGAAGCCAGTTTCCGGGCATGTTGGTGAAGATGGTTCCATGCTGGCCTGGCTTCAATGGATGCTGTTTGAGGAAGTCGGATTGGGCTGCGAAATCCTCGCTTGCGGGTATCCGCCAACGTCTCATCGGCACCCTGTCTCGAAGCACGTCAAGCAGTCCGCCTTGCCCGATTATGAGACTTGCCATCGTTTTCCTCGCTTTTTCGGCCTTGTTTTTTGCTTGTTCCGGCGTTTATGCTCGGAAAGTCACGGTTTCTAGACGTATTCGACTGATTTAGATTTATTGATTGTTTTGTTTTGTCTGTTTTGCATTCTGTTTTTTCAATCTCTACGTCTGTTCATTTCTTGATATTACGCTACCCTACGGTATTAACGCTTTATTCTTCGCAATTAACATACTCGTTCTTTTGTTGTTGTCTGGTTCTGCTTTCTCTTAGTTGGGGTTTGTTCTTTGTTGGCGTAGCTATTAGAGGTTTGCTCTCGGTAGATTTGCGTAGGGTGACGCGTTGCTGCTGTGATGCTAGGTGCTGTGTGACTATTGATTGCTCGTCGTTGGTTGGTGAGTGATGGTGGTTTCTGTGTGGCGGTTGCTTTTTCTTTCTTTGTTTACTTCTTGTTTTTTTTGGGGATTGACTTCGTTGTGTGATTCTTTGCTCTTCTGTTTTTTTAATATTCATGTTTCTTTGGCTCTTTCTTTCCTTTTTTCTTCTGTGGGCTTCTTGTGTTTTTTTCTGCTGGTTTTTCCTGTTCCACTGGAAGCCATTGCCATCGGGGCGCGGGCGGCGCGAAAAGTTCAGACTTTTCCTGATGATTCCGGAAAACTTCGGCTAGAGTCTTGATTGTCAGTTCGGTATACACCGATTTTTTTTTCACAAATAACGGAGGAGTGAAAATGCCAGATTTCCCATGGAACAACAATTTCGACAACAACACCGTCGATCGGACTGAGCCGGCACCGGACGCGAACCGGAGCGTTGAACCGGAAACGGTTCCTGCGGCTGCCAATGATGTCACGGAACCGGTCGCCGAGGAGAACACCAAGGCAGCCAAGACCGCGCGCCGGAAGCCATCGCGCAAGACGAGCGATTTCCCCCACCTCGATGCCAGCGCTTACGAGAAAATCAAGGAGATGCTTGACATGCTCTCCGATTCGCGTACCGCAAGCGTCGCAAAGACCCTGTGCGAAACCAACAAGTCGGATGCGGCCACGCTGCTGGCGTTGCTGACCGAAACGAAGAACCGCAAGAAGATCGAGAAGTTCGCCAAGTTCACCAACGAGCTTGACAATGCCCAACCGTCCGACTTGAAGATGCGTCTCGCTTTCGCGTTCATGGAGGACAAGTCGTTGTCCAAGACGCTGTTCGCCGTGCTGAACGCCGCTGAACCTGAGCGCGGTTTCGGTCGGGCTACCGGCGACGCGATGAAGGATGTGACCGCCATCGCCGAACATTGGGGCGACGGTGTTGACTTGGGCATCGTCGAGAAGCTGAAAATCTGATCGGGGTTGCCTCTTGCATACGAACGAGGGGATGGTTTTTTTAGCCATCCCCTCATTCGTATTTGTTTCGCTCAGTCAAGCTGCCGAACCAGTTGCATCGTTCCTATCACTTCGACGTCGGTCCTAAACGGACAAATGACTATGTAGTTCTCCGTCAGCGAGAAGTTCCATGATTCCTGGCTGAAGTTGAGCACTTCCAAAGTGTCTATGAGTTTCGCAGGCGATTGGCTTGTCGTTCCGGTTGATTGGAGGATGACAGGTAGATCGTCACGGCTGATGGCCAGTCGTTGTTCTTCCGGTGTGTAGAGGGCGGCCAGCACCAGAATCTCGGCGGCGACTGATCTTCCACGGAGTTTCGGAAGAGCTGATAGCGGCAGCGTCTTCGGATTCCTCTTCATCATCTTCTCGTATTCGGCGGTGAACACGATGGTCTTGTTGCTCCATCTTTCACCGGTTTTGATGGTCGTACTTTTGATTGGATGAATCTCTTTGCCATATTTGTTGGTGAAGGTCAGGTCACGGTATTCGAGGATGGTTCTGATAAGGTCTTCGTATCCGGATCCGCCGGTTAGCAGTTTCGCACGGTTGGCCGCTTGTCTGAAGTCGCGGCCTATGGTGAGGGTTCTGGTCTTGGGGTCGTAGTCCTTGGTCTTTATGTTCACGGCGGTGGTGAAAAGAAGGCTGAGGACGCGTGGCACTCTGCCTGACAGTTTATGTTCCACCCCTGGCTGGTTCCTCATTGGCAGGAAAAAGGGGTAGGCTTCCGCCGTCACGTATAGTGTGCTGAAAGATTCCGGACTGTCGATGTCGCTGATGGGTTCCAACGTCAGTTCGAGTAATTCGTTCTTCATGTCGTTTCCCTTTTTTCTGAATTCAACGGTTTTTATGTTTATATGTTGATTTTAACCGTGAATTGCGAAAGACATGCCAACATATCCAGTATCGCACGAAGCTTCGTTGCTTACACAAAACGGAACAATGATCAACACCTTTCGGAGGTATCCTCCTGCATGTACTTCAGCTGATAATGGATTCGAGCCGATACCGTCTTGGGATCCAGACGATCATGAGACCAACGCGCCATCGTGATGTAGATGCGGCACGCCGGATCGGAAAACGCGACATCGCTGACACGCCAAGAGTTCTGATCTCCGGATTGTTTGTCAGTTTTACGCAAGAGCCACCACCACGATTCTCAACCGGAAAAAACACAAGGATGGAAGTCAGCTTGACTGCCACTTCTTCTTCAGTCCGGGGAACGTCACCAGCATGGAGTCCGCCGCCTCGCGGATCCACCCGTTGTTGCACAGCGTCCAGATTCGAGTCACCGGCAACGCGTTGTTGATTTTCTTCAACTGTTCCGCGGTCATGAGCTTCGCCGTCGCGGCGGTCGCCTTGTCTATCGCCTTGTCGTGTGAGATGTTCCCCTGTTTCTTGTCCACGGCGATACGGGTGAGGGTCGAATGCAGCCGGCTTAGTCTTTGAAGTTCCTTACTGTTTGGATAGTAGACGCGGGATCGCCTCGCGTCGATGCTTTTCTTGCTCATGGGATACGCCTCTTATCGGCTGAGGATGCTGAGTCCGATGGACTGGCCTGCATACAGCTGGCGGTCGCTGCTGACCATGGTCTCGTCATATCCGTCCGCTCGCAGATTGCTTTCCCGTTGGTCGAGGTTCGGCTGGAAGTTGCGGCTCTTGGGTGGGATGCTCTGCATCATTGCGCCGCTGTTGAACCGGCATACGTCCCTGTCGGCTTCCTCGCTGGAGATCATGATGTCGATGTTGTTGAGCAGGCGCATGACCGCCTCATCGTGCGCGATGGTGCCGAGCCCGATGTTGCGGACGAATGTCGACTTGGCGCCCAATAGGAAGTCGATGTGACTGTCGATGTATTCGATCCGGTCTTCGTCTTTGATTGGGTTTTGGGGTTGCGTTTGCGTTGGCATGATGCATTCTCCGTTTTCGCAATTAACGGTTTCCGTTCAATCGACTTATCGTCTGCTGAGGTAACGGTCTTTTGTTGCCTTGGATGGTGTCAGGTCGTATCAGACGTTGTGGTTATTGCGTTTTCCTGTTTTGTTTTATGTGGACGTTTTCACTGTAACGCGACACTCCGATTTTGCCCCCTACCCCCATCTTCACAGATATATGTTATATTGAATGAGTCCACATAAAAAGAGAAAAAAAAGGAAACGCCAGCATGGCAGAAAACGCCACACGGTTCTGGCGGACCATGACCTTCAGACAACTGAACGGCAGACGGGTCCGCCTCACCGCACATAACGGGGAACTCATCCTTGAAATCAAACTCGCGCCCGGATTCGGCCGTTCCCTCGGATCCCGCCAGAACCTCATCGCCGGCATGAAATTCGGCGAACTGTTCCACGAAGGCCACGACGGATTCATGGAACTCTCACGGCAGAACGCCGATATCGAAATCGAACTGCTCCCCGACAAGCCGACATACGAAACCATCACCGACCGCGACGAAATCCGCGAGGGGGACATCGCAGTCGCCAAGGACGGCAACCATTATCCGATCCTCGGTGCGAACGACGGCCGTATCACCATCGATGTATACGGGCAAAGCATCACCCTCAGCCGTGAAAACTTCGACCACTCGCTGCGCCCGAAGCTCCAGCTCCCAGATCACCCCGGACTGTGGAGAGACGGCGAAGACAACCTGTACGAGGCTTGGAAGGCCAACAGCGGTATTCTCTTCCTCCGACAGTCCAGAAGAAACGGACACTGGATCAGCGGAGACGTGATACCCATCGACAGGGCGCTCGAAGGAGAGGATTCGGTCACATTGGCGGAGCTTGCCAAACAATCCCCGTTCACTGAAATCGAGGTGAACATCTGATGAGGTACAAGAAAGGAGACCCGTTCGCGGCGCTTCGCCTGAACGAACGCAAACAACCCACGGAGACCATCGGCATAGAACTGAACGCCGCGGCAAAAGCCCTCTACCGGCTCGAATGCAAACGCTGTTACGGAAACCTTCTGGACTTCGACAAACTACCCGAACGAATCCGAAAACACTACACCAACAGCGCCTTTGAAGTGTTGGCCCATGCGAGGGAAGAACGGCATGCATCACAGTGACGGACCCCACGCTTCAGATCAAGTGGATACCGACGGATGGGCGGAGGAGCTGCTGCAGGAAATCGAGCGCTACCAGAATCCGGATTCATGCATTGACTTTTGACAAGGGGGAAAACATGAACATCTATTTCATACAGGAAAAGACGGCCTCCGGCTGGAAACCCGTCGCCCGTCGATGTCTATCTGCATCGTTTACGCGCAGGCATCTTGCCAAGACCATGGTCAGACGGTACGTGAAAAGGCATGACGAGCTTGATGCGAATTCGTTTCGAGTTTTGAAGCTGAGCGTCCAGTGACCGCAATCCAGATCGACATCAGCGAAGACATCAGCCGACTGGACATTCCCAGCAAAGCCGACGCAAAGACACTCACCCTCATGCGTGTGGGCGCCATGCGGGGAATAAGTTTCTACATCTCCCCCGCGGGCCAAACGTTGAACGAGACCACGAACGGAACATCCGTGACGAACATCAGCGACCTGATCACGCTTCGGTCATTCATCGACGAAACCATCGAAAAGGAAAAAGGACAACGGATTTGAAGGGACAAGCGAAAAAGGCAGCCTTCGATTATTGCGAGCAGCTGCGAATCCGGAACATTCTCACCATGCTCGACATGAACGCGAGAGGCGAACTCACCGTATTTGAACGTCGAGACCTGTACGCCGCTTTGGACAACGAGCGAACCCGCACCGCATTGAGGATTGATTAGGAAGAAAACATGCTACCGCGATCAATCAGTCTCGACAAGAAGACCATCGACTATCTTCTCACGCTGCCGAAGGTAGTGAAGAACGTGAGCTCCAACGGCGAAAAAATCTACTACACTTCCGAGTTCCGAGAATATGCCATCGCCCGATATGAGAGCGGAGACAGCCCCTCGGTGATTTTCCGCGATAGAGGAATCGGCCCGGAAATCATCGGCTACAAGCGTGTGGAAAGATGCATCGCACGATGGTGTCAGTGCGAGGAGACCCTGACCACAGCGGAGCGCAGGCAAAAACGGATAGCCTGGATCGAACGGGAAATCGCATCACTGCGTCGGCAAGAGGCGGAACTGAAGCGTCTCCAACAGGATTCGGAGGCGGATCGGTGAGCGACATCTTCAACCAGGAACCACCGCACAAGGATGATGCGGAACGCACCGTACTCGGAGCTATGCTCCAATCACGCGACGCCGTTGACGAAGCACGGCAGAAGCTCACCGAAAACGACTTCTACCAGCCGAATCATCGAACCATCTGGCAGACCATCTGCGAGCTGAACGACAAGCACGGCAACGTGGATGTCACCCTGCTGTGCAGCACGTTGAACGAACGCAAGATGCTTGACCGTGTGGGCGGCATCGACTACGTGTCGAAGCTCGTGGATTCGGCACCCACCACTTCCAACGTCAGCGTGTATGCGGGCATGGTCAAGGACACGGCTAAGCGCCGCGACATCGTGCGCATCGGCACCAAGATCACGCAGCTTGGCTACACGCCCGACGCGGAAACCGACAGCATCATCGGCGCGGCATTGGATGAGGCGTTCCACATCGGGGACGATGATTCAAGCACTGACTACCGGGATATCTACACGGTGTCCACGGACATGCTCGATCATCTCGACAAGATCGCGAAGGGTGAAATCGAGGAGGGTGTTCACACCGGGTTCCGTGACATCGATGATGTGACGCACGGTTTGCAACCCGGACAGATGATCGTGGTGGCCGGCCGACCCGCAATGGGCAAGTCCACGTTGGGAATGGACTTCGCAAGGCATGCGGCAATCCACGACAACATGTGCTCGGTCGTGTTCAGTCTGGAGATGAGCCGCGAGGAAATCGCGCAACGCCTGTTCGCCGCCGAAACGAACATTCCGTTGAACGTGTTCCGCGATCCGACGCAGATGACCGACGAACGTTGGGATGCGGTCAACGACCTGTGGAAGAAGCTCGAGGAGAAGCCGCTGTATATCGACGATTCCGCGAATCTGAAAATCCCGGACATTCGAGCCAAATGCCGCAGGTTGAAGGAAACCAAGGATTTGAAGCTCGTGGTCGTCGACTACCTGCAATTGATGTCCAGCGGACGGATGACCGAGAACCGTCAGCAGGAGGTCAGTGATTTCAGCCGCCAGTTCAAACTGTTGGCGAAAGAACTGCAAGTGCCGGTCGTGATTCTTAGCCAGTTGAACCGCAACGTGGAAATGCGCGCCGACAAGGTGCCGCAGATGAGCGACCTACGCGAATCCGGTTCCATCGAACAGGATGCCGACGTGGTGTTCCTCGTGCATCGTCCCGACGCATACGACAAGGAAGACCGTCCCGGTGAGGCCGACATCATCATGGCCAAGCATCGCAACGGTCCGACCGAAACATTCCATCTCGCATTCCTCGGACGCAACAGCAAGTTCAAGGACATGCCACAGGACTATACGGCCGGAATCTAATCCGCAGGAGAAAAGGAAACTGATTATGGAAGAGAAAATCACCGCCAAGGTGGAAACCATCACCCCGGACATAGCGAAGACCATGCTCGGCGAAAACGTCAACAACCGGCGTATCAGCCGCGACAACGTGAATATGTTCGCTCGCGAAATGCGCAACGGCGAATGGCGGTTCAACGGTGAGGCCATCAAATTCGGCAAAGACGGATGCCTGTTGGACGGCCAGCATCGACTGCTCGCCGTCATCGCCGCCGACAAGCCGTTGACCACGCTCGTGATCCGAGGGTTGGAGGACGAAACCCAGCAGACTATGGACAGCGGCAAAACCCGCACCCTGGGCGACGTGCTCACGCTTCGCGGTGAAAAGAACTCCACTCAGCTCGCTTCACTGGCGCGCGCCGTATATCTGGCCGACCAGCTGGGCATGGAAGCCGCCGCACAAAACGATCTGAAACCCACGCGCGGGGAAATCATCGCGTTCATCGACCAGACGCCGCAACTGGCCGACGTGCTCGCCGCCAGCCGTGCGTTCCGCAGCCAATCCGGTGACATGCTGACCAGCAGCATGTTCGCCTCGCTCTGGTGGACGTTCGCGCACATCGACACCGATGCGGCCAACCGGTTCTTCATAAGCCTCGTCAGCGGCGCGAACCTGCAAGCCGACGATCCGATCCTCATACTGCGCAACACGTTGATGTCCCAGCCTCACAAGGCGGGACGTTCCACACGCGACAACCGTGTACGCATCGCCGCCTTGACCATCAAGGCGTGGAACAAGTGGCGTAAGGGCAAGCCTCTCCGCCAGTTGAAGTTCTCGGCCGGCGAATCGTTCCCCACGCCGCACTGACCGGTTATCCACAATCCACAACAACTGTCCACATAAAAAACAAAAAAGGAGCCATCATGGCATACAACAAGCGCTACCGCGTCACCCACACGTTCGAGAACGGAAGCCGATTCATCGGCAACATCGGAGTAAAAAACAACACCCCGAACTTCCCGGAAAACATCGACGGCCGCATGATCATCGAAGTCATCAACGGACGATTCCAAGGCGTATTCAAGCTCGCCAACAGAACCATCGGCCGCGTATACGGTGCAGTAATTCCGCCACAACCGGAAAACTGGATCTTCGACCCGCAAGGCGCATACAAGTATCTGCGCAACGAACTGGGCCCGAACGTGGAACTGCCGCGCACCGAGCTTGATATCGCACCCAACCGCGACCCGCAGTACGACAGCATCACCAGCGACGGCATCCCGGCCGACACAAGCCTGCTGCAGCTCATCGCCTGACCGGAGCGGCATATGGCACAGATACCATCCGGATTCACGTTCAACGACGACATCACCGAAGACGCCAGCGAGAAATTCCCGCCACCCTCATTGGATTCCACCGGCATCAACTGGAATGATGCCGGCAGCGTGTACGACGCGGTCCAACAGGTCAGCGAACGGTTCAAACAGGCGTTCGCCGACCTCATCGACCAGTCCGCAAAAGGAACCGACGGCAGCGTGGAATCACGACTGATCTACACCATCGCCGCCTACAGTGCCATGAACGACCTGCATGACATGACCGTCCCCATCTTCTCCAGCACGCTGATGAACCAGCATCCCGACTGGGTGCCGGTCATCAACGGCTGCGAAAGCAACGAGGAACTGATGGAAACGTGGCCGGACGTGAAAACCATCCACGACGCGCAAATCCAAGCGAACAAAACCGGCAAACCCGTACAAGTCCACTTGGAGGACGCGGACGTGGACGCCATCATCTCCAACCAGCCGGTACAGGAGGAGGATTTCCATGCAGAACGAGCAGCCTGACAAAAAAGATCGATTCGTGTATGTTCTCTTCGGCTCGACTATCGTCTTCGTGGTGGCTGTGTTGACTTGCGTTCTCGTTTGGAATCTCGCTCATCCGGAGGAAGTGTCGGATAATGTCGGAAAAGTGGCAACGATGCGTGAAAAGGCGTCAGCAGCGGACAAAGAAGAGGCATGGTCCACCACGACTATAGGACCCTACACCATTCAGTTGAAAGACAAAAAAGTAGTGGATTGCGTAGGTGCAGCCTTGCAGACCTATAGCAGTACAAATGTTGTGCCAACTTGTGATTGGGACAACCCAAGACAGCTGACCCCTAATGAGAAAGCCAACAGACAAGCCACATACGTGACGCTGGGAGATGGTGAACAGGTTCCTTGCGAGGGCAGCAACAGTTACATCACGTGCGGTTGGAATCTGAAAGGCAAGCAATGAGTTTTGTTGCGCTTGCCGTGCATGTGCTGCTGTTGATGCTCGTCTGCTGGATGGGAGCCGAAACACTGGCATCCGACGACCGGCTGGCACGCCAAGTGTTCGGCAAGCTCAGCGTATTGTTCGGCATGTATGCGCTGATGTGTTTGATCATTGACGTATCCAATTTGGTTCGCGGGCATGCACCGTTGATCAGCCTGCCAGCCAGCGGCATCATGTCGTGTGGTGCGGTTTGGTACGCGATTCGATATATCGGCGGATACGGAAGGAACTAGCCAGATGTCAATGACCTACGAGGAGCTGGAGTTGAACGGCTGTTACGCGATGCTCTGCGAAGCATTACGCGCCTGGCATCGGATCCAGCATGACCATACGCGCGAAATCGCGGCGAAAACGTTGAAGGACGTATACGGCTACGAGTTCCATCTGAACGGCGGCGGCTGCTCGTGGAGACTTCCGGAAACGGACCACGAATGGGCCACCAACGGTATGCGCGCACTCGGCCTACCGGCAGACAAGTTCGAGGAGAACACTCTGGTACTCGCCCGACTGCTCGACGGGCAGACGAAAGACTACGAGATCGCATCCGGTCGAACGGTGGAAACCATGGAACCCGTATACGGTTCCGACATCGAACGATCCGTCGTAGTCGAACAATTCCACAACGCATTCCGACGCATCACCACCAACTGGGACAGTGTCCTGAACCGCAAAGTCATGGACTCAAACCTAGAAAAGCTGCTGCCAATGGTAGCGCATGCGGTGCGAATCGAACGAGAAGGCCAAACTCCGGACCTGATTCCACTGCTCAAACTATGCCGCAGGATTTCGACCGAATGATGAAGAACGTCGGAGCGGGATACGTTTTCTGAGAACAAGAGGCTGCGTAGGACATGTCCGTTGCCGATGAAAGCTTCTCTGCGGAGAATATACCAGAACCATTTTGATCTATCGGCTTCTAGATGGTATCGAAAAACTCCCCTAGTTCCTCAACGTTGTCGAAGCTCCGAACGTATTCCTTGCTTTCGACTTGGCGACGGGCTTCGGAATTGCGAAGTTCGTTCGCCGCTTCTCTAGGTTCGTAGAAACGGCGAGAACAGAATCCAGTAAGAGTTGTGTTTATGGGCGTAGTCAATGCAATTCATCTCCGCTCGTGAAAAAACATTCAGACAACTTATCCTATAAAAAATGTGTAACGCTTACACATTTATGATATGAAAAATGTGTAGGCATCGCTTACACCATATGACGAATCGCGGAAGAACAGAAGTTGGAATAGCCGGTTTTTTCTCCTGACTTTCCCGTAATCAACTTATCTCAAAGCGGTAGTCTGGAATCAGTTATCCATTAGTCCGAGAGGCTTCACTATGGTTGATTCCAGGAAATCTGCTCAAGCGAAACGGCAATTGCGTACGCAGACCGGCGAGTTCGCCGAAGAGAACAACAAAAGTCTGCCATCCGGAGAAACATTGTCCACGTTCGAACGGAAACGGTTGAACAATGCGCTGCTCGCCGCAGAAACGAACATCATCATGGATCCGGATGTCGCTGATTGCGCCGGATACGCCACCAGGCGCTTGGACGAGCTCATCGCCCGTCCGGCGAAACCCGGCGAGACCGATGACATGCCGTTGATCATCGCGAACCTGCGATATGACCCGCAGGCGCCGGGCGGCTCGCATGCGGACTATCTCGCCGACCATGTGCAGGCCGCTTACGACGGTATCCCCGTGAAATCCTATGACCATGCGCAGTTGGTGGAGGAGACCCGACAGCATATCCTCGAAACCGCATTGGATCCGAACAGGGAGTTTGCCGACCTCGGGCTAGATCCAATACAGCCGGGCGAACGATGGCCCTTCCGTCCGAACGAACTTGCCGGCAGCTACTACAGTGAGGAATCGGAGCGCCGCTACCAAGCCGCATTGAAAGGAACCCAGACAAAGCAAGCCCGATATGATGCGGCGACAGAGAAACACTTGAATCCACTGAACGATGAAATGCGCGACCTATACAAGAAGAACGTCGACCGTGGACTGATCAACGGCAGCGCGTTCGATGACAAAATGGCTTTCGCCGACACGTTGCATGAGCTTCAGGAAGACGGTTGGAACCCGCAGGCCGGCAAGGAATACCGGCAATCCAAGGACTTCAAAAAACTGGAGAAACAGCTGCTGGACGGTCGGAAACCGACCCGTCGCTACCGTCAGATGCGTGACGCATTATGCGACAACGAACAGGAATACCGACGGTTCATGGCCGCGAAACCCGACGTATTCGACCCGAATGAGAAGGTGAAGAAAACGTTCGCCGGACTCGGCCCTGACGTGGGACAGGCGGCGATGCTCAGGATTGCGGCAAAGCATCGCGGGGTCGAAGGCGCCTTGCAATTGGCCCGTCGAGACCCGTCCATCGAATACACGGTGTCGGATGCGAAGACGCACACGTTCCGTTCCGAACATGACGAGCTGGCGGTATCCGAATGGAGTTTCAGCAACCCGTACGAGCCGCCGCATACGATCATCACCGCGAACGGCATTAAGCCCGCTTCGGTGATGAGCTGGATCCATTGTGAGGCTCCGGATTCGCCAGAGTGGGAGGAACGGACCTGTCAACGGTTTATGGAGTCGAATGGCGGGGATTGGCGGAGAAGCCAGTCTGCTTGATCGGTTTCGTATGTTACGGCGGCTTTTTATGGTCGCCGTTTTTTTGTTCTTTTGACAACCTCGTTTAATATGCTACACTGAATATGTCCACATAAAATAGTCGAAAGAGGAGCAACGCCATGAGCGTCACCATCAACAACCAAACCAGCCCAGCCACGGAATTCGCGTGGGACGGCTGCCACAAAATCTACCTGCTCGACAACGGCGACACCGACAAGAACGGCGAAAACGGGTACATGCTCTCCAAGAACGGCGAACCCGGATACAAGGTGCTGCCAGTCTCGGAACTACAGCGCGTATGGGACCAATCCTGCCCGCTCCGCTTCATCAACAACTGGGCGCTCGACAAGAATCATGTTCCCCAATGCTACGAGAAGCCCGTCACCATCGAAGCGCGTTGAAAGAGAAAACCATGAAATCATACAAGACATACGCGGAAGAATACGGTCTGGATATCGAAGTCGTCCGATGGGTGTTCAACCACATTCGCGTCACCCGATACGTCATGTCGGAACCTATCGGATACAAGATCGCCTTCAAATATCTCGGCCAGCCGGTTCACCTTTCATCGGAGTGGAAAACCGGAGTCGCCGAAAAATCGTTCCAGGAAATCGTCAATATACGAAAAGCCATCACGACAGAAGCAAACCCGGAACTCGTTCCAGACAAGGATTAAACATGCGTATATCACGCGCATAACTCTCAACCCAGTCCACCAGACCCGCACCATTTGAAAGAAGCAGAAAAATGAACGACCAGTACGACTTCACCAACTACAAGAACGACGCAACACTTCTCACAGACACCGTTCGCAGCAAATTAGGCCCCCGAGTGCAAGGCTTCATCGACATCGACGAAGAATACTGCTCAGCGTGCGGCTCATACACGGACGGGGACATTGTGGTCATTGTCGAATGTGTCGCACAGGGGGATCTCTGGCGAGATGAGGCTACCAATTGGATCCGGATTTCTCTGGCCGAATACGATTCGGCAAACCGTCCCGACCTTCACGATTACGCCTACGGGATGACACGGGAAAGCATCGCGGAGCTATGCGATGTCGAAGATACAGAAGACGCAAACGCATTCCAACTCGCCATCCACGCTATCAAAGACACCGAAGATTTGAAGTCAGTCCTAGAGGAGGAATAATGCCATTGTTCACACGAGTCACCCTCAATCCAGTCAACCCGGACGTGCGCAAAGTGCTGCGCTCCCCCGAAGCGATTCACGCCGTGGTCAGCGCCGCCACCTCCGGCAGTAGCCGCCCGTTGTGGCGTTTGGACGGGGACAGGCTGTACATCGTCTCCGACCAGTTGGATACGGATCGGCTCGAAGCCCGACTGGGCAAGCCGATCATCAACACGCTCGACTACCGGCCGTTCCTCGACAAGCTACAGAACGGTGAGACACGTCGCTTCACGTTGACGGCCACACCGGTAGTCAGCAAGGACGGGAAACGCACACCGTTGCGTACTCCCGCCGGAATGCACCAGTGGGCGGAAGGCAAGCTCACCCAGGCCGGAGCCTGTTTGGATGCGTTGGATATTCTCGACGTTCACGCCACCCGATTCAACCGTCAGGGCCGCAAACTTACGTTCCACACTGTCGAATACACGGGAGAGATCACTATCACCGACCGTGACAAGCTCACCCAAACGATGCTCTCGGGTATCGGCCACGGCAAGGCCTATGGATTGGGTCTGATGCTGCTTTTCTAACCACTGACATGCGATAGTCGAAAGAAGTCTTATGGCAAACCATTCATTCAACCTCGTCACCGAACCATGGGTCCCCGTACTCGCAAACGGCAAGCACGAGTCCTACTCTCTGGAAACCCTGTTCGATCAGCCGACCTCTATCCGACAACTGGATATAGCCGACCCGTTGGAACGAGTCAGCATCATGCGACTGCTACTCGCCATCATGTACGGCGCGCATCAGGACGGGTACTCGTCCCCGGCGGCGGCAAAACGCATCATGGAAGCCGGGCGCGATCAGGAAATCATCGACTACCTGCACGCATGGGCATACCGGTTCGACCTCATGTCGGACACCGAACCGTTTTTGCAAGTCTCCGGCATGATGCCGCAGGGCAAGCCCAAGGACTATGGTTTCACCCGACTCCACCCCGCAATGCAACGACCACTCTGGCAGACCCACGACCCATATAAGCCCGTCACCCCGGCTGAAGCGGCGCGAATGCTGCTAACCTGCAACATGTACGACGTGGCCGGAGTCCACACAGGTATGAATGGCGATCCAAAAGCCTCGGGAGGCAAACGTACCCCACAAGGGGTGGCGCAGGCCGGAGGACTCGCTATTGCCATCATCGACGGAAACAACCTGTGGGAGACCCTGATGTTGAACTTCTGTCCCACGAATAATGGCAACAAGCCCATCTGGGAGTATCCGCCACTCGAATGCGTGGACGTGAAACCGGAGACCACCGGGCCTGCATACTATTACACGTATCCGGCCCGCCGAATCCGACTGCTCTGGAACGAAAACAACCTATGCACCGGAGCCTACGTCACCTATGGGAACCGTTCCGAATGGACCACGCCGGAAAACGAATACATGGCCTTCTGGACTCAGGACAAGACTGGCAAATCCAAGCCGGTGAACCTCACGTTCGGCCCATTGATCGACCGCCCGTTGTGGACGCAATGGGACAAGGCCTTCGTTGAACCTGACGGCGATGAACACTATCCAGCTACCTTCCTATGGGCTGCGAACTTCGCCCCGATAATCAGCTTCGACGTGTTTGCAGTCCAATACGGAAGCCAGTCCAGCAGCATCGCACGAATCCGCCAAGACCACATGACCTTGGATATGCGGCGTATCCATGAACATGCAAACGTCAGCGCCATCGTGGACAAACTCGTCAAACAGGCATGGCCGAAGGTCAGCAACGGAGACAATCCGCATGATGCTTGGGCCAAAGCCGATACGGCGATGCTCCCCTATCTGGCAGGCAGGAAGGAACCTGACCTTGGCTAACAGCTACCTCGCATGGGCGCGCCCACGCCTTGCAAGACTGCAAGACGGGTATTTGAACGGCACCTACACGCGCGCCGACCTCGCCAGCCTGCGCAACAGCTTCAAAAAACCATGCGGCTCCGATCCGAAAGCCGCCAAATGGTCGTTGAACGGCATGGACTATCGAGGCTACGCGAAACCAACGCGCATGGAACAAGCCTCATGGTACGCATTCGGCCTATACGCCTACCACCAGCAAGGCAACCAATACAAACCCATGTACAAGGAAGGCAAACGCTTCAACAAAGCATTACGGATATTGGCGGATACCGGCGAAGACGTTGACGAACTTTACCGGAAACTGTTGAACACCCACAATATGCAGGAAGCCGCACCATTCTGTCTGAGAATAATCCGACTGTTGAACGAACACGACATTCCCCTGGATCACGCCCTATTGGCATTGGACTTGGCCAGACTCAACAAACCGGACTCCGCAGACATGGTGCGACGCGACTGGAGCCGACTGCTCAACTGATTGTCCACCAGATTGCCAGCACTGGACAATCGGCTCAGAAAATAGGTAACAAATTTGCATAATAGACCCATGCATGGTCTCGAAAACGGTGAAAACTAAACTACCTACCCCGCAGGCGCGGGGATAAACCTGTCTGGAACTGCTGCTGCCCGTCTTGGAATACACCTACCCCGCAGGCGCGGGGATAAACCGACACCGTGGGAGCTGAAACTCCAGCCAGCTTGACCTACCCCGCAGGCGCGGGGATAAACCCTCACAGAAGAAATCGTTGCGCGCGTGCATTACACCTACCCCGCAGGCGCGGGGATAAACCTAGGCGACGGGCTCGACCTGAAACAGATCGAATATCTACCCCGCATGCGCGGGGATAAACCCCAGCTCCTGTGGGTCGTCTTAAGCTACCTGCTACCTACCCCGCAGGCGCGGGGATAAACCGATGGTTGACTTCCTCCCGGTGCTAAAGCATCGGGATTCCGACATCATTGTGGTGCCGGTGGTTCGCGGTCATTGACGCTCCGGAAAAAGTTGACGGCCTGCTCGTGGGTGTGTTGCGTTGGCTCAGATACATGTTATACTGAATATGTCCACATAAATAATTGAAAGAGGAAAAAATGAACACCAACACCCTTGAGCAGTCCCAAGACACCACCGCCATCGAGACAATCCGCGAACAGCTCAAAGCGAAGAAACGCGGGCAAGCAGTCCGCGAACTCGCCACCCCACTGCTTCAAGCATGGACGAACGCCATCGAAGGCAACAATCCCAATCTTGACGATCTCACCGGTCTACCCGAGCTCATGTCCGAAGTGCTCAGCGTCAGGGACGCGGCAATCATCGCCGCCATCAACCCGCAGCTCAGCATGAACACCATCATCGATATCGCGGCGAACCCGGACGCCCCGTATTCAAAGGATATACTCAACCAGACACTGCAAGACGGGTTCGACAATCCCGACGCCAAGCCCGACCGTCAAAGGCTTGTGAAAGCGGCTGGAATCGCCCGCAGTCTCACCGGCCTCGCCTCCGAGGAAAAATACCAAGCCCAGCCATTCGCAATCTCCGCATACCTCGCATGGTGGGACGGCAACAGTCGCGACGCCTCATTCGCCGCAGTGTCAGCGCTTGACGCCGACCCCAACACCAGTCTCGCCATGCTCGTCATATCGGCCTTGATGCACGACAAGAAGCCCGCATATCTCAACTGAAAGAATCAGGTGAAACGTGATGGAAGAACCAATCCAGCTGCCCAAAATCGTCAAGGACAAGACGCTCTCCAGCAAGAATCTCCGGGATAGGGAAGATAAGGCTTCAATGGAAACGCTTGGCAATCCCGAAGTTCGCGATTGTCTGCGCGACCGACTGGTTGCCGGAATGCGACAGCAAGTCGAATCGTTGATCCAGCAGGAGGTTCCCGCTCTCGCCGCCACCTTACAGGAGTCATACAATCTTCAGCCCCATGAGGAGCTTCTGCGCCTATGGCTGACCAACGAACTCAAGGAAGCCTTGGGCGGTTCATGCCAGAAGGCAGCCGTGACCGCGTTCGGCGCGGGTGCCAGCAAAGCCAATATCGCACGTTCGGTGGGCATCCGACAGCAGAACTTCGGAACACATTTCCCGAATTTCGATGGAGCTGCCAATGACTGACTGATCCCATAGCCAATCTTTACCACCCCAGCCGAGTCCACACGGCATCAACAACCACAACCAGAAATTAGGAGAACCAGTAATCATGGGAATTTTCATCGACATTCACGCCATCCAGACCCTTCCGCCCGCCAACCTCAACCGTGACGAGAACGGGCGACCCAAGACCTCCATCTACGGAGGTGTGCCACGTATGCGCGTCAGCTCGCAGGCGTGGAAGAAAGCAATCCGCGACAACTTCCGCGAAACCATCGACGGCAGCAAGCTCGGCTCGCGCAGCCGAGAGTTCACCAAGATGATCGCCCAACGCATCAACCGTGATCCGGAGGACGAGCATCTGCTGAAGGTCACCAGTGAGCTGATGAAGGTCGCCGGCCTGCCAGCCGACAAGAACCGTCCCAGCAGCACCAGCGCGCTCCAGTTCTTCGGAGAACAGCAGTGGCAGAAGCTCGCCCAATATGCGGAAGAGGCATACGGCAGCACGGATCCGAAGGAAACCGTCGCAACGCACCGTTCCGACATCAAGAAGCTACTCGACTCCGACCAGAGCATCGACATCGCATTCTTCGGACGAATGAGCGCCAGCAGCGACAAGGGCACCGGCAGCGAATACGTGGTGGACGCGGCCAGCCAGTTCGCGCACGCCATCAGCGTGAACCGAGCCGACGTGGAAAACGACTACTATGCGGCCGTGGACGACTGCGACAATACGAGCGGAGCCGGCATGATCGGCGAAACCGGATATTTGAGCGCCACCCTCTACCGTTACGCCTGCGTCGACGTGAACCTCCTGAACCGCAATCTCGGTCACGACAAGGAGGCCGTACAGCTCGCCTTGTCCACATTCCTGAACGCCTTCGCATTGAGCCTCCCGTCAGGCAAGCAGAACAGTTTCGGACACCAGACACTCCCCGCATTCATCGAAACCGTAATCCGCACCGACCGACCCATCAACCTCGTGGAAGCCTACGAGAAGCCAGTCACCACGGACACGATCCCCACCAGCGTGCAACGACTGCTCGAACAGCAGGAAACACTGCTCACGCTCCCACAGCTGATCACCGAAACCACCAGCACCGTCATCAAGGCACTCTGATCATCATGCCGACACTACTACTCCAATTGAAAGGCCCATTGCAATCATGGGCCACCGAAGACGGATACACGCACCGCAACACCGGCAGCTTACCCACCAAAAGCGGTGTCATCGGATTGATAGCCTCCGCCTTGGGCCGTGACCGAGGCAGTGACATCAGCGACCTCGCAAACCTCCGTTTCGGCGTACAGCCAGTTCATACAGGTCCGCACCTGACGGATTTCCAAACCATGGGGCATCGAGCTGACGGCAAACCCAACCCGTTGGAAACGAAGGAATATTTACAGGATTCCACGTTCACCGTCGGTCTGGAATCCAACGATTCTCGACTTCTCGCCAGAATCGGAGCCGCTATCCAACACCCTGTATACATGCCGTACTTGGGACGACGCGCCTGTCCGCCAGCCGGACCTATTCGCGTCGGACTGGTCGACAAACCGTTGGAGCAGGCATTCAAGGGCAAGGAGCAGATACATGTTGAGACCGTCGACGGCGTGGAAGCTCACTGGGATCAACCGGCCAGCAACCGGGTGTTCCAGGCACGCTACTCCAATGCCATCGACCCGTTGTTCAATGCGGTAGCCGAAGCACAGAAGGACTAAGACCATGAGCGACTTCACGCCAGCAGACTTGCCGCGAGTATCGGAACGAATCCCCTACCTGTATCTGGAGCAATGCTTCATCAAACGCACGAACAATGCACTGGTCACGGTGGACGAGAAAGGCGAAACCCAGTTGCCTATCGCGACCATCGCGGTGCTCATGCTCGGCCCCGGTGTGAACATCACGCATGATGCCGTCGTATTGGCAAGCGACACCGGAGCAATCATCGTATGGGCCGGAGAGCAGGGCGTCCGACATTATTGCAGTGGTTCCGCGCTCACCGGCTCCACACGACTGTTGGAACAGCAAGCCAGACTGGTATCCAACGAGAGGTCACGGCTCTCGGTCGCCCGGCGTATGTACGCGATGCGGTTTCCCGGTGAAGATCTGGCTCATACGACAATGAGGCAGCTGCTCGGCATGGAAGGCTCCAGAGTCGCGTCCATATATGAGGCTGAGGCGAAGCGCAACGGCATACAATGGCACGGCAGAAAATGGGATACCAACGGCGGAACGGTGAACATCGCACTGTCCACCGCGAACAGCTGCCTGTATGGAATCGTCCATGCGGCAATCACCGCACTGGGATGCAGTCCGGCACTGGGATTTGTCCATTGTCACAATCGTCGCTCGTTCCTCTTCGATATAGCCGACCTATATAAGGCCGAATATACGATTCCACTGGCGTTCCGACTGCACGCCTGCACTCCCAGTCTGGTTGGTGGAATCGCACGGAGACGAATGCGAGACATGATGCAGGACGGGAAATTATTGGAACGCTGCGTGCATGATGTTTCCACTCTGCTCTCGGAAACACCTGTGGAAGAAGACTCCTGCTCCGTCTGGACCGGCGGACAACGATACGGGAAAGCTGGACAATCATGGGTACCGTAGTAATCCGACTCGAATGCGCCCCATCGGGGCTCCGAGGCAAACTTTCCCTGTGGATGATAGAAATCAGCAGCGGCGTATATATCGGAGATATCAACTGCCGAATACGTACACGATTGTGGCGACGGATACTCTCGGAGCTCGGCGACGGTCGAGCCACAATGGCTTGGTATACTCAACACCGATTGCATGCCTGCAATCGCAACGGCAAGAAATCAGTAGCAGGACAAGATGGAATGCTCCTAATGTCCAGTCCTTTAAAACCCAAGGACAATCCCTCTGTAAAACAGATATGAAATTTGCATAAAAAGCCCTTGTATGGCATTGAGAACGTTGAAAACTAAACTATCTACCCCGCACATGCGGGGATAAACCAGATGCGAAGCGGCGGACACGGGCAGGCGAACAATCTACCCCGCACATGCGGGGATAAACCGGAGGTTTCACCAAGGGAGTTGCGGAAGCTTCTATCTACCCCGCACATGCGGGGATAAACCTTCCTCGCGGTGGTTCGGCGCGGTCAGCACGTCATCTACCCCGCACATGCGGGGATAAACCGTGCAGCGGCACAGAAAATATTCCGGCGAATTAATCTACCCCGCACATGCGGGGATAAACCTGAGGAGCTGAAAACCAATGCCGATTCATGGAAATCTACCCCGCACATGCGGGGATAAACCCATTCCCGTGCCCAATATGATCATAGGGGAAAAATCTACCCCGCACATGCGGGGATAAACCGTGCCTAAGCATTGGGATTTCAGGTCATGCGGATCTACCCCGCACATGCGGGGATAAACCTCTTGGCGACGATGGCACACGCCACCAGTGCAGATCTACCCCGCACACGCGGGGATAAACCCGTGCCGTCACGGATATGACCCGCATCAGCGGAATCTACCCCGCACATGCGGGGATAAACCGGTCAAACAACGTCCAGTACTGTACATGGCGCTATCTACCCCGCACGCGCGGGGATAAACCGGGGACGGGAAAGACAGTCCTGCGAATCATATGATCTACCCCGCATGCGCGGGGATAAACCCCGGCGTTCATACACCATCGGCATATCGACATGATCTACCCCACACACGCGGGGATAAACCTAAACCGGTTTGGCTGGTGTTGCGCATTAATATAGATATACTATACTGAATATGTCCACATAGAATAATCGAAGAGGAAACATGAACAGGCAAACCATCACCTCATACCTCAACCATTACTTCGCCTACTGCGAGCAAACCCCCGCAGGCTGGGACACCGAAATACTCACAGACTTCGTAGACCAGCATCAGGAGAAGTGAGAACCGTGAACCATCCCGATCAGCTCAGCCAATCCTACGCCGCGATACTCCCCGCGTTGAAAGACCTCGGCTATCGAGCCGACGTGAAAGCCAACATCGACGACGAACGCTTCATCGTCACCGTCGGAGGAAAACCCACCGTCCGCGTCTACAGCGATGGCGGTTGGAAACGAGACGACGGCCCCGAGGGGAACAACCCCGGCGAACTGCTCCGCTTCTACCGGCATGAACACTATCTGGAAGCGTTGAAACACTGGGAAACCGGAAACTGGCGTGGCATCGCCCGCGACCTGCTCATCGACAGTGGCATACGCATGGGCGCAGTCCTGTCCGCCGAACAGGCCGGCAGCCATCTGGACGTGGAATACCGTCCGTTCTCCGGCCCCGCCGAAACCATTCGCTTCAACCGCGTGCAGACGAAAACCGTGAACATGCTGAAGCGTTTGGAAAAAGACTCCCGCATCCCGGACTTGGAGGCAGCGGCATGAGTGCGAGTCTGAAGAACGCTCTGGTCAACATTGCCGGCGAACTCGACACCATGACCGACGATGACTCGTTCACTATTCCACTGACGAAAATGCAGGAGTTCGCGGACCAGTTCGCCGGGACTTGGCTCAACGAGCATGACCGCATACTCAAGGAACAGGCATGGGAGGAAGGTTACCTGCAAGGCGCCGATGACGAACGTATCACCCAGAACGAAAGCAACGGGAAAACCAGTCCGGCAAAAGCCAACCCCTACCGTTCCACGGAGGCGAAACGACATGAGTGACTGGAGAGAATCAGCCGCATGCGCCGGCTATGATCCGGAACTCTGGTTTCCCGGCAACAGCAAACTCATGCACCAGGAAGCATTGCATATCTGCCACACATGTCCGGTGATGATGCAATGCCGCAGATTCGCGGAAAAGAACAATCGTATCTGCGGATACCCGCTGTGCGGCATCTGGGGCGGCAAGGAATTCACGCCACGCGAGCTAAGAAAGGCGGGTTCGATCATATGAGCGACAAGAACCCACTGCTCGCCTTGTCGGGCAATATTGGCGACCGGTTCGTGAAGCTCAGCCAGCAGAAACAGGAACCCGACATCTGGTACAGCGAACGCAGTCTGTACAAACTGCGGTTCGGTATGGATTTCCATGAGTATCAGGAAGGTGAGGAGGAAACCAGTGAAATGGCCCCCATCCTGACAATGCGCCACCGTATCAAAACCCGTGAGGAAGCGTTGAAGCTCCAATTGTCGTATCGGACATTGCATACGAGATTCGCCAAACGCACCCCATACAGCCAACGCCTGGAACTGGCGCATGGGGCGACTCACAAGGATAAGACCGGTGCAATATGCGCGTACATCGTCGGACTCGTCACCGATTTCGCGACGTTCGCGGACGGTCGGCTGGCTCGAATTTGCCTGACTTCGCCGTTTCTGGTGGAGAAGCCGGGAATGGCGAACGGAAAGCCGTTCGACTCGCATATCTGGCTGTACGTCGATCGTCTTCATGTAGATGGTGATTATGCCGACCCGACTGATCCGGATCCTCGTGTTCATAATCAGAATCAGGATTTGTCCGGCGTGATTCATATCGGTGAGTTGTTGACGGTTGCGGCTCGTATCAACACGTATGTGGATTCGCAAGGTCGTAAGCGTTTGGGTGCCGGTGAATGGTCTCCGTTGACTGCCGCTCTCATCTACGGATACACCGGTGCTGACGGTCGTTCCCTATACAAGCATGTGCCAATGCACTTGTTGAAGCATCTTCGCCTGTTGAAAATCGAATCAGACGGCACCGCACGATGGGCTGACCCGCACATGCTGACATGCGAAGTCGAGAACGCGGAACGCAAGTATCCGAAATCAGCGGGAGAAATGCGGCTGACGCACGATGTTCCCGTAGGAGCGGCGGCATGAGCAGGCAACAGCAGTCCGACGGATACCGTTGCGAAGCATACGCGATCCTGTATTCGTTCCGGCAATCCGACGATCCAATGGAGGCTTTCGCCCAAGGATACGAGACGGGAGCCAGAAGCCGCGAACAGGTATCGGAACGACAGATCGAAACGGTGAGCCGAATCCTATACAAAAACTCTTTCGGTTTTCCGTTCGACGAAGAGTCCATCGACGGGATGTTCGACCATGCCGTCCAATCCGGGCACATGCCTTGCAGGCGGAAAGCGGAACATCTCATCAAAGCATTAATGCAAGCCAGAAAGGAACCAGCACAGTGAACCTGATCCTGATCAAAACCGGAGTCAACATGTTCGCCGTCATTCGCAACGGTGTCACCGTCGGAACCATCCAACGCGAAAAAATCAACCGGAAACACATGTGGCATGCAACCGGCATCAACGGCAGCCAAGGCATCTTCCAATCGAAACGCACGGCAGCCGAATGGCTTGCGCGGGAGGCGGGCTGATGGTTGACATATCCCTTGATTTCGGCATGCGCGACGGTAGGCCGGTCATACTTCGTGAACTGCCTTTGGAACAGTATGGTTTGCGTTGCAAGCTCTCTTGTCCCGAATGCGGTAAACCACTCGAATCAGTGCGACGCAGTGTCGAACACCCGGAGAACGGGTGGAAATGTCTCCGCCATCATGCCGGCGAGGACAGCAAGTGCGAGGGGTACGGGGAGAACAGCTGCCATACCCTTTCCGAATACCTGCTGTCTCATGCCATAGGCGAGAAGATGCTGCTGCCGGCCATCGGCGCACGCGATGGTGCCCCCCCATGTATCCCGGTATACGGAGAACGGCGCCTGTCGCGTCGGGTGGGCGAACCGGCCACGGGATTGTTCAGAGCTTGACCGGTTTTTGACGGCGCAAGCCCGGTTCTTCAGGGCCGGGTTAGCCGTTTTTTTAATCTGGTGTTTGCTGGTTGCGTATGTATTGTTTGAGTGTTTCCAATGGTGCACCGCCGCTGCTGGCGGCGTAGTAGCTGGGAGACCATAGATGGTTGCGGTGGGTTCGTATCTCGTATTTGCGTCGCAGTATCCGGCTGGATGCTCCTTTGAGGCTGTTGATGAGCGCGCTCAGGGGGACCTTGGGCGGATAGGAGACGAGCAGGTGCACGTGGTCGTCTTCCCCGTTGAATTCGATGAGTTCGCCTTCGAAGTCTCGGCATATCTTGTCCATGATCTGTTTCATGTCTTCGAGCATGGGCTTGGTGAATACTCCTCGACGGTATTTCGTCACAAAGACCAAATGGGCTTGGAGATTGTAAACGCATGTGCGGCCGTGTCTGAGGTCATCGGAATACTTCATAGGCCAAATGGTATCATAGGAGATATGGAACAGACTGTACGATACCGGTACCGCGCGTACCCCACAGCAGTACAGGAGCAGTCGCTGAAACGGCTGTTCGGCTGCTGCAGGGTCGTGTGGAACGACACCGTGTGCCTGTTCCGGAAACTGTTCGACCCCAACGGCAGAATGCCTTCCTCCGCGGCATTGCAGAAGAAGGTGCTCGCGGACGCGAAACGCACCGAGGAGCGCGCATGGCTGGCCGAGGTCGCCAACGTCCCCCTGCTGCAGATGCATCGCGATGCGTTGCGGGCCTGCTGGAACGGTGTGCGCAAGACCCAGCGGCAGCGTCGCGCCCGATACCGTTCGCTCAAACGCAATCCCGTCAACAGCGCGAGATTCACGGCCAACGGGTTCCGTCTGCGGGACAACGGGAGACTGTACCTCGCCAAGATTGGCGACTTGAAAATCAAATGGTCACGCGACCTGCCATCCACGCCGTCAAGCTGCACCATCATCCTGGAGGCGGACGGCTCATGGTACGTCAGTTTCGTGGTCAGACGCGAGACCACGCCATTGCCCGCGATCCCGGTCAGCAACGCCATAGACCTGGGATTCAACCATCTCGGCTCCCTCGTCGACACGGACGGGAACCGTCGAAGGATACCAGCGCCGAAACCACTCAACCAGACCCAGCGGCGGCTGGCGAAAGCCCAACGGAAGGAAGCACGCCAACAACAAGGCTCGAAACGATACCAGAAACAGAAGCAGAGGATAGCCCGCCTCTATGCCAAAGCCCGTCACCAGCTCGACGACTACCAGAACAAGCAGGCGCTCCGGATCGTACGCGAAACCCAAGCGATCGGCCTGGAAACCCTCAACGTGCATGGCATGAGCCGGATACACGGGCGCAGCGTACTCACCGTCGCCCCGTCACGGTTCGTGATGAAACTCGAACAGAAGGCGCAGCAGTACGGCAGGCAGATCCGGCATATCGGAAGATTCCAGCCGTCCACACGCCTCTGCTCGCAATGCGGGCACCACGTGAAAGGCGGAATACCCGAAAACGTCCGCGTATGGAAATGCGCGGAATGCCACACCATCCTCGACCGCGACTACAACGCGGCCCTGAACATACTCGACGCGGCAGGGCTTGCCGAGTCGCTAAACGCGCGCGGAGACAGTGTAAGACTCCATCTCGCCACGGCGGGACGAAGCAACAGTCAAGGAAACGCGAACCACCGGCACCACAACGATGCCGGAATCTCGATGCTTTAGCACCGGGAGGAAGTCAACTGTTCGACGCTTTGAGCCGATTCGAGGCCTCCAATGAGTGAGCAGAAAGCCTGGCAGCCGTCCACTATGCAGGTCGAGACGGCGGCGATGGCGCTTAGAGCCCAGCAGATGCGATTGTGGAACCTTGTGGAAGAGAGCGCGACGGTCGGACGCTGTTGGAATCAGACACCTGCATGGCTGCGCTGTGAGTATCGTCAGGCGGCTGCGGCGATGTTGCGCGCGGCGCGTTCGCATACCCCGGAAAGCCTCGCCGTCAAACATGCCCCGGCCATCAAGCAGCTAGAAGACAAGGCTGCTGACGCCGAGGAGAAACAGATCAAGGAACTGTTGGGAAAGGAGACTAGGTCTTGATTGAAATCGAATTGGATGACGAGAAGCTGATGAAGCCGGCCGGTTGCGCTCTGTGCGGCTGCACTGTGGGACTGGTTCCCAGCCCGTATGGTTCGGTGTGTATGAGGTGTGTGCTGGCGGACAAGCAGATCGGTGCGAACCATGCGAGCCTGTTGTTCACTCTGCCGGACCGTGATGTCGTTCCCGCCTGACCATTAAATATGCTACACTGAGAATGTCCACATAAAAATGAATCGTACAAAGGGAACACCGTGAGCTACTGGGATCAATACCGAAGCAACGACCCACGACGCATACCACCACTGGAAGCGCCGCTCCTCGACTACGTCGTGCTCGACACCGAAACCACCGGCCTCGACCCAGACAAAGGCGCCAAACTCATCGAAATCGGCGCAGTCAAAGTCAAGGACGGGCGGATAGCCGACACGTTCAGCCAACTCGTGAACCCACAGATGATCGTGCCCCCGCACATCACCCAACTCACCGGCATCACCACCTATGATGTCAGTGGCAAACCCCCGGTAGGCCAGGCGATGAAGGCGTTCGAGCATTGGCTTGGTTTCGGAACGCCGGTACTCGCCCATAACGCGACATTCGATTTGAAGTTCCTCGACCGCGCAACCGTGGAAACCTGGCCGAACCGTCCACTGTTCGACCACCCGTTCCTCGACACGTTGGAAATGAGCCGCGACATCCACCCTGAACTGCGCCACCACAGGGTCGCCGACCTGATCAAACGCTACCACGTCGGCGAAGTGGAACAGCATCGCGCCCTTTCCGACGCGCAGCAGGAGCAGGAACTCTACCAGATTATGTGCAAGGAATATTTTCTTGGGAAGCGGGCTTGATGCAGGACGAACGGTTTGCCGAAGCCGCGACCATCGTCGTGGAACCGGCACGTATCAGCGGCAGCACCGTGGCACCATCCCGTCGCGAACTGACGAAACGTCTGTGCGCCGAATGCATGCTCCGCTGGCATTGCATGCTGGGCATGACGGTATTTGCCGTGGTGTGGCTGACCGGGATGCTTCTTCTGGCGTGGCTGGTTCCGATGGGATTGTTGTATCGAATTGGCATTAGTTCGGTTTCCTTGGTGTCTGCGGTTCTCGCTCCGGTTCCGTCGCTTGTCTATGCGATTCGACGTTGATTTTTTTGAAAGGAAAAGAAAGAAATGGTAGCCAGTATTGCGGATGTCGCCGCCGAGTACATACGCTCTCATCGCGTCGAACGGCAGTCGCTGCAGATTCGGAGCGATGGTCTCGTGGAGCTGACGGTGATTCAGAATCGGTGGGCGGATTGTTCCGGCCGTCCGCGTCTGGGAATCGACGAGGCACCGATTGTGGTGATGCGGGCCATCGAGAATTCGCAGCGTGGGCATGTGCTGTTTGATCGGGTCCGGGAGTCGCCGGGTTTGGTGGCGTACGGGCTTCGTTAGTTTGTTTTTTTGGTTGGCTGGATGGCAGTATATGCCATACTGAATGCGCTCAAATATGGTAGAATCGGAATATGAACAGCGCAACCGAAAACACCAGCGGAGACCGAATCCTCTACGTGAGGATCGGAGCCATACCACGAACCCGCATACTCTACCTCCCGCCAGAACAAACACTGACGGAATACCTCAAGCACGCGGAAGCGCATGACGGAAGACTCCTGTTCACAGGCAACCAAAGAGCATTGCGAAACAGGAACGACATCGGAAGCATCATCTTCTACACCCCGCATAGCGAACTCAAAATCGTGGGCGACGTCGCGGATATGGGGGACGGATACAATCCGAAAAAATGGAACCCCGAAAGCAGTTATCAGGCCGCGTTCCCCTGGAACCGTATGCCCGCCAACCAGTGGATTGCTTTGGATCATGTTCGCCGACTCGAGGAATTCGACCCCGACGGCTACGTCATAACGGCCGGCAAGGAAAAAGGAAAGAAGCTGAGCGAAATCGCCTCTGACTTCTACAACTACACGATGACCATAGTTCCAGCCGACGAATGGTATGCGGCCTGACCGAGCAGACCTTGGGATTCTTCCGGCAAACACTATATACTGGAAACGTCCACATAAAGCATTAGAAGGAAAAAGGAAAGATGACAACACTCTACGACCGACGGGCCCTCTTCTGGCGCATCAAAAAAGAGGCATCTTATCCCGGACGCCAATCCGTGAAGCTCGCGGACAATATCGAATGCCGTTACAACTGGGGACTCGACAAGAACATTCTCGACTACGTCGAAGAGCACGCGAAGAACAACAACCGCAAGATCCTACTCCCGTTGCAATTCCACGTCACCTCAATCAACATCACCACCTGCAGCAAAATCTTCATCTGGCTGACCGATGACTCATATATTTCCGCCGACATATACAACGCCGGCGATGACTACGCATACGGGATGAACGATCACGACGGTTACATGACACCGGAGGAACTGCGAGCCACGGAAGCTCGACGCTGGCTCAAACTGGATAACGTGTCCGGCATCAAGCACGGGTTCCCGTTCGACCAATATTCCATTCAAGCCTATAAAGGCGGCGGTGTGGTCAGGGAGACTCCATTGAGCGAAGTCGTGAAGACATCCCACATGAACTGCATGTTCATCACCCAGAATCAGAAGGATGAATCATGAGAAAAATCGTATCGCACATACCCGGTTTGCGGCAGACCGCAGACGTGACCGTGAAACTGAAGAAACCAATCGTCGCTGAAGGCTCAAAGGGGTCAGTCCTGATTCGTAGCCTGTTCATTCACCTGACCAGAACCGACGATCAGCTTCAGGTCAGCAACGTCGAAGCCAGTGCTGCCGAACGGAAAAAGACCAGCGAAGGATATCTTCCGTTTTTCGGCCGCACAGCCGATTTCCAAATGAACAAGGCTCTGCAATCCGAAGTCGACAATGCCGAAAAGCTTGTGAACCAGGATTGTGAGAAACATGAAATGACTCTTTAGCCGATCATGGGAAAAAATCGAAACCCGCCTATCCGATAGGCGGGTTTTTCTTGGTTTCCCCGAATATCGCAAAACAGTTTTTTCTGAATTTTTCCATGTTAATACCGTAATCTCTGGGTAGCATGGAAAACATGCCACGAGGAAATTTCTACCGTCCGGAAAGCTTCATCAGCCCGGCCAGCGAATACGGGCTGCTTCGCTCAGCCACGCCAGACCGCACTGTCTGGTTGTACGCGCGCATACCGTGGAGCACCGCACTATTGGACGGCGCCAACGACCAGAAGCGCATGGACACGGCGCAACAGTTGATGGCGTTCTTCGACGGACTGGCAAACCAGGTCACGGTCGCCGGCATGAGATACCGGTACATGCTGCAAAGCGAATACCGGGAATTCCACATCCTCGCCGGCTCCATGCCCGTCCCCTACCGTCCGCCGTTGGAAACCCGGCGCACCGAACTCGGCCAATACCAGAGCATCTACTACCGCAACGAAAAAACATGCAAACAGTTCGCAGTGGTCGGCGTCCCATTGCGACTCATCGGAGAAACCAATCACAATCGGAAACCAGGCATGCTTCAACGAGCTCTCACCTGGTATGACCGAATGTGCTATTCGGTCGCCAACGGATGCCCAATGTTCGAAGAGTATCTGCCGGACGCGCACAAAATCGAACGCATCATGCTCAACGCCGGCCTGGAACCGTTCACACTCATGGACGAACACGAACGCGAACGACTGGTAGCCATGATGGAATCCTGGTGGGTCGGACGGGCAAACTCCTCCGCTCTGCCGATTCTCGCCGAGAACGCGCACGTCCACTTCTTCCCGGACAACGCAACCTGCATTTCCGCGAAAAACCTGTACGACGAGGGCGTGAACTGCAACGACTGGGGAATCGACAACGAGTACCCGGCAAGCATCTGCTTCGCCAGAACCAGCGACTTCAACCAAAGCAATATCACCGACCCCTCCAATCTATGGATCGCAAAACTCATGGAAGTCGGACGCGCAGGCGGCGCAAACGCCGTAGCCACCAGCATTCGAGGCAAAGTCGAACCAGCCAAAGTCACAGCCGATCAGATTCGCCGCAACAGCCGCACCATCGACGAAAGCATCAAAGAACGTTACGAAAAAAATCATGAAGCCACCGGCGACATGAACGAAATCAAAGAACGACTGGACTATAAGAAATCCATCTACGAAACACCAGACATGCCGCCAAGCATCATCGACCTGAGTATCGCGACCTGCGTGGCCGGCACGGAGCAGATGGCGATCGACGCATTGGGGCGTATCCCTAATATTGAGTTCACGAACCTGACCACGGCCAGCGAACAGTTGATGGCGTTCAAAAGCATGCAGGCATGCTCGAACGTGCGTATGACACCATATGAGATTCACTGGTCGGCGACATGCGTGGCCGGAGGTGGAGTCAGCAGCTTCGCGAAAGCCGGCGACAAGACGGGTGCATTGGCAGGACTGACCGAGGCGAACCGACAGCCGGTGTACATCGCAACAACCACCGTGCAGGACAAGGATCGCCGTCCGATTTTGGCGATAATCGGCGATACGGGAAGCGGGAAAGCTCTTCACATATTCTCCACAATTCCGGTTCCCCCTCAGCCTAGCTTCCCCCATGGGAAAATGGCTAGAATCAGCGATTTACACGAGGGGGATCTTGTCTACGGGCGGGATGGGAAACCCTATCCGATTCTCAAGCTTCACCCGATTCACACGGAGGATCTTTATGAAGTCACCCTCAGTGACGGGCAGACGATAAGAGCTAGCGGGAATCACCAGTGGATTGTCTCTGATTTCAAAGATCGAAACAAATTCAGGAGACCAAAACATTTGCAATCCCAACAGCGTAGAAACATGCTGTTGGAGACATACGATGAGCTATGCCGGATGTCGGATGCGCTACCGGCTCAATCAACCATGAGCGTGAACGAGCTTGCAGAGTTCGTCCATCCAGTGACGAGACGTTGGTGGAGCGGGGAAAGCAATGCCCGGACCATTGCCTCGGCACTGCGATTTATGGGAGTTGAATCCCATCAAGAGCAGCGAGACCGCGCGATAGCGGATACAAAAAAGCCTTTTAAGACTCGGCAGAACTGTAAGCGCTATGACACGCAGGAAGCTCTTCGGGCGTTGATCGCACATTACGACGATGTGGCGCAGCATGCGAAAAGATGGAACAATCGCGCCAAGGAGCGTGCGGATGTCCTAAGAGAGCATTTGGGGGACAGCTACCCGAAGGGCATCAGCATCACTGACATGCAGAAGATGCTTGGGGATCACTCTCCAAGCCGCTCCAACATTGCCACTGTCATAAAAACACTTGATCCAATCAGTGAATGGGATACGGAAGAACGAATTCACCCCGACAGAATGCGTCATGATTCGGTATCCGTCTACGACGTTCGAGAAGCATGCAGAGCCATAGGGCAACGCATGATGCTTCGCTATGAGCGAGTTTCCAACGAGACCGATTCCCTTGGATACAGTGAACAGGTCGTGACCACACGGGACATGCTTGCGTCCGGCCTAAAGGATTCGGACGATCGCGCGCAATGGGCAATACGAGCCACGATGCCCGTTGCCAATCCGCAAGCCGACCTGCCGCTTGACCCATGGGTTCTGGGAGCCTGGCTAGCCGATGGCGGAATCGGCACTGGAATCATCGCTTCGGATAACAGGAACGGGGATTTGCAGCATGTGAAGTCCCGTCTCACCGCTGCGGGGTTTTCTCTGGGAAATATCAGTACACCGATGATCGTGAATGCTAAGGGGCTTGTCTCAATTCTTCGAGACATGGGGATACTCCGAGAAAAAGGCATTCCTGAGATTTACTTCTCTGCGAGCATCAAGCAAAGACTCTCCCTCGTGCAGGGGCTGCTGGATCAGGACGGGACCATCTCCCCGAACGGGAACATCGAGTTCACCCAGTCCGCCGATCATCTGCCGATTATCCGAGGAATGGTACGTCTGCTGAGATCTCTGGGAATCGTTGTTCACGAACCCCGGCTCAACAAAGCGGGATACACTGCCGATGGAGAGCATCACGAGGCCCAAGACCGTTATCGCATCACCTTCACGACGAATCTGCCGGTATTCTCTCTGCAGCGCAAAGCGGCTCTGATTCCCGCGACGTTGAGACAGACCCAGCAATGGCTATACGTCAAAGACATCAGAAAGATATCCGACGCGCCGCATCGTTGCCTGACCGTTGGTAGCCCTGACCACTCGTTCCTCGTCGCAGATTACGTGCCGACGCATAATACGATGGCGGCGTTCAGCCTGTTCTTGCAATGGTCGAAGATCGATGCGCGTGACGGGAAAGGCAAGACCCCATGCATTTACATCAATCCGAAGGCCGGTGATGATCTGGAGGACGCTACCCGTTCTCAAGGCGGTAACGTCATCCGCTTGGACTCCGATATCGCCAATGGAACGTTCGACCCGTTCAACGTGATTCCTAACGTGGAAGAAGCCAAAGAAATCGCCGTCCTGATGATGACGAACATTCTCGGCGGGGACACGAAGATGGAATCCGCGATGACAGCCATGCTGGATTACGGGGTGAAGCGTGGTGGACGTTGCGTGGGTGTTGCTCTCACGATAGCCGCGAAAGCTGTGGCGGCTGAGATTAAAGCAGGCAATAAGCCTGAGACCATCGGCTTGCCGTCGAACGCTCTCGACGTGTATCAGACCATTCGTATGAATCTTAAAGCGAATCAGGGCCTGCGACTCATCTTCGGAACAAGCAACGAGACGCAACCGTTGACCATCAGCCAAAACTTGACATTGATTAATGCGGGTGATCGTTCCTTGATTCCTGAAGGACAGGACGATTCCATGACCGCTCGAATCCGACAGTGGACGTTGCGCATGGTCGTCATGGGTGCCGGCACTGCTGTCCGTGGCCGAGATGGCATGGTCGGCGTCGATGAGGCTTGGGTGTTCATGGGCAAAGACAAGGGTGCTTCCCGCACATTTGAACAGTGGGTGCGCATGGCCCGCTCCCAACGATTCACTCCGGTAATCATCAGCCAGAAAGTGCAGGAATTCATCGATGCCGACCTGACCGGCGGTATCAGCCGAGCCTTCCTATTGGCTTTGGATAACCCGGAGGAAACAAACGGCACGGTCAGTCCCGCGAAATCAGCTGAAAGACTGCTGGGCATCGAGGATCCCGGAGGGCGAATCCTCCACCGTATGGGTTCCGATGACACATTGGATAACGGTCAGCCGAATCCAGCCAGCCTGAAACGTCTGGTCGACCCCAAGACCGGCAGAACCGTGCGAGGAGCGGTCGCCTACTTCAAGGACGGTTCCAAACAGCCGATACCGGTCGAAATCGTCATACCGTCCGACTTGTTGAAGGACATCAGTACAACGGCCACCGACAAGATCGCACGCGAGCAGCGTAAGCAGAAAGAGCAAAAAGACAATGGGCTATAAAGACATGTTCGGCGAGAATTTCTTCACGCCGAAATCAGAAGAAGACGAAGCCGCCACTCCAACGGCTTCCAATCAGGGTTCTCACCCAGAGACTGCGGAACCGTTGCTGTTCAAAGGTTTCAGCAGTGGTCTTCCGTTGCTGGTGGAGCGTCCCAGCCGGTATATCAATCGGTTGAGAAGAGCCGCGTTGAACCTGTATAAGGTTCCGGACGATGATCAGTATGGTGGTATGGATGCCCGTATCCTGTATTCGCCTGTAATCAGTCTGCCGGTATTTCTCATGCAGGGCAACGAGCTTTATCCGAATGAGTCCACAGTGCAGTATCCGCTGCTGCATTATCCGGTGAATCATGCGCCTGACCATATTAGGGATGTCAGCGTCTATATGCTGACTCTAGTTGCCTTGTATTCCTCCATGGGGTTGATGCGCGAGGATGAGGAAGGAGACTTGCTCTGTTACGGGCTGTCCGACCCATTCACCTGTGATGATGACATGTGGATGGCGGCGGAAGATTGGGCGAAAGACACCGCTCCCCTGTTGCGTGATCTGAACATGGCACGTCTGCTGGGATTCGCATTGAACGACCGGGACAATGAGATCGGCCCTTTGAGCGCTCTCTACGAAACTTGGAATGAGAAACGGTCAGCTGACACCATCATGGATGCCGGCAAGAAAGCAGCCGATCTGCTTCAACCTGAATACAGCGTTTTTCTGGAAGCGGAGTTCCGGCCTTTCCAGGAACGCTGATCAACAACAAGAAAAAACGCTGAGCATGATTGAAGAAAGGAGAAACAACCGTGAAAACCTCCACAAAACTCATAGCAGCCGGAGCTGCAGCCATGATGGGATTGAACGCCTTGATTCTCCTCGCATCAGTCAGCACAGTTGCCGGCACCATGTCGGTAATCACCAGCAACACCGCGAAAGCCAGTAACGCCATATGCAGAACCACGTCCACCGGTTCCACTTCCGGCACCGTTGACATATCCCCCAACGATGTCGCCCTGAAAGCCGCTCAGGCTTTCGCAAATGCCGGATATTCCAAAGCCGCCACCGCAGGAGTCATCGGCAACCTACAGGCCGAAAGCGGATTCAACCCTACCGCAGCCAGCGGTGACGGCGGTTATGGAATAGCTCAATGGACGCCGCGAAACAAAATCCAAAAATGGATGGACGCCAACGGCATGGGAGACCGGAGCGATTCCGATGTTGAAGTCCAGACGAAGATGCTGGCAAGCACCGCGGAATCATCGTTCAACAATCATTACCTCGACAATGTGAAAAGCGAGGGGTACAGTGTGGACGGCAGTCTGCTGGACATGTGGAAACAGGCCAGCAGTCCCGAAGAGGCGGCAGTCGCATGGATGGCAGGATGGGAACGTCCGAACTGGTCGATGCGCAATGAGGATATACGAACCACCACCGCACGCCAATACTATGATTCCGGTTTGGATTCCATTTCATTCACAGGCGTGACTGATACGGAGTCCAGTAGCACGGTGAACGAATGCGGTTCGACAAGCGCAACCAGTGGCGACGCGACATACGGTGAAATAGGCGGAGCGCCGACCAACAGAAACGATTTCGGATGGATGTGCGAATGGGGGCACATCTGCACGGACGGTGACGGGCTCGGTAACCGCAGCACCGACACGAACTTCTACAAGTTCGACATCGCCGGATACCAGTGCGTCTGGTATGCGTGGAACAGGCTCGCCATGATCCACGGCGGCGGTTGGACATGGGTGTCCGGCAACGGCGGCCAGATAGCAGGCAACGCGGCGAACGCTCCCGGCTGGGAAGTGTCAGCCAGCCCGAAACCCGGTGATGGCGTCAGCTTCGTCCATTACAATCACGTCGCTGTCGTGGAGAAAGTCGAACAGGCGGGTTCAGGCTGGAGGATATTCGTCAGCGAAGGAAACTTCAGAGACAGCAGCCTTGAGGGACACTGGAACGAATACCATACCCGGTGGGTGGATCAATCCGAATTCGACGGGAAGCAGGTGTTCTTCCGTCGCCCCTCATGGACGAAATAAGTATTAGACGTACGGGCATTGATCCCCGTATTTGGCTATGCACTCCTGCGTGAGCGCATCCAACTCCGAGTTCGGAGCCTGCATGGGTATGTCAGACCAAAGACTCCAGTCCACCTTCCCATCCAAATCACCTTGAGTAGCCGGCCCCTTGAGCATTGGCGCGACCCCGTAATGGGAGAGATTCATTGTCGGCTTGCCGTTGACGGGAATGGATTTTCTTTCACCATTGGCAAGACTGTCCGCCATTCTGGTATTCCAATGCTCGAGCCACGGGTTAAGCCACCAATCATTGCTGCCGCTGGATAGAATCCGGCTGATTTTCCCGTTTTCGACGGTCAGTGTGTCATCAATCTGATAATCACGCCAGGCTGGTGTGATTGCGTAATAGGTGCCGTTGTTGAACGTGTCTGTATCCTGCACGAGTATCGTCCGCACGGTGCCGGTGACATGCATTGTCGAATTGTCGTTTATGGTGACGTGTGGCCCGTCCATCCATTTGCTGCCGGAGGCCAACGCTTCGGCACGCCACCAATCCTTCATCGTCGGATACTGCGAACAGCCGTTTTCCAGATTCTGCTCGCAAAGAACACTTGGAGCATCCGACCCCTCATTGGCATCAAGGTCGAAGCCAATGAGATCGGTCAATGGATTGGCTCCAAAGTCAGGTGTCCGAAGACTGTCGACCACGGTTTGCGCATCCTGCTTGCTGAGTCCGTTGATGTCGATTCCCGGATCCGTTCCCCATGTACGGGCTTTCAGTTCGAACTGGGTGGCCAGATCAATGTGCTGCTGTTTCTGTTCGTCGGTCAGAGCGGTCGGCTTGGTGTTTTTCTGTTTCCTGGTTTTCTTTTCCCGCTGTTGAGATTGCTTCGTCTGCTCTTGCGCTTGTTTTTCGGCAGTGACATGCTGGCGCCACAGGCTCCAGCCGATGATTCCTCCGACAAGGGCGATGACAGCCAGAATGGCGATGAGTATTTTCACCGGCTTATTGAGTTTCCTGCGCATGATGACTCCTTCATCCCACCGCCTACAGAGGTGGGGATTTCTCACTATAGAGATAAAAGATTCTGCTGGCTTCTAATGTACCCAGAAGGAAAATGGAAAAGCCTCCGATTATCGCAACAATCAGAGGCTTTTCCGTGTCCACCTTGGAGAGGTCATTTTCGAGCGGAGGACTTGTCCCCCAAGTCTTTATTCTTCGGATATTTGATGTACGAGTAGATGAATGACCCACCGTTAAGCAGGACCGGGCCGATATAGGCGAGAATGCACAGGACACCGGCCCACCGGTATATCGTTCCCCAGCAGGTGAAGAAGAACGCGGGGATGGGCAGCAGGACGATCATGATGATCAGCTGCTGCAGAATATCCGGAATGCTGGTGTCGATCATCCTGTCGGCAATGAACAGCCATATCGTCGCCTGAATGGCAAACGCGATACCAAGAATCACCAGGATAGTGACCACTTCCGCCAAGTTGCCGAGACCGGTCGTGGTCGCATAGTTGAACACGTCGGTGAATGCGTATCCGAAATCGCTGGAGAAGAACATGCCCAACAGCAGGAATACCGCCAGGAGGAGCACGAGCAGGAACAGTCCAATCATGCCAAGCAGAGTAAGCATCGCAACCACCTTCCTTTCCGTATTCCAATATCGTGGAGCGTATTGCTTTTTTCCGTTTTGCCTGACTCTATTGTGCGCCAGGAGAAAACAGCAAGCAAATCAGAAAAGGCAGTGGCCGCACATTCCTATCTGGAAGGTTTCCTACGCCAATAGTCACGCACTGCGTGCCCATCGCGATCGTGGGAGATGACATGCACCATGCCATTGTCCGGCAGGACGAAACGCTGCGGGCTTGGCATGCCACTGTTCGCGACACGAATCTTGTCCAATAGTTTGTCCTGCAGTTCCGGCTCCAGACCCATATACGCAGTATGCGCATTCAACCGGACCAAGTCGCTGATGCGGATAGCCTCATCTCGGGCAGCATCAGGATCGAATCCACAATAATCAGCCAACCTCGCATAATGGTCCGGCGTCACTTCACTGGCATGCTCCGCTCCTGAGAATGGCATCGCGAGCTTGTCCGTCAACCCCGGCCACACAGTCGTGGTCATCACATCGTATGCTGGGCTTAGTTTCCAGGACTCACCATCCGGCGAAGTAGGCATGACTGAATAGTTGCGCGCATGCGCATCGCAGTTATCGACAGCCACGTTGAAGGCCAGACGACGTAGCCACTCCTCCCCCAGTCTGCCGGACGGATCCATCTTCCGTAGGGTGGTCAGCGTATCGACGGCACTCACCTTGTACTTCTCGGATGATGGTAGGCCCAATGCCTGCACCATATCCTCCATCGGCAGACGAACCGGCATACCATTCTCGATACGACGATCGAACCGTTCCACAATATAAGTCTGCTGGCCGTTGAATTCCTGGATATCCGACTCCGGGGTTTCAATCCCAACCATTTTAGAGAGCAGCATAGTCGCATGCTCAACATCATCGGAATCGTGGAAACTCGACGGCTTCAGAATGTGCGTGGAAGGTATGACACCGTTAGGCCATACCCAGCCATCATCGAAGCGCGAGAGCGTGAACTTGCCTTGAGCTCCAGCAAGAGAGAATCGCGCATCCTTGTCTTTGAAGAACCATGAGTCCGGAGAATGTCTGACTGCCGTTATTCTTGCCGCTATGTCCGAATCCGTCGCCTCCACTACAGAAGTGGAGGATAGCGACGGTTGTTCGTCGCTACGGGAGAATACTAGGGCGCCAGCGGAGTCCACATTGTCGAGCAAATCAAATGGTTCCTGGGATTTCGCTCCAATGGACTGCATCATGGCATATTTTGCCGCACCGGATTCAGGAAGCAGGTTGAGCAGGAAATTTTCCGGAGCGTCCTTTCTCCAGCTGCCGTCTTTCGGCAGGCTGAAGCTGATTCGCGGCGCATCCGGATCATATTCGAAGCCGACGCCATTCTTGAGCGCCGCGAATACGCCAACATGCCGGCCGTTCATCCAGACATTAAGTCTGTCGCCCCTCTTCAAGCTGTCACGCATTCCGCCGGCAAAGCTGTCGCATGAATATTTAAGGCTTTCATTACTCGCCTGGTGTCTGGATATGGGGCCATGCCATCATCGATAAGCTTCTGCACGACGGTTTCGTTCACGCCGGCATCATGGGCGACTTCAGAGATGGAACGGTTTGCCATGAACTCGTGCATAACTTCTCGCATACGCATAGGAGACTCGATGAATCGATCATATCGATGATGATTTACCAGAGCCCCCTTGACGAGTTTTCTATACTCGTCACCGATATGCCATTTTTCGTATATGGGTTTCTCATCCATGGTGCTCCCCTAATGCTCTTATTACTCTCCGGCGTGCATCGCCGAATATCCAAGTGATGTGACTTCCCTTAGATAATCGGACAGGTTTTGATTTCGACTTTTAGCTTCTTGGGCCATCGCGGTCTTCCAAGATGCGGGGACTTTGAAGTTGATGATGGCGGTGGCTTCGTCGTATCCTCCGAGTCGAGGTCTTCCAGGTCGAATGTCTGTGGCTTCTAGTTTTTCTGCTGTTCCCATGACTATATCGTAACATATTTTCGTAATACGATTATCGGATGTACAAACAAAAAAACGACACCCCTCATTCAAGATTTAATGGCGAGGATTCCCCGCCTCTTGTGGGCGGGGAGGAATCGCCTATCCGCGTTCCTTCTGCGTTTGGATGTATCGTCTGACGGTGTCCTCGGATATGTGTCCGACCGTGCCGAAGTAGGTTGATGGGGACCAGAGGCCGCTTCCCCAGAATTTTCTTCCTTTGAGCTTGGGGTGGGCGGTGAAGATCTTGACGGCGCTGATGCTTTTGACGGTGCGTGCGATTTCTGCCGGAGCAGTCTGTGGTGGCGCGGAGACGAACATGTGGACGTGGTCGGGCATGATTTCGAGTTCCTTGAGCTGCCATCCGTAGGCGAGGCAGGTTTCGGCGATGCTGTTGCGGCAGGTGGTCTCGACTTCCCCGACGAGGACCTTGTGCCGGTATTTGGTGCAGAAGATGATGTGATAGCCGATTTCATAGACCTGGTGACTATTTCGCTGCAACTCCATGAAAACAATGTTATCATTAAGTTATGGCTCATACGAAAAGCAGGACGGCGCAACGCAGGGAGAAGGCCTCGAACCTTGTCCAGCAGCGCACCATCGTGCTCCCGTTGGACCTGGAAACGGAACAGTTCGACCTGCTCATACAGGTCGCCGGATTCTATAACCGCATGTGGTCGAGCTTGGTCTCTTGGTGCGATTCGAACAGGACCGTCAACCGGACGCGCATGCAGAAGGACAACTACCGCCGCCTGCGTGAACAGTACCCGCAGCTGCCCAGCCAGTTCGTATGCGTGGGCATGAGGGACGCGGCCGGGGCCATGCGCTCATGGAACTCGAACCGGCCCAAACGCAAGTGGAACATGAGGGCGCGCCGCAAGGCCATGACCGTCAACTACGACCTGCGTCTGATGAGCGTGCGGGGCAACATGCTTACACTCAGCACGCTGCAGGGAGAGAAGCGCATCCATACGCTCATGCCGGAAATCCCTCTCTGGTTCGACACCCTCTACCCGACACGAAAGCTCAACGCGGCCAAGCTCATGCTCGACCCGAAAAACCATACGGCGAGGATCGCGCTCATCTACCGGCTGTCCGACACGTTCACGGAACAGGCCAGGCTGGACGTGCTTGGGGTGGATCTCGGACAGCATTCACTGGCCATGGACTCGAGGGGAGGTGAAAGCAAAGCGAACAACATCTGGGGCGTGAAACGCAGGTACGCGCATAACAGGAAGACCTTGCAGGAAAAAGGCACCCGATCCGCACACCGCCGGCTGAAGGCGATGAAAGGACGGGAAGAGCGGTTCATCCGCGACGTCAACCATTGCGTGTCCAAACGACTGGCGTCCACGCCCAATATCGGCTACATCGCGTTCGAGGACCTGACCTACATCCGCCGCCAGGCGAGGAAGGGGACCAGTACCGGCAGGCGACGCCGCAACATGCTCAACCAGTGGAGCTTCAGCCAACTGCAGGAGTTCACCACCTACAAGGCCGTCCGCAACAACATCCGCATCCTCATGGTCGACCCCTCCTACACCAGCCAACGCTGCAACAGGTGCGGCTACGTCGACCAACGCAACCGCAACCACGCGCGCTTCGACTGCAAACGCTGCGGATGGAGCGACAACGCCGACCACAACGCAGCCCTGAACATCCGCGACAGGGCCATCAAAAGCCTCCACGAGGAACAGGCGAAGACACACATCCCCGGATAGACCCGGGGACAGGCCGCCAGTCAACCGGCCCCATGGACGGAACGCCCATGACGACCTCCACCCGCAAGGGATGGCAGAGTCACGGGAGCCACGCTCACGTCCAAACCGCAATGCTCGTCATTGCGGTAGTTGATCCGATACGCACGGCGACAACTCCCGGAGCGTAATTATCTGCTTCGATACCCATCCGACGAAACTCATGCTCGACGGACATCGCGTTAACCCCATCAGGCAACTCAAGCACCGCTTCACGAACCGTGTACTCGTATTCGGGCCCATAGAACCTGCCGAGCACGTTCGTACGCTCGCTTTTCTTGACCGCATCGAACTTCGCCGCGACAGCGGCAAGCTCGTCCGGGGTCGCCGCACGCTTAAGCTCCTTGCGCACGAAATCCGTGTCACGCGGCAAACATCCGAAATTCTGGGCTGCCTCGAACCAGCCGGCATTCATCTTGCGTTCCGAGTCCTCCCCCGCGAACGGATCATACGGCACCGGCGTCGGTTCCGGATTGGTCTTGTCCAACTGGCGCCTGAACACGTCCTTCTTGCACCATTGGTCGCCTATCCGCACATAGGTGGATGGCAGTCCCTCAACGTAGGCGATTTCATCCACGAGGTACATGCCACGAACCATTTCGAACGATTTGACGCTTCCGCTGCGCCGATGGTCGGGATACTGCTCCTCCTTGTCAATCAGCCAGACGCCGCCGATTTTCTTGGCGCTTTTCAGGGAACCTCGTTGAGCGAGTTTTCTCACGCTGACGGGCTGCTTGTGGTGGAGGGCGGCGTATTCGTTGACCGTGATGTACTGGCTCATCTTTCCTCTGCCTTTCAATCCTTGATGGCCGGAATATCGGCCACATCATGCTCCTGCAGCCAAGCCACGCATTCCTCGGCCCGTTCGCGGCTCACATAGTCGTATACGTATCCGGAGCCACCCTCGTTGTACATATCGTTGTCGCGCTTCCAAAGCTTGCGGGCCTCGGCTTCGGTCAGCGGTTTCTCGTTTTGGTGGTTGTATCGGCTGATGACATCGATATGGCGTTTGATGTTGTTGTCGAGAATGCTTTGGGCTTTCACTGCGACGGCCTCACGTACCTTGCCTGCCAGTGCAATCGCCTCGTCGCGTTCGATGTGATAGTAGGTGGTGGTGGGGTGGCTTGCGGAAATTCGACGTTCCTTGTGCGCTTCGATCCAGTCGCGAATGACCTTGTGCATTTGCAACTCGTAATCATCATGTCCCAGCCCCAGTGGTTCGCCAGCCTGGAATGCGTCAAGCTGCCAGCATTCCACGCTTAGTTCTTCGGCCAGCGATTCCCCGTGGTCCAAGCTCAGGATAATCACGTATTCCGGATCCCAGTCGAATGCCTCGCCTGTGCAGATGGAGTCGGCGCGCCTGATCCCATAGCTGAACGGCATTCGCTGGTCATACCACGCGACCAGGTCACCCACGTTGAGGTCGGGCAGGTTGACCGGGTATTCCTTCTGCAGATTGAGGATATGTTCGCGGTGTTTGCGTTCCTCGTTTGTTTTCCGCTTCCGTTCTCGACGTACGAGTTCGGCTACCAAGGCGTCCTTGTTGGCGCGAATCTCTTCTTCGGCACCTGGCTTGCCTTTGTATTTCCATGCTTGGAGTCCTATACGGCCGTCGCAGGCTTTGTACAGTTCGATCCGGTATTCCCTGATCATCTCGTCGAGGGTTTTCATGATGGCTTCCTTTCGCTAATATACCTATATTATATCTTTTGCGATACATTAGCGAATCAGTGTGTCAACCCAACAAAACCCGAGACACAGCATCCTCACCAGACAACCCGGAATCCAACAACCCAGCCAAACGAGAAGCGACACGATCAGCCTCAACACCAATAAACATGCCGCCCATCCAATCGGACATCAGCCTCCGAACATGCTCGCAGTCGGCGGAATGCGAGTGACGCGCAGCCCCCTTGCCCTCGTCCACCACCTCGGCCTCAAGCGGCATATCCCCGGTCTCGTTCTGCTTGACCGGTCGAATCGGAGCATCGGTGCGAGGATAATACTTGATCCCATGCCTGAACGGTTCGGCCTTCAACTGCGGGGCGGCCTCCACCACGTTCGACAGCGCCTGCTTGAACCTGCGTCGGAAATCCTTCAACGGCAGGCCGGTACCCTCGAACTGGTCATACAGCTGACGCCATGAAACATAGGCCACATGGTCAAGCCGGTACGTCCTATATGAAAGCCAGATATAGATATCCAATGCCCTTGCTGATTTTCCCAGACGCGAGATGATATCCATGCTGAGCGGGACGCTCGGCTTCGCCAGTTCGGCCCACATCTCGTCGGTGAACTGGATTGACGCGATGATGTCCTGTTCCGGCCTGAACTGTGTACGGCCTTTTCTGGCGACGGTGAACGGCGTGCATTCGCCCTTGTTCTCGCGACTCTCGTCAACATCCATGATGGAGATCGAGGTTCGCGCCAAGTTCATCAGCATGTCCTCCGTCCCCCTCTGGCATCCAGAGTGGTTGGAGATTCCGGTGTTGTCGCAGAATTCCTGGAAGCTGCCGCGAAAGACCACGGTATGGGTGTCCTGATCCACGTCGGGATTGTTCTTCATACGAATCATGGACTGCACGTAGAGGAAGATCAGTCGCGGGGTTTTCCCGTATACCCATTCCTCGGGCCGGCTGGGGGTTATGCGTACGGTCTCCCGGCCGTTCGTTCTCTCGATATACGAGGTACTGGGTTTTGACACGGGGAAGAGGGAGAGTTTCGCCATGAGAGGTGGTGCGCCCGTGTTCATTTTCGTTGTGGCGATGGCGTTATTATTGGTCATGCGGTCGCTACCTTTCAGCGATTGCCAGATACCCGGCCGGCGCAAACGGTGCGGGTATCTTCTTTTTTTCGACTCTGCTATCCTACCTCGTTTTCTTAGAATTCTGACACCAAATTTAGAATATTGACACCTATCTTAGAATTTTGACGCTTTCCTTAGAATTCTGACACCCTTTTGACGGAATCGAATATTCCACCCCATTAAGTCGCAAAACGGAGCGTTTTTTTCTTAGAATTTTGACACCGACATGGCCTCTCAGCCCTTATGGCAGTAGGGCTAAGAGGCACCCCCAAGTGAATATACAAGTGATATTACAAGTGACTTTACAATCTCTCTCTTAATCTCCCTCATACTTCGACCTGCGACTTACAGGGATGCAATCCGTTCACCGGTGCCCGAAATCCTGTTTTTTCATCTGAATCATTACGAAACCCTGATTCAATCGGTTCGCGGATACGCGAACCTCAGAGAGAAAAAAACGTTAATTGCAAAACAGGTGAATGTCGCACACCGTCTTGAAGCCAATCAAATACTTGTGTTGAAGCATTTTTCCAAAATTAGTTATTTCTAAATATTTTTCGGTTCTTTGCGAAATTCAAAAGCTAGTCTGAATCGTATGGCACGAAGAAGAACTAGCAGGAACAGGACTCAGGCTCGACCCATCTGGAGCGGAGTCTGGTTCTTCCTGTTCTCCGCGCTCGGGGTTCTGCTGTGGGTGATGTGGCGTGCGCCGTTAATGCCTTTCATCTGGCTAGGAATGCTGATCGGCGGAGCCACACAGCAGTATCCGGTTGCGGCATCAGGGCGGAAGAACGATGATCCGTCCGAACGGCAGATGGCTGTCTACCACCGTTGGAAGGACATTCTTGCGGGTCTGCTTCCGAATGGTGACTGGCTGGAGGTTCGTCGCGTCTACTGGTGGATGGGTTTGCTGCTGGGCATGCTGTCCGGTTTGAGTGGCGCATGGTGGGTGACGTTGCTGGATGCCGTGTTTGGTTTCATGTGCGGTCAGGGAGTCGCCCACTGGCGTAACCGTGTGGAGGACAGGCGCCACATCTACAAGGGTGTGAGCATTCCGGCTTTCCTGCGTAAGGGGAAAACGTGGATGCGGTTGACCGCCGTGCTGTCTGCCGTGGCCGTGTTCTGCGGTGTTCTGGTGTTCGCCGTGGCCGGTTACATGAGTTGGTTCGCCGCCCCCGCATTGCCTGGACTCGTGTTCCTGCTGCTCGTATGGCTGATGGGCAGAAAACCACAATCCCAATATTGGCGCGACCGAGTTGATGGCCAGAGGCTCATTGACGGATGGGTTTCCGGCGATGACCTGCAGAAAGCATGGGCTGGAGCGTATCTGACACAGGTCAACAAGTTGGGCGACCCCGAGAACCCGATGATCGTCTACCGTATTCGATTGCAGGGTTCAGATGGCAAGCCTCGCTCCAACGAAGGGGTGTTCAAGCTTGGCGTCGAAGCGGTCAAAGCTCCCGCGATGGCTGACGGATACCGTTTCGTAAGCCTGTTGGCCGTTAAGCAAAAGAAGCGTGGAGCCGAACAGTTCGACCCGTCCAGCGTGCGGCTCGTCACCGGCATGGATGAATCATGTATCCCCTCCATCGCCGAGAAGAGCGCGGGCGAGGGACTGGCTTCTCTGGTGGCGGACATCGCTTATGCGAACACCGCATGCCTATGGCATAAGCGCGCGCCGTTGATGATCGCGCATGATGTGAGCGCCGATGAGAAGAAAGCCGCATGGCTGTTGGAAGTCATCATGCCTCCACAGGGCGGCGACTCGTTGGATCGTGTCGGATTCGACTGGCTGGCCGGCGACGGTTCCCCCGAGAAGATTCTCCGCATGCCCGTTTTCGCCGACCTGCAGGACAAGTTCCATCTGATCGCGTTCGACTCCACTCCCCTATCCGACAAGGGCAACAAATGGCGTCCGGACGGCATGACCCAGGATAAATCCTTCAACCGGTACATCGAACTTTCACGCCGGTTCAAACAAGAGCAGACCATCTGGGCCGATCTGCTGCCTCCAAAACTGAACCCGCCAGCACCCATCTACGATTACGAGGAATCCGAAGCCGGAAACCAATGTCAGATTCACCGTCTGCCCTTGGTCATCAACGCTCCGGCCACGCCCGCCGACTATGCGCGCTGCGACCTGAACCCGTTGCAGCCGGATGCGAAGTTCATCGGCATCGTGGACGAGGGTGGCGGTGTTGCAAGCATGATCTGGGGTACCGGAGCCGCACCCGTGCGCATAGACCGGCTGGTGGGCACCACGGTGATGCACCGTCTGTACGCGCAGGCCATGATTTTCAAGACCCTGCTTGATGTTCTGCCCGCCAAGGCGAGCGTGACCATCAACTCGTGCACGTCCCAAAGCAAGACGAAAGCGATATGGACGATCCAATTCCAGTTGGGCAACGGGGCGACCGTCGAGGATGCGCGCAAACAGTCGGCAAGGATCCAATCGTCCGCAGGGGCGCGGCATATCTACTGGGAGTGGCGTTCCGCTGATATCGCGACCATCTGGCTATGCGCCGACCCGTATCTAGACGTGCGCGACCTTAGATATTGGAATCGGCCGCAGAAGCAGAAGCAGCTCATCGAACTTGCGTTGAGCGACGCATGGGGAGTCGCCGGAGTCAGCGACCCAAGCGGACGCGCCCCCGATGTAATCAGCCTCGGCGCACTGCCCAGCAACCATGACGTGCTGTTGGCGCGCTTCCGTATCCCAGCCGGACTGGATGTGGAAAAACCTGCGCATAATGTCGGCAAATTCCTCACCAGCGCCGACTATGCGTATGGTCGTATCCTCCCCCGCGGAGAGGAACACGGCTCGAACCTCTACGACATGGTGTTGGCGAAACGCAGCCCGTTCCCCACCATGGTCGACGCGGACTGGGATTTCGCCCGCCAGTCGGAGCCGCGTCTGTTCCCTCTGGGTGTGGACGATATGGGCAAACCGGTCTACTGGAACATGAAGGACACGTTCCACCTGCTCATCAGCGGCAAGTCCGGTACCGGTAAATCCTCCATCGCGCAGATCGTGGTGGCCGAAGCACTGCTCAAAGGGCATGACATCATCCTCATCGACCCGTCCAAAGGCTGTATCGACTTCACCCAATGGGCAAAACCGTTGGCGTTGGCGTTCGTCGGTTTGGGGCAGATGCGCGAGACCGAGGCGGTCATCGCATGGCTGAGACACGAGATGGCCGAACGGGTGGAACTGTTCAGCCGCTACGGGGTCGGCAGCATCTACGACCTCGACAAGAGCCGTCTCACGCCGGACGAGCTGAATCACGTGCAGCCCATCGACCTCGTGTTCGACGAGTTCAACTCGTATTTGCAGGAGGCCGGCAAGACCACGCAGAACCCGAACAGGGACATCCAGCTGGCCAACGACAATGCGGCCGTCAGCGCGACGAACAATTCGATCCGACGCACCATGAGCGCGCTCGGCAAAATCGTCGTACAGGGGCGTACGGCAGGAATCAGCGTCATCCTCGGCGCACAGCGTCTGACCATGGACGACATGAAGCCGTACAACGCGAACGCTTTCTTCCGTTCGCTCGGCCGAATCCTCCTGGGCATGGACTCCACGGCGGGCATCATCAGCGCGCAGAACCTACGCGAGGCGAACCGTTTGCAACAGTCGCTGAAAGGCGAGGGCGGGAAAATCCCGCAAGGCCGTGGCATCTTCGAAACCGCGCAAGGCGAACTGCTGGCCGTCCAAACATGGTGGTCGGGCGGCCAGGAAAAGTTGGCGGAACTGTTCGCCGACCGTACTCCCCCGCAACCCATCGACTATTCACGGTTCATGCCCTCCGAAGCGGAAACCTACGGCGAAGTGTCCGAAGACGAACTGTCCAAGCTCCTCAACCAGGAAACGCCGAATCCTACCGGCGAGGAAATCGAGGACATCGACGAACTCAACGACATGCTCCACAAGTCCGATGACGAGGACACGGACGGCGATGGGAACGATTCCGACGACAAGACCGGAGATGACGGCATCGAAGAAGTCAACTGGTAGCCCCATCGCACTCGAGAACAAAGAAAGGAACAAGAAACTATGGCCAATCGTAAAAAGAAGATTCCGCTCAAGAAGTTCTTCCCCAACGGATTCGACAAAACCAATCCGGATGACATGATCAAGCTCACCGTGCTGATTCAAGAGCAGGCGGCCAAGAACCCGGAATACGAGGGGTATTCCGTGTTCAGTGTCGATCCGGACAACCAGTTCGCGATCATCGCGCCGATGGACATGGATTCCGCCGACATCAATGACGGCATCAAGGCCGTCAAACTCAACATCAGTGAATGCGCGGACACCTCCTCGCAGAAGAAGACCGTGTTCAATCTGGAAAACCAGCCGCAATACCAAGGGTATTCCGTGGTTGATTTCGTGCGGGTCGGATCCGCCGAATGCCTGGTCATTCTCCAACAGCTGGATGAGAAAGCCACCGCGGCAAGACGAATCTTCGCCGACGTGCTCAACGTACAGCCATGGAACATCCGCATCAACCGGACACCGGAAAACGGTTGGAAGATCCGCATCAAAGAAGGCTCCGTCACCTATCAGGCATCCAAATACGACAAGAAGATGCAGGAAGCCGTCGAAGTCGTCGGCAAGAAAGGCTGGTTCTTCAAAGCCAACCCGGAGACCGGCGTCATCATGGTCTATCCGGGTGTACCTCCCACATTCCCCGAAAAGATTCCCATGCCTTCGGGATTATGGAAGAAAGCCGACCTGCGGCACGCCTATTTCGGCATGAAACTGCCGGACAAGGGACGTGAAACCGGTGATCTGCTGTTCAACGATTGGAAGAACGGGCCCGGCGTGCTGGTCGCCGGCGCATCGAACGGCGGAAAAAGCGTCATCATCAACAACCTCATCTACTTCGCCCTCGCAGCGGGATGCCAGCTGATCATCTGCGACGATGAGGACAAGGCCGCGGACTTCAAATGGTGCCGCCCTTGGGTCATGGACAAAGGCTGGGGATGCGACGGCATGGAATACTGTTCGGCCACCCTCGAACACGTGCTCGACCTATGCAAGCAGCGTGCCGACGTGATCAAACGATACGACAAAATGAACTGGTGGGGACTCCCCGACGAGGTGAAGAAAGAGAATCCGCCTATCCTGCTGGTGTGCGACGAGATAGCCCAATGGGCAGCCCCGTTCACTGTCCCCGCCGGACTGTCAAAGGACAACCCGACACGGATCAGCGGCGAATACGAGAAAGGCATCCGAGCCATCAGCTTCCTCGCGTTGAAACGCATCAGCCAGAAAGCCCGCTTCGCCGGCATATTCTTCCTGTACGCCACCCAGTCCGCCACAGCCCCAAACGGCTTGGACCCAAGCGTCCGACTGAACCTCGCATCCAAGATTCTCGTGGGAGCCAAAGTACAGGATTCAGTGCGTGACAATGTGTTGAACGACGCGAAGAACGCGCCGAAAGTCGAGGAGAACATCATCAAGGAAGGCCATTCCATCGGTACCGGCGTGGCCGAGCTTGTCGGCCAGGAGGCTTGCGTCTACAAGGGCTTCTATGACGAGGACAAGAAAAAAGGCTTGGAATGGGCGGATATTCTCCGAGCTCACCTTGAACAGGTGCGTCCTGCCCCCGGTGACGAGAACAGCGGGCGTTGGAGTTGGGAAGAGGTAGTCAACGCTGTGCCTGCGGCCGGAGAGAAACCGGATGATGGAATGTTCGATTCCATTGACAATTCAGATGACGGTTTTCCTACCGATGGTTTCGGTGAAGATGGTCGTGATGTAGCCGACCGCGACAAGCCGTTGAAGGGTGCTGCCGCTGCCGCGCATGCGAGCAAACTGTATGCGGCTGGAGTCGATGTGCCCCATATGAGCGCGATAGATGCGGCGATGAATATCGGACGTTTGTCTGCGGAGAAGGGACTTTAGCGCCCGCACTCCCCTACCAGGATTGAAGACGAAAGGAGGATATGATGACCGACAAGGATAAGGATGATTGGCTAACCGGCGGCAACAAGCTGGACAGTTCGCTGATTTTGGATGACCCATGGTCAGACGGTCAACCGGATGATATTACAGGCAATCAGCCAGTTGACAAGATGAACTCACATGAAGATGAGAAATCATCCAATCAGACGGCTGGACAATCAGACATGCAGGAAAGCGAGTCCCCCGCTGCACAAATGCCTGATACCTCAGAGGGTCAATCCGATGACTTCTCATCCAAGCAGTCAGATGATTCCACAGACATTCATACAGACGTTCAGTCGGATACTCAGTTAGATGAGCAGATTATTACTCATGCAAATGAGAAACTGTCAAATCATACGGATGAGGTCGACCCGTTCGAGGAATTCTCCAAGACCGGAAATTTTGATAATTCCTCACCTGAACAAGCAGTTGATTTCTCATCTGCGCTAGCGAATGAGAAAACATCCAATCAGCCAGATACGGATCCTTTCGAAGTCTTGGACAGCCTTTCGCCTGAACAAACAATGCCTCATACAGATGAGGAAACTTCCACTCAATCAGATAATTCCTCAGACACTCAGCCAGCTGTGAACTCACACGAACAAGCGGATAACAACAATCCTGACTCCATCGATCCGGACAGCATAGGGTTCGACTTCGACACGGACGAGCCAGCGGAAGCGGAGCCGGAACCGTTCACAGCTGCGCAGCCAGCTGAGAACACAGATAAACAATTTCACAGCCAGACGGATAGTCAATCACCCGATTCCCCAGACGCACAACAAAATGAGATAACAGGCAGTCAGCCTCCTGCGCAGTCAGAAACCCACATAGCTGACAAAACAATGAAGAACGCTGACCCATTTGATATCTGGGATGACATGACAGATGATCATGCCGACAATTTATCAACCGGTCAACCAGATGATAACGCAGCTGGTCGGTCTCATGAACAGAACGCCGATATCTGGGAAGACTCGATATGGGGAGACGAACAGACGGACACAGCTGGCACGGAATCCACAGCACCGGCCGGGGGAGCGGCTGATGATTTCTGGGATGCAGTGCAGGGAGCCGGACAGCCATCCGACAACTCAGCCAATCATGCAAATGTTTTCACAAACAATCATGCAGATGATATCTCATTTGGTTATCCCTCTGACGCCACAGTCAATCGGACAGGCGCGGGCTCCGAAGCCGATGATTTCTGGAGCATTGGAGACACGGGAACCGATCAACAGCCAGTTAGCATAACGACGGAAGAGACCGGATACCCTGATGAGGAAGCACAGGCCGATAGGGGAAGAGTCCTGAAAATCGTCGGCATAATAGCAGCCATCATAATGCTGTTCGCCGCTCTTGCCGGCGGGGGAGTGTACGCATACCACGCCTACAACGCGCATGTCACGGAACAGCAGGCTGCAGCCAAACGGGAGCAGGAAAAGCAATCGCTAGTGAAAGCCCAGAACAAATGGGATAAGCAAGTCTCCAACGCGAAGAAACTCCTCTCCACCATCAATGAGAGTCCGGTCAAGGACGATACAAACGTGAAGAAAGCCGTGGAAGCCCTTCAGAAAACCACTACGGCGAATCCGATGACCCAAAGTCAGATCACGACCGCCCTGAAGAAACTGGACAGCAACTATGAAACGGCAAACAACCTCTACAAAAAACGGATGCAAGAAAAATCCTCCGAACTCCGCAAAACGTTCGACGGTCTGGTACAGCAGACAGATGGTCTTTCTGACGCTCCTGACGGCGACGACAAGAAGCAGATGCAAGAGCTTGCATCCAAGTGGAAGAAAGCGGACATAGACGCGACGAACTACGCGGAAGCGCAGAAAGCCGCCGACTCGCTGAAGACGCTTATCGGCAAGGTCACGGACGCGAAGAAAGCGGAAGAGGATAGGAAGAAGGCCGAGGAAGAGCAGAAAGCCGCAGCTGAAGCGCAGCAGCAGGCGCAAAGCCAACAGCAACGGCAGCAGGCTCCGTCGTACAAGCCTTCCTACCGTCGCCCCTACACGCCGTCGTATACCGCGCCATCGCAGCCACAGCAGACCCCCACGCCTCAACCCCAGCCGAACCCTACACCGCAGACCGAGTCCCAGCCCGGCAACAGCGGTGGGAACCTCGGTTGATACGAGAAATGGGGAACGACAAAACCCGTTCCCCATTTTTTACGACTAGAACAGGTCACTGTTCGCGGTCTTGCGACGACGCGGGCGGGGGGCAGGCTCCTCATCCTCCTCATCGTCGTAATCATCTTCCACTTCCACCGGCTTGCGACGACGGGCGGGGGAGTGCCTACGAGTGCGGGGAGCAGGCTCCTCATCCTCGATCTCCTCTTCGTCTTCTTCATCAAGCACCACCGGCTTGACCTTTCGACGCATCTTCGGCTTGACCTCAATCTCGCCGGTATCCTCATCCACATCATCGACCTCATTAAAATCAGTGTAGGTAAGAAGAGCAGCCTCCGCATCAGCCTTGGAAGGCTTTGAATCAACGTGCTTGTTGCGCCATGCAATCAATGCGTCGATATCCTCTTCGGTGAAGTCTTCGTCATAATCGAAGCTGCCGTCACGGATACCGCCGCCGACAATGGTGAGGTTATCCAGACGATAGCTGACGCCGCTGCCGGTCTGCGTCTTCCAGGCGCGTGCGGTGACGGAAGCCTGCACGTTCTGTCCGGGGTAGACCAGTTTATCCCACAGGCCTTTCACTTCCTTGGCTTTGGCATCGCGTTCCCGAGCCTCCTCGAGCTTGCGCTTTGCCTCTAGAACAAGCCTCTTGGCCTCCTCACGCTTTTCCTCGTTCGACTCGGCATAAGTGGCACGAGCGTCTTCCAGCTCGTTCTGAGCGGCCTCCAAAGCCTCTTTGGTGCCGAGAATCGGCTCGGGGAGCTCACGTAGAATGCCGCCATCGTCGATGTAGCGGATTCCGGGGCGTCCGGCCTTGGAGCTGCGGCTGAGGTTAACGTAAAAATGGTTTGCACGGTTCGGATGCTTGTCGGCCATAAGCACGGTCTTGTCGCCGTCAAGGATTTCATCCTCGTCGGCATCCTTGAGTCCGTTGTTGGCTACGATGAGATCCTTCTTGCCCCAACGCTTCTGTGCGATGGCGTTGCTTTCGGCGTTCTCGCTGAGCTTCTTGAGGATATTGACGGTCTTCATGTGGTCGGGATCGTCTTTGTCCAGCAATGCCGGGAACCCGTATGCGGGTGTGCTTTCGTTCTTCTTTTCCTCGTCACCGGGCTTGGACTTCTCGTCGTCCTTGCCGGCCTTGAACGCGACGGCCTCGTAAAGCTTCGGCCATCCCATTTGGATTACGCCGGTTTTTGCGTGTGTAAGCTTTTCGGTTGCCATGTTTTCTTTCCTCCTCGACGTTCGTCCCGCTCCAGGATTGGGGGCAGGGGGTGTCGCCTGATATTTTTTTATGTGGACAGTTCAAATATACGCAGTTTTCTGAGTATATGCTTTGTTCGGCGCGTTGCCTTATATTGCAATATGTTTAGCCATATTTAAAAACATATAAAGCCACAATTTTCTGAGTGTTGTACAATGAGAACGTAAACCCAACCAGATGACTGGGCGACACCAGCCTGACAACTGCAACTAGGAGCAGCGAATGAACCAGATCAAAATCAGACGCCTGCGCCAACTGGCAGGAAAAACCAAAAGCGAGATAGCCGGCCTGTTCGGCATGAGCGTCAACACGTACAGCAAGTACGAGGACGATCCCATGAGTCTGCCCTACGCCACATACCATCAACTTGTCGAATACCTCGAAACAGCAATCCAAGTCCACATAAAACTCGAAAAAGGAAAACCCATGAACACTCCAATCAAAGCCAAGGTACGTTTCGTTGACCCGCGCGACGCCGCCGAAGAAGACCGTCTCGAGGATTACACCGTGCCGATTCCCGAAGGTCTGACCGAGGAGTTCCACCCCTCGCAGCCCGTCACGCCGAAGCAGATTGTCGACTGGGAGACCAAGAACAAGGAACCCTATCCCGGTTACGCCGAAGAAGAGAACAAGTGGGAGAGAGCCTGGGAGGAAGTCAACCGCGCCCAGCTCAAGGCCGACGGCGGCTACCTGCACATCGCCGACCCGGTGCATGTCGATCCCGAGTTCGACGAGGCCACCGGCGAGCCGATCATCTACGACGAGACCCACATCGTTGTTGATCCCAAGACCGGAGAGACCAGTGTCTACTCCGACGAAGCGGACATGTCCGCCGAGGAAATCGCTGATTCCGAGCCGGTCAAGGGCGACAACTGAAACATCCGTCTGAGAGAGGGGTCCGTCCACAGCCCCTCTCTCAGACGTTAAACAATCCGAAAAAAAGGAGAAGAACACCATGCCTTACGCCAAGATTCTTGACATTGACGACACCGAATACTTCAAGCTCAAGGCCATCGACCAGAGCCAACTGAAACAGTTCATCAAAAGCCCCCACTATTGGGCTTACAAGCGTCTCAACGACGATTACGCACCCACCGACGCTCAGAAGTTCGGAACCGCCTTCCACGCGTTCCTGCTCGGCACCAGCGACGTCGTATGCCTCCCAGAGGGAGAGACGTTCCGCTCCAAGGACAACCAAGACTGGAGAGACGAGCAGATCGCATGCGGCAACATCGTCGTCTCCTACTCCGACATGCAGACCCTCAAGCGCATGCGCGACGGCATCGCCAAGACCAGCCAGCGCGACGATTGCGTGGATTTCATGGGAATGATCGAAGAGGGGACAGTCGAACAGTGCATCGTCTGGGAGGACGGGCCGACCGGTCTCCAGCTCAAGGCGAAACCAGATCTGATTCCCGTGGGCACCGATTTTCTTGTGGATCTCAAAACCGCGCAGAAAGCGGACAAGGAATCGTTCGCCAAAGAAGTGGTCAACTGGGGTTATCACATCCAGACCGTGTTCTACCGTGCCGCGGTCGGAGCCTGCGAGCCGGGCGCGTTCGACCGAGGTGCCGATGTTCCGAACACGATGCAGTTCTGGGTGTTCGCCAAGACCGATGATTGCAACTGGAATCCCTACAGCATCAGCGCGAACAATGAGATCGCGGCGAACGCGGCCACGAGCATCCGACAGGCTTTACTCGGACTCGCAACAAAAATCGAAGCAGCCGACAAGGCCGGATACTGCAAGGACATCGAAGACCCGCTCGATGCTGCAGCGCAGTACATCCTCGATAAGGGAGAGCCGAAAAAGGTCGAGGAGGTCGAGTTCCAGACATGGCAGCTTCTGGAGACTGAGAACATGATTGTTAATCTGAGTGCCTAGCTTTTCTCTTTAACATGTTAATCTGGGTTTGTCCACATAATCAAAAGGAAGCCCGGAAAACGACATGGCCGCAACACCGCATAAGGCCGGTCTCAAGCGAGAGGCCGGCCTTTGACTATACGTAGACCGAACAACTATCAGCGCGAAGGATACGTTCACGATTTCATAATTCCCGTCGAATGGTGGAGCGGAACCGACACCATGCAGACAGAACGTTTGAGAGCCCAACGCCGCGCATGGGTGCGCGACTACGCCAAGAACGAGTGGCGGACAATGAAGGAGAACGGTCAAGCATGGAAGGTCGAACGTTTCATCGCGCTTATCGGCGTCGCATATCCAAGCCGAAGCAACATCTTCCCCGCCAGGGCTGCAGAAACCGTCAAACCAATCATCGACGCCGGGCGCGATGCGAAATTATGGGATGACGACGACAGCCAACACAGGCACAGCACCGTATATATTCAACTGCCGGAGCCTGCGCCGCCGAACCATTACCGGCTGACCGTCATCATCATCCCCGTCCCCGATAAACTGCCGAAATACCAGATCACCAGTCGTCTTGCCGCCAACATCGAAAAGCATTGGCGGCAACAATCCGAACTTCCCGACTGGCACGACGGATATTCCGTATCGTTCACCGTCCCCGACAAGCAATGGATAACCAGCAACTTCACCGACAGCGACCTCATGGCTCGACAAAAAGGAGCCCGCAAGGCCTCAACATGGGGAAGAGGCACAAACCTCGGCATACGCGAACGTGTAAAAAAACAGTTGACCGAACTAGCCGTCAGATCATGGAGTCGCCAAGCGTTCCGCCCTTACAGCAGATTCGTTGTCATTGCTGGCATAGCCTACCCGTACGGAGTGGACACCGCCGACCCGGACAACGCGGCGGAAACCGCGAACACGATATTGCAGGCTGGCGTCACGGTCGGAGCGTGGCCTGACATCACCAGCCGTCATTGCGGGGGAGTGGCGTTCGTCAGGCTCCCGAATCTGATGAACGGCGGCCATCATTTGGTCAGGTTGTTCGTGTTTCCTATGCCGGACGGTTTCCAAATCGCCCAAAGCATAGCCGAAAGCTCGGTCGATGCATGGTCTGAACACGATAGGAGACTACGTTGAGTTTCAAGCAAGCCATGCTTCGCACGGGAATCAGCGTTCTGATTTTCGCCGTTTCGTTCTGCTATGCAATGCTTATCGTCCCGCAGGACGGTTACATCGATATCAGGGAAGCAATCCTGACCGTAGGCGGTATGTTGTTCGCGGCAGGGTATGCCACGTACTCATGGTTTTGTTTTTTACGGAAAAAGATTCAACATCACTTTGACCGAAGAGCCATGCAAAAAGCGAATGAGCACAATAGCACACAGATCCGGCGCATCCGAAACGCTTCGTAATTAACTGATATTTCTTCATAATAAACGGATTCAAACAGTAAGATTGAAACCGTCGGCAAGGGGCTGCGGACATTTTCTTGGAGATGGTCACGCAGCCCCCAACTGCAAACTCAAAACACAAAAAAGGAGCTCCCATGCCTTGGAATCCACGTCAGCCACGTGACCCAGCAGGACGGTGGCGTAAGACCAACCTCGAAGTCGGTTGGCATGAATACAGCACACGTGCAGGCGAGATCAAGCACTACTACATCAATAACCTCAACCAGTTGGAATCCGGATCCAATATCCTGCACATGAGCGCGCAAGGTGCCGTGAACAGCAGCTTTGCAACCGCCGACCCCTTGGAGCGAATCCATATTCTCGGCAACAAATACGGGGAGCAGATGTCTGTAGCGGCTTCCGACGAGACCACGTTCGGTGTCATCAACCACAGCAAGCCCGCACCGGCTGACATGTTCAGCCTCAACCGAGGCAGTGAATTCCAGTCAGTCAGCGAGAACCTGCCCGAGAACGAAACGGCATTCGGCGGACGAGCGGCCAACCTGTCCACACGCAAGGACGGCAAGGTCTATGACACGTTGAACGCACAGAAGGCGGAGCAGGTGAACAATGCCGCGTTCGCCGACCCGAACAACAAAGTGTTCTCCGCAGATCCGGGAGATTTCGCGGAGGGGGCAGTGGAAGCCCGCCACTACTACGAGAGGGAGTTCGGCCTCAGTGAATCCGCCGCACGTGACATGCCCGTATATGTTTACGCTGACCGGAACGGCAACATCTCGGTGGAACCTGTATACCGTCCTGAAAGCGTGCCGATGAGCGAGCTTGGCATGAACCCCGACGATCCGGCTCCGGAAGGATTCCACAAGAACGGTGACAATCTAGTAGCTTTCGTCAAGCGGCGCAGCCCCAACACGCATGGTGGCACCGGCAGTGTCAAACTACGCGGACGCGATCTCACCCGCATGACACGATCCATGCAAAAGGAAGGCTTGGAAAGCGTTGACTTCACTGTCAGCGGCGGCACTAGCACCTCACCGAAGACAGGCAAACCCCTACAGAACGCCCTGCACTTCCGTTCCGACTACACCAACGAGAACAGTGGCGATGACATCACTATGTGGGGCAGCATCGAATCCATGCAGCATGGGGTACAGCCAGAAAAGGCTCGTCGGGCGTTCGCCAGCCAGCAGGAATACGATGACTACAGGCGAAAGACCCAGGTTGTACGCGAACGTGCCGCTGCGAGATACCTGAATCCGAAGACCCCCGAGGATGCCGCAAAACTGCTGCGCACCCGTTACGGAGCCAACAAGTATTTCAGCAGCGACATCCAAATGCGCGACGGCAAGGACGGTGTCGCGTTCGCCGTCACCTCGCCCGGAGGCCACACTCGCATGCTGTCGGATGCCAACGGCAACTACCTGGGCAAGGAAGCGGCCGACGCTGAGGGATTCGCCGCCATGTACAACAACGGCAAGGCCTCGGCCAATCGCGTGACCGCGGACAACGTGAAGCTGCTGTCCGATGGCAACTTCCGTGTACGCAAGAACGGTGACGAGAAGTTCTACACGTCGGCCGGCACGCCGTCCAAGGGCGTTCGCATGCGCGGAGGCAAGCCGTTCGGATACAACGAGGCTGGAGAGTTCGTGGAACTGCACAAGCAGCCCTGATCCTTTTTCCGCGCCTGCCGGGGCATCGTTGCTGTTGTCCCGGCATTTTTGTCGCTAAACATGTTATAGTGAATATGTCCACATAAAATAATCCGAAAAAAGGAGCATCCCCCCACCAATGTTCGATGTCAAAATGCGTGGATACGACACGCAGCAGGTTGATGCGGAAGTCGAAAAATACGAAACCGCCATCGACCGGCTCAATCAGACACTCAACACCGTCAACGGGCAACTCAACCAGGCGGAAGCCGCGAATCGCGAACTCCAGCAGGCCAACGCGCAACTCAACGAGCAGATCAAGCAGCTGACTGAGCAGAACCAGCAGCTGACTGAGCAGAACCAGCAGCTGCAGACCAAGCTGGAAAACCCGTACAACAATCTCGGCGAAGGCGTGCAGAAGGTTCTCGCCGACACGCAGAACCTGTATCGCGAAGCCGAAAACCACGCTACCGAAATCAAGCTCGCCGCCAACAAGGAAGCGGAAGAGATTCGCCAGCAGAGCCGCGCTACCGCGAACCAGCTGATGTCCGACACCAAGAAAGACGCCGACAATCATCTGGCCGAAGCGAAAAGCCAGTCCGAACGCATCATCGAAGCCGCTCAGAAACTGTCCGATCAAACCCGTCAAAAGGCGGATGAGTATGCTGCAAGCCGTCAGGCCATCGCGGACAAGGCTGATTCCCTGACCAAGGAGATCATGGCCCGTCTCGACGAAGTCAATGAGTTCCTTGGCAAGAAGTACGGGGAGGGCCGGAAGACCGTAGGGTTGTATACCCCGCAGCCGGAAGCAGCTCCCGCGAAACAGGGTGACGGCGTCAAACCGCAGGCGGAGGACCTCGAAGATGACGAGACCCGCACGTTCGCTCAGATTCACGGACCCGCTCAGAACGAGTCCGAAACCGACTGACCTTTCCAGACGGTCCGTTTCCCGCATATAGAGGGGAGACCGTCCATCAACTCATATCAGGGAGAAGCCCCATGCTAACCGAACATGTGCTGGTCACCGTCGGAGGATATGCAGCCGCATGGCTGACCCTGCAGATAGCCATCGCTTTCGCCAGCGGCTCCGCACGGGCCGTGCAGATACGCCGGAAATGGGAGGTCAGGTTCTGGAACCTCGCCTATTACCTATGCGTACTGTTGATTTTCCTCGGACTGCTTCTCGGCACCACAGGGCTTCTTCTCTGTTTCAAGGAGATTTTCATTGGCTGAAAAAACCCATCCACATACCAATGTTTTTCTGACGGTCGGCCGATACGTCCGCCAGGTGTTCGATGAACTGCGCAAGACCGTCACGCCGACGGCACGCGAATGGCTGGCATGGAGTATCGCTGCATTCAGTTTCGTGATCCTGCTCATGCTATTTGTCACGGGCATGGACTTCGGACTCGGCAGACTGACCCTCATGGTGTTCGGGTGACGGTCAACCATCCCATCGTCCTCGCCCTGCTGATCTGGACAACCATCGCACTGGTTTCGTTCCTGATCATGAGCCTGTGGACGGATAATCCACAGCATCGAACCGTCTACCGTCGGTGGACTGTCGCCTATTTGACGATCCTCATCATTCTCATCATTGTTTTCCAATTCGAAGGAATCCTATGGCCGTTCTCATCATCGTTCTGAAAACCATCGTCGCAGTATTGAGCATCCTGCTTTCCCTGCTGATTCTTCTGCATAAAGGCAAGGGCGGGGGATTGTCCGACATGTTCGGCGGCGGGTTGACCGCGAACGCGGGCACATCCGGAGTCGCGGAGAAGAACCTGAACCGTTGGACGGTCGGCATCGCACTCCTCTGGGTCATGCTGATCATCGCGATCAGTCTAATCGGGAAACTCGTATGACGGAAAAGACATGCAACGGTACAGGACTCCCAGATCGAATACCGGCCGAACCAATCGAAGTCACCTCGGAATGATCCGACACAACATCAAACACAAACATTAAGGAAAAAACTCATGAAGCAAGCATGGTTCTGCCCCAACTGCGGGCAACCGATGGAAGCGCGACGCCACATAGACAACCCCACCGGACAAACCACATGGTCAATCGGCTGCCTCAACCCGAAACACTTCCACACACGCGGATACATTAACGCCGCCATCGCCGAAATCCAACTCGAAAAACTGCTACACCAGTGAAATACATCAGCATCTTCAGCGGAATCGAAGCCGATAGCATTCAGTGAAATCGACCCATTCCCATCCGCCGTCCTGCAACACCATTACCCGAACATCCCGAATCTCGGGGACATCACGAAAATCGATTGGAGCCCGTATGTGGGAGCAGCAGACATTGTTGTCGGGGGATCGCCTTGTCAGTCCTTCTCTATCGCAGGAAAACGGGAAGGGCTCGCGGGAGCTTCCGGACTCATGTACGAGTACATTCGAGCGGTACGTGAGCTCCGTCCACGTTGGTTTGTCTGGGAGAACGTCCCAGGAGCGCTCACAAGCGAGCGGGGGGGCTTATCGACAGCTCCTGTCAGAGATGGATGCGCTCGGGTATGGTCTGGCATGGCGAGTATTGGATGCGCAGTTTTTCGGCGTGGCCCAACGACGCGAGCGTGTGTTCCTTGTTGGAAGTCTTGGAACCGCGCGTTGCGCGGAAGTACTTTTTGAGCGCGAAAGCATGTCGTGGGATCATCAGTCGAGCCGACAGAAGAGGCAAGCCCTTACCGAAGAGGCTCATGGATGCGTTGGAACGACAGATCATGATTCTGGCCGCTTGACAGTCAGAGGGTTTGATGCGGATGCTCGGGACTCGGCGGAAAACATCGCCTACAACGATTATTCGCCTATGTTGAGGACGGAACACCCCTCTTCCGCCCTCATACAGCGTGAGGATTCCGATGGTGTCTGGCTTTGCCAGACAGCGCAAACCGGCAGCAACGGGAAACTCGTCAAACAGGACGATGTGATGAACACGTTGGATCGGACGAACAGTACCGCAGTGGCTGCGTTGGATTTCAATCCAACCGATGCCAGACTCCGATACGCGCATGATGATGTCAGCCAGACATTGACCGCACGGGCCGGAACCGGAGGCAACCAGGTTCCACTGATACAAGTGCAACCGGTCGCATTCCTCTACAATCAGGGGTCAAAAGCCCGAAGCCTCGGCTTAGGGGAGATAAGCCCCACGTTGAAGACCGATCATAACCCGGTTGTAGCATTCGCTCAGAACCAGTGTGATGATAGTCGAGAACAGGGGGATGTCGCCGGAGCGCTGGTAGTGCGTCAGGGAGCCAAACAGCAGACGTATATTTGCCGGGCTGACGGTCAGACGAATGCGATGACCAGTGTGAATCTGGCTCCTACCTTGACTTCGCATGCGAAGAAGGACCCGCCGTTCATCTATCCGGCAGACGACTCCGACGAAGGAAAAGGCTCATTATCCCAGCAGGATACGAGCATCACCGCCGACGCAGAAGAGCGTACAGAGGACGGGCTTACCGTCCGCCGCTTGACCCCACGAGAATGCGAACGCCTGCAAGGCTTTCCCGACGATTACACCGATATTCCATATCGAAACAAGGGGCACGCTCCGGACGGGGCCCGTTACAAGGCGTTAGGCAACAGCATGGCCGTACCGGTCATGCGATGGATTGGAGAACGCATTCAAATGGCCGAAGAAGCCGCCGAAACAACCGATTAGACAACAGAAACAGGTGGATCATCGCAGAAGAGGGGCGACGTTCCGCAAAAAATACAGCGATAGGCCACGGCCTTGTCCAAGGATTTCCTTTGTCCGGTGGAATCCCCGAAAGCAAGAAGAATCATGGCCGTCGCTTGACTCCGCAAGGAAAAATCAAGTGGACAACACTCTCACCGGACTCAGGAACCGTGCCACCCTTTTCGCCCAGAACTGGCAGAACCGTGGCAACGAGAAAAGCGAAGCAAGAAGCTTCTGGATGGAACTGTTGCAGGACGTGCTGCAACTATCTGACACGAACAATCCGAAAACCGTATGTTTCGAACGAAAAACCGGATTGAACGGGTACATCGACGTGCTGATGATCAAATCCCGTGTCTTGGTGGAACAGAAATCATTGGGCGTGGACTTGGACAAGCCGGAGAAACGCCAAGGATTGATGCTCACACCAATCCAACAGGCGAAACGGTATGCGGACAATCTGCCGCCATCGGGAAAACCGACCGTACTGATCACCTGCAATTTCGGCCGATTCCGCATCTACGACCTCGAACAGGATTGGATCGCCAGCAAACCACAATCCGAGTTCACTCTCGCGGATCTACCGAATCATGTCAACGAACTGGCGCGCCTGTTCCAACGCGAATCCACAAAGGAGACCATTCGTGTCGTCCAACAGGAGGAGCTGAGCGTCAAAGCCGGCATCTACGTGGCCCAGTTGCATGACGCGTTGGCGAAATGCTTCCCGAACCCTGACGATCCGGTCGAACACATGGCGTTGGCGATGATCACGGTGCGTATCGTATTCTGCCTGTATGCGGAGGATGCGGGCCTGTTCATGGCAAACGCCTTCCATGATTATGTGGAGCACAGTTCGCCGGACAGGCTGCACACCGACCTGTATGATCTGTTCCTCTACCTGGACACAGCACCCGAGAACCGGCCCAAATATCCCGATCCACGGCTCAAATCCTTCCCGTATGTGGATGGCGGCCTGTTCAACGAGCTCATAGACGTGCCACCGTTGACCGGAGAGCTACGCGACACGCTACTGCTGATCAGTGAAAAGTTCGACTGGCGTGACATCAGCCCGGTCATCTTCGGTTCCTTGATGGAGGAGACGCTGAGCCGTGACGAACGCCGTAAAGGCGGCATGCACTATACAAGCGTCCGTAACATTCACCGGGTCATTGACCCCTGTTCCTCGACGATTTGAAAGCCGAACTGGAGCATGCCGAAAACAGTCCCATCGCGGGCGGCGCGAGAACCAAAGCGTTGATGGCATTGCAACAGCATATCGGCAGCCTCAAGTTCCTTGACCCCGCCTGTGGTTCCGGAAACTTCCTGACCGAAACGTTCCTCGAACTACGACGCATGGAGAACCGGATCATCAAAGACCTCGTCACCATGAAGAACACGCTGCCAGCCAGCCAATTGCAGCTCGATATGGGCGACACCGTCAACAACATCCACGTGTCCATCGATCATTTCTACGGAATCGAAATCAACGGTTTCGCCTGCGCCGTGGCACGAACCGCCTTATGGATAGCCGAACAGCAGATGCTCGACGACACCAGCAGCAGCATCAGCGGCGTGCCGCGACTCCCATTCAAAGACACCGCGCACATTCTCGAAACAAATGCGCTTAGACTCGACTGGAACACGCTCCTGCCCGGCATGGAATGCGATTACGTGATGGGCAACCCGCCGTTCATCGGCCAATCGCAGAAAACCGACGAGCAACGCGAGGACATGCGACTCGTATGGGGCGACCAATACGACGGATACCTGGATTATGTGACCTGCTGGTTCCGCAAAGCCTCCCAATATTGCGTGAAACCAGGCGCCGAGTTCGCGTTCGTGTCCACGAACAGCATCTGCCAAGGCCAGCCGGTAGCCGCCCTGTTCAAACCGTTGATCGATGACGGTTGGCATATCAAGTTCGCCCGCACCAGTTTCAAATGGGATGCCCAGTCAAGGATTGTCGCCGGTGTTTCCGTGATCGTCACTGGGTTTACCCGTATGGCTCACGGCAATGCCACGTTGTACAAGCTGGATCAGGTTGAAACCGTGCCGCATATCAACCCGTATCTGATTCCCGGCCCGGATATCTTCATCAGTAAACGCATGACACCATTGGGTTCACAGTCCTCCGCCGTCAGTGGGTTGAAGCCCGCGGACGGCGGAGGACTGATGCTGAAAACCCAAGCCGAATACAAACAGGCCATGAACGACCCGATCGCTGCGAAATACGTACGCAAATGCGTAGGCGCCGACGAACTCATCAAAGGCAAGGACAGGTGGTGTTTATGGCTTGTTGACGTGGAACCGGACGAAATCGAAAAAATCCAAATTCCTACGTGAAGGAGTCAACATGGTCAGACAATTCAGAGAAACATCAAAGAAAACAGGCGACGCATACAAGCTCCGGCATACCCCTTGGCTCTTCCGGATGACCGAGTATCCAACTGACTCGAACCTACTCGTCATTCCCCGAGTCTTTTCTGAGAATCGTGAATATATGCCATGCGGTTACGTGAAAAACTCAATTGTTGTGGATAGCTGTTTCGTATGTGGAATTGATGCGGGCCTACTGTTTTCTCTGATTGAATCCAGGATGTATACCGTCTGGCAAGATATCGCAGGAGGAAAGCTGGAATCTCGGAGACGTTTTTCATCTACTGTCGTTTGGAATAATCTTCCGGCGCCTACTTTGGATAAAGGTGTCAGAACAAAGCTGATTGAAGCCGGCCAAGACATAATCTCTGTGCGGGCAGTTCATCCGACCAGCAGCCTGAAGACCCTGTATGATCCGAAATACATGCCATTGGATTTGAGACAGGCTCACGAGGAGTTGGACAAGATTGTGGATGTCGCATTCGGAGCCGATAAATGGTTGAAGGATGACGATGATGCACGGTTGAGGATTCTTTTCGACTCGTACCAACGAATGAGCTGATGGATGCAACCTCCTAGGAGATCAAGATAGTGGCCTATCGGTGTAAATGTATTCACCGATAGGCCACTATCGTTCGTTCTCGTTCTTCCTGCTATAAGAGAGTATGTCAAGTATGTAGTATGACTATAAGCACTGCCCGTCAGACCTTACGGGAGAAGCGGTTTGAGCAGGTTCATTACACCGATAGTCCACGGATTCGACAGTGATAGTCCATGAAAACGACACCGATAGGCCACTAAAACTGCACCGATAGGCCACTACCGTTGCAGGGATACTCCACGCCGGAAGACCGTCACCAAAGACGATTACACCGATAGGCCACTACTGATTACACCGATAGTCCACTATCCGCGAAGAGTGTCGGATAGGGTCAGTATACAGGGCACGAGGCTATCGGAAAGAAACGTAGCAGGACTGGGAATCAGGTATTTTACACCGATAGGCCACTATTTTCCCGGAGTCGCGGAACACAAGCCTTTCATAGCGGTCGGAAACTGCGGTATCCACCTATCCGAGACTCTGACCGGAAGGCTTTGCACCGATAGGCCATCAATACGGTCAAAAAAACTGCACCGATAGGCCATCAACGAATCGGCGGGATTGCACCGATAGTCCACTATCCAGTACATCGGGTTTTACACCGATAGGCCACTACCGCGGCAAAGGAAAAAGCCAGCCCGTTCTCGAAGCCGGGAAAGTTTCCGCACGCAACCAAAACTGCACCGATAGGCCACTGCTCACAGAACACAATCCACGAACCAACTTTAAAAAAATCGAAAACTGCACCGATAGGCCACGTGTCGCTACACCGATAGGCCATCAACTTCAGAAAAAAACGCTTCAATCGCGAACACGCCAGATATTAACCATACGAGCAGGAAAAGCTCGTCTCCGATATTCCATATTGGGTCGAGAAAACCGGCTCGCAATATTAACAGAGAGGGAAGCATAGAGCTTCCAGAAAGAGAGTGTAGCGATGAAGAAAATGGTAGTCGCGTTGGTGTTGATTGTGGCGTTCGCGGGAGTCTCCATTACTGGAATGGTGATGGGGGACATCAAATGCGGCGAAAGCTCGCAGACGATAACGCTGAGCCTGGAAAAGGGCATCAGCGTCAAAACCGACTGCGTCAAGCACTGAGCAGCATCGGCGAATGGGGCGGGACGATTAGTGGCCTATCACTGCCAATCGCCCCGCCCCTCGTCCAATGCACGCCGTTCTGCCTTGGGTGGTACTGACGTGGGGGACGGGTGCAGGATGACGCCGTCCCTGGTGGTTTCCACGTTCGCGGCGGGATACACTTCGTGGACTTTCTTCAACGCATCACGGAACTTGGCTCTGAATACGCGGCGTTCCTTAATGCTGTCGCCGAAACGTCCATGTAGCCAATCCCAATCCAACGTGAGGTCATGACGCAGGTTCTTGAACGTGCCGGTCAGCCACACGTACACGTCGTAGGGGAGCACGGATTTGCCGCTCAGCAGATAGTTGGTGGCTCGGGTATCGAACGGAGCTGACTCTTGGGCAAGCCTGTCCCACACCTCGTCGGTGAGAATAAACTTCGCTCCGCTGAAATCCTGATTGTTATTGTCGTTCAGGAAGCTGACGGCTTTCACCATCTGCATGTTCACGGAATCGAACCGGTCACGGTTGCCTGCAAACCCCGTCTTCTGCCTGATGCTGATATGACAGAACAGAAGTCGGCGCAACTGTTCCTGCAAGCGTTTCGATGATTGGCCTCCGCGTGGGATACCGAGTTCTTCGGATAGCTGGTACATGCTTGGAATGGTGATGGTGTGCTGCGCCGGATCCACAGTCGTGGTTTTCCGGGCGCCTGCGGATCTGATCTGTTTGGCCATCCATGCCATCAGCAGCCGAGGGTATTTCCCATACGGGTAGTCCCTCGATCGGGTGAGGCTATCGATACCGGCTTCGAGGATATATTCGACGGTGTTGTTGTCCTTGCTGACGAAGGGGGTGCCTTCCGCTGGGGGAGTGGCCGGAAACAGGGTGCTGGTGAGGATTGAATGGCCGTACCAGATTTCCTTGCTGTCCGGCTGTCGGCTTTCGATGTCGGCAAGCGTGGCCACCCGTTCGAGGGCAAGCTCGGTCGGGCGGGCGATCTTGGCTTCGTGATCGTCCGGATGGTCAACGCTGTTTTTTGTCATGGTTGACATCATAGTGGATTTTTCCGGGTGTGTTTTCTTTTGCCGATAGTGCGACACGCCGTTGTTGTCGGCTTGTTTTTTCCCTGTGGATTCCAGTGTTTTCAATGGTTTGATGGCTTTTCCCTTGAACTGGTGTTGCCAGAGCTCAAGAAACATATTATACTGAATGTGTCCACATAAATGAATCGAAAGAGGAAACCAACACCTCCTGCCCAAACAGGAAGTCAAAACACTCTCTCCTTTCAAACCGGCCAAGAGCAATCCACGCCGGCGTGAAGCATCCTGCGTAGGAAGCCAACCCCTACCACCACGCACGTGATGCAGGACGATTGAAAACCGAAGAGAGACACCAAAAAACATTTCTTACCAAGGCAACTCACGCCCGCATGGGCGTGAGGACAAGACCTTGGAATCGCCACCCTTGCAAGGTGGCAGCAGTAAAGACATGGGTTGAACGACTGAAGTTCACGCCGTTCAACCCATATCACTGGGGTTGACAGGCTTTCGATAGCCTGCAGGAAACCATTTGCTACGTGCCGGAGGCCGGCAAGGACAACCGTCATCAACCTTGCCACAAGAACGAACGCCAACACCGTTTCTTCTTCCCGTTTCACCCTCGCAGCGTGAAACCCGATTCTGACCCCATTGCCGATTAACAGGCCAGAATCGGAAAACTTTGAATCGGACTGGTCAGACAGTCGGACGATGGATTCGCCCGGCCAGCATATGAACATCGTCTACAAGCCGTGCAGGTTCGCCGAACGCACCCTGTCCACGGATGATCTTCCCCACGCAAGTGGGGATCAGCCGCGTCGGATACGCACGTGACAGCAAGCAAAGGCTGACAGCAGGCTAGACCCGAGTTCGATTCTCGGCAGCTCCACGACCCTGATCCATCTCCCATGAGCTTGTGCAGACTCACGGTCTGCGGGTACAGATGAATCGGGCACGGTATGCATCGCACCGTGACGGGCAGAAGCGATGCACCGGTGGTGTGGCCCAGCGGCGACGGCAGCAGACTGTAAATCTGCGACAAGGAAACACCGGAGGTTCGAGTCCTCCCGCCACCACTATCCGCCTGGTTGCAAACAGGCGGATTAACAGGTAGCGGCGCCTTCAAGGCCGTGCTGTGGTTTTCGTTTGTACACAGTATCTAAACAACAAACGGATTTTATCCGCTGTCAGGCCAGTCTCATTAGTCTGACAGCGAACGGTAAAAGCCGGAATGATACGCGCCATGAGACGACGCGTTCCGGCCGGCTTCGTAGCTCAAACGGCGGAGCATGCATGGTTGGTGGTTCGAATCCACCCGGAGCCACGTTTTTGACAGGTCTTACAACCGGAGAGTCGAGGACTGTGAAGAAAAACTGGAAGAGCGTGCAAATCCTAGGTCGCACGCTTGGAAGGGGAGGTTTCGCAGGAGGTTAGGAAAACCGGTGGAGACAGTCTAAACACGCGAAAGAATCAAGATGAAAGCATCGTGGTACTGGCTTAAGACGGTGCCAGAATCTGAGGAAATCGCGTTTAATAGGGCACGTACGTAGCTGGTAAGCCACGGAGTCCTGTCAAAAATATCGGATTGTGGCGCAGTTTGGTAGCGCACGTGCTTTGGGAGCATGGGGTCGCAGGTTCGAATCCTGTCAATCCGACTCGGAGACCAGCCATCCCTCTTTCGGCTGGCGGACTATACGTCACCGCCGTGCGACGTATCCGAAAAAAGCACGGCCATGCGGATGTGGTGCAGTGGTAGCACGCCTGCTTCCCAAGCAGGAAACCGCGGGTTCGAACCCCGTCATCCGCTCTATCCGGAAAACCAGAACAATGGATCCGATCCAACAATGGGACTCGCAGCCGTCCTTTCCATGTGGACGCTTCCGGAGAAAACATGGACGAACAGCCCCGGCATGGGCACGCAGCGTCAAGGAATAAGGAAACATGCCATCGCCCCGGTAGCTCAGAGGAAGAGCAGGTGCCTTTTAAGCACTGGGTCCGGATATCGTAATTCCGTCGGGGCACGATGCTTGGTACATCGCCATGCATAAGCGCATCAATCTATTATCAGATAGGCTGCGGCAGCTTCTTCTTCCGGCCGCGCGCGAAACAGGGGAAGGAAAACACACAGTGCGACGGACCGGGGAAGGGCCTATAACCCAGATTCCATAACAGTCCGTCGTACGGCGCCTCTGTAGCTTAAATGGTAGAGCAACGGTCTGAAGCACCGTGGATGCTGGTTCGATTCCAGACGGAGGCACGAAGCAATCCATCCGATCAATGGACTGCTTTCAGGGAGTGATCGAACAATCGCATCGGAAACGAGACGATAAGATGAGCCGGGCCCGGCAGGGTGGTTTGCGACCGAACCGGCGGCACGTCCAGAGGGGATCTGACATGATCTCGTTTGTCCTCGACGTTGCTGGTAAAAACCCAATCCAGTCTCCCGATTCCCTCCATCTGTCATTCAGGACGGATGGGGAGGACGCTCTTTTTGCAGCGATGGTCTCCGGAGCGACATCAATGAGGACCATGCCGAACACAGCCCGGCACAGGCGTACGTCGTTAAGGGATCGAAATGTGCCATCGCCCTCGTAGCTCAATCGGATTCAGAGCGTTGGTCTACGGAACCAGAGGTTGCGGGTTCGAACCCCGCTGGGGGCACTTGCTGTTCTCTCCTTCTTCAATGTGCAAACCGATTCCTGTCACACGAGGGGGGGAGAACAGTATTAATTTTCCCCGAAAGCCTTGCTCTGGTTTTTCTCTTCTCTATCCAGCAGCCTGGGTTGGTATCAGCCACGCCGGTCAACCGTGGTGGGGGGCAGTTGGCCAAGTTTCCGTAGCCCAAATGGTAGAGGCATGGTCCTAAACATCAATCAGTGCGGGTTCGAATCCTGCCGGAAACACGACGTGAGGCAAAAGGTCACACGTAAGCGCACCAACACACAGATACGGTGGTATCGCAGACCACGCGCGAAACAAGGCGAAAACTCGGACGAGCGTAAGAAAAACTTCGATGTCTTTTCTTGAACCAGATGCTCTTCCGAGTTTGTTCCCGTAGCTCAGTGGAATCAGAGCCGCCGGTTTCTACCCGGCTGGTCGTGGGTTCGAATCCCACCGGGAGCACGTTGGAGGATTGGCGGAGCGGTCGAACGTACCTGTCTTGAAAACAGACGAACCGCAAGGTTCCGGGGGTTCAACTCCCTCATCCTCCGCGAAACCGCTGGCAGTTCTTGGCGGCTCTATCGAGGCTTAGCCGGTGTGCCCTGAATCGCAAACACCGGCATGGATGGTGGGCCGTGCGGCAAAGGCGCAGTCCTGCTAAGACTGTTGGGGGCGGAAGTCCCTGGCGAGTTCGACTCTCGCACCATCCGCTGGCCGATCAACAATGTGTTAGGCCACGGGACAGGGCCTGGAATCCAGTCAGCAAAAAGGGTTGGATCGGCATGGCGGAACGCAGTCGGGCATACGTGTCCGATGCGTTCGCGCACATTCCTCCTTGGTGTAACGGCAGCACACGGGTCTTTGGAACCCATAGTCCTGGTTCAAAACCAGGAGGAGGAACATAATCGGCGGTTACGCCAACCGGCTGTTGGCAACGGTCTGCAAAACCGTGAACGGTGGGTTCGACCCCCACAACCGCCTCTCAGCGGCAGCATTCTTCGTTTCGATTTCTTCCTCTACACTCGAACGATGTGTTGTACCGGACATACAGGGTTTCGGCATCACCCCAGGCCGCGAAAACGATGCCATCGCCCTTGTAGCTCAGTGGATAGAGCGTCCGCCTCCGGAGCGGAAGGCCACGAGTCCGATTCTCGTTGAGGGCACGCACGAAAACTCCGCCAACCATAATGCACGGAGTCCTCTTCTTCTCTTCTCTCTCAAACCGTCGCGCCTCGTACGGGTTCGTGCATCACGAGGCAACGCCCTTGTAGCTCAACGGATAGAGCGCCGGTTTCCTAAACCGGGCGCAGCCGGTCCGACTCCGGCCGGGGGCACGAGTGCGGCATTTGATGGTTTGGCACTCTCAAAAAATCGAAACCATTGGAGTCCCGACCGGCCTCCGTTGTAACGAATCCTCGGTCAGGCGAACGCATGGGCATGTGATCATGACGCGCGACCATGCGGGGCATTGGTGTAAATGGACAGCACGCCATCCCCTGTGGATGGAGGTCCGGGTTCGAGGCCCGAGATGTCCGCTAAGGAATCCACTAGAAAAAATCAAGGTGAAGCGTGTCCGTGGATTCCTTTTTTTCGCGGTGTTAGCACAACGGTCAGTGTCTCAGTCTTCCAAACTGATGATGCGGGTTCGATTCCCGTACACCGCTCGATACGAGTCCATGCCCGTTGGGAGTTCCCGGCGGGGCAGTCATGACCATGTGGATCGTGTCCGATATCCGCGCCTCCGTTTTGTTCGACGGACACGCGGATTATCGCCGGCGCCCATCATTCCAGGATGATGCGAACAGCCCCCGTCGGAGGGGTCGGCGCGAATCCGATCAGCCTATCCGCCCAGTGCGGAAAAGGTTCCCTGAGACGTGGGTGACCGCGTCTCTCGTCAGCCGACCCACAGGATGTGGGAACGGTCTCGGCGGAGCATGGGCGTCACAGCCCGTGATCCTCGTCATGCCTCACGCTGCAGTATGCGCGTCCACCGCAAGCATGAGTGCAAGGATTCGACACGAGTGGCCGGATCGATTGTGGACTGCGCGGGCATATCCCTGCGGATTGCCTGCGCATGCTTTCGTGGCCCAACCGGTAGAGGCGATGCGCTAAGGACGCATTCAGTCCGGGTTCGAATCCCGGCGAAAGCACCAGCGGAAACACGGGCGTCAACGCCACCCATACAGGTATTGAACGCTTACCTGTTTTGGGAACGATACGTTGGGAGGACTTTTCATAATTGAGGCCGATGATTAACGTAGCGCCCGTATCCGCTCTATTTCTTGCGAATGCGATATCAACGCCACCACCCGCCCGCTGCCATATTGGGGGCGGGATGGAACGATGGTCACGGCGCAGGCCTTCACCTCAGTAGCCTGACAGAACCGCTTCCCCAGCATCGTATCCGCAACACCGCTTCGTCATTTAACGGTAGGATGCTCTGTTTTTGGAGTAATGCGGGTTCGAATCCCGTCGAAGCACGATGGGCCCAGTGGCCACATGCGAAAAAACTGGGTTCCCGAATGGGAGCAGTCTACGGTCGGCGGCATGAACCGGTCGTAGGATTAGAAACCCCTTGCTCGCATGGCCCATCCGCCGTTCCTCATGCCGGAACGGTTTTTCGCCGTCGTAGCTCAGCTGGCAGAGCAGCGCCCTCGTAATGCGCAGGTCACCGGTCCGAATCCGGTCGACGGCTCGCAGGAGGGAAACCTATTCCAGGTTTCCACGAGATTAAGGAGATTCCTATGACTGCACCGAATAATGTAACCCCCCGCAGTTTCGGTAGATGAGGGGAAGCCGCGCCGACACGGCAACAAACAGGGAAAGAAGCCTCTGTTTAAATCCGACCGGCAGCTCGATTGGGGTTGTGGCTCAGTTGGTAGAGCGTTTCGTTCGCAACGAAAAGGTCGCGGGTTCGATTCCCGTCTGCTCCACTTCTTTTGGTGTCTCTCCTTGGTTTTTGTGGTGTCTTTGACTTTTTCTTTTTTACTTGTTATACTGAATATGTCCACATAAAATAATTGAAAGAGGAAAACACCATGAACAACGCATACGCTTTCTACCTATATGACGCGCTCAAGCACAGCACTCTCACCGAAGAGGAAAAGCAAGGCGCACAGGCCTTCCTGAAATTCCTGTCAAACTACAAGCCCAAGGGATTAAGCCTCCGCGAACCGGACTTCTACGGTTACGGCGATGCGTTCGGACAGTACGGCGTCACCTACTTCGACAAGGGAAGCCTCGAAGACAACGGCATCGACCCCGGCAAGCTGGATGCGCTCCAGTTCGACCAGCTCATGACCCGTTGGACGGAAGAAGCCCACGACATGCTCGGAAGCGATTGTTGTGGCATCATTCCCGACTCTCTCGACAACGCAATCCAGGCACTTGGAATCGACCGTGAAAGCATCGAGGCATGAAATCATGATGAACATCGAAGACTTCAAGAACATGTTCCGCGCCCACCTGAGCCATGAAATCTGGGACAAGTGGCGAAAAGGACAACTCGACGTGTCCATGCGCCGCAACACTTCTGACGGATGCAAATACGAGGAACTTCCCAAGGAAGCAGCAGACAAGATTTTCGACGGCGGGGAAATCCATTCCTGCGAGGATCTGGCAGACCCCACTGAAGTGATTTCCGACCGTTACGCCTGCTCCCTGTATGGCATCACCACGTTCAAACCCAGCGGATACGCGATCGAAGAAGACTTCCCGAATGAGGTGGTTCTCCTCGTCCGTGGCTGGAGCGTCGCCGACTTCATGAGCGACTGGACGAAATTCGACGCGGTCGACGACTGAGAAAAAGAGAACACGAAATGTATGAAATCAGAAGCACAAAAGACGGCGTGGCTGGCGCATACGAGTATTCGACACCAGTACCAGCAGACTACAGCTTCAAGCAAATGCTCGCCATGGCACGAGACATCGCCAACGAGAACGGGTATGAGGCAAGCATCTACGACGACGAAAACGAAATGGTCATCACCATCTCACCGAAACAATACAGCATAGGAGTGGCGGCATGAGCAATAGGAAACTCGTCAGCGTACAGGAGATTACCAACATCGAGCCCATCGAAGGGGCCGATCGCATCGAGGTCGCCCGCGTATTGGGCTGGCGTGTGGTGGTCGGCAAGGACATGGGATTGAAACCGGGCGATAGGGTCGCCTATTTCGAGACCGACAGTCTCCTGCCCGCCTATGACCCGCGTTATAAGGCGTTCCAGGAGCATGGCCAGAAGACCATGATCGTAGGTTCCATGGAAATCACCGGCCATGTGCTCCGCACCATGAAACTGCGCGGAGTCTACTCGCAGGGCCTCATCATGCGTTTGGATGAACTCGGATTCCGGTATACGCCGGCAGTCGGCACGGACATCACCGATAAGACGAATGTGCTCAAATACGAGGAGCCCCTGCCGATGGGCGGTGCTCAGATCGGCCGGTTCGACGCCCCCTGCTCCAAGTCGGATGCGCCACGTTTGCAGACGCTCACCGACTACTGGGGTGAAATCAAGACGTTGAAAGCCGTGCCGACCGTGAAGGTCGATGGCACCAGCGCCACGCTCAGCATGGACGAACGAGGACAAGTCCACGTGTATTCCCGCAACTGGGAGCTTGACTCCATGTCCTCGAACATGCAGCTCGCCAAAAGATTCCAGTTGGATAAGATGCTATGGCCCGGCATGGCCGTCCAGTTCGAGCTATGTGGCCCCGGTATCCAATCAAACCGTTTGAAACTGCCGGCCCAACGTCCGTTCGTCTTCGCCGTCTGGAAAGACCATCACAAGATCGACCGCGACCAATGGCCGACCGGCATGCCGAATCTCGCCGTTCCCGAACTCGACGAAAACGAGTGGGCGTTGACGGGGAGCGTGGACGACATGATCGCCAAAGTGGACGGGTTGCGTGGCAACGTCAACAAAGACCGTCTGGACGAAGGCATCGTCTGGCATCTGCACGAAGACCAGCAGTTGTCCGAAGGATTGGCGAACGAACTGGGAGCCAATCGGTGCTTCAAGATCATCAACAACAAGTACCTGACGAAGAACGGACTGTAGGACATGACATACCCTGCGGCTCCTGCGGGCACAAGAGCGAAGCCGTCGATGCCCGGCTCGACGAACCGGCGGAAAACTCGGAAAGAGAGAATTGTTTTGAGCAAGACCATTCTGGTGGACATCGACAACACCGTCGCCGACTACACGAACGGGCTGCGCGACTACATCCGCGAATGCGGACATGGCGAGGACGAATGCCCGTGCCCGGAACCGACGGCCTACGATTTCACGCTGACCGACGGATGGCCGTTCAGCGGGGATGCGAAATCGTTCCGATGGTGGCATACGCGCGCCGTCGCCGACGGCTTGTACTCCAGAGAAGAACCGTATACGGGAGCCGCCGAAGCCTTGAACCATCTGCACGATGCGGGCTGGCGGGTGATCATGGCGACCAGCCGCACGGATGACTGGCGCGGCGAAAGCCAACGCTGGCTGCACCGCAACGGCTTCCGTTTCGACGGCTACTACAACGGCGACAAGACGCTGCTCACGCCGGACGTGCTGATCGACGACAGGCCGGACACGTTGGAGGCGATGGCCGCGGAGGGCGTGACCGTGTTGCATCCGGACCACGCGTACTGCAGGGCCGCGCCGGGCCGCGTGTTCCACCGTTGGCCCGCCGTGCCCCTGATCCTGGGAGGTGCGCGATGAAGCCGGAAATCGAAGTCGAACGCCGCGCCGGCATGATCACGGGCGCCTCATGCGGGCATACGAGCCTCACCTGGCTGCCGGGCGACGGCCGACACGGCGTCCGCACGTGGGTGCTGTCCACCGACGACGGCGGCACGATCCGCCGAATCCGGTTGAGTCCCGGCGAAATCGGCTGTCTGGCGGGCATTCTCCAGACAATCGCGAACAAGGGAGGCCGGGATGACGAACCCGTTGGATGAGAGCGCCGATGCCGCGGCCCGGTGGGTCGAAACCACGCCGGACGCCACGCTGCGCGCCTGCGGGCTCGTGAACGCCTACCAGCTGGGCTGGATGGACGGGGCCATGCGATGCGCGGACAAGCAGGCGATTAGGCGCGTCCGCCGCGCATTGGAACGATACCCGTGGCTGACCAAAAGCCAGCGGGAAGGCATCGCGACCGTCGCGGTCAGGGCCGCATACGGCATGGAATGGGAGGAGATTGACGATGAATGACGGAATCCGGGTCTCGGCGGCCGTGTTCGCGCTGAAACCCAAGTGGGCGGATCTCATCCTGGACGGGGAGAAAACCATCGAAATCCGGCGCAGCCGCATGAGCCGGATGATCGGCCGGATGCTCGTCTACCGGACCGGCACCGGCCTGATCGTCGGAGAGGTTCGGGTGAAGGGCATGCACGCCGCGATGCCGGATGTCATCTGGAGGAAATACGGTCCCGCATCCGGCTTGTCGAAAGAGGAATTCGACGAATACGCGCAGGGCGCCGACCGCCTGTACGCATACCGATTGGAGTCGCCCGTCAGATACGACAGGCCGAAGACCCTGTCGGAAGTCGGTTTGAAGCACGCGCCGCAGTCATGGCGCTATCTGCCCGAAACGGCGGAACCGGCCGTGCCGCAGCCGTCCATGGATCACGTGCCGGAGGCGCTCCGACTGCTGACGGCGGCCGCCGACCAGTGGGAGCTCCACCGTTTCGCGACCGGGGATAACGGCGACCGGGCGCGCGCCATATCCGGGAGGTTCACGGAACTGATCGCCGGGATCAATGAAACCACGATGGAAGGAGTGAACTATGGCGAAACACGATGACGACGCGCGCATGGTGAGCCGGCGCGAACTGAAGAACGCGGTCGCCGAATACCTTTACGGGAGCGGACTGCCCGTCGACGTGGACCATATGGGCGACTTCCTGTTCGATGACAGGATGGTCGAAACCCCGGAATACGAAATCCGGTTGAAAGGGGAATGACATGGCTTCAAAGGGGAACGAATCGAGGCAGATTGGCCGCCGCGAACTGAAGAAGGCGTTGGCCGGATACCTGGACGGCAGAAACGGGCGCATCGACATCAACGCGATGGGCGACTACCTGTTCGACCGGATGAATCCGGTCCCGATCGTCGGATACTGCCGCCGCTGCGGCGACGAATGCTTCAACCTGGTTGACGGACTGTGCCCGCTCTGCACGGACGAACTCGAATACGAACGGTCGGGAGGATACCAATGGTGATCCGATTCAACTTGTCGCGCTGAGGATTCTCCCGCCTCTTAGCGGAGCGTAGGCGGGAGATGAATCAAATACGCGCTCCACGTCGAAACCGGCCTCGTCCATGTGTGGCCGTCGAAGGGCGCCAGGAACCATGACATCGGCTTCGAGTCGGACTGCTCGCGGTACGGCTGGCGGCCGCTCCCCTCATGGGAGGCGCGTCCCCTCATGGGAAGCCTGACCGGCGAGACCAGGATGGCGTTCATGGTCGGCGCATGGGCCGGAATGCACCCGGAATGCGTGCACTGCACGGTCCGCCAATTGGAGCAGGCGCAGGCCGAGGTGCCGGCCGGTTCCCGACGTCGCGCCGGGCGACGCATACCGTCGGACGCACGCAAGGGAACGGAGGCCCGATGGCAAGAATCGAAGAAACATTCGATGACCGTGACTGGTACATGATCGAATGCGACGACCCCGACTGCGAACAACGGTTCGACGACGGCCAATGGTATGCGGACGAGGACGATCTGCTGACCGACGCGAAGGACGACGGCTGGCAGATCCTGTACAGGGACGAGCATCCCGAATTGGAACGCGACATGCACTACTGCCCGGCGCACCGGCTGCCCGAATGCTCGACCTGCACGAACATCATGATCGATTCGACCGGCTGGAAGGACGGGCAATGCCCCGAATGCATCAAGGAGGAGATCCCGAATGAACGGTCATGATTTCACGCGCGAACAGAACATGGAGGCGAGGATGACGCTGGCGGTCGCCCGCCGCGGGCTCGCCGCCGCCATCCACGACGCGGAGAACGGGATAGGCCATCTGTCCTGCGACGATCCGAAGATTATGGAACAGGTTCGCGCTCATTGGCGACGCCTGTGCGACACGTACATGAACGCGGACGCGATCATCGCGGACCTGGAATCCTGCGCACGTCATCTCACGGATGGCGACAATTGGGAGCCGAACCCGATCGCCGACGGCATGAAACCCATGGAGATGGCCGAAGGGTGCGCCTGCTTCGTCGCGGAGACCCCGGACCGGGTCCTCATCATCCCGTCGGAGCCGACGCCGGGCGAGAACACGGCGAAACGTCTCGCGAACACGCTGAACGCCCTGACGGGGGATGTTCTCCTGGATGCGACCGGCATCCGCCTGCTCGGCACCCAATTCCTGTTCGCCTACCATGGCCGGCTCGACAGGCCCGTCGATTATGGCGTGAACCTGAACGGCATGCGGTTCCCCGACCGGCTCGGCCTGCTCGACCGGGCGGACCGGTATCCGGGATTCCTCCCGTTGGGACCCGTCATCCGCAACGGGGCCGGGTCCCCGGAACGGGCGGGCCGCGAACTGTGGGCGATCACCGCGCGCACGCTCGGCCGGCTGCCGCACGGACGGTTCTTCGTCGATCTGACCCCGTTCGCCGACCGGCCGGACATCCTCAGACGTTTCGCCGTCCGCTACGGGAAATACCTGAAAGACAACCGGACCGCCCTGGACGCGACCATCATCGACCCGACCGGCCTCGTCGCCCGCCACGTCGCCATGATCCGGCCGAAATGGGAGAAGAACCTGTGATGGACGGAATCATCCCGTATCCTCCCATCGCTCTGACGGCCATCGCAGCTGGCTGGGTCGGATCGTCGAAAACCGATTCGCATGTGAAAAGGACGAACGAATGACCAATCCGAAGAAAAACGGAGACCTGATGCTGCGGGTCCGGTATGACAGCGGCGCCATACTCGTCGGTCCGGCCATCATCACCGATGAGGAAAACATGCTGGTGTCGCTCGGGGGAGCGGCTTCAATGCTCGTGCGGCGTGCGGACGGAAGCCTGCCGTTGCATGTGGCTGCGGTGGAAATGCTGTCGGATGGTTCGATGCCCGAAGGCGTCGAATCGGCGGGCATCCGTCCGGAACACCCGAAGGACGGGCCGCCGCTGACCGACGACATGGCGTACATGGCGGTGACCGCCATGCTGCGCGACGCGGTCGGACTGACGTTGAACGAGGCCGCCGACCGGTACGAATCCTGGCTGAACCGGGTGAGGCGGAACGCGATCGAGAAGTGGGTGGACTCCCTGTCCATGCGCGAATCGACCCAATTGCATGTGAAATACCTGGACCGTGACGGTGCGGGCCATCCGAAGGAAGAGGAGGACGCATGACGCTGATCGAGCATGAGGCGCGCGAATACTCCGATATGCGGTACATCATGCGCAAAGCCGAAATGAGCATCAAATGAGCGTAAGAGTGGAAACAACCTACTTGGCGACATGCGACTACCCGGACTGTCACATGACTTACGACTTCTGGGAGTTAACCGAGGAAGACGCAATCCTTGAAGTTATAGACAATGGAGAATGGCTATGCCTGTTCGCCGGTGACAATAAGCCGAGATTCTTCTGTCCCGCGCACTTGCGATACGTGCAAAACTCGCGGAATGTCTGGTCGAACGTATTTTACGATTCCAACAGTCCATACACGCAAACGACCTCGCACGCCTTGAACAGGTTCTACGAGGATATGAGCACACCGCAGCCACTGCCAAAACTGCAATGCGATGACACCATACTCGCCGTTCTGCAAAACGAAAACTAGGAGTGAAACCATGACTACGAACGTGATTGATGCAATCCGCGAGAAAGAAGCTGATGCGCACGCAGAGCGGGAAGAGGCGTTTGCAGAGAGGAATCGGTTAAACCAAGCGTTTTTTGACGGGAAGCTTATCGCATACGCGGAAGTACTCAGGCTGCTCGGGGAAGACTTGGAGGAAAACGATGGCTACGAACGTAATTGAAAAAGACAAGACCCTGAACTTCTACAAGAGGGAGGCTGATAGTGGACTACATCGACCGTAGGCTCAGACGGTTGCACGCCGACCATCTGTTCTGGGAGCGCGCCTATCGGCGGGCGTTGAGCCGCGCGTGGATACTGCGCGACCGGCTCGCCCACATTCCACCCACCGTGTTGGACGGTATCGAAGGCGTCGCATCGGCCGCGTCCACCTTGTCGGCCGTGGCCGACCGTGCCTCACGGTTGCGCCGTCGCGCCGCCGACGCCCGGAACCGGTTGGCTGTGTTCGACCCCGAACGGCAACGTCAGGCGAACTTGGACGTGGACGGACGCTGCCGGTATCTCGAGCTGGACGGTGCGCGATGCGGCAGTCCGACCGTGGAGGGTTCCCGATGGTGCGCAAGGCACGTTAACCTGTGGTGCGACTACGATCCGGACGGCGGGCACGCCGTCGGACTGTGGCGTGATATTTGGTTGGACACGTTGGACGGCGCGTTCGCACGTCTCACCATGTGCCATCAAGTAAGCGCACCCATGCTGCGCGCGACCGTCGCCCGGTCGAAAGCGGCCTTGCAGGCCGGACCCTACGAGACGGACGACCTGTGTACGCCCGCCGATATCGTCCGGTGGACGACCATCCCCGACGAATACGACATCGAACCGAGGAAGAACCCTTGTCGTTCTCCCCTTGGCTGAAGACAGGGGGCCTCAGGATGTGCGCGGCCGACCGGTACGAGGCCGAAACATGGCTGGACAAGCAGATAGGAGAAGACGATTGAGCGACCATGGGAAACCGGATAAGCCCGGACTGGGGCGGGATGCGAACGAGAAAACGGTCGTGGCCTGCATGGAATCCGGCGATTCCGCTCCGATTCATGAGGGGACCCGCACCGTGCATCTCCCGGATGTCCGATCGTTCGGACGCCTGGAACAGGACAAGTGGCTGGCCGTGAAGAACCTTGAGGAATCAGCCGAGCTCGTGGAGGCGTGCAAACAGTATCTGAAGGCCTGTGATCCGACGGATCCGAGCGGCATCGGCCGGGAGTTCGACGACCATGCGAACTGTCTCGCCTGCTACGGGGTGAACGTGGGCGGCGAACTCGGCGACGACCGGGACAAGGCGAAGACCGGCTGGATAAGCCATGTGCGCGACCAGCGCCGCCGGGCCATGCTCGACGAACTCGCCGACGTGCTGCAGACGGTCGGCAACCTGATCACGGCGTTCGGCATCACCGACGGGGAGGTCGAACGGGCGATGGATGACTGTCTGGAACGAAACAGGCGGAAAGGACGGCTCTGATGGAGACCACGAGAATCTGGGATTCCCGCAACAACAGGCGTGCGACGGTCGAACACGAGACGTTGAAGCCATGCCCGTTCTGCGGCGGCACTCCACGAATCGACGATGATGTGGACGATACGACGGAACGGTACACGGTGCGCTGCGACTGCGGCGGGAACATGCCGGGCTGGTACGTTCCGATCGACCCATCGTTCCAGGCCCGCGTCACCTGTTTGTATTCGGCGGTCAAGAGATGGAACAGGAGAGGCTGATGGACTACACGGACAGCGGCCTCAGGGCCGGTTTCCGACGTGGATTGCGTGTCGTATGGGATGCGATGCGGTTCCGCCCGCTCCGGCATGAGCCGTGGCCGGCACCGCCCATGCCGTCCCTGCGCGACCATTTGGAAGCGTACGGCGGCACCCGTATGGGCCCGGCCGATTTCGACCGGTGCGAGACGGATTGGTATCGGATGCTTGACGAACGGAACCGCATGTTCGACCGGTACCTGCTTGGCATGCGCTGCGCACGGCACGCGCTGTTCGCCGGCTGGATTCTCATATTCGCGGCCGTCGGCCTGCTGGTCTGGACGGTGGTCTCTTGACAGGTTTTCTCGACCGTATCCTGAACGGTGACAGGCCGCGCCCGTTGGACGTGGACACGGCGGCCGCCATGCTCAGGACCACGCCCGGTTTGCTGCGCGAGTTCGAACGCTCCTACCATGCGAACGTGCTCGACCGGAGGGAAGCCCCCACCGGCCCATTGGGTCCGGATGCGAGGAGCGTCATCGCATCCCGGTCCGGCCATGATCTGTCGGATGCCGCGTTGTCGTTGGATGCGCGCATCGTGCGCGAACTGCTGGCGGATACAAGCGTCATCCGGTATGACGGGGAGCGTGTGACCACGATCCCCGCATTGGCCCCGACGCCGGAATCGTATGTGACGGAAGCGGACGTGGACGTATTGGAGCCGGGGGAGCGCCCCCAGTTGGCGGGCGAGCTCATCCACCGTCAGATCGATGCGGTGAACTATCCGCTCCTGCTCGACATGTGGCGGCGCGCCACGGATCCGAAACGTTCCGCGAGGCAACGGCGTGAGGCGTACGGCATGTTCCGCACCGGCCTCGACCTGCTGGATCTGGATCCGGTCATGTATCGGATGCTGGATCTGAACCCGGCGGGCATGGGGCACTGGCTGCCCGCATTGGTCAAGGCGAACGAAGGCAAGACGTTCTTCCGTATCCCGAAGACTGTCATCGCCAAAGCGCCGTTGACCCTGTTGCAATTGTCGCGCGTCGAATACGAGTCCCTGACCGCCGCCACGTTGGATGTCGTGGACCGGTGGGCCCAGGCCGCGTTCGGACTCGACCCGAACGAATCGTATTTCCTCAAGACCGGCACGTATTCCAGCAAATACGACTACCGGAACGCGCACGTTGACGATCCGCACGAAGTCGCCCAGATCGGCGAATACCTGCTGTACATCCAGTCGCAGGCGGTCGACATGGCAGGCCCCCTGAACGAGCCCGCCATGTACGGTGTCTCCACGACCAACGAGTTCGTGGTGCGAGAATACATCCCCGACCGGCTTGGACTGCCGACCATCTACATGGGCCTGCCGCTGCGATGCGAATACCGGTGCTTCATCGACTGCGACACGAAGGAGCTGCTGGGCATCCACCCGTACTGGGATCCCGAAGTCATGAACAAACGGTTCCGTGACGCGCCCGACGCCTCCAACCCGCACATGCGGCATGATGCGGTCACCTACGGGATGCGAGAACCCTCGTTGATGCGCGAATACGAGGAATCGAAGGACACGGTGGCCGCACACGTGCGTGAACTCCTGCCCGGCCTGGATCTGGCGGGCCAATGGTCGCTCGACATCATGCGCGACGGCGACGAGTATTGGCTCATCGATATGGCGCCCGCCGAACGCTCCACCTTCTACGGGCAGGCGGTGCCGGCATCGAAGCGCCGTCCGATGGTCGAAAACTGGATACCCGAACTGGAAGGAGAATAATGGATCCCGAAAAACTCGTGGCATACGAATCCGGTTGCATCTGCTGGCGGCTGGCAGACCATTACGGGCCATGCGAACGATCAATGGAAGTGCTTGGCATCACGATCTTCACCGGCATGATGCCATCATGGGGACGGCCGGCCGGCCTGCTCTCCCGGTACGAGGCGTTCCGGCTGGCCATGAGGGCGTTGGACCGATATGTGCTGGGCGATACCGACCCGCTGAACCTCGACCTGGGTTCGCCGGACAGCATGTATTCGCTCGAATACCTGGGATACGGCGCGGAAACCGCACGTGAACTGCGCGAACGGCATCCGCACGGCGGTATGCTGATGCTCGACCAGAAGGGGAACCTGCTGACCGATAGGGATTTCGAATGACCGGCTGGCTTATCGACATCATTCCCCAGGAATGCCCGCCCGACGTGATGGACGCGCCGGAACCGTACCGCGCCGCATGGGAGCGGCATGTCGGCAAGGTGACTCCCGGCGACGGGGATCCGGAGGATTGGCGCGAACAGGCGGCGCGCCTGGAGGCCGCCACCCGTATCCTCCCGAACCCGCATGTGCGCGTGGCCGGCCGATCGTATGAGGGGCCGGATCCGATGACGCTCGCCCATTACGGCGTGGTGAGAATCAGGCCGTATATGGATCAGCTGACGTTGCCCGCCTCGAACGTCGACCGGTGGGATCTCATGCCCTCGTTGCGCCCGTTTCTGGGACGCGACGTGCGATCCGTCGCCTGCGACGGGGACATGATCGATGCGGCGGTGCGGGGCATGCTCGACCGGCATCCGGGTGCGGGTGCGGTCGCCAAGTTCATGCTGCGTTCCAAACGTCTGCCGCTCGCGTTCATCGACCCGGACGGCACGTTCGAACAGTCGGACGAGTATGGCGGGAAGCCGGAGCGTATCCCGTTCGCCGCATGGCGGTGGGCCGGCTATGACCTCGCCCTGTTCGAGGGCGAGCCGGACGCGGCGCTCGTCCAGCAGCGGGTGCGCATGCGCTACGAGTACCGGGTGCAGGTGATCGGCGGGGAACCGGTATGCGGGGCCGGCTGCGTGGAACGGTTCACGCCCGCCGACAACCGGGGTAACCGGTATGATCCGCGCATGGAGGAGACCCGCAACAGCGGGCGCATCGAATCGCATCCCGACATCGCACGGTTGTATGAGGCGTTCGCACTCGAGGCGGCGCATGCGATACGCGGCGAAGTCGAAGGCCCATACGTGATGGACCTGTATCTGGATGATGCCGGGCAGCCGCATGTGATCGAACTCAACCCGCAGTCGAACAGCGGCCTGTACGCGCTCGACATGGACGCATTGCTGACGGCGATACGGGACAATCCGGATCAGTTCATGCCCGACCCGTCGCGGGGCGGCATGCCCGGCTGCCTGGGAGTCAGGGAGCATGATTTAGATATTTAATATCTGTTCATATCTATGCTATACTATTCAATATGACTTATTTCAGCCTGTCCGAGTTCCTTGAACGCACCGGCGTGAGCGCTTCGACCGCCTATCGGGCGGAACAGCGGGGCGTGATCAGTCCGGCGCGCACGGACGGCGGGCATCGACGCTACTCGCAGGAGGACGTGGCGAAACTGCTGGGATTGCAGCATCAGAACCCGGAGAAGAAATGCGTCGTCTACTGCCGGGTCAGCAGCGCCGGGCAGAAAAGCGATTTGGCTGATCAGAAAAAGGCGATGATGGACTTCGCCACGGCGCGCGGCTACGTGTACGAGGTGTGGGAGGAGATCGGCGGAGGCATGAACCTCAACCGTCCCAAGTTCCTGAAACTCGTCAACGGGATCATCGACGGTGAGATAGGCGCAGTGATCGTGGCCCACAAGGATAGGCTCGCCCGGTTCGGGTTCGACCTCGTGAAGAACCTGGCCGACGAGTACGGTGCGCGGATCATCGTCGCCAACCGTACGGACATGAGCCCGCAGCAGGAGATGGTGGAGGATCTGATGAGCATCATCCACACCTACTCGTGCCGTCTCTACGGGTTGCGGAGGTATAAAACAAGCCGGGACCTCCTCGGCGACGGGAGCGGGGAAGACTGATGCAACGCACGTTCAAGACCCGGTTGAAGGTCAATGACGTCGAGTCGAACATCCTCGCCCAATGGTGCGGGGTGAGCCGCCTCGCCTACAACGTGTGCCTCGACCAGTGGAACAGGGACTACGAGAACGGGGTGAAACACAACTATTATTCGATTAAGAAATGGTTCAACTCCGTCAAACGGGAGATGTTCCCCTTCATCACCGGCGTCAGCAAATGGGTGCCCGAAGCGGCCATCAGGGATCTCGATACCGCGTTCCGGAACATGTACCGGCATGCGGCCAAGCACCCGCAATTCCACAAGAAGGGCGTCCGCGACTCGTTCCGCATCGACGGCTCGGTGATAGCCGTGAGCGGGAAAAACCTGAAACTGCCGAAAGGCCTATGCCTGCGGCTTATGGAAAGGTTCAGATATGAGAATCAGGTGAACAAGATCAACAACGCGACCATCAGCCGCAAGGCGGGCTACTGGTTCGCGTCCATATCATGCGACATCGGGGACCCCGTGCGCGAAAACCAAGGCGCGGGCGTCCTCGGCGTCGACGTGGGCGTGAAAAGCCTCGCCGTCTGCTCGGACGGCACGGTCATCGACAATCCGAAGACCCTGTACCGGCGGGAGAAGCGGAAGAAGCATCTGCAACGCATGGTGGCCCGCAAGCAGAAGGGATCCAACAACCGGCGCAAGGCCAAGGCGTTGCTCGCCAGATACGAGTACCGGACGGCCGTGAAACGCGAGGACTGGCTGCACAAGGCCTCCGATCGGATCGCCCGCGACAACCGGGTGTGCTTCATGGAGGATCTCAACGTCAAGGGCATGCTCTCAAACCACCGGCTGGCCAAGTCGATATCCGACTGCTCGCTCAACGAACTGCACCGTCAGCTCGCATACAAGACCACGGTGCGCGACATCGACCGCTGGTACCCATCCAGCCGGATCTGCTCCAACTGCGGCAGCCGGAAACCCATGCCCCTGTCCGAACGCACCTACCGGTGCGAACAATGCGGCATGGTCATGGACCGTGATCTCAACGCCGCGTTGAACATACTTCATGTAGGGATGGCGAACTATCCCGAACTCATGCCTGCGGAGGATGACACCCCCGAAGCCACCGGCGCAGCCAGCCGGCAGGCGACGGCACCCGATGAAACAGGAATCGACCATCAGACACTGCGAAAGAACAGGTTTGAATAAGAATCGAAAGGCAGACCTGTATCTGACGGTCCCGCTCCGATGATATTCTATGTATACGGAAAAAACGTTTACAGGGGAGAAAACATGAGGTTGTTGAGCTATGCCATCAGCGGCCTGCGTCTGTATGAAAACCATGAATGCAGGATGGATCTGTACGCCATCGACGCCGTAAGGGAACCCGGATACACCCACATGCTCGACGGCGCGGCCCGCAACATCAGCGTCAATACGGTCATCGGCATCGCCGGCATCAACGCATCGGGCAAAACCACCGCATTGAGGGTCGCCGAACTTGCCCTCGCCGTCGCCGGCGGCATGTCGCTGGGTTCGCTGAACCCCGACCTGTTCCCCTTGTACGACACCATGGACGACCGGATCGGGGTGCGCGCGCTGTTCGAACAGGACGGCCGCTTCCATTTCATCGACAGCCTGCTCGAGCGGACAGGCGAGGGTCGCACGCCGTTGAGGTTCATCCGCGAGACCCTGAGCATCCACCATGGCAAGCTCAGCAAGAAAATGCTTGCCTCCGCCATGAACGGCACGTTGGATTCGGAACGGTGGACCGTGCTCTCATCCCGCAACGTGGGCAGGCCCGGCGTCCGCGGCGAACTGTCCGCCGACGCGAAACGGTATCTGCCGCCCGACCGGAGTATTTGCGGGGCCTTCGTCAAGGACACCGACATCGCGACCGAACTGCTGCCGGTGTCCCCGACGCTCACCGTCAGCCCGGCCCGCCCCGTCGTGACGCTGTTCGATGCCAGCATCGAACGCCTCGACTACGACAAGGACGGAATCCATCTGAAATTCCGCAATGAGGGGGAGGAGCGGGAGGTCACCCCGAACTCGCTGGTCAACATGGTCTCGTCCGGTACCCTGAGAGGCGGCGCACTGGTCGGCCGAGCATTGGAGACACTGCGCGCGGGCGGCTATCTGATCGTGGACGAACTGGAGAACAGCATCAACAAGCAGCTCGTATTCACCATCATGGACCTGTTCGCCTCCCCGGTCACGAACCCGCACGGGGCCACGCTCCTGTTCTCCACCCACTATCCGGAGCTGCTGGACCATTTCACCCGCAAGGATTCGATATGGTTCGCCGTCCGCGATGGAAAAGGCTTCGCCCTCCGGAATCTGGGCGCATACCTGGGCCGCACCGATTTGAAGAAGAGCGTCTCCTTCTTCGCCAACCGGGTGCCCGGCACCGCGCCCTCATACGCGGCCGTCCGCGCCCTCCAGGATTATGCGGAAAGGTACGTGCATGCTTAACGCGGAAGGCCAGTACGTGCTGTTCGTCTGCGAGGGCGTGGCCGAACAGTACATACTCACGACCCTCATCGAACGAGGGGAACTGACAATACCGGCCGATTTTATCGTGCCCAACCAGCTGCGCGGAACATGGTACTTCACGCGCAAGGAATCAAAACAGATGCTCGACCGGTTCCTCAACATGTCATACGGCGAACATCCATTGCTCATCGTCCGAATAGTTGATTCGGACTCGGATGTACTGCGCGTACCCCGAGGGTACGAACATGCGGCCGAGGTCGTGAACCTGCGAACCCATCCCGAAATCGAAATGCTGGTCATCATCAACGAGGGCATGTACGGCAAATACACGAACGGCTCCAAACGGGCGAAACCATCCGACTACTGCAAGCAGACCCTCGGATTGAAACAGGTGAAGAGCCGCGCATGGCTGGAACGATACTGGGCCGAGCCCGGCCGCCTCGAACACGCGCTCAAGGAGTATTCGAGACTGCACCGGTTCGGCAGGAACGAGAACCGAGGGCTTCTGGAACTGATCCGCTGAAAACGCATATCAGCCCCAAGGACAAAAGGAAGGCAGACGGCATGACGGCATCATCCGCGAATGATGATTACACGTACCGCAATCAGGTGAACGCGGCCATCGACCAGCTGCGGCTCGCGCTCGAAACCAAGGATACGGGGGAGCGGATCCGCCTGCTGAACGGCGCGTTGAACAACACGGGCAACGCGATCGGGCAGCTCGCCCTGTTCGAATCGGATGGTTCGCGCCGGCCGGAACGGCGGTAGGATCATGGATGTCAACCGCTTCGAAACGAAGGGTCCCGGACGTGAGGGGCACTGGGGATTCTGATTCCCCGAAGCTTGACGGAAACGGAGCCTGATTCTGATCGATTTGTATTCGTTCCAGCGGTGGCCGGATGTCAGGGCCGCTTTCGACCGGTTCGGCTCGTACACGCCCTCATGGTCGGCCGCACGCCGGCAGGCCATCGCCGACGACGGGGATGAGGACTGGTGGAACACGATTTCGCCCGCCTACCGGTGGATGATGGGCGAAATGGAGCACCAGGGCATGCCGTGTCCGAACCCGGATGCGGCGCCGTTGTGGGCGTGGGCCCGCTGGGTCGATTCGAAAGGCAGGGCGCATACGCGTCCCGACCGCCGGTATCCCGGCTTCCGCAACCAGTACGACGGATTGGAGCTCCTGCATCTGCGGGTCGATGAGAGCCGTGTGCTGTGCACGGATTTCGACCAGTACCATTGCGTCATCAGCCGGTGGCCGTGCGCCCCGTTGGACGCCGACACATGGCCGCCCGCCGAGTACGACCGGTGGCTGGACGAGCATTGGGACGATCCGGCCGAAAAGAAACGGTTCCAGTATAGGGAGAACGCGATAGTGGACCCTGCGCATCTGCCGGACCGGTGGATCCAGGCCTGCCTATGGACGATCACGCCGCATGATGTGGCCGATATCCGACCGGCATGCGGGAAACCGGATACCATTGGGGATCATGGATGATCTGAAGAGCAGGGCGGCCCGGTTCGCCGAAACATGGGCGGGACGCGGCGACGAGAAATCCGACACCCAACAGTACTGGCGTGACCTGTTGGACAAGGTGCTGCTCATCCCGAACACGAGCGACAGGCAGACGCTCTGGTTCGAACGGCGCACCGCATTGGACGGGTTCATCGACGCGCTCATGATCCAAGCCCGTGTGCTCGTCGAGCAGAAGAGCCTCGACGTGGATTTGGACAGGCCGGAACCACGTCAGGGAACCATGGTCACCCCGGTGGAACAGGCGAAACGGTATTCCGACAGCCTGCCGCCATCGGAACGCCCGTCCGTGCTCATCACCTGCAATTTCGGATTGTTCCGCCTCTACGATCTGGAAGCCGACCCGTTGGCCCGCACCCCGCAATCGGAGTTCACGCTTGCCGACCTGCCGAATCATATCAACGAGATAAGCCGCCTGTTCGCCCATGAAAACTCCCGCGTCGTCCAACAGGAGAAACTGTCCGTCAAAGCTGGCCAACGAGTCGCCAAGCTCCATGATTCCCTGGCGAAATGCTTCAAGAACCCGGATGATCCGGCGGAGCATGATGCGCTGGCGATGCTGACCGTGCGTCTCGTGTTCTGTCTGTATGCGAAGGACGCGAACCTGTTCAAACCGGACGCGCTCCGCGACTATGTGGCGGCATCCACGCCCGAACGTCTGGGCGAAGACCTGTACGACCTGTTCGAAGTGTTGGACACACCAATCGAGAAACGGCGCCGTTACCTGCCGGAATCGTTGAAAGTGTTCCCCTACGTGGACGGCGGCCTGTTCGCCGAACAAATTGACGTACCACCTTTAACCGAGGAACTGCGTGACGCCCTGTTGGAGATCAGCGAAGGCTTCGACTGGAGCGGCATCAGCCCCGTCATCTTCGGTTCCCTCATGGAGGAGACGCTCAGCCATGACGAACGACGCAGGGGCGGCATGCACTACACGACCGTCAAAAACATCCACAGGCTCATCGACCCGTTGTTCCTCGACGATCTGAAAGCCGAGCTCGAGGAGGCCGAGACGAAACCGGTCGCGGGCGGGGCCCGCACCAACGCGCTCAACAAGCTGCACGACAGGATCGCCGGCCTCCGGTTCCTCGACCCCGCCTGCGGTTCCGGCAACTTCCTGACCGAAACCTACCTGGAACTGCGCCGTCTGGAGAACCGGATCCTCGCCGACTTGGACAAGGACGGTCAGCTCGCCCTCGACCTCGGCGACGACATCAACCCGATCCGGGTGAGCATCGGCCATTTCCACGGCATCGAAATCAACGGGTTCGCGTGCGCGGTCGCCCGCACCGCGCTCTGGATCGCGGAACAGCAGTCCATTTCGGATACGGCCAGCATCATCCAGGGAACCGAAGCCAACCGGCTCCCGTTCAAAGACGCCGCGCACATCATCGAAGGCAACGCGCTCAGACTCGACTGGAACCAGCTGCTGTCCGGCACCGAGTGCGATTACGTGATGGGCAATCCGCCGTTCATCGGACAATACCTCATGAACGCCGGACAGAAGGAGGACATGAAGCTTGTATGGGGCAAGGATTATGACGGGTATCTGGACTACGCGACCGGCTGGCATCGCAAGGCCGGCGAATACCTGACCAAACCGGATGCCGCGTTCGCGTTCGTGTCCACGAACAGCATCAGCCAGGGCCAGCCCGTGCCCAGCCTGTTCCGTCCCCTGTTCCAAGAGGGATGGCGGATCAGGTTCGCGCACCGCACGTTCGCCTGGGACGCCCAGTCCACGGACAACGCGCACGTGCATGTGGTCATCATCGGCATGGACAAGGCACCGAGGCCGGCGCCCGTCCTGTTCGAATACAAGGACATCGACGGCGACCCGGACACCAGGACCGTATCGAACATCAACGGGTACCTGCTCGACGCTCCTAACGTGTTCGTGGAGAAGCGGATGAAGGTACTCAGCCCGGAACTTTCTGCCGCGGGGCGAGGGTCCCAGCCTACGGATGGCGGCAATCTTATACTCGATGACCAGGAAACATACGAGGAGGCGATGTCCGACCCGATCGCGGCCAAATACGTGCGTCCGTTCCGCGGATCCCGGGAGCTCATCAACGGGATAGACCGCTGGTGCCTGTGGATGCACGGAATCGAACCCTCCGAAATCAGAAAATCCGCATTCCTCCGCCGCCGCGTGGACGCAGTCAAGGATATGAGGCTCGCATCCAAGAAGGCCCCCACCAGGGAGAAAGCCGTGACTCCATGGCTGTTCGATGAAGACCACCAGCCGGCAAGCCGCTTTCTCTGTCTTCCCAAAGTATTCAGTGGTCGTCGCATGTATGCCACCTGCATGTCATTGGATCCCGATGTGATCGTGAGCGACCTTTGCTACACCAGTCCCGATCCGACCGGGCTCGCGTTCGCAATCATCGAATCACGCATGTTCATCGTCTGGCAGGCGGCGGTCGGCGGTCGATTGAAATCCGACTACCGGTTCAGCAATACGGTCGTGTGGAACAACCTGCCCCTGCCCGCACTCGACGAAGACACCCGTGCGGCGCTGATCGCGGCCGGCGAGGGTGTATTGGCGGCGCGCGAAAACCATCCCGGCCAGTCTTTGGCCGACCTGTACGATCCCGACTACATGCCGACCGACCTGCGCGCCGCGCACCGGGAACTGGACAAGATCGCGGACAGGGCGTTCGGTGCGAGGAAATGGCTGAAGGACGATGACGATGCGCGTCTGCAAGTGTTGTTTAAGTCATACACGCGTATGACAGGTAGCAGTGAGGTATGACAGTGGTAGACAAAAATCTAATCGTAGACACCATTAGTCAAATAGGTTCAGTCGCATTAGATGCGGCCCGAGATAATGCAATAGACAATGTCAATGAGGAAGTCAATCAGGCGTTAGCTTTCGAACGGAAACAGGAAAGGAAGCATGTTGCTCGTGTATTCGCTGAATTAGGTATTGACAGGCAGAAGGCAATCAATCTTCTCGTCTTTGAATGGGATACAGGTAGAAGAGACGCTGAAGAGCTGATGTTGGAGGCTCATCGCATTTACTGGCCTTTGGAACGATTGAAACGCCATTTGAGAAACGAGGATTGGACCATGTCCGAAATCAGCGATTTTCTTCACGACTATGAAGTTGCGCGACAATTGAGAACCAATAGAAGGCTGTCTGATCTGACCGCTGCTGGTCTAGTCGATTGGCTCCAAAAGAATCAGGACTGATTGCATTGCAATGTGGCCTATCTGTCTTGTACGGGATCAAGGAAGACTGGCCACATTGTTCTATTCTTCTGGCTTGCTGAGGCCGACTCCCGTCTGTACGCCGAATTCGAATTGTTCCAGCTTGTCCGCGAATGTATCCAATTCGATTGCCGATACACGGCCGGTTATGCTTGCACCGTGGTTTGATACCCTGATGCCATAACGATTTCCTCCATCGTCCCAAACATCGAATCGCAGGTCTTCTATTCTCTCTAGTTTGTTCGCGGATGGTTCCTTAAGCACGCTGTCGATAAGCGTAAGCAGCGTATGTGCAGCATTCGGAGACAGATTCAAACGGTAATGCAGCAGACCATCATCAAACTCGATTTCGATTACGTTCGAATCGAGTCTCGTGCAGTTCAAGAGGTTTGGGCGAGGATTCTCCGCCTCTTGTGGGCGGGGAGGAATCGCCGTCATGTTCTTTCCTTCTGTGTTTGGATGTATCGTCTGACGGTTTCCTCGCTGATGTGTCCGACACTGCCGAAATAGGTGCTGGGTGACCATAGTCCGCTTCCCCAGAATTTTCGTCCCTTGAGTTTCGGGAATTGGGTGAATATGCGGACGGCGCTGATGCTTTTCACCGTTCGCGCGATTTCCGCCGGCGCGGTCTGCGGTGATGCGGTGACGAACATGTGCACATGGTCGGGCATGACCTCTATCTCCTCCAATCCCCATCCGTATGCGGCGCAGGTTTCGGCGATGCTGTTGCGGCATGCCACGGCCACGTCGCCGTCGAGCACCTTGTGCCGGTATTTGGTGCAGAAGATGATGTGGTATCCGAGTTCATAGACTTGATGACTGTTTTTCATCATTCTCATGAAAACCATGTTATCATTTAAGTATGGCAGTAAGGAAAAGCAAGACGGCGCAACGCCGGGAGAGGGTTTCGTCCTCCACCCAGCAGCGCACCATCGTGCTTCCGTTGCCATTGACCCGTGAACAGTACGACCCCATCAGGCGGTCTGCGGAGGAATACAACCGCATGTGGTCGTCGCTCATCTCATGGTGCGACTCCAACAAAACCGTGAACCGCACGCGCATACAGAAGGAGAACTACCGGCGGCTGCGCGACCGGCATCCGACGCTTCCCGCTCAGTTCGCGTGCATCGCCATGAGGGACGCGGCCGGTGCGATGCGCTCATGGAACTCGAACCACCCGAAACGGCGCTGGAACATGAAAGCCTCCCGCAAGGCGCTGACCATCAATTACGACATGAGGGTCATGAGCCTACGCGGCAACCTGCTCACGCTCAGCGTCGCGCACGGGGAGAAACGGGTCAGGCTCCTGCTCCCCGACCTGCCGGAATGGTTCACCGCGCGATACCCCGAGGGGAAGCCCAACGCGGCGAAGCTCCTGCTCGGCGACAAGCCCGAGGACACCCGCATAGCGCTTATCTACCGAATATCCGACCCGCAGCCGCTTGCGGACGGGGACGTGCTTGGCGTGGATTTGGGACAACACAGCCTCTACATGGATTCGAGGGGAGGTGAAGCACCATACGCGCGAGTCCAAGGAGCGAAAAGACGCTACGCACACAACAGGAAGACGTTGCAGGAAAAAGGCACCTGTTCGGCGCACCGCCGGCTGAAGGCGATGAAACAGCGGGAAGAGCGGTTCATCCGTGACGTCAACCATCAGGCATCCAAACGACTCGTCAACACGCAAGGCGTCCAAGCGATAGCGTTCGAAGACCTCACGTACATCCGCAGGCAGGCATCCAAACGCACGAAGACCGGGGCGAGACGCCGCAACATGCTCAACCAATGGTCGTTCAGCCAGTTGCAGGAGTTCACCGCATACAAAGCGGCACGCAACGGCATACGCATCCTCATGGTTGATCCAAGCTATACCAGCCAACGCTGCAACCGCTGCGGATACGTGGACGCCCGCAACCGGAACGGCGCAAGATTCGACTGCCGCCGCTGCGGATGGTCGGACAACGCCGACCACAACGCCGCAATGAACATCAGGGACAGAGCGTTGTCCAGCCTTGCGGAAGAGGAACACACATCCACGGATAGACCCGTGGACAGGTCGCAGTCAACCGACCATGATGGATGGAGCGCCCATGATGACCTCCCGACCCCAACAGGTCAGGGCAGAGTCATGGGAACAACACTCACGTCCAAGCCGCGATGCTCGTCATCGCGGTAAGTTGACGGAAATATCAGGCATATTCCCCAAGATATTGGCAAAGGCAGACCGGGTTCTTGGCGTGGACTTCTTTCGGAAGAAATACGGGCCAAGAACCCATGAATGTCAGTGCTTCTTCTTTTTGTTTCCGCCGTCGACCCAGTCGAATGCGGTCTTGAATGCTTCTCGTGCGGTGTTGGTCTGATCGTAGTAGTCGCTGCCCATGTCGCTTTTCTTATAGTCGATGACGGTGTTGTTCACGTCTCCGCGACCGTCTGAGAAGGTGACTCGCCATCCTTTGCTGCCACCTAGGTAGAAGAGTTTCGCGCGACGATGGTTGTTATCGGTGTCGGTTGGCCACACCTGTGGATACGTGTTGCCGGTCAATTCCAAATCGGGGTGGCCTTGGAGAGCCATGTTCGCGCCTTCCTCAGCCGACTGCGGGTCACAACCCTTGGACTCCAAATACTCGCCGAACGAGTAGTCCATGTCATCCGTGTAGGTGAGTTCCGGATTGGTGAGATACACTTCGGCATCACCGTCTTCAGCGGCCTCACTGGCAAGTTCGGACATTTGCTGTGGGTCGTTCCAAGCATCCTCGTTGCCATCCACGCAATCGTTACCCCATGCGATGTACCGGTTGCGATCCAATTCAGGCAGCTTCTCGAACTCCTCACGGCTGACGTACAGGCCGGATTCCACTCGGTAGCCTTCATCGTCTGGACCGAACTTACGTTCCTCATATTCTTTGCGGGCAATGTCAATAAGCTTCTGATCCAGCTCCTGCATACGTTTCTCGCCCTGCTCATAGGTTTCGACGGGTGCTCCGCCAGTATTGGGCTGGCTGTGCTGTGCGAACCGGTTGAGAATATCACCGGTCGGCATTCCACTGGATTTCCCTTCATTGGCATAAGTACCGTCGGAGTTGCGGAGCTGCTGTTTGGCTTGTGCTGATTTCTTTTGGTCAACCATTATCGTTCCTTCCCTACTGGTTTTCGGAAACCTGCTTATCACCGTCCCAAAGCGGAGGAATATCCACCAACCCGTCCACTCTGGCTTGACTTTCCGCTTCGCGCGCCCGCAGCCAGGCATTGCGGTTCCATGGCAGATATGGTTCCTTTGGTGGTTCCCCATATTCGGGGCGTATGCAGGTGAAACCGGTTTCCGAGGTTAAAGCCTCCAAGCCAATGACCGGTGCCGCATACTCAGATTCCGGCTGATTGTTGAGCATTGCCCGATATTGTTCGAGTCGTTCGCCGGTGCGAACCAGTTCGCTGACATCTGTTTGGCTTATCGGTGGAAGAATACGTTTGATTGTTACCGGCCCGGCTTGATAGGTGACGTACTGTTCGTCGTATTCTCCGTAGTCTTTTTCGTAACCGGCCTTGTGCTCTACGGTCAGGCTGCTGCCATCCGGCCCGTTGAATCGCCTTATGGTGCTTGAGGAATTCCCGTAACCGTTGATGGCTCCATTGTGGCTGGCTGGTTGTTCGGCCCAACCTTCTGGCAGTGATATGGGCGTTATATCGTCGGCGTGAGTGGGGGATTGGGTTGTTTTCTCTTGTTCTTGGAGGTGTTTCTGTTCATATTTTGAAAGGGTGTCGGAGCCGGGGAATCCGATATCGTCCAGCTCTTTTGCGAATGTTCCGCCGATGTTGCGGTGGCGTTGTCTTGCTTGTTCTGATCGGTTGGCTGGCATGGGTTTTCCTTCATTGGGTGCTGTGTTTATGGTATTGATTTGTCAAGATATATGCTATACTGGATATGTCCACATAAAATAATCGAAAGAGGAAACAAGAAAATGGAACGCACCTACATGCACGAAGACGACATCACCCGCAACGACATTCTCCGCGAAGTCCGCAACGTCGAACAGCTCCACAACTATCCAAACGACGGCTGGAAGCATAACGGCAACGACACCACACTGAATCAACTGGCCGAACTCTGGGCCGAACAGGAGAACGAGAACCAGCCCGAAGATCGCGGCACGTTCCCGTTCTGGCTACAAACCCATATCGACGACAATATCGTGGAGGAGCCGGAGAACCGTCTCTACGGTGTCACTATTCTCACAACCACCCGCCAGTATGTGCGGTTCTCCGCTCCGGAAGGCATGGATGTCGAGACGGCCAAGGATTGGTTCGACGAGCATCGTGATGTTGATGGAGTGGTTGTATATGAGGGCAGTGATGACGTGGCCGACGAGGAGCTGTATATGGATGGCGAATAGTCGTTATTTGAGACTGTCCAGTATGGCATTTACAGTAATCAGTGCATCTTCGGATGCCATAAAAAAAGATTTTTTAGGTTGTGTTTTTTGCACTTTCCTTTTGAAGATTTTTTTATGTGGACACCGGTTCCCGGCTCTTCTCTGAGGGTCGGGAACCATTTTTTTTGGTTTGACGCCAGAATTAAATATGTTATACTGAATATGTCCACATAAAAAACATTTGAAGAGGAAACCATGCACAACAACACCTTCACCCAAAACGCCAACATGACGCTCATCTCTCTATGTCTGATCAGTGGAATATTCATGTGGCATACCACAGGACTCCTCATGGCAATCCTGTCCATCACATTTCCCCTATCCGCATGCCTGCTCATCATGCATATCTACTCAGGATGGGAGCGTTCCGCCAACCTCACCAATAACGAGGAGGCAGGGGAGTGAGCCCACTCAAAGCATTGGACTGGCTCGCCCCAAACCAGTTGGAAAACGTCCGAATCGTTTTCTCCAACAACGACTCCGAACTGGCAGTCAACCTGCTGGCTTTCCACACACATCTGGAAGAGTCCAAGCTCGCCGACATGATACGACTTCCTGACAAGCGGAAGAGAAGCGCACTGTTGGCCTCATGTATTGACACGGATGACCGTGAATATACGATGGAACGGCAGATAGCCGAAAGCATTCTCAACCGTTTTGAGATAGGCGACATGGAGAATGCGGTCAGACTATGCGAGGAAACCGGCATCACCGTGCAAGCCGATCTGAGAATCCAATTCACCGGCTCGCATGAACCATCCGGCGTGGAATACGAGTTCGCGACTCCAAAAGGGTACAGGCCGATTCCTAGGCTTGTGGCGCAAACACCATGCGATTCCGACGAACTTTTCGACTGGCTTCATGATCACGGTGTTCCCTGCGACAGCGCACACATCGCGGATGCCTACTACACGCTGCATGGCAGCACTTATCCGATAACAGGCAGGAACGAATAAACTATGGGAAGACACACGGTATCAGCCGTCAAACGAAACCGGTTAAAGGAAGCCGCAGAAACAGCGCAGAAAACCACGCCGATGAATACCGACGGCCAACAGCAGCCGCGCGGCAGACGATCATTGCCGGTGCAGCCCAAAACCTCATCCAGCAGGCATATTCTGCAACTGTTGAGCGGATTGATGATAGTGACCGCGATACTGCTCGGATTCCACATGGGGTGGATTTACATTGGCAACGGCATGGATCAGATACACACCCAGCAGGTACTGTCAAAAAATGAGGGGTTCAAGGAAGTGAAAGACTCCACTGCGAATGGCGAACAGCGAATAGCCAAAGCGCAGGAAGGGGATCCGCCCATCGAAACAGTGCCAAAACACGGCGCGGTGCTCGGATGGATGTACATTCCCCGGTTCGGAGACAATTGGAAACGAGCCATCCAACAAGGAACAGACCTTACCGTTCTCGACAATTACGGTCTCGGACATTATGAGAACACCGTCATGCCGGGAGGGAAAGGCAACAGCGCGTATGCGGGACATCGTACGCCCGGCGATATGGGTCCGGCCGACCGGCTGGAAACAGGTGACGCCATCGTCATCCAAACCGCCGACTACTGGTACGTGTACGAGATGCAATCCAGTTGGCAGACCACACCGGAAGACGTGAACGTGTTATCCGATCAAGGTGATGCGAGAATCATAACCCTGACCACATGCAAGAACTCATTGAACTTGCAGGACTCGTTGTCGGCACGTTTCATCGTGCGTGGCCGGTTCAAATACTGGGCCAAGACCGCCGACGGCATTCCTCAAGAGCTTGTGCTGGATAAGTCGAATGTGGTGAAGCAGGCTCATGCGACCGTCAGCGAGACCGTGCAGAAAGTCAGCAAGCATATGCCGGTCAATAGGTTCTTCGCTGTGGCATCCGGTATGATCTGGCTACTGTTCTTCTCTGTATGCTGGCTGGTTTGGCGTAAGGACAGGAAACCGTTGCCGAGTTCTTGGAGCCTGTTCACTTGGTTGTGGCGTATTCAGACCGGACCGATTCCGTTGAAAGCCATCAGTTGGCTGATGATGTGGATGACCATCATGTTCGCGCAATGGGCGTGGCTCAGCCCGTGGCTTGCCACGATTTTCCCCATGTTTTCCGGAAACGGTGCGTTGACTTCTCTCCCGCCTGAAGACGGGAGATTCCCTATCTCGCAATAGGGAGTTTCTGTTTCACTAACGGGCGGAACCGGCGTTATCACGTCGGCTTCGCCCGTCTCCGCAGACGGTCACCGCAAGTCCTGCGGCGAGTATGTTCCTGGCGGCGTTGATGTCGCGATCATGGTGGGTTCCGCAATGCGGGCAGTCCCATTGGCGTATGTCCAACGGTTTGTGTCCGGTGTTTTCCCCGCACGTGGAGCAGATCTGGCTGCTGGGATACCAGCGGTCGATCACGGTGAGCGTGCGCCCGTACCATATACTCTTGTATTCGAGCATGGTGCGGAACTCGCGCCAGCCGGTGTCGGTGATGCTCCGGTTCAATCCCCTTTTTGCGGATTGCCCATTGGGAAGGTACCGGTCTGGATGCTCCGGATCGGGTTTCGGCTTGCACCTGCGGCTCATGTTTTTGACTGCCAGGTCCTCGAGCACGATCGTTTGGTTTTCGCGGATCAGTCTCGTGGACAGCTTGTGCAGGAAATCGGTGCGTCGGTCTTTGGTGTGCGCCTGGATTCGGGCTACCTTGAGTCTTGCCTTCTCGTAGTTGCGGCTTCCTTTCTGTTTACGGGACAAGGATTTCTGGGCTTTGGCGAGTCGTTTCGCGTCACGGTTGCGGTGGCGTGGGTTGTCGATCTTCTCACCGGTGGATAGGATGGCGAAGCTGTCGGCCCCCAAATCGATTCCGACTGCGGTGCTCTTTTTGCGGAGCTTGGATATGCCTTCCTCGACAAGAATGCTGACATGCCAGCGTCCCGCCGCATCGAGGGATACGGTCACGGTGCTGGGTTGGGCTTTGCGCGGCAGGGTTCGCGACCAGCGGATGTCCAACGGCTCGTTCATCTTCGCCAGTGTGAGGCTGCGCCCGTCCCATTTGAACGCGCTCCTCGTGTATTCGGCGGAACCCCCGTGCGACTTCCTCTTATAGACCGGATAGTCGCCGGTCTGGTTGAAGAAGTTCGCATAAGCCCGCTGTAGGTGCCTGAGCGTCTGCTGCAGCGGGACGCAGGAGACCTCGTTAAGGAAGTCCAGGTCATCGGTCTTCTTCCATCCGGTCAGGAGCGCGCTCGTGTCCTTGTAGGACACCTTGCGCTGTTCCCTGATCCAGGCAGTGGAACGCTCGTGCAACGCCTTGTTGTACACGAGACGGCAGCAGCCGACCGTACGCCGCAACAGGTTCTCCTGCTCGGGCGTCGGATAGAAGCGGAACCTGTAGGCCCGCTTGAACTGCTGCGAATCGGACATACTCACATTATACCACTATAGAATGTGAAAACATGGTGGGGCGTTTCCTCTCCGCCCTAAAGGACGGAGTCTCCACGCCAAAATTTGATGAACGTATCTTGATTCTAGGGAAAGTAGCGTATCGAAGAGGCCGGTGTCCGTCGAAAACAAGCGGAACACCGGCCTCTCTCCATGAGCGCGAAAAGATCAAAGGACGCGACGAATCGAATAGCCTCCATGGAACACGTTCAACCCGGTTATCTGCGTCCCCATCCCAGGATTCAACGCATTCATCACCATGCCATTGCCGATATAGATTGCCGCATGCCCACTGTTCGCAATGATGTCACCCGGCTGGGCTTCCGCCAAACCGGAGACAGGGGTTCCGACCGTCGCCTGGGCTCCAGAATAATGCGGCAGATTCACACCGAACCGAGAATACACGTATTGGACGAAACCACTGCAATCCCAACCGGACGGACTGTTCCCTCCAGACACATACGGGTAGCCTTGGAATCCGGTTGCGAACCGGGCCACATCGGCTCCGGTGCCGGTGGCGGAGCCAAGCTCAATCTGCGGAATGGGTTCGCGTTGTTCGGAACGGTTCGCGGTCTGATTCTGCGCGGCCTCTTGTTCCAGTCTTTCACGGGTTGCTTCGGCATCCTTCTCGGCCTGGGATTTGGTTTGCGGCACGTCCAACGATTCGACATCTCCCCATGTGCCGGTGTTCTCGGTGGACGTGCTTTCGGCCGTCAGATTTCGATGGGTTGTGGTGGTTGACGGAAAGCTTTGAGTACTGAAAAACAACCCCTCTGCTGGTTTCCCCGGCCATGGCTATTCCAGTGGGGGAGAGTAGTATGGCGGCCAAGATCACTGCTGTCACACTGAATATAGGTTGTTTTCTCATTTTTTTTCTGCTGCTTTCTATTGTTTCTGTTCCGGAGTGGAGCCCCTGGTGTTCCCGTTGCCGTCGTAATGGAGCGGGTAGAGGCGGCCGAGGACGATGTCGTCGAGCAGGTTGCCGTTCGTGCCGCTTCTCGAGTCCACGTTGAGGAACCTGAACCGGGTGACGGTCTGGCCGGCGGGCACGAGGTATTCGCCGGTGTACGTCTCCCACCACGGGTCCGTGTCCCCGTCGTATGTGTCGACGCCGGATGGCGTGGCGATGACCGTGCCGACGGGGCCGGTCCTGTCGCCGAGCCCGTTGACGCTGACGCGGGTCGCCTGTTGGGCGGTCTCGTGTCCGGGCGCGCCGATCATGACGCTCATCTTGTCGAGATACGCCTCGTCGAGGCTCGTGTGGCGCAGCCGCCAGACGAGCATGGTGCCGGGCGTGGTGCGGATGTCCTGGTAGATGCTCGTGTTCTTCTCGTAGGCGGCGAGCTCCGCGTAGATGTTGCCCGACGCGGAATGGTTCTGGAGTTCGATGACGCCCGCATGTCCGACGGTCTGGGTGCTTGTCCAGCCGAACCGTTTCGCATTCCAGCCGTCGGTCCGGCCCGCGGGTGAAGGATTGTCCACGGTCGTGTACTGGCCGGTGTCCGGCCAGATGTTCCATGCCATGTTCCTGCCCCATGGCGCCCCCGGGTAGGAGAAGTCCCCGTTGACAAGGTACTCCGGCAAATCCGCGTCCGCGGCCATGCGCGCCCCGACGGCGGAGGCCGGCGCGGGGGATGATAAGGCCGCCCGCGGATCGGGGGTCCCGGTCGAGCAGGCGGCCAGCGGGGCGAGCATGGCGAGTCCGATGATGGCCGCCGTCAGACGGTCACACGCTTTCCGGGGGGGGGGTGATTGTTCTCATTGTCTTCTCCTTGATCACTTGGATTGCTTCGGAACGTTTCCGGTGGTGTTCCCGTTGCCGTCGTATGCGAGCGGGTAGGCCTTGACGAACGTGATGTCGTCCACGTCGTTGCCGCTCGACCAGCTCGAGGAGGAAACCGCCTCGAACGAGAAGCGCGCCACGGTCAGCCCGTCGGGGCATCTCCATGTGCCCCGGTACGACTCCCATTGCCCGGCCTTGTCCTCGTTGGCGATGTTGCCGACCCTGGTGGCGACGAGCTTGCTCGTCACCCCCGCCTTGTCGCCGTGCCCGTTGGACGTGATGCGCGTCATGTCGATCGGCTGCCCCCTTCCGGGGGCGCCGACGAGCACGTGCATGGAATCCACGTGGCCGCGGTTGCTGCTGGCGTGCCTGAGGCTGACCGTGTACATCGCGCCCGGCGTGACGGCGATGTCCTGGTAGATGGTGGTCCTCTCCTGGTCGGCGGTGATCTCGCCGTACACGTTGCCGCCGGATTCCCTGTTCAGTTCCACGTTGCCCGGTTCGCCGGGGCCACCGGGGCAGCTTCCGCCGTCCTGCGTGCTTGCCCAGCCGAACCTTGCCCGGTCGAAGCCCTTGAGGTCGTGCCCGTTGGCGGAAAGACGGCATCCCTGGCCCGCGCGGGCCTTGCCGGGGTTGATGGTGAGGAACCGTTTGTTTACGTCGCCGTTGCCGCCCCACGGGTAGATCCACCAGTCGTCGGGGACGGTCGGATACTGGAAGTCGCCGTTGACCAGATGGTCGGGCAATGGGGCGGCGACGGCGGGGGAGGGCGGCGCGAACAGGATGCCGGCGAGCATGAGCAGCGCGGCGATGACGGCCGCCGGGGCTTTAACCGTCCGGGGGGGGTGGTGATGTTTTTCATTGCTGTCTCTTTTCTACTTGTTTTGCGGGGTGTTTCCATTCGTGTTCCCGTTCCCGTCGTAAGAGAGCGGGTACGCCTTGGCGAAGATGATGTCGTCGAGCAGGTTGCCGTCGTGGTCGGCTGCCGAATCCACGTTCCTGAACGTGAACCGAGTGATCTTGCCGGTCGCGATGTACGTGCCCTCGTATGATTCCCATTGCCCGGTGTGGTCGGTTTCCACGTTCCAGGATTGGGCGTTCCGATGGTTCGCGACCCTGGTGGCGATGATCTTGCCGACCGGCCCGGTCTTGTCGCCGTGCCCGTTCGACGTGACCCTGACCGCATCCTGCGCGGTCTCCTTGCCGGGTGTTCCGATCATGACGCTCATTTTGTCGAGATACGCCTCGTCGAGGCTTGCGTGCCTCAGACTCCACTTGTACATGACGCCCGGTTCGGTGGCGATGTCCTGGTAGATGGCGGTGCCGGTCTGGGCGGCGGCGAGTTCCGCATAATGGTTGCCTCCGTCATAGGCTGGGGCTGCGGACGTTTTCTTGGAGACTGAACGAAAGGATTATCATATGTTCAGTCCCGAGGAACGACAGCGCGTGGTGGAGCTGTACTTCACCACGCCGATGACGACGGCCCAGGTGGTGAGGCATCTGGGCTATCCGACCAGGCAGTGCCTGGAACGCTGGCTGGCAAAGGATCCCCGGTATGCTGGCCATATGGCGAAACCGATCATCCCGCTGGAAACGAGGACCAAGGCGATCGAGCTGGTGCTGGGCGGCATGCAGCAGAAGCAGGCCGCCGAACGGCTCGGCGTGAGCGTCGGAGCTGTCCACAACTGGGTCAAGGCGTATCGTGAGGGCGGCATGGCCGCGCTGCAGCCCAGGAACAGGAACGCCAGCCAGACCAACAAGCCCGCGCCGCGACGAAGCCGGAATGCCGGGGACGGCAACGATGACGTGGAGGCGTTGCGCTGCAGGGTCGAGGAACTGGAACTGGAGAACGCGTTGATGCGGGAGGTGGTTGAGGTCGTAAAAAAAGACCCAGGCGCCGACCTGCGGCGCCTGTCGAACAGGGAGAAGACGCTGCTGATCGACCGGTTGAGGCCGGCGTATTCGCTCAGCTCGATGACATGCTTGCTCGCCATCGCGCCCAGCAGCTACCACTACCACCACGCCCGGCTCGGCGTTGACAAGTACGCCGGACTCAGGGCAGAGGTGGCCGGGGCGTTCGCCGATTCCAAGGGCAGGTACGGGTACCGCAGGATCAAGGCGGTGCTCAAGACCGGCGTATCGGAGAAGGTGGTCCGCAGGATCATGGCGGAGGAAGGGCTCGTGGCGCACGTGCCCAAGCGACGCAGGTATAGTTCCTACGAGGGCGAGACGACGCCGGCTCCCGCCAATCTCGTCGACCGGGACTTCACGGCCGAGCGTCCGAACGAGAAGTGGCTGACGGACATCAGCGAGATCAAGGCCAGGGACGGGAAGGTGTACCTCTCGCCGATGATCGACTGCTTCGATGGCAAGATCGTCGCATACACCGCCGGTTTGGTACCAGCCGGAACTGGTGTGGTCTTTGCCTGTAAGCCGGTAGGATGTCCTTATCGTCGAACCTAGGCTCGGGTTGGGGTATTTCGCCAAGTCCAACGCCCTGCGCAGCACTTCGCGCACGTCAGCCACATGTCTGCCGAACAGGCCGGGTTCACCCATGTCGTCGAGCGTCCGTTCGGTGATGTCCACGTCGCACCAGCCGGTCACATGCAGTTCGAGGATGCGGTTCTCGTCGTCAGTGAATCTCAAACCCACATCCCCTCGTGCCAGCCGGTCAGGATGTCCGACGCGGCGTTGTTCTGATGTTTCGCGGGCGTTACGCCCGTATGGTCGAATCCGTTCAATGCTTCTCCTTGTATTCCGCTACGCGCAGCGGCTCGGTGTCGGTAATTCCCTGCGCTTTCGCCTGTTCCAGCAGCCATGCCGCGTCGGATGGACGGCATGCGCCCTTGACGCCTGAACGTTCGTCCTTAACGTGTCCGCGTGTTCCGTTCCGCCGGTCGGCCACCGTGTACGCGAGCAAGCCGTCCGGCAAGGCGAGGCGTTCGCGTACGCACACCACGTACCGTTCGTCGCATTCGTGTATCGTCCACCAGTACCGGTTCTCATGCGCGGGGGAGGAGAACCTGACTCTTACTCCGCGAGTTTCCAAGTCCGGCTCCTTTTCAAGACGAGATGCCTTTGGGTCAGGTCGGAAAGCCGGTATGCCAGCCACTGGGCGGCCTCCAGGGCGTCCTGCAGCACGGCCCTCCCCGACCCGGACATGATGTCGGTCATCATATCGTAGTATTCGTCGTATGCCTGTTCGACGCTGCCCGGCAGCTGTCCCATGTACACGGGTTCGTCCGTTCCGCTGCGCACGCCAACGTAGTCCATTTCGCCGGCCACGATGTCGTCGTAGGCGTCGTCCGGCAGTCCGACCAGCGGGCGCACGTCCGAGACGACGGTCTTTTCCGTGACCGTGGTCGTGCAGATGACCGGCATGTCGCAGGCGGGGGCGAACGGTTCGCGCGGGTCGTCTAGAATCCCCGCGTAATCGACCATGCACTGGGCGGCGTGATGCCAGTCGCATGGCGTGAAAACGTCGATGAACACGCCCGTCCTGACGTCGGGCGGGATGCTCAGGAACACCTCTTTGGCGACCGTTTCAAGTTTCCTGTCTCCCATCGGGGAAGTCCTTTCTAATAGTGGATGTATTCGAGGCCGTGCGCGGTGTCCGCGTCCATGGTGCGGGTGGTGACCACGCCGAGCCCCTTCACGTTGCTTTCGCTGATCGCGACCGACCCGTCCGGGTTCACGTTCTCGACGATGGCGACGTGCCCGTACACGGGGCTGGCTCCCTTCTGATCGGGCCGGAACACGGCGATGTCGCCCCGGCGGGGCGTGGAGTCCGTCCAATAGCCGAGCCTTTGCGCCGCGTCCGTCCAATCCTTCGCGTCGCCCATGCGGCTGCCGACGGGAAGGCCGAGCTCATGCCGGCGTTTGTACGCCCACCACGTGCATTGCCCGTACGGGTAGCCGGAGCCGTCATCGCCGCTGTCGTGATCCGGATTGAAGCCGGCCGGCGTGGCGTTCAGGTCGCGTCCGTTGATCAGGGCGCGCACCACCGGATTATCGGCGTGAAGGAGGGTCAGATTATCCGCATCGATGTTCTCGCCGCTATCCCATGACGAACCATCCAAGGAATCACGCTGACTGTCACGCGAAGCCGACCCGGAGGTCAACTGGCTTGAAGTCAATGCCGTCGAAGTGTCGAAACGTTCGCCTGCATATGCCGTCTCGCCGTGGGGGAGAAGACAGTAGGCAACGGCACCAGAGCCCATCATCGCCGCCAGCAGACAGACCGCGATTCTGCGTTGCATGGCGCGTTTTTTGCGAATCGCCGAACGGGTGACGGTCTTCGATGCCTTATGCGCGGCGCTACTCATGGACGCTCCTCGCTGTTGAGGAACTTCGGACTGTCGATGTTGTTGTCGAACCGGTAGGTGTCCGTTTGGCCGAACATTCTGCGTAGGAACGGCGCATGCCGTGTGACCAGACGGTTGAACATGCCTTTGGCTTGCCAGGTCACGTTGATGACACGGCCTGTATCGTTGTCCAATGTAGCCCGATACACCGGTTGTTCGCGTCCTTGGGCGGTTTGTTTTCCGGCTGGCAGGAAAACAAATGCTACTTCCTGGCCCTTGTGGATTTCTACGGGATAGATCGTGTTGTCGATGAAGATTTTGATTGCAGTCACGCGTTCCTCCCATTCCGGGGGCGCGGCTGCTGGGCTCTGATGATGTAGGAGCCGATCGTCATCAGAAGCACGCCTAGCATGTAGGCAAAAACGAGGCTGGGCATTTTCCCTGTTTTCCTTTTTTTTTTCGATTCTTATGTGGACACATTTAATTATGGTCGATGCTCTGACGGGAAGCCGGTGTTTTTCCTTGCTTTTTCGACTTTGATCGCAACCATGTCATACGGGGGTTGTCCCCTTGTTCTGGGACATTGATACACATGCAGCCACTCGTTTCCGTGATCGTGCCGGTGTACAACGCCGAAGACTACCTGCGCTACTGCGTGGACTCCATTCTGCAGCAGTCGTATACGAACCTCGAGGTGATTCTGGTGGACGATGGGGCCAAGGATTCCAGCCCGGCCATCTGCGATGAGTATGCGGCGCAGGACAGCCGCGTCACCGTGATCCATCAGGAAAACGGCGGCATCGCCAAGGCCCAGAACACCGGCCTCGATGCCGCGCATGGCGAGTACATCGCGTTTGCCGACAACGACGACATCCTCGACCGCCGCAATATCGAATACCTGCTGCACGCGTTGCAAAACACCGGCGCGGATATGAGCAAGGCACGCTGGCGTCAGTTCGGCGTCTCCCAGCTGGGCAAGGTGTCCAAAGAGGCCGAGACGGGCGCGCATGCGCCCGGCAAAATCACTGTGTTCGAGCACCCGCTCGCCGCCTACCAGACCGTGTTCTGCAAAAGCCTGCGACTGCTCGGCAGCAAGCTCGGCCGCAACACCGAGGCCCGCTACTTCAACGAGGCGAACTGGTGCCGCCTGTACAGGCGCGAGCTGTGGGACGGCCTGCGGTTCCCCGAGGGCCATTACGCGCAGGATATCCGCATGGCAGGCCCCCTGTACGCCCGCATGGGCAAGGTGGCCGACATCGATTGCGTGCTCTATTACTGGCTTCAGGAGCCCGACTCGGTGACGCACTCGAAGCGAACCGCCGCATTCTGGCATGACAACGTGCTTTCCGCGGCCGAGAACTTCCAGTTCACTCTGGAACAGGGCATCACCCCGTGCCGGAACTACTTCGGCCTGACCGCCAGCGTGCGCGATGAAGGCAAAGGCCTCAAGGCGCTCGGCTCCGAAGAACTACATGACAGCGACTGGCAGAACCATCTCGATGACGTGGCCACCATGCGCGCCCTGATCAGCAAGCTGAGCATCGGCGAACGCCTGAAATGCACGGTACTTGCCACGATTCGCTCCTGCGAAAATGTCGTATACGATAACCGCATCCACTCGATGAAGTAGAAAAGTCACTGAGCCCAGCAAACCCTCGCCTTCAGTGGGCTAGAGCGGGCTGCCTTCCATTCCTATTGTCAACTACGACTAGTCCCAACAGGAATACCGGCAATATCGGGAGCGCATAACGGCCTTGGATTCCCTCAAAGACCTCAAACCTACTCATAGACGCCAGGTCATTCCAGGTAAGCCCCACGAAGAGCACAAACGCTGCTATCTCAGCAGCCGCTATTACGAGACCTAAGACCAGGAATCGATGTCTTCCTGCCCATGAGGCCAGTGTCACCTGACCCGTCCAGTGCTGCTTCACCGTATAGGCCACTGCTACCAACCAGACCAACCCCAAAACGGCCGCCGTGGCGACATACCAAGTCGGCAGATAAGCAAAAGTCCCGAGGAACAGCATGGAATGCACTATTTTGCCAATAGTGAGTATCGGATGCGACAATGCAACACTCACATTATGTGATACGTCCACCTGCGCCAACGAACTACCGAACAGTACGCTCCACGGAAGATACAGCGCTCCTGTCAGAACCGCCGCAATCCCCACAAATTCTAGCTTGCGGCGCACAGTCATCACCGCAGAAGGTAGGAACAGCACAGCAACCGCCACAAACGCATAGGGAAGTTTTTCACACGCCAAGGCCCACGCCAGCACCCCCAAAACCGCAGTGTGCGGAAGAGAAATCAAACGTTTGCCCTCAGCAGCCGCCGCAATAGCCGCCACCATGCAAGCCGAAAGTGCCACAATCATGCCATCAATCATCAGGCTCGATGCCACAAACGCCACCGGTGGAATAACTAATAGCAACGCCATCAGCGATTTCCAACGCGGTAACAGCGCAATGGCAAAGCACCCCATAATCGCATACAGAATGCTGTTGGATATTCGTGCCGCCTGCCACTGCGCGTACGGTGGCAAATTCACCAGCATGGCGATTTTCAGGCCAATGGCTTGGGGCAAGTAATCAAGCGGAAAATACGCGTTAGAGCGATTGGTGTGTGTCCCATCCGGCACAACGATGTGATCAGCCATCACATCATCAGCACTTTGCTGCGTTTCCCGCGACGAGTCGCCCTGCGTCGCCCTACTGATTGACTCAACAATCAGAACGTTCGCGAATCCTGGAATCGTCAGCAAACGCGAATCACCCTCAATGGACTGTTGCTTGACGGTGTTGCCGTGCGCATCCTTTCCCTTTGCAACAGGATTCAACGATTGTCCTGTGGCCAATGCGTACGTGGACAACGGATGCATATCAGGATCTGGAATAGTAAGAGGGCCAACCTGGACGATGAACATACAGGCCTGCAGCGCGAACAACACCAGGAAGATAAAAATATTGCACGCAGTCCCCTTCAAGACATGTGCCACATGCTTCATAACGCCCTACCTTCCGGTCATTCGTCCACAGTCTACCGCACACGCACACCGCAAGGGCCTACCAATACCTGGTCAATCCCAACATAATTCGCCACAGCACATTTAGGGATGACTTTATCTTGGGCTTCTTATTACAATGCTCAAGTACGTTGTTTATAGAAATGAGCGAGCAGAGTGGACGACATCCAAAACGATCAGGAGCCTTCAGCGCAAGAGTCTGGCACGGATATGGAAAAACCCGAAGTCCCAGCTGTTCCCTCAAAACAGAATGACGATCAGCAGAGCAACAAATTGCCGCTGCCTTTCGCGTTGAACTTTAGCATATTGATGGCTTCAAAGCCCATGGCCATGCTGGCCAAAGCCATATCTTTCTTGCGCACACTATTGAAGAAGCGCCCCCGCTGCCCCTACACGTTGTACGTAGTGGTCATGGTAATGGTTGACGCCGCAGCAGTGCTGTTCATCCAATGGAGCATGTACGAGGAACCCACATATGCCGATCCGGATGCAGTAGATGACACCACCAAAATGTTCAATAGCGCGGCTGGGCAGCTGACGAAATTCGTTGCCCAGATGTGGATGGAACACAACTACGTCTGGCTGCTCAACTTCCTAGTACTAGGCATGGTATACCTCGTACTGATATTTGTCTTGAACCGGTTCTGGGTGGCAACAGCGGTATTTGCCATCATCACGTCAACCTACGCTGTGGCGAATAGCATTAAGGTCGATCTGCGCAACGAACCCATCATTCCTTCTGATTTGGGATTCCTCTCCAGCGGCAACGGTGGGGAAATCACATCATTCATCCCTAAAGACAGTCAGCCACTGGTCGACGGCACCATTACCATGCTTATCTGGCTGACTATTATCTGCTTGGCATTGCAGCTTATCGATGGCCGCCGCTGCGTGATTCCATTTCACTGGTGGCGCCCACTCCGCAATACCAAGACCATCATCGGCAATTGCACACGCATCATTGCCGCGGTACTCAGCTTTACTCTGCTCTGGTCGTTCACTTGGAATCTGGGAGTCAACGGCTCATGGTCTTACAAGTGGGCAAAGAGTCTAGGCGATGATCCCCTGCTATGGAGCACAGTTGTCGACGCCACCTATAACGGCCCAACCATGGACTTTCTGCGGCTGGCACACGCAAAAACCATGGATAAGCCCAAGGATTACAACAAAGAGACCATGGAAGCTTTGGCTAAACGTTATAAGGAAAGCGCCCAAGCCACTAACGAGGCACGTGCCAATAACCTCACCGACAGTACCGTAGTCATGATTCTTTCGGAATCATTCTCCGACCCAACTCGCGCGCCGGGAGTTGAACTCACTGAAGATCCGATGCCGAATATTCACGCCCTTGAAGGCACTACCACTTCAGGACTGATGCTCTCGCCGGGCATCGGTGGAGGCACAGCCAATATCGAACATCAGGCATTAACAGGCCTTAGCCTGGCGTTGTTCGACAATTCCATGCAATCGCCTTATCAGGAGCTTGTCCCGCACCAGAAAACACCTTATACGTTCAACCAAATATGGAATGATGCTTACGGCAAGAATGGTTCCGTGGCGTTCCACCCATACTTCAAGAACATATATCTGCGCGATAGCAACTACAAGAAATTTGGTTTCAGCAAGTTGTATTCGCTTGATAGCAAACCTCCCATCACACATCAAGATCACATCGATAGTTCTCCCTATGTGAGCGATGCCGCCTCGTACCAGAACGTTCTTGATTCAATCAACAGCAATGATCACACCCAGTTCATCCAGCTGGTTACCATGCAGAATCATGCGCCCTACAATGATTTCTACGCGGACAACCAGTTCAAAGAAGCCGATGTTTCCCAACTCTCCGACGAAGAGAAACAGTCTATCGATAATTACGCCAAGGGCATCAGCCTCACTGATCAGGAGACTGCGGACTTTTTGAACCAGCTCAATGCAGTTGATAAGCCAGTCACCGTTATCTTCTACGGCGATCATCTGCCCGGCATCTACAGCACCGCGACCAAAGACAAGAACAATACTCTTGTCATGCATGAGACCGATTACTTTATATGGTCAAATCAGGCGTCCGCGTCTGCCGGTGTCAAACTCGACCCGCAGACCGCCGGCTATGTCTCATCGAACTCTTTCATGGCTTTGGCTGCTGAACATATGAATGCCAAGGTGTCACCTTATCTGGAAATGCTGACGCAGGTGCAAGCGCAGATTCCGGCAATCAGCCGACTGATCAGCTCCAACGATTCCTGGGGCGATGGCAGCACCGCCTATCTGGATGCTGAAGGAAACCGCGTCAAGCGTAAGGATCTCTCCAAGGAAGCCAATCAACTACTAAATGATTACCGTCTCGTGCAATACGACATGAGTAAGGGTAAGGGCTACCTTAACGACGATGGATTCTTTGCAGTTAAGTAAGCAAAAGGGGCATCAGACGGTTGTCCAATGCCCCACGAATCGCTTACTTCTCTCGAACCCAATAGTTGCCTGATGTACGAGACAGGTTTGGATTGTAATACGGATCGTTATCTACGATTTCGGCATACTTCTTACGGAATTTCGCAGATTCCCGATCTAGTCGAGCCTTCTTTTTCTTGCTTTCAATATCGTATCCACGCGTGACGGACTCGTAGTGGTATAGCTCCGCCTCATGCGCCCACACGATGTCACGTCCAAGCTGTTCGTGAATCCGAATGCACAAGTCGACATCGTTATATGCAACCGCCAAAGCCTCATCAAAGCCATGTACCGCACAGAAGTCATCAGCTTTCACCATGCAGCATGCTGCCGTGACGGCAGAGTAATTGACATTCTCGATGAGTCGGCCAAAGTAGCCAAAATCTCCACGGGGGAAGCCAACCTGAATATGCCCAGCAGCCCCGCCGAGGCCGAGCACGATACCTGCATGCTGAATGGTCTCAGTGGGATAGTACAGCTTTGCTCCCACGACGCCGATTCGATCCAGCTGCGCGAACGACACCATTCTGGTCATCCAAGATGGGCTGATGACTTCAGTATCGTCGTTGAGGAACAGCAAGTAACGACCGGAAGCTTTTTGAGCAGCTATATTGTTAATCCGCGAGAAGTTGAACGGAATGTCAATCTCTTCCACACGGAAACGATCACCAAGCTTCTTGGCAAAATGCTGATACAAATCCTGCATATGCGGGTTGTCGCTGCCGTTATCAGCAATGATGATCTCATAATTGGGGTAGTCCGTCTTGTCAATAATTGAGCTGACACAACGTTCGATATTGTCGTACCCGTTCTTCGTCGGGATGATTACCGACACCAGCTCGTCGCCGGAGACATCGTAATGCACGTTATAAATGCCATTCGGACCGGCGGAAACCACTTCAGCCTGAATACCGCGTCTGTCAACCGCCGACTGCAATGCGCGCAAACCAGCGTCGGATGTGTAGCTCTTGGCACCGCCGCTAGACGCGGTAGAAGTTGCCAAAGTGCGCCAATGATAGAGCACCTTCGCGATGTGCTGGATGTGATCAGGAGTAGTTTTTTCTACGAAGCGAAGCACCAGATCATAGTCCTGCGAGCCCTCATAGCCGACCCGGAAACCACCGATTTCATCTACGATGCTCTTTCGATACACACCGAAATGACTGATGTAGTTAGTACTCATCAGCAAATCGGGAGAATAGTTCGGCTTGAAATGCGGGTCGAAGCGGTTCCCCTCTTCGTCCTCTTTGTCTTCGTCACTGTAGATAAGATCCGCGTCCGGATGCTCATTGAGGGTCTTCACTACCTCAAACAGTGCCTGGGGAGCCAGTTCATCGTCATTGTCAAGCAGACCGACGAACTCTCCTGAGGCCTCTTCCAAAGCCGAATTCGTTGCTCTGGAAATGTGCCCGTTTTCAGGACGGAACACCACTTTGATGCGAGAATCCTGCTGTGCATACCGTTCAAGCAGCGGACGCACATGCGGCTCGGACGAATGATCATCAGCCAGGCACAACTCCCAGTTGGGGTATGACTGGTTACGAACCGAATCCACACACTTTTCCAGCCACTTCGGCTCCACGTTATATACCGGCACCAGCAGTGAAATCAACGGCTGATATGCAAACAAGGAAATCTCATTGCGCACTGCCGTCTCGTCGTAGCGCTCTGTTCGACGAATGAGGTTATGGTACACGTGCTTCTGCCAACGAGGGCCCCAATACTTATCCAGCAGACGCCTCGTGGTACGACGCGGATGTCCCAGTAGTGCAACTTTGCGCAGGAAGTTCGACAATCCCGCAAGAACAGGCGACGACTGAACCGGGATGACGACTTCCTGACTATCTGTGGAGGTCCTCATACGCAGACGCAGCTTGTCGTTCGCCAATTGCTTGCGTCCACCCGGCACCGATATTTCTGCACGGAAGCCAAGAATAGAATCTGGGGGAACCGTAGTTATTGCATTCACGTCAGGACGACCGTAACGGCTCAGGCTGCGCAAACTCGCCACAGGAGATTCCGCCAAAGAGATATCAACCTGTTCACCACCGTGTATATCGGCAGCCCATCCGTTGACGAGCACAGTGGATCCATCTTGCTTAGCATCCACTTGATCAAGGTTGTATACAATGCCCCGCTGTTCCTCGGAAGCAGGCGGGAAGCATGCAGCCGCAAACGGATCAACGATCTCGCGATGCATCTTCAGATATTCTGCAACGTCATCCTTATTGATTGACAAGTGAGTACGCTTGCAATCCGTGAAAACCGAATACGGCTCCCAAAGCACAGTATGACCGGACTGCTGATACATGCGAGCGCAATAGTCAATACCGCGCAGTCCCTCTGCCAAGCGCGTATTGAGTCCGCCTATTTCCACGAATTCCTTGCGACGCACCAGCATGCAATCTTCCGTGGCCGCGAACATGTCACGAGGAAGCAGATCTCTGAAGTAGTAACCGATTCCTTCATCCCAGGAACCGCGCATTTCAAAAGGCTCACCTTGCTTCAACGCCCGAAGAGTGACGCCCACATTGAGCACACGCTTCTTGGTATCAAACACCTTACCGCCCACAACGCCAACAGAAGAGGGACGCGCATAATTCACCATTTCGCGTAGCCATGTGCCATCGGTCGGCTTCATGCCGTTCAACAGCACAATCACATCTTCAGAACGACGTTTTGCCACATCATTGACGGAATCCGCTGCAGCAGCAATCACAGTGAACGACGGATAATCCGTCATCTCTCGTAGCTGCTTCACTTGCGCATCAGCCAGAGAAGAAGCAACCACCGCAACTGTCGGAGTGTAATCGGCATAGTCAATCTTATACGTACCGAGATTGTCGAGCATTCGCACGTCACCGGCTATTCCTCGACGCTCCAAGGCCGCTTCGATCGCCTTGCGACCAGCCTCATAGGCATACATCTTGCTTCGGGGGTCTCCGGCCACGGAGCTTGCAAGGGTGCGCCAGTGGTACAGCATCTGCGGAATATGATGAACGTGATGTGCCTGCTCGGTGGCACGCAGCACGAAGTCATAATCCTGGCTGCCGTCGTATTCGCTGCGCAATGCGCCAACCTTGTCCAACAGCGCACGGCTCACTACGACGAAATGAGTGATGTAGTTATGACCGAGCAATAGGTTTGGCGAATAATTCGGCTTGAAGAACGGGTCAAAGCGCTTGCCCTGCTCGTTAATCTTGTCTTCATCGGAATACACGAAATCCGTATCGGGCTGGTCATTCAACGCTCGGACGACTTCAAACAACGCCTGCGGTGCCAGTTCATCGTCATTGTCCATGAAGCCGACGTAATCACCAGTAGCGAGTTCTATGGCAGAATTCGTCGCCGCCGCAATACGTCCGTTGCTGTCACGAAAGACAATCTTGATACGGGAATCGCTCGCGGCAAGCTCTTCCAGCAGCGGCTTGACGTGCGCAGAAGGCGAATGGTCATCAGCCAGGCACAATTCCCAGTTGGTGTACCACTGATTTTGCATGGATTCAACGCATTTGCGCAGCCAGACCTCGTCCACGTTGTACACAGGTGTCACCACAGAGATGAGCGGAGTCTTGGAAAATGCGGCAATGACGGGCTCAGCTTCCTGCTGAGTCATCGTTTCATGACGCTGAATCCAGGAATCGTAAAAATCCGTCTCACCAACAACACGACGCCTTACCGCGTCTCGCAAATCCTTCATCGCCTCGCGATTGCCAAGGTGCGCGGCATAAAACATGAGCCTGTGCACGCGGGTGCTGATGTATTGCATGCGGAATCGACTCATCAAACGCTGAACATTGATGTGCCTTGTCATGGTCGTGCCAGGCGCCTGACACATCAAGTCGAAATTCTGCACTCCCTGAGGAATAACAATCGTGAAGCCTGCTTGATCGCTGGGATCCAATCCATACGTCTTTTCCAGATCAACACGAGTATTCCGCGATACCGTCATACCCGTGCCGGCTACAGCCAGTGGTAGGGCGGTCTGCCTCATCTTGTCAACCGCCCAGCCGGTCACTATAGTCCGAGACTGTTCCCCAACCTTGACGTTCTCTACTTTTTCGACTGTTACCTGATATGTACGATCATTCAACAGCGTCAGCATGCTTGTTCTGTCCTTATCATCTCAGCAGACGGATTAATCGATTGTCACTTGCACCGTATTGTCCGGGTTCACCACTGACATCACTTCCGCAGCGGATCCCTTGATGTGGAATCTGCAGGCATTCTCTGCCAACTGCAAACGCTCAGAGTCCGTCTGCAGAGCAATACAGATGCGGAAATCGCCAAATGCGAGCACATTCTTCACCGCAAATTCGGCCGTATGCTTACCGGCTGAAATCTTATCGTCCTCGAAGCCAAACGGCATGGAAAGCACGGGAACATTGCGGCCATCAAACACATCGATGAACAGCTGGTTCGCAGGAACCGGACGATCGCATTCGAAGTCAACATTCATGGTGAAGTCCTCGCGCGTATCCAGGAATTTCTGCGTCTCGCCATCGACGGCAACGTTTACGGCATTCACGGTCACGGCATTGCGAATAGCCGCTTCCTTTTGCCGTGCCTCCACTACTTCGCGCGGGGGAAGGAACGAATCCGAGTAAGCATCGGCAATCTCGTCAGGGTCGCCGATCTTCGCAATATAGCCGTCCTGAATGAGCATTGCCCGATCGCAATACCTGCGCACATCCGGCATGGAGTGGGTGACCAGAATAACCGTCTTCTTGTTGCGCTTCGCCTCAAAGAAATAGTTCTGGCACTTCTTCTGGAAAGCTTCATCGCCCACGGCAAGCACCTCATCAAGAACGAGGATGTCGCCCTGCGATTTAATTGCCACAGAGAATGCCAGACGCACTTGCATACCGCTGGAGTAGTTCTTCAGCTTCTGTTCCATGAAGTCGCCGAGTTCGGCGAACTCCACGATGTCGTCATACATGGCATCAATCTCGTCGTTGGAGAAACCAAGCATGGCACCATTGAGATATACGTTCTCGCGGCCAGTCAGTTCAGGATTGAATCCAACACCCAACTCAATAAAGGGCACGAGTTTGCCGTCCACCTCGATTGTGCCTGTATTCGGCGTGTAAATCTGGGAAATCAGTTTCAGCAGAGTGGATTTACCAGAGCCGTTCTTACCGACAATGCCGAAAAACTCACCTTGTTTGATATCAAAGGTGATGTCTTTCAGCACTTCCTGCGTACGGTACCCGCGAATGCCACGGAGCCAATTGAACAGCATGTTCTTCAGGCTGCCAGCACGTTCAACCGGAAGTTTGAAGTTCTTGGATACGTGCTCCACCTTGAGCGCCACCGGTCGGTCAGCGTTCTTCTGCTCCATCGCTTTGTCCATCTTGTTCATCGTCACACCAACTCCGCGAAGTACTGGGATTTAACGGTGAAATACTTCAAACCACCCAAGAAGATCAGTACAGAAAGAATAATCGGCCAGCACTGCAGGAATGGGTTATCCACCCACTGCCAAATGGTCTGATTTGCAGGGCTAATCATCACATGACGCGCATCCTGAACGATTTGCGCCACTGGGTTGAGAATCAGATCGAGCCGGGCAAATATCGGACCATATTCGCCCGCCTTTGAAGTGATAAGGGAAATAGGGTAGATAATAGGCGTGGCATAGAATCCAGCCTGCATTACCACTTCCCAGATGGGGTTCAAGTCACGCAGATTGACATACACGGCACTGAGGAAGAAAGCGATTCCCAACGACAGCATATACAACTCAAGCACCAGAGGAACCATCAGCAACCACGACCAGGTAAGACTGACGCCGTTAATCAGAGCAAATACCACCACCACAACAAAGTTGATGCCGAAGTTAATCATGGCGCTCATGGATGAGGCAATGACAATCACATACTTCGAGAAGTGAATCTTGCGCAGCAGATCACCATGCCCCACAATCGACATCATGCCGCCGGTAGTGGTTTCGTTGAAGAAATTCCACATGATGATGCCCAGCAAAAGCGCCACGGAGAAGTGAGGCACATCAGCACCGAACTTCAGGAACCGGACGAACACGAGATACATGATGGTGAACAGCATCAGTGGCTTGAGCACAGACCAGATGTATCCCAAGAAGGACTGCTGGTAACGAAGTTTGAAGTCGGTGCTAACCATCGCCTTCAGTAATAGGCGGTTCTTCCTGGTGAAGATTTCCGTGATGTTCAAAATTGCTCCTCAAATACAACAAACCCGCATATTTTATCAGCGCGGACTAACAATCTATGCGGGTTTTCAGTGAAGGTCTATCGATCCATCGGTTTGACGATGAACTTATTATCCGCCACATCCTTCAGATGCTTGCCATACGGGCTCTTGCCATACTTCACAGCGGCCTCCATCAGCTCATCACGAGTAATCCAACCGTTCTCAAAAGCGATTTCTTCGGCAACGGCGATCGGCAGGCCCTGAGCACGCTGCACGGTGCGCACGAATTCGCCTGCCTCATACAGGGAGTCCATGGTGCCGGTATCCAGCCAGGCATAGCCGCGGCCAAGCGTCTGCACATTGAGGGTGCCGTCTTCCAAATACATCTTGTTCAGATCGGTAATCTCCAGCTCGCCACGGGGGGACGGCCTGACCTGCTTGGCGAACTCGGTGACGCGTTCGTCGTAGAAGTACAGGCCGGTCACCGCATAGTTGCTGGCCGGGTGCTCCGGCTTCTCAACGATGGAGATGGCCTTCTTGTTCTCATCGAATTCGACCACGCCGTATCGCTCAGGATCGTCGACGTAGTAGCCGAACACTGTGGCACCATGTTCCACCGTGGCGGCCTTGCGCAGTGTCCTGCCCAAACCGTTGCCGTAGAAGATGTTGTCGCCGAGCACCAGCGCGCACGGCTCACCATCGATGAACTCCTCGCCGAGGATGAATGCCTGGGCCAGGCCATCCGGGGAAGGCTGCACCTTGTAAGAGAAGCTCACGCCATACTGGGAGCCGTCTCCCAACAAACGCTCGAAGTTCGGCAGATCCTTCGGCGTGGAGATGATCAGAATGTCACGGATGCCCGCCATCATCAGCACGCTCAACGGGTAGTAGATCATCGGCTTGTCATACACGGGAAGCAGCTGCTTCGAGGTCACCGTGGTCAGAGGGTACAGTCTCGTGCCCGAACCTCCAGCGAGAATGATGCCTTTCATGAAAAACCTGCTTTCCACAACGTTTTACTCATTATTCGTCTACAAACATATTCAGCTTAGCTAACTCTTATTCAAAATGAAAAACCACGCAGAGAGCCTGCGCGGTTTTATCACTTGAAGTCAACTGTTATGAACAGCTATCAGCCGAGTTCCTTCTGCACGTAGGTCTTGAGGGTCTCTTCCCAGTCAGCGGGCGCGTATCCGGCTTCACCGATCTTGGCAAGATCCAGTGCGGAGTTGACCGGACGCGGAGATACCGGGTTGGTCGCGTTCGCGAAGTACTCGGCGGTGCTGATGGGCTTGACCTTGCTGCCGTTGCCGTTCGTCAGGTCGAACACCTCGGCCGCGATATCAGCCCAGGACTTCACGGCGCCGGAACCGGTCAGGTTGTAGGTGCCGTAGGGGGCGTGGCTGTCAAGCAGGTGGAAGATCGCCTCGGCCATGTCGCGGGTGAAGGTCAGGCGACCGTACTGGTCGTCCACCACGGTGACCTGATTCAGCTTGTCGGCCGGGTCGGCGACCTTGTTGGACAGCATCATCATGGTCTTCACGAAGTTGCGCCCCTCGCCGATCACCCAGCTGGAACGCAGGATGTAATGCTCGGGTGCGTTGGCCACGGCGATGTCGCCCGCAGCCTTGGTCTGGCCGTACACGCCAAGCGGGGCGAACGCCTCCGTCTCCGTGTGTTCCTTGGCGGTGCCGTCGAACACATAATCCGAACTCACGTGCACGAGGGTGATGTGGTGGTCCTTGGCCACCTTGGCCAGCAGAGCCGGACCCTGGGCATTCGCCTTCCACGCGATCGGACGGCCTTCAGCGGTCTCGGCCTTGTCGACGGCCGTGTAGGCACCGGCGTTGATGATCGTGCCGTACAGGCTCCAATCGTATGCCTCGTATGCCTTCGGGTCGGAGAAGTCGAACTCGTCGATGTCCGTGTACTCGAAGCCCTCCAGACCATGCGCTTCCGCGTAGGCGCGAATCGCGTGGCCCAGCTGGCCGTTGCAGCCCGTCACCAGGGTGCGCTTGGGAGCCATGGGCTTGGCGTCCTTGAGCATCGGATGGTGCAGATCGGCCTCGCTGCGTTCGGACTCCTCCAGCGGAATCGGCCACTGGATGTTCAGTTCCGGATCCGCAAGGTTCACGAACGTGTAGGTTTTCTTCTGTTCGAGCGACCAGTGCGCGTTCACCAGATACGTGTACACCGTGCCGTCCTGCAGTGCCTGGAAGCTGTTGCCCACGCCGCGAGGCACGTAGATTGCCTTGGACGGATCCAAACGGGTCGTGTACACCTGGCCGAAGCTCTCGCCCGGGCGCAGGTCAACCCATGCGCCGAAGATCTCGCCGGCCGCGATGCTGATGTACTTGTCCCACGGCTCCGCGTGAATGCCACGGGTGACGCCCTTGGTGGCGTTGTAGCTGATGTTGTTCTGCACCGGGCCGAAGTCCGGCAGACCCAGCCCCATCATCTTGGCGCGCTGCCAGTTTTCCTTGAACCAGCCACGGTTGTCGCCATGCACCGGCAGGTCGAACACCAGAAGGCCCGGGATGTTCGTCTTCTCGACCTTCAGTTCCTTCTCGAATTCAAATGCCATGATCGGATCACTGTCCCTGCTGCTTGTACTTGGCTTCGGTGGCGGCCTTGGCCGGCTCCCACCAGGCACGGTTGTCCGTGTACCACTTGATGGTCTGCTCCAGGCCCTTCTGGAAGTCCGTGTGCGTCGGCTTCCAGCCGAGCTCGGTCCGCAGCTTGGTGGAGTCGATCGCGTAGCGGCGGTCGTGGCCGGGACGGTCCTTCACCCAGTCGAACGCGTCCGGGCTCTTGCCCATCACGGTCAGGATGTCGCGCAGCACCGTGATATTGTTGCGTTCCCCGTCCGCGCCGATCAGATACGTCTCGCCCAGACGGCCCTTGGTCAGGATGGTCCACACGCCGGTGGAGTGGTCGTCCGTATGGATCCAGTCGCGCACGTTCTCCCCGTTGCCGTACAGCTTCGGGCGCAGGCCCTCAAGGATGTTCGTGATCTGGCGCGGGATGAACTTCTCCACATGCTGGAAGGGGCCGTAGTTGTTCGAGCAGTTGCTGATCGTGGCGCGGATGCCGAACGTGCGGTGCCATGCGCGCACCAGCAGGTCGGAGCTCGCCTTCGTCGAGCTGTACGGGCTGGACGGATGGTACGGGGTCCGCTCCGTGAACTTGGCCGGATCGTCCAAAGCCAGGTCGCCGTACACCTCGTCCGTGCTCACGTGGTGGTAGCGCACGTCGTACTTGCGGGCCGCCTCCAACAGGCGGAACGTGCCCTCCACGTTCGTCTTCAGGAACGGCTCCGGGTTCGCGATCGAGTTGTCGTTGTGGGATTCCGCGGCGTAGTGCACGATCGCGTCATGACCCGGCACGATCTTGTCGAGCAGCTCGGCGTCGCAGATGTTGCCGTGCACGAACTCCACACGGTCGCCCAGGATGCCCCTGATGTTCTCCAGGTTGCCCGCATACGTCAACGCGTCCAAAACCGTCACATGCACGTCCGGATGGTTGTTGTACACGTAATGGACGAAATTCGAACCGATGAAACCACAGCCACCGGTCACAATGATGTTATGGGGAGTAAACAGTTCTTCAGCCATAACCTACAGCATACCGTCAGGTATACCGAGACGGCGAGAAAAGACATTGTTACTGGTGCTGAACAATCCGATATGGGGTTCGCCCATTAATCGTTTCGCCAATGCGCTCGAACGAATACCCATTGAACTGCATCGCATCCAGTTTCTGCGGAGAAAGCACATTGCTCACACCTAGCTTGCGCAATTGCTCCGGCGTGACATGCACGGTAAACGAATCAGGCGCGACTAATGTGAACACATCGGCCGACTCCTGTTCCACGACGTTCACAGAAACAAATGCATACCGATTGTAGATTTCTTCCCATTGTCCATTGGGATCAAGCTTCTTCCATGTGGCAAGATCAGGAGTGACTTCCAACGCATTCAATGTGTTTATTCCATTTGCCACTGCAAGATTCGCCAGCTGAGAGCCGAATGCATCATCTATTGCCCACATTCCTGGATTCTCAGATTGCAGCGACTGCACTTGTTGTATCAGCGGCTGCTTAGTCACGGGCGCACTCCCATACTGCACAGGATTCACAGACAAACCTGATACCAACAGCCCAACGGACACAATTGGCGCCACAACTGTGCGAGCAATTACGCCGTTATTCAGAACAGCGAAACTGAGCAAACCCGCTATGGCAAAACACACCACGACCAGCAGCCGCCCAATGTACGAGAGATACATCGCATGATTAGCCCATGCCAATATCGCGGCAAACACAAAAGTCACCAGTAATGACTGCTTCCAAGAAAGTTCGCCATCGATAATGGCCGCCGCACGCACCAACACTGCGATATTCGCAACGCCCAAAACCACCACGCATCGGCCGCTAGTCACAGAAGTCAACATCATTATCTTAGAAAGCCAAAGCGGCATACCCACGCAGGCAAATACTGAGAACAACGTTATGACTGTAATAAGCCAGGCACTAAGCACATCCACTTTTTTGCGCTTTATCATGCCGAATACGGCAAGAATTATTCCGAGCGGGAATAGATCTACGAAACGTGATGCCTCAACCATATTTGTTGTTACAGAGTCAACGGCATAATCCTTGAACGGGAAAAAGAGAGTGCCCACGGATGATATCAGCGACAGAGGGGGCAGCCCTCCTCCGATGGATTGCCTTGCGCCCGGATATGCCGTGTGCAGCATGGATTGAATTGTGCCCCACGAAGTCACCACTGCAGAGCCAAGAATCACACAGAATAAGGCAATTTCGCCCACAAAAATCAGGGCGTCTTTCTGTGAAATTCGAATATGTCCCCAATGCCGTATGACAATACAAAGAATCAGCACCGCAAGAAGATAACCCAGAGAGATTTGCCATGCGGGATACAAGGTCAGTGCAAACATCCCGGCGCATATCAGAATCACTGCGGCATATGCGGCCCTATGGCCAGACTCGGTATCGCCAAGATATCGATCAAAGCACACGATGGACACGAATATTGCGATAAGCATCTCAGGCAGTGCGTTGACTGCGAACCACCATTGCACCAACGGGGCACATGCAATGAGGATTGCACCAACGAACGCTACACCCTTGTGTTTCTCCTGCCGGCGATCATTGCTGATGCAGAGGAAGAACTCATATGCGGCCAAGAAAAGTACCACTAGGCGCGCAGACCAATAAAAAGCAAGTCCTCGGCTACTGCCGAAGAGGATATACCCCCAATGGAACGGCCTAAACAACTCGGCAAGAGCCAGCACAGGTGCATCCTTGACGATGAACATGTCCGCCGGTTTATTGCCAAACAAATCATTAAAGTAGCTATACCCGGAGTAGCTTTGCGAAAAAGCCAGAGGAGTGCCCACCACATATTCGTCGGTTCGTATTATGCGAGGGGTTCCCCATACCACGTCCGTAGACATGTCATGTCCCAGCCAGTAATTCCACATGCCTATGGATGAGCCGCTAATATTCAACAGCACGCAAGCCGCTATGACACTTGCTCCGAGTATGAAGCGATGGCGGTGCATCCACATACCCACCGGCTTCACGCCAAAAGCAATCATGGCGCCAATCACCAGCAGAGGCATCAATATCAGCAGGAACCGGATGCACAGCACCGGAACAGACTCCGTTGAAGCAACAGGAGCCAGCCGAAACAGACGTTCGCGAATGCTTGGATACGCCGACATAACCATGCTTGACGCCACTGCTGCGCATATGAATACCGCTATCAGGCGGATAAGAAAACCTCGGGCAGCAAGAGGTGATGGCTTAGAGTAACGCGTCCCTTGCAGTCGCTTTGTTGCCAAAATACTTCCTTAAGTGTCGCACACGGGTACTGGCCAACAAGTATAGTAACCACCATGTTCGAGAATAATCAGCCTTCCGTTGCGGTGCTTCTTCCTTGTTTTAACGAGGAGGTCACGATCGGCAAGGTGGTGCGCGACTTCAAGGCCGCGCTGCCGGATGCTACGGTCTACGTGTACGACAACAACTCCACCGACCGCACCGCCGAGATCGCCGCAGCCGAGGGCGCCACCGTTCGCCGCGAGCCCCGCCAGGGCAAGGGCAACGTGATCCGGGCCATGTTCGAGGACATCGACGCGGACGTGTACGTCATGGCCGACGGCGACGACACCTACCCGGCCGACGCGGCACCCGCCATGGTGTCCAAGGTGCTCGACGGCTACGACATGGTCATCGGCGACCGGCTCTCCTCCACCTACTTCCAAGAGAACAAGCGGCCCTTCCACAACTTCGGCAACCGGCTGGTGCGCGGTTCCATCAACGGCCTGTTCAATGCGCATGTCACCGACATCATGACCGGATACCGGGCGTTCAGCTTCACGTTCGTCAAGACCTATCCCGTGCTCTCGCGCGGTTTCGAAGTCGAGACCGAGATGACCATCCACTCGCTGAACAACAACCTACGGCTCTACGAGATGCCCATCCAGTACCGGGACCGGCCCGCCGGATCGGTATCCAAGCTCGACACCGTGGGCGACGGCATCAAGGTCATGAGCACCATATTCCGCATGATCCGCGAATACAAACCGCTGCCCTTCTTCGGCACCATCGGCCTTCTCATCGGCATCGTCGGCATCGCGCTCTGTGGAGGGGTGACCTACGAATTCGCCACGACCGGATTCGTGGCCCACTTCCCCACGCTCATCGGCGCCATCATGCTCGTCATTGTCGGTCTGCTGCTATTTATTACTGGGATAATCCTTGACGTCATCGCGAAGAACAATCGCAAGACCTTCATCATTGACACCAATCAGTTTGCATACCTCAAGCGTCACTGAGTAACAATGCAGCGAAAATAGTAATCCTGTTCAGGAATAATCAGCTCCGCCAGGCGATGCCCTCTTTTGTCCATCCCTGTGAGCCGCGAATATTATATTCGTTGCGATTTGATGTATAGAAGTGTTCGTAGTTGGATCCGTTATACAAACGGTAAACAGCTGTACCCCCATTAGGGTTGCTGTACCAAGCGACACCTTCATATATCCATCCGCGTTGCTTGCTGAGCACATTCCTCTCATGCTGAGAAAGAGTGAAAACGTGCTGTTTAATACCCGGATGATAGAGACGGTACACAGGCTGTCCGGAAGTAGGGGTCTTGAACATGATTCCCCCATACACCCATCCACGCTGGTTCACGAGCACTGACATTTCATGCGCGTCAGCAGTGTAGTGATGCACACGAATACCAGGATGATACAAACGGTATACAGATCCAGTAGCCCCAACCGGAGCGGTTGAAGTCTTATTGCCGAACGCACTCAGATCCACGGTGCCGCTAATGCCATTCACACGGCCCTTGCTGGTGTACTGCCAACCGCAATCATTGGTGGGGAATGCAGTGTACCCCATTGAAGAACCGTACTGCGCTACCCAGCGGGTCTTGGAGTGAATATTGCTGCTGTTGAGTTCTTTGTTCAAATAAGAGGTGTACGAGTATACGGCAAGATTGGTGTATCCAGCAGACTTCAACTTGCTGTACCAAGCATTGACGATACCGTTGTACATTCCAGGATTGTTCGGTACCTCATGGCCTGCCCATGCCCACTTTTCCAAGTCGTAATACACCGGATAGCCCAAATCGCTTGAGCTCACACCGGCTTTCTGCAGCAGGTTCACTAAACTGGAACCCTCAGCAGCACCGGTATTGGCGTCATAAGCGTACGAATAGAGGTATACGCCAAACGGAATACCCAAACGCCTGCACTCGCTGATATTGCGCAGTGCCTGATTATCGAAGCCGTTGTCCCATCCGTAAGCAATGTGGATGATTGCGCCTTCTACTCCCGAGTTCTTCACAGCTTGCCAGTCGATAGTACCTTGCCATGCAGAAACGTCAATCACGCCCTTGGCCTGCTGAACGAACAGGCTATTCGATGCATCAAAAAACGCTGCGGTACCGTTGTAGGAACCCCAGTGAGCGCCATATTCATTGTTCTGCAGTGCAGCAAGTCGCACAGAGCCCTCAGCAGTGGCCTTGGCCGTGCCACTCGTAGCGGCTGAACTGTCTGAAGTGTTACCAGAGTCAGGAACATCGCCGGAATTGGCGGCTTCATCTGAGTCAAAAGTTTCGCCGGAATTGAAAGCATTACCTGAATCCGACGGTGCTGGAGAATCAGACTGATTGGACTGGTCAGGCTGACTGGGCTGGTCAGATTTGCTCGAATCATTAGGCCGGGTCTGCTCGAGCTGAGTATCAGGCGTGTCTGGGGCGGTCTGCGCATCAGCCGCTCCCGCATTCGCGTCGCCGCCGTTGGCCGCAACCTTCTGTTTGACCTCATCGGCTTACACCGGAATAAACGATTCACCGTCAGTCTTGGCAAGCGGATCAGGCTGAGAATCCTGCGTACCCACAAGCGCAGGATCAGTCACGGTCTCACCGGTGGTGATGTTCTTCAGTTCGCCGTCGGCGGTAACGGCATGATCTTCGGAGACCACAGTTGCATCGTCAGGAATCGCAGCAGAAACCTGATCCGGCAAGGCAGCGTCCGGGTTATCCGGCATGGCATCAGCAGCGGTGTCATCGGAGACTGTCTGTGTCTTGAACGGATCCGTCGACGCATTTGCACGCGCGTCCACGCTCACATCGCTCAATGCACTAGCCGGTGCTGCGCACACCGCACTTACCAGCGTCATTGACGCAAGTACCGCAACCGCACTCCTCATTCTCTTCGCTGACATCAGCGTCCCTTACCGTTTCTTATTTTCGCACCGAGTATTTAGACATTCATACTAGCAATGCTCTATTTGCGTCCAGCAAGCACTTCGCTTGCCCGCACACCACAATCAAGTCGCCACCATACCCGGCACGTTACATAAAACAGAACCAGTGACCTTGTCTCAACAAATTGCACGCAACTTTTCCCGCAATCGTTACGATTCGAGCGTGGCAAGCAAAGCACGGTGAGCCAGAACCTGAGGTTTGCCATGCAAGCTGTCAATAGTGTTAAGGTATTAGTAGGTCACACCGCAGTAGGTCACTTCGATGTATCGGTTGTTCATACCGATGAACTGGCCAGTCACAGAACTGCGGATTGCTCCGGTCTCAGGATCGATGATGCCGCCGGTCTGGGCGTCAATCAGGGTACCGTCAGCCTGGGTGATCACGCCGATCTTTTCGTTGTAGGTGGAACTGTCGGTGACAGTTCCATCAGCGGTAGCGCCGTCAGCAGTGGTGCCATCAGCGGTCGTACCGTCCGTAGTGGTAGTGCCATCAACGGTGGCCGCTGTCTCGGCCTTATCCACCAGCGGCTGCCCCTTGCGCAACTTCTCCCACACGGCATCTGCACCGTCGGCCAGCTGGCTGCGGTTGGGATCTTCCACCCACGGGGTAATCGGAATCGTCATGGAATAAAGGTTATCCATGCTGAAGTTCTTCAAGCTAGTAGCCAGACCAGCCAATGTACCAACATTGGCCAGGCCTTCGCTCATCTGCACCGAGTCCAGCGCCGACTTTGCCAGCTGATACAGCTCGCTCGTCTGTGTGAAGTAATTCTTAGACAGTGCCGTTTTCACCAGCTGCCTGATCAGATACTGCTGTCTCGTGGTACGCATGGTGTCCGAACCGTCCGTACCCGTGCCGTGGCGCATACGTGCATACTGCGTCGCCAAGCCACCGTCCAGGTGCTGCATGCCCGGAGAAAGATTCAATCCGGTGTAGACATCCGTCATCTGCGTAGGGATGCAGATATCCACACCTCCGATGGCGTTAATCATGTTGACCAGCCCACCAAAATCAACCACCATGAAGTTCTGGATATCCAAGCCGCTCAGGTGGTTCACCTCATTCAGGGTGCAGCTGGCGGCCGAGGCCACGTCGCCACCCTGCGAGTAGCCATTGGCAAAGATGGAGTTGAACATTACCGACGACTGCGCGGCGATCTCGCCGTTAGTGGTCTGGCAACCCGGCGTGGAGACCATGAGATCGCGCGGTATCGACACCAGATTCATGCTCTTACGGTCCGCGGCGATCTGCAGAATCATCGTGGTATCGGAATTATGCAGATTCTCGACATCGCTGCCGCTACCGCCGATTACGGCATTACCCGCACCATCACGCGTATCCTGACCAATCAACAGAATGTTGATTACCTTATTGGCATACGGATCCACCGGTGAGTCATCTACTTTCTTGGCACCCTTCTGCTGGATGACCTGCACCTTCTGGCTGCTGACCGCGCCAGACACATCGGCCCAAGTGGCAGCGGCGAACGTTCCCACAAACACCAGCACGGCAATAACAGCCATGGACACGGCTGCAGCGGCCTTGCGGCTCGTCCGGTATGCCATGATGTGATGGGGGCCGCGCACCTTCTGCCAACCAAAATTGGGCAGATTGTTCTGTGCGTGCCGGTTCGCCATATCCTTTGCCTCCCTGTTTCGCAAGACGGATGCATCAGGCATGTGCTGCAACCGTCCAAGACGAGCTATGCTCTTGCCGATATCGAGGCCGTTCCGCACTGCGCGGCAACCTCACAAGAGCACGTCGACTCTGCGAATAATAGGTGTTATACGTCGTGGGTAAGTGTAACAGAATGCGATGAACCTATTCCTGATACGACGAATCGCAACAGAATTTCCATGTTCCGCGCGATTATGCGCAGTTTTTTGCGTCGCTTTTGCCCACATTGACCATATTTGTTCCCAGCACATTCCCAGACTTCATTGAGGGGTATAACAGTATTGCGCAAGAAAACGGTCACGAAGCGCAACAATAGTAGAGCCGTATTGATTTGTTCGGCTTAGGAGAACGGGAGAGGTACACATGTTCGTCCTCAGCAACGCCTGGCGGGCTTTGATGCGTTCCAAGGGACGCACCACCCTAACCGCGTTCATCACTCTGGCAGTCACGTTCGGCACGGTTGCCGGACTGGCCATTGTGCAGGAAAACACCACCGCACACACCACCACATACAATTCGCAGAAAGCCAATATGGCGATTCGCCCGAGCGCGGCCACCTGGAAGAAGGTCTCCGCCACCGACTCGGCCACCACCAAGCATTACATGACCTGGTCGTCGTACACCGATTACGCCTCGGCTATTCAGACCGCCGGTACCACGCTCGACTTCACCGTTACCGGAACAGTGCCCGCCCGCGTGAGTGGTGATTTGAAAGCGCTCGATGGCGGCTCGCTCGGCTCCGCTTCCGACGATAAGACCGGCGGCCAGCTGGTTTGGCGCGCATTCTGGACCAAGGACGCGGCCAAAGCAAGCGATCTTGGCACCTTTGAAATCGTGGACGGCAAGGGCCTGAGCTATAACAACAAATCCGCCAACCCAGACACCACCGGCGCATTGGTCTCTGAAGCGTTTGCCAAGGCCAATAATCTTAAGGTGGGCGATACGTTCAAGGTAGCCACTGCCATCAGCGCATCAGACACCGCAGAGCTCAAGGTGCGCGGCATCTACAAGTACACCTCCGAATCCACCGTGGACAACCCGGTGGTTGCCGCCCGCAATCGCGAGAACGCGATCTTCACGAACTACCAGACCTTCTCCAAGGCCGGACTCGACCCGCAGTACAGCAATGAAACCGCCTCCGGGTGGGAGCTGCCTGACCTGAACGTGGTGTTCAACGTCACGGATTCTGCTACATATGATTCTCTGCTGAAAACGCTGAAGAAAGCCAAGCTGCCGGCCAAGGGCTACACCATCTCTTCCCCCTCGCTCGAGGCTTACACCAAGTCGCTTGAGCCGTTGGATACCTTGGCTGCTCGTGCCAAGACCGGCGTGATCGTGCTGCTCACCGTGGGTGGCGTGCTGTTGCTTGCCCTAGTGCTGCTGGCCGTGTGGACGCCGAAGCGCAATGATGAAATCGGCATGGCGCTGGTTTCCGGCGTAACTCGCGGCCGCCTTGGCTGGCAATTCATGCTTGAGGTGTTCTTCGCCACCCTGCCGTTCTATGTGATCGGCCTGGTCGGTGGCGCCTTTGCGGCAAAGCCCATCGGCGCGGCATTGATCTCCGGCCACACTACCGCAGTCACCTCTAGCCTGATTTGGCAGATGGTCTGGGGCGGGCTCGGCGCCATTTTAGCGCTGGCTATTCTTGCGGCCTTGCGACTTGCGTTCTTCAGCGCAGCCAAGCTCTTTGCCGCTGATGGCGACTGGGGCACAGTCAGCGAAATCGAGACCATTGAAGAGGCTGACGACGAGGTTGCCGAACTCGGCAAGGCTGTGACCACTACCACGACTACGACCAACGACGATGCGGAGGCGAAGGCATGAGCGAGAAGAACGAACAGGAACTCAGCAAGGACGAAGCCCTGAAGAACACGGCCGAATCGGCCATGGCATCCAAGGATGCCATCAAGCCCGCTCCGGCCGATTCCATCCAGTTCAGCGTCATCTTTGACGATGCGGATGGTCTCGACCTCGAGGGTGCGGATGACGCCGACGACAATGCCTCCGGTGATATCTACAGCATCATGGCCAGCGCCGAAAGCGCCGCGGATGTCACTGAGGCCTCAGACGCCACCGCCGAGGACAACGCGGGCGCAGAACTCAGCGAGGCAGAAGCGGACGCTCTGGCTTCCGCAGACACCTCCGCCGCAGCGACCAAGCGCAATGCGGACCGCGTCAACGAGACGCTGAACCTGGCTAAATCTGGCGGCAAAGACGAATTGGTCGAACACGCAGCGCCGGCGGCCAAGGCCACCGAATCGACCATGACGCTCGCCTCGCGCATCGATCGCGTGCTCGTGGGCGGCGGCGCGGATGACATCCTGCTCAAGACCTACCCGACCTTTGCGCTGAACAAAGTCACCGTTCCCGGCGCCAAAGGCAAGATCAACGTACTCGACAGCGTGGAATTCGCCTGCTACGTGGGTCACGCCTACGCACTGCTCATCACCGACGACCCTGACTCGGGACTGACCGCAGACACCAAGCGCCGCGCGCTTATGGGCGTGATGAGCGGCCTTGTACAGCCGAAGTCCGGCACGGTGATGAATAAGAGCGCCAACATCGCCGAACTGGAGCCTGTGGATCTGCGTGGTCACCGTCTGGGCATCGTACCGCAGCTGCACGCCGTGCAGCCCGATCTGGACGCCGAGCAGAACGTGCTCTATGCCATGAATACCTCCAACCGTAACTTCCTGAAGCCCAAGCCGGTGATCGCTCGTGAACTGCTGGCCAAGGTCGGCTTCTCGGAGGCGACCAGCGGCGTTGCCGTGAGCAAGCTACCCGTGGTGCAGCAGCGCTTGGTGGCCATTGCCCGCGCCATCAGCACGGAAGCGGAAGTGCTGATTCTCGACGAACCGACTCGCGGCTTGAACGTGGACGACACAGTGACCGTGTTCGCCGCCCTTGCCAAGCTGGCGCATAGCGGCGACCCGAAGCACTGCATCATCGTGCTCACCGCCTCGCGCGAGATCGCCGAAGCCGCAGACCAGATGTTCGAGATCTGATTTCAAGTCGTCGAGAAGGCCTCTGCGATTCGGCAATATCGAATCGCAGGGGCCTTCTCGACTTCAAGGGGCTGATTCGCGCATCTCAGGAAGTCTACTTCCGTTTCGAGGGGCTGGTCATTCAGTCAAACGCATGTAGAAACGGCTTGGCGCAACGCCATTTCGCCATTGTCGGACGTTGCCTACCTAGACACCAGCCCCTCGAAACGCAAGTAGATCTCCGGAGAAGATCGAATCAGCCCCTCGAAACGCAAGTAGACGTCAAACAAGGCCCAAATCTGTTCCCACTGACATCAACGTGGCTTATTCCCGAGCTAATCTAGGGATAATCCTGACCTTACGAAACGAAACTTGACGATCATGACCGGATATATTCCCACACTTGAGCAGATTGACGAGCTGCATCGCAAGATTGCGCCGTCCGAGGCGGCCTATGAGCTGGTTCACACGCATTGCGTGATTGTGGCAACCATCGGATGCCAGATTGTGCGACGGCAGAATGCACTGTTCACGCGTCGTTGCACGCTGCCGAAAGATGCACCCGAGTGGGGAAGCAATCGTCGCACAGAGAATACGGTAGATGCTGCTGTGTCGGCTACGCCCATGCCACCCACTACGGGCGTCACGGGCGGCCAGGTGCCGCCACGCCTACTGGACGAGCATCTGGTGCTCATCGGCGGGCTGCTGCACGATATCGGCACATATCGCGTATTCAAGCATGACGGCTCGGACGGCGAACCGCTCAAATTCAGCAAGAAACGATACATCTTGCACGGACTTAAGGGTTATGAGTATTTGCTCGATGAGGGTGTGGACGAATCCATCGCCCAGTTCTGCCGCAACCATACCGGCGTGGGGCTCACGTGCGAGGACGTGGTGAAGCAGGAGCTTCCTCTGCCCCCGGCCGACTATGTGCCGATGAATCTTGAGCAGGAAGTGGTGATGTACGCCGACAAGTTCCACAGCAAGTCGGTGCCGCCGAAGTTCCTGCAGGTGGAGGCGTATACGGCTCGAGCCGAACGATTTGGCGAGGATAATAAGCGGCGTTGGCTGGATCTGGTGGCCAAATATGGCGTACCGGATATTCCGGTGTTGGCTGAGAAGTACGGGATGCGAGTGATCTGAGCTCCCGCTGGCGGTGGCTGTCAGCGAAGCTGACTGGGGGGCTCGTTTCCACCAATCAGACCACCCTCAGTCTCGCTTCGCGAGCCAGCTCCCGTCAGCGGGAGCCGAGGAACGGTCGAGGAACGGTTCAGATGGAACGCAGACGGTAGGTACCGTTGCGGTTGGACGCGATGATCATCTGATCATTCTCCAGCACGTCCCAGCCTTCCTGCTCATAGCCGGAGGAAGACACCACCACACCGGCCGGATCGCCGTTCTCGTCATTCAGCGCGCGGTAGCGCATCACACGGTAATCGGCGGCCTGCTCGCCGCGGCCATACTCGTCGTAGATCTCCACAATGCGTGGGCTGGTCTTCTCACGGCCGGCAGCGCACAAAGCAATCAGCTGATCCTCGGATTGAATCATGCAGTTGTAGCTGGATTTCGGGTAGGCCTGGCGAAGCTCGCGCACAGCCTGGGCCACGGCCTCATCAAGCGGAAAGCCGAAGCCGACGTATTCCAGAATCACTGCGAAAAAGATGGCGGAGTCGGAGCGTCCGCCAGTGGACAGGAACACGCTGTGATCCACGGGGTAGGAGCGGTTGGTCACGATGTTGCGGCCATTGGCGTCGGAAATATCGCCATTGTGGATAAAGCTCAAACCGTTGGCATAGAACGGGTGCTGGTTCTCCATAATGAGCGGCAGGTTGGAACTGGCCAGACGCAGATGCCAGATGGCACCGCGAGCCGGTTCACTTGCCAGTGAGTCAAACGTGCTGTCAGCGCGCGCGGCGATGGTGGACTTGTAGATTTTCGTGCCGGTTTCCGGAGTGGGCGCGCCACCGTCGCGCACGTATGGCGCCGACGCGGGATCCGCGAGCTGGGCCACACCCCAGCCGTCGTTGTGGATCTCGGACAATTCGCGGAAATCCTCGACATTGCCCTGACCCAACACGGCGTTAAGGCTCAGGTTGAACCCTGCCGTCGCGTATCCCAATAATCTGCACATAGTCAGATAACTTACCCGAGCCATATTTCGACGTGCGGCCACCGTTATAGGCATTCTTTATAGAGCGCGTCAGGCTATACACGGCGGTAACTCAGTTGAAAGGGGTACATTGCGACTTCTGCAGAATGCTAACTGCTTTCAGCAGGGGTACCCGATATGGAAGAGCCCAAGTACAAACGGCAGAATAACGCCATTCATACTTGGGTTCTCAACACTTAGGCACCCCTCTGAAAGCAGTTATTATTCCGCGAGAGGGTTCAAGTACCCCTTTCAACCGAGATACCTACTTTTTCTCCTCTGCCGACATCGCGGCATCGAGTTCTTGGACCAAGCGGCTCAGGCCGGCGGTGGTATCCATGGGATTGGGAACAGCCGCAGGATCGGCCACGCTTCGAGTCGGGGTTGGCGCAGGAACCGTCTTGGTCCCATCCGTGCGCTTCAGACGCGGCGGGCGGCGGGTGGAGACGAATAGCGGCTGCACTTCAATCAACGGGTTGTAGGGCGCCAAGCCGAACCACTTGACCGGAGAACCGGCCACATGGCGAATCGCGTACTTGGCTTGCAGCGAGAGCGCACCACGAGCGGAGACCTTGGATTCCGGCATCAGCGCCTTGTGCACCAGCACGTAACGAACTGTGCCAATATCCGGGTCGGCGTCCACCTTGGGGTAGATCGACTTCTGCTTGGGCAGTTCTCCGGTCTTGGACAGGTCATGCATGATCTGGTGAATATACGCCGGAATGGACTGCGAGACCTTGAACCCCAGGCGGAATCGCACACGGAAGATGTAGTTGGTGCCGAAATTCTCCACCGAGTATTCGCGGGTGAACGGCTCATCGGTGGTCTCCACACTCACTGCCCACCATGCGCGGGCGCGCTTGGGGTGGTCGGCGAAGATGGAGAAGAAGATATCCGTATCGAGTCGCTTGGTCTCCGAATCGGAAGTTAGGTAGACGATGTTGTCCGCAAAGTAGGGGATGCGGAAGTCTCCGTGCAGCTTGTCGAGTGCGGGCAGGAAGTCCTTGGGCCGCATGTGGCGACGCTGCGCACGCTCCAGCTTGGTGCCTTCGTTCCACGTGTACATGACAAACAGAATCGCGATGGTGAGCAGGCAGGTGAACCAACCACCATGCAGGAACTTGGCCATGGAGGCGATGAAGAACATGATCTGGATGGCCAGGAACAGCACGGTGAACACGATGGCGCCCACGCGCTTGCGGTCATACCAGAGATACACGCCGAGCAGCACGGTGGTGGTGATCATGGTGATGGTCAGCGCCAAGCCGTATGCGGCGGAGATGTGCTCCGAATCCTTGAAGATGGCAAGCACGGCCAGAGTGGAGACGCACAGCACGCCGTTGACCACCGGAATGTACAGCTGGCCGCGTGTACGGGCCGGGTAACGCACCTGCAGATGCGGCATCCAGTTGAGGCGGGTGGCCTCGGAAACCATGGTGAATGCGCCGGTGATCAGGGCCTGGGAGGCAATCACGCCGGCCGTGACGGAGAGAATCACCGCCAGATAGCGCACGTTCGGCGTCATCATCTGGAAGAACGGGTTCAGCGACTTCATAGTGTTGAACTGCGGGTTGCGGGCGTTGTTCAGCATCCACGCGCCTTGGCCGAAGTAGTTGAGCACCAGCGCAATCTTGATGAATGGCCAGGTGAAGTAGATGTTGCCACGGCCCACATGACCCATGTCGGAGTAGAGCGCCTCGGCACCGGTGGTGGAGAGGAACACCGTGCCCATCAGTGCGATACCGGCCGCGTTATGCGGGCTGAACAGGAATTTGACGCCGTACACCGGGTTGAGGGCGGCGAACACCGACCAGTCGTTGTTGAGATTCACCACGCCCACAACGGCGAGGAAACTGAACCAGACCAGCACCATCGAGCCGAAGACCTTGCCGATGCTTTCGGTGCCACGAGACTGCACGGAGAACAGAATCACGATGATCACCACGGTGATCATGAGGGTCAGGCTCGGATTCTCGTCAAACAGCTGCTCGAGCGGCGGCAAAGTCTGCAGACCTTCGACTGCGGAGCTGATGGACACGGCCGGTGTGAGCACGGAATCGGCCAGGAAGGCCGCGCCGCCGAGCATGGCGGGAATGGCGAGCCAGGCTCCGTATTTGCGAATCAACGAGTAGAGTGCAAAGATGCCGCCTTCGCCGTTGTTGTCGATGCGCATGGCAATCAGCACATATTTGACGGTGGTAATCAGCGTGATCGACCAGAAGACCAGCGAGAGCATACCGAGCACGGCCTCGCGATCCACGTTGCCGAGGCCGCCTTGCCCGGCAAGGAAGGTCTGCGCGGTGTACAGAGGCGAGGTGCCGATGTCGCCATAGACCACGCCAAGGGCCACGATCGCCATGCCCCACGTGACCTTATCCGGTCCGGATTGCAGGCGAGCCCACCAACGGCCAAGACGGCCTTTGGAAGAGGCGCTGGCGATTTTCTCGGCTTCTCGCGTCTCGGCCTCGCGCTGTTTGGCGATGGCCTCGCGCTCCTCCTTGGTGAGGGTGCGGCGGGAAACCTTGGGAGCGTTAGTGAAGGTGTCGGCCCTCAGCAGGGCTTCTTCTTCCTGCTTAGCCTTGGCATTAGTTTTCTGGGCCTTTTGGGGCTTTGCCGCTTTTTGGGCGCGTTCAGCCTGTTTATCTGACTCAGCCATACGTTCAGTCCTCCATTGAGGCGGAGATCCTCCCCCTCGCTTATGTCAAGCAACATATCGTAGACCTCGTTGGCGATTCTTACAAATTCTGCTCAATTCCAAGTCAACACAGCACCACAAAAGAGGCAAATCAACACGTCATTGCCCACTTCTGCGGCCTGTGCGGCGCATCCCAAGGAATAATGGCAGCGAGCTCGCTCACACCCCGTAGACCACACGGGTGGTGTTGCGGGTGCCGCGGGCCACATCGGCAATGGGCAGGTCAAGCGTATCGGCCATGGCACGCAGTGTGTAAGGAATCATGTAGGGTGCATTGGTGCGGCCACGGTACGGCATAGGCGTGAGGTACGGCGCATCGGTTTCCACCATCGCGTGGTCCAGCCCCACAATGCGCAGCGATTCGCGGATGCCATCGTTGCCCTTATAACTCACTGTGCCGGAGAAGCTCAGGTACCATCCATGCTCGCGCGCAATCTCACCCATCTCGCGGTCGCCGGAGTAGGAGTGGAACACGGTACGCTCGGGAGCGCCGTCGGCCAGCAGAGTCTCGATGACTTCGCGATGAGAGTCACGGTCATGAATCTGCATGGGCAGGTTCAGTTCCTTGGCCAAAGCGATATGCGCGCGGAAAGCCTCACGTTGCAGCTCCTTAGCCCCCTCGCCGGTACGGAACAGGTCCATGCCGGTCTCCCCGATGGCCACCACCTGTTCGGGGTACGTGGTGGCAAGACGATGCACTTCAGCGAGAGCGTCCTCAAAGCTGGTGTCGTGGTACGGCTTGTATTTGAGCGGCAGCCCATCCGGCCCCGGCACACCGCGATGACCGTGGAGCACGGATTCGTTGGGATGTATTGCGAGCGCCGCGTGCACATTACCTGGATGATCGAGGGCCATCTGGACGGCGGTCATCAGGTGCGGCAGCTCGCAACCGCAGTCGATAATACCCCCAATACCGACGGCTTGCGCCTGTGCAAGCAACTGGTCGACGTCGTACACCGGGACTTCGGGCTGCCCTTTTTCCTGTGCCTCGTGGCTCATGGCCCGCGCAAACGGTATGACGGAGGCCACGTGGGTGTGGTTGTCGATGGTCTGGGCGTCTTGCGGCAGCGGTTCAGGTGCCGGTGCCCAGCTACGGTCGCGATGGTGGTGCTTGCTCATAGCTCCCCAGTGTAGGCAGACACCCTACCGCGCCCATCACCACCTCGATGCCCTTCCCGAATATGTACCACTGACGACGTCATAGCGTCACATATTCAGGAAGCAGCCCCACACCTCCCGAATATGTACCACTGACGATCGCTAAACGTCACAAATTCGGGAACATCCCCATCTCCCGAATTCGTACTACTCAGTAACGGCCAGCAGTACAAATTCGGGAGATTTGGGATATGGGGCAGCTACGGGTGGCCGAGCTACTCAGTAGCCCCGGTGGCCACGCGAATCATCGCGTATTGGGACTCGTAGAGGCGGTAGTACGCGCCCTTGGCCTCCAGCAGTTCGGCGTGCGTGCCGTGCTCCACGATCTGGCCGTGGTCGATGTAGAAGATCTGGTCCGCGTTCTCGATGGTGGACAGCCGGTGGGCGATGATGAAGCTCGTGCGACCCTTGAGCAGATGCCGCAAGCCGGCCTGCAACGCCTCCTCGGTGCGGGTGTCGATGTTCGAGGTCGCCTCGTCCAGAATCAGGATGCGCGGGTCGGCGAGCAGCACACGCGCGAACGCGATGAGCTGGCGTTGCCCGGCGGACAGGGTCGAGCCGCGCTCCTCCACCGTGGTGTCGTAGCCATCAGGCAGCTCCATGATGAACTCGTGCGCATGCACGGCCTTCGCCGCCGCCTCGATCTCCTCGTCGGCGGCGTCGAGCTTGCCGTAGCGGATGTTGTCACGTACGTTGCCGGAGAAGATGAACGTGTCCTGCAGCATCACGCCCATCTGCCGGCGCAACGATTCAAGCGTCACGTCGCGCACGTCGTGGCCATCAATGGTCACCGAACCTTCCGACACGTCGTAGAACCGGGACAGCAGGCTCACGATGGTGGTCTTGCCGGCGCCGGTCGGGCCGACCAAGGCGATGGTCTTGCCCGGGGTGACGTGGAAGTCGACCAAGTTCAGGATGTTACGGCCGTCGTCCTCGTACCGGAACACGACGTCGTTGAAATCGACCTTGCCTTGAATGGCGGGCAGCTCGGTGGCACCCGGCTTGTTCGCGATCTCGGGCTTGACGTCCAGCGTCTCGAAGATGCGTTCGAGGTAGGCGGAGCAGGTGACCAGCTGGTTGTAGAAGTTGCCGATGTTGATCACCGGGTTCCAGAAGTTGTTCGCGTAGCCCACGAACGCGATAAGCATACCGGTGGTCACGCTCACGCCGCCGAAGCCGGTGATGCCCACGAAGTAGATGAACGCGATGGTCATCACGGAGATGGTCTGCACGCCCGGCCACATCAGGAATTCAATGTGCTTGGCGGCCATCCAGGCGGTACGTACGTCGTCTTGCTGCTGCTGGAAGGTGTCGAACTGCTCCTTCTCGCGGGCGAAGGTCTGCGTGGTCTTCACGCCGGCGATTGACTCGTGGATGAAGGCGTTCAGATTGCTCTGCTTGTTGGACAGCACCTGATAAGCCTTGCGCTGGAAGTACTGCAGCACACGCACCCAGATGATGAGCACCGGGAACAGTACGAGGCTCCACAATGCCAGCTGCCAGTCGATGGCGAACATGACGATCAGCGTCACGAAGAATGTGAAGATGTCGGAGAACACGTTGATCAGACCCGAGGAGAGCGTGTCCGAAAGGGTGTTCACATAGTTGACCACGCGGATCAGGATCTTGCCGTGCGGGCGCGAGTCAAAGTAGCTGAACGGCAGGGTCTGGATGTGTGTGAACAGATCGCGGCGCATGTCCTTGAGCATGAGCTGGCCCACGCGAGTAATGGCCACCGTGCGGTAGCGCAGCGCGAGTTCGTAGATCACGATCAGGCAGAACAGCCCGCCGGCCAGCATGGCCAGTTTGCCGAGATCCTTGTTCGGAATCGCGTCGTCAATCATAATCTTGGTCAGGTACGGGACGCTGACCACGATGCAGCTCATCGAGACCACGACCGCCAGGATGCGCACAATGCGCGAAATGTACGGTTTGAGATATTTGCCGACGCGAACGATGTCGTGGAGGTTGATGGACTCCTCCAGCTCCTCGTCCTCGCGGAATGTATTGCGTTGTGCCATAAGTCCTCTTCTCAAGCCCCCTCCGGCGAGGGGGCTGTCAGCGAAGCTGCCTGGGGGAGAGATATGTCGCCAAAATCTCTCCCTCCGTCATCGCTTCCTTTATTTATTGCTCACCTATCGGTTCGCCCTCGCCTAAAAACAGCCCACAGGGCTGTTTTCTTCACGGCTCAGCCCTCGTCAGAGGGAGGTTGAACGACGGTTAAAACCCCTGTGCGGCGCCGGACTGGAGTCCGAGCTGCTTGTGGTAGATGCCCCAGTAGCGGCCGTGTGCGGCCACGAGTTCGGCGTGGGTGCCGCGTTCGACGATGCGTCCGTGTTCGAGCACCAGAATCAGGTCGGAATCCTTGACCGACGAGATGCGGTGGGCGATGGTGACGATGGTCTTGCCGCCGTCCATCTCCTTGAGGTGCTTCTGGATTTCCGCCTCGGTCTCCATATCGACGGCCGAGGTCGTATCATCCATAATCAGGATCGACGGATCATCCGCGAGTGCGCGGGCCAGCGACAGGCGCTGTTTCTGCCCGCCGGACAGGCCCACGCCGCGTTCGCCCACGACGGTGTCATAACCCTGCGGCATCGACCTGATGAAATTGTCCGCGCCGGCAATCTGGGCCATTTTCTGGATATATCGGTCGTCGCTATCATCGCTGGCACCAAAGCCGATATTGCCACCGATGGTGTCGGAGAACAGGAAGGTGTCCTGCGCCACGATGCACACCTGCGAGCGCAAGGTGGCCAGCGGCCAGTCGCGTGCGTCGATGCCGTCGATGAGCACATGGCCCACGGTTGGGTCGTAGAAGCGGGAGATGAGGCTGACGAGCGTGGACTTGCCGGCACCGGTCTCGCCGAGGATGCCGAGTTTGGAGCCGGCAGGCACGGTGAAGTCGAGGTCTTTGAGGATCGGGGTTTCCGGGTCGTCCGGGAAGGCGAAACTGACGTGGGCAAAGCGGATGTCGCCTTTGATGCGCAGCGGGCAGGACTTGCGTTCGGCGGACTGCTGGGCACCGGATGTTCCGGAAGCCCCGGGCGCTCCGGTAGCACCGGTAGCCTCATCATCGCGCTTGACCTGCTCGACGATTGTGACCGCCTGCTTGACGGCTTCGGCCGCGTCGGGCTTCTCCACGATGAGCGGCTGTTCGGTGAGCAGCTTGCGAATCTTGATACAGCTGGCGTTGAATCGTTGCCAGTCGTTGATGAGCCAGCCGGAGGCACGCACCGGGCCGTCGATCATCCACAGGAAGGAGTTGAAGCTCACTAAGTTGCCAAGGGTCATGTAGCCCTTGATGACCAGGAAGCCGCCGAGGCCGAGCGTGATGAGCTGCAGCGAAAAGCCGAGGCCGTCCAGCCAGGGCATGTACTTGCGCGAGTTGTAGGCTAGGGCCATGTTGCGCTGCATGTAGTCGTCGTTGTGTTCGTCGAACTTTTCGGTTTCGTACGGTTCGCGCACGAATGCCTTGACCACACGGTTGCCCTCGATGTTCTCCTCGACCATGGAGTTGAGGGAGGCCAGCGAGTTGCGGATGGCGAAGAACAACGGGTGGGCGTGCGTGGACAGGCCGCGCGTGAGCACAAAAATGAACGGCGTGACGCAGGCCAGGGCGAGCGCAAGTCGCCAGTCGATGGCAAACATCACACACAGGGCACCGATGAACATGACCACGCAGTCGGCGATCTGGTAGCTCACCCAACTCAGGCAGTGGCGGATCGCGTCGGTGTCGGAAGTCAGGCGGCTCATGATGTCGCCGGTGCGTGTGTGGTTGAAGTACGTGAAGTCGAGCTCGTGCAGCTTCTCGTATTCGTCGGAGACGAGGCGGTAGACCGAGTTCTGGCCGAAACGCTCCATCCACATCTGGTAGCCGTATCGCGCGCCCACGCGGATGATGGTCATGAGGATCATCAGTCCGCACAGACGTGGCAGTTCGTCGGTATGCCCGCCGACGATGACACGGTCCACAATGACGCCGGACAGAATCGGAATGGTCAGGGCCATCGTGTTATTGGCGATGAACAGTAGGAGCGCGCCTGCCACGCGGGGCAGGTCTGGTTTGCAGTATGGCAGCACCCATTTAAGGTTGCTTGCGCTGGTATTGATTCCCGGATCGACGTACATGTGAGGAGATCACCGTTTCTTGGGGATTGTTTGCTTATGGTATGGTGCGGTATGCTCCTGCGCCGCACGCGGCAATCGCTGCCGCCACGATTCACGATCAGCCGTGCTTCGCACTGCGCCTGTCATTGGCCGCACGACCGGAGCTCTCCTTCACCGGTCGAAGCACGTTCGACTTTCGCAAACGCGTACTAGTCTAGACGGCCTGCGTCCAATCGCAACAGCCCACAACTCTGCGTGTTCCCCGCATTAGCAACGCGGCACGGCCCGCTAAGCGCAACATTCCCCGGAATGTGTCGCGGCGCCCCCAAACAGGCCCAATTCGCGAAGCAGTCCCCGGAATGTGTCGCGCGAAACGTTGCGCATGCGGCAATGCACGCTTGAGACCTGTTGCATACCAGTCGACCAAATTATAGAATCATAATTCACGTTTTACGTATTGTGCGACGGAATCGGCATCTCCTGCAACACGTGAGATATGCAAAAGTGCCGCACGCTGAATGGTGATCAGCGTACGGTACTACAGGGAATACGGCACTACACGGATCGCGTGACACGCACGGGTATGCACGGTATACGTGACATGCACGAAATACACGCTATACAGCAAACACACGCAAACCGAGAAGCGACAGCCTACAGGTCAGAACGCCAGCGAGCGTACGTAGGAACCAACTTGCGGGCGGACGGGCACCAACGAGCCGTCCGAATCATAGTCAAGCGGCGCGAAGGGCGGCTTCCATATCGTGGCCACCGACCTCTCTATTCACCACCGCGGCGGCTGGGGTTCGCATGACGGCGCCACCACCACCGATTTCCGCACCTTCTCCGACCCGGTCAAGTGGATTGACCGCAAGAACAGCGTCATCGATTCGACCATGCTGCGAGACGATGACGGCTGGTGGTACCGCGCTTCCAAGGACGCCGAAATCACCATCGAACGCACGCGCAATCCGTACGCCTCCGCCTACGAGGTGCTGCGTACCGACGACGACCAGCAGTGGTCGTACGTGGGGTCGCTGACCGACATTCTCGGCAATGGCCGTTACTCCTGGATGTACCTGGAAGGACCGGGATTGTTCCGCTACAACGATGCCGATGTCAAGACCATCAACGGCCGCAAGATGCGCTTCGGTCTGATGTGCGATCAGTACGCCGAGGCCAAGGGCTAACCTGTCCTTCCGTTCGGCCGACCTGTCCAGCCGCGAGCCCGAGGATTGGGCCGTGGCCGACGACATCGACTTCGACGAGCTCAAGAAGCGCCACGGCGCAATCCTGCCCACCACCACCGCCGAATACGACGCCGTCGAGGCCGCCTTCAAGCTGTAAGCCTTAAGGCTTCGCCACTACAGGCCGGTCGCGGACCATATCCCCAGTCAGCAACCGGCCGAACCATATCTCGCGGCTTCAGTCATCCTTTATCATCAGTATTCGGTAGCGACCCTAAATCAGCTCCGCCATCCGGCTCATAATCACTCGCCAACCACGGGCGGAAGTAGCTCCCGACTATCCACAGTGGGACATTGGTCAGCCAATCCTGCTCCTTGTAATTCCGCATCGACGTACGGTAACCGCAAATCCCGTATTTGTCGCACAGCCACTTCAAGCTACGCTTATGACGCTCGGTACCAGCTTTGGCCTCCAACGGAATGATTGCGCCATTACCTGCAAAGACAAAATCAACTTCTCCCGTACTGTTCGCATTCGACCAGTACATCGGTGTGATGCCGGCGGCCACTAATTGCTGGCAAACATACTGTTCCGTTAACGCACCACGGAATTCGGTCAGCCCGCCATCACCAAGGACCACGCTTGCGGGAGTCAGATCCAGGGCCGCTGCCAGCAGCCCAACATCATGGAGATACAGTTTGAACGCGGAATCATCACGGTATGACGGCAATGGTGCCGCAGGTTTTTCGACGCGATACACCCGCAACGCAAGACCAGAATCGACAATCTGCTGAATCGCGGATTCATATTGCGCCGCCCGAGCGCCACGAGCGATGTGGCCAAAAATAAATTTATGATTCTCACGCGCCAGATGGGACGGAATCGAGGAAAACACCAAACGCATTTTCTCACTATCCACACCGGTTCTGGGATGTTTGGAAAAGTCCATGTCGTAATTGGATAACAATTCTTTCTGTACGGCACGCGCATGCTGATAGCCATCTTCTACAAATGTCTCAACGACTTCGGGCATGCCGCCAACAAAACAGTACTGACGAACCCTTCGCTCTAAACGTTCCGCAAATCCCCCAAGTGTCTCAATACGCTGGTTCCGGATGCGTTCGGCTATCACTCCATCACCGACCGCTTCCAAGAACTCCACAAACGTCATCGGATACATATCGATGGAGGTGACACTGCCAACCGGGAATGACAGGTCTTCGTGCTGAGCCATGCCCAGATAGGAGCCCGCTACAGCGACATGGAGATCCGGCATTTCCTCATGGAGCGCTTTCAACAGAGTCAGTAAATCAGGGATTTCCTGTATCTCGTCGATGCACAGCAGCGTCTTGCCGGGCCGAACGCGAACCCCGTTAAACGCCTCCATGGAATCAAGCAACATGTGCACCGAATCCACACCTGTCAACGCAGCCTTTGCACCGCCATCGAACAAATTGACATAAGAAAATGACTCGAACTTGTCCCGACCCAGCACCTTAAGCACATGAGTCTTGCCTACCTGTCTCGCGCCGCACAGCACTATCGGCTTGTGCTCCGTCGCTTCAGCCCATGCCGACAACCTGGTATATATATCTCGCCTGAACTCCGCCATGCCACCCTCCCTATCGCATAGGACCGTACATCACAAATCACTGTCCTGTCGCTCCATCATACCGCAATACACATTTTTCCTAGGGTTGCAATTCGCGTATTCTACATTTTTCCTAGGGTTGCGATTGTCCAAGATTACATTTTTTCTAGGGTTAGTAATGCAGAATACTGCACTTTTCCCAGGGTTAGTACCCTGACCTTCCCTAATCACACGGTGTTGTAAAGGCGAGCGGGGAAGGCGTCGCGGTATTGGCCGGGGGTGAGTCCGGGGCGGCGCTTAAAGACGCGCATGGAGTATTTTGGGTCGGCGTAGCCCACGTCGTGCGCGAGAGCGTGCGGGATTTTTATACGGATTGTGTTCTTTCTGATCAACCGGCAAAGCAAGCGATGGCGCGCGAAATGCTTGGCGTAATTTGCAATCCTCTAACTTCGACGCTGTGGTGCGGGTTAGGGCAACGAAACATTACAGTAGCAGCAGATGGCAAATGGTTCGTAGCGGATTCATGCACGTCGCTGTCATCAAGTATCCAAGGTTTCGCACTGCCACTCATCGCGCAGACCGTCACGGGCTCACCGGCACAGGCGACGCTGCTGGATTCGATCATGACCCTGATATCGTCGGTATTGCGGCTGCCAGGTGGCGTGGTACAAGATAAGTACGACCGCGAAAAACTTATGATTGCGTTCGGCCTGATTGGTTTCGCACTGTTCGGCATATGCGCGGCCCTAGGATGGGCGGGATTACTCATATACCCGGTGCTGATGGTACTTGCGATATGCCTCGGCATGGGCATGATTGAGACGATTGCGGCCCCGGCGATCACATTTCTGTCCGGCATCGCCATGCAACACTGGGGCTACTCAGTCACGTCCGTGGCTTTGGGCTTGTGCATCGTGGCGGTGACGGGCTCGCGCCAGGCCGGCACTTCCAAGCGCACCATGCGGCGGGTCACGTCTTCCACCTCGCCATGGCCCTTCTCGTCGATGCTCTTGGCGCCGGCGTGGAAGTCGAACTCCTCGACCAAGTGACCCAGACAGTACAGTTCGGGGTCCGGGTGTTGGGTGAGGTTGTACCCACGGCTTCGATCCACTTGGAGAAGTCGGTGTCCTAGAAGACGAAGCCGTGGAACTGTCCGGTTCCGGCGCCTGCGCGGGCAGCAAGGTGGACAAATCGTTGCTGGGGTGGAATCGCGGCAAGTACGCAAAAACCTCCCGTTCGCGCGCGATGTATAAGCGCGCAAACGGGAGGCTTCCCAACCGCAGCATCATATGCAGAAATAAGGAGTGTAAGGCATATGCGGCTGCGGTCACACCCCGCCGGGAACCGCTGCAGGCCGCGTCCGGCATCGAAAGCCATGCAGTCGATGCGTGCGGCCGACCGTTCCCGGCGCGGTGGCCATGTCAGTCAGACATCAGTCAGATGTCAATAGACATCCGATCAGACATCATCACTTCTGCCAGCCGATGTCCTGCGGCAGGTTGCCGGCGAAGCCGGACGGGCCGTAGTTGGCCAGACCCTTCTTCGCACCGAGGTACGAAGCCGGGTTGGAGACCGGGATAGTGCCATACAGCTTGAAGGCTTCCTTCTCGGCGGCGTTCACAGCCTTGGTCTGCTCGTCATAGTCGGAGAGGCTGCCAGCCTTCTTGACGAGCTCGTCGATCTTCTTGCTGCCCACGTAGGAGAAGTTGGACGGGCCGTCGGAGGTGTACAGCTGCGGGGCGGACACCACGAAGGTCATGGCGCTCGGAGCCTGCCAAGCCATCGGCAGCACCTGGTAGTTGCCGGAAGACACGGTGTCGGAGAACTTGGACTCGGCCACGTTCACGACCTTGACCTTGATGCCGGCCTTCTTCATCATCGCCTGGTAGGCGTTGGCGAGGGCCTGCTGGGTGGCGTCGTCACCGAAGAAGGTGAAGGAGATCTCAAGGGTCTTGCCGCCCTTGGCGTAGTAGCCGTCCTTGCCCATCTTGTAGCCGTCGGCCTCAAGGGTCTTCTTGGCGTTGTCCACGTTGTACTTGGCTTCGGCGGGCAGGTTGTTCTCGTAGCCCTTCTGGAACGGCAGCAGCAGCTCGGAGCCCGGCTGCTCGGCCTTCCAGTTCAGGCCCTGGAACTGCACGTTGTTGTAGGTGTTCACGTCGAAGGCCTGGGTGATGGCCTTGCGCACCTGCAGGTCGTCGAGCGGCTTGGACTTGCCGTTGTATTCCAGCACGCGGGTCTTGGTGCTGTAGCCGATGCGCAGCTGGGCGTCCTTGACGGAGCGGATGGCCTTGATGTCATCCTTGGTGGAGGCCTCCACGGCGTCGATCTCGCCGTTCTGGAAGGCGTTGAGGGAGGCGGTGTCGGCCATCTGCTTGTAGACGATCTTGTCCAGCTTCGGCTTGTCGCCCCACCACTTCTCGTTCGGCACGAAGGTGACCTGGGAATCGGAGAAGGAGTCGACCTTGTACGGACCGGCAGCCCACTCGTTGTGCGGGTTCTTGACCCAGCCGGAGGTGAAGGTCTTCGGGTCGGCGGACTTCGGGTTCACCAGAACACTGAAGACTTCCTGCCACGGGTAGTACGGGGTCTTGTAGGTCACCTTGACCTGCTTCGGGTTGTCGCCCTGCTCAACGCTGGCGATACGGTCGAAGCCGTCGGTGCTCGGCGGGTTGTAGTCCGGGTTGGAGCCGTTTTGGGCTTCCCACGTGGCCTTGAAGGCGGTCCAGTCGATGTCGGAGCCGTCGTTCCACTTGGCCTTCGGGTTGATGTCGTACTGCACGACCATCGGGTCCTTGCTCACGAGCTTCATGTCGGTCAGGAAGTCCGGGTTCACCTTAATCGGGGAGCCATTGACCTGGTCGGTCATGAGCAGGCTGGGCTGGTACCAGCTCCACAGCTCGGACATGTAGCCGGTGTTGCCGTCGGAAGACAGGTAGTTCCAGTTCGGGCCGATTTCGACGATGGACAGGGTCAGCGTGCCGCCGTCCTTGACGTTGTCACGGCTCTGGTGGTTGTCGTAACGCTCGGTGACCTTCGGCATGGGCAGGTCGCCGGTGTACGACGAATCGATGCCGGCCGGCGGTTCGGTGGCGCTCGAGGCGTTGCTGGAACCGTTGCCATTGCCCGCGCCGCAGCCGGCAAGCAGCATGGCAAGCGCCGCAGTGGCCGCGGCGAGCGCGGTCAGCTTACGTGTCTTGTTCATTGTTATTTCCTCCTCTATATGGTTCCGACCGTCATGCGAAATGGCATGCAACCTGATGGCCGCTCGGTCGGGAAGTGTCATACGGCCGCAGCGCCGGGCGTTCGCCGCGGCAGCGGGCCTGTTGTTCGGCGCTCAGCTTGGGCATGAGCGGGCAGCGGCCCATGAACGGGCAGCCTTCGAACGTCTCGGTGGGGCTGGGCACCTCGCCCTGCAGCACGATGCGCTGGCGGGTGCGTTCCGCCTTCGGGTCCGGCACCGGCACGGCGCTGATGAGCGCCTGGGTGTACGGGTGCAACGGGTGCTCGAACACGTCTTCGGTGTCGCCGGATTCCACGATGCGGCCCAGGTACATCACCGCCACGCGGCTGGAGATATGGCGCACCACCGACAGGTTATGGGCCACGAACAGGTAGGCCACGCCCAGCTTGTTCTGCAGGTCCTCAAGCAGGTTGATCACGCCGGCCTGGATGGACACGTCCAGTGCGGAGACCGGCTCGTCGAGCAGCACGAGCTTCGGGTTGACCGACAGCGCACGCGCGATGGCGATGCGCTGGCGCTGACCGCCGGAGAACTGCGTGGGGAAGCGGTCCACCTGGTCGGGGTTCAGCTCCACCAGACGCATGAGTTCACCGATGCGTTCGCGGATCTGCTCTTTGGAGTAGTGCTGGACCTTCATCGGCTCGGCCAGGATGTCGTAGATCGGCAGGCGCGGGTCGAGCGAACTCATCGGGTCCTGGAAGACATACTGCACGGCCGAACGCAGCTCGCGGCGCTTCTCGCGCGGAATCTTGTGTTCGAGCTTGGTGCCGAACATCTCGATCTCGCCGTCCTGCGGCTGCTTGAACTCCATGATCTCCATGAGCGTGGTGGACTTGCCCGAGCCGGACTCGCCCACGAGCGCCACGGTCTCGCCTTCGCGCACGTCCAGCGTCACGTCGTCCACGGCCTTGACCTCGCCGATCTTACGGCGCAGGAATCCGCCGGCGGTCAGCGGGAAGGTCTTGCGCATGTGCTTGACGTCGAGCACCATCTTGCGTTCGTCGCGCGGGATGCCGGCGAACTTCGACTTGGCGGCCTCGGCCACCGTGTACACGTCGTGGAAGGTCAGGCCCTTGTCCACGATCTCCTGGGTGCGGTGGCAGGCCACGAACTGGCCCGGGCGGCCCGGCACCGGCTCCATGGCCGGCTCGGTGGTGTGGCATATGTCGGTGGCCAGCGGGCAGCGCGGCGCGAACGGGCAGCCCTTGGGCATGTTGACAAGGTTCATCGGGGAGCCAGGAATCGGCACCAGGCGGCTGTTGCGTTCGCGGTCGGAACGCGGCACGGCACCCAGCAGGCCCATGGTGTACGGCATGGCCGGGTGGTCGAAGATGGAGTCGACGTCCGCCTTCTCGACCGGGCGGCCGGCGTACATGACGACGATGTCGTCGGCCACGCCGGCGATCACGCCCAGATCGTGGGTGATGAAGATGACGGCCGCGCCGGTTTCACGCTGGGCCTTGCGCAGCACTTCGAGCACCTGGGCCTGGATCGTCACGTCCAGTGCGGTGGTCGGTTCGTCGGCGATGATCACGTCCGGGTCGTTGGCAATGGCCATGGCGATCATCACGCGCTGGCGCATGCCGCCGGAGAACTCGTGCGGGAAGGACTTCAGGCGGTCCTCCGGGTCCGGGATGCCGACCAGGTTCATGAGCTCGATGGAGCGGTCGTGAATCTGCTGTTCGGTCATCTTCGGATTGTGGGTGACCAGCGCTTCCTTGATCTGGTCGCCGATGGAGAACACCGGGGTCAGAGCGGAGAGCGGGTCCTGGAAGACCATGGCGATGCCCTTGCCACGGATCTCGCTCATCTCAAGATCGGACTTGCTGAGCAATTCCTCGCCGTGGTAGGTGATGGAGCCCTTGACGCTGGCGTTCTTGTCCAGCAGGCCCATGATGGCCATGGAGGTCACGGACTTGCCGGAGCCGGACTCGCCCACGATGCCGAGGGTCTTGCCGGGGTACAGGTCGAAGTTCATGCCGCGCACCGCGTGCACGGTGCCGGCTTCGGAGGCGAAGCTGACGGTGAGGTCGCGTACTGAAATCACCGGTTCGGATGCCATGCCTTGCGCTCCTGTGGTGTTGGGGTTGGTGTTGGTTGTTACGTTGCTTGCGTTGCGTTCGTCGCTCATGATGCCCGTCTCCCCTCTCACTCGGCCTTGCCGCCAGAACGGGAGTACGGGTCGATGGCGTCACGCAGTCCGTCGCCGATCAGCTGCACGGAGAAGGTCAGGACGACCAGCACCACGGACGGGAAGATCAGCACCCATGGCGAGGTCTGCACCACGGACTGGCCGGCGTTGAGCAGCGTACCGAGCGAGGTGTCGGGCGCCTTGATGCCCAGGCCCAGGAAGCTCAGCGAGGTTTCGCTGTTGACCGCACCGATCACGCCGAGCACGGTGTTGATGACCAGCACCGAACCCAGGTTCGGCACCAGATGACGCACAATGATGGTGAAGGACGGCACACCCATGAACTTCGCCGCGCGGATGTATTCGCGATCGCGCAGGCTCAGGGTCAGCGTGCGCAGCGTACGGGCGTAGCCGATCCAACCGAATGCGGTCAGGCCGATGGCCAGCCACAGCCAGTCGCTGCCGCCGGCCGCCATGCCGACGATCAGGGCGATGAGCAGGAAGGACGGCACGACGAGCAGCATATCCAGCAGCCACATGCCCACGCGCTCGAACCAGCCTTCGAAGAACGCCACGGCCGTGCCCACCAGGGCGGCGATGATCGTGGTGCCGAACGAGCTGAAGATACCGATGGTCAACGAACGGCCGAGGCCGCGGATGATCATCGCGTACATATCCGAGCCACCGACCGTGGTGCCCAGCCAGTGCTGGGCGGACGGCGGCGAGGCGAGGGCGGCGAAATCGGGCTCATCGTAGCTCCACTGGGAGAATTTCGAGCCGAAAATCGCCAAAAGAATCAGCAGAATCAGCACCACCAGACCCACCACGGCCGAGGGGCGGCGCATGAAGCGGCGCACGTACAGCTGCATGCGGCCGGTGCGGTGGAAGTCGTCGGCGCTGGAAGCCTCCTGGGCGTTCCTGGCGTCGGCGGACTGCGGTTCGCTGCCCTGCGGATCGGTGAGTTCCATATCCTGGGCGGCAGCGTCGGAGACCATGTTTTCGTTGTCGTTCATCATGTTAGATCGTCCTTTGCGCGGGGCTCAGCTCAGTCGGATACGCGGGTCAAGCCAGGCGGAGAAGATATCCGCCAGCAGCGCGCCGGACAGCGTGCACACGCCACCGAACGCGGCCACGGCCACGGCACCGTTGATGTCGTTGTTGGCGATGGTCTGGGTGAAGTACATGCCCAGGCCGTTGATGGCGAACACGTTTTCGGTGATCACCGCGCCGGTGAACACGCCGGCGATGGAGAAGGCCACATCCACGGCGGTCGGAATCAGCGAGGTGCGCAGTGCGTGGCGGCGAATGGCCGCGTTGAGCGTCAGGCCCTTGGCGCGGGCGGTGCGTACGTAGTCGGCGTTCATGGTGTCGAGCAGATACGTACGCTGGGTGAGGTGGTAGCCCACCATGCCCGGAATCGTCATCACGATGGTGGGCAGGATCAGGTGCTGCAGATAGTCAAACACCCAAAGCACCGGGTTGGAGCCTTGGTAGGAGTGCAGGCCGGTCACGTAGAACGCGCGGCTGCCCACGATGTTGTTGAAGTTGATGGCCAGCAGCACCACCATCAGGCCCATGACGGCGGCCGGGACCACCAGGAAGAACGTTGCGGTGGTGTTGAGCACGCGGTCCTGCCACTTGTACTGGCGGATGGCCGTGTACACGCCGATGCTCACGCCGAAGAGGATGGAGAGCACGGTGGCGAGCGTCACCAGCTGCAGCGAAGCGGAGATACGGGAGGCGATGGCCGGCGCCACCGGCGACTGGTCCGGGCTCAGGCCCCAGTTCCACTGGGTGAGGATGCCCTTGAGCCAGCGGAAATAGCGGATGACGACCGGCGTCTGGTCGTTGATGTTGGCCAGATCGAGCGACCGGTTAATCGACGCGATCGGCGGATGCGGATTGCGCGACATGTAGTTCGAACGCGGATCCATGAATGCGCTGGCCAGGAAATACGTCATCGATACTGCCACGAACAGCATGATCACGTAGTTCACAATGCGCTTGATGATGTACTTGAACACCCAACCACCTCCCAGATAACTGGGAAAGTGATACCCCCCCCCCGCTCAAAACCACAAATTGAGTTCAATATATGGAATATGGGTATTGACTTTTCCGACTTTTTCCTGTACGGAAAACCGCGAAAACACTTACTGTATATTGGGCAAATATCCGTTTGTTAATTTTGTATTTCCTGAGCCTTTGCTGGACATGCCTTATACTTTCGTGTCAGCAGTCCGCCGGCCCGGATGGTGACAGTCCCCGCCGCCGGCAACGGATTATCCATCAGCATCATCAGCATCAGACAGGGGCATCATGACGACAGACGCCAGCGCACGGGCCATCAAACCCGAACTTCTGCGTACGTACACCGAAGACTTCAACAAGGACCGCGCCAACCTGATCGCGGCGGACGCGGCGGTTTCGGCCGGCGTACTCAAGGCGGCCACCGACTATCGCGGCGTGCGTGCGCTGCCGCGCGACTTCTCCATCGAACTCAAGCAGGGCTCGATCACCAATCAGGAGCGTTCCGGCCGCTGCTGGATGTTCGCCTCCCTGAACACGCTGCGTTACGAACTCATGCATCGCTGGAATCTTGAGGATTTCGAGTTCTCCGAAACCTACCTGTTCTTCTGGGATGCGATGGAGAAGTCGAACACCTACCTGGAGAACGTGCTGCGCACGCTCGACGAAGCGACCGATTCGCGCCTGTTCGAGGCCATCAACTGGGGCCCGTCCGACGACGGCGGCTGGTGGCAAATGTTCGCCGCGCTGGTGAACAAGTACGGTCTGGTGCCCAAGAGCGCCTACCCGGAGTCTGAGAACTCCCGTAATTCCGACGATTTCAAGCAGTACCTCAACTCCAAGCTGCGCGAGTTCGCGGCCGAGTTACGCCGCCGTTCGGCTGCGGGGGCGTCTGAGGATGAGCTGCGCGCGCTGAAGGACGAGTACATGGGCACCGTGTACCGCATCTGCGCCGTGGCGCTCGGCGAGCCGCCGGAGAAGTTCGACTTCTTCGCGCGCACCAAGGATGACGCCGAGGACGATAAGAAGTGCGACGGCAAGGCGTGCAAGTGCGAGGACAAGTCCGACGCCAAGGCGTGCAAGTGCGATAAGAACAAGGACAAGACCGGCAAGGACGAGCGCCCGCAGATCCGCGAGATCGGCATCACCCCGCTTGAGTTCTACAAGAAGTACGTGCCGGTGGACGTCAACGATTTTGTGACGCTGGCCAACGCCCCGCTCAAGAGCCGCCCGTTCAACCGGCGCTATCGCATCCGCTTCAGCGCGAACGTGGCCGAGGCGGGCGATATGGAGTTCGTCAACGTGCCGCTGGACGTGTTCAAGAAGGCCGCGCTTGACCAGCTCACCGCCGGCCATCCGATCTGGTTCGCTTGCGACTGCACGCAGTTCGCCCTGCGCAAGGACGGGTTCTTCGACCAGTCCGTGGTGCGCGTCGACCAGCTGTTCGGCACCGAGTTCACCGGAGACAAGGCTCACGGCCTTGAATACGGCGACAGCCCGAGCAACCACGCCATGACCTTCACCGGCGTGAACCTCGGCGAGGACGGCAAGCCGAACCGCTGGAAGGTGGAGAACAGCTGGGGCAAGGACGCCGGCAAGGACGGCTACTACGTCATGTCCGACGCCTGGTTCGACCGCTACGTCACCGAGCTCATCATCCGCAAGGAATACCTCGACGACGCCACCCGCGCCCTGCTCACCGCCGAACCGGTCGAGCTCGACCCCTGGCAGCCGCTGACCCGCCGCTGCCGCTGACGTTTTCTCTTAGCTCCCGCTGGCGGGAGCATATATTCGAATGCCCCTTCTCTCTGTTCAGAGAGGAGGGGCATTCACGTTTATTTACTGAGCTTTGGCGCCTCGTGCTTGGTGTAGCGGACCACGGCATCGGGAAATCCGGCGTGGATGTAGTCGGACAGCATCCGCAATAGTCGCTCGTCAAAGGTGTTCTGTTCATCGCTGCTGGCGTCGACCAGGATGAAATCCCATGAGTATTCGATGTCGCCGTCGTTGATGATGAGACCGCGGCCGGTGATCTTTGCGGCCAGCAACGCGGCAATCTGTATGGTGCCTCGCTTGACCAAGGCCGATTCCGCTTGAGTCAGGTTGCCCGGAAATGTGACGGTATACATGGTCTTCCCTTCGTTCAATGAACGCAACAGTCCCTCACCATAGGTAGAAGAAAACTCCGCCACAATTCGGGTCTCATCACGCAACCAGCAGTCAAAAAGAAGAAACCCGGCGGAGGGGCCGCCGGGTGAGAGAGAAGAGAGAAGAAGGGTTCAGTTATGGGGTTCGGAAGAACCTCGCCACCGGTATGAACTTCATTCCGTTGACATGTTCTATATAACCGTCTCATTCTTGGGGATTCGATGTGCTTGTCTGGGAAAAGTCTTGGCAAACTGTGACGGGTTTGTAACGCTGCCCGACAACCGGCACAACTATGTCGGGTCTTACGCTCTGGGCATTCTCGTGTCCAAAGCCGAATGACACTATGAGCACAGGGGATACCCCGCATCAAGAGCATGGACGCACAATGTGCCGGTCCTAATCGCACATAATGAAACGGGCCGCACCCCATCGCCACGCAATGCGGCGAAAGGAATGCGGCCCGTCAGCTATGGACTAACGACGTCGAATCACTCGGCGGCGAGCTTGGCCTTCTCGGCGGCCAGACGCTCGGCCTCGGCGGCGCGGCGAGCAGCCAGTGCCTTGTCGAAGCGAGCCAGCTCCTCTTCCACGGCCTCGGTCGGGATCTTGGCGAAGATCGGCGTGGGCTTGGGCACCACGGCACCGACCTCGATCGCCTCGCTCTTCCACGGGTGCACGTTCACACCGAGCTCGTAGTCGCCGGTGATGATCGGGTACGTGAAGCCGGGCTTGTCGAGATCCTCGACTTCCTTGAGCTCGGGCAGCGGCGAGAATGTACCGGTGCCGCCGAGCGCCTCCCACACTTTCTGTGCGGAATGCGGCAGGAACGGTGCGAGCAGATGGTTCGCGTCGGCCACAGCCTGGGCGGCCACGTGCAGCACGGTGCCGAGACGAGCCTGGTCGTCCTTAATCTTCCACGGTTCGGTGGCAGAAATGTACTTGTTGATGTCTCCGACCACGCGCATCGCCTCGGATAGGGCGTGCTTCTGGTGGTGGGTTTCGATGGAGGAGCCGACCACGTCGAACGCGGCGGAAGTCTCTTCCAGAAGGCCACGGTCTTCGTTGGTCATCGAATCCTCGTCCAGCGGCGGAATCTCGCCGAAGTTCTTGTTGATGAGGTTGGCCACGCGGTTGACCAGGTTGCCCCAGGAGGAGGCGAGCTCCTCGTTGTTGTGGCGCACGAACTCGGCCCAGGTAAAGTCGGAATCAGAGGATTCGGGGCCGGCCACGGAAATGTAGTAGCGCACGGCGTCCACGGGGTAGCGGGCGAGGATGTCCTTGACGTAGATCACAATGCCGCGGGAGGAGCTGAACTTCTTGCCTTCCATGGTCATGAACTCGCTGGCCACCACCTGCTCAGGCAGGTTGAGCGGACCCATCGGGCCGGTTTCGCCGCCCTTGGAGCCCTTGCCGTTGTATGCGAGCATTTCGGACGGCCAGATCTGGGAGTGGAAGGTGATGTTGTCCTTGCCCATGAAGTAGTAGGCCGGGCACTTCGGGTCGTTCCACCATTCGCGCCACTTCTCCGGGTCGCCCTGGCGACGGGCCCATTCGATGGAGGCCGACAGGTAGCCGATCACGGCGTCGAACCACACGTACAGCTTCTTGTTCGGGTTGTCGATCCAACCCTTGACCGGCACCGGAATACCCCAGTCGATGTCGCGGGTGATGGCGCGCGGCTTGACTTCCTTGAACAGGCCAAGCGAGAAATTGATGACGTTGGTACGCCAGCCCTTGCGGGTCTCCAGCCAAGCCTTGTTGGCTTCGGCGAGCGCCGGCAGGTCGAGGAAGTAGTGTTCGGTCTGCTCAAAGCGTGGGGTTTCGCCGTTGATCTTGGAAACCGGGTTGATGAGCTCGTCCGGGTCGAGCTCGTTGCCGCAGGCGTCGCACTGGTCGCCGCGCGCGCCTTCGGCATGGCAGATCGGGCACTCGCCCTCGATGTAGCGGTCGGGCAGGGTACGGCCGGTGGAGGGGCTGATGGCCACCTGCTGGGTGCCCTTGTAGATGTAGCCGTTCTCCAAGCACTGCTTGAACATCTCCTGCACCACGTGCTCGTGATTGCCGGTGGTGGTGCGGGTGAACAGGTCGTAGCTCAGGCCGAGGTCGCACAGGTCCTTGGCGATCACACGGTTGTAGCGGTTGGCCAGCTCCTGGGCCGTGAGACCTTCCTTCTCCGCCTCAACGAGAATCGGGGTACCGTGCTCATCGGTGCCGGAGACCATGAGCACATCATTGCCTTTCATGCGCTCGTAACGCGCGTAAACGTCGGAGGGCACACCAAATCCTGCGACATGACCAATATGACGGGGGCCGTTAGCATACGGCCAAGCAACATTCACCAAAACATGACTCATAATGTTTGATTATCCGGCGCGGCGGGGACACGCCGGGCACACGCCGGGCACACGCATAAGCAACGCGCGGAAAGCCCATCGAAATGCCGATGCACAGCACAAAGAGCATGCCTAAACATGTGGATTACCAACCATTGCGCAGCCCCTCAACAAACCGCCCACAGCATCGTCCACAATCTCGGCGCGGCAGTCGGAATTATCCACTTATCCACCGTTTTCGCCTATCCGGTAGCGCCCGAGCGCAAACTATGCGTATGGTCGGGCACATGAATGCACCAAATCGCTCGATGACGAGCACCATAGCCAACGCCGGCACCGCTCGGCACACCACCGTCAGCCCATCAGTGCCGCCCGTGCTGTTCACCAAAGATCTGCCCGGACCGCTCAGCTTAAGCCGGCTGGAAACATTCGGCACCATACGAAAGTTCGACGAATCCGCTGGCTACTGGAACGAACACGCCAGCACACTATATGGCCGCGCGATGATTGTCTCCACGGTCGCCCCGTTCGGAACCGTGGCGTGCGCGCTGACTGCCGCCTGGATATGGCTTGGCGGTCCGGATTTTCCGAGAACCATTGACGTGATTTCCACTTCGCATTTTCGTTCGACTTCCGCAGGCCGCCGCATCCGCGTATTCAGGCGGGTCACGTCGCCAGAGCACATTATTCGACTGGGCAATCTTCCTGTCACCACACCGCAGCGTACAGCCTGTGATCTGGTGATGGGCATGGACGATGCGCCGGACCCGTCCGCCATCAATACGTTGGTATGCCGCTTGATGACCGCATACAGTTTCCGTGCCAGCGAATGCCTGCAAATCATCAAAGAGCACCGGCATCATAAGCATGCCGGTCGCGCACGGATATTTTTTGAATCATTGCAACGGGAGTCCGAACCGGCCTTAGGGCAATGCGCATAATAGGCCGCCATGCTTCCCGGCGACTTGACCGTCTGCATCAAGCGCAGCGGCTACCGCGCGCTTCTGATATTCAATCGCATAGCCCACACGCGAGCGCTGCTGTCAATCATGATGCCCCACCATCGCCGCCAATCGCATTGACCCCATCCGTAGCCTGTTCGCCGGATACGCCAATCGAAGTGCTGTGGCATATCGCCCAGCATGCGCCCGAACTCAGGCGCTGGCTTATTGCCAATCCTCGGGCGGATGCGGCATTGTTGGAATTCATCTCGCAGGCGGGCGGACCAGGAGTGAAGCGGGCGCTGGCGGTGCTACTGGAATCGATGGAGGAGGAATAATGCTGCCGCAAGTCTCATCCCCCGGCAAATTACCGCGGAATCTCAATCATTACAGATGCCATCAATTATCCACGTCAATCGCAAGCGCCAACCAACGGCATCATGTAAATACGCGGATCCTACCCCTTAATCTCCAACACCGCCGCATACACTTGCTTGCGATTGGCCAGCGAACCATCGGCCAACGGATGCTCCTGCACCACCTGCGCGATGGCGTCCTTGATACGCAGGCCATCCTCCAGCGCACGGTCGATAGCCAGCACGGCCATATCTTCCACGCTCAACGTGCTGGGCGCGGCGGCCTCGGCCTCTTCACTGGAAGCGCCGCCGATGACCAATACCATCTCGCCGCGCGGCGGATCGTCAATCACACTCTGGCGAATCTCTCCGATTGGACCTCGCCGGATTTGCTCATAATCCTTGGTGAGCTCCCGACACAGCGCCATCGGACGGTTCGGGCCGAATGCGTCAAGCAGATCATCCATCGAATCGGCGATGCGGTGAGGCGTCTCGTAAAACACAATGGTGCGGCGTTCACCCAACAGTGTGCGTAGGTATTGCACTCGTTCGGCATGCTTGCGCGGCAGGAATCCCTCGTAGCAGAAGCGATCGGTGGGCAGGCCGGAAAGGGCAAGCGCGTCAAGCACGGCAGAGGGGCCAGGCGCGCAGGTGACGGGCAGGCCGCGTTCAATGGCGCGGCGCACAATGGCCAGGCCTGGATCGTTGATGGTGGGCATGCCGGCGTCGGAAACGACGAGCACGGTCGCACCGGTTTCGACCTGATCAAGCAAACCGTCGGCCTTGTCTCGCTCGTTGTGGTCATGGTAGGCGACGACTCGGCCGTTCACATAGACGCCGAGGCGGCGAGCCAGGTCGAACAAGCGGCGGGTGTCTTCTGCGGCTACGATGTCGGCACGTTCCAAAAAAGCCACCAGACGAGCAGAAGCGTCGCCGACGTTGCCGATTGGGGTCGCAGCGAGTACCACAGTGCCAGCAGGAATAGTCACAGCCGACTCGCGAGTTTGGGAAGCGGCAGGTTCGCCGGCATCAATCCCATCGTTCCCATCGTTGCGTTCAGACACTTGTGCGACGCTCTGTTCAGCGTCACGCTGTTCATTCAACTCATCTGCGCTTGTCATACTCCCAGTATTGCCCAAGCCAAAGAGCAATCTGCTGTGGGATCAGGAGCATTCTGCACTTCGAGGGGTTGATTTCACATGTTCCGGAGATCTACTTCCGTTTCGAGGGGCTCCCCAAACGTCAAAACGTGAGTAGGAACGGCCTGCTATCAATGATATTTCGCCGTTTTGGAGACATGTCTACTTAACGACCAGCCCCTTGAAACGGAGGTAGACCTCCAGCAAACACCAAATCAGCCCCTCGAAGTGCAGAATGACCCTTCACCAACGAGTTTTCTCTGCGCTTTGCATTTTTGAGGTCTACTTTCAAAATGAAAAGACCCTCTGCGGTGGAATGAATGCAGAGGGTCTCGTGGAGCTGACGGTAGTCGAAACCGCGACCTCTTCGATGCGAACGAAGCGCTCTACCAACTGAGCTACAGCCCCTTGGATGTTACTTTGCTCCGCAAAGCAACTCGCACAAATATAATACGGGGTGCAGTCAAACGCAATTCGGGCAAGGTGTCGGCAGACAGACTATTTTCCCAAAAATCTGGAAGAACGCACACTGAGCACACAGCAGTGCACATTTTCCAGACAAGAGCCGAAATAGTCTGAAAAACGTATGCCAGCTGGCTGGTCGAATCAATCAAGCCAATCCAGCCGCAACTGCACTATGCCTATGCCCCCAGCACGTGCAGCACCTTCTTCTCGTTATAGAACGCGAACACAATGCCGCCCAATCCACACAGCACAGCCGCGCACACGGCGGCGATACGGTAGCCCGCGCCGGATGCCATGCCGATGGTGGACACTCCGGTGAACAGCAGCATGGCCACGGACTGCCCCATTTTCATGGCAAAAGTACGAGCCGCGTAGAACATGCCCTGACGATCTTGGCCCGTGGTCTTGGAACTGGCATCGGCGATATTCGCCACGATGGCCTGTGGCAGGATGCCGAATGCAGCCATCGGAATCGCACCCACCACTGAAAGCGTCAGACCCTGGGCCATGGCCGGCATGAAGGCGAGTACACCGGAGCCGAGTGCACCGGCAAAGGCGAACGCGCAGGTGAAAATCACAAAAGCGATAAGCAACAAGCGCTTTTTGCCCACACGGTTAGCCAGGATATTGACCGGCAGATAGAACAGCACCGAGACACCGGTCATGAGTACAAAGTAGACGGTCGTGGTGGTTTCCGGCAGTTTCAGCAGACTGGTCACGAAGAACGGCAGGCCGGTCTGGAACGTGGTGATGGCCACCCAGTAGACCACGTCGGAGCATACGAACTTGCGGAATTCACCGTCGGAAAAGGTCTGCTTCAGGGATTCAATGGTCGATTCGGAGGTGGGCTGCGAGTTGACGTAGTCCTTCTCGCGAATGGCCAGCGGCGGCACAAGCATGCAGGCGAACGCCACGGCAGCCATGATGGTAAAGGTCACGCGGATGGCGGTGATGCGCCCCATCATCGGCACGAATGCGCCCCAAATCACCGGCGCCACATAGGCGATGGCGGTGCCGGCCACCCAGGTGAAGGAGATGGCGGTGGAGATGGTCAACTGCTGCTTGGAATCGTGACCGAGCTCGGCGATGAGCGCGTTGTACGGCGTGCAGTAGAACGTGAGGGCAATGTAGTAGCCGATAACAGCGACGAACAGGAATGCCGCGTTGACCCAACTGGTGCCGTTGATCGGACTCCAGAACACGAGTACGGTGACCACGGCGAGCGGCAGGGCCGCGAATTTCAGGAAGGGCATGCGGCGGCCGGCTTTGGAATCACAGCGGTCGGACAGGGAGGCCACGGCCGGGTCCACGAAAGCATCAAAGAATCGGGCGAATGCGGTGATGCCTCCCACCACGGTTACTAGCCCAAGCACCACGAGACCCTGCGGCACGAACACGGTCTGGCCTTGGGAGATGGTCTCCTGATCGGGCTGGTAGAAGTAGACGAGCCAGTTGGAGATGATGCCGGAAAGCAGCGCCCAGCCGAACTGGCCGACCGCGAAGGCCCACACTTTGGCAATGGGCAAATCCTTGATAGTCGATTGCAACGAGCCACCGGACACATTCGTTGCACTTACCGCTGTTGCATTGTCCATTCTCATACCCCCCGAATCAACATTGACACAGTGTCAAGATTCAGTATACACCGCACAGCGCAGCGCCTTGCAGCCGCGCAGCCACACGCCCTACGATAGTAGGCATGACAGGCCTAACCGAGCAATTGCCGCACACCGCCGCATTCCCCAATGCCTTGGGAACCGGCCTGCTGTTGCATACCGCGAGCGCGCTGGGCGGTGACCTGCACCAGCACATCGAAGACCTCATTTCCGATTACGAAAACGTACTGTCTCGATTTAAAGGTGACTCGATTGTGGGTCAGATGCGCGTGGCCACGCACGGCGGCACATTCGATTTTCCTGACTGGACGATGAATCTATTTGACCTGTATGACCACTTGTTTTCTGCTACCAATGGGGCGATTGACCCATGCGTGGGCGAAGATCTGATTCGGCTGGGATATGACAAATCATATTCTGTGAACGAACCCAATGCCGCTGAACACACAGGTGCGATTCATGGGCGGGCCACATGGGATCACGCCATCGAGCACCATGGCACAACGTTGGTTACGCATGGCCCGGTCGCACTCGACTTCGGCGCATGCGGCAAGGGCTATCTGGTGGATCTGATTGCGGAAAGACTGGGGGTGGCCCAGAGCGACCTCCGATATGTCATCGACGCCGGCGGCGATTTGCTGGTGCACACGGGCGAACCAATCACCATCGCCCTTGAAGATCCCTCCGACCCGGCTAGCGCCGTCGGTGTGGCAGAGATCAGCCAAGGCGCGTTCTGCGCAAGCTCCCCCAGCCGCCGACACTGGACCGATGCCGCCGGCCATCAACTCCACCATCTGCTCAACGCCATCGACGGTGTGCCGGTTAACAGCGTAGCCGCCACATGGGTTGCCGCTACGCCGCCATCTTTGGCTACCGCCCAAGCTGACGGCCTTGCCACCGCCCTCTTCACCACCCCGGCCGCCCAGCTGCGCGCACACTTTCCATTCGAATGCGCCATCCTCACCGCCGACCGCTCCGCTGCCCAGTCTCCCGATTTTCCGGGCAGCTTTTTCATGCGATAGTTCAGCCGTCAGCCCGCCAACGCGAACTGGCTGTTGTACAAATCAGCGTAGAAGCCACCAGCAGCCAGCAACTCCTCATGCGTGCCGCGTTCGATCACATCGCCGTGATTCATGACGAGAATCATGTCGGCGTCGCGAATCGTGGAGAGGCGGTGCGCGATCACGAAGGAGGTACGGTCCACGGTCAACGCGTCCATGGCCTTCTGAATCAACTCTTCAGTACGGGTATCGACCGAAGATGTGGCCTCATCGAGGATCAGAATCGGTGCGTCCTGTACCATTGCGCGGGCAATGGTGAGCAGCTGCTTCTGGCCGGCGGACAGCGACGAATTCTCGTCGAGCACGGTGTCGTAGCCGTTCGGCATCGACATGATGTAGTGGTGCAATCCCACAGCTTTGCATGCGCTGATGATCTGCTCATCCGTAACGCCCGGCTTGGAGTAGGCGATGTTCTCGCGCACAGTGCCATTAAAAATCCAGGTATCCTGCAGCACCATGGAGAACTGGTCGTGCACATTCCAGCGCGGCACGGACTTGGTGTCCACGCCGTCGATGGCGATCGAGCCACCGGCAATCTCGTAGAAGCGCATAAGCAGGTTGACCATAGTGGTCTTACCGGCACCGGTCGGGCCCACAATAGCAACCTTCTGACCGGAGGAGACAGAAGCGGAGAAGTCGTTGATAATCGGCTTGCCGGCCTCATATTCAAAGCGCACGTGACTGAATTCCACATCGCCGTGCACCTCATGGCCTTGAGCGCCAAGCAGCGCCTGCTTGCCGGATTCGTCAGCCATTTCCGACTCTTCGAGGAATCCGAATACGCGTTCGGATGCGGCGGCGCAACGCTGCAGGTTCTGGAACGCCTGCGCAAACTGCGAGAGCGGCTGCGTAAACAGGCGGATATACATCATGAACGCCACGATCACGCCGAATTCGATCTGGCCGTCCATGGCGAGCGCGGCACCCACCACGCACACCACCACATAGCCGAAATTACCGACGAAGTTCATCAGCGGCATCATCAGACCAGACAAGAACTGCGACTTCCAGCCGGAATCGTACAGATCCGCGTTGTAGCGCTCGAACCGACGAATAGAATCTGCCTCGCCGTTGTATGCCTTGACGATGGTGTGACCGGCGTACATCTCCTCCACATGGCCGTTCACATCACCCAACGCGACCTGCTGGCGGGTGAAGTACTTTTGCGAGGCCTTCATAATGACCATCATGATGATCAGGCCGATGATGCTTGAACCGATTGCGCACAGCGCCATGATCCAGTTGTTGTAGAACATCATGACCAATGCGCCCACGAACAGCGTCGCGGATGTGATCAGCGATCCGAGCGACTGGCCCAGCGTCTGGCCGATAGCGTCCACATCGTTGGTGACGCGAGAAAGCACGTCGCCGTAGCTGACTTTGTCGAAGTAACTGAGCGGCAGCTTGTTGATCTTCTTGCTGATCGACTCACGCAATTCCTGCGCAGTGCGCTGCGTAACGGTGGCCATCATCCAGCTCTGAATGTAGCTGAGCAACGCGTAGCCCACATACAGCACCACAAGCAGCCAGCCGATACGAGCAACCGCGCCCATGTCGATGGAATTGAGCACCGGCTTGCCATGCACTACCGCAGGCAGACCTTTGGTGATCTCATTGGTCATGTCCTTGAGCTTGTCCGGGCCGATAATCTGGCAGATGGTGCCAGCCGCGCCCAGCACAAGCGCGACAATGATGGCAGGAACGTATTTGCGGCAAAAGCGGACGAGTTTGCCCATGACTTTGCCGAAATCCTGTGGTTTTTCGACCGCACCTCCGCGGCCCATAGGTCCTCTTGGCATTGTTTCTTAAGTCCTTTGTCTCTTGGCTCCCCTCTGGAGGGGAGCTGTCACGAAGTGACTGAGAGGAGGCTTCAGAGACCACCCTCAGTCTCGCTATGCTCGACAGCTCCCGCCAGCGGGAGCCATCTAAGTTACGCAGTCAGTTCCGATTCACTCAGCTGGGATTCGGCAATCTGTCGGTACACTTCGCAGTTCTCGAGCAACTCCTTGTGTGTGCCTTGTCCCACAACCTTGCCCTCGTCAAGCACCACGATGCGATCGGCGTTCATGATCGTGCCGATGCGCTGGGCCACGATGAGCTTGGTGGAATCCTTGGCTTCCTCGGCGAGCGCGTCTCGCACCGCACGGTCGGTTTTGAAGTCGAGCGCAGAGAACGAGTCATCGAAAATCAGGATTTCCGGATGACGGTAGACGGCGCGGGCGATGGACAGACGCTGCTTCTGGCCACCGGACACGTTCGAGCCGCCTTGTGCGATCGGCGAATCGAATCCGCCGTCCATGCGGTTGACGAATTCGCTGGCCTGGGCCACGTCGGCAGCGGCCTTGACACGGCTCATCTGTTCGTCTGTCAACTTGCCGTCGTTGGCGGCATCGGCGGCCAGCTGAAGCGCCTCACGCTTACGGCCGGCGGGAGTGGAGGTATCCGCCAGTTCGACCGCGTCGTTCTCGCCGGGCTTGTCGCCGTAGCTGATGTTGCCGGCCACGGTGCCCTTGAACAGCACGGAGCGCTGCGGCACGTAGCCGATCTTGTCGCGTAGGGCGACCATGTCATAGTCGCGCACGTCCACACCGTCGACGAGCACTTGCCCGGCGGATACGTCGTAGAAGCGCGGCACGAGATTAATCAGCGACGACTTGCCCGAGCCGGTAGAGCCGATGAACGCCACGGTCTGGCCCTTCTCGGCTTTGAAGTTGATGCCCTGCAGCATGGCCTCGCGCGAATCCGGGTAGGTGAAGCTCACGTTCTTGAATTCCACAGTGCCCGTCTGCCCGGTCTTTGCGATATCGGCCGCGCGCTTGGTGCCGTTTTTCACAATCGGCTCGGTGTTGAGCACTTCCATCACGCGCTGTGCGGACACGTCGGCGCGCGGCCAAAGCACGAATACCATGCTCATCAGCAGGAAGCTCATAATCACCTGCACGGAGTAGCTGGAGAACACCACCATGTTGGAGAACACGGTGAGCTTGTCGGTAAGCTCGGCGGCCTCGATCAGGTAGGCGCCAATCCAGTAGACGGCGAGCATAAGGCCGTTCATCACCGTGTTCATCAGCGGCATCATGATGGCCATGGTGCGGTTGGTGAACAGCTGCGTATCGGTCAGATCCTTGTTGGCCTTGGTGAATTTGGACTCCTGGTAGTCCTCGGCGTTGTAGGCGCGCACCACCCGCAGACCAGTGAGATTCTCGCGGGCCACGAGGTTGATGTTATCGGTGAGCCTCTGCATGGCCTTGAACTTCGGCATGACCATCGCCATGAGGATTACGACAGCGACCAGCAGAATCACGACCGCTATGGCCGTGGCGACCGTCCATTCGAAGCCCTCGCCGGCAATCTTGCAGACAGCCCACACGGCCATGATCGGCGACTTGACAATGAGCTGCAGACCCATGGTGATGAACATCTGGATTTGCGTGATGTCGTTGGTGGAGCGGGTGATGAGGCTGGCCGTGGAGAACTTGCTCATTTCGGCCGGGCCGAAGGATTCGACCTTACGAAATTCGAGCGAGCGTAGGCGCTGGCCGAAGCTGGAGGCCACGCGCGCCGCGATATAGCCGGTGATGATGGCGCAGCAGACCGAGCCGAGCGAGACCAGCAGCATCTTGCCGCCGGCGACCCAGATGTCCGCCATTGCGCTGCCCGGCGTCTCGACCAGGGTGGTGATGTCTGACATATAATCGGGCAGTTCGAGGTCGAACCAGATTTGCCCGACGATGGACACTAAGGCGATAAGCATCTGACCGATCTCCGCTTTGGAGAGGTATTTCATGATGCGAAACATTGGTTTCCCCTTGTGTTGGTTGGTTATTGGGTTATTAACTATTTGATTTGCGGATTGATTGAGTTATCGATACTTATTGATTCACGATGTCTTAATAGTTTTCATCATTTGATTACTTACACCGTAAGATATTACGCGCAATTCTGCATGTTCGCTGCGAGCATCATCAATCATGCTTGCCGATCAGCCCTCAGCATGTTTGGCCGCCATGTGCTCCGCCACGCGCTTATCCCGCTCGGCAAACGCCCCCCGCACTTGCTCAGGAGTAGGACGCGGCTGGCCGGGATGGCAAATCGACATGTACGTGGTGAATTCCGAAAGCAAATCAACGAATTCGCGCGTGCGACGCTCCCCCATCTGCGAGAAGATCCAGCAGATTGCGGAACGCATCTCATCAATCATTCGATGAGACTCCTCACGCCCGGAATCAGTAAGGCTCACGCGGATGATGCGCCGATCATTAGAATCAATGTCGCGCGTAATCCAGCCCTTCTTTTCCAATGATGACAGCACGGTGGAGATACGGCCTGAGCTAGCTTGAAGCGCAGTCGCCAACTGCGACGGCGTCTGGGTGCCCTTGAGGGACAACTCCCGAAGCACGAACTGCTCTCCATGGGCGCCGCGCGTGAATTCCCTCTGCATTTTCGAACGATTGCCCCATACGCTGGCATACAGCTCGCCGACCGCTTCCTGCTCGAATCCCATATCGAAGCACCATCCATTTCACGCACCATGCGGCAGTGCACCGCAAACATCCCAAAGAATATCTCACACCATAAACAATTCACCATTGAGAGTAATCTAGGCAGATCCGTCGTCCCAGCTGTTCACGAGACCACAAAAACGATAGAACACCTGTAAAAAACGAATCAATACACAGCACCTATACATTGCAACGATTCCGGGCTACATATGGGGTCAAGAAAGAGCTGGCACGGAAGCCAGACCACCGAGGGGCGGGAATCATGATTCGAGGAATGAATCTATGCGGCATTGCTGGATGCACGCATGAGGCTGAGGAAGCGGGCTGTGCAGCATGCATTTCACATCGGCACTAGTGCACGGGGCATTGCGCTACCCTGGCAGCGGTCGTCCGTCGCATAGCTGACCCATGCGCGACGCCCTTCTCTAAGGCTGAGCCGTTGTTAGACGACTAAAGGGGAAATAGCGCCACAACTGAACCATCCATTGCGACGTCACTCCCCTCGGCCGAATACCTGTATATCGATATCGTCTACTCCAGATCACGCGTGAAATAGACCACGTCGGGACGCCTACATATTCTTCTCCGACGAGACAAGCGGCACCAAGACCGCCGGCATCGGCCGCATTTACGAATTGACGGCCGCGGATATCCTCACGCTGGACCATATTGACTTCAACTATGCGTTCAACTACCCGTGCGCGTTCAGCCTGTTCTGCACCTGCCCAATCCCATCCAAGCGCAACCATTTGCCGTTTGCGGTCACGGCCGGAGAGAAGACACCAAAGGAATATCAGTACTGATTTCAGCATTTGCTTGGCGCCCTTCTGAAGAGGGGAGCTGTCTTCGTTAGACGACTGAGGGGAGTCCCGGTGCCACCGCGACTCCCCTCAGTCTCGCTACGCGATCCAGCTCCCCTCAGGGAGGGGAGCCAAAAACCTACTCCTTATGCTCTAGCGCGGCCTTCAAATCACGACTGCGGTAACGCTCGCGCAACAGCGAGAAGCCACCGAAGCCAATCAACCACACCAAGCCGGCAATCGCGGAATTGCGCGTATCATCCGCCAAGAACAGCGTCAGATAAATAAACACGAAGAACACAATCGCCACTGTGTTCAGCACCTTCCATGCAGGCATCACGAAACCGTCCGGGATGAAGTCGTCCGAACGACGGTACTTCCGGTGTGCCACCAACGTCAGAATGTAAATAAATAGGAACACCGCGGAACTGGCAGACGAGAACAGCACGAACGCACCGGAAACACCTGGAATGGCGTTAACAATCGGCGAGAGCAGAATCAGCACTGCAGACACCAGAATTGCGCGCGCCGGCACTTTGCGATCAGAAACCTGCCCAATCTTATTGAGCATCGGGCTCGGCGACTCTTCGGCCAGCTGGTACAGGTGACGGCCGGCGGAATACAACAGCGAATTGAGCGACGAGGACGCGGCGGTGATCACCACGAAGAACACCAGGGCGGACGCCCAGTTCAGCCCGGCGTACTGGAACACCATGATGAACGGGGAGGCGAAGGAGCCGTCCTCGTTCGGCTTGAACGAGGTCCACGGCACGATGCACATGATGGCCACGAGCGCGCCCACGTAGAAGATGAGCACACGCACGATGATCTCATTGACGGCTTTGGGCAGCACCTCACGAGGATTCTTGGTCTCGGAGACGGTGACGCCCACGAACTCAAGCAGCTCATAGGCGAAGAACACCATCTGGAAGCTCATGAGGAAGGCCATCCAGCCGTTCGGGGCGAACGAGAAGCCGGCGAACAGGTTGTCGAGTCCGGCGTGGCCCGCCGGGCTCACATGATCCACGCCATGAATCCGCGCGGCCGGGTACTGGTAGCCGATCACGATCATGACCACGGCGGTGACGATCATCGCGCCGATCAGCGTGATCTTGATCATCGAGAACCAGAACTCCACCTCGCCGAACACCTTGACGGCGATCAGGTTGACGGACACCAGCGACACCAGGAAACACAGCTCGATCAGCCATTTCCAATGGGTCAGGTCGATGCCGAACGTGTCGAAGAAGGTGATGAAGTACGTGGAGACGGCCGTGATCTCGGTCATGCCCAGCAGCACGAGCGCGGCCCAATACGTCCAGCCGGCGAAATGCCCCCATCCGTTGCCCAGGTAGCGGGTGATGAAATTGATGAAGGTGTGCTGGCTGGGGTCGCGGTACATCATCTCGCCGATGGCGCGCATCAGGAAGAACATGATGACGCCGACCAGGATATACACGAAGACGATCGAGGGGCCGGTCAGCGAGATCGATTTGCCGGAGCCCAGGAACAGGCCGGTGCCGATAGTGCCGCCGATAGCGATGAACTGTACATGGCGGTTGCTGAGGCCTCGTTCCATCGCATTGGTCTGATCAAGGCTCTCGACGGACTTGAGCTTGCTCCCAGACTGCTGCGCGTTACCGTTCGCATTCGTATCGGCCATACTGATTTCGTTTCTCTTCTCTGCCGCTCGGCCCTGTTCACGCCGACTACGGCACTCGTTCAATGCAAGTTCAAACTGTATCACCGATAGATGTCGCGAAAATCACCCAGCTCACGAACGCACGTGATGATACCGCGAACATTAGGCCAAAAAGTTCAATTCATCGCCAAGAAATTGAACTTTCTCCATCTTGTCTTCTCTCCCCCAGTCAGCTTCGCTGACAGCCCCTCATCAGAGGGGGCTCAAGCAAGGTCATTCCACGGACTTGAGCGAACTGACCGGCTCAATCCGGTCAAGCACTGGGTTGGTGAACAGCTGTACCAGCAGCGCGAATGCCAACGTGGCCGCCACAGCAATCGCATAGCTGTACCAATGCACTTCCACTTCAAAGTACAGTGACGGCATATTCAGTGCAGCCGTCAGAAGCCCGCCAATCCAGCGACCGAGCGGCAATCCGACCACCACTCCCATGCCGGTCAGAATCATCATCTCGCGATTCACGTAGTTGTGCACTTCACGGTCATAGAAGCCCAGCACCTTAAGCGTGGCCATCTCGCGTACGCGCTCGGATACGTTCGTGTTGGCCAGCGTAAACAGCACCACCAACGCCAATCCGCCGGCAAGCCCCACAATCAGCGCCACCACGGCGGCCATCAAATCAAATTTGAACGTAGCCTCCAGATGCGCACAACTCACGGCCTTCACCACCGATGATTCCTCACCCAGCCGATCCGCATACTCGGCCTGTTCCCCATCGGAACCCTTCAGTTTGGCAAGCATCGCGTTCCAAGTCAGAGTGGAAGACTCACCATCCGAGACAGATGAGTCAATGCCATGTGCCGCAAATTTCTGGTCGTACAGCCGCTCACTGATGTACACATCGGATCCGATGAGGTTGCGCACCACCGCGGCGACCTTTATCTTAGCGCGGCTACTACCGCCGTTGCTCACGGTAACGGTATCGCCAGTATGCACGCCCAACGAATTGGCAGCGGATTGCGCCACAATCACACCACTGTCATCCAGCGTCACAGTGCCGCCACCTGATGCGCCGAAGAAGTTAGGCAGTCCAAACCACCCCTCATCGCCGGCCTCTTCCAAGGTGACCATATCGTTCAATTTGTTCAGCGAATTATTGGGTACCGCCATCAACTGGATGGTTTCGCTTTCCTGAGCAGCATTGCTCATCTCCGCACTATCCACGCGCAAGTTCAACGTTTCGGTGGTCCGCCCATCCTTTTTGACCTGCTTGCGCATCGCGGCCGCATCATCGTCATTCGACACCACCATCAAGTCGTATTGATAAATCTGCCCATACTGTTTGACGCCGATGGTGTCCACGGTGTCGTTAATCGCAAATCCGCAGATAATCAGTGCAGTGCAGCCGGCCACACCACCCACGGTCATCAACAGGCGCGACTTGAACCGGAAGATATTGCGTGCGGTGACCTTGCCCAAGAAGCTCAGCCTGCTCCATACCGGCCTGATACGTTCCAGCAGAATACGGGCGCCGGCCTTTGGCGCTTTCGGTCGCATCAGCGCGGCAGGTGTATGCCGAATTTCGCTACGACAGGCAAGTGCGGTGGCCACACCCACACCAACCACGAACAATAGGATGCCGGCGGTGCCGTACACCCAGTCGTATTCAAGCCGCACTTCCGGCAATATATACAGCCCCTTAATCACAATCAGTAGGAATGCCGGGATACCAAGGAATCCGACCAGCAGACCCACGCCGCCACCGAACAGGCAAGCGAGCAGCGCGAACAGCAAGTATCGCAGGGAGACAACCACGCCACCATAGCCAAGGCCCAGATATGTGCCGATAAGTCCGCGATCTTCTTCGACCATGCGAGTCATGGTGGTCAGGCTCATCAGCACGGCGACCAGCAAGAACACCACCGGGAATGCGCGGCCTATGGACTCGATGGAGCTGACGTCTGACTTGAGCGAACTGAATCCATCGATTGAGGAACGCGTCTGCATGTACCAGCGCGCGTTGGCCACGTCGTCGATACGGCGCTGCTGTTTGGCGAACTCGCTCTCCGCCTCGCTGCGTTTCTCATCCAGCTCTTGTTGGGCATCCTCCAGCTGCTGTTTGCCGTCCTCAAGCTGCTGTTCTCCGTCTTTCAGCTGCTTTTCGCCCTCTTCAAGCTGCTGTTTGCCGCCGGCCAGTTGCGCGGCCTGCGCTTCAAGTTGCGCCGACTGCGTTTCCAGTTGTGCGGCATTCGATTCGAGCTCGGCTAACTTGGCGTTAAGCTCCGCTTCTCCGGCTGCAGCTTCCTGTTCTTTGGCCGTTAACTGCGCATTCTGCTGGTCCAAGGCGTTCTGCGCGGGGGCAATCGTGCCATCCAAGGTTTGCTGCAGTTCGGTTTTTTGCTTGATCGCGTCGCTGCGCTGCGATTGCAGTTCATTCCGTTTGGCATCTAACTGTTGTCTCAGCGCACTGATGGACGGCACGTCGGGCACAGTGATTCCCAGACTGGCGAGCAGCTGTTTCACAGTCTGCCATGTGGATGAATCGACATCGATATTCGGATCGAGCTGGGATAGCAGATCATCGGCTTGCTGGATAAGCTGCAGCATCTGGTCAAGTTGTGCCACACCTTGGTCGATTTGCGCAATGCCTTGTTCGACCTTGCTCCGGTTGGCGGTCAGCTCAGCCTGCGCGGCATCGAGTTGTTGCCTGGCGCTGGCGAGTTGGGCTTTGCCGGACTCGAGCTGCGCGCGGGCATCGGCTATCTGCTGACGGCCTTGTGCAATCTGCTGACGCGCGGAAGCTATTTGCGCGCGGCCCTCGGCTATTTGCCGCTCGCCGTCAGTGATGGAGGCTTTGTTCTGTTCGAGTTGCGTTCGGCTCTCTGCGAGCTTCGTCTCGTTGGCCTCCAGCTCAGCACGATTACTGTCGATCTGCTGTTGGCCTTCGTCAAGCTGCTTGAGCGCATCGGCCTTGGCTGCATCGAGCGTATTCTGGGCGCTTGTGACGATTTGTTGGCGGCGGGCTTTCTGCCGCTGGGTTTGTATCTGACTCTCGATGCGGTCGGCCACGGTTTTGATTGCGGCATCGTAGTCATCGGAGAACGTATCATATTGGGACGCGCCTGCGACCGCAATGGATATTGCGGTGTATACGTTGCCGGCCACGCCATCGCTGGGCGCAAAGAACACGTAATCCTCGGACGAGGTGGACCGGAACGCGGTCATGCCGGAATAGCCGGCTGGATTGTTGAGGTCGCTTGGGTCAAGCACTACTGCGGTAATGGTGAGTTCGGTGGGGAACTGCGGGGACTGCTCTTTTTCGTTGTTGCTCGTGGTGGCGTCTTCCGCAGCACCCACGGTGTCCGTATCTCCATCAGAGCTTTTACCGGAGCCGCTGTTGCTCTTATCCTCTGCGCCCACCAGAACGGTTGAGGATGCGGACCGCGGCGTCACAGTGAGGTCATCGCCAATCTCAAGCCCGCTGTCGTTGAGGAATTGCTGCGTAACCGCCACTTCGCCGGCCTTGCTCGGCATATCCCCTTGCTGCAGATACGGCTGATCCAAACCTTCGGTGCCGATTTCCTGCATGGTGACGGTCTTCTTCGTGCCTTTCACCGTAGCGGTCACCGTCTGTGAGCGCTCCGGCTGCACGGTTTCCACACCTTCGACGCGACGCAACGCCGCTGCATCGTCACCGGTCAAACCGTAGGTGGATAGCACCTGCAAGTCGTGCAGTCCTTGCTGATCGTAAAAGCGGCTTGCAGCCAGAAAGGCATCACGGCAACCGGCGTAGATGCCGGTCAGCACGGCCACACCGAGTAGGGTGATGACGGCGATAGACACGAATCGTTTCCAGCTGCGCAGCCAACAACGCAAGGCATCTTTGACAAACACGGCGGAGACGCTGGATCCGCGATCATCGGATTCAGATTGTTTCACGGGACGTTTCACAGATTGGCTTCTCTGTTTCACGAGATGTTTCACAGGTCGGCCACCCGGGAAGCCGGTATGAGAATGCCTTGCCGTTGCCATAAGAACCGCCTACCACTCGATGTCTGCGATGGGCTGCGGCGCAGTATTGATTTCCTCGCTGGTCACGGTTCCGGAACGGAAGTGAATCACCTTGTGAGCCATCGGCGCGAGCGCGGAATTATGGGTGATGATCATCACGGTCATTCCCTCGTCGCGGCAGATATCCTGCAACAGCTGCAACACTTCTTTGCCGGTCTCGTAATCAAGGGCGCCGGTCGGCTCATCGCACAACAGCAGCTTCGGCCTCTTGGCGATTGCGCGGGCGATGGAGACGCGCTGCTGCTCGCCGCCGGACAGCTGGCCCGGGAAGTTATTCATGCGCTCCCCCAGTCCGACTTTGCGCAGCGTTTCAGCCGGGTCGAAATGGTCGGGACAAATCTGCGAGGCGAGTTCCACGTTCTCCAGGGCGGTGAGATTTGGCACCAAGTTATAGAACTGGAATACAAAGCCGACGTCGTTGCGGCGATACGTAATCAAGTCTCGCTTCCGCAAGCCCGTGATATCACGCTCGCCAACCACCACACGGCCGGAAGTCGCGGTATCCATACCGCCCAAAATATTCAATGCCGTGGTTTTACCGGCACCGGATTGCCCAAGAATCACTGTCAGCTCGCCCTGATCGGCGGTGAAACTTGCCTCATCAAGCGCGCGAATCGACGTGCCGCCAGACGGGTATTCCTTGACCACCTTGTCAAATTCGATATACGCCATCGAGCACCTCCAGCGATTTCGCTGCGGATGGCCTGCAATCGCAGCCACCAAAATCCCGTCGTAGTATCCATTGTAAAACAATGCTTTTAGCCACTCGCGGAATCCAATGGGAGTAAGAGCCCCCACTCCCACTACGTAACTGCCCAAAGCTGCGCAATGCTCCCTCAGCGAAGCACCCACCCACTCAACCGAAAAAACATCCCGTTCACGGCCCCTCAGCGAAGCAGATGTTCGAACAAATCGCGGTTTTGCCCCACTGAGAGCCCGTCAGCGAAGCAAATCCCCCAACCAATCGAAGAACCACCCCGTCCACGGACCCTCAACGGGGCAAATCTCCCAACCAATCGAAGAACCACCCCGCTGATGCCAACTCAGCATGGTCTCCGCACGGTCTTGTGGAACCAATCGGCATACAATACCATCGTTGAGCATAATCGCTGACGGACTACACCGCCGCCCGCGGCTTACGAGAGAAGAACAACATGAGCACTACTGACGCGCCTAAGAAGCCGCGCGAAACCGACGATGTGCCGGTACCCGCGACCCTGCGCAAATCATTGAAAAATCGCCATATCCAGCTAATCGCCCTCGGCGGCGCCATCGGCACCGGCCTGTTTTACGGTTCCAGCGAATCCATCGCCCTAGCCGGCCCATCGATTCTGCTGGCCTACCTCATCGGCGGCTTCGCAATCTTCATGATTGTGCGTGCACTGAGCGAAATGTCCGTCGAGGACCCTAAGGCGGGCGCATTCAGCTACTACGCCACCCGCTACTGGTCCAAGCGCGCCGGCTTCATCTCCGGCTGGAACTACTGGTTCAACTACATTCTCGTTTCAATGGTGGAACTGGCCGTAGTTGGCAGCTTTGTGAACTACTGGTTCCCGGCAATCCCGATGTGGGTCTCCGCAGCCGTGTTCCTGGTGCTCATCACCGCTGCAAACCTGCTGGGCGTCTCCAAATTTGGCGAGTTCGAGTTCTGGTTTGCCATTATCAAGATCGTGGCCGTAATCGCCATGATTATCGGAGGTCTCGCTGTCATCATCTTCGCCCTGCCCACCGCTTCCGGCATTAAGGCAAGCTTCGCCAACTGGTTCACCGTGGGCGGTGGTTTCTTCCCGAACGGACTTATGGGCCACACTGATAATGGGTGGACCGGCCTGCTGATGGCACTGGTCGTGGTGATGTTCAGCTTCGGCGGCACCGAACTCATCGGCATCACCGCCGGCGAAACCGAAGATCCGAAGATCACGATTCCGCGTGCCACCAACGACATCATCTGGCGAATCCTCGTGTTCTACATCGGCGCTTTGGGCGTGATTATGGCCGTGGTGCCGTGGAACACCATCGATGGCAAGTCCAGCCCGTTCGTGCAGATCTTCGACTCCGTGGGCATCCACGCAGCCGCCGGAATCCTCAACTTCGTGTGCCTGACCGCCGTGATGAGCGTCTACAACTCCGGCCTGTACGCCAACTCACGCATGCTGTACTCGCTGGCCAAGCAGGGCAACGCCCCCGCATACCTCGGCAAGCTCAACTCCAAGGGCGTGCCGGTGGCCGGCGTGCTGACTTCCGCCGTGATTACCGCCATCGCCGTGGTCGTGGTGTTCGTGTGGCCTGAATTCGCGTTCAACTATCTGATGTCGATTGCCACCATCGCCGGCATCATCAATTGGACGATGATTATGTTCACCGAGATGAAGTTCCGCAAGGTGGTGGAAGCCGGTGGCACTCCGGAAGACTCCGACCTGGCCGGCAAGTCCGGGCAGGAGGCGCTCGACGCGATTCACTTCAAGCTGCCGTTTGCCAAAGTGACCCCATGGGTGGTGCTGGTATTCCTGGCACTGGTTGTGGTGTTGATGTGCTTCTCCGCCAGCTACCGCATCGCTGTTATCGCCGGCGTAATCTGGCTGGCCATCCTCTTCGTGGCATACCAAATCACTCAGGCAAAGAAATAATCGCCCGATGGCAATAAGAAAAGGCCGCTGTTCCTCCGCAGCGGCCTTTTCTTATTGTTGAAGATACGGCTTGAAGACGCGCTCAGTAACGGGGATGTGGAGCATCAGCATGGTGCCGTAGCCGAGGATCACCAACAGGAACAAGCCTCCGGGCATATAGAACCAACTGCCCACCAGCAACGCCACGAACACAGCGTCCACGACGACAAGCGCCGCGGTCATCGCGATATGGGAAATACCGAAAATAAAGGCGTTCTTCAGGGTACCGGCCACGGTGTTCTCAAACCGGGCCTGCAACACGAATACCCACTCAAAGCCAATGAGCCAGATGATGGTAAGCGCGAACTTGATGATGAGCAGCGGGGTGAATTGCAGCACAATCCACGACCAGGCCAAAGCGATCAGCACCACCAGGAACGGCAGCCACAGCAATGTGGCCTTGACGAAATTAGCCTTGAATGAGCGGAAGTAGTTGGCTGTGACGCCTTTGCCCTCTCCCTCGATGGAGCGACGGCAAGCATCATGGCCGGCAGTCAGAGCCGCACCGATGGTGATAATCGGAATGGATGTGACCAGCATCAGAATATTGACCCATACGCCATCGATGAGATTGCTCCACGCGCGCATGAATTTCGAATCCGGTGCCAGCCAGTTCATCAGTTCACTCCTTGTGCCGCTCGGCTCCCCTCCTTGAGGGGAGCTGTCGGCGGAAGCCAACTGAGGGGAGCAACCTGCGCTTCATCAAGCGCTCTCCTCAGTCATCTACGATGACAGCTCCCCTCAGGGAGGGGAGCCAGATTGTTGGGATTCAGCCTTTCACCGCGCCCGCCATAACTCCACTCACAATATACTTTTGGCATACCAGGTAGAAGACGATGATGGGGATGATTGCCAGAACCAGGCAGGCCATCATGGCTCCCATATCCACAGAACCGTAACCGCCCTTGAGGTACTGCACAGCCACCGAAATGGTCTTGTACTTACCCAGGTCGAGCGTCAGGTATGGCAGCAGGTAGTCGTTCCAGATCCACATGGCTTCGAGGATGGCCACCGAAACAATCGACGGCTTCATAATCGGCACCACAATCTGGAAGAAGATACGCGGAACGGAAGCGCCATCAATCATGGCGGATTCCTCAAGCTCGGCCGGAATGCCCTTGATCACACCGGTGAAGATGAACACGGCCAGACCGGCGCCGAATCCGAGGTACACAATGCATAGACCCCATGGGGTATTGAGCTTCAGCATGTCGGCAATCTTGGAGAGGGTGAACATCACCATCTGGAACGGCACAATCATGTTGAACAGAAACAGGGTGTAGAGCAGTTTGGCAGCCCAGTTGTTCACGCGCACGATCCACCACGCGCACATCGAAGTACACACCAGAATCAGGATTACCGAGCCAACCGTGATCAGCAGCGTCCAACCGAACGAGGCGAAGAACTGCGTAGTCTCAACACCGCGCACATAGTTTTCGAATCCCACGAACGCTTTGCCCGCCGGCAGCGAGAACGCATTCTTGGAGATGTATGCCTTTTGCTTGAAGGAGTTGATCAACACCAGAACAATCGGGAAGATCCAGAATAGAGAGACGACGGCGAACAGGACAGTCCACAACGCGCCGTGCTTCACAGGCTTGTTCTCGTTCATCAGGCTGCCACCTCCTTGCTCGTGGTGAGCTTGTTCTGAATAAGGGCGATTACCGCAACCAGAATGAAGAACAGCACGGCCTTCGCCTGGCCGACGCCCTCCCAGCCCATACGGCCGTAGAAGGTGCGGGTGATGTTCAGCGCCAGGCCTTCAGACATATTGCTCGGCGCACCATTAGTCAATGCGAGGTTCTGATCGTACAGCTTGAAACCGTTGGTCACGGTCAGGAAGGAGCAGACCGTGATGGAAGGCATCATCAACGGAATGATGATACGGAACATGGTCTGCCGTCCATTGGCACCATCCACGGCCGCCGCCTCCAGCACATCGGTAGGCAGCGCCTGCAAGCCGGCGATATAGATGATCATCATGTAACCGATTTGCTGCCAGCACACCAGAATGACCAAACCCCAGAATCCGTAGGATGCCTTATAGGTCAAGGCGCGACCCCAGTGAGCCAGCACGCCGTTCAGCAGCAGCAGCCAGATGTAGCCCAAGATAATGCCGCCGATCAGGTTCGGCATAAAGAACACCGAGCGGAACAGCGTGGAGCCCTTGATCGCCTTGGTCAGCATATAGGCGATGGCGAAAGCGATCACGTTGATCACGATGGTGGTCACGATGGTGAATGCAGTGGAGAAACCCAATGCGTGCAGGAATTCCTTGTCCTTCAGCGCCTTGGTGTAGTTCTTAAGCCCCATCCATTCGCCATCGGTGACGGTGGTGAATTCGCAGAAGCTCAAGTAGACGCCCATGATGAAGGGCACCAAAAACCCAATGATGAATGCGGCAAACGTGGGTAGCGCAAACAGCGCCCACCACCGGCGTATTGCCTTGCCAGCCATGCTGATCATGACTTTCCTCCTCCTTGAGTCCGCAACACTGCACTGCATCGTGCGCCGAGCGCGGAGTTCAACTCAATTCCAGCCCGTCAAGCAGAACACACGTTCGCGAATCCCGCCAATCAAGCCTAAGCTTCATGGTAAACGCTCGACAACCATATGTCAAACGTTGTCATTTACAGCGTTTCTACATGCAACTACATCCCATCAGAGCAATTATCTTTCACTCCAAAAAATAGCTAAATTCCAACGTTTCTACACAATAAAATACTATCTGCAAACGTTTGTAATACAATCGTTGTCATTGTGCAAATTGCCCAATCACCATGTACACTGGAGCCAGTTGTGTCCGCTTCGCGTTTTGCAAGGCAAAGGGTCTGTTATGACCACAAGTATCCAAGATGTCGCCCAGAAGGCCGGCGTATCCATTTCCACTGTGTCACGCTCGTTCACCAGACCGGATCTGGTCTCGACTAAAACCCGCGAGCGCGTGCTTGCCATCGCCGACGAACTCAATTTTTCCCTGTCCCGTTCGGCAGCGGCCTTGAAATCAGGCCGATCACTGCGCATCGCGGTACTGATGAGTGGTCACATTCGCCTATGGTTCACTGCTTCAGTAATTGAGGGGCTCAACGAAGTGCTGCATGCTGCGGGATACGATATTTCGGTATTCCAAATCTCCAGCATCGAGGAACGCCGCGAATTCTTTGAAATGCTGCCAGTACGCCGCAACGCGGATGCCGTTATCGTGGTGTCTTTCGACATCGACAATAACGAAATCACTCAGCTGGCCTCGGCGGATGTGCCGATCATCGGCATCAACTCGGTCGATCCTGAAGTGCGTGGGTTCACCGCCGCCGTCAACATCAACGATGTACAGGGCTCCACGCTAGCGGCTCGCCATCTGATCAACCTTGGCCACCGCGATATTGCATATATCAGCACCGACTGCGATGTGTCGCTCAACTTCTCCGTGCAAAACCGATTCGGCGCCTTCACGGAATGCTGCCGCAACGAGGGCATCGAACCGCAGGTCATCGTCTGCAAGGTGGATGATGCCGGCCGTTACCAAATCAGCGATGTGGTCACCCAACTGATGAGTCTGCCTAAGCTGCCCACTGCCATCGCCTGCCAGGAAGACGGCATTGCTCTGCCGCTCATGTTCCAGCTGGAGCGCAACGGTCTCTCCGTGCCGGGCGATGTATCGCTTATCGGCTATGACGACAGCTTCTACACCGACGACATCGGCCTGACCACGATTCGCCAGAATCCAGTAGGCATGGCCCGTAAAGCCGCGCACATGACGCTCGACCTCATCGAGGAAAAGCCCGTCGACGAACCGTACGTCGTGGCGCCAGCTCACCTTGTGGTTCGTTCCTCTACCGCCAAGATCCGCTAGCCAGAACCCGCTAGCACAACAGCCGGCCAGCAACCAAACGCCAAGCAACACTGAAGGCCACCGCCCAAACGGACGGTGGCCTTCAGTGATATAGGAAAGGAGACACACAAGGTGGAGTAGGGAGGTAAGCGCGGCGCCCCGGAGAAGGAAATTGGGTAGGGCGCCGCAGATTCAGTTATCGAGGTTGATCACTGATGCCGACTGGAATCAGTGGGACGCCTCGTACTCGGAAGCCCAGCCGTCCACAAAGGCGGTCTTGACGGCGTCCCAGTTGCCGGTGCCCTGAGCGTACTCGAGCAGGGCCTGACCGATCTTGTTCTTCCACTCTTCGGACGGCATCATGGTGAAGTTCCAAGAGACCTGGGTTTTACCGGACTTCTGATCCTCAACAGCGGCCTCGGTCAGCGGGTTGTCGCTCTTGACGTCATCGAAGGTCTTGAACGGCGTGGTGAAGCCCATGTCCTGAGAAAGGGCCTTCTTGCCGGTGTCGGAGGTAATCACCCAGGACAGGAAGTCCTCGGTGGCCTTCTTGTCGGCATCAGAAGCCTTGTCGTTGATGCACCAGTAGTTCTCGGAACCGGTGGCCAGGCCCTGCTTCTCCTCGCCCTTGACACCGATGTAAATCGGCATCATACCCACGGATTCGGCCTTCATGCCGGCCTTCTGCAGGTCGGTCCAAGCCCAAGTACCGTTCTGGTAGAAGGCGGCCTCGCCGAGCGCGAACTCGGAGTTGGCGTCATCGCCGGTCTTGGCGCTGAGCTGAGTGGGCTCAGTGGTGGAATCAGTGATGTACAGGTCGAAGATCTTCTTGTAGTTCGGCAGGTAGGCGCCCTTGATCTTGGCCGGCTGCTCGGTGACGTTGTCATCCTTGAACTCGTAGTAAAGCGGCAGGTTGGCCAAGTGTGTCTTGAAACGCCAGTCAGAGCTGGAGTCGAAGCCGGCGGAGGTGAATGCACCCTTGATGCCGAGCTCGTCCTTGCGGGACTGCATGTCGTCGGCAACTGCCTTCAGGGTATCGAAATTATCGATTTCGTCCATGGAAGTGGCCTTGGCTCCGTCGAGGGCGAAGTACTTGTTGAGGATGTCCTTGTTGTAGATCAGGCCGTAGGTTTCCATCACGTACGGCACACCGACAACCTTGTCGCCATCCTTGAGAGCCACATCCTGGTTGGTGAGCTCCTTGTACACATCCGTGTTGGACATGTCGGCGGTGTACTTCTTCCAGTTCTGGTAACCGACCGGGCCGTTCACCTGGAACAGGGTCGGGGCCTCGGTCTTGGCAATCTCAGACTTCAGGGTCTGCTCATAGGTGCCGGATGCCGCGGTCTGGACCTTGACCTCAACGCCCTTCTCCTTGGTGTATTCCTTGGCCAAGGCGGCCCACTGATCAGCCGCCTCCGGCTTAAAGTTCAGGTAATAGACCTTGCCCTTGGAGTCGTCGCCGGAAGTGGAGCTTCCACAAGCGGCAAGGGTTCCGAGGGACATTGCAGCGATGGCCGCCACTGCGACCGCTGACTTCACTGTACGATTCATCATCGAACCTTTCTCTTTCATCGTCGACCCGCCCGATCTCCGGTCGGCCAGAGTGCCGTTAGCAGCACCCTCACGACTATCGACATGACCTATTGTGCAACGGTTCGCGCTTTTTTGCAAACGATGGCATTATCGGCGCGCCAAAAAGTGCTACAAAAGCATATACAGTTGACCAATTTCCCGATAAATCAGTCGGTTTCCACCGACGGCATCAATGCAAGCGTTGGCAACAATGAGAGCGCTAACATGCAAAATCCATACCTCATGCGAGGCCATTTACTCCGTTGCGCAACACGCCGAAGCTATCGTTTGCAGAGGTGATGACGCACACGCCCCGTCCGCTCACGGCTCAAAACAGAACGCAGTCACTGCATTTGCGCCAAAGAAACGTCAAGCCTGCCCGCTACGGCTCAGCTCAGGCATTCCACCGTTCGATGACGTTATCGCCCTTATACACGCTCAGCACCGAGTAATGCGCAGTATCCAATCGCAGCAGACGCGCGAATTGCGGATCCACGTTCAGCCATTGCGAGGTCAGGATACGCAGAATATGGGCATGCGCAACCAATAGCACGTTCCGCCCCGACTGCAGCAACGGCGTCACTTCTTCGATGGCAGTCCTGGCCCGCGCCGCGACCTCGTCCAGTGTTTCTCCAGCTCCGGAATGCACATTGACCTGCTCACCATCCGGCAAAGTATCCACCCAATCGCCCTCCAGCGTGGGGGTTAGCGAGCGCGGGCCGTCACGCCACACATCCCAAGAGAACCCACTGGCTTCGCTCACCTGTTGACGGGTACGCCCTTCGGCACGGCCATAATCCCACTCGGCGATGCCGTCGAGTATGCCATGCTGTGCAAAACCTGCGAGTTCCGCGGTCTGGCATGCGCGTTTCAACGGGCTGGAGAACACACACTCAGGGTCAAAACCTTCGGGGAAGGCCTCGCGCAATCGCGCCCCCGCATCCATAGCCTGCTGCCTGCCTACCTCAGTCAGAGGGATGTTCGTTCGCCCGGTATGCTGCCCGGATTCACTCCAAAAAGTTTGACCATGTCGCAGCAATACCAAGAACCCCGCCTTGCCGCAAGATGCATCAACAGCCACAGTGCCGTCCATGTGTTGTTCGCTCATGCCTCCACTCTAGTCTGCACAGCTTGGCAACTCCACCGAACATCCCATCTTTTGCGATTAGACTGATAGTCATGAGTGACGAAACGAACACCGGTATTGCCTCTGACGCCGATCGCGTTGTCGAGGGACTGCACCGCATCGATCAGAAGGTGGACGACTTGCGCAACCAACGTCTCAACGACCCCGACTCTCTGGGCGACAAGCTCGTCAAGTCGGCAGTGCCGGCCTTGGCTGGCCTGGTTGCGGGCAAGCTGTTTCAGATAGCCTGGGACAAGGGCGCCGCGCGCCGCAATGTGATCAAAGGACTGGCTGCCGACGCACCGCAAGGCCTGGCCATGAGCTTGGCATTTGCCGCCATCTCAGCGGCATTCGGCGCAATAGTTTCGCAGTTGTCCAATCAGGGCTCTCAAGCGTTTGTCGAGCGACGCCACCGCAAGGCTTCTCGTTAAGCGCCTGAACCGCTGGCACCAACGTCTCACTATGCATATTTCACTGTGAGACAACCGACATCCCCTATGCACACGAGCCGTGCGACAATACAGTCATGGCTACCAATGCAACTATCGAAACCCTGCTGAATCGTCGTTCCATCCGCAAGTTCAAGGACGAGCCCATTGACGACGACGCCACTGCCACTCTGGAAACCGTCGCACAGCACGCCGCTTCCAGCCAGTTCCTCAATGACTGGTCCGCCATCCGCGTCAGCGATCCGGCAATCAAGGCCCGCCTCGCCGAAATCGGCAACCAGCCGTATATCGCCACAGCCCCGCTGCTGTACGTGTTCGTCATCGACGAGCATCGCAACGCGCGTATCGCCCAACGCAAGGGCATTGACCCGACCTCTGACGAATTCCATTCAAGTACAGCTATCGCTTCACTCAGGCCCAGAACGACGCCGTGCTGGCTCTGCACGCCATGGAGACCGCGGCCTACTCGCTGGGTCTCGGCGGCGTGATTCTCGGCTCGCTGCTCAATGACATCCCCGCTCTGATCGATCTGCTCAACCTGCCGGAATACACCTATCCGGTGCTGGGTCTGGCTCTCGGCAAGCCTGATCAGGAGCCCACGTTGAAGCCCCGCATGCCGCGCAGCATGCAGTTCTTTGACAACACCTATCCTGCCGACGACGATGGCATGCTCGAGCAATTGCCTGACTTCGACAACAAGGTGCACCAGTATTACGATTTGCGCCAGGCCGATCGGCCCGTGGATGCGTTCAGCGATCAAATCGTCTCGGTGAGCCGTCAGGGCGTCAGCGGCAAAACACTGCTGGACAAGGCTGCAGCTCAAGGTTTCCAGCTGGATAAGTAATGCGCCAGCACTACCCAGTGTCCAGAACATGCATCCGCCATTCGGACACTGGGTGGCCGTTTTTTCGCCTTGCAGCTGCGCTTTATCCGATAAATCACGAGCGGCCGGAATAGACTGCATTATGGCTGGATTGGAGCGCCGAGGACAAGAGACCGAGAGGGGGCTGGATGCGCACGGTATGGCAAGTATTTCTGCGTGACTGCAAACGCATTCTCCGCAATCCCGTTGCCGCAGTGGTGACATTAGGTGTCGCAGTACTGCCTTCCCTGTATGCATGGTTCAACATCCTTGCCAACTGGGATCCTTATTCCGCCACCGGCAACCTGCAAGTCGCCGTCGCCAATGAGGACCGCGGCACCACCAATGATCTGGTTGGCCATCTCAATGCCGGCAAGCAGGTGGTCATAAAGCTCAAACATAACGACCAACTCGGCTGGCGGTTTGTGAGCAACGAAGAGCAGGCCGTACAGGGCGTGCAAACCGGCGACTACTACGCGGCGATTGTGCTGCCAAAAGACTTCAGCGCCAGCCTGGTCGATTCGTTGACCGGCACCTCCAAACAACCGAAGATAAAGTACTACGTCAACGAGAAGAAGAACGCCATTGCCCCGAAAATCACGGACACCGGTGCAACCACCATTGACGAGCAAATCAACTCCACATTCGTAACCACGGTGAGCAACACCGTTGCCGCCGCCATCTCTCAAGCGGGAGACGACCTCGACCAAGCCACCAATAGCACGCAAAACAATGTGGTCGCCGATCTCGGCAGTGTGCTCTCCACCATTGCCACGGTGCAGGACGCGCTCACGGATCTACGCACCACATTGGATCAGTCAGACACAGCTCTGGCCGACGCCCGCAGTACTACGGCCTCATTGCAGCGCAGCATCACCGCAGCGCAGCAAGCCTCCCAGCAATCCGGAGCGTTGCTGGCCGAGACACAGGACGGCTCGCAAGTATTCGCGGCCTCGCTGGTAAGCGCACTGGACACCAGCTCCGCACAACTTTCCGGACTGACGGTGAACGTCAACAATGCAGCCGGTACCATCAATCAATCCTTCAACACTGCACAAAATTCCGTCGACACTATTACCAACGCCCTGAACAGTCCGCTCGACAAAACCGCCACTTCCCTCGACACGTTGAAAGACGCATTGAATAAGGCCGGCATCAGTGCAGACACCACTGATCCGACCGGCAAGCGCATCTGGGATCACATCAACGCGATTGATGACGCCATCAGCACGCAGCAAGCGAAAATCAACACCTTTCACGAAGACACCACCCGTTTCATCGACTCCGGCAAGAGCGCCACCACCAATCTTTCCGGTGCCATGAGCGGCACCGCCACCGGCGGCATTGCGGCGTTGAACACCGCACGGAGTTCGCTGACCGGCACAGTGATGCCGTCACTTACTTCATCGCTGAACAGTTTCGCCGCGCTAAACGGCACGCTGGGCGGCACGCTGACCTCGCTCTCAGGCACTCTTGACCAGACCAATGGCCTCTTCGACCAGTTGTCCAGCACCATCGCCCAGACCAGAACCACCATAGGCAGCGCGCAGGATTCCTTGAACCAGATCATCGATGACGTATCCACCGTGCGCACCGATGTTGCCACGCTTGATAGCTCCGCCGTCTACCAGAAGATCAGGGACACGATGCACTTGGACGATAAGGGATTCGGCGAATTCATGGGTTCGCCCGTCACCCTGACCACCAAGGTCGTGTACGCCATCGATAACTATGGCTCGGCCGTCACCCCGTTCTACACGAATCTGGCGCTCTGGGTAGGCGGCTTCGTGCTCATCGCCATCTATAAGCTTGAGGTCGACCGCGAAAGCATACGCCGGATCAACGCCAAGCAGGCCTACCTCGGCCGATGGATGCTTCTGGTCACCATTGGTTTTCTGCAGGCCATCATTGCCACCGTGGGCGATTTGGTCCTCGGCATCCAGTGCGAGCACCCATTGCTGTTCATCTTGGCCGGCATATTCTGCTCGTTCATCTATATCAATATCATCTATGCGCTGGCCGTGGCATTCCGCCATATCGGTAAAGCCATCGCCGTGATTCTGGTTATTGTGCAGATTCCGGGAGCTTCTGGCCTCTACCCCATCGAAATGATGCCCGACTTCTTCCGCAAACTGCACCCGTGGCTGCCTTTCACCTACGGCATCAACGCGATGCGCGGGCCGATTGCCGGCACATACAGCAACCATTACTGGCTCGACATGCTGCACCTGTTCTGGTATCTGCCGGCAGCGCTGTTCGTAGGCCTTGTGGTGCGCCGTTATGCCATGAATCTCAACGCATTGTTCGACCGCCGCTTGGGAGACACTGATCTGATGATCACCGAGCACAACAGCATGGTCAACGAACAGGTCAGCCTCGCATCCGTGTTCCGCACGGTTTCCGACAGCAAGGAGCTCAAGGCCATCATCACCCGCCGTGCACACCGGTTCTTCGCCAGATACCCAATGATGATTGTTGCCGGCTTGGCACTGCTGACTATTCTTCCGTTCGTGTTCCTCATACTGCTGTTCGTCACACAGGAAAAAATCGCGATGCTTACGTCGTGGATTCTGTCAATCATCCTTATCGACGCATACCTGATTGTGGTCGAATACACTCGCGAAAGCTACGCGATGCAACTGGGCGTCAGTGCGATGAACGCCGACGAATTCCGCGATGTGATGCTCAACGGCTATGTATGGCGCCGCTTCCGCTCCCATGGTCGGCATGAGGCAGCATCTGCGGAATCCGCTGTGGATACCGACCCGGATATCGGAGAGGTCACCGAGCAACTTACGCCGTTCGAGCGAACGGGCTCCACTGATTCATCGGATTCATCGAAATCATCGGAGTCCACCATCACCGACACAAACCCCGCACAGGGAGGTGCACGATGAAGCTCATCTGGAAGATCTTCGTACGCGACGTGCGCCAAGCCACGCGCAATGTAATCGCGGTGATCGTGGCCATGGGACTGGTAATCGTACCGGCGCTGTATGCCTGGTACAACATCGCCGCCAGCTGGGATCCATACGGCAACACCAAGGCACTCAAGGTTGCCGTGGCGAACGTCGACAAGGGATATAAGTCCGATCTCATGCCAATCACCATCAACGTTGGCGAGACCGTCACCAATACCCTGCGCGCCAATCATGACCTCGACTGGCAGTTCGTGGACAAGGACGAAGCCATCGACGGCGTGAATTCCGGCGCCTACTACGCCGCCCTCATCATCCCGAAGAGTTTTAGCGCCGACATGATGACAGTGTTCTCGCCAACCATCAAGCACGCGAAAATCGAATACTATCTCAATGAGAAAATCAACCCAATTGCACCGCATATCACCGATCAAGGCGCCAGCACGGTAGCCACCACCATTGACCAGACCTTCGTCAAGACACTCGCCAGCGTGGCACTTGATCTGGTTTCCAATGTGTCCAACTATGCGCAAAGCCCGCAGATGGCGCAGTACGTCAACAATGCCACCAGCCATATCTCCACCATGTCCTCCAGGTTGACTGTCGCGGCTTCACAAATGGATTCCTATGCCAACCTCTTAGGGGCGGCCAACGGCATCATTGATTCGACCGACAAATTGCTGGGATCCACTGGCTCTGCCGCAAACACCGCCAAAAAGGCATTGAAGCAAACCCGCGACGGAGTGAACAGTCTGGATTCCGCATTGTCTGGCGCCGCCAGTGGCGTCGAAACCGCCCTGCAGCAGGCCGGAGCTTCATACGATACGGTCAGCAAGCAGCTTGATACCGCATTTGCCAGTATTGGCTCGCAATCCGACCAAATATCCGGCACGCTCACCGACATGCAAACCAAAGTGAACGACCAATCCGCAAGCTTCGGCGCCTACGCTTCGGCATTGCGCGAACTTGCCGGCAAGTCGTCATCACTGCCCGCCGGTGGAGATACGATTGCCAAGCAGCTCAATGCCGCAGCCGACCAAGCCACGCAGACGCAACAAGATCTCAAGAATGTCGCCGACGATTTGGGCCGTGCCGCACAGAGCCTGGTTGATGGCACAGCGGACACCGACCAAACACTCAAAGACATCAAGGCACAGATCGCCGCCGCAAAACAGTCAGTTACACAGGCCGCGAACGATTATCAAAGCACGCTGAAGCCGCAGCTCAACAATCTGACCGCATCGATGGGTGACGTCGCCGATCAGGCAAGCTCGGTTATTGATGGGCTGTCTTCCACTGTCAACAGTGTCTCCAACCTGTCCGGCGGCATATCGGCCAGCCTGAGAGACATTCAAACCACGCTCACCGACGCCGCAGGCAACCTGAACCATTCGGCAAGTAAGCTGGACGATTTGTCCGCACAGCTTTCTGGTATCGCCAGTGGTAGCAGTACTGATCTGGATTCGATTACCACAGCCGATCCTAATGCCATTGCTTCGCTCTTGTCCGCTCCCGTGGCGGTAGATCGCATACCGCTGTACCCAGTGGCCAACTACGGTTCCGCGATGGCTCCGTTCTACACGATTCTGTCTATCTGGGTAGGCGCAATCATCCTGGTTGCCATGATGAAAGTCTCTGTTTCCGATCATGAGAAGGCCAAGATTCTTGGGTTCGGCAATGACCTGCCTCTTGGCTCGGAGGTCGGCTTGCGCGAGGCAATGATTGCCGGACGGGTTGCCGGCCCGGCTGCCGCATTGGACGTGTTGAAGAAGCCTCGTGCCGATTCGCCTGGTAATGCGCGGCAGTTTGGCCTGCACTTGTATCAGGAGTACTTCGGCCGATATATGCTATTTGGATTCCTGGCACTGTTGCAGGGCACACTCGTATGCCTAGGTGACATGTTCTATCTCGGCGTGCAATGCGAGCATCCCGTGCAGTTCCTGATGGTCGGATGGCTGTCCGCATTGGTCTTCTCGAATATCGTGTACACCCTTACTTTGTCGTTTGGCGATATCGGCAAGGCGATTGCTGTGGTATTGCTGGTGATGCAGGTAGCAGGATCCGGCGGCACCTTCCCCATCGAGACATTGCCTTCGTTCTTCCAGGCGGCCTCGAAATGGCTATTGTTCCCCTATGCAGTGGACGCGATGCATTCGGCAATGGCCGGATCATACGGCATGGAATATTGGGTCTCCATGGGCAAGCTCGCCCTTTTCCTTGTGCCTTCGCTTCTACTTGGCCTACTGCTGCGCAGGCCGGTAATACGATTCAATGATTGGATTATTCGCAACCTCGAGAGCACCAAGGTGATGTGAGGCACCGAGGCAATTACTGCTTGGTGGCGATGTTGATTCCCGTTCCTGGACCATGACATGTCGTTCGGTTCGAGTGGCAATTGCTATTGAGCACTACTGGACTGCGATGTTGCTTCACCGTCTTGAGAGAGATGACATACGGCTGCCGGAGAAGGAAAACTACTTCCGCCGAGGCTTATACCCTTTCTTGCGGCTATGCGGCTTAAGCTGCTGGTTCAGCGGCACATGGCGATAGCTGAATTGCGGATCACGGTGCGTCAAATGCCAGCACCCGCAGTATTCGCAGCGGTACACCCATAGCTCGGCCCCGCGCTCAATCAGACTTTGATCGGCGGCTCGCTGGGCTTGCGCCTTGTCGTGATACATGATCTTGTTCGACGTAGCGCAACGTTTCGGGGTGAAGTAGTGCATAACGGAATATCAGTATAGTTGGAGGATAAAAAAATGCCCCCGGCCGTGTGGTCGGGGGCATTCGTAAGTTGGATGCGGCGGCGTGCTACTCTCCCACACCCTGTCGGGTGCAGTACCATCGCCGTGCCAGGCCTTAGCTTCCGGGTTCGGAATGGGACCGGGCGTCTCACCTGGGCCATGGCCGCCGCAAA